>Ga0081539_10000254_pt1 | contig 123532 bp, 122 predicted proteins | sample TabmetS4T2R2_FD_71023 | JGI IMG/M metagenome (GOLD analysis project Ga0081539, IMG submission 71023) | Tabebuia heterophylla rhizosphere microbial communities from the University of Puerto Rico - S4T2R2 | ecosystem: Host-associated > Plants > Roots > Rhizosphere ... | reverse complement strand
CGCCCCCCGCCACCCCCCCCCAGCCACCCCCCCCCAGCCAACCCCCCCGCTCTCTCCGCCGCCGACGGCCTCCCCTCCTGCCACACCCCCTCCCCCTTCCCGTCCCGAACAGTCTCTTTACCTGTCCTGCGTACTCTCGCCACAACGGCAGGCGAGAGGGGCGAACGTGCTCGCGTACTTCATCGGCGTGGTGCTTTTCGCGTTGTGCATCGGGGCCTCGCTCGCCTTGCACGAGGCCGGGCACCTGCTGTCCGCGAAGGCGTTCGGCATGAAGGTGCGCCGTTACTTCATCGGCTTCGGGCCGCGGATCTGGTCGTTCCGCCGCGGCGAGACCGAGTACGGCCTCAAGGCCATCCCCATCGGCGGGTTCTGCGACATCGCCGGCATGACCACGCTCGACGAGGTCGACCCCCAGGACGAGCCGCGCGCCATGTGGCGCCAGAAGACCTGGAAGCGCACGGTCGTCATGGCGACCGGCCCCTTCACCCACTTCCTGCTCGGCTTCGTCGTGCTCTACGTGATGGCCGTGACCTTCGGCCTGCCCAACGTCGCCGAGAAGCCCGTCCTCTCGCAGGTCTCCTCCTGCGTCCACGACGCGACCACCACCGAGCAGCTGGCCGACCAGACCTGCGGCTCCGGCGAGACCGGCCCCGCCCAGGCCGCCGGCCTCCGCCCCGGCGACGAGGTCCTGTCGGTGGCCGGCGTCAGCACCCCGACCTGGACCGCGATGGTCGACGAGATCCAACGCGCCGAGGGCCCGACCCCGTTCGTCGTCCGCCGCGGTGACGAGACGCTCCGCCTCACCGTGGACGTCCCGCGGGTGGACCGCCCGGTCACGAACGCCAACGGCAAGACCGAGGTGGCGCAGGTGGGCGTCGCCGGCGTGTCGGCGACCGGGTCGTTCGACTACACCGCCTGGTCGGCGGTGGGCGGCACCGCGTCGTTCGCCGGTGACCTGTTCAGCCAGACCTTCCAGAAGCTGGTCGAGTTCCCCCAGCGCATCCCGGCCGTCATCAACGCGATCTTCGGCGGCGAACGCGACCCGGAGACCCCGGTCAGCGTCGTCGGCGCGAGCCGGATCGGCGGCGAGGCCGTCGAGGCCGGCCTGTGGCAACTGTTCCTCCTGCTGCTGGCAGCGCTGAACTTCTTCATGGGCGTGTTCAACCTGCTGCCGCTGCTCCCGCTCGACGGCGGCCACATCGCGGTCGTCTGGTACGAGCACGTCCGCAACTGGCTGCGCGACCGCCGGGGCAAGGCCGCGGCCGCCCCGGTGGACTACACCAAGCTGTCCGGCATCACGATGGTCCTCGTGCTGGTCGGCGGCGCGGTCCTCCTGCTGACGGTGACGGCGGACATCGTCAACCCGATCAGAATTACCCAGTGACCGCCCGGAGGTCCCCGACCAAGGGCACGCGATCCCCGATCACGGCCGCTACGCTTTCCCCATGTTGCTGCGCCAGCTGGAGTACCTGAGCGCGCTCGCGCGGGAGGGTCACTTCGGGCGGGCGGCGGAGGCCTGCCACGTCTCCCAGCCCGCGCTGTCCGCCGCCATCCGCAAGCTCGAGGCCGAGCTCGACGTGCAGATCGTCCAGCGCGGACAGCGGTTCGAGGGCTTCACCCCCGAGGGCAAGCAGGTGCTCCTCTGGGCGCACCGCATCCTCGCCGAGCAGGACGCGCTGCGCCACGAGCTGGCCAGCATGCGCGGCGGCCTGTCCGGTGTGCTCCGCATCGGCGCGATCCCGACGGCGCAGACCATCGCCTCGCTGCTGACCGCGCCCATGTTCGCCGACCACCCGCAGGTGCGGATCTCCATCGAGTCCTTGTCCTCGCGGGAGATCGTGCAGCGGCTGGCCGAGTTCGACCTGGACATCGGGTTGACCTATGTGGACGGTGAGCCGCTCGGCACCGTCCGGGTCACACCGCTCTACCGCGAGCGCTACCTGCTGCTCACCCCGGCGGACGGCGAGTTCGCCGAGCGCGAGTCGGTCGGCTGGGGCGAGTTGGTGGACACGCCGCTGTGCCTGCTGTCGTCGGTCATGCAGAACCGGCGGATCCTCGACCGCAACTTCGCGGAGGCCGGGGTGACCGTGGCCCCGTCCGTCGAGACCGACACCGTCTCCGCCATCTACGCGCACGTGGCGACCGGCCGCTGGTCGAGCGTCATCGCGCACGCGTGGCTGTACCTGTTCGGCGTGCCGGAGGGGCTCAAGGTCGTGCCGCTCAACCGCCCGCGTCTCGCGCACCAGGTCGGGCTCGTGCTCGCCGACCGGGACCCCGAGCCGATGCTCGCGCGGGCCCTGCTGGACGCGACTCGCCGCGTCGACATGCAGGCCGAACTCGATCAGTTGCTGAAGAAGTATCTGTGATAAATGTTGGTTATTGCCCGATCAACCAGAATGTTTTGACGTTCAATCACCAGCTCAGTAGCGTCCGCATCGATCTCGCCGGGCAGCACACGGAGGTGCGTCATGGCCGCGCTGTCGTTCCTCGATCGTGAACACACCGTGGCGAAACCGGGGTACAGCCGATGGCTGATACCACCGGCCGCTCTTGCTATTCATCTCTGCATCGGGCAGGCGTACGCGACCAGTGTGTACAAGTCCGCGCTCGTCAAGCACTTCGGCACGGGCCTCACCGCGATCGGCATCATCTTCTCGATCGCGATCGTGATGCTCGGTGTGTCCGCGGCGGTGATGGGCACCTGGGTCGAGCGGGTCGGCCCGCGCAAGGCGATGTTCACCGCCGCCTGCTTCTGGGCCACCGGCTTCCTGATCGGCTCGCTCGGCATCGCGACGACGCAACTGTGGCTCGTGTACCTCGGCTACGGCTTCATCGGCGGCATCGGGCTCGGCATCGGCTACATCTCGCCGGTGTCCACACTGATCAAGTGGTTCCCCGACCGGCCGGGACTCGCGACCGGCATGGCGATCATGGGGTTCGGCGGCGGCGCGCTGGTCGCCTCGCCACTGTCCCGCCAGCTGATGTCGCTGTACGACTCGGACTACAACCCGAAGGACTCGACCTCGGTGGCGTCCGGCAGCGCGGTCGCGGCGCTGTTCCTCACGCTCGGCATCGTGTACTTCGTCGTGATGATGTTCGGCGTCTTCACCGTGAAGGTGCCCGCGCCGGGGTGGCAGCCCGCCGGCTTCGACCCGTCGAAGCTCAAGGCGAAGCCGCTCGTGACCACGTCGCACGTGTCCGCGGCCAACGCGATCAAGACTCCGCAGTTCTGGCTGCTGTGGACGGTGCTGTTCTGCAACGTGACCGCCGGCATCGGCATCCTGGAACAGGCGGGGCCGATGATCCAGGACTTCTTCCGCGAGGGCGGGACGTCGTCGGTCGTCACGACCGCGGCGACCGGGTTCGTCGGCCTGCTGTCCATCTTCAACATGGCCGGCCGGTTCGCCTGGTCGTCCACCTCGGACTTCCTGGGGCGCAAGCCGACGTACGTGATGTACCTCGGCGTCGGCATGATCCTGTACTTCCTGCTCGCGACCGTCGGACACAGCGCGACGGCGGTCTTCGTGCTGCTCGCCGGCGTCATCATCTCGTTCTATGGTGGCGGTTTCGCGACCGTGCCGGCGTACCTGCGCGACCTGTTCGGTACCTACCAGGTCGGCGCCATCCACGGCCGGCTGCTGACCGCCTGGTCGGCGGCGGGCATCGCCGGCCCGCTCATCATCAACGGCTTCCTTGACGCACAAGGCAAACCCGGCGAGCTCGTGTACACCGACTACCGGCCGGCGCTGTTCACGATGGTCGGTGTCCTCGCGGTCGGCTTCGTGGCGAACCTGCTGATGCGCCCGGTGTCCGAACGGTTCCACGAGGCGGCACACAGCGACGCGTTCGCCGAGGCCGGCAGCGAGTCCACCCCAGCGGGCAGGAGGTGACCCGGATGTCCGAGACGACCCCGGAGATGTCCGAGACCCCGGAGCAGACGGGCGGGCAGAGCGCCCGTCTTGTGATCTCCTGGCTGATCGTCGGGATCCCGATCGTGTACGCGCTCTACCAGACGATCAAGTCGATTCTTCCCCTGTTCGGCGGCTGAGCAGCGCGGCGACGCCCGCCCGGAGCCCATCCGCGTCGAGGGGTCCGTCGGTCACGAGCGCCTGCAGCAGGTAGCCGTCGAGCAACGCGGCCAGCGCGAAACCCCGCTGCGGACCGGCGAAGCGCGCGCAGATGCCGCGCAGCCCGTCGATCCACAGCTGGGCCGCCGGCCGCAGCTCCGGCGTGCGTGCCGCCGCGAGGCACAACTCGTACTCGAGCAACGCCTGTGCACGGTCGTCGAGGTACCGGCGCGCGAGGTCGACGAACGTGGCGGGCAGGTCACGGCTGACCGTCATCTCCTCCGCCCACGCCTCCAGCCCCGCACGCGCGTACTCGGTCGCCTCCCGCAGCGCGGCGGCGATCAGGTCGTCGAGCGTCGGGAAGTAGTACGTCGTCGAGCCCAGCGGCACACCCGCGAGCGTGGCGATCCGGCGGTGCGTCACGTTGCCGACGCCCACCTCCGCGATCGCCTTGACCGCCGCCGTGACGATCTGCTGCCGGCGTGCCTCCGGATCGCGCCGGGCGGTCAATGCGCACCACCCAGGTTGAGCACCGCGACACCGCCGATGACGAGCAGCACGCCCGCGATCTTCTGGAAACTGATCGGCTCGTTGAGAAACACGACGCCGACCGCCACGATCGCGGCCGTGCCAAGCCCGGACCACATGGCGTAAGCGACCCCGACCGGCAGCTCGTGCTTGATCGCCCACGCAAGCGCGGCGAACGCAGCGGTATACGACCCGAGGGTCACAACCGTCGGCAGCACACGAGTGAACCCTTCGGTCGCCTTGAGCAGGCTGGTCCCGAGCACCTCAAAGGCGATCGCGACCAGCAGGAACACGTATGGCATCAGCACTACTCCCAGTGGATGTACATCTGTACATGTACGAATGTACACCACGATAGGCTTAGTGAGGTGCGCACAGGAGACCGAATCGACCGAGTCCGCTTGTCGCTGGTGTACCTCCCGATCCAGTCGTCCCCGGGCGATGCGACGGCACCACCTCTCACCGAGGTCGCGTTCCTCTTCACCGAGCTCGGCACCACCGACGGCCACGCCGGCCTCGGCTTCAGCTACGCGAAGCGCGCCGGCGGCCCCGCCCTCTACGCCCACGCGAAGGAGATCGTCCCGTCGCTGTTGGGCGAGGACCCGAACGACATCGGTCGGGTGTGGGAGAAACTCGCCGGGGCCGGCGCGTCCATAGGCCGCGGCGGCCTGGCCACTCACGCGATCGGTGCCGTAGACATAGGACTGTGGGACCTCAAGGCGAAGCGCGCCAACCTCCCGCTGGCAAAGCTCCTCGGCACACACCGTGACGCCGTTTTCTGTTATCACACGATAGGCGGATCCCCTTCCCAATCAATGGACGAACTGTCCGACAACGCCACCAGATCACTAGAACAAGGCGCAGCCGGCATCAAAGTCGAGATAGGACAGCCCGATCCCATCCCGGACCTGACACAGCTCCACGCCCGACTCGGCCGCGCCGTCCCACTCATCGTCAACGCGAACCAGCAATGGGACCGCCCCACCGCGCTCCGCACAGGCCGAGCACTGGAGCCCCTAAGCCTGACCTGGCTAGAAGCCCCACTGGACGCCCACGACACCGAAGGCCTGGCCAAGCTGGCGACAGCACTGGACACCCCGATAGCCACCGGCGAATCACTGACCGACGCCGACGAACACTGGCACCTGATCCAGGCCGGCGCCGCCGACTACCTGCAACCGGACGCCCCGAGGATCGGCGGCATCACACCGTTCCTGCGAACAGCGACACTGGCCCACCAAAACCGACTGGCCATAGCCCCACCCTTCGCGGCGGAACTGCATGTCCACCTGGCCGCCGCCTACCCCGGCACAGCCTGGGTAGAACACGTCACCTGGCTAGAACCACTCTTCAACGAGCGCCTGGAACTCAAGGACGGCACCATCCTGGTCCCAGACCGAGCCGGCATAGGCCTAACCCTCAGCGAGCGATCCCGCGTATGGACCACCGACCGCATCGAGTTCGCCGAATCCGTCTAGCACGAAGCCAAGCGTCGTCACCTGAAGTGTCGTCACCTGAGCTGCGTCGCCAAAGCGACCTCACCCAAGTCACGGCACCGAATCGCGTCGCTGGAGCCGCAGGACCGCAAGCCGCGGGTCGGAGCCACACAGCCCGCACGGCTTCAGGCCCGGCGCCACGGCATCAGGCCCGCCGCCTCCGCCTCAGCCGGCCGCCTCCCGCAGTGCGGGCAGGAGCCGGTCCCTCGCCGCGGCAAAGAACTGGTCCTGGTGCTCGCCGCCGATCTGCACCAACGCCACGTGCGTGAAACCCGCTTCCCAGAAGGGTTTCACCGCCGACACGATCGCATCCGGATCATCGCCGCACGGGATGTTCTCCGCCACGTCATCCTTGGTGACGAACTGGGTCGCCGCCGCGAAGCCGGCCGGACCCGGCAACTCGGCGTTGACCTTCCACCCGCCCGCGAACCACCGGAACTGCTCGTGCGCACGCGTGATCGCCGCATCACGATCAGCATCCCAGCACACCGGCAGCTGACCGATCTTGGGCGCGTCCCGCCGTCCGAAACGGTCCCACTGCTCGCACAACTCCGCTTCCGGCTCGACGGCGATCATCGCGTCGGTCAGCGGCGCGAACCGCTGCACCGACTGGCTCCCGGACACCGCGACCGCCATTGGCACACGAATGTCCGGCAGGTCCCACAACTTCGCGGAGTCCACTCGGAAGTGATCACCCGTGAAGTTGACGTCGCCACCGTCGAACAGCGCGGAGATGATCTGCACGGCCTCGACGAGCATCTCGTGCCGCACGTTGACCGGTGGCCAGCCACGGCCGACAACGTGCTCGTTCAGATTCTCCCCGGCGCCGAGCCCGAGCGTGAACCGGTTGCCCGACAACAACTGTATGGTCGCCGCCTGCTGCGCGACCACAGCTGGGTGGTACCGCATGATCGGACACGTCACGTAGGTCATCAGGTCGACGCGTTCTGTCGCCTGAGTAACCGCACCGAGCGTAGCCCACGCGTTCGGCGAGTGTCCCTGCTCCGCGAGCCACGGGAAGTAGTGGTCGCTCATCACCTCGAAGTCGAAGCCAGCCCGCTCCGCCTCCGCAGCATACCGTACCAGCGCACGCGGCCCGGCCTGCTCGGTCATCAGTGTATATCCAAAGGCGACCATCAGGCGTGCGCGCCTTCCGCGACCTCCTCGACAAGCTTGGCACAGAACGCGTCGAGGTCGTCGGGCTTGCGGCTCGACACGAGACCGTTGTCGGTCACGACCTCCTTGTCCACCCAGGTCGCGCCGGCGTTGCGGAGGTCGGTCCGCAGGCTTGGCCACGACGTCATCGTCTTGCCCCGCACCACGTCCGCCTCGGCGAGCACCCAGCCGCCGTGGCAGATCACCGCGATCGGCTTGTGCGCGTCGGCGAAGCGCCGGACGAACCGCACGGCCCGCTCATCGGCGCGCACGAAGTCGCCGTTGGCCACGCCGCCGGGGAGCACGAGCGCGTCGTAGGAGTCGGCGTCGGCCTCGTCGACCGAGACGTCGACGTGCTTCTTGTCGCCCTTGTCCAGGTGGTTGAACGCCTGGATGTCACCGGCCTCCAGCGACACCAGCTCGGGCCGCGCGCCGCCATCGGCGACCGCCTGCCACGGCCGGTCCAGCTCGACCTGCTCCACACCGTCGGTGGCCAGGAACGCGATCCTCTTGCCATCAATCGCAGGCATGACACCTCACTCTTCCGGCGTATCCCTCTCTCGTTCGGCGGCTACCCGTCAGACCCAACGACAAAACCGGCCTTCACCCACTCAGGGCCTCTCCCACACCTTCGAGTCAGGCTCGCTCAGACGTTCGAAAGCCGGTGTATCGTGGCCGGCATGGCAGCACTCCAAGCATCACTTCTCGACGACCTCGACGATGTCGGGTTGCGTTCGCTCGCCCCGATTCGCCGCACCGAGCTCACGGCCGGCGCCTGGGTGGACGTACGCCCCGGCTGGCTGACGGGCGCGGGCACTCTGTTCGAGCGCCTGGCGAGCGGTGTGCCGTGGCGTGCGGAACGACGGCAGATGTACGACCGCCGTGTGGACGTGCCGAGGTTACTGTGCTTCTACGACGAGCGCGAACCACTTCCGGACCCGGTGTTGGAGGATGCCAGGGACGCGCTCAGCGCGCACTACGCGAGAGAACTCGGCGAGCCGTTCCGCACCGCCGGACTGTGCTACTACCGCGACGGCAAGGACAGCGTCGCGTGGCACGGAGATCGCATCGGCCGGGGCAACACCGAGGACACGATGGTCGCGATCGTCTCGGTCGGCGCGCCGCGGGCACTGTTACTCCGGCCGCGGGGAGGCGGCCAAACCCTCCGCTACGCACTGGGCCTCGGCGACCTGATCGTCATGGGCGGCTCGTGCCAGCGGACATGGGAACACGCGGTGCCGAAGACGGCCAAGCCGATCGGACCGCGGATCAGCATCCAGTTCCGACCCCGCGGCGTCCGCTGAGACACGAACTCGTCCATGGAAAGGAACCCTGAGTCAACGAACTGTGAACACACATCGGCGCCCCGCTGACTCCCAGCCACATGCTCCGCCCGCGCTTGGACAACCACACGAAAGGAGAACCTCAAGAGACCTGATAACCGCCAGCCACGCCGCAGCACAACCTTGACCGGCCGGTCAGCATCGGAGACTCCCAGCCCGACTCCGCCTGCAACCCACACCCACAGCCTCATCGCGAAAGGAGAACTCCTCAAACCTTCCTTGCAACCACACCACGACAACGCGAAGGCGTCGGTCATCAGAATGGACAACCACGTCGTACACGAAGATCGTGCCACTGCGACACCTCGAACCGACAACCACAGCGATGCCAACCCGTGCGGCGCGGAGCGTGGTCCCGGCACCGGACTGCCGGAACCACGCCGCCCCGCCGCCGGCTCAGGTGTCAACGCGGTCGGCGAGCAGGGTGCCGTAGAAGCTACGCAGGTCGGCGACCAGCACGTCCGGCGCCTGGTGCGCCGCGTAGTGACCACCGGTGGCGTACTCGTTCCAGGACACCACGTTCTTGTGGTCACGGTCGACGAACCGGCGAATCGACTTGAAGTCGCCGGCGAAGGAGGCGAGTCCAATCGGAACGGTGGTCGGTTCGGTCGCCGGGTCCATGTGCGCGTTCTCGTAGTAGAACCGCGCCGATGAGGCCGAGGTGCCGGTGAACCAGTAGATCGCGAGATTCGTGAGCACGAACTCGATGTCGACGGCGTCGCCGAACAGCTGACCGTTCCATCCGATCAGCCCGGCCGGCGAGTCCGCCAACGCGTGCGCCAACGTCTGCGGTTGCTGGCCGTGAAGTTGCCCGAACGCGCCCAGGTTCTCGTGGAACCACTTCAGGTGGGCCATGGCGGCGAGCTCGTCCTCCGTCATGCCCTCGAACTCGGCGGGATCACCACTAGGGAAGGAGAATATCTGTGTGACGTGCACGCCCAACACGTGCGACGGGTCCACTCGTCCGACCTCGGGCGAGATCAGGGAACCACCGTCATTGCCGACCGCGCCATACCGCTCGTAACCGAGCCGGCTCATCAACTCAGCCCAGGCTCGGGCCACGCGCCGCAGGGTCCAGCCCCGCTCTTTGGTGGGACCGGAGAAGCCGAAGCCGGGGACGGACGGGATGACCAGGTGGAAGGCCAGCGACGGATCGAGGCCGTGTGCCCGCGGATCGGTCAGCGGACCGATCACGTCGAGGTACTCGACCACGGAACCTGGCCAGCCATGCGTGAGGATGAGCGGGAAGGCGTTCGGCTCCGGTGAGCGGACGTGCAGGAAGTGCACGTTCTGGCCATCGATCTCGGTGGTGAACTGTGGGTAGGAGTTGAGCCTGGTCTCCCAGGCGCGCCAGTCGTAACTGTGCAGCCAGTGGGTGGCGAGGCGCCGCACGTAGTCAACCGTGACCCCGTAGTCCGTGCCAGCGTCCGGCAGCTCTTCCGTCCACCGGGTGCGGGCGAGCCGGTCACGAAGGTCGTCGAGGTCGGCCTGCGGGACGTCGATGTGGAAGGGACGGATCTCGGTGCTGTTCGTCATGAGTACAACGCTAGGAGGCCATTAGGCATAGTTCGTTCCTAATTGAATGGCAGACTCGTCGTCATGTTGGAGACGTCGGCAAGACTGCTTCGCCTGCTGTCGCTGCTGCAGAGTCCGCGGGACTGGACCGGCACCGAACTGGCGGAACGGCTCGAGGTGAGTCCACGTACGGTCCGCAACGATGTCGAGAGGCTTCGCAACCTCGGCTATCCGGTGCACGCGACCCGTGGTGCGGTCGGTGGCTACAGGTTGGGCGCCGGTGCCGCGCTACCGCCGCTGTTGCTGGACGACGAGGAGGCCGTCGCGGTGGCGTTGAGTCTTCGGACGGCCACCGGTGGGGCCATCGATGGCGTGGAGGAGACGTCGCTGCGAGCGCTGGCGAAACTGGAGCAGGTGTTGCCGTCCCGGCTGCGAAGGCGGGTGCACGCTCTGCAAAGCCACACGGTGCCGGTGCCACGGTACGACCGGACGCCGACGGCGGCGCCGGAGGTGCTGTCCGCGTTGGCGATGGCGTGCCGCGACCACGAGACGCTGCGGTTCGACTACGAGACCCACGGCGGCGACCCGTCGCGGCGGCGGGTGGAGCCGTACCGCCTGGCTAACTGGGGCCGACGGTGGTATCTGGTCGCGTACGACCTGGAACGCGCCGACTGGCGCACCTTCCGGGTGGACCGCATGAGCCCGCCGCGGCAACCGACGGGCCCGCGGTTCACGCCGAGGGAGCTTCCGGAGGTAGACCTGGCGTCGTACGTGTCGCGCCGGGCATCGGCCGCCGCTTGGCGGTATCACGCCCGGGTGACGGTGCATGCCCCGGCAGAGGCGGTCGTGGCAAGGATCAACCCTGCGGTGGGCGTCGTGACGGCCACCGACGATGGCCGGTGCGTGCTGGCGACGGGGGCGGACACGGTCGACTCGCTGGCGGTCCACCTGGGACTGCTGGGATTCGACTTCGAGGTCACGGACCCGCCGGAGCTGGTGACACACCTACGCGAGCTGGCCGGTCGCTACGACCGCGCCACGTCGGCCACGCTCTTGAAGGACACCACCGAGGCGGGAGCAGGACAGATGCGTAACAGGAGCGGAGGTGAAGGCTAGGGGCCGGCGACAGGCGTGCATGGCAGAGCGGGCCGGACAAGGTGCCAACGGACGGCGAGGCGAGGCTCGTCATGGCGGGAAGCTGGGCGAGCGCGATCGAGCTGAAGCGTGAGCGCGTGGGGCTCTGCGGGGTGGCGGGCTGTCAGGAACGGACCAGGCGGGCGATGGCCTCGCTGGCTTCGCGGACCTTCTCGTCGGCGTCCTTGCCGCCGTCGGCCAGGGCCTGGGCTACGCAGTGCTTGAGGTGCTCGTCCATCAGGCCCAGGGAGACGGCCTGGAGTGCTTTCGTGGCCGCGGAGATCTGGGTCAGGATGTCGATGCAGTACTCGTCGTTCTCCACCATGCGTTGTAGGCCGCGGATCTGGCCCTCGACGCGACGGAGACGCTTCAGGAAGCCGTCCTTGTCGCTGGTGTAGCCGCGCATCGATGTGCCCTTTCCGCTGTCTCGCAACCTTCGGCCATCCACTATACCCGCAGGGGGTACCTACCGTCAGATGTGCGTCGAGTGGGCGAATTTCCTTGCGTTGGGCTGGGGATCAGCGGCTAGCGTGATCGGATGTTCACTACCCGTCCGGAGCTCGCCGGCACTTTCGGCATGGTCGCCTCCACGCACTGGCTCGCCTCCTCCTCGGGCATGGCCGTCCTCGAGCGCGGGGGTAACGCCCTCGACGCGGCGGCTGCCGCGGCGTTCACGCTTCATGTCTGTGAGCCGCACATGAACGGGCCCGGCGGCGAGGTGCCGGCGATCTTCGTGACGGCCGGCAACCCGACGCCCACGGTCCTGTGTGGACAGGGAGTCGCGCCGGCGGGGGCCACGCCGGCGTACTTCCGGGAGCTTGGGCTGGACATCGTGCCGGGTACCGGGTTGCTTGCCGCCACCGTGCCCGGGGCGGTCGGGGCCTGGCTGACGCTCGTCCGCGACCGCGGCACCATGCGGGTGCGTGACATCCTCGACTTCGCCATCGGGTACGCCGAGCGGGGGCATCCGGTGGCGCCGGCGGTGGTTGACACCATCGCCACCGTGGCCGAGCTGTTCCGCCTGTACTGGCCGACCTCGGCTCGGCTCTGGCTGCCGACGCCCGCCGCCGGCGATATGATCCGCAACCCGGCGCTTGCCGCCACTTACCGCCGCCTGGTCACCGAGGCCGAGGCCGCTGGGAGCGAGCGCGAGCGGCAGTTCGACGCGGCACTCCGCGCCTGGTACGAGGGCTTCGTCGCCGAGGCGATCGACGACTTCTGCCGGACCGAGGTCGTGGACGACTCCGGGCGTGCGCACACCGGCCTGCTGACCGGCGCGGACCTGGCGGCCTGGCGACCGAGCTACGAACCCACCGTCAGCCTTGACGTGTTCGGGTGGCAGGTACACAAGGTCGGCGCGTGGAGCCAGGGGCCGGCGCTGCTGCAGCAGCTCGCCATGCTGGAGGCGCTCGGCGAACCGGCGGCACCGGCCAGCGCGGCGGAGGTGCACCGGGTGGTGGAGGTCGCCAAGCTGGCCTTTGCCGACCGGGACGCCAACTACGGCGACGGGGCCGACATCGCGGCGCTGCTCGACCCCGCCTACGCCGCCGAGCGTGCCAAGCTGGTGGGCGGCGAGGCAGGCCCGGCGCTGCGCAACGGGCGCGGGCGCCTGCCGAGGTACGTGCTGGAGGGCGGGACCGCACCGGTCGGCTTCGGCATCGGGGAGCCGACCCTCGGGGGCACCAGCGGACCCGGCCTGAACACCGGCCCGAGCGGCCGGCCGCCTGCCTTCCACCGTGGCGAGCCGTACGGCTCGGGCGGACGCACGTTCCGGCAGGGCGAGAGGCACGAGATCGGGTTCGGCGGCAGTAGCGGACCCGACCTGGGCGGCGGGCACCCGGCGTTCCTCCGCGGCGGACCGCTCGGGGCGGGTGGGCGGGACCGCCGGCCCGGCGAAGGGTATGAGATCGGGTTTGGCGGCGAACTGCCCGCCTTCCACCCGGGCGGACCATCCGGCTCGGTTGGACGGGACCGTCGGCCTGGTGAGGGATACGGGAGCGGGTTCGGTGGGACGCTCCCCCATGCCGAACCGCCTGCGTTCTGGCGTGGGGAAGTTGGGCGGCGGTGGGGTGGCGGGCGGTCCGGTGAGCCGGTCGTCGGCCGGTGGGGGACCACGCGGGGCGATACCTGCCACATCGACGTCGCGGATCGATGGGGGAACGTCATCTCCGCTACGCCCTCCGGGGGGTGGTTGCAGAGTTCGCCCACTATTGAGGCTCTTGGGTTCTGTCTTGGGACTCGGGCGCAGATGTTCTGGCTCGAGGAAGGGCTGCCCAACACCATCGCGCCGGGGAAGCGACCACGCACCACCCTGACGCCGTCCTTCGCCACGCGGGGGAACGTTCAGCTCTCGTTCGGCACGCCCGGGGGTGACCAGCAGGACCAGTGGCAGCTCGTCTTCTTCCTCAACCACGCCGTCCACGGGATGAACCTGCAGGCGGCCATCGACTCCCCCACCTGGCACACCACGGCGTTCGCGTCCTCCTTCTACCCCCGGCAGACCGACACGCAGCTCCTCATCGAGGATCGGGTCGGCGGCGTCATCGACGAGCTCAGGCGGCTCGGGCATGACGTGGTCGTCGCCGACGGGTGGTCGCTCGGGCGGATGTCGGCGGTCTCCCGGGACCTGGAGACCGGGTTGCTGCGGGCGGGCGCCAACGCCCGGGGGCAGCAGGGGTACGCCGTCGGTCGTTAGCGGTGTGGGACGCCGTCCACACGGCGGGGCACACCCAGGGGGTTGCCGTCGCGGAGGGCCTCGGGCAGCAGGGCCTGGGGCATGTTCTGGTACACGACCGGCCGTAGGAACCGGCGCAGTGACGTCGTGCCCACCGACGTGTGGCCGGCGGACGTCGTGGCTGGGTACGGGCCGCCGTGCTGCATGGCATATGTCACCGAGACGCCTGTTGGCCAGCCGTTCCACAGCACACGTCCGACTCGCTCGGTCAGGACGGTCACCAACCTGGACACGGCCTCGTCCGGAAGGGAGCCGTGCACCGACGCCGCCAGCTCACCACGGAACGTTCGCGCGCACGCCAGCAGCTCCTCCTCCGACGAGTACCGCACCACCATGGACACCGGGCCGAAGCACTCGGTCAGCAGGTCCGCCGGCGCGGCCAGCAGGTCCGCCGCGTCGCAGCCCAGCAGGGACGGCGCGACACCCTCCCCCGCCACCAGCACGCGGACGGCCGGGTGCGCGGACAGGGCCGCCAGCGACGCCGCGTAACGGTCCTCGATGTCGGTGTTCAGCAAGGGCTCGGAAACATGCCCGGCCAGCGCGGCGGCGGTGAACGACTCGAACGCCGGCGCGTCGGCGACCGGCACGAACACCAGGCCCGGTTTCGTGCAGAACTGGCCAGCACCCAGCGTGAACGACGCGACGTAACCCTCCGCGATGCCCTCCACCCGCTCGGCCGCCGCCGACGCCGTCACGAACACGGGGTTCACGCTGCCCATCTCGGCGTAGAACGGGATCGGGTCCGGCCGTGCGCACGCCAGGTCGAACAGCGCCCGCCCACCCTCCAACGAGCCGGTGAACGCACCCGCCCTGATCCGTGGGTCGACCACGAGCGCGCGCCCCTCCTCGAAGCCGTGCACCACCCCGAACGCACCGTCGGGCACCCCGGTCGACGTCAGCGCGGAGGTCACCAGCGAGCCGACCAGGTCGCTCAGCTCGGGGTGCCCCGGACTCGCCTTGACCACCACCGGGCAGCCGACGGCGAGTGCCGCCGCGGTGTCGCCGCCGGCCACGCTGAACGCGAACGGGAAGTTCGACGCCGCGAACACCGCCACCGGGCCGACCGGCACCAGCATCCGCCGCAGGTCAGCGCGTCCGCCGGCCGGCCAGCACGTGTCGGGTGAGTCCAGCACGACCTCCAGATGACCGCCCTCGGTGACCGTCTCCGCCAGCAGGCGCAGCTGGAACGTCGTGCGTTCCAGCTCGTGGTGCAGGCGGGGCCGCTCCGGCAGGTTCGTCTCGCGGCTCGCGAGCGGCACCAGGTCGCCGGCCGCCGAGTCCAGCGCGTCCGCCACCCGGCGCAACGCCTCGGCCCGCGTGCCGGCCGGCAGCGCCGCACACGGCTCCCGCGCCGCGTCGGCCGCCGCCAGCAGCTTCTCCAGCATCCTCACCACACCTCACCCAGCAGTCGCAGCCCGTCCGCGATCCGGTCCGGGGCGATACCGCCGTAGCCGATCACCAGCCCCGGCCGGCCCGGGCCGAACCCGTAGTAGCCGGCCATGTCCTCCACCCTCACCCCGGCGGCCGCGGCCCGCTCGACGAGCGCCGGCACGTCCACGTCCCCGCGTGGCCACACGGCCAGGTGCAGGCCCGCGGTCGACGGCACGACCTCGACGCGCTCCGCGAAGTCACGCCGCAGGACCGCCAGGATCGCCGCGCGCCGGGCCGCGTACTCGCGGGTCGAGCGCCGCACGTGCCGCACGAACAGGCCATCGGCCAGGAAACCGGCCATCGCGCCCTGCGTGGTCACGTCGGTCTGCCGGTCCGACAGGCGTTTCGCCGCCAGCAGCGCGGGCATCAGCGACGGCGGCGCGACCAGGAAACCCAGGCGCAGCATCGGCAGCATGGTCTTCGAGAACGAGCCGACATACAGGACGCGGTCGCCGCGGTCGAGGCCGTGCAGCGACTCCAGCGGCCGGTCGGCGAAGCGGAACTCGCTGTCGTAGTCGTCCTCGATCACCACCGCGTCCGTCCGGCGGGCCCATTCGAGCAGCGCCGTGCGGCGGGTCAGCGACATCGGCGGGCCGAGCGGGAACTGGTGCGACGGCGTCGTGTACACCAGCCGCGTCCCTGCCGGGATCGCCCGCACGTCAACGCCTGCCGCGTCCACCGGCACCCCGGCCACGCGGGCGCCGAACGACGTGAACAGCTCTCGCGCCGGCGGGTAGCCCGGTTCCTCGACGGCGACCCGCGTGCCCGCCTCGACGAGCACCCGCGCGACGAGGTCCAGCGCCTGCTGCGCGCCGCTCGTGACCAGCACCTGCGCCGGCGGCACACGCACGGACCGGGACAGCCCGATGTGCCGCGCGATCTCCGCGCGGAGCCCCGGGTGCCCCGCCGGGTCGCCGTAGTTGGCGTCCGCCGGGGCCAGCTCCCGCAGCTGCCGGGCGACCTGCCGCCGCCACGCCTCGATCGGGAACCGGCGCGCGTCCGGCACGCCGACGCCGAAGTCGTACGGCAGCGGCACTGCCGTGCCGGTGTCCGCGGTGGCCAGTTCCTGCCACACGGGGCGCGGCGGCACGACGCCGGCGCCGGCGACCGGCACGCCCGCCGGTGCGGGCGGGGTGGCGCACACGAACGTGCCGGCGCCGACCCGGCCGACGAGGAAACCCTCCGCGGTCAGCCGCTCGTAGGCCAGCGCCACGGTGTTGCGGGAGACGGCGAGCTGGCGGGCCAGCTCACGCGTCGGCGGCAGCCGCTCGCCGGAGCGCAGCCGGCCGTCCAGCACCGCCTCGTGCAGCTGCCGGTAGATCCGGGCGGACAGGTCGCCGCGCCCGGCCAGGCTGACGTGGAACTCCACGGGCGCCACCGTACATTGACCCAATCGAACTGGTCCACATTGGCTCTTCTGTACGGCCAATCCGCTGCCTACGGTCAACGGCATGAGGATCGTTCCGCCGGCGGGCCCGGCCCGCGCACTGGCCGTCGCGCAGCTGACCGACTCGATCGGGCTCGGCGGGTACCTGGTGTGCTCCGCGCTCTACTTCACCCGGGTGGTGGGGCTGTCCCCCACACAGGTGGGGTTCGCGCTCACGCTCGGTTGGGCGGTCGCGTTCGTCGCGGCCGTGCCGCTCGGGCACCTCGCCGACCGGCGCGGCGCGCGCGGGATCGCGATCCTGCTGGCGCTGTGCACGGCGGCCGCGCTGCTGCTGTTCCTGTTCGTCCGGTCGTTCGTGCCGTTCGTGCTGGCGGCCTGCCTGTACTCGAGCGCGCTCTCGGGGTTGAACGCGGCGCGGCAGGCACTGCTCGCCGGGTTGGTCGGGGCGGCTGACCGGACGCGGGTGCGGGCGACGCTCGCGGCGGCGATCAACGGCGGCATCGCGATCGGCGCGGGGCTCGGTGGGCTCGCGCTGCAGTTCGGCACCGCGGCCGCGTACCTGACGGTGTTCGCGGTCGACGCGGTCAGCCTGGTCGTGTCGGCGCTGGTGCTGCTGCGGCTGCCGGCGGTGCGGCCGACGCCCGCCGGCGCGCAGGGCGAGCCGCGGCTCGCGGTGCTGCGGGACCGGCCGTACGCGCTCGTGGCGCTGCTCAACATGGTGCTGCAGCTGCACATTCCCATGATCACGCTGGCGATTCCGCTGTGGATCGTCGAGCGGACGAGCGCGCCCGGGTGGACGGTGTCGGCGCTGCTGGTGCTGAACACCGTGTCGATCGTGCTGTGCCAGGTGGCGGTGGCGAACCGGGTGACCGGGCTGCCCAGCGCCGTCCGGCACCTCCGGTACGCCGGGGTCACGCTGCTGGTCGCATGCGCGGTGTTCGCGACGTCCGGGTTCGGCGCGCCGGCCTGGCTCGCGGTCGGGATCCTGCTGCTGGCCGCCGCGCTGCAGTCCGGCGCGGAGATGATGCAGGCCAGCGGGGCGTGGGAGATCAGCTTCGGGCTGGCGCCGGAGGGCCGGCACGGGCAGTACCAGGGGTTCTTCGGCTCCGGCTTCACGGTGGCGCGGATGCTCGGCCCGCTGCTGGTGACGACGCTGGTGCTGGGGTGGGGCACGGCCGGGTGGCTGCTGCTCGGCGCGGTGTTCCTGGTGGCGGGGATCGCGATGGGCCCCGCGGTGCGCTGGGCGGCCCGCACCCGCCCGGCCGTCGAGGAGCCGGCGGAACTCGCGGTGGTCTAGCGCGTGCACCCGCAAGCGGGACTCGCAGGGTCCGAAAGCGGGACTCGCGGGGGCTGAGGGCGGGACTCGCGGGGTTAGGGGATCACGCGGCGGATGACCGTGATGGGGCCGATGTTGTCGATGTTGCTGATCTTCACGTCCTCGCCGAAGCTCGGCGCGTGCACCGCGCGGGTGCCGTCGATGGCGATCGCGACGTGGTGGACCGGCTCGTAGTAGAAGATCAGGTCGCCGGCACGCACGTTCGCGCGGGGGACCTTCCGGCCGACGGTGGCCTGCTGGCGCGACACGCGTGGCACGGTGACACCCGCGTGACGGAACGCGGTCTGCACGAGGCCGGAGCAGTCGTAGGAGTCCGGGCCCACCGCGCCCCACAGGTACGGCTTGCCCAGCTGCCCGAGGGCGAACTCCAGCACCGTGCCGGCGTCGCCGCCGGGGATGACGACGTCGCCGCTGTCGTAGTCCTCGATGCCGTTCAGCAGGGACCGCTGCTCGGGGGTCAGGTTGTCGAGTGCCTGGCGGACCTCGGTGATCTGGGCGTCAAGCGTGGAGCGGCGCTGCTGCACCTCGTTCGCGCTGGCGGTCACCTGCGCCTCGAGGTCCTTCGCCTGCTTGGCGGCGGCGACGGCCTTGCTCTCCGCGTCCTCGGCGGCCGCGAGCGCGGCGTCGCTCTTGCGCGGGCCGCCGGTGAGGTGCGCGACGAGGCTCGCCGCCTCCAGCTTGGCGGCGACGTCGTCCGGGCCGGTGCTGTTGGCGAGCACGGACAGGGCGTCGAGGTCGCTGCCGGTGGACAGCACATCGGCCACCCGGTCGACGTCCTGCGCGGTGTCGGCCTTGGCACGCAACGCGTCGGCGTCGGCCTTCGCCTCGTCGGCCGCCTTGGTCGCGGCCGCGGACGCCTGCTGCTGGGTGGTCAGCTGCTCCTGGACGACCAGCAGCTCCTCGTTGACGAGCTCGGCCTGCGCACTCAGGTCGTAGTAGTACGCGAGCAGCCCGGCCACGGTCGTCGGCTGCGCCGAGGCAGGCGCGACCAGCAACGTCGCGGTCAGCAGTACCGCGCCGCCGATGCCGGCCAACGAAGCGGGCAGTGCACGCACCCCGAGCTCCCCTCTCGTTCTCGGACGCCGCGCCCATTGTTCAACAAAGATCGCCGCCTGCGCTGCCTATCTCGTGAACCGGGTACGAACGTCTGCACAGTAGGGCAGCGGGCATAACGCGACCGTTAGGGTGAGTCGGGTGAGCAACCTCGCGGCCGTTTCCGATCTGCACGTCTCCTACCAGGAGAACCGCGAGCTCGTCGAGGCGATCCAACCGGAGGGCCCCGAGGACTGGCTGCTGGTCGCCGGCGACGTCGGCGAGCGGGTCGCCGACGTCGAGTGGGCGCTGACGGTGCTGCGTGAGCGGTTCGCGACCGTGGTGTGGGTGCCGGGCAACCACGAGCTGTGGACGGTGCCCGACGACCCGATCCAGCTGCGGGGTGTCGAGCGGTACGAGACGCTGGTCCAGATGTGCCGGCGGATCGGCGTGGTCACACCGGAGGATCCGTACCCGGCCTGGCAGGGGCCGGACGGGCCGGTGACCGTGGTGCCGCTGTTCCTCGGCTACGACTACACGTGGCGCCCGGACGGCTGTTCCTCCAAGGAGGAGGGCCTCGCGTACGCGCACAGCACGGGCGTGATCTGCACCGACGAGTACATGCTGCACCCCGATCCCTACCCGACGCGTGACGACTGGTGCCGGGCGCGGGTCGCCGAGACCGAGCGGCGGCTCAAGGAGTACGACCCCGACGTGCCGATGGTGTTCGTCAACCACTACCCGCTCGTGCGGGAGCCGACGCGGGTGTTGCGGTACCCGGAGTTCGCGCAGTGGTGCGGCACGGAGCTGACGGCCGACTGGCACACGCGCTTCCCCACCGCCGCAGTGGTCTACGGGCACCTGCACATCCCGCGCGACTCCGTGTACGACGGGGTGCCGTTCCGCGAGGTGTCGCTGGGTTACCCGCGGGAGTGGCGGCCGAGGAAGAACCCGCCGCGGCTGCCGCGCCGGATCCTCCCCTAGCCGGTCACCACGCCGGCCAGGACGTCGGCGACCATCTTGCGGACGGTGGCGGGATCCGGCCGGGGGCTGGTCCGGTCCGCGAACAGCAGGTGACCGGTGCCGATCAGCATGGGCGCGAGGCCCTGGGGTTCGGCGTGCGCGGCGACGCGGCCGAGGTCACGCTCGGCGGTGAGGTACTCGCCGATCATGATCGCGGCGTCGGTCAGGACCGGGATGCCGGCCGGCCACTGCCTGCGCAGCCGGACGCGCAGCTGCAGCCGGAAGGTGACGAGCGGGACGATCGCCACGGCGACGGAGCCGAAGACGGCTGTCAGCGCGTCCGCGATGTTGTCGACGACCGAGCCGGCGCCGACGGCGTCGCGCAGTGCGGCGGCCTGGGCGTCCATTCGGTTGACGCGGTCGAGGATGAACTCGGCGAGGAACGCGTCGAAGTCGTCGAAGTGCCGGTGCAGCACGCCCTTGGCGACGCCCGCCTCGTCGGTGACCGCGCGGCTGGTGAGCGCACTCGGGCCGTCCCGGAGCAGGACCCGCTCGGCGGCGTCGAAGAGCTGCTCGCGGACGTCGCGGATGGCCACGCCAGTGGGCACGTCTGATCCTCTCGTTGACGAGTGGGCACTTGCCCACTTAAGGTGGGCGCATGCCCACTATATCTTCGGGACCTGATCCTTCACGGGTGCACGAACACCGGGACGTGGCGGAGTCGTTCGGCGTCGACGCGGTGCGGTACGACCGGGCCCGGCCCCGCTATCCCGACGCCCTGGTGGCGCGGATCGTCACCGCGAGCCCGGGGCGGTCGTTGTTGAACGTCGGCTGCGGCACCGGGATCGAGGCCCGGCAGTTCCAGGCGCTCGGCTGCACGGTGCTGGGCGTGGAGCCGGACGCCCGGATGGCCGACTTCGCGCGGCGCGGTGGGCTCGAGGTCGAGGTGTCGACGTTCGAGACCTGGGACCCCGCGGGCCGCCACTTCGACGCGGTCGTCGCGGGGACCGCGTGGCACTGGGTGGACCTGGCGGCCGGCGCGGCGAAGGCGGCGGAGGTGTTGCGTCCGGGTGGGCGGTTGGCGCCGTTCTGGCACGTGTTCGACATGCCGCCGTCCGTGGCCGAGGCCTTCGCGGCGGTGTACGAGCGAGTGGTGCCCGACTCGCCGATCAACGTCCGGGCCATGCCGCGGCGTGCGCTGGACGGGTACCAGGTGATGTTCGACCGGACGGCCGACGCGATTCGGTCGGACGGGCGGTTCGCGGAGCCGGAGCAGTGGCGGTTCGACTGGGAGCGGACGTACAGCCGGGACGAGTGGCTGGACCAGTTGCCGACGCAGGGGACGCTCACGCGGGTGCCGGCGGACAGGCTGGCGGAGATCCTGGCGGGCGTCGGGGCTGCTATAGACGGCCTCGGCGGGACGGTCACGATGTCGTACACGTCGATGGTGGTCACGGCGGTGCGGGCCGGTTGAGCGGCGTGGGGACGGCTACTCGGATCAGGCGTGGGGACGGCTGAACCGCTGGCGGTTCAGCGTGGTCGCGGGGGTTGGACGGCGTCGGCGCGGGAGTCGCGGCGCTGACTGGTCCGACGCCGTGGTGGTCGATGAGACCAGGTGGCGGGACGTTCACGATCGACTGCAGACTGGCGCGGTTGGCGTGTTGTCCGCGGCGGCCTTCGCGTATCGCGGGGTGTGAGGCGTTTTGATCTCGGTTCGTCGGGACATCATGGACGCGATCTTGTATGTGGTGCGTACTGGTCGACGTTGGCCACCAGCTCGGCGCACTCGGAGCAATCTGGGCAGTCGCCAAGCCCAAACCCAAGCTTCTGCGACCAGGTGCCGTTTGTGAACGCTATGTTGCGACCGCACAACGCTTGCAGGCTGCCGCCCTCACGGACTGCATGCCTCGGCCCGACAGGTTCGGGACTGGACGTTCCCGAGACGGCGGCAGGCCCGCTACGCCTGACCGGACCAGGCTTGATTTCTTCGAAACCCGCCATCAACACCATGCGAAAATGCTACTGGGACTGCCGTGGTCGCCGTGCACTTCCCGGACGGCCGATCCCTGCTGACGACCAGTTTCGAGGACCCGTTGTTCACCGCGCTCACGACGCCAAGATGTCCGCCAAAACGGGTCAGGCCCGGACGACAAGTCACTCAGAAGGGCACGCGGCAGCGGCCAGATCGTTTGAGAGTCGGTCCCGCACACCGGCACCGAGCCCGGCGGCAGGCCAGGCTGGAACCGCTACGCGACACACTTACAGATCGTTTGGAGATGGGGTTGCCTGACGCGGCGATTCACCAAGAGGTCGCCGCTGAATTCTCTGTCATGGCGGCATGGTGGCGATCGATCAGGCGACCGGGCTTCCCTGCGTCCCCGGCGATGGTTTGTGGCTGGTTGCCGGGGCGCGGGAGGGAGATGGCGTCGCGGATTGAGGCGCGTCATTCTGTTTTTATTGCTGTTAGTACCTTTGTTCTTGCGGCTTGGTGGGCTGGCCACAGTGCGGACAGGACGCCTACCGTCAGCATGCCGGCCAGGGCTATGGCGATTGTCGTTGTGGGGACCTTTGTTTCGGTTAGGGGGTTGCCCAGCATTACGTGTTGCATGACTGCACCGAACAGGGTGCCTACGGCTATGCCCAGGGCGCCGCCGTAGGTGGAGATCACTACGCTCTCCGCGCGTACTGTTCGGCGGATCAGGGTGCGGGTTGCTCCTACGGCACGGAGGACGCCCAGTTCGCGGGTTCGTTCGGTTACCGACAGGGCCAGGGTGTTGATGACGCCGAACACGGCTATCACTATGGCCGCGCCGAACATCGCGTACATCACTGACAGGATCAGTTGGAAGTCCGCTGTTTCCCTGGCTATCACGGCTTCTCGGTCTGTTACCAGGACGTCGGGGCGAGTGGCGAACTCCTTGGTCAGGGAGTCGCGTACCGCGGTCGGGTCGGGGCCTGTCGCGTAGATCGATGTTACGTTCTTGTGGAACCAGGGTGGGGACTTCGCTACGTTCATGTAGATCAGGGGTTGGCCTTCCACCGTGGCTATCAGGCCTGTGATGCGTTGGTGGATCGGTGGGGAGTTGGGGAACTCTATTGCCAGCTCGGTGCCCAGGCGCACGCCCATCATGGCTGCCTGGTTGGTGTCCACCACCACGCCGCGGGTTAGGTCGGCGGTGCCCTCTATCAGTTTCGGGGTCAGGACTTTTGTGAAGCCTGCCGGTTCTGTCGCGGATACCGACGACGCTGCCGTTCCGCCTGCGTACTTGACGGTGACGAGGGTGTATCTGTCGGCTGCTACTCCTGTCACGCCTGGGGTTGCGCGGACTCGGTCCAGCACGTCGGTCGCCAACGGGTCCACTTCGGACGCCGGGCGTAGGATCGTTGCGGTGGGGGGCACCATGTTTCTTACGGCCGCGCCCATTGTGGAGACCATGGTCTCCCCCAGGGTCGCGAACGCGCACACCAGTGCCAGGCCCACCAGTAACGCCGATGACGTGGCCGCTGTGCGGCGTGGGTCGCGGATCGCGTTGCGGGTTGCCAGGCGGGCTACCGGGCCGCCTCGCCGGGAGAGCAGGCGCGCCAGTGGGGTGAGCAGAACAGTGGCGAACATCGGTGCCAGTAGCAGCACGCCCAGCCAGGCGACCACGGCCGCGCCCAGGCACACCACGCGTTCCGTGGTGCTCAGGGCGGGGCCCCCGATCAGCGCCACCGTTGCCGCTCCCGCGGTCAGCAGTACGGCGCCGGCGGCGGTGCGGACCAGTGTCGTGCGGCGGGGTGGGATGGCATCCGTGCGTAGGGCGGCCACCGGGGGGACCGCTGCCGCTCGGCGGGCCGAGCCGTATGCCGCGACCGTCGTGACGCCGATACCGACGGCGTAGCCGATGGCGATGCCCAGTGGGGACACCGTGTAGGTCACCTGTTCGCCGGCCGGGCTGAACGCCCACATCCCCAGCAGGCCCAGGGCAACGCCTGTCGCCACGCCGATCGTCGCGCCCACGAAGCCCAGTGCGGCGGCTTCCAGCACCACCGCACGGCGGACCTGGCGCCTCGTGGCACCCACCGCGCGCAGCAGCGCGAACTGGCGGACCCGCTGCGTGACGAGCATCGTGAACGTGTTGGCGATGACGAACATGCCCACCAGCAGCGCCACCGCCGCGAACGCCAGCAGCGACTCGCGAGTGGACTCCGCGGCGGACGTCGCCTCCTCGCGGGCCTCGGCCGCCAGTTCCGCGCCCGTGTGAACCGTGATCGGTCGATCGGTCAGTGCGGCGCGGACCTTGGGTACCAGGTTCGTACCCTGTAGCTCGATTCGGGCGTACGTGTCGCCCAGGAGCTCGTGGGCGGTCGTCGGGGTGAACGCCAGCAACGGGGCGGTTTCCATGCCGAGTGTCCGGTAGTCGAACAGGCCGACCACGCGGGCCCGGACCTCGCGGCCGTCGGCGAGGATCACGCGAGCCTCGGCGCCCGGACGCAGGTTCGCGCTGTCGGCGGCCGGCTGGGACAGGGCGACCTCGCCGGGGCCGGTCGGGGGTCGGCCGGTGACGAGCGTGAACCGGCCGGTGCGGTCCCAGGCGGTGCCCGCGTGGTCCTGTGCGCCCGGGATGACCTTGCCGTCGGCACCCACCAGGGACGCTCGGGCGGCCGGCACGCCGGTGGCCTGCCGGACGCCGGGTAACGCCGCCAGGCGGGTCAGGTGCTCGTCGGTGAGCACGGCCTCCTGGTCCGGACCCTGGACCACCACGTCCACTGTGGAGCGTTCGCCGCCGGCCGTGAGGGACGCGGCGGTCGAGTCGGAGAGCACCCACGTGGCCACCACGAACGCCACGCCGAGCACGATCGCGACCAGGGTCATCGCGATGCGGCCCTGGTGGGCACGCAGGTCTCGCAGCATCGCGCGCAGCATCAGACCGTCACCCGTTCCAGGCTCTTCATGCGGTCCAGCACGCGGTCCGCGGTCGGCGACGCCAGCTCGTCGACCAGGCGTCCGTCGGCCAGGAACAGCACCCGGTCGGCGTACGCGGCGGCCGCCGGCTCGTGCGTCACCATCACGACGGTCTGGCCGAGGTCATCGACGCACCCGCGCAGCAGGGTCAGCAGCTGCGCGGACGCCGCCGAGTCGAGTGCGCCGGTCGGCTCGTCGGCGAACAGCACGTCCGGGCGGGTGATCAGGGCGCGGGCGCACGCCACCCGCTGCTGCTGGCCACCGGACAGCTGGCTCGGACGGTGGTGCAGGCGCTCGGACAGGCCGACGGCGGCGACGATCCGCATCACCAGCTCCGGGTCGGGGGCGCGGCCGGCCAGGTCGAGCGGCAGCGTGATGTTTTCCCACGCGGTCAGCGTCGGCAGCAGGTTGAACGCCTGGAACACGAACCCGACGCGGTCCCTGCGTAACGCGGTCAGCTGGTTGTCGCTCATGCCGGACAGCTCGGCGTCGCCGAGGAACACCGTGCCGCCGGTCGGCTCGTCGAGGCCGGCGACACAGTGCATGAGGGTGGACTTGCCGGAGCCCGACGGGCCCATGATCGCGGTGAACCGTCCGGTGTGGAAGTCGACGTCGACGTGGTCGAGCGCGACGACGCGGGAGTCTCCCGTGCCGTAGACCTTGGTCAGTGCTCGAGCACCTGCGGCTGGATTTGTTTGCACGCCGACCACGGTCCCGGAAACCGGCGTGGTCCACATCGGACCAGGGTCCGGACTTTGGTGTCCCACCAGGGTCGGGCGCGGGCGCAAACAAATCCACCCGTGGTGGGACGCGCCGCCGGCCGCGAGCCCGCTACGGTCGAAGACGTGCTCTCGCTCGTCCGCCCGGTGTGGCTCCGCATGGTCGACCTCGTCGTCGCGATAGTGCTGCTCGCCGTCGTGGGCTACGCGGCCATCGACACGACGACGCCTGCCGGCGTCCCCGAGCCCGAGTGGGTGTCGCTGTCGGTCGCCACACTTGTCGCCGGGCCCATCGTCTCTCGCCGGTGGGTGCCGCTGGTCTCGCTGGCGATCAGTCTCGGCGCGTCGCTGGTGGGCATGGTGTCCGGGGTGATCTCGGTCGTGGCGATGGGCGCGCCGGTCACCGCCGTCGGGATCGTGCTGTACATGGTGGCGAGCATCAGGCCGAAGCGCCTGTCGGTGCCCGCGCTCGCCACCTGCGTCAGCGCGAACGTGCTGGTGATGCTGGGCCACCGGTTGGTGGGCTCGGACGTCGAGCCGTGGTCGGACAGCCTCTTCGGGATCAGCTTCGCGTGCCTGGTGCTCGTGACCGCGTGGGCGCTCGGGCTCGCCACGCGGGAGCGGCGGCGGCACGAGGAGGAGTCCGCGGCCCGGCAGGCCGAGCAGGCGGTGGCGGAGGAACGATTACGCATCGCCCGCGAGCTGCACGACATCGTCGCGCACAGCATGAGCCTCATCGCGGTCAAGGCGGGCGTGGCCAACCACGTCGCCGAGCAGCGCCCGGCCGAGGCACGCGAGGCGTTGCGGGTGATCGAGGCGACCAGCCGCGGCTCGCTGGCCGAGATGCGGCACCTGCTCGGCGTGCTGCGGTCCGAGACGGACGGCGCGGAGCATGCGCCGGCACCCGGCCCGGCGGGGATCCCCGTGCTGGTCGAGCGGGCCCGGTCCGCCGGGGTGACGGCCGAGCTGGACCTCGCCGACACGGCCGGGCTGCCGGAGGGTGTCGGGCTCGCGGTGTACCGGATCGTGCAGGAGGCGCTGACCAACGTGGTCCGGCACGCGGCGCCGAGCCGGTGCGGGATCACCGTGGGGGTGGACGACGAGGCGGTGCGTGTCGAGGTGGTCAACGACGGGCCACGGGTGGGGCAGGGACTGGGCGGGCACGGGTTGATCGGGATGCGGGAGCGGGTGGCGATGTACGGCGGGACGTTCGCGGCGGGGCCGAGACAGGAAGGGGGCTGGCGGGTGGCGGCGGTGTTACCCCGGTGATCAGGGTGCTGGTGGCCGACGACCAGGCGCTGGTGCGGGGCAGTTTCCGGGTGCTCGTGGAGACCGCGCCTGGCCTGACCGCGGTGGGTGAGGCGTCGAACGGGAAGGAGGCTGTCGAGCTCGCGGCGCGCGAGCGGCCGGACGTGGTGCTGATGGACGTGCGGATGCCGGAGCTGAACGGCATCGAGGCGACCGAGCGGATCTGCGGTGACCCGGTCACGGCCGGCGTGCGGGTGCTGATCCTGACCACCTTCGACCTCGACGAGTACGTGTACGCGGCACTGCGGGCCGGCGCGAGCGGCTTCCTGCTGAAGGACACGCCACCCGCGGACCTGCTGACCGCGATCGAGGTCGTGGCCTCGGGCGAGGCGTTGCTGGCGCCGTCGGTGACGCGGCGGCTGATCGCGGAGTTCACGCGCGAACCCCTGCGCCCGAAGTCGGTCGTGCTCGACGGGATCACCGACCGGGAGCAGGAGGTGCTGCTGCTGATCGCGCGTGGCCGGTCGAACGCGGAGATCGCCGCCCACCTGCACGTCGGCATGGCCACGGTGAAGACCCACATCGGCCGGTTGCTGAGCAAGCTGGCAGCCCGCGACCGGGCGCAGCTGGTGATCGCCGCGTACGAGTCCGGTCTTGTCCGCCCGAGTTGATAGGTTCGCCGGGTGCCGGTGACCGCTGATGACGTCGACCTGTCCGTCCGCCTCGCGATCGAGGCCCTGACCGGCGCGCCCGACAAATGGGACGCGCCGGCCGGAACGCTCGACTGGACGTGCTGGGAGACCGCCGAGCACGTCGCCGACGACCTGTTCTTCTACGCGACGCAGATCGGTGCCCGGGCGCTGCCACGCGAGGTCCCGTTCGGCTACGGGCCGCAGCGGGAAGGCGGGCCCGACCTGACGATCACCGCCAGGCGCGAGGCCGGCGCGGCCGGGCTACTGCAGGTCGTCGAGGCGTGCGGGGCGCTGTTGACCGCGGTGGTCCGCACCGCGCCGCCGGAGGCCCGCGCCTACCACGTCTTCGGGAACGGTGACCCGGAGGGCTTCGCCGCGATGGGGATCGTGGAGGTGCTGCTGCACACGCACGACATCGCGGCGGGCCTCGGCGTCGGGTGGCAGCCGCCCGCCGACCTGTGCGAACGCGTCCTGACCCGGCTGTTCCCGGACGTCGAGCCGACCGACGACCCGTGGCTCACACTGCTGTGGGCCACCGGCCGGCACGACCTCCCCGGCCGTCCACACCGGACGAGCTGGCGCTGGCAGGGCGCGCCTACACCGGACGCCTGAGCACCCGGTAGGTCACCGGCGCCGCGAGCAACACCCCGGCCAGCAACAGGATCGCGGTCTCGGTCCACTGGAACCGCCAGTACCGGCCCGCCGGCTGGTAGTACAGGACCGAGCGGTAGCCGGCCTTCTCGACACAGTCGAGGTAGGTGTCCCGGCCCTCGTCGGCGCACACCGACGGCTCGTCGACCTCCGCGCCGGACGGGGACACCCACGCACCACCCGCGGCGAGGGCCCCGACGGGCACCTCGTCCGACACCTGGCGCAGCGGTTCCGCGTACTCGTCACGTGCCTGGATCATCCCGAACAACGCGACCACGAACACGGCGACCGTCACGGCCAGGGCCGGGATCAGGCGGCGCGTCACCCCGCCTGCCGCCGTGCCCAGCAGGAACGCGAACAACCACCACGCACCCACCACGACCCCGGTGCCTCCGAACAACGCGGCGTCCCCGAACCGGTCGCCGCCGAACGCGGAGACCCAGGCGTTGACGATCAACCCGACCGCGAGTCCCGCCACCGTCACCGCGAGGCCGAGCCCGCCGAGCTTCGCCAGCAGCCACGTCCGCCGCGGCACCGACTGCGTCCACGCGAGCCGGTGGGTGCCGCGCTCGAACTCCCGCGCGAGCAGCGGCGCGCCCCAGAACATCCCGACCGTCACCGGCACGATCGGCAGCCAGCCGAGGACGGCCGCCGCGGACTCCCCGACCACCAGCAGGACCAACCCCAACACCAGCAACAACCCCGCCGTGGCCAGCACCTGCACGCGGTGCTGCCGCCACATCACCCACACCATGTCCGTAGTCCTTTCATCGAGCCCGGCGCCACGCCACCGCGCCCAGCGCCAGCGAGGCGGCCAGCAGCAAGCCGGCCTCGGTCAGTTGGAAACGCCAGTAGCGGTCCGCCGGGTGGTAGTCCGCGAACCACCGGTATCCCTTGTCCCGCATGCACGGCAGGTAGTCCGAGGTGTACGCGCAGGCCCACGTCTGCTTGTGGTCCAACGGAACGCCGCGCGCGTCGAGCCAGCCGGAGTCCACCATCAGCGCGCCGGCGGGCAGCCACGCCTCGGCGCCCGACGGAGTGTTGACCGACAGCGGCTCGCCGCGCACCCCCGGGGCCGTCTGCTCGAGGTGCACCGGCGTCGCGTAGTGCGGCCGGGCGTCCGAGCTGACCATCGCGACGTAGCACCACCGGCGGACACGGCGAGGCCGAGCCCGGCCAGCTTGACCCCCAGCCAGGCCCGCCGCGACACCGACTGCGTCCACGCCAGCAGGTGGATGCCGTGCTCGAACTCCCGCGCTAGCAACGGCACACCCCAGAACATCCCGACGCACACCGGCACGGCCGCCGACCACACCAGCAGGCGGGACACCTGACCGAACTGCGACCCCAGCACGTGCGACCGCTCGCCAGAACTCAGCAGCGCGCCGGTCCGCAACCCGTGGACCAGCAGCAGCACGCCGACCAGCAGCAGGAACGCCGCCGTGACCAGCACCTGCGCCCGGTGCTGCCGCGACGTCACCCACACCACGGGGATCACGCCACGGCCAGCTTGGGCAGTGCCGCCGCGTCCGGGCGGCGCAGGTACGCGAGGACCAGCTCCTCCAGCCCCACGCCGCGGGCCGTCCACCGCGGGTCGAGCGGGGCGTCGGGCGCGCGCACGAGCAGGGTCGCCTGCCGGTCGGTCCGCGAGTCGTCCACGACGGACGTCCGCAGCGAGTCCGCCAGCTCCGCCGGACCGGTCAGCAGCCGGTGCGTGGCGAGGAGGTCGTCGATGTCCCCGGACACCTGCACCCGGCCGCGGTTGAGCACGACCAGCCAGTCGCAGGTGTCCTCCAGGTCCGACACCACGTGCGAGGACAGCACCACGGTCATCCCGCTCTCGGCGACGGCCGCCATCAACCCCCGCATGACCTCGTGCCGCGCCAGCGGGTCGAGGTTCGCGAGCGGCTCGTCGAGCACCAGCAGGTCCGGCCGCTTGGCGAGCGCGACCGTCAGCGCGACCTGCGCCTGCTGGCCGCCGGAGAGCCGGCCCACCTTCCGGTCCAGCGGGATGTCGAGCGAGGCGAGCCGGTCGGTCGCCACCTCGTGGTCCCAGCGCGGGTTCAGGTGAGCGCCGAAGCGCAGCATGTCCGCCACCGAGAACCCGTCGTACAGCGGCTTGTCCTGCGCCAGGAACGCGATGCGCGGCAGCGTCTCGCGGGTGCCCGCCGGGCGGCCGAGCACCGTAACGTTCCCCTCGTCCGGCGCCAGCAGCCCGACGATGATGTGCAGCAACGTCGTCTTGCCCGCCCCGTTCGGCCCGACCAGCGCGACCACGCGGCCCGCCGGGACCGAGACCGAACACTCCCGCAGCGCCCAGTTGCGCCGGTACCGCTTGCCAACCCCCGTCACGTCACCGTCATGCCGTGTCCTCCCCTACGCGAAACGAGTCCAGAACCACCGATGCGAACAACGCCTCCACGTCCTCCGCGTCGAGGCCCGCCGAGCGGGCGTCGCGCATCCAGCCGGCGAGCGCCTCCCGCAGCCGCGCGTGCTCGGCCACCGACGCGCCGCCGAGCGAGCGCTGCACGAACGTGCCCAGCCCGGGCCGGCCCGCGACCAACCCCTCACGCTCCAGCTCGCGGTAGGCCTTCAACACCGTGTTCGGGTTGATCGCCAGCTTGTCCACCACCTCCCTCGCGGTCGGCAGCCGGTCCCCCGGCCGCAGCGTCCCGAGTCGCAGAGCGTGTTTGACCTGGTGGACGAGCTGCAGGTACGTGGCGACACCGGAGCCGCGATCGAGCCTGAAGTCGATCACGAAGCAACACCCTTTCACTAATGAAGTAGGGAAATAGTGTAGGTACACGCAACTGTTGTCAAGCCGCACGCACTTTCACACGAATGGGCCTCTGTCCCCGCTGGTCCCCGGCTACGCTGGCGATCACGTCGGGGGACGTCGCGAAAGGTTCAGCACGGTGTCGATCGCCTTTGGGGGGAACGGGTCATGAGTGCTCCCACCGCCCCGCCGCCGGTGCGGACCCAACCGGCGCCGGAACCCACGGGCCGGGTCGCCGAGCTGCGTGAACTGTCGCGGACGACGCCGGGCGTACTGATCATGTTCACCGTGGCGCTCGTGGTGGCGAGCGTGCTGGTCGGCGTGTTCACCGCGATCAGCGTGCAGAGCCGCGCCCGGGCACTCGACAACCTCTCCGCGCGCAGCGGACCGCTCTCGGTCGCCGCGCAGGACCTCTACCGGGCACTCTCCGACGCCGACGCGACCGCGAACAGCGCGTTCCTCTCCGGCGGCGTCGAGTCCAAGGAGGTGCGGGACCGCTACGAGCAGGACATCGCCGAGGCGGCGCACGCACTCGCCATCGCCGTGGCCGCACGGGAACCGGACGACCTGATGAACCCGGACAACCCGCTCGCGGTGCTGTCCAGCCAGCTGCCGGTCTACACCGGGGTCGTGGAGATCGCGCGCGCCAACAACCTCCAGGGCAATCCGGTCGGCGCCGCCTACCAGCGCGAGGCGTCCACCCTCATGCGGGAGACGCTCCTGCCGAAGGCCAAGGACCTGTACGACACCGAGACCCAGGGCGTCGCCGACGACCAGGACTCGGCCGCCTCGTGGCTGGCGCTGGTGGCCGAGGTGCTGCTGGGGCTCGCCATGCTGGCCCTGCTCTTCTACGCGCAGCGGTTCGTGCGCCGGCGCACCCGCAGGCGGATCAACGTCGGGCTGACGGTCGCCACGGTCGCCGCGCTGGCCTCGCTCGTGTGGGTGCTGGTCGCGTCCATCGGCGTGATGGCGAACGTGGGCGCGAGCCGCGAGAACGGCTCGGACCAGACGAAGGTGCTGGCGGAGGCCAGGATCAACGTGCTCGCCGCCCGCGGCGACGAGACCCTCACCCTCGTCGCCCGGGGCAGCGGCGCCGAGTTCGAGGAGCAGTACCAGGCGACGCGTAAGGAGCTCGCCACCCAGGAGCTGCCCGGCGCGCGGGACCTCGCCACCGACGAGGACGTGCGCGGCAGCGTCCAGAGCGCCATCGACCAGGAGATCGCCTGGAACCGGACGCACGTCGCCATCCGCGAGGCGGACGACAAGGGCGACTTCCCCACCGCCGTCGACCTCACCCTGACGGGCGCGGCCTCGCAGTTCGACACGGTCGACACGGCCCTGAAGGACGCCATCGGCGAGACCACGGCCACCTTCGACCAGGAGGTGTCGGCGGCCTCGGGCGCGTTGACCGGCACGGTCATCGGCGTGATCCTGTTGGCCCTGGTGATGGCGGCCGGCGCGGTGACGGGGATCTGGCAGCGGCTCAAGGAGTACCGATGAAGGCGATCACGCTCGTACTCGCCGCGGTGCTCGTGGTGGCGGGGTGCTCGGCCGCCCCGGGCCCGACCGGCACCGGGGCACCCGCGGCCGTCGAGCCCCTGCCGGCGGGGGCCAAGGAGGTCACCTCCCTGCCGGAGCCCTCGGTCAACGAGAGCTGCCAACCCACCAAGAGCTACCGGCCGCCGGCCGGCCCCCCGCCCGCTCCCGGCGACTTCCCGGGCGGGTCGCTGCTGGAGACGATCTACAAGCGTGGCCGGCTGGTCGTCGGCGTGGACCAGAACACCTACCGGTTCGCCTACCGCGACTCGAAGACCGGCGAGATCGAGGGTTTCGCCCTCGACATCGCCCACCAGCTCGCCAAGGCGATCCTGGGTGACGAGAACAAGATCCAGCTGCGGGTGCTGACGTCGGCGCAGCGCGTCCCGGCAGTCGTGAAGGGCGACGTCGACCTCGTCGTGCACTCGATGACCGCGAACTGCGAGCGGTGGGAGGACGTCGACTTCTCGACGATCTTCTACGAGGCCAGGCAACGGGTCCTCGTCGGCAGTGACGTCGAGTACCCGGGCAAGGAGTGGTTGGCCGGCAAGAAGGTCTGCGCCACCGAGAAGTCCACGTCGCTCGCGAGGATCGTCAACCTGGACGTCGACCCCAAGCCGGTCGGCATGCAGGTGTCCGGCTGGACCGACTGCCTCGTGATGCTGCAGCAGCACCAGGTCGACGCGGTCTCCACCGACGACACGATCCTCGCCGGCCTCGCCGCGCAGGACCCGTCCGTCAAGGTGGCGCCGGGGTCGCTCGCCGAGGAGCCGTACGGCATCGCGATGCCCAAGAACCAGACCGAGTTCGTGCGGTTCGTGAACTCCGTGCTCGAGCAGATCAAGTCGGACGGCAGGTGGACCGCGTACTACAACAAGTGGCTCGAGCCGCTGCTGCAGGCGCCGGCGACGCCGCCGGTCGCGGAGTACCGGGACTGACCGCCATGGACGGGATCGTGTTGAGCCGTGAGGAGATCGACCACGCCCTGGCGCGGGTCGAGGCGGACAGCGAGCGGATCGCCCAGTCGCTCGTGGAGATGGACGCCCATCCCGGGCACCGGCTGCTGCGGGACACCGCGCTCACCGGGCTGACGGCGAAGCGGTGGGCCGAGGCGTCCGCCGCGATGACGACGCTGTGGGAGCAGTACGCGACCTACCGGGACCTGGTCACCCGCGCACGGGAGGTCCGCGCCCGGCGGAGCAGGCCGGGTGACGAGGAGATCGAGGAGCTGACCCACATCCTGCACGGCCCGGTCGTGGAGCTCGACTCCGAGGCCATTCCGATCGAGCGGCGCGGGTTGACCGGCGCCTCGCAGGTCACCGAGCGGATCACGATGGCCGAGCTGCTGAGCCGGATGCGGCAGGCGTTCGACATGGTCACCGCCGTGCTCGCGGCCGCGGAGTCGGCGTGGTCGGCGGCGATCGGCCGGCTCGACCCGATCGACCGGCGCGTACACGCGGCGTCGGTGCTGGCGGAGTCGGTCGGCGAGGGCGACTTCGCGAGCCTGCGGCAGGACCTGGAGAAGGCGCGGGAGCTGGTGCTCACCGACGTGCTGACCGCGCAGGCCACCGACGCGCTGCCGGAGATCGAGCGCCGGCTGACCGAGCTGGAGACCCGGCTCGCGGAGCTGGCGCGGATCCGCGACGAGTTCGCCACGCGGCTCGCGGCACTGGAGTCGGTGCTGTCGGACGTGGAGGCCGCCGAGGCGATGGCCCGGCAGACGTACGCGGCCGTGCTGGAGAAGATCGCGTCGCCCGGGTTGCCGGAGCCGACCGACCGGGGTTCGGCGGCACTGCGTGGCCGGCTGCAGCGGCTCCGGGCGCGGATGGACACCGCGGGCTGGGCGACGCTGGCACGGGAGACCGACGAGCTGGACCGGCTCGCGATGAACACGCTCGACGCGGCGCGGACGTCGGTGCGGGCCATCACGGGGTTGCTGGACCGCCGCGCCGAGCTGCGCGGCCGGCTGGAGGCCTACCAGGTGAAGGCGGCGCGGCTGGGGCACGCCGAGGACGCGGAGCTGTCCCGGCTGCACGACGAGGCGCACGGGATCCTGTTCACCGCGCCGTGCGACCTGCCGGCGGCCACCCGCGCGCTGAACCGCTACCGCCAGGCGATCCAGGACCGGACCCGTGAGGAGGGGACACCATGAACGACTGCCCCCGGCCCGACTGCGGAGGTGCCCTCGACGAGGACGGCTTCTGCGACACCTGCGGCCTCGAAGCCCCCGCGACGGTCACCAGCAGCGCCGCCAGCAGCACGGCGTCCGGCAGTGTGGCGTCCAGCAGTGCGGCGGCCACGAGCGGCGGCAGCTCCGCGAGTGCGCGCACGGCGCCGGTGGGCAGGCGGAGCGGTCCGGCCGCGACCGAGGACACCCCGCCCGCGCCCTCGACCCCCGCCTCCCTCGCCGGCGTCTCCTGCCCCCGCCACGACTGCGACGGCACCCTCGACGAGGACGGCTTCTGCGACACCTGCGGCCTGGAAGCCCCCGCCGGCACCAAGCCCGCGACCGCCCCGCCGCAACCGGCCACCTTCGGCCCGACCGGCGGCGCCACGGCCGACCACGACCCGGTCAGCACCCGCACCGGCAGCACCCGCACCGGCTCGGTCGCGACCGGCTGGACGGCCTCCACGGGCGCGGTCACCAGCAGCTCCCGGCGCGGCTCCGCGCGGTCCTCCAGCCGCGGCCTGCTCGGCGCGGGACTGGTCGAGGTCCCCCGCGTGCCCTACCGCGACCCGAAGACCGCCGTCCTCGCCGACCCGAAGGTCCCCGAGGAGAAGCGCTTCTGCAGCAACTGCGGCGCGAAGGTCGGCCGCGGCCGGGACGGCAAACCCGGTCGCACCGAGGGCTTCTGCACGTCCTGCCGGCACCACTTCTCCTTCTCCCCCAAGCTGCACCCCGGCGACGTCCTGCACGACCAGTACGAAGTGCTGGGCTGCCTCGCGCACGGCGGCCTCGGCTGGATCTACCTGGCGCTCGACCGGGCCGTCGCCGACCGCTGGGTCGTGCTCAAGGGCCTGCTGGACACCGGCGACGCCGACGCGATGGCCGCCGCGGTCGCGGAGCGCCGGTTCCTCGCCGAGGTCGAGCACCCGAACATCGTCAAGATCCACAACTTCGTGCAGCACCCCGACAAGGACACCGGCACGATGGTCGGCTACATCGTGATGGAGTACGTCGGGGGTCAGTCCATCAAAGAGATGCTCAAGCAGATCCGCGCCGTCGAGGGCCCACAGGCGTGCCTGCCGCTGGACCGCGCGATCGCCTACGTGCTGGAGATGCTGCCGCCCATCGGCTACCTGCACACGCTGAACCTGCTGTTCTGCGACTTCAAGCCGGACAACGTGATCCAGACCGAGGAGCAGCTCAAGCTGATCGACCTCGGCGCCGTGCGGCACATGGACGACGAGGACAGCGCCGTCTACGGCACGATCGGCTACCAGGCGCCGGAGATCGCCGCCACCGGCCCGTCGATCTCCTCGGACCTGTACACGATCGGCCGCACGCTCGCGGTGATGGCGTTCCCGTTCGACTTCCAGCGCGAGTACGTCGGGCGGCTGCCGAACCCGGCCGAGGAGCCGCTGCTCGGCCGGTACGACTCGTTCTACCGGTTCCTGCTGCGGGCGACGGCGGGCGAGCCGGCCGCGCGCTTCACCTCCGCCGAGGAGATGAAGGACCAGCTGACCGGCGTGCTGCGCGAGGTGCTGGCCACCGACGACCTACAGCAGCGGCCCGGCCCGTCCGCGGAGTTCACCCCGGAGCGGCGCTCGTTCGCCATCGACCACCGCACCGGGCCGGACCCGCGGACGCTGGTGCACGCGCTGCCGGTGCCGCGCGTGGACGGCAACGACCCGGCCGCCGCGTTCCTCGCCACGGTCACCGCGACCGACCCGCTGGCGATCGTCGACGAGCTGCGTATGGCGCCGCAGTCCTCGGTCGAGGTGCGGCTGCGGGTCGCCCGCGCCTACCTGGAGGCCGGCGAGTACGCCTCCGCCCGGCGCCGGCTGCTGGAGCTGGCCACGGACGCGATCGACCTGGACCGGCTGTGGCTCATCGACTGGTACCGGGGCGTGCTGGCGCTCGCCGAGAACAAGCCCGCGCAGGCGAGCGAGTACTTCGACAAGGTCTACTCGGCCGTGCCGGGTGAGGCGGCGCCGAAGCTCGCGCTCGCGGCCTGCGCGGAGGCGCGGCAGGACTGGGCGACCGCCGACCGCTACTACCGCGTCGTGTGGGGCACCGACCGCTCCTACGTGAGCGCGGCGTTCGGCCTCGCGCGTTCCTTGATCGCGACGGGCAACCGGCCGGAGGCGTTCGACGTCCTCTGTTCCGTGCCGGAGACGTCGAACCACCACGTGACGGCGCGGCTCGCGGCCGCGGACGTGCGGGTGCGGGACGTGGCGGCGGCCGACCTCACCGAGGACGACCTCGTCGCCGCCGGTCAGCTGCTCACGGACCTCGACCTGGACGTGGCGCGCCGGGCACACGCGTCGGAGCGCGTCTTCTCCGCCGCGCTGGCATGGCTGCCCCACAACGGGAACACGAGCGGGTCTGTGCTTGGCTGCGCACTGACGGACACCGACCTGCGGGCCGCGCTCGAGAGTTGCTACCGCACGCTCGCGCGGCACGCCGACAGCACGAGGGAGCGCATCGCATTGGTGGACAGCGCGAACCAGATCCGACCGAGGACGTGGGTGTGACGGTATCCAACTGCCCAGGCTGCGGCACAGCCGTCGGACCCGAGGACCGCTTCTGCGAGGAGTGCGGCCAGAGTCTCCTTGTGCAACGGACGCCGGTCGGCGGCCCGGTGATCGAGCCGGCCGGCGGGGCGTGCGTCGCCTGCGGCGGTGAGAACGTCGGCGCCGACGGGTTCTGCGAGGACTGCGGGCGCGGCCAGCCGAGCGGACGGGACCGGATGGAGGCCGACTTCGGCCTGGTGGTCGGCGTCAGCGACAAGGGCAAGCGGCGGGCCCGCAACGAGGACTCCATGGCGTTCGGGACCGTGCTCGGCGGGGACGCCCCGCCCACGGTCGTCGCGGTGGTGTGCGACGGCGTCGCGACCTCCGACCGGGCCGACAACGCCTCGCAGCGCGCGGTGGACGAGGCGACGACCGTGCTACTGGACGCGGTGCTGGAGAACGGGGATCCCGCGGCGGCGACGAAGGCGGCGGTGGCGCGCGCCATCGAGGTGGTGTCGCAGTTGGCCGACCCGAACGTGCCCGGCACGGCGCCCTCCTGCACGTTCGTGTCCGCCGTGGTGACGCCGACCGAGGTGACGGTGGGGTCCGTCGGCGACAGCCGGGTCTACTGGCTCGCCGCGCCGGGCTCGGCGGCCATGTCCTCCCGCGTCCTGACCGTCGACGACACCGTGGCGACCGAGCTCATGGCCGAGGGGCTGAGCGAGGAGGAGGCCAACGCGGTCTACCAGGCGCACGCGCTGTCGAAGTGGATCGGCGCGGACGCGGGCGAGATCGAGCCGCGCGTGGTCACCATCTCACCGGGTGGCCCGGGGCACGTGCTGCTGTGCAGCGACGGCCTGTGGAACTACGTGCCCGACGCGGCGGCGCTGACCGAGGTGATGCCCGCCGAGGGCGGCATGACCGCGGCGGCGGAGCTGACCGCGCTGGCGCTGAAGCTGGGCGGCCACGACAACATCACGACGGTGCTCGTGCCGTTCCCGCCCACTGAAGGGGAGGACTCATGACCGACTTCGCGGTGGAGGTCTACCAGAACGAGTATCTGGCGGCGGGTTCCACCGAGGTGAACGCGATCGTGACGGTCACCGCCAGCGGCGCGCCCACCGGCCCGGCGGCGCCGAGCGGCAGCGCGGCCGAGGTGATCATCGTCGACTGCTCCGGCTCGATGCACGTGCCACGCACGAAGCTGGTGTCGGCCAAGCAGGCGACGGCGGCGGCCATCGACACGCTGCGCGACGGCGTGCAGTTCGCGGTCGTGGCCGGCACGGACGAGTCGCGGCTGGTGTACCCGTACCAGCACGGCATGGTGGTCGCCACGCCGCAGACGCGGGCCGAGGCCAAGGAGGCGGTGAAGAAGCTCGCCGCGAACGGTGGCACGGCGATCGGCAAGTGGCTGCGGCTGGCCGACTCGCTGTTCTCGTCGTCCACGGCGTCGATGCGCCACGCGATCCTGCTGACCGACGGCCAGAACATGCACGAGACGCCGCGCCAGCTGGCCAACACGCTGCGGGACATCCAGGGGCACTTCGTGTGCGACTGCCGTGGCGTCGGCACGGACTGGGAGGTCAAGGAGCTGCGCACGATCGCCGACACGCTGCTCGGCACGGTCGACATCGTGGCCGAGCCGGAGGGCCTCGAGGCGGACTTCCGCGCGATGACCGCGGGGGCCATGAGCAAGGCGGTCGCGGACGTGGCGCTGCGGCTGTGGACGCCGATGGGCGCGACGATCAAGTTCGTGAAGCAGGTGGAGCCGACGCTGGCGGACCTGACCGCGCGGCGGGTGGAGGTGCCGCCGCGCAGTGGCGACTACCCGACCGGCTCGTGGGGTTCGGAGACCCGGGACTACCACGTGTGTGTGCAGGTCCCGGCCGCGGCGACGGGCGAGAAGATGCTGGCCGGACGGGTGAGCCTGGTGGTGCCGGGTACCGCCGGCAGCGAGGAGCAGGTGCTCGGCAAGGGCCGGATCCTCGCGGTGTGGACCGACGACACGGCCCTGTCGACCCGCATCAACCGCGAGGTCGCGCACTACACCGGTCAGGCCGAGCTGGCCGCGGCGATCCAGGAGGGCCTGGAGGCACGCAAGGCCGGCGACGTCGAGACGGCGACCGCGAAGCTGGGCCGGGCCGTGCAGCTGGCGACCGAGATCGGGCACACGGACACCGCGAAGCTGCTGTCGAAGGTCGTCGACGTCGAGGACGCGCGGACCGGGACGGTGCGGTTGAAGCGCAAGGTGGCGGCGGTCGACGAGATGACCCTCGATACCCGGTCGTCCAAGACGATGCGGGTGCGCAAGAAGCAGTCGACGGAAAGCTGAGGCACGCGATGGCGACGTGCCCACAGGGCCACACCTCGACGGACGAGGAGTTCTGCGACGTCTGCGGCCGCGAGATCGGCGGCGCCCCCGTGGCCACCGCGGAGGCACCCGTCGTGGCGGAGGCGGAGCTGCCACCGGCCGGGGCGACCTGCACGGCGTGCGGTGCCTCGCTGGCCGGGCGGTTCTGCGAGGAGTGCGGCCACGACTCGCTGGCCCCGCCGCCCGCGACCAAGGCGCCCACTGCCGGACAGCCGGCGACCGAGACGGTGGTCCCGGACGTGCCGCCGGTCCCCGCGGACCGCCTGCCGGAGGCGGCGGCGTGGACGGCGACCGTGACGGCCGACCGCACGTACTTCGACTCGGTGATGGCGGTGGACGGCCCGGACGCGGGCGGGATCACGTTCCCGCCGTACTGCCCGGACCGACACTTCCCGTTGGCCGGCAAGGAGATCAGCATCGGCCGGCAGAGCCGCAGCCGGGGCATCCAGCCGGACATCGACCTGCTCGGGCCGCCGGAGGACCCCGGTGTGTCGCACCTGCACGCGTTGCTGCTGGCGCAGCCGGACGGTTCCTGGTCCATCGTGGACCTCGACTCGGCGAACGGGACGCTGGTGAACGACGAGCCGAACCCGTTGTCCCCCAACGTGCCACGGCCACTCGCGGACGGCGACCGGGTCTACATCGGAGCGTGGACGCGGATCACGTTGCGCCACTCCTGAACGTTCAGTGGGCTGAACGTTCAGCAACAGAAGGTTATCGCCTGTTCGGACGCAGATCACCGGTGTTCGGGGCGGTTATGCTGCCCCGCATGTCTGGACGCCGTGGTCTGCGACTCGTGTTCTCCTTGCTGCTCACGACTTTCCTGGTACTGAACGTTCAGGAGGCGAGCGCCGCCGGGCGGGCGCGGTGGGTCGCCTCGTGGGCGGCCAGTCCGGTCGTCGGCAGCGTGATCCCGTGGTCCGACTGTCCCGCCGGCACCGGCCTGACGGACCAGACGGTCCGCAACGTCGTGTTCGTCAGCGCGGGCGGCGGGCTGGTGCGGGTCCGGTTCACCAACGCCTTCGGCACCACGCCGCTGCGGGTGGGGCACGCGTCGGTGGCCGTCCAGGCCTTTGATGCCAATGCGGTGCCGGGCAGCGTGCGGGAGCTGCGGTTCCACGGCCGCCGCGGGGTGACCGTCCCCGCGGGTGGTGAGCTGTTCAGTGATCCCGTGTCGCTGCGGGTGGCCGCGCTGTCGACGCTGCTGGTGAGCGTGTACGTGCCCGGCCCGACGGGACCGGTGACGAACCACCCGTTCACCGCGCAGGGCAACTTCCTGGCGACCGGCGACCAGAGCGTGGACGTGGGTGGCGCGGACTACGGTGGCACGCCGTGCTGGATGCTGGCCGACGGTGTCGACGTGGTGCCGAACCGCCCGGTCGTCGGCTCCGTGGTGGCACTGGGCGACTCGATCACCGACACGTCCGCGACGACCGGCAACGCCAACCACCGCTGGCCGGACTTCCTGGCGCGGCGGCTCGACGCGGTCCACGGCCCGACCATGTCCGTGGTGAACGCGGGGCTGGGCGGCAACCGGGTGCTGGCGCCGCGCGAGGGTGAGCCGTTCTACGGCATCCCCGCGCTGGACCGGCTGGAGCGGGACGTGTTCACGCAGACCGGGGTCCGCACGGTGATCCTGCTCGAGGGAGTGAACGACATCGGCTTCGACGCGTCGGCGCCGGAGCTCATCGCCGGGCTGCGGGAGATCGCGGACCGCACGCACGCGGCCGGGCTGCGGATCATCGGCGGCACGATCACCCCGTTCGGCGGCTCGTTCATCGAGACCCCGGCCCGCAACGCGACGTGGGCCGCCGTCAACGACTGGATCCGCCACAGCGGCACCTTCGACGCGGTGGTCGACTTCGCCGCCGCGACAGGGGATCCCCACAACCCCCTCGCCCTGAACCCGGCCTACGACAGCGGCGACCACCTCCACCCGAACGACGCCGGCACGGAGACCATGGCCGCCGCGATCGACCTGTCAGTGCTGTTCCCCCACCACCGCGTGCTCGCGGGCTAGCGCCACCTGCCGGACCACGCCGACCAGCCAGACGGTCGTGAAGGCGATGATCGTCGGGTTCTTCACGAACAGCAGGACGGCGAGGTAGGTCCGGGGGTCCGGCAGCAGGTCGCCGACGCTTTCCAGGCCGATGTCGAAGACCAGGGCCGCGGCCATGACCAGGCCTGCCTGGAACACGAGGCTGGGCCAGTGTTCCCTGGTGAACGTGCGGGCGTGGGTCCAGCTCGGTCTCCCCTTCGGCGTGGCCAGCCGCCAGACCGCGACGACGAGTAACAGCCGGGCCGCCAGCACCAGGGCCTCCGAGGCCAGCGCGACCGGGTGCGGGATCTCGTCGGTCCAGGTGACGACGACGAACCGCTGCACCGAGCCGACCAGGGACAGGCCGACGACGAGGGCGAGGTGGCGGCGGTAGAACCGCCACGCCCAGCGCGGGACCTCCACTGCCAGCTGCCATTCACTGCTCATTGCAACCTCCTGTTATTTTAGTTCACCGCACTAAAATAACAGGCTGAGTAAAATACCTGGCATGTCAGACCTCTCGGCTGAGATCCGCGCCCGTGGTGAACAGCTGGGCCGCGAGCTGAGCACGGCGGTGGTCATGTTCCACGAGGCGGTGGGCGCGTACCTGGGCGTGAGCGCGGGCGACCAGCGGGCGCTGACGTTGATCGGCCGTCACGGGCCCATGTCGGCCGGCGAGCTGGCGGAGCGGACCGGCCTGACCCCCGGCGCGGTGACGGGCATGATCGACCGCCTCGAGCGTGCCGGCCTGGCCCGCCGCGACCAGGACGCGAAGGACCGCCGGCGGGTGCTGGTCACGGCCACCGGCCACCAACCGGACGTCTTCGGCGACCTGGCGACGGCCATGAACACCCTGGCGAACCGCTACGACGAGAAGGAAATGCGGGCGATCGCCGACTACCTCACCCACACGATCGACATCCTGCGCGAGCAGACCCGCCGGCTCACCGCCCGTCGGCAGAGCTGATCAGCGCCTCGGCGGAGTGGCGACGAGCTCCCGCCAGGAGCTGGCGGGCATGATCAGGATCGGACCGGCGGCGTTCTTGGAGTCCCGGACAGCCGCCCTCGCCCCGAACAACGCCACCTCGACGCAGCTGCTCCCCGAACCTTGACTAAAGCTGCTCTTCCTCCAACTCGTAGATGCCCGCATCGCGCTTGCGGCTCCTCTGGTCGAGTGCGTCAGCCAGTTCGGCTGTGAACGCCCTCGATTTTGCCTCATCCAGAGCGACCGAGCGCATGACCGGCAGGAGACGCCGGTAGTCCGCCACGAACTCCTCATCCTCCAGGAACGGCGCAGGACCTGCTGCCGCTCCTCCCGTAGCCGGACGGCGGCGTCGATGTCCTTCTGCGAGAGGCCAGGGCTGCGTTCGATCCACATCCGCGCGTACCCGCTGGTTTGCAGGAGGCCGGGGAAGACCTTGCACGCCCGCCAGGTAGTGGATGGTGTCCACCACGCTGATCTCCGCCTGGCCGTGCTCGGTCCTCGACACCTTGATGCGGTGCCAGGCACGCTACGGGCGGCTTCGACGGATTCCTTGTGCCACACGCGCAACACCACCCCAACGGATGTCCGCGTGCCGGGGCGGCGCACGAACACCACGCCTGGCCGCCCGGGTCGCGGGCGGCCAGGCGGGCCGGTCTCACCTACCCCACGGACACGCTGCCGTCACCCTGGCGAACGCAGGTGACCTGGCGGCTGGACGTGGCCGCCGCGCCCGACAGGCACTGGCCCAGTACGCCATAGCCGTTCGCGTTGGGGTGCCAGGACTCCTGGCAGGTCTGGAAGTACGTCACGCACGTGTTGGCGATGCGCTGGATGTCGAGCTTGTCGTAGCCGGACAGGCTGGTCACGAACGTCCCGCTCGGCCCGTCCATCAGGCGGATCGGGGTCGCGAGCGCGTTGTCCGGGCTGCCGTCCTGCTCGCACAGCCTGGCACCGTCGAACGCGGACTGGACGTTCAGGTACACCAGGTCATCGGACGGGAACTCCGCGGACAGGGTCTGGTGGGTGGACCGGACGATGTCACCGAGGGCCTGGGAGAACAGGTGACCGGCCGCGAGGCTCGCGCGGTGGGCGGGGCAGCCGGCCGCGTACCGTTCGGCGCCGAGGGCGCGGAACTTGTCGCGGTCGTCGGCGCGGCCGTCCTCCTCCCAGTAGCGCTGGGCGTAGTCCGTCGGCAGGGGGTTCGTGTAGTCCTGGAACACCACTCGGTGCTGACCATCCGCGTCGACCTGGTCCAGTGTGGTCAGCAGGGCACGCAGGGCGTCGGTCGTCTCCGCGGTCGCCGACGACACCTCCGCGTCGGTGGCCAGATCGGACAGTGTGCACGGCTGCTGCGGCACGTCACCGCCGAGGTAGGCCCAGAACTCCCACCAACCCGTCCACGCGTCGGCGATGAACCTGTTGGCACACACCGAAGCCGCGTCGCCGAAGGTGAACGAGCCGTTGTTGGACCCCAGCCCCACCAGGACCAGGTCGATGTCGTGGGTCGCCGCGACGGCACGCAGCTGGTCCAGCTGGGACGCCACGGTCCGCCCCTTGGCTCGGCCGGACGAGGCGTTCAGCACGTCGTACGGCTGGCCGCCCGAGCACGCCAGGTTGAACCGGTCCTGGATGCCGGGCAGCGTGGCCCGGAACAGCGACGCGTTCGGGGACCGGTGGCAGAAGTACGCGTTGGTGTTGGCCGCCGACCAGCCCGGGAAGCCCTGGGACACGCCGTTGACGTCGGTCACGGCGGAGTAGTCGCCGCCGCCTTCGCCGGAGATGAAGCTGTCGCCCAGCGCGACGGCGGCGGTCGGCAGCGAGGCGGGTGCGGCGGGTGCGGCCGTGGCGGGCACACCCACCACGGAGAGGACAGCGGCGGCGGAAGCGGCCACCGCGAGATAGCGCAGGGACATCACGGCCCTCCAGACCGGGCACGAATGTGAAATAATTTCAAACACGAATTCTGCTCACTAGTACCAGCGAGAGTCAAGATCACGGTTGCATTAGCGCATAAGTTCGAGCACGGCACGTAGTAAAGGCCGACCATACGGGCGGAATTGCCAACTAATGGTGTGACCACCCGTGACAAGACATGCGCAGACAGTGCACGGTGTAGAGCATGTCCTTAGACGGCCTCCGCTACCGATTACTCATCCAGTGCCCGCTCGAGAGAACGGACACCGTCGCGCCCATCGCCGCCCGCTATCACTCCGGGCTCGTACTCACCGGACCCAAGCCCCGTTCCACCGTCCGGCACCTCCACCGACTCGGCCATCAGGGCCCCATCCTCTGCGACGCCGCCCGCTACACCGGCCGCCACCGCGTCCCGGCCGCCGCGGGCCTGTCCGCCGACTGGACGGCCGAACAGCACGACCTCGGCCTCGTCGCACTCACCGACTCCGGCTACCTCGCCACCGGCGACTGGCCGGGCCTGCACCGGCTCCTCGACGACGCGGTCCACCACCCGCCGCCGGTCATCGTCGCCCTCCCCCTGGCACACGGCTGGTTCGCCGACCGTGCACAGCTCACCAGGCTGATCGCCACGATCGACGACGCGCGACTACCCGTCGCCATCGTCGGCAGCCCGTACGTCACCCGCGGCCTCGTGCGGCTGCTCACCGCCAGCGTGCCCGTGCTCGTGCTGCGCTCGGACGTGGCCGCGCTCGGGTCGGTCTGCAACGGCGCCCACGCCGGCGCGCTCGGCGTCACCTCCGGCCTGTTCGTGCCGGCGCTGCTCGGGCACCACCGGCCGGCCGTGCTCGCCCGGATCGTGGCCAGGACGCCCGAACTGGCGCGCCTGTGGCCGTGCGACTGCCCCGAATGCCTCGGCGCCGTACCGACCGACCTGGACCCCGAGGGCATCTACCGGCACTCGCTGCACACCCAGCTCGCGCTCGCCGGCGAGCTGCGGCACGACGCCACGACCTGGCGTGCGCGCTGCGGCCAGGCCGTCGCCGTGCACCGGAAGGTCGCCGAGGTCATGCCCAACTGGCCCGTGCCCGAGGCGCTCCAGTGGTGGCACGAGCTCGAACCACCCGCCATCCCCCGCCAGACCACCGGGGAGCACGCCCCTCGACTCCGATAACCGCAGGGCGTGGCAGTATCGGTAGGGAGATGACTCTTACCGACGTGCTGCCCGCTGAGCAGGATCCAGACACCCTCTTCGACGCCTTCTCCACCTGGGCGGAGAGCGAGGGCCTTTCGCTGTACCCGGCGCAGCAGGAGGCGATGATCGAGATCGTCTCCGGGGCGAACGTCATCCTGTCCACGCCCACCGGCTCCGGGAAGAGCATGGTCGCCACCGGCGCGCACTTCACCGCGCTCGCGGCCGGCCAGCGCAGCTTCTACACCGCGCCGATCAAGGCCCTGGTGAGTGAGAAGTTCTTCGCGCTGTGCGACATCTTCGGCGCCGAGAACGTCGGCATGATCACCGGCGACTCGAGCGTCAACGCCGCGGCGCCGATCATCTGCTGCACGGCCGAGATCCTCGCCAACATCGCGCTGCGCGAGGGCGCGGCCGCCGACGTCGGCACGGTCATCATGGACGAGTTCCACTTCTACGCCGAACCGGACCGCGGCTGGGCGTGGCAGGTGCCGCTGCTGGAGCTGCCGAAGGCGCAGTTCCTGCTGATGTCCGCGACCCTCGGGGACGTCAAGCGCTTCCAGGAGGACCTCACCCGCCGCACGGGCCGGCCGACCGCGGTCGTCACCTCGGCGGAGCGCCCGGTGCCGCTGTTCTACTCGTTCCGGCTCACCCCACTGCACGAGACGATCGAGGAACTGCTCACCACCAACCAGGCGCCGATCTACGTCGTCCACTTCACGCAGGCCGCGGCGCTCGAACGCGCGCAGAACCTGATGAGCATCAACGTCTGCACCCGCGAGGAGAAGGACCAGATCGCGAAGCTCATCGGCAACTTCCGGTTCACGGCGGGCTTCGGCAGGACGCTGTCCCGCCTGGTGCGCCACGGGATCGGCGTGCACCACGCGGGCATGCTGCCCAAGTACCGCCGGCTCGTGGAGCGGCTCGCGCAGGCCGGGCTCATGAAGGTCGTGTGCGGCACCGACACGCTCGGGGTCGGCATCAACGTACCCATCCGCACGGTCGTGTTCACCGCGCTGTCCAAGTACGACGGGCAGAAGGTGCGGCTGCTCAAGGCCCGCGAGTTCCACCAGATCGCCGGCCGCGCGGGCCGCGCCGGCTACGACACGGTCGGCAACGTGGTCGTACAGGCGCCCGAGCACGTCATCGAGAACGAGAAGGCCCTGGCGAAGGCCGGCGACGACCCGAAGAAGCGCCGCAAGGTCGTCAAGAAGAAGCCCCCCGAGGGCTCGATCGGCTGGGGCGAGCCGACGTTCCAGCGGATGGTCGAGGCCGAGCCGGAGGCGCTCACGTCGAGCTTCGCGGTCACGCATTCCATGCTGCTCAACGTGATCGGCCGGCCCGGCGACGCGTTCACGGCCATGCGCAAGCTGCTGGAGGACAACCACGAGGACCGGCCCGCGCAGCGCCGGCACATCCGCCGCGCCATCGCGATCTACCGGGCGCTGCTGTCCGCCGGCGTGGTCGAGCGGCTGTCCGAGCCGGACGAGCAGGGCCGGTCGATCAGGCTCACCGTGGACCTGCAGCTGGACTTCGCGCTCAACCAGCCACTGTCGCCGTTCGCGCTGGCCGCGATCGAGTTGCTGGACAAGGAGTCCCCGTCCTACGCGTTGGACGTGCTCTCGGTCATCGAGTCCACTCTGGAGGATCCGCGGCAGATCCTGTCCGCGCAGGAGCACAAGGCCCGCGGCGAGGCCGTGCAGGCGATGAAGGCCGAGGGGATCGAGTACGACGAGCGGATGTCGCTGCTCGAGAACGTCACCTACCCGAAGCCGCTGGCCGAGGAGCTGCTGTACGGGGCGTTCGAGACCTACCGGCGCGGGCACCCCTGGGTCGGGGACTACCACGTGCGACCGAAGTCCGTGGCCCGCGACATGTTCGAGCGGTCGATGACGTTCACCGAGTACGTCGGCTTCTACCAGCTCGCCCGCAGCGAGGGCATCGTGCTGCGCTACCTCGCCGACGCCTACAAGGCGCTGCGGCAGACCGTGCCGGACGAGGCGAAGACCGAGGAGCTGTCGGACCTCACGGAGTGGTTGGGCGAGCTGGTCCGGCAGGTCGACTCCAGCCTGCTCGACGAGTGGGAGAAGCTGACCAACCCGAACGGCGACGTGGTGTCGGCGGACGCGGACGAGCGGGCGCCGGCGGTGACGCGGAACGTGCGGGCGTTCCGGGTGCTGGTGCGCAACGCGTTGTTCCACCGGGTGCAGCTCGCGGCGGCGCGCCGGTGGGCCGACCTGGGCGAGCTGGACCGCGAGGCCGGCTGGGACGCCGACGCGTGGGCCGACGCGCTGGAGCCGTACTTCGACGAGCACGGCGAGCTCCGGACGGGTCCGGACGCCCGCGGGCCGCGGTTCCTGATGATCACCGAGCACGACGACCGCTGGGAGGCGAGGCAGGTCTTCGACGACCCGGCCGGCGACGGCGACTGGGGCTTCACGGCGGAGATCGACCTGGCCGAGTCCGACGAGATCGGCGCGGCGGCGGTCCGGGTGATCAACGCCGGGCAGCTCTGAAATCCTGGCGCATCACCGGTGTGGCGCCGACCGGTTCGAAGGCGAGGCCCGGGTCGTCCGACTGCACCAGGCACAGCATGCGGTGGCCGAACAGCATGGCATCCCGCGCGTTCCGGGCGATGATGTCGAGGATGACCTGCGCGGCGCGTGGTTCGCGACCGGCGAAGGCGTCGTAGCCGGTGAACACGAGGACCGTGCCGGTGGCCGCGCGGTCCGCGCCATAGGCGTACATGGCGACGTCGCGCAGGCAGTCGTTGAACGCGTCGAGGTTGTTGCCGTAGTAGTCCGGGAAGTCGAGCACGGCCTTGATGTCGCGGTGGAAGTCGGCCTGCGCGGCCCAGCCGCTCGCGTCGAGGCGCACTACCTGGTAGCCGTGGTCGGCGAGCCAGGTGGTGGTCTCGTCGAGGGCACGCCAGAAGATGCTGACGGCGCTGTTCATGGCGAGCCGGAAGGCGCGGTCCTCGGCGAGGTCGGCGTCAAGATCGAAAGGGGCCACGCGGCCAGGGTAGTCAGTTCAGCAGCTCTCGCACGTCGTCGTCCGGCACCTGGGTGAAGTCCTCGTACCACTGGCCGACGGCGGAGAAGTGCCGCGGCGTGGCCGGGCAGACGATCTCGTCGGCGAGCGGGGCCAGCGCGTGCAGCGAGTCCGGCGGCGCGACCGGCACGGCGAGGACGATCCGCGACGCCCCGAACTGCCGCAGGATCCGCAGCGCGGCCACGACCGTCGCGCCGGTGGCGATCCCGTCGTCGACGAGGACCACCGTGCGGCCGGTGAGATCCGGACGCGGGCCGGGCCGCAGGATCGCGGCCCGGCGGCGGATCTCCTCGCGCTCCCGGGTGACCTGCGCGGCGACGTCGGACCACCGGAGGCCGAGGTCAGCGAGGACGGCGTCGTTCCGGACGGTCACGCCGTCCTCGCCGACCGCCCCGACGGCCAGTTCCTCCCGGTGCGGCGCCCCGATCTTGCGCACCAGCACGACGTCCAGCTCAGCGCCCAGCGCACGGGCGACCTCGGCCGCCACCGGCACCCCACCCCGCGGCAACCCGACCACGACGGGCTTGGCGTCGCGCAGATGGGCGAGCCGGGCGGCCAGCACGCGGCCCGCGTCGGCACGGTCTCGGAAGCGCATCGACGTCACCTCCACCCCACAGTGTTACCCGCTGGCGTCAGTGATAGTATCGAACACGTGATCGATACTTGTCGTCGTTCGAGTTGTGCCGAGGCGGACCGGCGCGTGCATGACCATGTCGTGGAGCCCCCGCCGCCGGGTCGGGCGGCCAACCTGTCCACATGCGACCGACGCGTGCACGTCCGGCGCGGGAAGGAGCGTGCGATTAGGTTCGCCCCTTAGATCTTTGTGCGATGTCCGCGCCTGATCGGCAGTTACCTCAGGGGAACGTGACGGCACCCAGCCACAATCCACCTCGCCAACCGCACCATCGCCGGGACGCGACCAGCACATGGAAATTCGGGGAGGCGGACTAGCTGAAGTAGTGACCCTTCTCCAGGTCCGCGATCAGTCCGGGCTGCACGGGCTGCCACCCGAACCGCTCCCGGGTCCAGGCGCTCGAGACCCAGACGTCGCGGCCGAAGAACTGGCCGACGAAGCCCCAGTGGCCGGCCGCCTCCTCGTGGGGGATGGACCGGACCGGGACGTCGAGGTGGCGGCCGACGACCTCGGCGATCTCACGCACGGGCATACCCTCCTCCGCGGTGGCGTGCAGGGTCGTCCTCGCGGGGGCGGACTCCAGCGCCAGGCGGAACAGGTTCGCGGCGTCGAACCGGTGGACGGCGGGCCAGCGGTTGGCGCCGTCGCCCGGGTAGGCCGACACGCCCTTCTCCCGGGCGGTGCGGATGATGATCGGGACGAAGCCGTGGTCGCCCTCGCCGTGCACGGTCGGGGGCAGCCGCAGCGCCGAGGCGCGGACGCCGCGTTCGGCGAACGAGAACGCGGTCTGCTCGGACACGATGCGCGGCCACGACGTGTCGCTCGGGTCCTGCTCGGTGGCGGGCCGGCCCGGCTTCGCGATCGCGGCGGTGCCGGAGGAGACGACCAGGGGCCGGCCGGACTCCGCCAGCACCTCGCCGAGGGCGGTGACGACGTGCCGCTCGGTCTCGATGGCCATGGCGTAGTTGGCCCAGTCGTGGACGAACGCCGTGTGGATCACGCCGTCCGAGTCGGCCGCGCCGCGGCGCACGCTGTCGAGGTCGGTGAGGTCGCCACGGAGGACCTCGGCGCCGGCGGCGGCGACCGCGGCGGCGCCGGTGTCCGAGCGGGCGAGACCGAGCACCTCGTGCCCCGCGCCGATCAGCTCACGAACGACGGCGGAGCCGATGAAGCCGCTCGCGCCGGTGACGAACACACGCATGTGTGCACTCCTTGTGGTTCAGGGGTTGGTCCTTCCACCGTGCCCGCGGACAGCGCCCGGAAGCCAAGACCCGTTTCGAACCATGCAATACGTCTGAGGCATCACCACAGCTAGACTTGGTCGCATGCCCGACCTGGACCTGCGGCTGGTTCGGTACTTCACGGTCGTCGCCGAGCACCGGCACTTCGGTCGTGCCGCCGAGGAGCTGCGCATCGCCCAGCCGTCGCTGAGCCGGCAGATCCGCGGCCTCGAACAGCGGCTCGGCGTCCGCCTGCTGGACCGCAGCCCGCAGGGCACCCAGCTGACCGAGGCCGGCGAGGTCTTCCTGCCGCTCGCCAAGGCGCTGCTGCGCTCGGCCGACCAGGCGGCGGCACGTGCCCGTGCGGCCGCCCAGCCGACCCGGATCACCATCGGCTACATGGCGAACCTCTACGTCACCTCGGCGGTGCGCGAGCTGCGCCACCGGCACCCGGGTGCGGACGTCCGCGTCGTGTACCTGGACTGGAACGAGCCGCGCGAGGCCCTGCTGGAACACCGGGTGGACGCGGCGGTGACCAGGCTGCCGCTCGCCACCGACAAGCTCGACGTGACGGTGCTGTTCGACGAGCCACGGGCACTGCTCGTGCCCCTCGACCACCGCCTCGCCGGCAAGGAGTACGTCACGCTCGACGACATCGCCGACGAGCCGCTGCCGAGGGTGCCGAACCCGGCCTGGAACGCCTTCTGGCGCATCGATCCCCGGCCGGACGGCCGCCCGGTGCCCGACGGTCCCCTGGTCGAGGATCTCCAGGACAAGCTCGAGTACATCGCGTCCGGGCAGGCCGTCGCGATCGTCTCGGCCGGCCTGCGGGCCGCCAGCATCCGCCCGGGCCTCACGACCATCCCGCTGGAGGGCGTCGAACCGGCGCACGTCGTGCTGGCGACCCGGGCCGGCGACAGGAACCGCCTGCTCGCGGACTTCCGCAAGATCGCCAAGGCCCACCTCACGGGCCCCGAGCCCGGCTAGGGCTGACGTGCCTCGATGAGGAACCGGGAGCTGTGCGCGACGAACGGACCTTCCGCGGTGATCCGGTCGTGCAGCTCGCGGAGCTTCGGCAGGTACTCGGCCACGGTGAAGCCCGGGACCATCCAGATCACCTTGCGCAGGAAGTAGACGACGGCGCCGATGTCACGGAACTCCATGCGCAGCCGGGCGGTCCGCAGGTCGACCACCTCGAGCCCGGCCGCCTCGGCGAGTTCCCGGGACCGTTCGTGGTTGCGCCCGTCCCGCCGCCGCGGCCCGAGGAAGAACTCGATCAGCTCGAACACGCTGGCCGCCCCGACCTCCTGCGACAGGTAGGTCCCGCCGGGCGCGAGCACCCGCGCGATCTCGTCCCACCACGCCCGCACCGGGTGCCGGCTGACGACGAGGTCGAAGGCGTTGTCCCGAAAGGGAAGCGGCGGCTCGTCCCGGTCGGCGACCACGGTCACGCCCCGCGGCCCGAGGTTCCGCCGGGCCCGCGCCACGTTGGGCGGCCACGACTCGGTGGCCACGGTCGTCGGCGCGAGGCGGGGCACGCCGGCGAGCACCTCCCCACCCCCCGTCTGGAGGTCGAGCGCGACGGTCGCGGCGGCCATCCGCTCCCCCATGAGCCGCTGGTACCCCCACGGCGGCCGCTCCTCGGTCGCACGACCGTCGAGCCAGGAGAAGTCCCAGCCGTCCACGGACACGGCGTCGGCCTCGGCGATCAACTCCTCGAAACCACGTTCGCTCCGCAAGCTCCGCTCAGACCCCATGGTTCGATCGTGGCAGAGCACCTCCCCGGACGCGTCCGGTTTATCCCTCGTCCAGCCAGGTCGCGACGAGGTAGGACTCGATCGAGTCGCGGCGGCCGTCGCCCAGGGCGCGGACCTCGTCGCGGGTGAACCAGCGGGCCTCGGCCAGCTCGTCCTCGTCCACCGTGAACTCGTCGGTGGCGGCCAGGGCGCGGAAGCCGACCATGAGGCCGGACGGGAACGGCCAGGCCTGTGACGCCTGGTAGCTGACGTCACTCACGCGGACACCAGCCTCCTCGTGCAGTTCGCGGCGGACCGCGTCCTCGAGGCTCTCCCCGATCTCGACGAACCCAGCCAGGGTCGAGTACGCGGTCGCGCCGCGGTGTTTGGCCAGCAGGCACCGCCGCCGGTCCGGGGACTCGACGAGCATGATCACGGCCGGCTCGATGCGGGGGAAGTGGAGCTTGCCGCAACCCTCGCAGCGGCGCAGGTGCCCGGCCTGCTCGGCGGCGGTGCGCCCGCCGCACGCACCGCAGAACCGCTGGTTGCGGGCCCAGTGCAGCATGCCGCGGGCGTAGGCGAGGGTCGCGGCCTCCTGCCGGTCGAGGTCGCCGAACAGCACGCGGATGTCGACCGCGGCGTCCGCGCCGGCCTCCCGCACGGCGGCTTCGGCGTCCACATCGGACAGATCGGCGGCGAACACCCCGGTCCGGTCGGCGCCGAGGAAGACGACCTCACGGTCCGTGTTCGGCAGACTGATCGGGTGTCCCCCGGCCACGAGGCACTTGTCCTGCCAGAAGGCGAGCACCCGGCCGTCGGTGAGGGCCGTGGCGAGCCACTCGGCGTCCGTCCGCCGCCCGCGGTCGAGGGTCAACCCGTTGTACGGCAAAGTGACGTTGGCCAGCACACGTGCCACCCTAGAACCCATGGCGACTGAAGACCCGAGCTGTGCCGTAGCCCACGGTGAGGCTCCGGCCGAGCCCGAAACCCGGACCCTGGTGGCGGTGTTCGCCTCCCCGGTGGCGGACCTGCTGCTGACCTACGGGCACGACCTCGGCTATCAGACCGTGCTGGTGGAGCCCGAGCGCGGCCGGGTGACCAACGAGGAGGCCGGCGCGACGACCGTGCTCACCCACGTCCCGGACCTCGACGAGCACACGGACCTCGTGGTGACCGACCACCACCGCGTCGAACTGGGACCGGTGCTGGCCGAGGCGCTGAAGCAGCCGGCCCGCTGGATCGGGATCATGGGCAACCCGCGCCACCCGGGCCCGCACGTGGCCGCACTGCGCGAGCTGGGCGTGGCGGACAGCGAGATCGCGCGCGTGCACCGCCCCATCGGCCTGAACATCGGCTCCCGCACCCCACCCGAGATCGCGATCGCGACGCTGGCCGGCCTGATCGCCGACCGCAACGGCAAACCGGGCGGCTTCGAGTTCTGACACTGCCCAACACCGGCGACGCCCAACGGCATCCGGGAACACGGCCCCGGCAGGGCCTGGGGCTCGGGCTCGTCGCCGCGTCCTGAGCCGCACGGTACGACGGAGGGTAGCGCCGGTGCTAGGCGACGTGGGTGCCGCTCCTTCTGGCCAGCACCCACACGTAGTGCCACTCCTTCTCGCGGAGGGTCCGCGTGCTGTTCTCCGCCGCCGCGTTCACGACGCCCCACAACCCGCCGCCGGCTCCCAGAGCCGCGACCGCCGCCGCCAGGGCCGGCCCGTACACGGCCACCAGGATCGCGCCGACCGAGCCGACCACCGCGCCGGTCACGGCGACGGATCTCTTCCGGCGGACCCGCTCCATCTCCGCTCGCGCGGACCGGACCTCGTCCTTGATCCGCAGGCCCAGCTTGACGATTTCGTGGTCCGACTGGACCGCGTTCAGCGACTCGTCCATTTCCAGGAAGGAAAGCCGCAAGAAATCACGGAAAGCCGAGTAGGAGGCGAACTCCTCGAGGGTGATCCTGCTGAAGTCCCTGATACCCACGCCGTCCATGAACGGCAGGTCGAGCTGCAGCAGCGGCCGCACGAGCCGGCTCTTGACGGGTCGCACGTCGGAGGTGTCCACCGCTCGGCCGTCCTGGATGAGGAAATCGACGGCCTTGGCCCGTTCCGCCTCGCCGTAGTGATCCAGATAGGGCTTGTCGTTGTTCCCGTCCAGATGTGTCGCCACCGAGTAGCTGGGCAGATACCACACCAGCCCGGCCTCAAGCAGGTCACGCGCACCGAGAAGCCACTGCCCGAGCTCGGCGAGGTCCGGGCAGTGCATTCCGTAGACTCGCGAGCTGTTGACCTGCTGGGCGCGTCTACTCGCCGCCACCCATTCCGCGACCGCGTAGTCCGAGTCGGCCGGCGTGTACAAGGCGCCGTGGTATTCCAACCCTTTTCGAGGGCTCTCGCCGAGACCGTAATATGCGCCCGTCCAGTCATGGCACAACAGCAGCGTGTCCGACACAAGCGCGGCACGTTTGGTGAGCTGGTCGAAATTCGCCCTGCCGACCGACAAGCCGATGTGAAACCGAGCCCTGGACAGCTCGCGCGCGTCGTTCAGGCTCTCAGTCGAGCGGTCCCACAGGAATGCGCCGTAGCTCTTCGCGACACCGTCAGGCCTGGATTCGCCGAGCGAACGGAAGAACTGTCGCATCTGGCGAGCGACAGTCTCGTTCTGGACGACCGGCCGGCGGCGGAACATACCACCAGGATAGGTCGGGTCAGCCCGCCGGTTGCCCAGTTTGAAGACAGGAGGTAGCTTACTAAGCGCTTGCTTAGCTCGTCGAACCGAAGGAGAACCTGTGGCCCCGTCCCGTGTCGCGATCGTCACCGGCGCTGCTCGTGGCATCGGCGCCGCCGTCGCCAGGCGTCTTGCCCAGGACGGCTTCGCGGTCGGTGTCCTCGATCTGGTCGAGGACAACTGCAAGGACACCGTCGCCGCCATCCAGGCGGCGGGTGGGAAGGCGCTCGCCGTCGGCGCCGACGTGTCGAACGCCGAGCAGGTGACCGCGGCCGTCAGCAAGGTGGCCGACGAACTGGGACCGCCCACCGTGCTGGTCAACAACGCGGGCATCCTGCGGGACAACCTGATCTTCAAGATGTCCGAGGACGACTGGGACCTGGTGCTCGGCGTGCACCTGCGTGGCGCGTTCCTGATGAGCCGCGAGGTGCAGAAGTACCAGACCGAGCAGGGCTGGGGCCGCATCATCAACCTCTCCAGCACCTCCGCGCTCGGCAACCGCGGGCAGGTCAACTACTCCGCGGCCAAGGCCGGCATGCAGGGCTTCACCAAGACGCTCGCGATCGAGCTGGGCAAGTTCGGCATCACCGCCAACGCCATCGCGCCCGGGTTCATCGAGACCGACATGACCGCGGCCACCGCGGCTCGCGTCGGGGTCGACTTCGAGCAGTTCAAGCAGGGCGCGGCCGCCGCGATCCCGGTTCAGCGGGTCGGGCAGCCGGAGGACGTCGCGGCGGTGGCGTCGTTCTTCGCCGGCGAGGAGTCCGGGTTCGTGTCCGGCCAGGTGATCTACGTGGCCGGCGGGCCACAGGACTGAGGCCTCCCATGCGGATCTTCGCCAGTCTGGACGAGCTGGCCGCGGCCAAGGGCGAGCACCTCGGCCACGGCGAGTGGCACACGGTCACCCAGGAGCAGGTCGACCAGTTCGCCGACGCGACCGGTGACCACCAGTGGATCCACGTCGACACCGAGAAGGCGGCGGCGGGCCCGTTCGGGGCCACCATCGCCCACGGGTACCTGACGCTGTCGCTGATTCCCTTCCTGGGCAAGGAGATCCTCCGCGTCGAGGGCATCTCCATGGGCATCAACTACGGGCTCGGCAAGGTCCGCTTCCCGTCGGTCGTGCCGGTCGGCTCGCGGATCCGGGCCGGCGTCGAACTCATCGACCTGGCCGACCGGCAGCAGGGCAGGCAGGTCACCTTCCGCTGGACCGTCGAGATCGAGGGCGGCGACAAGCCGGCCTGCGTCGCCGAGACGATTGTGGTGTACGTGCCATGAACATGAACGAGACCGAGCTGCGGGAGCTGACCGCTGAGTTCCTCAGCAGGAACGACCCGAACTCGATGGACCGCCTGGAGTTCCTGCGCGCACGCTTCGACGCCGGGCTCGCCTGGGTCCACTTCCCCACCGGGCTGGGCGGGCTCGGACTCCCGCGCCACTTCCAGTCCATTGTGGACGAGGAGCTGAAGGGTGCGCCGGACAACGACCCCCGCCGGATCGGCATCGGGTTGGGCATGGCCGCGCCCACCATCCTCGCCTTCGGCACGGACGAGCAGAAGCAGCGCTACCTCCGTCCACTCTGGACCGGCGAGGAGGTGTGGTGCCAGCTCTTCTCCGAACCGGGCGCCGGCTCCGACCTCGCGGCCGCGGGCACGAGGGCGGTGCGTGACGGTGACGACTGGCTCGTCACCGGGCAGAAGGTCTGGACGTCCAGCGCGCACAACGCCCGCTTCGCGATCCTGCTGGCCCGCCACGACCCCGACCTCCCGAAGCACGCGGGGCTCACGTACTTCATCCTCGACATGACCGACCCCGGCGTGGAGGTCCGGCCGCTGCGCCAGATCACCGGCGAGGCGGAGTTCAACGAGGTCTTCATGACCGACGCGCGGGTGCCGGACGCGAACCGGCTCGGCGCGGTCGGCGAGGGCTGGAAGGTCGCGCAGACCACGCTGATGAACGAGCGCGTGGCCATCGGCAGCCGGCCGGCCGCGGGCGGCAGCATGGCCGACGTGGTCGCCCAGACCTGGCGTGACCACCCGGAGGGCCACACGCCGGAGCTGCACGACCGGCTGCTCGACCTGTGGAGCCGGTCGGAGGCGTTGCGGCTGGCGGGCGAGCGGCTGCGGCAGCAGCTCGCCGCCGGCGCGCCCGGCCCGGAGGGCTCGGCGATGAAGCTCGCGTTCGCGCGGCTCGCGCAGCAGCTGTCCGGCCTCGAGGTCGAGCTGCTCGGCGCGGACGGCCTGCGGTACGACGACTGGACGATGCGCCGGCCCGAGAAGGTCGAGTTCACCGGCCGCGAGGCGGGTTACCGCTACCTGCGGGCGAAGGGCAACTCCATCGAGGGCGGCACGTCCGAGGTGCTGCGCAACATCATCGCCGAGCGCGTGCTCGGCCTGCCGGCGGAGCCGCGCACGGACACCAAGGTCGCGTGGAAGGACCTGCCGCGATGAACCTGCTGTACACCGACGTCGAGACCGATCTGCGGGCCAGCGTCCGGAACCTGCTCACCGACCGCGCCCAGCCGGCCGCCGTGCTCGCCCGCTGCGAGACCGACCAGCCGTACGACCTCGACCTGTGGCGGGCCCTCGCCGAGCTGGGTGCCGCGTCGCTGCACGTGCCGGAGGAGCTGGGCGGGCAGGGCGCCTCGCTGCGCGAGACCGCGGTGGTCATGGAGGAGCTGGGCCGGTTCGTCGCGCCCGTGCCGTTCCTCGGCAGCGCGGTCCTCGCCACGACGGCGTTGCTGGGCTGCAAGCCGACCGACGAGGTCCGGTCGCTGCTCGACGCGCTCGGCAACGGCTCGGCGATCGCCACGCTCGCCGTTTCCCTCACCACGGCACCGGGTTCCGGGATCTCGGCCGTCCGGTCCGGCGACGGGCTGTCCGGCACGGTCCGGTCGGTGGCCGACGCGTCGGCCGCGGACCTGCTGGTGGTGCCCGCCACCGGCTCCGGCGGCCTCGAGCTGCACGCGGTTTCCGTTGAGCAGCAAGGTGTCTCGGTCGAGCTGGTGCCGTCGCTGGACCTGACCCGCCCGGTCGCGGACGTCACGCTCGACGGCGCGTCCAGCACGCTGCTGGCGGGCCCGGAGTCCGCGGACTCCGCAGTGGACGGTGCACTGTGGACGGCCGCCGGCCTGCTGGCGGCCGAGCAGCTCGGCGTGGCCGAGTGGTGCCTGGCGACGACCGTCGCATACCTCAAGGAGCGGCACCAGTTCGGCCGGCCGGTGGGCTCGTTCCAGGCGCTCAAGCACCGGCTGGCGGACGTGTGGCAGGACCTCGTGCTCGCCCGCGCGGTGGCGCGGAACGCGGCCGACGACCCGGGTCCGGTGTCGGCGTCGCTGGCGCAGGCGCTGTGCTCGACGGTCGCGGTGCACGCGGCGGAGGAGGCCGTGCAGCTGCACGGCGGCATCGGGATGACGTGGGAGCACCCGGCGCACCTGTACCTCAAGCGCGCCAAGGCGGACTCGATCGCGCTCGGCACGGCGGGGCGGCACCGGCAGCTGCTGGCGCCGCACGCGAACATAGTCGCGTGAGCCTCCCCGAGGATCTGTGGCCGGAGGTGCGGCCGGACGCCGCCCGCCGGCTGATGGCGGCCGCCGTCGAGTCGTTCGCGGCCCGTGGCTACCACGCCACGACGACCCGCGACATCGCGACGGCGGCCGGCATGTCCCCCGCCGCGCTGTACGTGCACTTCCCGGCGAAGTCGGCCGTGCTGTTCGCGATCAGCCGCAGCGGCCACGAACGCACCCTCGCACTGGTCCAGACCACGATGGACGAACACGACGACCCGGCCGACGCCATGCGGGCCCTGGTCGAGCGCTTCGTCGCCTGGCACGCCAAACGGCACGTGATCGCCCGCGTCGTGCAGCACGAGCTGGACGCCCTGACCCCGGACGACCACGAGGTGGTGCGCAAGCTGCGCCGCGCCACCGAGGGCCTGGTCCGCGACCTGATCACCCGCGGTGTCGAGGCGGGCGCGTTCACCGTGCCGGACGTCCGCACCGCCGCCCGCGCGGTGCTGTCACTGGGGATCGACGTGGCGCGCTGGTACTCCCCCACGAGCAGGCCGTCGCCGGAGGTGCTCGGCAAGCAGTACGGGGAGCTGGTGCTGAGCATGCTCGGGCACCACTAGTCCCACCAGAACGTCCAGAACGTGGCGCCGGCCAGCTGTTCGGCGTAGGTGGCGAGGGTCCCTGCGCCCTGCCAGATGTTGTCCGGGCAGAACGCGAAGTGCTCGGCGGCCAGGTGGCCGACCTGCTCGCGGTCGGCGGGCGGGGCGGATACGCTCAGGTAGAGGGTCGCGTACCCGTCGAGGGCGACGACCCGCACGCCGTACCGCCGCTCCCAGTCCCGCACGACCGCGGCGATCTCGCCGGTGTCGTTGGTGTAGTTGGCCGGTCCGTCCCACCCGGACGCGGCGAGCGCCTCCGCGCCGGACCCGGCGGCGACCAGGCCGAGCCGCATGGCCGGGTTCTTCGCGAGCAGTTCCTCGGCGAGGGAGTCGGCGGCCGCGTCGGGATCCGCCTGACGCGCGGGAGCCGGCCATGCGTCGCCGAACGGGGGCGCCTCCTTGGCGTACAGCCGCCACCACTCCCGCAGCAGGGTCGTTGGGTCGTGGTCGGCCGGTGTGGTCTTGCCGTCGGGGAAGACCTCACCCGTCGCCCACGGCGCGCCGTCGTCATCGTCCGCGCCGAGCAGGAGGGGCCAGTACCCGAACTCGCCGTGCGCGGCCCGCAACCGGGGCCACAGCCCAGGGTCGGCGGGTTCGTCGCTCAGCCAGAACGCCGGCTCGCCGTCGCCCTCGTCGGACAGCACGAACTCACCGGCGGGCACGAGCCGCCGCAGGGCCTCGGGTAGCTCCACGGCGCGCAAGGTACTAGACCTGTTGCACCGAAACGCCCTCGGCCTCGAAGGCGGCGACCACCTCGGGTGGCGCGTCGCTGTCGGTGATCAGGGTGTTGATGATCGACGGCGGGCAGATGCGGGCGAAGGCGTGCCGGCCGAGCTTGGAGTTGTCGGCGACGACCACGACGCGGCGGGCCCGTTCGGCCATGAGACGGTTGATGCTCGCCTCGCCCTCGTGGTGGGCGTAGGCGCCGTGCAGGGGATCGACGGCGTCCACGCCCAGGAACACCACGTCCATCGTGATCTCGTCCAGGATGTGGGTCGCCAGGGGGCCGCTCAGCTCGAACGACGCCGGGCGGGCCACGCCGCCGGTCACGACGATCTTGATGTGGGGGCGGACGGCCAGCTCCGAGGCGATGTTCAGCGCGTTGGTCACCACGGTCACGCTCGGTTCGTCGGTGCCGTTCAGCTCGGGCCGCACCGCCAGCGCGCGGGCGATCTCCGTGGTCGTGGTGCCGCCGTTGAGGCCGACCACGCTCCCCCGCGCGACCACGGCCGCCGCGGCGCGGCCGATCCGTTCCTTCTCCGAGGCGTGCCGCGCCGTCTTGTAGCGCAGCGGCAGGTCGTAGGCCACGTTGTTGGCCACCGCGCCGCCGCGTGTCCTGGTCAGCAGCTGCTGGTCGGCGAGGTGGTCGAGGTCACGGCGGATCGTCGCGGCGGAGACCGACAGCTCGGCGGCGACGTCGTCCACGTCCACCTTGCCGCGCTGCCCGAGCAGGTCCAGGAGGGTGCTCAGCCGCTCGTATCGATCCACGTGCTGCAATGTAGCCCGGACTACCAGCGAAGGCGGTGACATGGACCGGCTCGTCGCGGCCATCGACGTCGGCGGGACGTCGATCAAGTCGGCTCTCGTGGCCGAGGACCTTTCCGTCGTGCACACGCTGCGCACCCCGACCCGCCGCGTGGACGGCGCCGTCGACGTCGGCCAGATCGTCGAGTTGGTCGACGAGCTGCGGGCCAAGGCCGGGGGCGCGACCGTCGTCGGCGCGGGGGTCGCGGCGCCGGGGATCATCGACGAGCGGCTCGGCGTGGCGCGGGCGGCGGTCAACCTGGGGTGGCGGGACCTGCCGCTGCGCCAGCAGGTGGCCGACGCCGCCGGGCTGCCCGTGGCGCTCGGCCACGACGTGCGGACCGGCGGGCTCGCCGAGTTCACCGTCGGCGCGGCGACCGGCGTGCGGAACGCCATGTTCATGCCCATCGGCACGGGCATCGCGGCCGCGTTCCTCGTCGACGGGCACCGGCTCGACGCGGACGGGTACGCCGGGGAGATCGGGCACATCGTCGTCGACCCGGACGGCGCGGTCTGCGGGTGCGGGATCCGCGGGTGCCTGGAGACCGTCGCGTCGGCCGCGTTCATCGCGCGGCACTACGCCGAACGCAGCGGCAAGCCCGTGACCAGGGCCGCCGACGTCGCGGCGGCGGTCGTCGCGGGCGATTCGGACGCGGTCGCGGTGTGGGAGCGTGCCATCGAGGGGCTGGCGGCGGCGCTGACCACGGCGATCACGTTGCTGGCCCCGCAGGTCGTCGCGATCGGCGGCGGGCTGTCCGAGTCGGGTGACACGCTGCTCGCGCCGCTGCGGGAGTCGCTGGTCGGACGCATGGCGTTCCAGCGGATGCCGACGCTCGTGCGGGCGGCGCTCGGCGACAACGCCGGCTGCATCGGCGCCGGCATCCTCGCGTGGCGGGCCGCGTCGTGATCCTGGACCTCACCCTGGAGGAGCTCGATGCTCACGCCGACCGCTGACATCGTCGACGCCGCACGGGGTGCCCGCCGCGGGGTGGGCGCGTTCAACGTGATCCAGCTGGAGCACGCGGAGGCCATCGTCGCGGGTGCCGAGAAGGCCGGGACGCCGGTGGTGCTGCAGATCAGCGAGAACGCGGTGCGCTACCACGGTTCCCTGGAACCGTTGGGACGGGCGACGTTGGCGGTCGCGCGGGCCTCGTCCGCCGAGGTGGCCGTGCACCTGGACCACGCGACCGACGTTTCCCTGGTGCGGCAGGCAGTTCAGCTCGGCTTCGGGTCGGTCATGTACGACGCGTCGGTGCTGCCCTACCAGGACAACGTGGCGGCGACGGCGGCCGTGGTGCGGGAGTGCCACGAGCACGGCGTGTACGTCGAGGCGGAGCTGGGTGAGGTGGGTGGCAAGGACGGCGTGCACGCCCCCGGCGTCCGCACCGACCCGGCGGAGGCGGCCGCCTACGTTGCCGCCACGGGGGTTGACGCCCTGGCGGTGGCCGTCGGCACCTCGCACGCGATGCTGACCCGGGACGCGACCGTCGACTTCGGACTGATCGAGCGGCTGGCGGCGGCCGTGCCGGTGCCGCTGGTGCTGCACGGCTCGTCGGGGGTGCCGGACGACGACCTGCGCCGCGCGGTGAGCGCCGGCATGACGAAGGTGAACATCGCGACACAGCTGAACAAGTCCTTCACCGCGGCCGTCCGCGACTTCCTGGCGGCGAACCCGTCCGCGGTGGACACGCGGAAGTACCTCGGCGTGGGCCGCGACGCGGTGGCCGGGGAGGTCGCCAGGCTGCTCGGCATCCTGGCGGGTTGAGCCGACCCCTCACGCCCGCCCCGACTGACGGGCGCGCAGGGCCCGGCCCGGACTCGCAAGGTGCGCCCGCCCTGAAAGGCGCGTTCAGGACGCCGGCCGTGCCCCGAAAGGCGCGATCAGGACGCTCAACGTCCCGAACGCGCCTTTCAGGGCACGGCCGATGTCTCGAACGCGCCTTTCAGGGCGTCGAACGCGCGCGACGGTTGACAGCATGTATGCCTGTAGGGCTATATTGCCGATATGGCATCAACGTTCGAGGTGTTGGCGGAGCCGCGCCGCCGGGAGATCCTCGATCTCCTGCGTGAGGGTGAGCGGCTGGTCGGCGACCTGGTGGACCGGCTCGCGCTGGCGCAGCCCACGGTGTCCAAGCACCTGAAGGTGTTGCGGGGCGCGGGCCTGGTCGAGGTCCGGCAGGACGCGCAGCGGCGCTGGTACCGGCTGCGCCCCGCGCCGCTCGTGGAGATCGACGAGTGGCTGGCACCCTACCGTCGCATGTGGACGAACAGCCTGGATGCCCTGGAACGCCACCTGGAGACGATGGACGATGACTGACGCGACACTGACGTACACGAACGGGGAGCCGACGCTGCGGTTCGAGCGCCGGCTGCGGCACGCGCCCGCCAAGGTGTGGCGCGCGGTGACCGACCCGGCGGAGATGAAGCACTGGTTCCCGGCGGCCGTCGAGGCGGAGCTGCGCCCCGGCGCGCCCATGCGGTTCGTCTTCCCCGACGAGGCGCCGATCGACGGCGCGTGGGACGGCGAGGTGCTCGAGGTCGACGAGCCGAAGGTGTTCATGTTCCGCTGGAACGCCGACGTGCTGCGCATCGAGCTGGTCCCGGACGGCGACGGCTGCCTGCTGGTGTTCTCGCAGACCATCGGCGGCGGGCAGGTCGGCTTCCTCGGCGCGGGCCGCACGGCCGCCGGCTGGGACACCTGCCTGGACCAGCTGGTCGCCCAGCTGGACGGGACGACCGTGCCGGAACGCACCGACTGGGTCGGCCCGATCGCCCACTACGTCGAGAAGTTCGGCCTCGACAAAGGCACCGTCGAGTCCACACCGGACGGTGACGAGCTGCGCTTCACCCGCGACCTCGTGTGGCGCCAGCCGGGTGACACGTGGCAGGTCCTGACCGGAACCGTCGACAACGTGACGCTGGCGGAGCCGCCGCGCGTCCTCGAACACGAGTGGTCGCACGACGGCCCGGCCGGCACGGTCCGCTGGGAGCTCGTGTCCGACCCGAAGCTCGGCGAGCGGGTGGAGCTGACGCACACCCTGCCTGCGGAACGCGCCGGCCTCCGGGCACTCGCCCTGGCGACCTGGCACCACCGCCTCGAGCTGTTCTTCGCCGCCGTCATGGGTGACGCGGACCGCCCGTGGTCCGAGGACCGGGTGGCGGAGCTCACCAGGCGTTACGCGTAGACCGCCTCCCGCCACAGGGCCAGCGCCTCGTCGATCTGGTCGGCGTTCACCACCAGCGGCGGGATCATGCGGACGACGTTGCCCGCCGCGCCGCAGGTCAGGAGCAACAACCCGGCCGCGCCGGCGGCCTGCTGCACCCGCGCCGCCGCGCCGGGGTCGGGGTTGCCGTCGCGGTCGACGAACTCGTTGCCCAGCATCAGGCCCAGCCCGCGCACGTCGCCGATGGCCGGGAGGTCGGCGGCGACCTTGGCCAGGCCCTCACGCAGCCGGGCGCCCTTGGTGGCGGCGTTCTCGACCAGCCCCTCCGACTGGACGACGTCCAGCGTGGCGATCGCCGCGGCACACGCGACCGCGTTGCCGCCGTAGGTGCCGCCCTGCGAACCCGGCCACGCCTTGGCCATCAGCTCGGCGGGCGCCGCGATGGCCGACAGCGGGAAGCCGCTGGCCAGGCCCTTCGCCGTGATCAGCACGTCGGGGCGGACGTCGAAGTGGTCGTGACCCCAGAACCGGCCGGTCCGGCCGAAGCCGGTCTGCACCTCGTCGGCCACGAGCAGGATCCCGTGCCGGTCGGCCCGCTCGCGCAGCCCGCGCAGGAACTCCGTGTTCGCGGGCACGTACCCGCCCTCGCCGAGGACCGGCTCGACGAAGAACGCGGCCGTCTCGGCGGGTGCGGTCAGCGTCTGCAGGACGTAGTCCAGCTCACGCAGCGCGAACCGGGTCGCCTCCTGTTCGGTCCAGCCGTACCGGTAGGCGGTCGGGAACGGCGCCACGACCACGCCCCCCATGAGCGGCGCGAACCCGGCGCGGAACTTGGTCGCCGAGGTGGTCATCGACGCGGCGCCGATCGTCCGGCCGTGGAACGACCCGTGGAAGACCACGACGTTCGGCCGGCCGGTCGCGTGCCGGGTCAGCCGCAGGGCCGCCTCGACCGCCTCGCTGCCGGAGTTCACGAAGAACAGCCGGTCCAGGCCCGCCGGCAGCACCTCGCCGAGCCGCTCGGTGAGGGTGAGCAGGGGCCGGTGCATGACGGTCGTGTACTGGCCGTGGATCAGCTTCCCGGCCTGCTCACGCACCGCCTCGACCACCCGGGGGTGGCAGTGGCCGGTGCTGGTCACCCCGATGCCGGCCGTGAAGTCCAGGTACCGGCGCCCGTCCTCGCCGTACAGGTAGACGCCTTCGCCACGCTCCGCGAGCACCGGCGTCGCCTGCTTCAGGATCGGGGACAACTCCGCCATGCGAACCCTCCTCGTGTTGAACTGCCTCGCTCCGCTCGGCGCATCGCGGGCCTGTACCCGGCGTCTTCCCTCCTGCGCGCGAAGGCCCCGGGCTCGTTCCTCGCCGGGCCTCCGTGCTCGTCAGTCCAGACCGAGGACAATTCGCAGCGAGCCGGCTCGTCTCGCCACCACCTGCCACGCCGCCGCCGGCGATGCTGCGAATTGTCCTCGTAGGCGGCCCGCTCTGTAGATTGTTGACAATCCTACGAGGAGGGTCCGCATTGGGCTAGTGACCGCGGGCGATCCATTCCTCCAGGTGCGGCGCCTCGGCCTCGATCGACGTGTCGTCGCCGTGGCCCGTGTGGACCACGGTCTCGGGTGGCAGCGTCAGCAGCCGGTCGCGGATCGAGTCGATGATCCGCGGGAAGCTCGAGTGGGAACGCCCCGTCGCGCCCGGTCCGCCCTGGAACAGGGTGTCGCCGGTGAACACGACGCCCAGGTCGGGGACGTGGAAGCACACGGCGCCCGGCGCGTGCCCCGGTGTGTGGAGCACGCGCACCTCCGTGCCGCCGACGTGCAGGACATCCCCGTCGGACAGGGTGTCGGTCGGGCGGTCGACCTCGTGGGCGAGGCGCCACAGCACGTCGTCGGCCGGGTGCAGCAGCACCGGCGCGTCGACCAGCTCCGACAGCGCCGGCGCGGCGTTCACGTGGTCGTCGTGCGCGTGGGTGCACGCCACGGCCAGGACCTCGCGCTCCCCCACCGCCTTGGCGATGGCCTGCGCGTCGTGGGCGGCGTCGATCACCAGCACGTGGTCGTCGTCACCGAGCAGCCAGACGTTGTTGTCGACCGCCCAGGTGCCGCCGTCGAGGTTGAACGTGCCCGAGGTGACGACCTTCTCGATCCTCATCAGAAGACCACGACCGAGCGCAGCACGTCGCCGTGATGCATCTTCGTGAAGGCCTCCTCGACCTGGTCGAGCGCGATGGTCTCGGTGACGAACTTGTCGAGGTCCAGGCGGCCCTCGCGGTACAGGTCCACCAGGTACGGGAAGTCACGCGAGGGCAGGCAGTCGCCGTACCAGCTGGACTTCAGCGAGCCGCCGCGGGAGAAGAGGTCGATCAGCGGCATCTCGATGCGCATGTCCGGCGTCGGCACACCCACCAGCACGACCGTGCCGGCGAGGTCGCGGGCGTAGAACGCCTGCTTCCACGTCTCCGGCCGGCCGACCGCCTCGATGACGACGTCCGCGCCGAAGCCGCCGGTCAGCTCCTGGACCGCCTCGACCACGTCCTTCTCGCCGGCGTTGACCGTGTGGGTGGCGCCGAACCCCTTGGCCCACTCCAGCTTCCGGTCGTCCAGGTCGACCGCGATGATCTTCGTGGCGCCGGCGAGGTGGGCGCCCGCGATCGCCGCGTTGCCGACACCGCCACACCCGATCACCGCGACGCTGTCGCCCCGGGTGACGCCGCCGGTGTTCACGGCCGCGCCGATGCCGGCCATGATCCCGCAGCCCAGCAGCCCGACCGCGGCCGGCGACGCCTCGGGGTCGACCTTCGTGCACTGTCCGCTGTGGACGAGCGTCTTCTCGACGAACGCGCCGATGCCCAGCGCCGGGGAGAGCGGCGTCCCGTCGGTGAGGGTCATGGGCTGGGACGCCTTGAAGGTGTTGAAGCAGTACCAGGGCCGGCCGCGCAGGCAGGCGCGGCAGGTGCCGCAGACCGCGCGCCAGTTGAGGATGACGAAGTCGCCGGGCTCGACGTCGGTCACCCCCTCCCCGACCTGCTCGACGACGCCCGCGGCCTCGTGCCCGAGCAGGAAGGGGAACTCGTCGTTGATGCCGCCCTCGCGGTAGTGCAGGTCGGTGTGACAGACCCCGCACGCGTGGATCGCGACCACCGCCTCACCAGGACCGGGATCCGGCACGACTACCGTCTCGACCTCGACCGGGGCACCCTTCGACCGCGCGATGACACCCCGCACCTGCTGAGCCATGTGCCGATCCCTTCTCATGCGTCGCTGCTGATAAGTACTTCTACCAGCTGCCGGGACCCGCGCGGCGATGATGCTCTGAAGGACCCCTTCGGGACGTTGAGCCTGAATCCACCGATGATTGCGGCGGCGGTTCTTGCCTCGCGCCACCGCGGCCTGGTCAGGCTCGCCGCGTAGGGCCGGGCGCGCAGCGCCCGCCCCGGACCCGCGCGGTGCGTCCGCCCTGAAAGGCGCGTTCAGGACACCGGCCGTGCCCTGAAAGGCGCTTTCAGGACGCTCAACGTCCCGAACGCGCCTTTCAGGGCACCGGGCGACGTCTCGAACGCGCCTTTCAGGGCACGGCCGGCCCCTCGCCCGAGCGCGAGCCGGCCCGGGTAGGCCGGGGCGCTACGCGCCCGGCCCGCGAAGCGGGCCCCACCACCGCATCCCGAAACATGAGCATCGGCGACCCCAGGTTCAATGTCTCGAAAGCGCCTTTCAGGGCATGGGGTCAGGCGTTCTGGGCGCCGTTCCAGATGTCGTGGGCCAGGGAGCCGTAGTAGCTGCCCGCCGCGGCGCTGCCGTAGCTGCCGAAGAAGGTGCCGGTCTGGTAGGACCAGCCGGCGGCCTGCCACTGCTGGCTCCAGGAACCGCCGCTCGCCCAGCCGGCCGAGCGCCAGTTCCACCAGCCGTGCGGCGCGTTGCCCGCGTTGTACGACGGCGCGAAGCGGAAGTTCGAGCCGACCGTCCCGTTGAAGCCGCAGTGCCGGGCGGTCGCGATCACCGACGCGTTGTTGCTGGCCACGACCGTCGCCGAGCAGATCCAGTCGCCGCCGTTCTGGGAGAACAGCAGGCGGCCGGTCGTCTCGTAGACGCCACGGGTCGTGCCGGGCCTGCCGGGGACGGCCAGCGCTGGACCGTCCGGGGACGGGACCGCCGCCACCACAGGCTCCGGCACGGGCACCGGCTTCGCGTGCGCGATCCGTTCCGGCGTCCAGTACGCGTCCAGCTGGGCGTCGGTCAGCTGGTTGGCCGCCATCCGCACCTCCGCGTCGGCGGTGGCCGGCGTGGCGGCGAACAGCAGGGCGAGCAGGGGAAGGAGGAAACGCAGTCGCATGAGGCCCTCGCACTCATTCGAACCTCAGAGTAGCGAGGGCGTCACACTTGGTCTATACCACTGGCAGCAGGTTCGGGCGCCACACGCCGTCGTGGGCGCGGGCCGTCGCCACCCGCTCGTCGAGCACGGCGCCGTACACCGTCGTGCGCTGGCGGGCCGGGCGGCCTGCCTTGGCCGCCAACGCCTCCAGGCCGGCGATGGTCTTGTAGCTGCCGTTCTCGGAGCCGGCCATGCGGCTGATGGTCTCCTCCATGAGGGTGCCGCCGAGGTCGTTCACGCCGCCGCGGAGTACGTCGACCACGCCGTCGTCGCCGAGTTTCACCCAGGACGTCTGGATGTTGTCGATGCGGCCGTGCAGCAGCAGCCGGGCGAGCGCGTGGACCGCGCGGTTCTCCAGGTGGGTGGGACCCGGGCGGGCGATGCCGGCCAGGTAGAGCGGTGCGTTGGTGTGCACGAACGGCAGCAGCACGAACTCGGTGAACCCACCCGTGCGTGCCTGGAGGTCGCGGATCAGCTTGAGGTGCGCGACCCAGTGGGACGGGTTGTCCACGTGCCCGTACATCATCGTCGACGTGGTCGGCATGCCCAGCTCATGGGCGGTGGTCACGACCTCGATCCACGCCGAGGTCGGCAGCTTGCCCTTGGTGAGCACCCACCGCACGTCGTCGTCCAGGATCTCCGCCGCGGTGCCGGGCAGGGAGTCCACCCCGGCTTCCCGCGCGGCGGTGAGCCAGTCGCGGATGGACAGGTTCGTCCGGGACGCCCCGTTCACGACCTCCATGGGGGAGAACGCGTGGACGTGCAGGCCCGGCGCCCGCTTCTTCACCTCGGCGGCGATGTCGAAGTACGCCGTGCCGGGCAGGTCGGGGTGGATGCCGCCCTGCATGCACACCTCGGTCGCGCCGACCTCCCACGCCTGCTCCGCACGCTGGCCGACCTGCTCCAACGACAGCGTGTACGCGTCACTGTCCGTCCGCCGCTGGGCGAACGCGCAGAACCGGCAACCCGTGTAACAGACGTTCGTGAAGTTGATGTTGCGGGTGACCACATAGGTCACGTCGTCGCCGACCGTGTCGCGCCGCAGGTCGTCCGCCAACCTCGCCAGGGCCTCGATCTCCTGGCCCGGCTCGGCGGACAGCAGGGTGAGCGCGTCCTCATCGGACAGCCCGCCCGGATCGGCCTCGGCGTGCCGCAACGCGGTCGCGAACTCGCCCCGCGTCGCGGTGGCCCGCATCGCGCCGACCTGGGTCCGCAGTTCCTCCCAGTCGCCGTAGACGGAGTCGAAGTCCTCGCGCCGGTCCTCGGTGCGGCCGGTGGTGTCGATGCTGGTGTTCAGGTCGGTGCGGCCGGAGGAGACGAGCGCGACCTCCGGCTCCTGCCACGGCCGGCCCACGATCTGCGCGTCCGGCGCCGCCAGGCCCGACGGCCCGGCCAGCGCGGCGATGTGCGGCGCCACCCGCGGGTCGATCCAGGGCTCACCCCGCGTCACGTACTCCGGGTAGATCGGCAGCCGCTCGGCCAGCTCGAACCCCGCCGCCGTCGTGTGTTTGGCCAGCTCATCGAGCTGCGGCCACGGCCGTTCCGGGTTGACGTGGTCGATCGTGAGCGGCGAGACCCCGCCCCAGTCGTCGATCCCGGCCCGCAGCAGCAGCTCGAACTCGCCCGCGATCAGGTTCGGCGGCGCCTGGATCCGCATCTTCGGGCCCAGTACCAGCCGCGCCACCGCGACCGTCGCGGCCAGCTCCCGTGCCTCGACGTCCGGCATGCCGCGCATCGCGGTGTCCGGCTTGGCCCGGAAGTTCTGGACGATCACCTCCTGGATGCCGCCGTACTGCCGGGCGACGCGGCGGATGGCGAACAGCGAGTCCACCCGTTCGGCCAGGGTCTCCCCGATCCCCAGCAGGATCCCCGTGGTGAACGGCACATTCGAGCGGCCGGCGTCCTCCAGCACGCGTAACCGGACGGCGGGCTCCTTGTCCGGCGAGCCGTAGTGCGGGCCACCGGGCTCGGACCACAGCCGCGTCGCCGTCGTCTCCAGCATCATCCCCATCGACGCCGACACCGGCTTGAGCCGCTGGAAGTCCTGCCAGGTCAGCACGCCCGGGTTCAGGTGCGGCAGCACACCCGTCTCTTCCAGGATCTTGATCGAGATCGCCCGGACGTAGGACAGCGTGTCCGGGTACCCGGCCTCCTCCAGCCAGGTCCTGGCCGCCTCCCACCGGGCCTCGGGCTTGTCCCCGAGTGTGATCAACACCTCCCGGCAGCCGGCCGCAGCACCCTTCCGCGCGATGTCCAGGACCTCGTCCTCGGACAGGAACGCCGCCGGCAGCCGGCCCGGCACGGTGGCGAACGTGCAGTAGTGACAGCGGTCCGCGCACAGTCTCGTCAGCGGCACGAAGACACTGCGCGAGTACGTGATCGTCCGATCCCGGCCGGCGGCCGCCAGCCCCTGGTCACGGACCCGCGACGCCGCGTCGAACAGCGCCTCGAGCTGCTCACCGCGGGCGTGCAGCAGGGTCTCCGCCTCCGTCGCGTCGAGGGCGGCGCCGTCCCGCGCGCGCCGCAGCGCCCGCCGGATGGCTGACTCGCTGGGTACGAAACCCTCTGTCACTTGCTCCCCTTCCCAGGCGTCCCGCACCCCAAGCTAGCCGCCGCCCCTGACATCCGCGCACGTGATGTTCAGCCCAACCGCGCCGGGCCGCGGATCATTCCGACCGGCTCGGAGTTGAGCAGCACGCGCGTCTCCCCGCAGGAACAGCGCTGGTAGATCACCCACCCCTCGCTCGTGACATGACTCGACGTCGTTTCCCAACGGTGTGCTGCGCTCATGCCGGCCAGTCTGGTGTAATGCCCTTGTGCATTTGAACCCTTACGGCGAGGACCCGGTCCGGCTGGCCGCCGACCTCGTCAACTACCCGCCCCGCACGGGCGGCGAGCTGGCCAGACGCTGCGTGTCGGCCGGCGTGGTGGTCGACGTGGCGCCGACCGCGGGTGACCTGCAGGAGGTCGAGCGGTTCCTCGCGCTGTGGCTCGGGGTGGTCGACGCCGAGTCGGCGGGGGTGCGGGCGGAGCGGCTCAACCGGCTGCTCGCCCAGTCGTCCGCGTACCCGCGGCTCTCCAACCACGCGAACGACGGCTGGCACATCCACTACCGCGACCCGGACCTGCCGCTCGCGGGCGTGCTCCGCGCGTTGATCAGCGTCGGCACCGCCCTGCACCTCACCGGCCGCGGCATGACCCGCCTGCGCCGCTGCGCCCTCGAGGAATGCCACAGCCCGTTCGGCGACTTCAGCCGCGGTGGCCGGCAGCGGTACTGCTCCCCCGCCTGCGCCAACCGCGACGCCGTCCGCCGGCACCGCGCGAAGAAGCTGGTCTAGCCGTTCGTACTACCGGTGGCGTAGGCGCGAAGCCCTCCGCGAGGCGACGACGTCGCGGCCCGGGCGGCGAAGACTGATCAGCATGTTGAGCCGGATCTGGAACTCGCTGACGGACTCGTGGCGCCACGGCAGCCGGGTCGAGCGGGTCGCGTTCGTCGTCGGGGCGCTGCTGTTCGCGAGCGGTCTGGCCCACGTGGGCGTCCTGCTCGGCACGGGTGGCAGCTGGACCGGGCCGACGTCGCTGCGGAAGGCCGCGACTTTCGGTCTCTCATTTGGACTGACACTCGCGACTGTCGCGTGGGTCAGCCACCTCGTGCCGCTGACCGGGCGGAGCCGGACCGTGCTGCTCGGCGCGTTCACGGCCACGTCGGTGGTCGAGACCACGCTGGTGTCCATGCAGGCGTGGCGCGGCGTGCCGTCGCACTTCAACTTCCGGACCGGTTTCGACACGGCGGTGTCGATGACGCTCGCCGGCGGCGGGTTCGCCATCATCGCGACGATCATCGGCATGACGCTCGCGGCGTTCCGGGCCGGCCGCCGGCAGAGCCCGGCGATGTGGCTCGCGCTGCGGTTCGGGTTCGCGACACTGCTCGTCGCGCTGGCGACCGGCGCGGCCATGATCGCGACCGGCTCGGTGGCGGCACGTGGGCCCAACCCGTCGATCGCGTACGAGACGGCCGGCTTCCTCAAGCCGGCGCATGCGGTTACCATGCACGCGATCCTCGTGATTCCGGCGCTCGCCTGGCTGCTCACATTCACCCGTTGGGGTGAGAATCAGCAAACGAACATTGTCCGGCTCGGCATTGTCGGGTACACGACGTTGAGCCTGGTAATCCTCCTCGAGTCGGTCACGCACACCTCCCCGCTGAGCGCTCCGCCGCTGGCCATGGCGGTTTCCGGACTCGGGCTGGCAACGCTCGTGGTCGCCGGCGGGCTGGGCGTTTACGGTGTCCTGCGGCGGCCAACTCCCCGATAACCAACAGATCGGATCAATAGACTGGCAAGGTGCCAGTGCGGAAGTCGAAGACAGGAAGAACCCAACAGGAGCGCAGCACCGCGATGCGGCGGCGGCTCCTCGACGCGACCGTCGACTGCTTAGTTCGCTACGGCTACGCGGGCACGACCACGACGAGAGTGACGGAGTTAGCCGGGGTGACGCGCGGCGCGCAGGTGCACCATTTCCCGACCCGCGCGGATCTGGTCGCCGCGGCCGTGCGCCACCTCGCCGCGAAACGCGCGGAACTCGCGTTCGAGCGCATCGACGAGGTCCGCACGGCACCCGACCCGCTGAGCGCCGCGCTCGACCTCCTGTGGGAAATCCACCAGGGCCCCATCAACTACGCCACGATTGAGATGTGGGTGGCGGCCCGCACGGATCCCGAACTGCGTGAGCAACTGACCCGGGTGGAACCGGCGGCCCGCGCGTCGCTCATCGAGTTCGCGGAGGCCGCGTTCGGCGAGTACGCCGCGAATCCGCGATTCCGGCACATCATGTACACGGCAATGGACGCGATCCGCGGAATTCTGCTGATGGGCCTGTCCGACGAGGACACGACCAATATGCAGAAACGCTGGCACCGGGCGAAGGCGGATCTCCGGGAACTGATTGACGCGGTCCTGCCCGCGTCCTGATTCAGGGCCGCATGAGCGGGGCCAGATAGGCGCGGGCGAACGCACGCACCTCGTCGTCGGTGCCGAGTGGGATCGCGCTGTCGGGCATGAGGGTGAACGAGATCGCGAGCCGGACGAACAGTTCCGCGACCCCGGCCGGGGTGCGGTCGTTCACCGGTTCGTCGGATCCCCCCTGCCGCACGAGGAAATCCCGGGCGACGGCCACGACGAGCGCCCCGTTGGTGGTGAGATAGGGCAGCAACGCCTCGGCGTCCGAGGCGAGGAGCCGGTTGAGCAGCCGGTCGGCCCGCGCGTACCGCACCCCGACGACGAAACCCTCGACCAGCCTTTCCTCCACAGTGGACACACCGGCCACGGCGTCGGCGATGCTGCCGAAGAACCGCCGGCACTCGCGGACCAGCACGGCCTGGACGAGCGCCTCCTTGTCCTTGAACCGCCGGTACAGCGTCGCCCGCGAGACCCTGGCGCGGCGGGCGACGGTGTCGACGTTGGTGCGCCGCAGCCCGTAGGCGAGGAACTCCTCGAGCGCGGCGTCCACAATGGACTCGCCAACCTCGTCCGTGGTCGGCTCGGCGAGCACCAGGTCGAGCAGCGAGGTCATCCGAGCGGCCCGATCCCCACCCGCTCGTACCCGGCGCGGGCCCGCGCGGTGTAGCGCAGGCGAGCCGGCAGCAGGGGCCAGGACCGCTGGATCACCCGACGAATCCGCCGATGGCGCCGCTCGTCCCGGTCGGTCCACGGCTCGCCGATCTTCTCCCGCACCACAGGGGGCAGCGTACCGACCGCATGCCACCACAGCGGCTTGGCGGAGGGCCTGCGCGCGAGCCGGTAGAGCGCGGCGGGTACGAGCGGGAAGGTCGTCGGCGGCTCCTTGGCGAACTGGATGAGCCGCGCCGCCGCCGGCGTGACCTCCAGGCGTTCCCGGCACATCAGGTCGAACCACTCCTGGAAGCTCGGCCAGTCCTTGGGCACGAGCCGGTCGCTGACGCCGTAGGCCCGGTAGGCGGCGCAGCCCTCCTGGTAGAGCTGCTCCTTGTCGGCGTCCGACATGGGGTGGTCGTACAGGTCGATCATCTGGAAGAGGGCGTCGAAGATCGTGGCGTGCGCCCAGAAGTAGGTCTCGGGATCGAGGGCGTGGTAGCGGCGGCCGTGCGCGTCGCTGCCCTTGATGTGGTGGTGGAAGTCCCGGATCTTGCGTGCGGTGACGTCGCCGTGCGGGAAGTCGAAGGTGACGCCCTGGATCTCGGGGACCGAGCGGAGGACGCGTTCCCACGGCTCGTTGAAGAAGTCGGAGTGGTACTGGACGCCCGCGCCGAGGCCCGGATGCATGAGCTGGAGCAGGCCGGCCTTGACGAGCAGCAGGTAGCCGCGGACCTCGCCCGCGTACCGCCAGTGCAGCGTGCCCGGGCCCAGCGCCAGCTTGGCCATCGTGTCGGTCATGCCCCACTCCCCGAGTCGATGAGACATTTCTGATTCTTTGTATCACGCCGCCAGCGCCGACGGAACACCACGAGCACGATCACCAGCAGGGCCGCGCCGCCGTCGGTCACCAGCGACGGCAGCAGCCCGGCGGGCCCGTGCACGTCAACGGTCGCGGCGAACACCTCCGGCGGGATCGGCCCGGCGCCGAACGGGGCCAGCACCACGCCGGCCGCCTGACCGGCGTTCACGGCCAGGACCAGCCAGTACAGCCACCGCCAGCCGAACGGCGCGAGCATCCCGAGCGCGTTGCCCAGGACGAACAGCCAGCCGATCGCGTGCAGCGCCGCCATGAACTCCGGCGCGTCCCCGGTCGGCGCGCCGGCCAGCTCCATCGCCCGGGTCATCATCGGCAGATCGATCACCACCACGTTCTGGAGCACGGTCCCCACCACGAAAACCCCCGAACACACCGCGACGGCCACCCGCATCCACATCTCCTCCCTATCGCCGATAGAGAGACTCTATCGCCGATAGAGTGGGTCGCGTGGAGAAACGTGGCCTCAACCCCGAGGTGATCACGCGCGCCGCCGTCGAGCTGCTGGACGAGGTGGGCCTGGCCGAACTGAGCACGCGGCGGCTGGCGGCCAAGCTGGAGGTGCGGTCGCCGACCCTGTACTGGCACGTCCGGAGCAAGGCGGACCTACTGGACCTGGTGGCGGAGGCCATCTGCGCCGACGCGTTCGACATCGACGGGTCGGCCCCGTGGCGCGACCAGCTGGCGGCCGGCCTGCGCCAGTTCCGCGCCCTGGTCCTCGCCCACCGCGACGCCGCCCAGCTCCTGCGGGAGCGCCCACCCGGCCCGCACCGCCTGAAGCACATCGAGACGACCGTGCGCATCCTGCTGACCGCCGGTTTCTCCCCCGACGACGCGGCCGGCATCTCGAGGCTGCTGTCCGCCCACGTCCTCGACTCGGTCCCGGCCACCAGGCCCAGCCCCCCGGGCCCCACCCTCACGGCGATGGCGGACTACCCGAACCTGGCCCGCCTCGCCCCCGCCTTCGCCCGCCTCTCGGACACCGCCCTGTTCAACCTGGGCACAGAAATCATCCTCGACGGCCTCGAACGCCGCCTCGCCCACTGACCACGATCAGGCCTGGCCGGCCCGCCCGGCGACCAAGGCCCGCAACTCGTCCGGCGTCAACCACGGCTCGCCGCGGTGGATCATGCGGTGGCAGTTCGCGCACAGGACGGCGAGATCCGCCAGCCGCGTCTTCGTCTCGCCGGACGCGTGCAGTGGCACCACGTGGTGGCACTCGGCGTACCGGGCGCCGCGGGTGCCGTAGGTCCGCTCGAAGTCGAAGCCGCAGACCTCGCAGGCCACCCGGCCGTGCCGCGCGAGCACCGCGTCGATCTTCGCCCTGCGCAGCTTCGGGTCCCGCTCCCGGACGTAGTGCCGCCGCTCCAGCAGCCTCCCCTCGGCCACCCCGTCCTCCGGCACGACCGGCGGGAGCCTGTCGAACTCGCCGGACCGCGCACCGGCGCGGAGCGCCTCCGCGGCCAGGTGCATCTCCTCCGGGCGCGCCAGGAACGCCGTCAGGACCTCCCGGTCGAGCCTGTTGCCGTTGGTCTGCCGCCGCGTCGAGTCAGGGTGCTGGGTGGCGATGTCCGTCATCTTGCGCCGCACGCTGCCCGGGCTGCGGAACTGCGGTCCGCGACGGTCCACGGGGTAGATGGGCAGGGCCCGCAGGATGGCCGAGAGCTCGATGACCCGAGGGTCCGTGTCCGGCAGCTCGTGCCATGCGTTCCTCGCCAACAGGTCGCCGGCCAGCACCAGCTCGTCCCAGGTCCAGTCCAGCCGTGGCGCCGGGCCGGTCTCGGGCACCGGGTCGAGCCCGACCGCGGCAAGCAGCTCGGCCGCCGGCTCGGTGGCGAAGAACCTGTCCAGGAGCGCCCGGACGACGTGGTCTCGTTCGGTGGCGTTCTCCGTGACCCGGAGCTGGACGCCCAGCGCGAGACCGCCCCGTGGGTTCTGGGCGTTGAGCCAGGTCAGCACCTGGGAGCCGTGGGCGGGCGGCGGTGGGCTGCTGGCATCCGTCAGTTCCCACCACGCGGTCCGGGCCAGTGCGAGGAACGGGTACTCCGGCGTCGGCTGGTCCGCCGGGCGGCCGAACCGTGCCAGCAGTGCCGTCAGCGGTTCACGTGCCTCGGACCAGCGCACCCACCTCGGCTCCCCGCGGCGTGCCCGCCCGAGCGCCCACAGCAGCACGACTGCCTGGTGCCGGCGCGGGCGAGCCGCCGGGCCGCCGGGGCGCAGCCCCGCGACCATGGCCAGCAGGTCCGGCCCCACAGACGTCTCGCTCATCGGGACAACTGTGGATCATCCGGCGCGCTACCGAAAGGTCAGAAATGTGACATCTCAGCGCACGCTGCGGCTGCGGCCGCGGAACTCGGCGATGACCTCGTCGGCTCGGGTGACGGTGACGTCGTAGATGCCGCTGCGGCCGTACCGAACGCGTTCCTCCGCGCGGGCCTCCAGCTCGTCACCGAGTCTGGCCGGAGTCACGAACGTGATGTCGGCGCCCGCCGCCACCGTGACCGGGCCGTGGCTGTTGCAGGCGCAGGCGAACGCCGTGTCGGCCAGGAGGAACACGTACCCGCCGTGGGCCAGGGCGTGGCCGTTGACCATGGTGTCGGTGATCGTCATGCGGACGGTGGCGTGGCCGGGGCCGGCGGTTACCAGTCGCATGCCGAGCGAGCGCGACGCCAGGTCGTCGTCGAGCATGCGGCGGACGGGGTCGGGCACCGGCACGGTGGGCCTCCAGCGGGGCTCCAGCGGACATCTTCGCTGGTGGGATATCACATCAGCAGAGACCTGCGCCACATCGGTTGCACGACCAAAAGTAGGACGTCAAACTATTTCCATGCCCGAGAAGACACCGTTGCACCGGCCGACGCACCCGGTGCGTTTCGTCACCGCCGCCAGCCTGTTCGACGGGCACGACGCGGCGATCAACATCATGCGCCGGATCCTGCAGTCGCAGGGCGCCGAGGTCATCCACCTCGGCCACAACCGCTCGGTGCGTGAGGTCGTCCGCGCCGCCATCCAGGAGGACGTCCAGGGCGTCGCCATCAGCGCCTACCAGGGCGGGCACGTCGAGTACTTCACCTACCTGGTGGAACTGCTCAACGAACACGGCGCCGGGCACATCAAGGTCTACGGCGGGGGCGGCGGGGTCATCGTCCCCGAGGAGATCAACCTCCTGCACGAGCGGGGCGTGGCGCGGATCTTCTCGCCGGAGGACGGGCAGCGGCTCGGGTTGGCCCGCATGATCAACACGATGGTCGAGGCCTGTGACCACGACCTCGCCGACCGGCCGCGCCCCAGCGTCGAGGAGCTGGTCAGCGGGCGGCACGACGTCCTCGCGCACACCATCACGGCCATCGAGGCCGGCCGGCTCGACGACGACACCCTCGGCGCCATCCGCGAGACGGCGGACAAGCGCACCGTGCCGGTCCTGGGCATCACCGGCACCGGTGGCTCGGGCAAGTCGTCCCTCACCGACGAGCTCGTCCGCCGCTTCCGCGTCGACCAGCAGGACAAGCTGCGCATCGCGGTCCTCGCCGTCGATCCGACGCGGCGGCGGGGCGGCGGCGCGCTGCTCGGCGACCGGATCCGGATGAACTCCCTGGGTACCGGCGAGGACGAGCCGGTCTACTTCCGCTCCATGGCCACCCGCGGCGCGGTCACCGAGGTCCCCGACGGCCTCACCGACGCCATCGCCGCGTGCAAGGCCGCCGGCAACGACCTGGTCATCGTCGAGACCCCCGGCATCGGCCAGGGCGACGCCGCGATCGTGCCGTTCGTCGACACCTCGCTGTACGTGATGACGCCCGAGTTCGGCGCCGCCTCGCAGCTCGAGAAGATCGACATGCTGGACTTCGCGGACGCCGTCGCCATCAACAAGTACGAGCGGCGCGGCGCCGAGGACGCCCGGCGCGACGTCGCCCGCCAGCTCGTCCGCAACCGCGAGGCGTTCGGCTCCTCGTGGCAGGACATGCCGGTCTTCGGCACCAGCGCCGCGACCTTCGCCGACGACGGCGTCACCGCGCTCTACCAACACCTGCGTGACGTCCTGGCCGAGGGCGGGCTGCCGGTCAGCGAGCCGACCCTCGCGCCGGTCGACGGCCGGGTGTCCACCCGTGCCGCCACGGTCGTGCCGCCGCAGCGGACGCGCTACCTCGCCGAGATCGCCGAGACCATCCGTCAGTATCACAAAGAGACGGACGAGCAGGTCGCCGCGCTCCGCGAGCACAACGCGCTCAACACCACCAAGCTCGCGCTCGAGAGGGCCGGCGCGCCGACCGACGACCTCGACAGGCTGCTCCAGAAGGCGGAGCGCCGCGTCGCCCGGGACACCGGGGACCTCCTGGCACGGCACCGGAAGCTCGCCGAGGACTACGCCGGCGAGGAGCTGGTCGTGAAGGTCCGCGACAAGGAGCTGCACACCCAGCTGTGGCGCGAAACCCTGTCCGGCACCCGGATCCCGCGCGTCGCGCTGCCGAGGTTCGACGACGACGGCTCGCTGCTCCGCTTCCTGCGCAAGGAGAACCTGCCGGGCTACTTCCCGTTCACCGCCGGCGTGTTCCCGTTCAAGCGCGACGGCGAGGACCCGGCGCGCATGTTCGCCGGCGAGGGTGACGCGTTCCGCACCAACCGCCGCTTCCGTTACCTGTCCGAGGGTTCCGCGGCGACGCGGCTGTCCACCGCGTTCGACTCGGTGACCCTGTACGGGCACGACCCGGACACCCCGCCGGACATCTACGGCAAGGTCGGCACGTCCGGCGTCTCGATCGCGACGCTGGACGACATGAAGGCGCTCTACGACGGCTTCGACCTCACCGCGCCGACCACGTCCGTGTCGATGACGATCAACGGCCCGGCGCCGACGATCCTCGCGTTCTTCCTGAACACGGCCATCGACCAGACCGTCGACAAGTTCGCCGCCGAGCACGGCCGCCAGCCCACCGACGCCGAACGGGACGAGCTGGCCGCGTGGGCGCTCGCGAACGTCCGCGGCACGGTCCAGGCCGACATCCTCAAGGAGGACCAGGGCCAGAACACCTGCATCTTCTCCACCGAGTTCAGCCTGCGGATGATGGCGGACATCCAGGAGTGGTTCATCGCCAACAAGGTCCGCAACTTCTACTCCGTGTCGATCTCCGGCTACCACATCGCGGAGGCGGGCGCGAACCCCATCAGCCAGCTGGCGTTCACGCTGGCCAACGGGTTCACCTACGTCGAGTCCTACCTGGCGCGCGGCATGGACATCGACGACTTCGCGCCCAACCTGTCGTTCTTCTTCTCCAACGGCCTGGACGCCGAGTACAACGTGATCGGCCGGGTCGCGCGGCGGATCTGGGCCGTGGCGATGCGCGAGCGGTACGGCGCGAACGAGCGGTCGCAGAAGTTCAAGTACCACGTGCAGACCTCCGGCCGGTCGCTGCACGCGCAGGAGATGCACTTCAACGACATCCGCACGACGCTCCAGGCGCTGTGCGCGCTGTACGACAACTGCAACTCCTTGCACACCAACGCCTTCGACGAGGCGATCACCACACCGACGGAGAGCTCGGTGCGCCGCGCGATGGCCATCCAGCTGATCATCAACAAGGAGTGGGGCCTGTCGAAGAACGAGAACCCGCTGCAGGGCTCGTTCGTCATCGACGAGCTGACCGACCTGGTCGAGGAGGCCGTGCTGACGGAGTTCGAGCGGCTCTCCGAACGCGGCGGCGTGCTGGGCGCCATGGAGACCGGCTACCAGCGCGGCCGGATCCAGGACGAGTCGATGCTCTACGAGCAGCGCAAGCACGACGGCTCGCTGCCGCTGATCGGCGTGAACACGTTCCTGCCGTCGGCGGAGAACGCGGAGGAGCTGCCGACCATCGAGCTGGCCAGGGCGACCGAGGAGGAGAAGCGGTCGCAGGTCGAGCGGACGCGGGCGTACCAGGCCAAGCACGCGACCGAGGCCGAGGAGGCACTGCGCCGGTTGCGGGCGGCGGTGGCGGAGGACCGTAATGTGTTCGGTGAGTTGATGGCCGCGGCCAGGGTGTGCACGCTGGGACAGGTGACCGACGCGTTCTTCGAGGTCGGTGGCCAGTACCGGCGCAACGTTTAGGAGCGATGTTGAGCGGGATCGAGCGGGTTGGTGTCGTCGGGTGTGGCCTGATGGGGTCGGGCATCGCGGAGGTGTGCGCGCGGGCCGGGCTGGACGTCGTGGTCACGGAGGTGTCCGGGGACGCGCTGCGGGCGGGCCAGGCGCGAATCGAGAAGTCCCTGGCCAGGGCGGTCCGCAACGGCAAGCTGTCCGAGGACGACCGCACGGCGGCGTTCGACCGCATCCGGTTCACCCCTGACCTCGGTGAGTTCGCCGACCGCCAGCTGGTGGTCGAGGCCGTCGCGGAGAGCGAGCAGGCCAAGACCGAGGTGTTCGCCTCGCTCGACAAGGTGGTCTCCGACCCGAGGGCCGTCTTCGCGTCCAACACGTCGTCGATCCCGATCATGAAGTTGGGCATGGCGACGTCGCGGCCCCAGCAGGTGATCGGCATCCACTTCTTCAACCCGGTGCCGGTGCTGAAGCTGGTGGAGCTGGTGCCGTCCCTGCTGACCGGCGAGGACACGAAGGCGCGGGCGCAGGCCTTCGCTCAGGGCAAGCTGAACAAGCAGGTCATCCTGTCCCAGGACCGCGCCGGGTTCGTGGTGAACGCGCTGCTGGTGCCGTACCTGCTGTCCGCGATCCGGATGCTGGAGTCGGGCTTCGCCTCCGCGGAGGACATCGACACGGGCATGGTGCAGGGCTGCGCCCACCCCATGGGCCCCCTCGCCCTGACCGACCTGATCGGCCTCGACACCACGAAGGCCATCGCGGAGTCGATGTACGCGGAGTTCAAGGAGCCCCTGTACTCCCCACCGCCCCTGCTCCTCCGCATGGTCGACGCGGGCCTACTGGGCAAAAAGAGCAACCGCGGCTTCTACGACTACAGCTAACCCGCGTGTCCAACGCTCGAAACCCGCGTGTCCAACACTCGCGACCCGCGTGTCCAACACTCGCGACGGGTGAGTTCAACAAGCGCGGCTACGGGCGTTAGCCACGTTTGTTGAACTCACGGGTCTGGAATGTTGGACACGCGGGTCTGGAACGTTGGACACGCGGGGGTCAGGTGTCGAGGGCGCCTGTTGCCAGGACGCGGAGGGCGGCGGTCAGGCGGGGGGTTTCGCCGCGTTCCAGGAGGCGGCGGATGGGGTCGCTGTGGAGGCTGGCCAGGAGGAGGTCGGCCAGTAGGTCCGCGTCCAGGTCGGGGCGTTCCTCCGCGATCAGGGTGCTGACGTGGGTGTGCCACGCGTCGTAGATGGGGTGTTCGCGGGCGGGGCCGTCGTGGGGTTTGGGCATCGAGGCGATCTCCTGGCCCAGTGCGGCCATCAGGCCCTTGTTGCGGCCCACCACCTCCACCACCGCGGACAAGAACGCCAGGAGGCGCTCGCGGGCGGGAGCGCCGGGGCCCAGCGGCGGCTCGCCGGACTTCACCGACTCGCCCAGTTCCAGGGCGCGCTCCTGCATCAGCGCCAGCATCAGGCCCATCCGGTTGCCGAACCGGTGGAACACCGTCCCCTTGCCGACGCCCGCCGCGGCCGCGACCTGCTCGATCGTCACCTCGTCGGGGCGGTGGCGGGTCAGCAGGTCCTCGGTCGCGAGCAGGATCGCACGGCGGTTGCGGGCCGCGTCCTGACGCATTCTCACCTCACAGCAACTGGACCGTCGGTCAAGTTAGGGGTAACTTGACCGTCAGTCCAGTTAAGTTCGTCAGGCAGGAGAATACCGTGCGGCGTGTCCGTTATGACGAGTACGGCGGCCCTGAAGTGCTCAAAGTCGAGGAAACCGAGATCCCGACGCCCGGCGAGGGGCAGGTGCTCATCCGCGCCGAGACCATCGGGGCCAACTTCGTCGACACCAAGTTCCGGCGTGGGCCGTCGGCCGGGACGCTGTTCACCCGGCCGCTGCCCGGCTCCCCCACCGGCGACGTCGTCGGCACCGTCGAAGCGGTCGGGCCCGGCGTGGATCCGTCCACCAGGGGCAGGCGGGTCGCGGCGCTGGTCGACCCGGACGCGTTCGCCGACTTCGCGGTCGCCGACGCCGCGTGGCTCGCCGACGTGCCGGCCGGCGTGGACGACGCCGCCGCCAGCACGCTGCCCTCCGCCGCGACGACCGCTCTTCGAGTGCTGCGCGCCGGGCAGGTGAAGGCCGACGAGACCGTGCTCGTGCAGGCGGCCGCGGGCACCATCGGTCACCTGGCCGTGCAACTCGCCAGGCTCGAGGGCGCGGGCACGGTCATCGCCCTGGCCGGGTCCGCCACCAAGCTCGACTTCGCGCGGGAACACGGCGCGGACGTGGCCGTCGACTACACCGCGGCCGACTGGGTGGACCAGGTGCGCGCGGCGGCCCCGGACGGCGTCGACGTCGTCCTCGACTCGGTCGGCGGGGAGCTGACCCGGCAGAGCCTCGAACTGCTCGCCCCCTTCGGCCGGCTCGTGGCCTACGGCGTGGCGTCCGGGGACTTCGCCACGATTCCGGTGATGAGCCTGGTCGGGCTGCGGACGGTGACCGGCACCTCGCTGCTGAACTGGCGCAGGGCCGCGCCCGAGCGGGCCGCCGCCGAGGTCGCCGAGCTGGCCGGGCACTTCGCGGCCGGCCGGCTGCGCACGTCCGTCCACACGCGACTGCCGCTCACCGACGTCGAGAAGGCGCACCGGATCCTCGAGGCCCGCGAGAACCTCGGCCGGGTGCTGCTCATCCCCTGAGGGCCAGGAACACCACACCGCCGACGACCGGGCCGAGCAGCGCGCCGACCACGACCTGCGCGGCGGTGTGGTCCTCGACCATCACGCGGGACCAGGCCACCAGGGCCACACCCAGCACGAGCAGCAGGTACCACGGCCCGTAGAGCAGCACGACCGTCGCGACCGCGCCGCCGGCGACGGTGGCGTGCACGGACACCTTCCACCAGCGCGTGATCGCCAGGACCGCCAGCAGCGTGGCGATCATCGACCAGGCGAGCGCGATCACCTCCTGGGGCGCGCCGCCGACCAGCATGATCACCAGACCGGCCACAGTGGACACCAGGCACAGCAGGAACGGCACGATCCGCCGCTCGCGCTCCCGCACCCAGTGGCCGTCCCACTTCCCGCGCCGGGCCCCGCGAACCATGATGACCATCGGGATCACGCTGTAGAACAGGGCGACGAGCAGGCCCCAGCCGAGGGTGGGCGCGACCTCGTAGCCGGTGCCGTACCAGGCGACCGCGAGCGGCAACGCGACGACGATCACGGCCGGCGACAGCACCTCGGTCACCACGCGGGCGAGGCGGAGCGGCAGACTGGGAGCGGTGGTGACGTCCACCGGCACATGTTCCCAGAGAGGACCCGCACATGAAGGCTGGGGAGATCGCACCGGACTTCGAGCTGCCGGACGAGACCGGCAAGACCCGCGCGCTGCGTGACTTCCTCGAGACGGGGCCGGTGGTCCTGTTCTTCTACCCCGCCGCCATGACCAGGGGCTGCACCGCCGAGAGCTGCCACTTCCGTGACCTGGCGGCAGAGTTCACGGCGGTCGGCGCCCACCGGATCGGGATCAGCCCGGACGCGGTGGACAAGCAGGCGGAGTTCGCCGGCTTGCACTCGTTCGACTTCCCGCTGCTCTCCGACGCCGACGGCGCGGTCGCGACGCGGTTCGGCGTGCGGCGCAGCTTCGGCCCGCTGCTGACCCGCCGGCAGACGTTCGTGATCGACACCGACGGGACGGTCCTGGAGGTCGTCAAAAGCGAGCTGCGGATGGCCGTGCACGCCGACCGCGCACTCGCCGTCCTCCGCGCCCGAAAGCCCTGAAGGACCCCTTCGGGACGTTGAACGTCTCGAAGGGGTCCTTCAGGGCAGTGCCGCTACTGGTAGAGGGCTTCCGGTGGGATCGGGGTGTCCTGGCGCAGCGCGTCGAACAGCAGCTTCGACTTGGTCGGGTCCCACTTGGTGGCCGACCCGTCCGTCACCGGCACGGTGGTCGCCACCGTGCCGCCGTCGGAGATGCCGTTCATCGCGAAGGCCAGGCTCGACAGGTGCCACAGGTGGTCGCCGTCGTCGACGGTCAGCGCGTCGGTGATCCCACCGATCACCGGGAACAGCGTGAACGGGTTGAGCAGCGTGCCCGGGGTCGCGATCTCGGCGGCCAGCGCGCCGATGAACTTGCGCTGGTTCGCGACGCGGTCGAGGTCGGACCGCGGGGTCGCCGACGAGTGCCGCATGCGCACGAACCCGAGCGCCTGCACGCCGTTCAGCGTCTGGTGGCCGGCCGGGATGGTCACCCCGGTGACGGTGTCGTGCATCTCCTCGGGGATGTCCATCTCGACGCCGCCGACCGCGTCGACGATGTCCGCGAACCCGCCGAAGCTGATCTCCGCGTAGTGCTCGATCCGCAGGCCCGTGGCGCCCTCGACGGTCTTCACCAGCAGCGGCGCGCCGCCGAGCGCGAACGCGGCGTTGATCTTGCTGACACCGTGGCCGGGGATCTCGACGTTCGAGTCACGCGGCAGCGACAGCAGCGTCGGCGGCGTGTCGTTGTCCGGGATGTGCGCCACCAGGATCGTGTCGGTGCGCTTGCCGGCCGCGTCGCCGGTGGTCAGCTCGGCCTTCTGCTCGTCGGTGAGCCCTTCGCGGCTGTCGGAGCCGACGATCAGCCAGTTGGTGCCGGCGGCCTCGGCGGGCCGGCCGGGGTAGTCCTCGATCGCGGCCACGCGGTTGAGGGAGAAGTCCATCCACACCAGGCCGCCGGTGATGAGCAGGAGCAGCACCAGGAAGCCGATGAGGATGCGGCGGCCCCAGCGCGGCCGGCGGCGGGGCCGGCGTGGCGGCGGTGGCGGGTAGCCCTCCTCCGCGGGTGGGCGGCGGAAGTCGTCCGGCGGCGCCGGCCGGCGCGGGGACGCGCCGAAGTCACGCTGCTCGTCCTGACCTGGCAGGGGCAGCATTCTCGTGTTGTGGTAGGCAGGCTTGCGGCTGCCGGGACCGGGGCGTCCGTAACCAGGCTCGGGGCCGTACCCGGGGCCGCCTCGGCCCTGCGGGGGACGGCCCTGCCCCGAACCGGGCCGTCGCGGTGGCTGCTGGTAACTCATTTCCCCACCCTTCCGTTACGAACCAAGACGTGGGGACCCTCGCGCAGGTTGCGAAACACGGTGCATACCGTACGAGACCGTCATCAGACGGGCACGCGCAGTCCGTGTGGCACCGGCTTCGCGAGCGCGTCGACGATGTCCTGGTCCAGCTCGGTGGCACCCACCACGCCCAGCGTGAACCGCCTGACCAGGCGTGTCCACTCGCGATACCGGAACAGCAGGGCGTGTGCCTCGCCGCGGACGTCGAACCGCGCCACCCGGTCGGTGACCTCCTTGGCGCGCTCGGCGTAGGTGTAGGACAGGGCGGGGTCGGTGGTCCGGTCGCGGTCACCGTGCGCGATGAGCACGGTCCTACCGGCGAGCTGCGCCACGGGCTCGCCCTCCGGCGTCCACGGCGCGAGCGCGCACACCCCGACCACCTGGGGATCGTCGGCGACCCGCAGCCCGACCCGGCCACCCATCGAGTGACCCACGAGCGCGACCGGCACGTCCGGGTGCGTGCGGCGGAGCTCGTCGAGTGCCTGGCGCGCGTCCCGCACGGGGTCGAGGTCGGGTGAGTTCCAACCGCGGTAGGTGTTGCACAGCTGCCAGACGGCCAGGCCGCGCACGCGGCTGAGGTTCCGCGCGAACGGGATCATCCGCCAGTACGCGGGATACCGGCGGGTGGCCGGGACCTTGCTGTGTTCCTGGCCGCCGTGCAGTACGAGCACCGCGGCCCGCACGTCGGCGGTGGCCCCGCTCTTGCTGATCTTCACCTGTCTCCTCTGTCGATGTAGGTCTCGATGCCGTCGAGGACGCGTTGTAGGCCGAACTCGAACTCGTCCTCCCAGGTCAGCTCGTCGTCCCGCCAGACGGCCGCGAGGGTGGGGAAGCGGTCGAGGTGCGGGTCGAGCAGCGGGGCGAACTCCTGCCAGAACCGGCCGTCGGACATGCCGGAGCGCTGCTCGGTGCGTGCGGTCTCGGCGAGCTGGCGGGCGCGGCCCTGGACGTACCCGACGACGAGGCCGACGACCGCCATCCGCTGGCCGCCGGTCAGGCCGGTGCCGTCGAGGATCGCGAGGATCCGGTCGAGCAACGCCGCCTGGTTGGGGCCGACGAGACCGCGGGACAGGGAGGCGCCCAGGAGCCAGGGGTGGCGGCGGTAGCCGGCGAGGCTGCGGCGGGCGACGTCGGCGAGGCCCTCGCGCCAGCCCGCCGGGTCCGTTCGTGGTGGGTCCTCGCCCATGACGGCGTCGAGCATCAGTTCGTACAGCTCGGTCTTGCCCGGGAGGTAGCGGTAGAGCGACATGGTGCCCACGCAGAGCTCGTCGGCGACGCGGCGCATGGACAGCGCGTCGAGCCCGTCCGCGTCGGCGATCGCGATCGCGGCGGTGACGATGCGGTCAACCGTCATGCCTGGTTTTCGGCCGCGCGTCGGCGCCGGTTTGGTGCCCCAGAGCAACGCCATCGTGTTCGCCATGTCCATCGAGGTCGATCCTACGGTGGTACTGTTTATGCGTACCTTGTACCCATTTTTTGGGGGTTCTCGCTCATGAAGGTGTTGGTGACCGGCGCGACGGGTCATGTGGGCGGCGTGGACCCACCTGCGTCCCGGCGACTTCGCGTCGAACACGCTGCGGTTGTGGGGACCGATGATCCGGTCGTCGCGGGTGGTCCGGTACGCGCACCCGTCGGCGCCGAGCCTCGCCATCCACGAGGGCGACATCGCGGCCGTGGCGGTCGCGACGTTGCTGTCCGACGGACACGCGGGCCGGTGGTACGACCTGACCGGGCCCGCGCTGCTCACGCGCCGGGAGCAGGTGGCGGCCATCGGGGCGGCGCTGGGCGAGGAGGTGCGGTTCGAGGAGGTCAGCCCGGCGCAGGCGCGTGACATCCTGCGGGCACAGGGCGGCTGGGCCGCGGCGAACGCCGACTTCCTGCTGGGGTTCGCGGAGTACTCGGCCGGCGGTGCCTCCTTCGACGACGTGGACTGGTCTTCGGCGCTGGTGCCGCTGCCGACGGTCGAGGAGGTCCTGGGCCGCCCGGCGAAAACGTTCGCGGAGTGGGCACGCGACAACAAGGAAGCGTTCCGCTGAGCCACTACCCTGGTTCGTATGACGGTTGCTGGGTTACTGCTGGCTGCTGGGGCGGGGCGGCGTTACGGGTCGCCCAAAGCCCTCGTGCGCCATGGCGGCCGGCTGTTCGTCGAACTTGCCGCCGACGCACTGCACGACGGTGGCTGTGCGCCTGTCGTGATCGTGCTCGGGGCGCTCGCCGATGACGTGCGGACGACCGCGAACCTCAGCGGTTCGTCGCTTGTGGACAATCCGGGGTGGGACTCCGGGATGGGCTCGTCCCTGCGGGTGGGCCTCTCCGCGTTGGCGGACTCGACGACGGCTGTCGTCGTGTTGCCGGTGGACACGCCCGGGGTGACGGCCGACGCCGTTCGGCGGTTCGTCGGGCTGGCCTCGCCGGATGTCCTTGCCAGGGCTACCTATGACGGGGTGCCCGGGCATCCGGTGTTGATCGGGCGGGAGCACTGGGCCGGCGTCGCGGCGCTGGCGGACGGGGACGCGGGGGCACGGCCCTACCTCGCACGGCACGACGTCGTCGCCGTGCCGTGCGAGGACGTCGCCCGTGGGGCCGACGTGGATCGGCCGGAGGACCTGCCCCTGGTGTGACGCCCCGGGGCCGGCAACACCTAGGCCGCCGCCGGTTGATTGGCGAACTGGGTCCGGTACAGCTCCGCATAGCGCCCGCCGGCCGCCAGCAGGGTGTCGTGGTTGCCGCGTTCCACGATCTCCCCGGCCTCCACGACCAGGATCTGGTCCGCCGCGCGGATCGTGGACAGGCGGTGGGCGATGACGATGGCCGTGCGGTCGGTCAGCGCGTCCGCCAGGGCCTCCTGCACCGCGACCTCCGACTCCGAGTCCAGGTGCGCGGTCGCCTCGTCGAGGATCACCACCTGGGGTTGGGCCAGCAGCAGCCGCGCGATGGTCAGGCGTTGGCGTTCACCACCGGACAGGCGGTAGCCGCGCTCCCCCACCACCGTGTCCAGGCCGTCGGGTAACGACCGCACCAGGTCGGCCAGGCGGGCGCGGGTCAGCGCCGCCCACAGCTCGTCCTCCGACGCCTCCGGCCTGGGGTACAGCAGGTTCGCGCGGATCGAGTCGTGGAACAGGTGGCCGTCCTGGGTCACCACGCCCACGGTGTCGCGCAACGAGTCGAACGACAGGTCCCGTACGTCCACATCGGACAGCCGGACGGCGCCACCGTCCACGTCGTACAGACGGGGCACGAGCGACGCGATCGTCGACTTGCCCGCGCCCGACGAACCCACCAGCGCGATCATCTCGCCCGGCGCCGCGCGGAAGCTCACCCCGTGCAGGACCTCCTCGCCGCCACGCTTGTCCAGCACCGCCACGTCTTCCAGCGACGCCAGCGACACCTTCTCCGGGGACGGGTAGGCGAAGTGGACGTCCTCGAACTCGACCGAGACACCACCCGCGGGCACCGCCGCGGGGGACGGCTTCTCCCTGATCATCGGCGGCAGGTCCAGGACCTCGAAGACGCGCTCGAACGACACCAGCGCCGTCATCACATCCACCCGGACGTTCGCCAGCGCGGTCAGCGGGGTGTACAGCCGCGTCAGCAGCAGGGCCAGGGCCACCACGGTGCCGGGGGCCAGCGCGCCCGTGATCGCCAGGTAGCCGCCGAGCCCGTAGACCAGTGCCTGGGCCAGGGCCGACACCAGCGTCAGGCTCGTCATGAACCACCTGGTCAGCATCGCCGACCGCACGCCGATGTCCCGCACCCGCGCCGCCCGCGACGAGAACTCCTCGAGCTCGGCACGCGGGTGGCCGAACAGCTTCACGAGCGTCGCCCCGGGGGCGGAGAACCGCTCGGTCATCTGGGTGGTCATCGACGCGTTCAGGCCCGCCGACTCCCGTTGCAGGTCGGCCATCCGCCGGCCCATCCGCCGCGCGGGCAGCACGAAGACCGGCAGCAGCACCAGCGCCAGCACGGTCACCTGCCACGACAGCGTCAGCATCACGCCGACCGAGAGCACCAGCTGGATCACGTTCGTGACCATGCCGGCCAGCGTCGACGTGAACGCCCGCTGCGCGCCGATGACGTCGTTGTTGAGCCGCGACACCAGGGCGCCGGTGCGGGTCCTGGTGAAGAACGCGACCGGCATCTGCTGCACGTGCCCGAACACCGCACGGCGCAGGTCGTAGATCAGGCCCTCACCGATGCGGGACGACTGCCACCGCTCGACCAGCCCCAGCCCGGCGTCCAGCACCGCGAGACCCGCGATCGCGACCGCGAGCCACACCACCGTCGACACCGCGCCGCTGCCCACGATGGCGTCCACGACCCGGCCGGCCAGCAGCGGTGTCGACACCGCCAGGACGGCCGAGACCATCGTCAGCAGCAGGAACACCGCCAGCTTGCCCCGGTGCGGCCCGGCGAACCGGTACACCCGCCGGATCGTGCCCTTGCGCAGGCCCGACGGCGCTTCCTTCATCGCGCCGTACATCAACATCCACGCGTTGTCCACGTACAACCCCTCACGTCTGCCCTGACCAGGACCAACGCGCACGACGCGACCGGCCTTCCCGGTTCACCCGACGGCGAACGGTAGCCTGCCGACGTGGAGCCGACCCGACGCCGTACCTGGCGCCTTGACCTGCTCTTCTACGGCGTCGGCCTCGCCTTCGCCGCCGCCAACGCGATCTTCTCCGAGTTCTACGGCTATCGCGTCTGGGGCAACTTCGCGACGGCCGGCTACCTGGTCGCGCTCGTGCTCACGGTCCTGCAAGCAGTGTCTCGCACACCACCGACAATCTCCTCGCGTTGGGCGCCGGCCGGGGTCGCCGGCCTGCTCGCGGGGGTCGTGCCGCTCGTGGTGCTGGTGTTCGTGCGCGACCCGAGGTTCGTGTGGGGCCGCTGGCCGTGGTCGTTCCCGTCGCAGCCCGAGGTGTGGGTGGTCGAGCGGTCGGCCCGCCTGCTGCTCGACAACGGCACGCCCTACCCCGACCTCGGCCTGCTCGGCCGGCCGCCGCACCCGGACGACTACACGCCGTACGGCCCGGCGATGACCGTCTTCGGACTCCCCCGCGCCCTGTTCGGCGACGGGCCGCTCACCGACGCACGCGTGTGGTTCGCGGTCGGCACCGTCCTGCTCGTCGTGCTGGCGCTGAAGGTCATGGGCTGGCCCCGGATCCCGGTGCTCGCCGCGCAGCTCGCCGCGATCAGCCCGCTCACCCTGCTGACGATCACCGTGGCGGGTGACGACATCCCCGTCATCGCGTTGATCGTGCTCGCCGGGGCGCTCGCCTTCCGTAAGAGCCCGGCATGGGCGGGACTCACGATCGCCTTTGTCATCAACATGAAACTCACCGCGCTGCCGGCACTCGCGGTACTCGCGGTGGCGGTGCTCGCGGCCCGGGGCCGGCGTGCGTTGTTGATCTTCTTTGGTACAGTGATCATCACGAGCGCGGTGCTGGTGCTACCGGTCCTGCTGGTGGATCCGCACGCCTTCGTCGAGCACGTGATCCTCTTCCCGGCCGGGCTCGGCGAAGCGAGCTCCCCGGCGGAAAGTCCGCTGCCGGGGCACCTCATCGCGCAACTGGGCCCGGTCGGGCACGCGGCATCGCTCGCGCTGCTCGCGGTGGCGGCATGCGCGATCACGGTCTGGTTGGTGGTCCGCCCGCCCCGCGACCCCGCGGACGTCATGCTGCGCACCGCGGCCGGGTTGGGGACGGCGATCATTCTCGCGCCGGCGACCCGCTTCGGGTACCTCGTGTACCCGCTGGCGTTGGCCGGCGCGATGCTCGCTTTCTTGGCAGCGAAGCGGAAGGAGGGGACCAGGACGGCCGCGGGCCCGACCGACGGTGATCAGGACGTCACCCACGACGACGTACCTGACGCGCTCAACCGTCCGATCGCGAGCCCCGACGCCCGCGGCATCCAAGCTTGAACCCAGTTACTTCTTCTTCGTTCGCGTTGCGCCGCCTCGGCCGCGCAACGTCACCCCGGATTCCGACAGGACGCGGTGCACGAAACCGTACGACCGCCCCGTCGACTCCGCCAGGGCTCGAATGCTGGCGCCCTTCTCGTACTTCTTCTTGAGGTCGGCAGCCAGCTTGTCGCGGGTACTGCCGGTGATCCGAGCGCCCTTCTTCAAATCAGCCACGTCGTCCGCCTTCCGTAGCGTGTCACGGAGGTTTTACTAGAACACCTGCCGTGGCAATGATCGAACACGATCGCACGGAATGCCAGGCGAGATCGAAAATACCTATGAAATCGCTCACGCCTCACCGGTACGGAGCAACCGATCCAGCCCCGTATGCGTAGGGGCTCGCGACGCTCATGCCAGCTGGACAAGTTCCAGATAGTCCGCTGACCAGTGATCTTCGGTTCCGTCGGGCAGCAGGATCACCCGTTCGGGCTCCAACGCCTCCACCGCGCCCGGATCGTGCGTGACGAGCACGACCGCGCCCGTATATCCGCGCAACGCGTCGAGAACACGTTCTCGGGAGGCCGGATCGAGGTTGTTCGTGGGCTCGTCGAGCAGCAGGACGTTGGCCGCACTGGACACCAGACCAGCCAGCGCGAGCCGCGTCTTCTCGCCACCGGACAGCGTCCCGGCCGGCTGCTCGAGCTGCTCACCGGTGAACAGGAACGTGCCGAGCAGCGACCGCAGCTGCTGTTCGGGGGTGTCCGGCGCGGCGTGCCGCACGTTCTCCCACACCGAGGCGCTGTGGTCGAGCGTCTCGTGTTCCTGGGCGTAGTAACCGATGCGCAGCCCGTGCCCCGGCACCACCTCGCCGGCGTCGCCGGCCTCCATGCCGCCCAGCAACCGCAGCAGCGTGGTCTTACCAGCACCGTTCAACCCCAGCACGACCACGCGCGAGCCGCGGTCGATGGCGAGGTCGACGCCGGAGAACACCTCGAGGGAGCCGTACGACTTCGACAGTCCCTCCGCGGTGAGCGGAGTCTTGCCGCAGGGCGCGGGATCCGGGAAGCGGATCCGCGCGACCTTGTCGGCCTGGCGGACCTCCTCCAGGCCGGACAGGAGACGTTCGGCGCGGCGGGCCATGTTCTGCGCGGCCACTGCCTTCGTCGCCTTGGCCCGCATCTTGTCGGCCTGCGCCTGCAGCGCGGACGCCTTCTTCTCGGCGTTGGCCCGCTCGCGGCGGCGGCGCTTCTCGTCGGCGGCCCGCGCGTCGAGGTAGCGCTGCCAGGTCATGTTGTAGACGTCGACCACGCCGCGGGTCGCGTCCAGGAACCACACCTTGTTGACGACGTCGGCGAGCAGCTCGACGTCGTGGCTGATCACGACGAGGCCGCCGTTGTGTCCCTTGAGGAACCCGCGCAGCCAGTTGATCGAGTCGGCGTCGAGGTGGTTGGTGGGCTCGTCGAGCAGCAGCGTGGTGCCCGCTCCCCCGCCGCCCGAGCCCGCCTCGGACGCGGCGAACAGGATGCGGGCCAGCTCCACGCGGCGGCGCTGGCCGCCGGAGAGCGTGCCGATCTGCTGGGCGAGCACGCGGTCGGCCAGGCCGAGGTTCGCGCAGATGCGGGCCGCCTCGCTCTCGGCCGCGTAGCCGCCGAGAGCGGCGAAGCGCTCCTCGAGCCGGCCGTAGCGGCGGACCTCGCGGTCGCGCTGGGCGTTGTCGACGTGCTCGGACATGGCCGACTGCGCCTTCTCCATCTCACGCAGCAGCTCGTCGAGGCCGCGGGCCGACAGCACGCGGTCCTTGGCGGTGACGGACAGGTTGCCCTCGCGGGGGTCCTGCGGCAGGTAGCCGATCTCGCCCTTGCGCAGGAGGTGGCCGGCGTAGGGTTCCCCCTCGCCCGCGAGCACGCGCAGGGACGTGGTCTTGCCGGCGCCGTTGCGGCCGACGAGGCCGATGCGGTCGCCGGGCTGGACGCGCAGCGTCGCGTCGGAGAGCAGGATGCGGGTGCCGGCACGCAGTTCGAGTTCGGTGGCGGTGATCATGATTTCGGAGACTCCGGGGTATTGGTGGGCAGGACTCATCCGCCCGCCGGCCGTGACCGGTGGGCTCGCCTGCCTCCTAGGCCGTACGGATCACCACGCCTCTCACTATACGTGTCTCCCGCAACGAGGTTTTCGCCGCACTCGCGGACTAAGCGAGCGCTTAGCTTCTGAGCGGAGCTTGCGGAGCGAACATCGCTAGAGTCATCAGCCATGACACCGGACTTCAAGGGAAAGACCGCGCTGGTCACGGGCGCCAGCCGGGGCATCGGGCTCGCGATCGCCGCGGAGCTCGCCAGGGGCGGCGCGGCCGTCACGATCTCCTCGCGCAAGGCCGACCAGGTCTGCGCCGCGGCCGACGAGCTGCGGGCGCAGGTGCCGGACGCGCGGGTGCTCGCCGTGCCCGCGAACACCGGCAGTGACGACGACCGCGCCGAGGTCGTGCGCCGCACGGTCGAGGAGTTCGGCTCGCTGGACGTGCTGGTCAACAACACCGGCATCAACCCGACGTTCGGCCCGCTCGTCGACGCGGACCTGAACGCGGTGCGCAAGATCTTCGACGTGAACGTGGTCGGCGCGCTCGGGTTCGTCCAGCTCGCGGTGAAGGCGTGGATGGGCGAGCACGGCGGGTCGATCGTGAACATCGCGTCGGTGGCCGGGATCCGCTCGTCCGGGGTGATCTCGGCCTACGGCGCGTCCAAGGCGGCGCTGATCCGGCTGACCGAGGAGCTGGCGTGGCAGCTCGGGCCGGGCATCCGGGTCAACGCGGTGGCGCCGGCCGTGGTGAAGACGAAGTTCGCCGAGATGCTCTACACCGCCGACGAGGAGGCCGCCGCGGCCCGGTACCCGATGAAGCGGCTCGGGCAGCCGGAGGACGTGGCGCAGCTGGTGGCGTTCCTGGCGTCGGACCAGGCGTCGTGGGTCACCGGCGAGACCGTGCGGGTCGACGGCGGGATGCTGGCGACCGGCTCACTCTAGTTTCGTGAGCACGTTGTTCACCTGGTGCCGGTAGACGATCGAGGTCCGGAAGCCGACGATCTCGCGGCGGCTGGTGAACCGGTCGATGAGGAACGCGTGCAGGTGGTCGATGTCCTGCGCGGTCACGTGGATGATGAAGTCGTCGCTGCCGGCCAGGGTGAACACGGCCAGCACCTCCGGCAGCGCGGCGACCGAGTTCTGGAAGGCCTCGATCACGCTGCGTTTCAGCGGCCGGATCTGGGCGGCGACCAGGGCCTGGACACCGCGGTTGAGCGCCGCGAGGTCGATGTCGGCGTGGTAGCCGCGGATGACGCCGCGCTGGCGCAGCAGGCGGGTGCGTTCGAGGCAGGTGGACGGTGCGATGCCGACCTTGCGGGCGATGTCCTGGTTGGGTTGGCGGGCGTCCTCCTGCAGTTCGCGGATGATCGCCGAATCAACTTCGTCCATGCGCTCATTGTGCCTCGTGCGCCGAATTATCTTCGGCAGCTAACGGTTCCTGTTGGCATTCTGCCTAGCGTTTAACCTGTCGGTTGACGCCTGTTCGACAGGAGGACGTGGTGGGCGAATCATGGGAGCACGAGGAGGTCGTCACGCGGCTGGGTCGCCGGTCCGGGGTGCCGGTGACGGTGGCGATCCACTCGCGGCGGCTCGGGCCGGCGGCGGGTGGGATCCGGCTGCGGCAGTACCCGACGTGGCAGGACGGGCTGGCCGACGCGCTGCGCCTGTCGCGGGGGATGACGTACAAGAACGCGGTCGGCGGGGTGCCGTTCGGCGGCGGGAAGACGGTGATCGCGCTGCCGTCGCCGGCGACCCCGGCCCTGCGGGCCGACGCGCTGGCGGACGCGGGTGAGCTGATCGAGTCGCTCGCCGGGGCCTACCTCGGCGGGCCGGACATCGGCACGTCGTCGGAGGACATGGTGTACCTGCGGTCGTTCACGTCGAGGGTGTTCTGCCTGCCGGAGTCGTCCGGCGGGACGGGCTCGTCGAGCGGGCCGACGGCGCGTGGCGTGCTGGCGGCTCTGCGGGCCGGGCTGTCCGCCGTGTTCGGGTCGCCGTCGGTGGCCGGGCGGCGCGTGGTCGTGATCGGGATGGGGTCGGTGGGGTCGCTGATCGCGCGGTGGCTGTCGGCCGCGGGGGCGTCGGTGGCGGTGGCGGACGTGGACCCGGCGCGGTGTGCCGGGTATCAGCGGGTGCCGGTGTCGTACGCGGTCGAGGCGGATGTCCTGGTGCCGGCGGCGGTCGGCGGGGTCGTCGACGCGGACGTGCGGGCGCCGCTGGTGGTCGGGCCGGCGAACAACCAGCTGGTCTCGGACGACGTGGCGGGTGTGTTGGCCGCCGCCGGCGTGGTGTGGGTACCGGACTTCGTGGCAAGCGGCGGCGGGGCGATCTACACGTTGAGCCGGGAGGCGTCGGGGCTGTCGCACGAGGCCGCGCTGGCCCGGGTGGAGGTCATCGAGGAGACGACCGCAGCCGTGCTGGCGTCGGCGTCGGCGCACGGCACGACACCGCTGGCCGAGGCCATGGCCCTCGCCGAACAGCGGCTGGCGGGGAGACTCCTGGGAATCAGCTGACGAGATCCGCCAGAGTCGCGACCGACCGGCGGACGTCCGCGCGCACGGCGCGGCCGATGGCCATCCCCAGGGGCCCGAACACCGGCCTGCCCGTCACCTCGGCGTCGATGGTCACCTCCGACGCCGACTCCCCCGTCGCGCGGATGGACAGGGTCAGGGCCACCCGCACCCCGCCCACCCCGCGGCCGGAGATCGACAGGGACGCCGGCGGTGTGAACGACTCGACCCGCCAGCTGATCCGGTTGCGCAGCCCCAGCACGGTGACCACCGACGTCAGTGCCGTGCCCTCCGCTATCACCTCGGGGACCTGGCCGCGCCAGCCGTCGTGGAGGGTCAGCCACTCGTCGAAGCGGGTCAGGTCCGACGCGACCGCCCAGGTGCGGTCCGGCGTCGCGGGTACCCGGGCCGTCGCGTTGACCTTTGCCACCGGCAAAGAGTAGGCCGCCCGCCGGAGATTCCGGCGGGCGGCCATCCTTCAGAACAGAACTACGGCCGCACGTAACCGTAGAGGTTCAGCGTGACCGCCCGGACCGAACCGGTGTCGAGCCCGGCCGTGTCCCGCACGAAGAACTTCCACGTGCCGTCCGCCGGGGCGCCACGCAGGCCACCCAGCGGGTTGATCGGCTTCCACGTGCCCGTGTACGGCGCCATGTTCTGCGTCACCGAGGCGAACGAGTTCGCCGCGCTGTCGTCGAACACGACCTTGCACATGTTGTTGCCGCTGCCACCGTTGTTGCCGAACACGGTCGCGGTGGCGCCGTTCGGCGCGATCAGCTGGCCGACGAGGTCACCGACGAAGGTGTGGTCGATGCCCACCGTCGTCGCGCCCACATCGGTGGTGCACGTCGTGCCGTCGACCGACAGCGAGATCTTCGACGCACGGCCGAAGCCGGCCACCGGGATCTGCAGGGTCGCGCCCAGCGGGCTGTTGTCGGGGATCGCGACCGGCGCACCGCTGTAGGCGAACGCCGTGGCGTCCGCCGACGGCTGGCCGACGTCGACCGAGAACGTCGACGTCCTCGGCGAGAACACCCCGGCGAAGGTCACCCGCGTGCCGAACTGGATCGGCACGCCGACCTCGTGGGTCGCCGGCACCGTGATCTTGTAGTCCTTGACCACGGTCTCCCCGCGCGGGATCGTCCCGTAGGACTGCGCGCGCGGCGTGATCGTGACGCCCGGCGTGGACGTCGTGAGCACGACGCTGGTGGACACCGCGGTCCCGTCACCGACGTTGGTCACCGGCAGCGACACCGTCGCCGTGTCACCCGGGTCGATGAACGCGCCGCCGTCGTCCGCGCGCACCTTCGGGGTCTCCGGCACGGCGAGCGGCTGCGGGCTGGCACCCGTGTAGCCGAGCACCTGGTCCGCCAGGATCACGCCGTGGCCGGTGACGGCGTCGACGCCGGGGGCGCCGATGTCGATCGCCGTCCGCGTCAGCGCCTCCCGCACCTCGGCCGGGTCGATGCCGGGGTTGCCGGACAGCACGAGACCCGCGATGGCCGCCGCGTGCGGGGCCGCCGCCGACGTGCCGAAGAAGGGCACGAAGCCCTCGACGCTGGTCGAGACGCCGTCCGCGGCCGTGATGTCCGGCTTCTGCCGCACCTCGCCGCCGGTGGAGCTGAAGTTGCCCGGCGTGATCGGCGTGCCGTCGGCCTCGTAGAACACCCTGCGCGGGCCGTCGGAGGAGAACCGCTCCTGCTTCGTGGTCGGGCCGAACGCGTTCGGGAACGGCCCGACCGGGTTCGGCGGGTCACCCGCCTCGAGGTCGAACGGCAGCGGGTCCGCCGCCGGCGCCGCGGCCACCGAGAACGCGCCCCGCGCGGCCGAGTGGCCGAACGTGACACCCGGTGTCGTGAACGCCTTCAGCCCGCTCTGGTCCTCGAACCGGCCGCGCAGCGCGGACAGCGAGAAGTACCGGTCGGCGCCGGTGAACTTCACGACCGCGAGCCGCAGCCCGACCGAACTCCCCAGGGGCGTGTTGATGCGCTCGTAGGGATCCTGCGTGCCGTTCTGGAAGCTCTGGCTGAACGAGACCACGTTGCCGGACGCGTCCAGCAGGTACAGGTCGTAGTCGTTGGCGGAGCGCCCGGTCGGGTCCGCCCAGTTGAGCAGGACCGGCACGTTGCTCGACTCGTTCGAGAGCGGCTGGAAGATCTGCACGCCGGGCCCGGGGTCGAAGTCGTGGGCGTAACCCGCGAACTTGCCGATGACCTGACCGGAGTTGACGTAGTCACCCTCCCAGTGGCCGGACGTGCCGTCCACCGTGTTGCCCTCGTTGCCGGCGGCGGAGAAGTACAGCGCGCCGTCGGCGATCACGTCGTTCACGGCCTGGGCGATGATCCAGTCCTGGAACGTCGCTTCCTTGAAGTACAGGATGTCGTCCACGATGATGTCGCAGCCGCCGTCGAACCGGAGCTTGCGGATGTTGTCCGCGAAGCTCGCGTCGCTGCGGAGTGCGGTGGCGAAGCCGAGCGCGGCGTTCGGCGCCACGTCGTGGATGATCTCCAGCATCGCCGTGCCCTCGTCGCCCGAGCCGGCCTCGCCCGGCAGGACGTCGACGGCCGGCAGCTCACCGGCGGCCTGGGACGTGGCCAGCGAGCTGACACCGTCGGACACGGCGCAGATCTTCACGCCGATACCGGTGACGCCGATGTTCTCCCGTGCGGCGGCCGCGTTGTGCGCGGCGTCGCCCTCGCTGTCGACGGGACCGGCGCGGCTCGTCAGGGCCTCGCGCGTGTTCTGCGCGATCCGCTTTTCCTGCTGCTCCTTGGTTTCCGGCTCGCGCTTCTCGTTCGGGTTGAGCTCGCGGGCGGTCATGGCCTCGACCGCCTGCTCGACCGTCCGCACGTCGGCGCGCCCGGCGATGGCGTTGACGGCCGAGAGTGGCACCTCGGCTCGCACGCTGCCGTACCGCTCGGACACCGCGCGGATGCCGGCGCCCTTGCTGGTGAGGAACTTCAGCAGGCTCTCGCTGACGGTTCCCCGGATGTCCACGAGCACCTTGCCGCTCGCGGTCTTCTCAATTCCGTTCTGCAGCTTGGGAACCGCGGCGCTCGCGGACCGGTTGTCCGCCATCCGCTGCTGCAGCGCGAGTTGACTGTCCACTTTGGCTTCCGCCGGGGACAGGTTCTTCTTGAGGTCCTGGAGTACGGCGATCTGGTTCTTGGCGTTCTGTTCGGCGGAGATCTTCTGGTCCTCCGGCGGCGGGGCCGCCACCGCGGGGCTGGCGAGCCCCACGACCGCCAGCAGGCAGGCCGCGCCGGTCAGGATGAAGCGTGATCTTCGTGATGCGTGTGCAGGTGAACGCACGGATGCCCTCCGCGTGATGCTTGGCCGTGCCCCGACTCACGACGCCCAGTGCCGGTGCCCCCGGCCAGGCCCAACGTATGGCTCCGCACCAACGCCTCGCAGCGGCCATTCGGCCGAATAACACTCGGTGTGTGTTAACAGTTGCCGTACGTGAACGATCTACAGGACGAAAGCGTCGGACCAGGGCTGGGAGCCGCGGCCTGTCAGGGCGTCGAGGAGGGACGCCGCCTGGGTGTCCGTAAGTGACGACACGAAGTCGATCACCGCGCGTCCCCTTGCCAGGTCACGGATTCCCTGTTCACCGTCGGGCGGTTCACCAAGTGCACCGACCAATGTGGACACATCTGTCCTGGCGAGCGCGTGGTACTCGGTCTCGGCCAGCTCGACGAGGTCCTGGAGCCGGCGCGGCAGCCGGTTGGCCTCGTACCGGTCGGTGAGCCACTGCGCGAGCGCCTCGACCAGCGAGGTGACGAGCGTGGCCTGGCCACGCTGGTGCAGGGCGAGGTCGGGCCGGAGCAGCACGAACCGGCGGTGCACGAACTTGAGCACCTGGACCTCGTGCCACTGGGCGGGCGCCAGCAGCACGTGCCCGGAACGCGTGGGCGGGTCCAGGTCGACGGTCATGCCGTCGACCAGCCGGACCGTCCAGACCGACGAGAACCGGGCGACCGACTGCTCGGCCTCGACCGAACCGTCGAACGGGGTGTCGAGCAGCCCGTCGACCAGCTCGGCCCGCACCCGCCTGACCGCGGCGACGAACGCGTCGTCGTCGACCACCCAGGCGTCGCGGCGGTGCATGCGGCGGCGGAGCTGTTCGAGCGAGTAGCCGGGGCGGCGGGCGTGCGCGGCGAGCTGCTGGTCGCTCTCCCCGGCGAGCGCGAGCGCGTTGTCCAGCCAGTGCCCCAGCTCGGCGGCGACGGGCGCGTGCTGCAGGACGCCGATGCGGTGGAAGTCCTCGAGGTCGTGGATGGCGTAGGCGATGTCGTCGGCGAGGTCCATGACGGAGGCCTCGACGGTCTGCTGCCAGTTCGCCAGCCGGCCGGCGAAGGGGACGCGGGCCTGGGCCATGTCGTCGAGCTCGGTGACGTAGACGGAGAACTTGCTGGACCCGGTGCCCGGCTCGTCGGGGGGTTCGGACGCGCCGCGCGGCGGGGTGGCCAGGTGCCGGGGGTGCGGGTCCGGGTGGGTCAGCCGGGTCCACGGGTACTTGAGCATGGCCGCCCGCACGGCGGCGGTGAGGTCGAGCCCGACGGAGCTGGGGCCGCCGGTGTCGGTGGTGGTGACGATCCGCAGGCTCTGGGCGTTGCCCTCGAACCCGTCCGGCAGCCCGAACCGATGGCGGGCGAGCCGGTCGAGGACCTGCTCGCCGAGGTGGCCGAACGGCGGGTGACCGAGGTCGTGCGCGAGCCCCGCGGCCTCGACGACGTCCGGGTCGCAGCCGCCGAGCTTGTCGAGCATCGGGGTGAAGTCGTGCCTCAGCCGTTCGGCGATGGCCCGGGCGACCTGCGCGACCTTGAGGCTGTGCGTGAGCCGGTTGTGCAGCAGGCCCGAACCGCTGGCCGACACGACCTGGGTCACACCACCGAGCCGCGCGAAGAACGGCGAGGCGACGATCCGGTCGCGGTCCACCCGGAACGGACTGGCCGCGAGATCCCCGGCCTCGGGCCCGGCGGGCTTCTCGGAGCGCCGCTCCTCCCGAGGATCGACCTGATCACTCATGCCGACGACCATAGTCGCTGGTCCAAATGGATGAACGTGCGTTGGTACCGACACGAGCGCGCGTCCGTTTTCGACGCTGACGACAGAAGCGAGGGCTGTTTGAGGGAGGAATGCAATGCTCACCAGACATGTCGCTCTCGTCCCGGATCGCGTCGACGTGCCGATCCAGGAGGTTCTTCGGATCGCGTCCGCGCTGCAGAAGCAGGTGACACGGGATTTCGCTCCACTCTGGAAAGTAAGCGCGACGGTCGACGGGTTCGAGCGCCTCGAAGAGGTTCCCCTCGGATACTGGCCCGTCGTCCTCGTCGCGGACGTCAAAGGCGCGGCCGGTTTCCACACCGACAACAACGGCCAACCGTTCTCCCTCGTCGAGGTGGGTTCGAGTTGGTCATTGACCGCCAGCCACGAAGTTCTGGAAATGCTCGCCGATCCGTTCGGCAACCGGTTGACCGCCGGACCGTCCCCGATGTCCGGTCAGGGGCGCGTCGCATTCCTCGTCGAGGTGTGTGACCCGTCGGAGGACGCCGAGTTCGCGTACACGGTCAACGACGTCCTGGTGTCCGATTTCTACACCCCGCACTACTTCGATCCGGTCAGGCGGGACGGAGTCCAGTACAGCTTCACCGGCAAGCTCACCCAGCCGCGGCAGGTGCTCCCGGGCGGATACCTCAGCTGGCACGACCCGGTGTCCGACCACTGGTTCCAGAAGACGTTCTTCTCGACCGAACCGGAGTTCAGGGATCTCGGGATTCTGTCCAGAAACGACCGCAGCCTGCGCGAGATGATCGACGCGCTCACTCCGGAGACAAAGCGGTTGTCCACACTGGACGCGGACACGCCGCACCTGGCCAGTGCAATTACCGCGGCCAGTTCGTCCAGCGCGGCGTCCGCGGCGTGGGCGGAATCGCTGCGCATTAACATTGACGGGTACGAACGCTAGCCTGTCACCTATGCCCGAGCCCACGGAAGAAGACGACCAACGGCGCCGGGCCGACGGGCTTCGCGCACGGATCGAGGACCTGAGACGCGGGATACGCGATCCGTCCCGTCCGGAATCGCCACGTGAATTCACCGACAATGCGGCGAATGAGGCGGCGAATGAGGCGGCGAGCCGTCCGGAACCGGAGTCCGGCGACGCCACGCCTGACGACCCCACCTAGCCGATGGTCCTGGCGCGCGGCACCGACGCGCCGGATGGTGAGATCGGCTGGTGGCGGATGTGCTGGTGGCCGGTGGCGGGCCGGCCGGGTGGGCGCTGGCCGCGGCGTGCGCGCGGTCGGGTCTGCGGGTCACGCTCGTCGCCGCTACGAGCTCCTGGCCGGCCACCTACGGGATGTGGCTCGACGAGACGTCCGTGCTGCCCGCCGGTTCGCGTTGGGTGTCCGCTCCGGTGCGAGGGCTGGCACGCCGGTACGCGGTCCTGGACAACGACAGCGTGCTGGCGGCCTGCGCGCACCCGGGGATCGAGGTGGTCAAGGCCCGCGTGGCGGCGATGACCGCCACCGAGGCCACGCTCACCGACGGTGCGGTACTGAAGGCCGGCATGGTGTTCGACGCGACCGGAGTGCTCGGGGCGCGGGGACGGGTGGAGCAGACCGCCTACGGGGTGATCGTGCGGGCCAGCCTGGCGGAGGCCGTGTTCATGGACTGGCGCCAGCCCCCCGGGTTCGGTGAGCCGGCCACCTTCCTCTACGCCGTGCCCGTCCCCGGCGGGCGGGTCCTGTTCGAGGAGACCTGCCTCGCGCGCCGGCCCGGGCTGGAGTTCGCCGAGCTGCGGGAGCGGCTGCACGCCCGGCTGGGCCCGCTCGACGGGCCGGTCGAGCGGGTTCGGTTCCCGGTCGACGTTCCACCACCGTCCCGGAGTGCCCGGGGTGCGATCAGGTTCGGCGCGGCGGGCGGGCTCGTGCATCCGGCCACCGGGTTCAGCCTTGCCGACACGTTCCGGCTGGCACCCGCGGTCGCGTCAGCCGTCCGGGGCGGGCCGCGTGCCGTGCGGCGTGCCCTGTGGCCGGCGCGGGCCCGGCTCGTGTACCGGTTGCGCCGGCGTGGGCTGGCGACCCTGCTCAGCCTCACCGCGGCCGAGCACGAGGAGTTCTTCGACCTGTTCTTCGCCCTGCCCGACCGCCTGCGGCGGGCGTACCTGGCCGGACGCGCCGACCTGGCGGGCACGGCCGCCGCGATGGCCGTCATGTTCGCGCACGCCCCCGCCCACCTCCGCCGGAAGATGGTCAACCCATGACGATCTCCGGGCGAAGGTCACGAAGGCGCGTCGGCGGCAGTACGCCCGCCGGCTGGCGAAGTGAACACTCGGTGACATGAGCTGACCGGACGCCCCGGCGCGGTTCAGAATGGGCCGTGGCCCCAGTGCCCGGACTTTCCTACGCGTACCAACCCATGCTGTCGACTCGCACGGGGCGGCTGCTCGCACTCGAGGCCCTCGCCCGCCCGGAGACCGGCACCGTGCACGACGTCCTCCGGGACGCGGCACGTACCGGGCGGCTCGTCGAGGTCGACGCCGGGCTCGCGGCCGGCGCCGTCAGCGCGGCGACCACGGCCGAGGTGCCACTGCACGTGAACGTGCTCGCCCTCACCGTCACCCGGCCGAATGAACTTCTCCACGCCCTCGCCCCCGCGCTGAAGGAAACCGGCCGGCGGCCCGCGGACGTCACGATCGAGGTCACGCCACCCTTCGGCGGCATCCACCGCGCGGCCCTGCTCGACGGGCTGATGACGTTGCGGGAACAGGGTTTCCGGCTCGCGTTCGACGGCGCCGGGGACGGTGACCTGCCACTGTCGATCATCGTGGACGTGCTGCCGGACATGGTGAAGCTCGACGCCTACCTGCTACAGGGCGTGCCCGGTAACCCGGCCGTGGTAGCCCTGATCGAGGCACTCGGCCATCTGGCGGGTCGCACCGGCATCCGGCTCGCGGCCGTCGGGGTGGAGTCGGAGGAGCAGCTGGCCGTGCTCAGCAAGCTGGGGGTGCCGGTCGCGCAGGGCAACCTCATGGCGTCCGCGCAGGTCGGGACGCCGACGTACGTCGCGCCGGAGATCACGCGGCTGGACGGCGTGCCGGTCGGGCCGGGTGGGCCGCTGGTGGCGGACCTGGTGCACGCGGCGGTCACCATGCCCGAGTCGGCGACCTCGGAGGAGGTGCGGCAGGTCTTCGTGGAGACTCCCGAGGTCACGAGCGTGGTGCTGGTCGACCCGGACAAGCGGCCGCGCTGGTCGCTGTCCCGCAACCGTTTCCTGCTCGCGGTGACCGGGCCGTACGGGCACGCGCTGCACGCGAGCAAACCGGCCGCGCGACACGCCGACCCGCCCCGCACGATCCGCGCCGACGCCAGCAGCATCGGGTTGCTGGAGGCGGTCGGCGAGACCGAGGGCGCCCGCGCCGGCGACGACGTGGTGGTGGTCGACCCGGTGGGGCGGTGTGTCGGGATCGTCCGGTTGGCGGAGGTGCTGCGTGGTGTCGCCGAGGCGAAGGTCGAGCAGGCCGTCGCGTTGAACCCGCTGACCCGGCTCCCCGGCACCGGCCCGATCGGCCGGGAGATCGAGCGACGCATCGAGCGCGGTGAGATGTTCGTCGTCAGCTGGCTCGACGTCGACGGGTTCAAGCAGGTCAACGACCTGAAGGGCTTCGCGGCCGGGGACGACCTCATCCGCGCGATCGGCCGGGCGCTGTCCGACCTCGCCGCGCGGCTGGCCGGCACCCGGGTCGCCCACGTCGGCGGCGACGACTTCCTGGTGGTGACGGAGGTGGACGAGGTCGGCACGCTCGCCACCGAGGTCGTCGACCACGCGTGGAGCACCGAGGGCATGACGGTGAGCGTGTCCCTGGCGTCGCTGGTGTGCGCGGTGGGTTCGGTCGGGTCGTACCGGGAGGCGTCCCGGCTGCTGGCGCCGCTGAAGAAGCGCGCGAAGGAGGTGGGCCGGTCGAGCTGGGTGCTGGGCCGGCCGAGGTCCGACCGGGTGGACGTGTTGCGGGGCCGGGTCGCGCGCGCCCCGGCCTAGAATCACTGCATATGGAGCAGTTCACGCCTGGTCAGGTGGCCGAGAAGACCGGTTTCAGCCTCGACACGCTGCGGTACTACGAGCGGATCGGGCTGCTCGACGACATCGCCCGCAACTCCGGTGGCCAGCGCGTGTTCACCGAGGGCGACGTCGCGTGGCTGCGGATCCTGCGGTGCCTGCGCGACACGGGGATGCCGATCCAGCGGATGGTGCGCTACGCCGAGCTGGCCCGCGGCGGCGAGGGAACCGTGGCCGAGCGGCTGGAGCTGCTGCGCGAACACGACCGCGACATCGACGAGAAGATCGCCCACATGCGGGTGGAACAGGAACACGTCCGCGCGAAGATCGCCTACTACCAGCGCGAGATGACCCAACACCGGGAAACCCACGCCAGCCCAGCCTGATGACCGACGACGACCGCGGCCCATCGGTGGATGGCCCAACAGCGATGAGCCCCACGAGCGGCCAGTTGTGGGGCGGGCATCCCGCGGAACCGATGACCCCCGACGACGCCGGCGGGCAGGCTGAGGAGCCGACCGTCGCGGCACCGGCACGACCGGACGAGCCCGCCTCCGTCACACCGCTGGACGAACCGACGGTCATCGACTTCAGCGGGCAAGCCGCGCCCGGCACGGACGAACCCACCCTCGCCGAGCCAACCCACATCGCCCCCACCCCAGCCGACCGCACCCTCGCCGAGCCCGCACCGCCCGACGAGCCGGGCACACCAGGCATGCCGGCCGACGACGACCCCACCCTTGCCGAGCCAACCCACCTCTCCCACACCCCAACCGACCACACCGTCATCGAGCCCGCACCACCCAACGAACCGGGCGCACTGGGCGGCCCCACCCTCGCCGAGCCGACCCACCTCTCCCCCACCCCAACCGAGCACACCGTCGCCGAGCCCGCACCGCCCGACGAGCCAGGCGTGCCGGGCGACGATGCACCCACGCTCGCGATGGCGAGTGCCGAGCCCACCACCGGTCCCACCACCGGGAGCTGGCCGTTCGACCAGTTCGAGGCACCGCCGCCGGAGGAGCCGGTCTGGCAGCCCGAGCCGCCGCCGGCCGCAGTACCCGCCGGCCGCAGTCCCGCCTACTACGTCTCGCTCGGCGCGGCCGTCGTGCTCGTCGTCGGGTTGGTGGCCCTCGCGGCCGTCGTCACCGTGTGGCGGCCGCGGCAGGAGGTCGCCGGGGACGGTTCCGCGCTGCTGCCGCCTATCACCGGTTCCGCCGAGTCCCCCGTGCCGACCAGCTCCGCCGCGCCGCCCCCGACCGGCCCCCTCGCCGAGCTGGCCGCGCACCCCCTGTCCAGTTCCACGACCCGCATGCCCGACGCCACCTGCGCGCTCCCCCGCTTCGACCCCGCCGACGGCGAACAGGCCGCCTTCTACGCCGCCGCGAAAGTGTGCGCGGACGACGCGTGGCGGCCCATGCTCCGGACGATCGAACTCGCGGGTGCCGTCGAGGTGGTCACGGTCGCCCAGCCCGTCCAGACCCAGACCTGCGGGGAGATCACCCCCACCAGCCCGCCCACCGAGTGCGACGGGACGGTCTACCTGACCCCCGCCTACCTCCGCGACACCGAGCAGAACGGCCGCTACCCCGGCCGCTACCTCGGCGTCTTCCTTCGCGAGTACGCGCGGGCCCTCCAGTACCGGACGGGGCTGGACGAACTCCTGGCGAAGGTGACCACCGGCTCGGCGGCCGACCTCGACACGCGGGTCGACCAGCAGGCGACCTGCCTCGCGGGCGTGGTGAGCGGCGCGATGGCCGGACGCGGCGCCATCGACGGCAACATCACCGGCGAGATCCGCGCCCGGCTGTCCACAGTAGACGCACCGGGCGACGCGCAGTCCTGGCTGGACAAGGGTTTCCAGCAACGCACGCCCGCCGCGTGCAACGCCTGGGCCTAGATGGTGAAGCCGAGTGCCCGCAGCTGCTCGCGGCCGTCCTCGGTGATCTTCTCCGGGCCCCACGGCGGCATCCAGACCCAGTTGATCCGGAAGTCGTTCACCAGGCCACCGCCGGGGCCGGCCATCAGCGCGGCCCGGGTCTGGTCCTCGATCACGTCGGTCAGCGGGCACGCCGCCGACGTCAACGTCATGTCCAGCGTCGCGGAGTTGTCCTCCTCGACGCGGATGTCGTAGACCAGGCCGAGGTCGACCACGTTGATGCCCAGTTCGGGGTCGACCACGTCACGCATGGCCTCCTCGACGTCCTCGACTGCGGCCACGTCCGCCTTCGGCGCGGGCGGCTCGGGCAACGAGTCCACACCGCGGCCCAATTCTTCGTTACTCACTGGTTTCCCTCCCCGTGCTGACGTGCGGGCCCATCGGGCAGCTCAGTCAGGTCGATGCGCAACGGAAACGGCTCGTTCGTCTCGAACACACCAGTAACCGCCGGAGCCTCCTGGTAACCGAACGCACCTGCCTGGTGGTAGGTCGCCAGCGACAACGGCTCGTTCAAGTCGATCACCCAGTAGTGGGGTATCCCCGCCTCGGCATACTCGTCCGGTTTGATCCGGGTGTCGGTACGCCGTGAGCCGGGGGAGATTACCTCCACCGCAACGAGAACCTGGTCGGCGGAGAGCCTTGGTGGGTTGTCCTTCACAGTCTCCTGGGGAACGATCACCAGATCTGGTACTCGAACCGTGGCAGGAAATCTGGAATCGATGACGACCTCCATGTCTGCCGCCATCCGGTAGTCGGCAGGCAGTTGGTGGTACAGCGCCATCGTGAGATGCATCAACACCTGCTGATGGAGCCAGGCGGCTCGAGGGCTCACGATGAGAATGCCTTCTTGAAGTTCGTAACGGCGGCTGTTGTCCTCGGGGATTTCGACGAACTCCTCCAGGGTTAACAGGTGGTCCGGCCACATAGCCGCCGTCATCAACTCGCTCCTTCGCTAGCCCGCGACACCGCGTCCTTGAACGCCATCCAGCCCAGCAAAGCACACTTCACCCGGGCCGGGTACTTGGCCACGCCCGCGAAGGCGACACCGTCCTCCAGTACGTCCTCGTCCGGTTCCACCTGGCCGCGGCCCTGCACCATCTCGACGAAGGCGTCCATGGTGGACAGTGCCTCCTCGACGGAGCGACCCGTGACGAGGTCGGTCAGGACCGACGTCGAGGCCTGGCTGATCGAGCAGCCCTGGCCCTCGTACGACACGTCCGTGACCTTGTCGTCCGCCACCGCCACCCGCAGGGTCACCTCGTCGCCGCAGGTCGGGTTGACCTGGAACGACTCGGCGTCGAACGGCTCGCGTAGGCCGCGGCCGTGCGGGTTCTTGTAGTGATCCAGGATGATCTCCTGGTACATGGACTCGAGATTCATCCGAAGACCTTCTTCACCTGCGCCAGGCCCGCCACGAGCGTGTCCGCTTCGGCGGTCGTGTTGTACAGGTAGAAAGACGCCCGGGTGGTCGCCGGAATTCCGTAGTGCACGACGGCCGGGCGCGCGCAGTGGTGGCCCACCCGCACCGCGATGCCCAGCTCGTCCAGCACCTGGCCCACATCGTGTGGGTGGATGCCGTCCAGCGTGAACGAGATCTCGGCGACGCGGCCCTCGGGAGAAGCGGGTCCGATGATCCGCAGACCGTCCACCGACGACAGGGCGTCGAGGGCGTAGGCGGTCAGCTCGTGCTCGTGCGCCGCGATGGCCGGCATGCCGACGGCCGTCAGGTAGTCGACCGCCGCGCCCAGTGCGACCGCCTCGGCGATCGGTGGGGTGCCGGCCTCGAACTTGTGCGGCGGCTGCGCGAAGGTCGACTTCTCCATCGTGACGACCTCGATCATCTCGCCGCCACCCAGGAACGGGGGCAGCTCCTGCAGCAGCGGCAGATGCCCCCACAGCACGCCGATCCCGGTCGGGCCCAGCATCTTGTGGCCGGTGAACGCCACGAAGTCGGCGCCCAGCGCGGTCACGTCGAGCGGCAGGTGCGGCGCGGACTGCGAAGCGTCCAGCAGCACCAGCGCGCCGACCTCGTGCGCCCGCCGGATGACCGTCTCCACGGGATTGATCGTGCCGAGCAGGTTCGACACGTGCACCATCGACACGATCTTCGTCCGGGAAGTGATCACCGAGTCCAGGTTGGACAGGTCGAGGCGGCCCTCGTCCGTCAGCCCGAACCACTTCACGGTCGCGCCGGTCCGCTCGGCGAGCAGGTGCCACGGCACGATGTTGCTGTGGTGCTCCATCTCGGTGATGACGATCTCGTCACCGGCGCCGACGCGGAAGCCCGAGCCGGGGTCGCCGAGCACGCGGGCGATCAGGTTCATCGCCTCGGACGAGTTCTTGGTGAAGATCACCTCGTCACGCGAAGGCGCGCCGATGAACGCGGCCACCTTGTCGCGCGCGCCCTCGTACAGCGCGGTCGCTTCCTCGGCCAGCGTGTGGATGCCGCGGTGCACGTTGGCGTTGTGCTTCTCGTAGTACTCGACGATCGCGTCGATGACCTGGCGCGGCTTCTGGGAAGTCGCCGCGTTGTCCAGGTACACCAGCGGCTTGTCGCCGTGGACCAGCCTGGACAGGATCGGGAAGTCCTTGCGGATCGTCTCCGTGTCGATCCTGTCCAGGCCGGCGCTCGTGGTGGTGGTCATGGCCGGGAACCTCGTCTCAGTAAACGCGGTCAGCCGATCGCGGCGGCTTCCTGCTTTCCGGTGAACCGCACGTAGCCCTCTTCCTCGAGCTGGTCGGCGAGCTCGCGGCCGCCGGACTCGACGATCTTGCCGCCGGCGAACACGTGCACGAAGTCCGGCGTGATGTGGCGCAGGATGCGGGTGTAGTGGGTGATCAGCATGATGCCGACCTCGCCGCCGGCCTTGACGCGGTTGATGCCCTCGGACACGACACGCAGCGCGTCGACGTCCAGGCCGGAGTCGGTCTCGTCCAGGATCGCGATCTTCGGCTTCAGCAGCGCGAGCTGCAGGATCTCGTGGCGCTTCTTCTCACCGCCGGAGAAGCCCTCGTTGACCGACCGCTCGGCGAACGCCGGGTCGATCTCCAGCTCCGCCATGGCCTCCTTGACCTCCTTGACCCAGTGGCGCAGCTTGGGGGCCTCGCCACGGACCGCGGTGGCCGCGGTGCGCAGGAAGTTCGACATGGACACGCCGGGCACCTCGACCGGGTACTGCATGGCCAGGAACAGGCCGGCCCGCGCGCGCTCGTCCACGGACATCGACAGCACGTCCTCGCCGTCGAGCAGGACCTCGCCCGAGGTCACCTCGTACTTGGGGTGGCCGGCGACGGCGTAGGACAGGGTGGACTTGCCGGACCCGTTCGGGCCCATGATCGCGTGGGTCTCCCCCGCCTTGATGGTCAGGTCGACCCCGGACAGGATCTCCTTGGCGGTCTCGTCGGTGTTGACCGAGACGTGTAGATCCTTGATCTCCAGCGTGGCCATGTCGTGCGCTTTCTCCTTGGTGGGTAAGTCAGTTTGTGGTTGTGGTGACGTCGACGTAGACGTCACCGTCGCGGATCTCGACCGGGAACACCTCGACCGGCTCGGTGGCCGGCAGCGAAGAGGGTTGCCCGGTGCGCAGGTCGAAGCAGGAGCCGTGCAGCCAGCACTCGATGCCCTTGCGGGTCACCTCGCCCTCCGAGAGGGACAGTTCGGCGTGGCTGCACTCGTCCCGCAGCGCGTGCACCTCGTCCCCTTGGCGGACAAGGACAACCGGCTCGTCGTCGATCTCGACGCCGAACGGTTTCCCGTCGTCCAGGTCGGACAGTGCACACGCGAGCCTCATACCCCGACCGCCTGCAGCTCCGCCTCGATGGCCGCCTCCAGGCGCTCCCGGATCTCCGGCACCTGGATCTTCATCAGCAGCTCGTGGAAGAAGCCCCGTACGACCAGCCGGCGCGCCACACCCTCGGGGATGCCGCGGGCCTGCAGGTAGAACAGCTGCTCGTCGTCGAACCGGCCGGTGGCGCTGGCGTGGCCGGCGCCGGCGATCTCGCCGGTCTCGATCTCCAGGTTCGGCACCGAGTCGGCGCGTGCGCCCTCGGTCAGCACCAGGTTCCGGTTCAGCTCGAAGGTCTCCGTGCCCTCGGCGGCCGCACGGATCAGCACGTCGCCGATCCACACCGTGCGTGCGTCCTCGCCCTGCAGCGCGCCCTTGTAGACCACGTTGGACTTGCAGTTGGGCTGGGCGTGGTCGGCGAAGGTGCGCAGCTCGATGTGCTGGCCGGCGTCCGCGAAGTACAGGCCGTTCAGCTCGGCGTCGCCGCCGGGACCGTCGAACGCGACCGTCGGGCTGACCCGGACGAGGTCGCCGCCGAGCGCGATCAGGTGGTGGCGCAGCGTCGCGTCACGGCCGAGCTTGGCGTGGTGCGCGGAGACCTGCACGGTGTCGTCTGCCCAGTCGTGCACGCTGACGACGGTGAGCCTGGCGCCGTCGCCGACGACCAGTTCGACGTTGTCGGCGATCGTGCCGCTGCCCTTGTGGTCGATGACCACGACGGCCTCGGCGAACCGCTCGGCGCGGATCTGCAGGTGCCCGTAGGCGACCTGGCCCTCGCCGGGCCCGGTGACGGTCACGGTGGTGACGCCGGCCCGGGTCTCCTTCGGCACGGTGATGACCGTGGCCCGCGGGAAGGAGCTGTAGGCCTGCGCGGCGATCCGGTCCGCGGGCGTGCCGCCCTGGCCGAGCCGCTCGTCGTCGCGGCCGACGGTCTCGACCCGCACGTCAGGACCGCCGACCTCGACACGAAGCTCGCCTGAAACTACCGCAGACCCGTCGTGCAGGCCACGAAGTCGCTTCATCGGGGTGAAGCGCCAGATCTCCTCGCGCCCACCCGGGACCTCGAACGCCTCGACGTCGAAGGAGGCGAACTGCTCGGCGCGGGACGCCGCGGGTACCACCGCACCGTGGGAGTGCGGTGTCTGTGCAACGGACGTCATTTAGCCGACGGCCCCTTCCATCTGCAGCTCGATGAGCCGGTTGAGTTCGAGTGCGTACTCCATGGGCAGCTCACGGGCGATCGGCTCGACGAAGCCGCGCACGACCATCGCCATCGCCTCGTCCTCGGTGAGGCCGCGGGACATCAGGTAGAACAGCTGGTCCTCGCTGACCTTCGAGACGGTCGCCTCGTGACCCATGGCCACGTTGTCGTTGCGGATGTCCACGTACGGGTAGGTGTCCGAGCGGCTGATCTGGTCGACCAGCAGCGCGTCGCACTTCACCGTGGACTTCGAGTGGTGCGCCCGCTTGGCCACCCGGACCAGACCGCGGTAGGAGGTGCGGCCGCCGCCGCGGGCCACCGACTTCGACACGATGGTCGAGGAGGTGTGCGGCGCGAGGTGCTCCATCTTGGCGCCCGCGTCCTGGTGCTGGCCCTCGCCCGCGAACGCGATCGACAGGACCTCGCCCTTGGCGTGCTCGCCCATCAGGAACACCGACGGGTACTTCATGGTGACCTTGGAGCCGATGTTGCCGTCGATCCACTCCATGGTCGCGCCCTCTTCGGCCTTGGCGCGCTTGGTGACCAGGTTGTAGACGTTGTTCGACCAGTTCTGGATGGTCGTGTACCGGCAGCGGCCGCCCTTCTTCACGATGATCTCGACGACCGCGGAGTGCAGCGAGTCGGACGAGTAGATCGGCGCGGTGCAACCCTCGACGTAGTGCACGTAGGCACCCTCGTCGACGATGATCAGGGTCCGCTCGAACTGGCCCATGTTCTCGGTGTTGATCCGGAAGTAGGCCTGCAGCGGGATCTCGACGTGCACGCCCTTCGGCACGTAGATGAACGAGCCACCCGACCAGACGGCGCCGTTGAGCGCGGAGAACTTGTTGTCACCGTGCGGGATGACCGAGCCGTAGTACTCCTCGAACAGCTCCGGGTGCTCCCGCAGCGCGGTGTCGGTGTCGAGGAAGATCACGCCCTGGCGCTCGAGCTCCTCGTTGATCTTGTGGTAGACCACCTCGGACTCGTACTGCGCGGCGACACCGGCGACCAGGCGGGCCTTCTCGGCCTCCGGGATGCCCAGCTTGTCGTAGGTGTTCTTGATGTCCTCGGGCAGGTCCTCCCAGGACGCGGCCTGCTTCTCGGTCGACCGCACGAAGTACTTGATCGTGTCGAAGTCGATGCCGGACAGGTCGGCGCCCCAGTTCGGCATGGGCTTGCGGTCGAAGAGCTTCAGTGCCTTGAGCCGCGACTCGAGCATCCACTCGGGCTCGTTCTTCTTCGCCGAGATGTCCCGGACGACGGCCTCGGACAGGCCACGCTGGGCGCTGGCGCCCGCTGCGTCGGAGTCCGCCCAACCGAACTGGTACTTGCCCAGCGCGGCGATCGTCTCCTCCTGTGTCAGCGGTGTGCCCGCTCGCTCCGCGGCGGTGGTCATGAAGGCGTCCCTTCGGTTGTGGTGGTATCGCCCGGCTCGGCGCTTCGGGGGTCACCGAGCGGTACGTGTGTCGTGCACGCGGCGTCACCGCGCGCGATTGTGGAGAGTCGCTGCACGTGGGTGCCGAGGAGTTCGGCGAACGCCGCCGTCTCGACCTCGCACAGCTCGGGGAACTCCGCCGCGACGTGCGCGACCGGGCAGTGGTGCTGGCAGAGCTGCTCCCCTGTCCCGACGCGCCGTGTCGACGCAGCGTAACCCTCCCTGGTGAGAGCGTCCGCGAGGGCCTTCGCCCGGTCGGCGACGCCCGACGCGTCCAGCACCTCGTCGCGGTGCCGGTCGACGAGCGTGGCGACCCGCCGCTGCGCGAACTCGCGGACCGCGGACTCCCCGGCCGCCTCGGCGACGAACCGGATGGCCGCGATGGCCAGGTCGTCGTAGGCGTGGCCGAACCGGGCGCGCCCGGTCTCGGTCAGCAGCCACAGCTTGGCCGGCCGGCCCCGGCCCCGCTGGCCACGCCTCGGCGCGTCGCGCATGCACGCCTCACCGTTCGCGACCAGGGTGTCCAGGTGCCGGCGGACGGCCGCCGGGCTGATCTGGAGGGTCTCCGCGACCGCGGCCGCGGTGATGGGTCCCTGCTCCAGCAGCAGGCGCGCCACACCATGCCTGGTGCGGCCCTCGGCCAGCTGCTCGTTTTTCACAACACCAGTGTGTCTTATTTCCGGAGAGGCGGCAAAGCTCCCCCCTGCGGAGGTGATCGGAGTCACTGCCGGGGGCTCCCGATACGCTTTCGCACGTGGCAGAGGGTGTGGCGGGGCCGAGCGGGGTCGACGGGAGGTCCGGCACGTCCGTGTCCACCAGCGAGCCGCTAGACAAACGCGAGCGGCGCCAGCTGGATGTCATCCGCCGGTTCGGCACGGTCGGCGCGCTGCTGCTGGCCGTCGGGTCGCTGGGGGCCGGCGCGGCGCCGGTGTACAACCCGGTCTGGGGCCTGCCGGTGTTCGGCCTGTTCGCGCGGATGACCACGGTGTCGCTGGCGGTCGCGTTCGCGGGCGTGTTCATGATCGTCCTGGCGTGGCTGGGGTTGGGCCGGCTGGCCATGCCGGGACGCACGCGGATGGTGTCGCTGCCGCAGATGGCCCGCACGCTGGTCATGTGGACCGCACCGCTCGTGTTCACCGTGCCGATGTTCTCCAAGGACGTGTACAGCTACCTCGCGCAGAGCGAGATCGCCGCGCGCGGGCTGGACCCGTACACGATCGGGCCGGCCGAGGCGCTGGGCAACGGCGACATCCTCACCAAGAACGTGCCGACCATGTGGCGGGAGACGCCGTCGCCGTACGGGCCGCTGTTCCTCGTCATCGGGCGCGCGATGACGTGGGTCACCGGCGACCACGTGGTGATGGGCGTCGCGTTCCAGCGGCTGCTGGCGCTGTTCGGCTTCGCGATGATCGTGTGGGCGCTGCCCCGGCTGGCGCGGCGCTTCGGCATCAACCCGGTGAGCGCGCTCTGGCTCGGCGCGGCGAACCCGCTGGTGCTGTTCCACCTGGTCGTCGGCGTGCACAACGAGGCGCTGGCGATCGGCCTGATGCTGGTGGGCATCGAGCTGGCGCTGCGCCGGATGCCCCGGTGCGGGCCGGGTGGGCCGTACCCGCCGTGGCAGCAGGGCGAGCTGCTCTGGTACGGCATCGGTGCGACGGTGATCACGCTCGCGGCCGTGGTGAAGATCCCGGCCGCGCTGGCGCTCGGGTTCCTCGGCGTGATGATCGCGCGGCGCTGGGGCGGGCGGTGGAAACACCTGTTCCTCACGGCCGGCGCGCTGCTGGTGATCTTCCTCTCGGTGGTGGTGCTCACGTCCTTCGGCAGCGGGCTGGGCCTGGGCTGGACGTCGACGCTGAACACGGCGAACACCATCAAGAGCTGGATGGCGCCGATGACCGCGCTCGGCTTCGGCGCGGGTGGGCTCGGGATCATCCTGGGGCTGGGCAACCACATCGACGCGGCGATCACGGTGAGCCGGATGGTCGGCACGCTGCTCGGGCCGCTGCTGGCGGCGAAGCTGCTGCTGGACAGCTTCCGGTGGCGGCTGCGGCCGATGATCGGGCTGGGCGCGGCGCTCGGCGCGGTGCTGGTGTTCGGCGCGACCGTGCAGCCCTGGTACCTGCTGTGGGCGGCGATCCCCCTGGCCTCGGCGGCGGGCAACACCCGTTTCCGCATGGCGGCGACGGTCATCAGCGCGGTGTTCGCGGTGGCCCTCCCGCCGACGGGGAACACCTTCGACGGCCGCACCTTCCAGCTGCCGTACGCGTACGCCGGCGCGGCGGTCGTCGTGGCGATCGCGTTGTTCGCGGTGCGCCGGCACGTGCCCACCCGACCCCGCCGACAGGTACCAGTGACCGTCTGACCTGCTGTTTCCCGGGATTGTCGGTGCCCGGGTCTACGTTTCCGAGCATGGCTTCCTACAGCGCTTCCGACCTCACCTACGTCCTGGGCGAGTACCGCACCATGGCCGAGCTGTGCGCCGGCCGTGAGTGGTCCACCACCCAGGCCGAGGCGCTGATCGAGGCCGGACGCTTACCGGCGGCGACGTACGTGCTGCCCAGCGGCGAGCGGCGGTACCCGCCGGACTACTTCGCGCTGGTGGACGAGTTCGGGCTCGCCTCGCTCGCGGCCCGGTTCCGCGAGCGGTACCTCGCGGCCGGCGGGTCCCCGGCCGAGGCCGACGAGGACTGGGCGGGCTACTTGACCGGCGGGTTCGGTGTGTGCCTGCGTGCGGTCAGGCCGGAGTCGATGGTGGAGAAGAACCGGCTCATGGCGCGGATCGAGGAGTTAGCCGGCGCGTCGGCGCCGGACGACCCGGCCTGGCGCGACGCGCTGCGCACGGCGGTCACCGCGCTCGACGCGCTGCTCCGCCCGTTCACCGGCTTCGACCGCGAGCGATGGGGAGACACGAGCAGGGACCGACTCGTCACCAGGATCAGGGAGAAGTGGACGGTGGTGTTCGACACGTCCGCGTAGCCGCTCCGGGGGTGGGGCCGATCCGCCGGCCGGAGGCAATAGCCTTACGGCGTGAGCACCCCTTCCTCGAGCCCGGCCGTGGAGCTGTCGGGGCTGGTCAGGCGTTTCGGCCAGACCACCGCGGTCGACGGCCTGAGCCTGCGGCTGGACCGCGGGCAGGTGCTCGCGTTGCTGGGTCCGAACGGCGCCGGCAAGACCACCACCGTCGAGATCTGCGAGGGCTTCCTGCGCCGCGACGGCGGTGACGTGCTGGTGCTGGGCCTCGACCCGGCCACCGACCACGAGCGGCTGCGGCCACGCATCGGCGTGATGCCGCAGGGCGGCGGCGCGTACCCCGGCGTGCGGGCCGAGGAGATGCTCGCGCTGGTCGCGGCGTGTGCGGCCCACCCGGTCGACCTGGCGTGGCTGATCGAGGTGCTGGGCCTGTCGTCGGCGCGGCGGACGCCGTACAAGCGGCTGTCCGGCGGGCAGCAGCAACGGCTGTCGCTGGCGTGCGCGCTGGTGTCGCGGCCGGAGCTCGTGTTCCTCGACGAGCCGACCGCCGGCATGGACCCGCAGGCGCGGCGGCTCGTGTGGGAGCTGGTGCGCGCGCTGCGTGCCGACGGGGTGAGCGTCCTGCTGACCACGCACGTCATGGAGGAGGCCGAGCAGCTGGCCGACCACGTCGTGATCATCGACCACGGGCGGGTGGTCGCGGAGGGCAGCCCGAGCCAGCTGACGGCGGAGGAGCCCGACGCGGCGCAGCTCCGCTTCCGCGCGCAGGCGGGCCTGGACCTGACGCAGCTGTGCAGTGCGCTGCCGACGGACTGCCGCATCGACGAGCCGTCGCCGGGGACGTACCTGCTCACCGGCCGGGTCGACCCGCAGGTGGTGTCGGCGGTGACGGCGTGGTGTGCGCAGCAGGGTGTGCTGGCCGAGGAGCTGCACGTCGGCCGCCGCAGCCTGGAGGACGTGTTCCTGGAACTGACGGGAAGGGAGCTGCGGTGACCGCGTTTCCCGCTGGCACGTTCACCCCGGCTCCCGGTCGCGGCCGGGTGGGGCGGATGCTGCTCGTCCACGCGCGGACCGAGGCCGTGCTGACCCTGCGCAACAGCGAGCAGATCCTGCTCACGCTGCTGATCCCGGTCGCGCTGCTGGTCGGCCTGACGGTGATCGACGTGTTCGACCTGCCGGAGCCACGCATCGACTCGGTGGCGCCCCGGGTGTTCGCACTCGCCGTGATGTCGTCGGCGTTCACCGGCCAGGCCATCGCGCTGGGGTTCGACCGGCGGTACGGCGTGCTCAAACGCCTGGCCGCGACGGCGCTGCCCCGCTGGCTGCTCGTCTGCGGCCGCGCCCTGGCCGGGCTCGTGGTGATGGCGGTGCAGCTGGTCGTGCTCGGCGTGCTCGCGGCGGTCCTCGGCTGGTCCCCCGCGCCGGCCGGGCTGGCGTGGGCCCTGCTGCTGGCGGTGCTGGGCACCCTGTCGTTCGGCGCCCTGGGCGTGCTGCTCGGCGGCGCGCTGAAGGCCGAGGTCGTGCTGGGGCTGGCCAACATCGTGTGGTTCATCCTGCTGCTGGGCGGCGGCATCATCGTGCCCCCGGACTCGATGCCGGGCGTCCTCGGCGACATCGCCGCCCTCCTACCGTCCGGCGCCCTCACCGACGGCATGCACACCGCCCTGGTCGACGGCGGCGTACCCGGCTGGTCCGTGTTCACGGTGCTGGCCGGTTGGGGCGCGGTGGCGACACTCGTCGCCACCCGCACGACGAAACTCAGCTGAGCCAGGCTATTCGCCGTCGTCCAGGGCGAAGCGGAGGTAGCGGTCGGCGGAGCGGCGGACCGCGGCCGCGCCGTCCTCGGTGACCACCCGGCCCCAGAACGCGCCGTAGACGCGTTCGAAGGCGAACGGTTCGATCAGTGACAACGCGCGGCGGATGGTGCGCGGCCGCTCCGGCACGAAGTTGGGGATGCTGTACATGAAGCTGACCCACCGCCGGTCCATCACGACCATGAAGATGTCGCCGCTGAACAGGGCGCCGCGGCCCTCGGGATCGTCGGCCCAGTGCAACACAGTGCCGCCGGCGAAGTGGGTGCCCGCGTTGACCAGCGTCATCCCCGGCGCGATCGGGTGGGTGTCGCCCGTCCAGTACTCGATCACCGGGTCGGGGCGGCCGACCCACTCGCGGTCGGCGGCGTGCACGTACACCGGGGCGTCGAAGGTCCGGCCCCACTCGGTCATCACGCCGTAGAAGTGCGGGTGGCTGACGGCGATGGCGCTGATCCCGCCCAGCCCCTCGATTTCGGCGGCCAGCTCGTCGTCCAGGTAGCCGACGCAGTCCCAGAGCACGTTGCCGGACGGAGCGCGAACGAGCAGCGCACGCTGTCCGACCCCCACCGACGGCACCGCCCCGACGCCGAGCACGCCGGGGCCCTCCTCGTCGATCCGGCCGCGATGGCCACCGGCGCGCAGGTCGGCCAGCGTGGTCCACTGCTGGCCCTCCCACCCGACGTACTGCCGCTCGTCCAGGCAGATCGGGCAGTCGTCGCGCGGCGCCCCGTACTGCACACCGCACGTGCGGCAGATCGGCGGCTCCACGTCTCCTCCCGTCACAGCCCGAACCGCTCAGCGAAGGCCGACAGCTGGTCCTTCTGCTCGGCCGGGTCGGCCGAGGACGCGCTCACCACGAGCCGGGTCACGCCCTGCGACGCGAGCTCCTCGACGGCCGGCTCCGTCAGGTCGATCGAGCCCCAGCGGGTGTACTCCAGGGCTTCCGGGTCGCGGCCGGCCTCCGCCGCGGCCGCCCGGGCCGCCTCGAACTGGCGGGCGCGCTCCTGCGGCGGGATGGCGCCGCCGGCGAAGTAGCCGTCGCCGCGGCGGCCGGCACGGCGGGCGGCCGCCAGGCTCGAGCCGCCGACGTGGATCGCGCAACCCTTGTGCGGCAAGGGAAAGCTGTACACGTCGGTGAGCTGGTAGAACTCCCCGGCGTAGTTGGCCGGCTCGCCGGACCACAGCAGCCGCAGGACGTCGATGGCCTCGTCGGTGCGGCGGCCGCGGGTGGCGAAGTCCACACCGACCGCCGCCGCCTCGCCCGGGAACACCCCCACGCCGACCGTCAGCAGCTGGAGGCGGCCGCGGGAGAGCAGGTCGATGGTCGCGATGCGTTTCGCCAGCGTCACCGGGTGGTGGTAGGGCAGCAGGAGGACACCGGTGCCGAGCAGGAGCCGGTCGGTGGCCGACGCCACGAACGCCAGGCAGTCGAGCGGGTCGAGGAACGGTGTCGTCGTCGGTATCTCCATCGGGCCGACCACCGCGCCCGGGTAGGTCGCCACGTGCTCGGGCAGGTAGAGGCCCTCGAAGCCGCACGCCTCCGCGTGCCGGGCGTAGTCGAGCAGGCGGTCGGGGTCGAGGCCGTGGAACGACGGCTGGTAACTGATCGCGAAGCGCACGGCGTGACGGTAAACATTCCCCCGGAGGGCAGGGCAAAGGGGTTCCACGTGCCCGTTTACGATCGGGGCCGTGCCGCTGGACTCACTCAAGGCCCGCATCGACCGCCTGCCCAACCCGAGCCGCCGCCTGCAGCTGGGGTTCGCGGTCGCGGTGCTGACCACACAGGCGCTGATCGCGATGACCGGCGCGGTCGTCCGGGTCACCAGCTCGGGCCTGGGCTGCCCGACCTGGCCGCAGTGCTTCCCCGGCAGCATGGTCCCCGTCGACCACCCCGAGTACGACACGCTCAACCAGTGGATCGAGTACGGCAACCGCCTGTTCACCGGCGTCGTCGGCATCATCGCCGGCATCTGCTTCGTGCTCGCCTACCTGCACCGGCCGCGCACCGACCGGCGCTACCTGCGGCTCGCGCTCGCCATGCCGCTCGGCGTGGTCGTCCAGGCCGTCATCGGCGGCGTCACCGTCCGGCTGGACCTGGTCTGGTGGAGCGTCGCGATCCACCTGCTCGCCTCGACCGTGATGGTGTGGCTCGCCACACTGCTCGTGCACTCGGTCCCGCGCGACGACCAACCCCAGGCGCCGGCCACCCCGCCGAGCACGCTCACCACCTGGCTGTACGTCCAGACCGCGCTGCTCGCCGGGCTGCTCGTCACCGGCACCATGGTCACCGGCGCCGGACCGCACGGCGGCGACCCGAAGACGCCCCGCCTCGGCATCCCCGTCGAGACGATGGCGCACGTGCACGCCGCGTTCCTCTACACGTTCCTCGGCTCGCTGGTGCTGCTCGGGTTCTGGCTGCGGGCCCAGAAGGACTTCCCACCGCCGTGGCGGCGCTACCGGGTGCTGGTGGCCGTGGTGGTCGCGCAGGGCACGATCGGGCTCGTGCAGTTCTGGACCGGCGTGCCCGAACTGCTCGTCTGCCTGCACGTGCTCGGCGCCATGACGGTGGTCATCGCCACCGGCTCGCTGTGGTGCGGGGTCCGCGGTCGGGTCGGCCGGGTGGCAGAGCTGGTCACGGCCAAGTAACGTTGAGGCAGAAACCTACGGATACGTAACCGTAGGTAGACGTCACTTGGCCGCGTCACGGCCCAGAGTAATGAGGTCTGTCCACCATCTCCGCGACACTGACGCCTACGCGCGAACCCCGCTCCCCCAAGCCCGTCATCTCCGGGCGCCGCTCAGGCGCCGAGCACTACACCGTCGCCGTCTTCGTCATCCTCCCCTTCCTCGCCGTCCTCGCCGCCGTCCCGTTCGCGTGGGGCTGGGGCCTCGGCTGGGCCGACGTCGGCATCGCCGCCGGGTTCTACCTGGTCAGCGCGCTCGGCGTGACCGTCGGCTACCACCGCTACTTCACCCACGGCTCGTTCAAGGCCAAGCGGCCGCTGCGGATCGCGCTGGCGCTCGCCGGCAGCCTCGCGTCGCAGGGCTCGGTCGTCTCGTGGGTCGCCGACCACCGCCGCCACCACGCGTTCTCCGACCGGGACGGCGACCCGCACTCCCCGTGGCTGTTCGGCACCTCGCCGACGGCCATCGCGCGTGGCTTCTGGCACTCGCACATGGGCTGGCTGTTCGGGCGGGACAAGACCAACGCCGAGCGGTTCGCGCCGGATCTGCTGGCGGACAAGGACATCCAGCTCGTCGACAAGCTGTTCGTGCCGATGACCGTGCTGACGCTCGGCCTGCCGGGCCTCCTCGGCGGGCTGATCACCATGTCCTGGTGGGGTGTGGTGACCGGGATCTTCTGGGCCGGGTTCGTCCGCGTCGGTTTCCTGCACCACATCACGTGGTCGGTGAACTCGATCTGCCACATGATCGGTGACCGGCCGTTCGCCAGCCGGGACCGGGCCGCGAACTTCTGGCCGCTCGCGCTGCTGTCCATGGGCGAGTCGTGGCACAACTCCCACCACGCGGACCCGACGGGCGCCCGGCACGGGGTGCTGCGTGGCCAGCTGGACATCTCCGCGCGGGTGATCTGGATCTTCGAGAAGCTCGGCTGGGCGTGGGCGGTGCGCTGGCCGAGGCCGGAACGGCTCGCCGCCAAGCTCGCCTCCTGAGGCGCAGGCTAAGGTCCCTAGGGACCAGCTTCGCCTTGATCACGGAGGACCGATCGTGGCCGACCCCATCGATGCCATTCTCGTGCGCGCGACCGGCGGGCCGGAGGTGCTGGAGCTCGACAAGGTCGACGCACCCGCGCCGGGCGCCGGCGACCTCGTGGTGTCGGTGGCGGCGGCCGGGGTCAACTTCATCGACGTCTACCACCGCAACGGCACCTACCAGCTGCCGCTGCCGTTCACCCCGGGCCAGGAGGGCGCGGGCACGGTGACCGCGGTGGGCTCGGACGTCACCGGGTTCGCCGAGGGCGACCACGTGGCGTGGTCGTCCGTGGCCGGGTCGTACGCCCAGCAGGTGGTCGTGCCGGCCAACTCCGCGTTCAGGGTGCCCGACGGCGTCGAGGACGAGGTCGCCGCGGCCGCCATGCTGCAGGGCCTCACCGCCCACTACCTCGTGACCTCGACCTACGCCGTGAAGCCGGGCGACACGGTCCTGGTGCACGCGGCCGCGGGCGGTGTCGGGCTGCTGCTGGTGCAGCTCGCGAAGTACCGCGGCGGCAAGGTGATCGGCACCGTGTCCACGCCCGAGAAGGAGGCGCTCGCCCGCGAGGCCGGCGCCGACGAGGTGATCCGCTACACCGAGACCGACTTCGCCGAGGCGGTCGCGGACCTGACCGGCGGCGTGGGCGTCGCGGCCGTGTACGACGGCGTCGGCCGGACGACGTTCGACGGGAGCCTGGCGTCGCTGGCCCGCCGCGGCGTGCTGGCGCTGTTCGGCGCGTCCAGCGGCCCGGTCCCGCCGGTCGACCCGCAGCGCCTGAACGCGGCGGGCTCGGTGTTCCTGACCCGCCCCACGCTCGTCCACCACATCGCGACACCGGAGGAGTTCCAGTGGCGGTGTGACGAACTGTTCTCCGCCATCGCGGCGGGCCGGGTCTCCATCCGCATCGGCGGCCGCTACCCGCTGGCCGACGCCCGCAGGGCCCACGAGGACCTGGAGGCCCGCCGCACCACGGGCAAGCTGCTCCTCCTGCCCTGACACGCCCCCCCTCCCCCGCCGGCCCCCCCGCC
>Ga0081539_10000253_pt1 | contig 124747 bp, 109 predicted proteins | sample TabmetS4T2R2_FD_71023 | JGI IMG/M metagenome (GOLD analysis project Ga0081539, IMG submission 71023) | Tabebuia heterophylla rhizosphere microbial communities from the University of Puerto Rico - S4T2R2 | ecosystem: Host-associated > Plants > Roots > Rhizosphere ... | reverse complement strand
TTGTGTCGGCGTTGCCGAGTTCGCCCATCTGTGTGTCGACGCAGCGGTTGCCGTTTTGGAAGCCGTCGTGCAGTTGCAGGCCGTTGCCCTCGGAGCACTCGTCCGGACCGAAGTCCAGCGGCGCGGGGGGAGCGGTGGTGGACGGCGCGCTCGTCGCCGGCTGGTTGGGCTCGCCCGCGTTCGTGCTCGCGGGCGGGCTCGCCGGCGTCGTGGTGCACGCCTGGCCGTCACCCCAGTAGTTGCGGACCGTGCGACCGTTCTGCCTGGTCTCGGTGACGTTCTGCTGGCCGGCCGGCGCGGTGCCGTCCGGCGCGGGGCGACACTCGGTCGCCGGGGGACGCCCGCCTCGGTTGCGCCGTTCGCCCGCGTTGGAGATCTGCGTCACGGTGATGATGCCGCCGAACACCACAAGCGTCGCAAGCACGGCAATGATGCGCTTGTTTCGCCCGCTGGTCGATCTGCGCCGTTGTGCCGACCTGTACATGTGGGGATCCTTCTCCTTCTCCTTGAGGGCGGCGCGGTGGGCAGGCGTCGTCCCATGAGGGGTTTCCTCTAGCACGTTCGTCCGGTTGCGGGTGCCGAATACACGTCCGAACTTCCATACGCAACGAGTTCGCACCACGTCTATCCGCGTAGCTAACCTAAAAGCGGCCGTCGATTAGTGTCAAGCGACGAAGAAGGAATTAAGGTTGCCCGCCATTCCTTAAAGGAGATTTATGGTAGGCGCCTGAACGCGCGAGTATCCCCCGAACGGATGATGTGCGGGGTTCAACGATCTTGGAACTTTTTCAGAAGTCGCAGGTCAGGGCCGTGAGCTGGGGTAAACCCCGCCCGTCGCCGGCTGCTGACACAGCGTGGTCGGACAGTGTCGTCAAAAACGCGCGAAAGAACGGATCGGCATCCGCGGACCAAATCGCGGCGCCGCAATTCCGGCGCTTTCCAAGAGTACGCACACTCGGCCCCGATGTCCCGTGAACGGCGCGAGTAGATCCAACATCCTGGCGTCGTCGGCGCGTGCTTCTCCGGCGAGCGCCCAGGCCACCATGTTGGGAATGTGGTAATCGCCGACGCTAACCGCGTCCGGGTCGCCGTACACGGTGCGGACGACCTCCGCCGCCGTCCACGGGCCGATGCCCACGATCGCGGTCATCCGCTCGGTCGCCTCGGCGCTGGAGGCGCACCTCTCCAGCCGGGCGGCCTCGGTCGCGGCCCGGCGCAGCGTGTCGGCGCGCCGCTGCTCGACCCCGAACGGGTGGAACACCCAGTACGGCGCGGCGGCGATCGCCTCGGCCTCCGGCGGGAGGAACAGCCGCTCGACCGGGCCGGGCGCCGGCTCGCCGAAATGGCGGACGGTCGCCGCGTACGCCCGGTATGCCTCCTTGCCGGTGACCTTCTGCTCGAGGATCGCCCGCATCAGGCGGGGGAAGAGCCGCCCGGTCGCCGGCAGCCGCACGCCGCGGTGGACGCGGGCGAGCTCGGCGACGAGCGGATGCGCGGCCGCGAGCTGGGCGAACCCGGTGAGGTCGTCGTCGAGCCCGGCGATCGCGGGCGCCCGGTCGAGCAGCCAGTCCGCGCCCGCGCCGTGGCCCGTCGCGACGAGGCTCGCGCCGTCGCGGTGCAGGGAAAGGGATCCGGGGCCGTCGGGAGTGCGGCTCGCGTACCAGAAAGCGCCGTCGATGAAGCGGGCGCACGGGTCGTGCCGGCCCATCGCGAGCATGCCCGCCGACCCGGCGAGGTGGTATCCCTCCGGCGGAGTCAGGACCCGATGCACGCTCACACTCTAGGCCGGGGTCTACCTGGCCGGTTAGGCTGGCGAAGACGGCGAGCGCCGGGACACGGACGGGGTGTCCCGGCGCTGCCCTTTCCGGCTTCGCTGCGCAGGCCCGGTGGTCGTACCCTGACCACTCCCTTCGCGCTGGGTTTTCCGGGCCTTTCCCTTGGTGGCGTCAGTTTGGGGGAACTGGCCGCCGCCGCCCGCTGGCTGGTTGCGCGACCTGCGTGGATGTCGTGGGCTCTCCGACACGACATCCACGGGCCGAGGGCGGGTTGCGCTGCGCTTCCGGAAAGCTTTTCTCTTACCTACCTGAGCGGAACAGTCGGAACGTCGTCGCGCCACCGGCTACGAGCGCCGCGAGCAGGACGACCCAGATGACCGTCGGCGAGACGCCACCGATCTGGGCCCGCGCGTCGGCGCTGCTCAGGATGCCGGTGTTGGCGGCCGCCTTGCCGTTCGCCGCCGGCGGGTCGGGCGGCAGGGGCAGCTCCGAGTACTTCACCAGACCCGTGCTCTCCAGCAGGGTCAGGTGGTTGAGCACGAAGCCGTTGGCGTCCGCGGCCAGCTTGCGCACGATGTCGTTGCGGGTGCCGGAGCGAACGCCGCCGATGACCGGGAAGATCTTGCCGTGCGCGGCGCGCAGCCGGTCGACGAAGATCTGGTCGAAGTCGGCGCCGGCCTTCGCCTCCTCCATCTCGGCCAGCCACGTCTGCTGGTCCGAGTTGGGCTCGTCGGGAAGCCGGTAGTTGAGCTTGTTGGCCGCGTCCACCACCAGCTTGTCGAGCTGGGAGTGCTGCTTGGCGATCTCAGCACCCACCTGGCGTACGCGAACCCGGCCGCCTTTTTCGGCGGCCATGTTGCCGGCGGGCATCTCCCAAAGACCGGCGAGCCGCACGCCATTCAACAGGTTCTTGTCGGCGGCGGTGAGTGGCGTGTCCGGGGCGGCCTGGGCGGCTGCCATCGGCAGCGCGAAAGTGGCGATCGTGCCGATGACCAGGCCGGCGAGGACGGCTGCCGCCCGGCGCGATCCGCGCGACCCGGGTGCCGCAAGTCGTCCCGAGAACATCGTTCGAACCTCCCACGTAGAAGCTGGGAGAAACGCTATGGCGAACACAAGGAATCGTCAATCTGGGACGGCTGGAAATAGGGATTTCTTACGTGACATTTAAAGCGAACTTATGCCGTTGCCGCTCATCGCGGGGGCATCGTACGTTCGGATGATGCCACCGGTTCAGACGATGCGTCCAAGTAATCGCATCGTGGCAGATCGTGGTCGTGTTTGACATTCACCGTGGTCGTACCATACTGGCTGGCTGCACCGGGTGCGAAGCCTTGACGAGGGAGGTTCGCCGACGTGCCGACCGCGGATCAGCAAGTGCATCTCGTGACGGCGGCTGTGGGGTTCACGTCCTACGGGCTCCTGTGGCTCACCGCCGTGTGGGGCATCGTGCTGCGCGGCGGCCGGACCCGCCGCCCTTTGGTGTACGGCGTACACATGGTCGCCGGCCTCACCGCGCTCATCCTCGGCGCGGTGCACGGCGCCGCCCAGCTCGCCGCGCCGAGCGGGCCGGTGCGGGTGGTCGACCTGTTCGTGCCGTTCCTCAACCCCGCCGACCGGCTCGGCATCGGCGCCGGGGTGCTGGGGCTGGAGCTGGCCGTCGCGGCCACCCTCGCGGTGCTGGCGCAGCGGCGGCTCGGCGCGGGCCGGTGGCAGGCGGTGCACACGCTCACCTACGCGGCGTTCACGCTGGTCGTGGCCCACATCCTGATCTCCGGGCCGGACACCGCCACGACGGCGGTGTGGGGCGCGGTGATGGCGAGTTGGCTGTTCACCCTGCTGCTCCGGCTGAGCACGATGCCGCTGGCCGCCCGGCTGCGGTTCCGGCGCGGCGACCCCGACGTGGCCTACCGGCGCCCCGTGCGGGCGGGAAGGCCGGCCGGCGGTGATGGTGGCGACGCCGCGATCGCCGTGGACGCCGGCCGCTGCGTGCGGTTCGGGTTCTGCGAGCGGGAGGCGCCGGACATGTTCCGGCTCCGCGACGACGGGCGGCTCGCCTTCCGCGCGGCCGTGCCGCCCGGCCAGGTCCAGGCCGCGCTCCGCGCCGCGGAGGCCTGTCCCGCGCGGGCCATCGCGCTCAGCCGCGCGGCGACCGGCTCCTTCGACCGCTGGGGTGGCGACGCGTCGCCCCAGCGTCGCCCGCCCGCCGCCGACACCGCCTACGAGTCGTCCCTGGAGCTCTCGTACGACTACAACTCCTACGAGGACGACGACCGGGCCCGGTATGACCGCCGCTACTACGACGACCGCTGAGCCGCGGCCCGCCACAACGCCGGCGGCCGGCCACGCCTCTAGGGCTGTGACCGGCCGCCGGGTTCGTGCGGGTTGGGTACGTCAGTAGCTGTAGCCTCCGGAGTCGCCACCCTTGTCGTCCGCCGCGTCGTCCGCCGGCGGCTCGACCGGCTTGGGCGTGATGGTCGGCAGGCAGGTGACGTTGCGCTGGCCGGCTGGGGTGACCACGAACCAGGTGCCGCCGACGGCCTGGCCCTTCCACTGGCCGGGCTTCTTGTCGCCGATGTAGCGGTAGACCGCCCAGTTTCCGATGGTCAGCTGCTTGGTGCCGTCTTCGCGGGTGATGACACCGACCTTGCTCTCGTCGACGCCGGAGAGCTCGGGCTTCCCGTCGTCCGTGTACGCCGGCGGCCAGACCTTCTCGCACTTGTCGACGCAGTTGCTGTCCGGCGGGTTGGCGGTGTCCTTGTCGAAGCGGTACAGCACGAAGCCGTCCTGGTCGACGACGACCTGCCCCATGCGGGGGAGGGTCTTCGCGGTCAGCTTCGTGGTGATCGGAACGTCCTTCTTGGGCGCATCGCCCGTGTCCTCGGCGGCCTCTTCGCTGGCGTCGGGCGCGGGCGCGGGAGTGTCTTCCGCCGCCGCAGCCGCTTCGTTGGCCACCGAGACCTGGTCGTCATCCTGGTTGTAACCAGCCGGAGCACAACCTTGCAGGGCGAGTGCGACCCCTGCCAGAGCGCCTGCCAAGAGAGCGGTTCGCTTTCCCGGTATCACTTGCCCTCCCTGTACATGTCCACTTGGGCCTTGTCGCCGGTTAGTACGGAGGGAGGGGCCAAAAAGATGAACTATCGACCGTAAACAATTTCACAGGCTGGCCCTGAACCAGAGGTGGGCGCCGTGCGTGTGCACGTATGCAAGCGATGTGTACCCAGCAGATCTTTAAGAGAAGTTAAAGGGGGGTGACGCCATTTCGGCGGCACCCCCTGACAGTTCTTAGCTCTTTCTTAAACCGGTACTTCGACGAGTGACTCGACCACGCCGTCCTTGGTAACCTGCTGTACTTGGATACGGTCGATCTCATTACGCGGAGTGGAGGTGCTGGTCTGCAGGAGTAGCGGCTGCGGCTCTTCCTTGGTGCCGTAACCGGCCGGTGGCACCGACCAGGTGTTGAGCACCTCCTTGCTCCCGTCTTCGCGGAGCACGGTAAGCCGGCACTGGCGCGGCCCGGTCAGCTTGGTCAGCTGAAACGACAGCTGAGTACCGTACGGCTTCGTCTCCAGGACGAGCGTGGCCTCGACCCCGGTCTGCGCGTCGCTGCCGGAGAACCGCTCACCGTCTTCACCGATCTCGGGTCCACCGATGCCGGGCCCGTTCGGGTTGCCGGAGTTGACCGGCGGCGTGGCGGGTGTGGTGGTGCTGCCCTCCGCGACGACGTCGCGCGGGGTGCCGCCGTCGCCGAACAGGCGGCCACCGGCGACGAGCGAGACGCCGGTGGTGGTGGCCAGCACCACGACCGCCGCCGCGGCGGCGAGAAGCTGGCGGCTGCGCACCTTGCGGCGGTGCGCGCCGACCTCGACGATCATGCGATCGAGCAGGCGGCCGTCGGACCGCGACTGCTCGGCGGTGATCAGGCTCTCACCGTCTACCTCGGACAGTAGGTTGACCACGGGCAGCATGGACTCGAGCTCGCCCGCGCAGGCCCAGCAGCCGGCGAGGTGCTCCTCGAACTGCTCGGCCTCCTGCGTGTCGAGCACGCCCAGCGCGTACGCGGCGACGTCCCAGTGGGCTGCCCGGCTCATCCGGTCACTCCCCGTTGCTGTAGCGCGCTCCGCAATGCACGGAGCGCATAGTAGACCCGCGACTTGGCCGTCCCCAACGGCAGGCCCAGCGTCTCGGCGGCCTCCGGCACGGTCTTCCCCCGAAAGTACGTCTCCAGGATGATCTCCCGGTGTGGCTGGCTCAGCGTACGCAGCGCGTCCGTCACCGTCATCAGCCGGAGGACCCGCTCCGTCTCGTCCGGTTCGGAGAAGTTTTCCAGGTCTCGCCCGTAGGTCTCCGGCGGGCGCGCGTTTTCGCTGCGGTGGTCGTCGATCGCGATCCGGCGGGCCACCGTGACCAGCCAGGGTCGCAGGGACGACTGGCCCTGAGCGCCGAGGCGGTGGGCGTTGCGCCAGGCGCGGAGCAACGTCTCCTGCACGATGTCTTCGGCTCGCTGCCGGTCGCCGCCGGTCAGTCGCAGCACGAACATCAGCAGCGGGCCGGCGTGCTCTTCGTACAGCTCCCGAACCAGAGCGTCGTCGTGGTTGGGAGCCGAGGACCCGGCTTGGTGGCGCCCGGGGGCGGGTCGTGGCGTCACGCGCTCATCATGGCCCGCGACCGATCCTCCGTCGATAGCCTGCCACCGATTCGCTGACCGCTGGGGCGGCACGGCGGCCGCCCGGTCCCTCGCGCGGCTACCGCGCCACTCCGCGGCTACCGCGTACATAGGCTGTCCAGCGGCGTCTGCATCCCGACCTCCATACGTCGCAGGGCCCGAGACCCCCGGACCATGCTGGAGTACGGGTCAGACCCGCGTTCGGATCAATGCCGCCAGAAACTCGCCGGAGGCGGGGTCGACGGCTGCGCTGACGCATCGTCGATGACCTTGGCACCGTGGGTGAAGCGGTCGAGCTCTCCGTCGAACACGACCCGCCCCGGAAACCAGTCGCCGGCCACCCGCCGCGACAGCGCCGGGATCGGCGGCTCGGTGTGGCCGGCCACGACCACGAGATTGCCGTACCGCCGGCCGCGCAGCACCGTCGAGTCGGCCATCAGGCACGCGTGCGGCAGCGCCGCCCGGATGGTCGCGACCTGACCCTTCGCGTACGCCAGAGGTGGACCGTCGGCGACGTTGACGAGGTAGGTCCCCTCGGGCGCGAGCACCCTGGCCACCTGCCGTGCGAACTCCACCGACGCCAGGTGGGCCGGCGTGCGCGCCCCGGCGAAGACGTCGCCCACCACCAGGTCGTACGACGCGTCGCGGCTCGACTCCAGCGCGTCGCGGGCGTCGGCCACCCGCACCCGCAGCTGCGGGTCACGCGGCCAGGGCAGCTCCCGCCGCACGAACTCCACCAGCGCGCCATCCACCTCCACCACCCGCTGCGCCGAGCCGGGCCGGGTGCTGGCCACGTATCGCGGGAGGCTGAGCCCCCCACCACCCAGGTGCAGGGCCCGCAACGGCCGCTTGGGCGGTGCGGCGAGGTCGACCGCGATCGCCATCCGCCGCATGTACTCGAAGTCGAGGTAGGTGGGATCGTCCAGGTCGACGTAAGACTGCGGGGCACCATCGAGCACCAGCGTGAACGCGCGCGCCCGATCCGGGTCGGGCACCAGCTCGGCGTGCCCGGAGTCGACCCGCGCCGACACCCGATCCGCCGCCCGCCGCCCGCCCGCCATCAGAGCAGTATGGCCCGCCGGTGCGGCTCGACAGACAGCTAGTGGGAGAACAGCGCCGCGGGATCAAGATTGAGTGGGAACGGGTCGGCCGACCGCAGCGCCTTGCCCCCGGTCGCCACGGCGTGCTCCGCGTAGTGCCCGCCCACGAGCCGGTGGAGCCGTAGCGTCAACGCCGCTGAGTCCGGCTCGACCAGCAGGTACCAGGGAATCTTGGCCGTGGCGTAGAGCTGCATCTTGGTGACGCGATCTGTGAACGCGTTGGCGGAGGAAACGATCTCGCAGATCAGGCGGACCTCGGCGGCTTCCAGCACGGAGCCCTCGTCGTCAGTGTCGGCGACCACGACATCCGGGATGACGACGCGACCCGTCTTGAGCCGCACGTTGACCGCCTCGAACACCACGAGGCCGAATTGACGTGTCGCCAGCTTGAGCGCGTAGGCCAGATTCCACGGGAGGAGCTGGTGCCGTTTGCTCGGCGCGGGGCTCGAGATCAGGCTCCCATCGATCAGCTCGATCCGGCTGGAGGTCTCGCCCAACGCGAAGTAGTCCTCCTCGGACCACGGCCCCACGTGCTCATCCAGGGCTGCCGCCGTCATCGCTCACCTCCACCAAGACCGTCTCGCACCGTGACCGATTGGTACAAGTATCCCAACGGGTCAAGCCGTGCGGGCGGTCGCCAGGGTGAGTGCGCGGTGGAGCAGGCGGGCGTCGCCGAGGAGGGCGCGCAGGCGGCGCTCCAGGCCGGCGATCGGGATGAGGTTTTGCGGGGCCCGCGGGTCCTTGTACGAGGTCGACGCGAACCGGGGGAGCGTGACCAGCGACAGGTCGGCCAGCTCGACCGCCTGCTCGATGGTCAGGTCGGGCGAGCACTCGACGCGCACGATGCCGGACCAGGGCGCGCCGGTGGCGCCGGGCAGCCGCAGGTACCAGGACCAGCCGCCCCACGCCGTGCCGAGCCGGAACACCGGTGAGCGCTGCCCGGCGCGCAAGGCGGTGACGACAAGGTAGAGCTGCGGGGAGAGGTATTTCCCCTCCTGCCTCTTGACGAAGCCGAGCGTGCGCGGCAGGTGTCGCCGCTGGCGCAGCGGTCCGTCGACGACGAGGAGGTCACCCTCGGTGCGGGCGACGCCCGAGATCTCCATCTCCAGCGCGGTCAGCGGGCGCTGGATCGCGACCGGCAGCTTGCTCGCCTCGCCGTTGCCGCTCACCCGGTGCACCTCGTAGTGGATCTGGCCGGCGATCACGTCGCCGGCCGACGGGCTCGCCGTGAACAGGCCCCGAGCCACCTGCGCGCCGGCCAGCTCGGCCGCACCCCGGCCGAGGTCGCACCGCACGACGCCGGCGGCGAAGGAGGCGGCCAGCCCGGGGAACGACGTGCCGTCTTCCTCCTCGGTCCACAGCCCCGCGTCGATCCGGCGCACGCCGTCGACGAGCAGCACCACGTCCGGCGCGCGTACACCGGCGGGCGCCTCCAGCGGGCGCCACTCGGCGGCGGGCAGCTCCACGTCGGTGTCGACCTGCGCCGTGCTGGGCGACGCCGGCCCGTCACCGCCCTCGAAGGAAGCCCCGTAGGCCGGATCCCAAGCATCGACGAAGAGCCGGCTCATAACCCGACCCGTTCGACGCGGGCGGTGCGGGCGTCTTTGGTCACCTCGAAGCGGACCGGCACGCGTTCGGCCAGTGAGGGGACGTGGGTGACCACGCCGACCATCCGGTCGCCGCGGGCGGCGAGGCCTTCGAGCGTGGCGGCGACGGTGTCGAGGGTGGCCGCGTCGAGGGTGCCGAAGCCCTCGTCGAGCACGATCGACTCCAGGCTCGCCGACGTGGTGGAGAGGCCCGCGAGCTGCTCGGACAGGGCCAGCGCGAGAGCCAGCGAGGCCTGGAACGTCTCGCCGCCGGAGAGCGTGCGCACGCCGCGCCGCAGGCCGGCGTCGTGGTGGTCGACCACGTAGAACTCGCCCTTGTCGTGCACCAGCTCGTACTGCCCGGCGGACAGCTCGCGCAGGATCCGCGAAGCGCCGTCGACGAGCAGGTCGAGCGCCTCCTCCAGCAGCCACCGCTCGAAGTTGTTGGCGCGCAGGTGGCCGGCGAGAGTCTTGGCCACGTTGCCCTCGCGCTCGTGCGTGCCCCGCTGCTCGCGGAGCCGCTCGGCCTGCTCGCGGCGCTCGACGACCCGCTGGTGGGCGGCCTCGGCGCGGGCCACCGCCACGGCGACCGTCCGGCTGGCGCCGGCCCCGTCGAGGCCCGCCTCCGGGACGGCCAGCTCGGCCGAGGCGAAGAGCGCCGCCAGCCGCCGCTGGATCTCGGTGACCGCCGCGCGCGCGGCCTCCAGGCGGGCGACGGCCTCGGTGCGCTGGCCGGCCCGCTCGGACGCCTGCGCCTCGGCCCAGCCGGCGAGCGTGGCCCAGGCGGCGACGAGGTCGTCACGGTCGGCGGCCGGCGGGCTGAGCCGCCCGACCGCGTCGCGCGCCTTGTCGAAGCGCCGCCACGCCGCCTTCAGCCGCTCGTCGGCCGAGTCGGCGCCGCTCTGCGCCCGACGCTGCGCCTCCCGCGCGGCCCGCACCGCGCCGGCGGCGTCGTCGAGCCGGCCCTGCAGCGCCGCGCGCGCCTCGAGCTCGCGGCCCAGGGCGGCCGGGCCGGGGGAGTCGGCGAGCCGCTCGCCGAGCTCGGCCAGGCGGGCGGTGAGCTGGTCGTGCTGCGCCCGGGCCCGCTCCAGCACCCGGTCGAGCTCGCGCAGCGCCTTGTCGCGCTCGGCCACGAGCTGCGTGGCCTGGTCGGCCTCCTTGCGGGCGACCTTGCCGGCCGCTTCCGCGGCGGCGACGGCCGACTCCGCCACGTCGGGTACCGAGGTCACCTTCTGCGCGCACACCGGGCAGGGCTCACCCGCCACGAGGTGAACCCGCAGCGCGGCGGCCCGGTCGGCGGCCTGCGCGTCCTGGTACGCCTTGCGGGCGTCTTCGAGCTTGCCGGCGGCGAGCGCGGCGTCGGCGCTCGCCTTGTCGAGCGCCTTGGCGGCGGCGCCGTGCTCCTTCTTGGCCGCCTTGACCGCCTCGGCGAGCGACCGCACCTGGCCGGTCAGCTTGTCGTGCTCGGCGTGCGCCTCCAGCAGCAGGCGAAGGGCGGCGACGTCGGGGGCGCCGGCGAGCTGCCCGCGCACCTTCTCCTCGCGCTCCTCGGCGACCGCGACGGTGGCGGACGCCTCGGCGGCGGCCCCGCGGGCGGTGGCGACCGCCTCGGCCACCGCGGCGTGGTCGTCCGGCGGCCGGATCGCCGCGAGCGCGTCGATCTCGCCGCCCAGCTCCTTCAGCGCGGCCGCGGCGCCCTCCGCACCCCGCTCGGCGTCGCGCAGCGCCGGCACGTCCGCCTCGACCGCCGTGGCGAGCTCGCGCATCGCGGTGACCCGCGCGGCGGCCGCCTCCAGTGACTCGTCGTCGGCGTCGGAGAGGTCGTCGAGCAGCTGGTCGACGGCGGCGAGCTGGGCGTCCGCCTGCATCGCGCGGGCCGACGCCTTCTTCTGGATCGCCTCGTAGACGTGCAGGCCGAGCAGGTTGACCAGGATCTCCTGGCGGGCGGCCGGCTTGGCGTGCAGGAAGTCGGCGAACTGGCCCTGCGGCAGCACGACGCAGCTGGTGAACTGCTCGTACGGCAGGCCGATCGCCTCCAGCACCGCCTCGTCCATCTCGCCCGGCGTGCCGGCCAGCACCTCACCGAGGTCTTCCGGCGTGAGCCCGGCGTCGAGCTTGGCCGGGTCGAAGCCGCGCGGCATCAGCTGCAGCCCGGCGCCGCCGGTGGAGACCCGGCCCTTGCCGTCGCGGCGCACCACGCGGGTCGCGACGTATCGCGCGCCGGCCGACTCGAAGACGAGCCGCACCCGCGCCTCGGTCGCCGACGGTGCGAGCGCGTTGACGATGCCCCGGCTGCTCGCCCAGCGCGGCACCTGCCCGTACAGGGCGAAGCAGATCGCGTCGAGCACAGTGGACTTACCGGAACCCGTTGGCCCGACGAGCGCGAAGAAGTCGGCGTCGGTGAAGTCGACGGTGGTCTCCTCGCGAAACACCGTGAACCCGGCCATGTCCAGCCGCAGCGGCCTCATGGGTGGGTCGACACCTCCTCGTACAGCGTGTCGAACAGCTCCTGGACGCCCTCGTCGGCGTGGCCCCGGCTCTCCAGGTAGTCGGCGAACAGGTCGCGTGGCGAGCGGCCGGCGCGCTGCGCGGCGCGGGCGGAGGCGCCGGTGTCGGGCAGCATCTCCGGGTCGATCCGCACCTCGAGCGCCTTGGGCAGCAGCGCCTGCACCTCCTCGCGCAGGCCGGCGCGGGGCGCCTCCCGCACGTACACCCGGAGCCAGCCGGGCTGGTCACCGTCTATCATGGACAGCTCGGCGAGCGTGCCGCGCACGGTGCGCAGCGGCACCGCGGCGGTGATGGGAACGTCGCGCACCTTCGCCGTGCTCTCCGCCGCCACCTCGACGACCGCGACCGACGGGGTGTTTTCCCCCTCGCCGAAGTCGATGGCGAGCGGGCTGCCGCAGTAGCGCACCGGCGCCGGCCCGGGCACCTGCTGCGCCCGGTGCAGGTGACCGAGGGCGACGTAGTGCGCACTGCCCGGGAAGACGGTGGCGGGCACGGCGTATCCCATGACGGAGTGCGCCTCCCGCTCGCCGCCGCCCATCGTGGCGCCCACGACGGTGAGGTGCGCGGTGACAAGGTTGACGGCGCCCGGCCCGAAGTCCTTGCACAGCACGCCCAGCAACCGTCCGATGTGGTCGGCGTAGGTCTGGCTGGCCTCGGCGGCGGTCAGCTCGTACATTTCCGCGGCGCGCACGGCGTATCGCTGGGAGAGGAAGGGCAGCGCGACGAGCCGCCACCGCTCGCCGCCGGCGGTCTTACCCTCCAGCACGTGCTCCGCGGCCGACTCGCGCACGCTGCCGCGCAGCTGCACGCCGGCCGCCTCGGCCCACGGGCGGAGCGCGTCGAGCGCCGCGCCGTTGTCGTGGTTTCCGCCGATCGCCACCACCTGGGCGCCCGTGCCGCGCAGCGCGGAGAGCGCCCGGGTGACAAGGCGGGTGGCCTCGGGCGTGGGGGCCGCCGTGTCGTACATGTCGCCGGCCACGATCACCAGGTCGGGACGCTCGGCGCGGGCGACCTCCACCACCTGGGCGAGCACGGCGATGTGCTCCTCGGTGCGGGACTGTCCCTTGAGGACCTTCCCGACGTGCCAGTCGGACGTGTGCAGGATTTTCATCAGAACGGGATCTCATCTTCCGATCGGCCGCCGACGACGGCGAACGGGTCGGCGGACTGGACGATCGAGCGGAGCGTGGCCGACGGCGCCTGACCCGCCTCGGACGGGCGCGTCGCCCAGGCCGGGAAGGGAAACTCGACGCACAGCGGCACCGGGATGTCGGGCTGGCTGACGAACATCGTGCCCGGCTTTGCCAGCAGCACGCGCTGGCGCTGGGCGGGCGGCAGAAAACCGTACTCCGGGCGGGAGGCCTCGGCGGGGTCGAGCCGGCCGACGACGCGGATCGCCGAGTTGGTGACGATGCGCCGCTCGACCTCGCTGGCGGTCTGCTGCGCGCCGATGAGGACGACACCGAGTGAGCGGCCCCGCTCGGCGATGTCGAGCAGCACCTCCTTGATCGGTGAGGATCCCTCGCGCGGCGCGTACTTGTTGAGCTCGTCGAGCACCACGAACAGCAGCGGCTTCGCGGAGCCGGCCTTCTCCTTGCGCTCGAACTCGGTCTTCAGCGTCACGCCGACCACGAACCGCTGCGCGCGGTCGGGCAGGTTGTGCAGGTCGACGACCGTGACCTGGGCGCTCTCCGCCGTGTTGATCGCGTGCGGCCGGCGCGCGGCGAGGTCGCCGCGGATGAGCCGGGCCAGGTCCTTCTTGCTGGCGATCAGCCGCCGGGCGAACGCGTTGACCGTGCCGGTGTTGATCGCGCTGCCGGCCCAGGTGCCGCGGGTCTCCTCGTCGGTGAGCCGGGCGACCACGAAGTCGACCAGGTCGGGGTAGGACCCCAGGCGGATGCCGTCGATGCTCACCCCGCCGTCGGCCGGCTGGGCGTAGCGGGCCAGGTGGGCGGTGACCGCGTGGACCACCATCGTGTACTGCTGGCGCTCGTCGTCGGCGTCCGCGAACACGTACGGCAAGAGGCGGGCCTCGCAGAACTCGGCGAGCGTCCAGTAGAAGCTGTCGACGCCGGCGAGGCGGCTGCTCACGTCGGGCGCGCCGGAGGAGTCCTTGGCCCTCGGCGGCGCGTACACCCGGACGTCGGGGAACGGCGTTGCGGGCAGGCCGAGCTCCGCGTAGCGCGCGGTGGTGGCGTCGTCGAGCCGGGCGTTGGGGTGGTCGAGGAAGAGCAGGTCTTCACCCTTGACGTTGAAGATCAGCGCCTTCGCGTTGATCGCGTCGCCGCCGAGCACCCCGGAGCGGAACACCGAGTACAGCAGGAAGGTGGCGAAGCTCGTCTTCGTGGCCACGCCGGAGATGCCGGAGATGGAGACGTGGGCGCCGCGGCTGCCGTCGAGGAAGTCCGCGTTGAGAAACGCGGGCAGCCCGTCGCGGCCGGTGCCCATCGGCACCCGCTTTTCCATCCGGTCGAAGTGGAGCGCGGCGGCCCGGAGGTCACCGGTGGCCCGGCGGACGAGCGCGCCGGGAGTGGGTGGCACGTACAGCTCGGGGTCGATCCGGGTGGTGGTGATCTCGGCGGCCTCCTGCACCAGCGCGGGGAGCGTGCCGTCGGCGATGGCGAAGACGTCGGAGTCGAACTGGGCGCCCTCGTGCCGCGCCCGCACCTGGGTCACGACGCCGGCGATCGTGACCGGCTCGCGGTCGGGCAGCTCGCGCTCGGTCACCACCACGTCGTCGAGCTGGAGGTAGCTGCCGGGCGCCACGGCCGTCCAGAACTGCAACGGTGTGGCGTCGGCCGTGCCGAGGACCCGCCCCACCGCCTCACCGGTCTCATCTGCCACGGCACTCATCGTGCACCACCAGACCGACATCACCGCAGACGACTCACCGATATCCACAAGAAGTTGTGGTCATCCACAGGTTCATCCACAAGAACGTGTGGTCATGCGGTCACTTACGGGTGTATCGCAGGAAGAGCGAGCCCTCCGACTCCAGCACGTGGCGCAGCGCCATGCCCTTCGGCGGGCTGGCCGGGCCCGCGGTGATGCGCCCCGCGCCCGGTCCGGTCACCAGCGGCGAGACGGTCAGGCACACCTCGTCGACGAGGTCGGCCGCGGTGAGCGAGCCGAAGAGGTGCGGCCCGCCCTCACAGAGCAGGTGGGCGAGACCGCGCTCACGGAGCCGGGACACACCTTCCGCGAGGTCGACGGACCCGTCACCGAGAGTCAGCACCTCGGCCACCCCGGAGATCGCCTCTCGCCGGTCGGCGGGCGCCCGGCCGTGCGTGATCACGATCGGGCGGACCGGGGCGTCCGCGAACGCGGCCTGTGCCGGGTTGAGGTCGAGCGCGGCGGAGACGACCACCAGCGTCGGGTACTCGGCCAGGCCGTGCGCCCGCCGCCAGGCCCGGCGCTCCTCGCTCAGCCGCACCGCGCGGTAGCCCTCGTGCCGGAGCGTGCCGGCGCCGACGATCAGCCCGTCGCAGAGCATGCGGAGCAGGCCGAAGATCCTCTTGTCGGGTATGCCGGAAAGGCCCTCGGAGAAGCCTTCGAGCTCGACGGCACCGTCCACACTGGTGACGAAGTTGACCCGGACGACCGGGCCGTCCGCGCGGTAGAGGTCGGTCAGCGCGCCGTCGTCGAGCACGCCGCCCGCCTCGAGTCGGGACAGAGGGGCGCTCATTCGCCCGCCGGACCAGTGACCGGGGGAGTGGGTGCCGGGGTACGGTGCTGACAGTCGCACCAACTGCCACCCCGGCAGTCACCGTGTCGCCTCGACCGGCACGCCTGGCAGACCATGTGGAAAACCCTACGGCAGCACGTACGTCAGAACGGGGGACAGCGCCAACCATGCCGCGCCAGATCTTCCAGCTGAAGGTGTCGCTGGCCGACGTCGTGCCGCCGGTGTGGCGGCGGGTGCTCGTGCCGGGCGGTTACACGCTCGACCGGCTGCACCGTGTCGTCCAGCTCGCGATGGGTTGGCAAGACTGCCACCTGCATTCGTTCGACATCGAGGGCGTGCAGTACGGCGAACCGGACCCCGACGGCGAGCTGGCCCTGCGCGACGAGCTCGATGTGCGACTTGACGCGGTGGGCGCGAAGGGCGGCCGGTTCCTCTACACCTACGACTTCGGCGACTGGTGGGAGCACGAGATCATCGTCGAAGACGTGTTCGGCGCCGAGCCGGACGAGCGATACCCCGCATGCGTGGGCGGCGAGCGGGCCTGCCCGCCGGAAGACGTCGGCGGTGCCTTCGGCTACGCCCGCTTCCTCTCCGCGATCAGTGACCCCGCCCACCCTGAGCACGAGGCGATGTCCGCCTGGATAGGCCGCCTTTTCGATCCCACGGAGTTCGCCATGGATCGGGCGACGACCCTGCTCAGGCGGCTGGCGTAGCCGGCTCGCCCAGCTAAACCCCGTTCCGCGCCGCTGGTGGTATTTCGCCCCACTGCGGTCAGTAACGAAATGGGAACGCTCCCACTTGGGTCTTGACACCCTAGAAACGTGCCGGCAATCTCATGGGAGCGCTCCCGGCGGGGTGTGGTGAAAGCCACACACCGGGCACCGTGTGGCGCCAGGCACGCCTTCGAAGCGGTCGTGGGCAGCGGTTTCCGTGCGTCCGCCGGTGGCGTGCACCGGGCACACCCCCACCACACACATCACGACCTGAGAGGGGTCAGGGATGAGCGTTTCGACGCGCCGCCGGCGGTTCGCGGCGGTCGCGCTCGCCTCCGTCGCGGTGCTCGCCGCGACTGCGGCTTGCGGCGATGACGACGAGGGCAGCGGCGACACGGGCGCCAAGCCGGAGAAGCTGGTGGTCGACACCTTCGGCGAGGCCGGATACGAGGACCTGGTCAAGCAGTACGAGCAGCAGACCGGCATCAAGATCGAGCTGCGCAAGGTCGCTCAGCTGAACGAGTTCACGCCGAAGGTCGTGCGCGCGCTGGCCACCGGCAAGGGTGCCGCCGACGTGATCATGCTGGAAGAGGGCATCCTCAACCAGTTCAAGCTCAACCCGGCCAACTGGGTCGACCTGGCTCCGCTGGTGGGCGACCTCAGCAAGGATTACCTGTCCTGGAAGTACGAGCTCGGCAAGGCGCCGGACGGCCGCCTCATGGGCCTGCCCACCGACGTCGGCAGCCTGGGCATCTGCTACCGCACCGACCTCTTCAAGAACGCCGGCCTGCCCACCGACCGTGAGCAGGTGAGTGCGCTGTGGCCGACCTGGGACAAGTTCATCGAGACCGGTAAGACCTACAAGTCGAAGACCGGCAAGGGCTTCGTCGACTCGGCGACGATGGCGGTCAACGCCGTGATGTTCCAGCAGAAGGGGGCCGACCTCTTCTACGACAAGGAAAACAACCTGATCGCCGACAAGAGCCCCGCGGTCAAGGCCGCGTGGGACCAGGCGGTCGCGCTCGCCGACGCCGGCATCACCGCGAAGATCACCACCTGGGCGCCGGAGTGGAACGCCGGCTTCAAGCAGGGCACCTTCGCCGCCACGGCCTGCCCGTCGTGGATGCTCGGCATCGTCGAGTCCAACTCCGGCCCGGAAAACTCGGGCAAGTGGGACCTCGCCGCGGTGCCCGGCGGCGCCGGTAACTGGGGCGGCTCCTGGCTCGGCGTGCCGCAGCAGAGCAAGTACCACGCGGAGGCCGCGAAGCTGGCGGCGTTCCTGACCAACACGGCCGGCCAGGTCGCCGCCTTCAAGAAGAGCGGTCCGCTGCCGACCAACCTGAAGGCGCTGGAGGACCCGTCCTTCACGTCCTTCACGAACAAGTACTTCAGCGACGCGCCGACCGGCAAGATCTTCGGCGAGAGCGTCAAGAACATCGTCCCGACCGTTCTCGGGCCGAAGCACCAGGCGGTGAAGGAGAACGCGCTCGAGCCCGCGCTCCGGGCGTACGAAACGGGTCAGGCCAACCTGCAAGAGGCATGGGAGCAGTTCACCAAGGACGCCGCGACACAGGGCGCGTTCTGATCCACCCGTCTCGATAACGGTCTCGGTGGCGTCCGGGGAGCACCCGGGCGCCACCGAACCCCGTCCGCAACCCCTCGCCACACCCGCCGGCCGCACCCGGGAAGGACGCCCCCATGAGCCTGTCGGCCACCTCTGCCCCGCCCTCCCGCGGCGCGCCAACAAGCCATGCCCAGCCACGCCGCCGCCGCGCGTACTCGCGGTTCACCAAGCTGGACATGAAGTACTCGCCGTACCTCTACGTGGCCCCGTTCTTCGTGCTCTTCGGCATCTTCGGCCTGTACCCGATGCTGTGGACACTGTGGATGTCGCTGCACGACTGGGACCTCGTCGGACCGCACACGTTCATCGGGCTCGACAACTACACCGCCCTGCTCAGCGACGACTACTTCTGGAACGCCGTCCGCAACACCTTCGGCATGTTCGTCCTGGCGACCGTGCCGCAGCTCGGGCTCGCGCTCTTCCTGGCCAACCTGCTCAACCGGCCGCTCCTGCGGGCGAAGACGTTCTTCCGGATGGCCATCTTCGTGCCCAACGTCGTCTCGGTCGCGGCCGTGGCGATCGTCTTCGGCATGCTCTTCCAGCGCGACTTCGGCGTCGTCAACTGGTTCCTCGGCCTCTTCGGGGTGGACGCGATCGACTGGCGGCGGGAGTGGTGGACCTCCTGGATCGCCATCTCCACGATGGTCGACTGGCGGTGGACCGGCTACAACACGCTGATCCTGCTCGCCGGCATGCAGGCGATCCCGCGCGACCTCTACGAAGCGGCCGCGATGGACGGCGCCAGCCCGTGGCGGCAGTTCTGGACCGTCACGCTGCCGATGCTCCGGCCGACGTTCGTCTTCGTCGTGATCCTCTCCACCATCGGTGGCCTGCAGCTCTTCGTCGAGCCGCTCATCTTCAACAACGGCAACATCATCGGCGGCACACAGCGCGAGTTCCAGACCGTGCAGATGTACATGTTCGAGAACAGCATCCAGAACCTCAGCAAGGCCGGTTACGGCGCCGCGGTCGCCTGGGCGCTCTTCCTGATGATCGTGATCGTGTCCATTCTCAACTTCTTGATCACCCGCCGTTCGGTGAAGCAGTGAGGGAGACCCGATGAGCAACCTGTCCACCGGGTCGAAGCGGCTCTGGCGCACCAGCCCGCTCACCTACATCGCGCTGATCCTCGCGGTGATCAGCTCGCTCTACCCGCTGTACTACATGTTCGTGATCGCGACCCGCAGCAACGACGCGATCAACGACACGCCGCCGCCGTTCAGCCCGTCCGGCCTCTTCGGCGACAACATCGGGCGGGCGCTCGACAACGAGACGGCCAACCTGCTCACCGGTATCGTCAACTCGATCATCGTCTCGAGCGTGGTGACCATCTCGGTCGTGCTGACCGGGTCGCTGGCCGGCTTCGCGTTCGCCAAGCTCAAGTTTCGCGGGCGCAACGGCCTGATGCTCGCGGTCGTCGCCACGATGATGGTCCCCACCCAGCTCGGCATCATCCCGCTCTGGGGCCTGATGCAGGACATCGGCTGGTACGACTCGCTCTTCGCTGTCACCGTGCCGTTCCTGGCCAGCGCGTTCGGCGTGTTCATGATGCGCCAGTACGCCAGCTCGGCCGTCTCCGACGAGCTGATCGAGGCGGCCCGCATCGACGGCTGCTCCACCTGGCGGATCTACTGGAACGTCGTGCTCCCCGCGCTCCGCCCGGCCGCCGCCGTGCTCGGCCTGCTCACGTTCATGCAGACCTGGAACGAGTTCGTCTGGCCGTTCGCGATCCTGACGCCGGAAAACCCGACGCTCCAGGTGTCGCTCTCCACCCTCTCGTACGCCTACTACACGGACTACTCGATGGTGTTCGCCGCGACCGCGGTCGGCACCGTGCCGCTGATCGTGGTGTTCATCCTGTTCGGCCGCCAGATCATCGGCGGCATCATGGAAGGTGCAGTCAAAGCGTGACAAGCCCCGACGGCCACCGGGTGGCCTTCCCGCCAGACTTCCTCTGGGGCGCGGCCACCGCCGCCTACCAGATCGAGGGAGGCGCCACCGAGGGCGGCCGTACGCCGTCCATCTGGGACACGTTCAGCCGTACCCCCGGGAAGGTGAAGGGGGGCGACACGGGCGACGTCGCGTGCGACCACTACCACCGCGCGGCCGACGACGTGAAGCTCATGGCCGGCCTCGGGCTGAAGTCGTACCGGTTCTCGCTTGCCTGGCCCCGCATCCAGCCGGACGGGCGCGGCCCGGCCAACGAGGCCGGCCTCGACTTCTACCGCAGGCTCGTCGACGACCTGCTGGCGCACGGCATCGAGCCCTGGGTCACGCTCTACCACTGGGACCTGCCGCAGGCGCTCGAAGACGCGGGCGGCTGGCCGGTGCGCGACACGGCCGGCCGCTTCGCCGAGTACGCCGAGCTCGCCCACCGCGCGCTCGGTGACCGGGTGCGCTACTGGACCACGCTCAACGAGCCGTGGTGCTCGGCGTTCCTCGGATACGGCTCGGGCGCGCACGCCCCGGGCCGCAGCGACGGCGCCGACGCGCTGCGGGCCGCGCACCACCTGATGCTCGGTCACGGGCTCGCGGTGCAGGCGATGCGGGCGGCCCAGCCCGACCACAGCCTCGGCATCACGCTCAACCTGTACGCGATCTCGCCGGAGACCGACTCGGCCGCCGACGCCGACGCGGCCCGCCGGATCGACGGCCTGGCCAACCGCGTCTTCCTCGACCCGGTGCTCCGCGGGCAGTACCCCGCGGACGTGGTGGAGGACGTGAGCGCGGTGTCCGACTTCGGACACGTCCGCGAGGGCGACCTGGCGATCATCTCGGCGCCGCTGTCGGTGCTGGGGGTCAACTACTACAGCCGGTACGTGGTGGCCGCACCCGACGGGGAGTCCGCCGAGCCGTACTGGCGGGCGCCCTCCAACTGGCCGGGCAGCGAGAACGTGCGCTTCGGAAACCGGGGCCTGCCGGTCACCGACATGGACTGGGAGATCGACGCGCCCGGCCTGGTCGAGGTGCTCGGGCGGGTGCACCGCGAGTACCCCGCGATCCCGATCTACGTCACCGAAAACGGGTCGGCGTTCGTCGACAAGGTGGTCGACGGGGAGGTCGACGACCCCGAGCGGCTGGCATACTTCGATGCCCACCTGCGTGCGTGTTCCGACGCGATCGAGGCGGGGGTGCCGCTGCACGGCTACTTCGCGTGGTCGCTAATGGACAACTTCGAATGGGCATGGGGTTATTCGAAGCGCTTCGGCATGATCTACGTCGACTACGACACGCAGGTGCGGATTCCCAAGTCGAGTGCGAAGTGGTACTCCGAGGTGATACGCCGTAATGGTCTGAGCCCCAGCGGCTCGGAAGGGCAGGAACGCGCACAATAGGCTGGTCAGCTAACTGTCAAGGGCCCGCCCGCCGTCCGAGGAGCAGACGATGACAACGCAGCGCACGCGGTCGCTCGGCCGCCCGACCCTGGACGCGGTCGCGGCACGCGCCGGGGTCGGCCGGGGCACGGTGTCCCGTGTCGTCAACGGCTCTCCGCAGGTCAGCCCCGAGGCGCGGGCGGCGGTGCAGCAGGCGATCGAGGAGCTCGGGTACGTCCCCAACCGGGCGGCCCGGGCCCTCGTCACCCAGCGGACCGACTCGGTCGCCCTGGTGATCTCGGAGTCGGGAGAGCGGCTCTTCGGCGAGCCGTTCTTCGCCGGCATCGTGCGGGGCATCCACGCCGGCCTGCTCGACACGCCGATGCAGCTCTGGCTCGCGCTGGCCCAGTCGCCGGCCGAGCGGGAGAAGGTCGAGCACCACCTCACCAACCAGCACGTCGACGGCGTGCTGCTGCTGTCGCTGCACGACGCCGACCCGCTCCCGACACTGCTCGAGCAGCGGGGGCTGCCGACCGTGCTGGGCGGCCGGCCGGCCCGGATGCTCCAGCCGGGGGCGCAGGCGGCCAACTTCGTCGACGTCGACAACGCCGGTGGTGCCCGGCAGGCGGTCGAGTTCCTGATCGGCCGGGGGCGGCGGCGGGTCGCGACCATCGCCGGCACGCAGGACATGGGCGTGGGGATCACCCGGCTCGCCGGCTACAGGCAGGCGATCCTCGACCACGGCGGCACGGTCACCGAAGACCTCGTCGCGTACGGAGACTTCAGCGAGGCCAGCGGCACGGCGGCCATGCGCCGGCTGCTGGAGATCACACCAGACCTGGACGCGGTGTTCGTCGCCTCCGACCTCATGGCGAGCGGAGCGTTGCGAGCACTGCGCGAGGCCGGCCGTCGGGTGCCCGATGACGTGGCGGTGGTCGGCTTCGAAGACGCGGAGATCGCCCGCCAGGCCGACCCGCCACTGACCACCGTCTACCAGCCCGTCGAGGAGATGGGCCAGCAGATGGCGCACCTGTTGATGTCGCTGATCCGACGCGACGAGCTGGAAGAGCCGTACGTGCTGCTCAACACCCACATGGTGCAGCGCGCGTCCGCCTGACGGGGGGCTTCCGCTCAGGTTAACGGACGGTTTTCCCTCCGGAGACATGGCGCAGCAACAGGGACGAAATGGTCATCAGGCACCCTGGAGTCTGCCGGCGTTCGGGCGCCGGCCTGCCGACGGGAGGCTTGCCATGTTGTTGCGGGTTCGGGTGACCCTGCCGGACCGGCCTGGCGCGTTGGGACAGGTGGCGCGGACTCTCGGCGTCGCCGGTGCCGACATCGTGCAGGTGGTGGTCCTGGAGCGGCTGGGGGGCCGGGCCGTCGACGACTTCACGGTCGTGTGGCCGGGCGCCTCCCGGGTCGAGCGGCTCCGCGCCGGCCTCGCCGCCATCCCGGGCGTCCAGGTCGACGGCGTGTGGCGGGCCATCGGCGCGCCGGTCTCCGGCGGACACGACGCGGAGCTGCTCGCCCAGGTCGCGGCCAACCCGGCCGACGGGCTCGGCACGCTCGTCGACGCGGTGCCCGGCCTGCTCGCCGCCGACTGGGCGGCCGCCGCGGTGGTGCCGGCCGACTGGGCCGCCCGCAGCGGGTCCGCGCCGCAGCCCGGCCTCGCCGGGGGCGAGCCCGCGGTGGCGTACTCGAGCTGGCGCGCACCCGAGCCGCTGCTGCTGCCCGAGGTGACCCCGCTGCGCGCGCGGGCGCTGACCGGCTCCGACCAGACGCGCTACGCGGTCGCCCCGTTCGGCCGCGCCGGGCTGGTGCTGATGGTGGCCCGCGGCGACGCCGAGGGGATGCCGGCGGCCGGGTTCCACGTGACCGAGGTCGACCGGGTCGCGCAGCTCGTGCGGGCCGCCGCGGTCATCCTCGGCGACCGCCTGGATCTGGTGACCGCGCCCTCCGCCGTTTCCCGATCATGAGTGATCACGGTTGAGTAACGTCAGAGAAACAGCGACCGTGCAGTCTTGAATTTGGGGGACTGAAGGGGGTTCGCGATGGGTCTGTGGCGGATCAGGGCAACCGTTGACGACCGGCCGGGCTACCTGGCCGTGCTGACTGCCAGCCTGGCGCTCAAGTCGGTCAACATCCTGGCGGTGCAGGTGCACACGACCGAGGCGGGTGCGGTCGACGACTTCCTCGTCGACGCGCCTGACGCGCTCACCGAGGAAGACCTGCTCGCGGCCGTCGAGAGGGGCCGCGGCCGGTACGCCTGGGTCACCCGCACCGAGGCCCGCGAGCTCGCCGACTGGCCGACCCGCACGCTCGCCCTGGCGAGCCGGCTCGTGCGCGACCCCGATTCGCTCGGCGACGCCCTCTCCGCCCTGCTCGGCGCCGACGCCGTGATCTGGCGGCCGGCCCCCGGGCAGGACCGCTACGGCGCCAACCGCGGCGGCATGCGGCTCGTCGACCCGACCGGCGGCACGTACGAGATCAGCCGTCCCGCGCCCACGTTCACCCCGGCCGAGTATGCGCGGGCCCAGGCCCTCGTCGACCTGGCGGCCACCGTCGTGCGCCAGGCCGCCGACCAGGTCACGCTGGTCCTCGCCGACGGTGCCGAGCTGCGGGTACGCCCGGCGGTGCGCGACGACCTCGCCGCGGTCAGCGCCATGCACGACAGGTCCACGCCGCTGACCCGCTACCGCCGTTACCTGACCGGCTCGGCCGCCCCGCACGCCGCCCGCGTCGAGCGCATGCTGGACCCCGACCACGGGGTGACGCTTGTGGCACTCGCCGCCGACGACCGCGTGGTTGCGACGGCAACGCTCGTCGCCGAGGGCGAGATCGGCCAGGTGGGCCTGCTGGTCGAAGACGCCTGGCAGCGCCGCGGCATCGGCACCGCCCTGCTGCGCCGCCTCGTCGCACACGGCGAGCGCGCGGGCTACGCGGCGCTCGTCGCGCACACCCACGCCGACAACACCGCCATGCTCGCCACCCTCCGCCGGCTAGGCCGCTCCGGCCCAGCCCCGGAGCGCGACGACACGCTGCTGACGGTGACGCTGCCCCTGGCCTCCGCCACGGTAGGCACGTCGGCGCCGACCTGATCGAGCACGGCCAACGACGGCGGCCCGGCCCCGATGCGGGACCGGGCCGTTTGGCTGGTGCGCGGGGCATACCCTTCGTGCGTGGAGACGATCGCCGGCATCGGCGGCCTGCTCATCGTGATCGTGATGCTGGTCTACCAATGGGGACCCTGGGGCAAGTCGGACGACGACGACACAGGCCCTGGCGGTTGAATATTTCCCGGGCCCGCGTCAGCGGCGGACCGTCGCTCCCGCCGGAGACCGCGAGGCCCGGCGGCTCGCAGGGCGAGCCGAAATCCCCGGCCCCAAATGGTCGAAATGTGCGGTGTCGCCACATGGCCGGTAACGTAGCGTAATCAACTTCGGGGCGCAGGTTCGCGATCTAGAACGGTTAGGGTCGATATAGCGCCCTAACCGTTCTAGATCGCGAACCTGGCGCCAGTTACCTGCCACTGCTGTCACTCGGGGCTACGAAAGCCTTTGGCGATCTTCCCGGCCGCCGAGCCGGCAGCGGACAATGTGGACTAAACGTCTTCGTCGGGCGGTGCGAGCCCCTTTGGACCCGCCGCGTGGGGTTGGGCTTGGCGCGCGGAGGTGGCAGCGGGGGCCGGGGATCTCGGCGAGCCCTGGCGAGCCGCCGGCCGCCGCGGTCTCCGGCGGGAGCGGCGGTCAGCGGCTGACGCGGACCCGGGAAACTCCTTTGAAATCTGGGATTTGGGTTACGGCTACGAGGTCGAAGGTGGGTAGCTCGTGTAGTCGGGGAAGTTGCCGTAGAGGCGTTCGCCCGGTGGGCCGAGCGTGACCGCCTGGACGAGGAGGTCGCCGCCGACGAAGGCGCCCTTCCAGGAGGCGCCCCGCCCGCCGAACGGCTCTTCGCGGTCGCCGCGGGAGCGGGGCTTGTTGATGCCCACCTTGAAGGCCTGGAGGTCGACCGCCAGCTTCGCGGCCTCCTCCTCGTCGTCGCAGGCGAGGCTGGCGACGAGGGCGCCGTTGGAGGCGTTCATCTGGGCCAGCAGCTCTTCCTCGGTGTCCACGACAACGATGGTGTCGACCGGGCCGAACGGCTCGGCGTGCATCAGGCGCGAGCGGCCGGGCGGGGCGAGCAGCGCGGCGGGCGCCACGTAGGCCGACGTGTCCTGGCCGGGGAGGAACGTGCCGCGGTCGAGGCGGCCGCGGTAGAGCGGGACGGCGCCGGCGCGTACCGCCTCGTCGACCTTGCGGTGCAGCTCGTCCGCTTTGGCGGCGCTGATCAGCGGGCCGAAGTCTAGGTCGGGGAGGGGATCGCCGGCGGCGGCGACCGCGAGTGGGTGGCCGAAGCGGACGTCGCGCACCACCGGCAGGTACACGTCGAGGAAGGCGTCGACCAACTCGCGTTGCACCACGAAGCGCGGGTAGGCCGTGCACCGCTGCTTGCCGTACTCGAAGCCCTTCTTGAGGTGGGCGGCGAGGGTGTCCCAGCGGGAGAAGTTCCAGACGCCCCAGGCGTTGAGGCCCTCCTGCTCGATCATGTGGCGCTTGTCGGTGTCGAGGAGGGCGGCGGCCACCTTCCCGCCGTTGGAGCGGCCGCCCACGAACGCGACCGCGCCGATCTCGGGGGAGCGTACGAGCACCTCGCTCAGCTCCTCGCCGCCGCCGGAGAGGAGGGTCGCGGGCAGGCCGGCGCGGCGCATGAGCGCGTGCGCGACCGTGAGGCAGACCGCGCCGCCCTGGGAGGGGGTCTTGGCGATGACCGCGTTGCCGGCGAGCAGCTGCACGAGCTCGGCGTGCACGAGCACGCTCATGGGGTAGTTCCAGCTGGCGATGTTGCTGACCGGGCCGGGAAGGGGATGGCGGCCGGCGAGCTGTCGGTCGATCTGCTCGGTGTACCAGCGCACGCCGTCGAGCGCGCGGTCGACGTCGGCGCGGGCCAGCCGCCAAGGCTTGCCGATCTCCCAGACCAGCAGCAGCGCGAGCGTGTCGCGGTGGGCGGTGAGGTCGTCGAGGGCGGCGGTGACCCGCGCCTTTCGCTCGGCCAGCGGTGTCGCGGCCCAGGCCCGGTGGGCGGCCGCCGCGGACGCGACCGCCGCCCGCGCGCCGGCCGCGTCCACACGGGACAGACGGGCGAGCGCGGTGTTGTCGACCGGCGTACGGACCGTGCTGGGCGTGCCGATCGAGTGCCATCCGCCCTCGGTGAGGTTACGTAGGGTCACGTCACGGCTGGTGGTGGTGCCGTCGAACGCCTCTGGTGTCGCGGCGACCGCGCGGGCGAGTACGTCCGCCCACGCGGTGCCCGGGGCCTGGTGCAGAGCCATGCTGCCTCCTCGGTCCGGCTTTCCGTTTGGCAGAGGGTCCCGGCCGAGCGAGGTGGGCCGCAACTGTACTTTCGTATGCCAAAGTGCCTCTACCTGCAATTTTCTAATTAACACGTTCGCACTGGAGCGTGTGGCCAGGCCGGATAGAGAGCGCCCTTCACAACGGCGAAACATTGTGAGAACATTGGTGGCTATATATGGGAGCGCTCCCATCTCCCAGGCCAAACCCACCCGTTCGCGGCTCTCCCGAAAACGAGGCGAGGGGCGGATGCGCCCACACCCGCCCCTCGATGTCCTCACTACGCGTAGTCGCGCGCGGCTCCACAACAGACTCCGGTCTTCGCCTCGCGCGACGGCGATGTGAGGGCCGGAGCCTGGAAACACGGACAGGAGCGATTCTAGTGTCTGGCGGAATGATCGGGTATCGCCGTGCGGGCGCCGTGGTATCGGCCATCGTGGTCGCGGTGGCCGCGGCGATCTGGGCGGCGCCACGCTCGGAGGCGGCCGGTGCCTACAACTACGGCGAAGCTCTCCAGAAATCCCTCTTCTTCTACGAGGCACAGGTGTCCGGCCGCAAGCCGGCGTGGAACCGTGTCTCCTGGCGCGCCGACTCGGCGATGAGCGACGGATCGGACGTGGGGCTCGACCTGACGGGTGGCTGGTTCGACGCCGGCGACCACGTGAAGTTCGGCTTCCCGATGGCGTTCACCACCACGATGCTCGCGTGGGGCGCGGTGGAGTACCGCGACGCGTACGCCGCCTCGGGCCAGCTCACCCACCTGCTCGACAACCTCCGCGTGCCCAACGACTACTTCATCAAGGCGCACCCCTCGGCCAATGTCCTCTATGGACAGGTGGGCAAGGGCGACGACGACCACAAGTGGTGGGGTCCGGCCGAGGTGCTGCCGATGGCGCGCCCCGCGTACAAGATCGACGCGAGCTGCGGCGGCGCGGACCTGGCCGGCGAGACGGCGGCCGCGATGGCCGCGTCCTCGATGGTCTTCCGCCCCACGGACGCCGCGTACGCCAACACGCTGCTCACCCACGCGCGGCAGCTCTACACGTTCGCCGAGACGGTGAAGCGGATGTACCACGAGTGCATCACCGACGTCACCAGCTTCTACAAGTCCTGGAGCGGCTACGCGGACGAGCTCGTGTGGGGCGCCATCTGGCTCTACCGGGCCACCGGCGACGCCGCCTACCTCGCCAAGGCCGAAGCCGGCTACGACGCGCAGGGCAACGAGAACCAGACCACCACGAAGATGTACAAGTGGACGATCGCGTGGGACAACAAGCAGTTCGGTAACTACGTGCTGCTGGCCAACCTCACCGGCAAGCAGAAGTACGTCGACGACGCCAACCGCTGGCTCGACTGGTTCACCGTCGGTGTCAACGGCGAGAAGGTGCGCACCTCGCCCGGCGGCATGGTGGTCGTCGACAGCTGGGGCGCGCTGCGGTACGCGGCCAACACCGCCTTCGCCGCCCTCGTCTACAGCGACAAGACCACCGACGCGACGCGCAGGACGCGCTACCACGACTTCGCGGTCCGGCAGATCGACTACGCGCTCGGGGCAAACCCGCGCAACTCCAGCTACGTCATCGGGTTCGGCGCGAACTCACCGAAGAACCCCCACCACCGCACCGCGCACGGCTCGTGGTGGGACAACATGACCGTGCCCACCAACACCCGCCACGTCCTCTACGGGGCGCTCGTGGGCGGGCCCTCCTCGCCCGACGACGCGTACAAGGACGAGCGCAACGACTACGTGATGAACGAGGTGGCCACCGACTACAACGCCGGCTTCACCTCCGCGCTGGTGCGGCTCTACAAGGAGTACGGCGGGACGCCGCTGGCCGGCTTCCCGCAGCCGGAGACGCCGGACATCGACCAGTTCACGGTCGAGACCACCGTCATGCAGAACGAGCCGCGGGCCACCGGCCTCAAGGCCATCGTGTACAACAAGTCGGCGTTCCCGGCGCGGGCGCTCACCCGCTCGGTGTTCCGCTACTACTTCACCCGCGAGGGTTCGGCCGCTCCCGTGGTGACGCCCGGGTATACCCAGGGCTGCCCCTCGCCCACGACGGCCCGCCAGCACAGCGGCGACATCTGGTACGTCGAGATCGACTGCACCGGGTACACGATCGCGCCCGCCGGGCAGTCGCAGCACCGGATGGAGGTGCAGTTCAAGATCGGGGTGCCCGAGGGCGGCACCTGGAACCCGGCCAACGACCCCTCGTACCAGACGGCCACTGGCCCCAACAAGGCCGTGCCCCTCTACGAGAACGGCGTGAAGCTCTGGGGCGACCCGCCCGGCAACGTCACGCCCAGTCCGACTCCTTCACTGTCGCCATCGGTGTCTCCTTCGGTGTCGCCGTCCCCGTCGGTGTCGCCGACCCCGTCGCCCACGACGCCGGGGCCGTCCGGGCCGTGCTCGGTCGCGTACAGCACCAGCGACTGGTCGACCGGCTTCACCGGCAGCCTGACCATCCGCAACACCGGTACGGCCGCCTGGTCGTCGTGGACGGTCGCGTTCACGTTCCCCGCCGGGCAGCGCGTCACCCAGGGCTGGGGCGCCCGCTGGACGCAGAGCGGCGCGGCCGTCACCGGCGCCAACGAGTCCTGGAACGGCGCGGTACCCGCCGGAGGGTCGCTGTCGGTCGGCTTCAACGCCTCGCACACCGGCACCAACCCCAGGCCAACGGCGTTCACCGTCAACGGCGCCACCTGCACCCTGGCGTAGGGGGACGCTCGTCCGCGGGGGCGCGCCACGGCGGCGCGCCCCCGCACCTTGCGTACGAATTCCCACTTGGCGGGGGGATGATCACGATTCGTCAGAGCTGTGTTGAGCGGCGAGTTTGATTCGCGACGCCGGGTCGCCTGTCGGCAACTCGGCGTTGCAGGTACGGTATTCGGCGTCATCGTCCACACGGGGTTGGCGGGGGCGGAGGTGGGGAGTGCCGGTCACAGGCCAACGCGTCGTGCGACGGACGTTGGGGCGGCGATTGACGCGATTACGGACGGCGTCCGGGATGAGCCGGCGGGAGGTGGCAGAGGCGCGGCTCGGCATTTCGGAGCCGACACTGCACCGCATCGAGACGGGCAAGGTGCCGGTCACGGCGGCAAACGTGCGTGCGCTCTGCTGGCTGTACGGTGCGGACCAGAGCATCACCGACGCGCTAGCCGAGCTGGCGCTCGGCACGTCCCAGCAGGAGTGGTGGGACGCCAGCCCGGTGATCCCGGAGTGGTTCAAGCTCTACGTCGGTCTTGAGGCTTCGGCGTCCCGCATGTTCGGGTACGACGGCGAGGTCATCCCCGGCGAGCTGCAGACCCCGGAGTACGCGCGGGCCGTCTTCGGCGCCGAGCAGCCGGCCGACTCCGAGGCCGCCGAGCGCCACATCAAGCTGCGCATGCAGCGGCAGAAGGCTCTGTTCGCCCGTAACCCGCCGCTCCGCCTCGTGACGGTGCTGGGCGAGGGCGCGGTGAGCCGCCCGGTCGGCGGGGAGCAGGTGCTCAAGGCGCAGGTCGAGCACCTGCGGCGGCTGTCCCAAGAGGACTCCGTCGACATCCGGGTGCTGCCCTTCTCGGTCGGCGCGCACGCGGCGATGGCGGGCGCCTTCCGCATCCTGGAGTTCGACGACCCGGACGACCCCGACGTGGTCTACCTGGAGTCCCACGTCGGCGCCCTCTACCTGGAGGAGCAGGCCGAGGTCGACGAGTATCGCCGGATATTCGACCTCATCAGCAAGGATTCCGTACCAGTGGGGGAGTACCGGTGACGACCTGGGGAAGGGCGTGACGAGGGTGGGCAACGGCGCACAGGGCGCACATCAGAAGCCGGCCACGGCGGCTCGGATGTACGACTACTACCTGGGCGGGATCCACAACTTCCCGGCAGACCAGGAGGCGGCCAAGGCGGTGATCGAGCGGGCGCCGCTGATCCGGGCCAGCGTCCGGGCCAACAGGGCGTTCCTCCGCCGCGCTGTCCGCTACCTGACGTCGGTCGGCATCCGCCAGTTTCTCGACATCGGCTCCGGCATCCCCACCGAGGGCAACGTGCACGAGATCGCCCAGGACGCGATCCCGGACGCGCGGGTGGTCTATGTGGACATCGACCCGGAGGCGGTTTCGGAGAGCCTGGAGCTGCTGGAGGGCAACCAGTGGGCCACGGCCATCCGGGCCGACGCGCGCGACCCGCGGTCCATCCTCGACCACCCGCAGACGCGCAAGCTGCTCGACTTCGACCAGCCGGTCGCGGTCCTGCTGGTCGCCGTCCTCCACTTCGTCGAAAACACCGACGAGGCGCGCGAGATCGTGGCGACCTTCCGCGACGCGCTCGCGCCGGGCAGCTACCTGGTGCTGGCGCACTCGACCGTCGACGAGCTGGTGTTCGACCCGGCGATGCTCAAGCGCACGCTCGACATCTACCGCCGGCAGACCGCGACGCCGCTGACCACCCGCACGCGTGGCGAGGTCTTGTCGCTCTTCGAGGGCTTCGAGCTGGTCGAGCCGGGCCTCACCTGGCAGACCCTGTGGCGGCCCGACCCGGACGACGTCGACGAGTTCAAGGACAATCCGCACGACTCCAGCATCTACGGCGGCGTCGGGCGCCTCGCCTGAGACCACCGTCCACATAGCATGATCGCCGGCCCCGCGGGGCCGGCGATCTTTTTCTTGGTGTCCGCAGCGGTCAGTCGGCCAGGAGCTGGTCGAACTCGCCGCGCTTGGCACCGAACAGGAACGAGTCCCACTCCTCCGTGGTGAACACCACGGTGCCCGCGTCGCGTGCCTTGCTGTTGCGGACCTCGATGAGGCCGTCGTGGCGACGTGCCTCGACACAGCTGCCGCCGTTGCCGGTCGACCTGCTGGACATGATCCAGCCGGTTTCGCTACTCATCAGTACTCCCTCGCGCTGGAGTGCTTGCTGTGGGTAACCGGCGCGACCCCCGGGCCGGTGGCCGGTGTGCCACCCGATGCCCGTGTGACAGGCAGAACCGTCGTTTCGCACGCACGGATCATTCTTTCACCACGAAAGTGGCACGCACCTAGAGTAGCCGAAACTAGTTCCGATGCACGATGTCGTCGTGACAGTTATCCAGGTGAAATCTTGCACGTGCGTCGGCAAACTGTCATGATTCGTTTGTGGCGCGGGGCGACCCGTCGTCGCCCAACGTCGACTCGACGGCTACCCAGTGGCCCGCCGCAGTCTGGAGAGGATGGCAGATGCGGATCCTCGATCCCGCCGCCGCCGGCACCGGCGGTGCGCCGCCGGGTGGCGGGCAGCTGCGGACCGAGGCCGACGCCGCCCGACTCCAGGCCCGCATCGACCAGCTCGAAGCACACGTGCAGCGGCTCGAGCAGGAGCGGGTGACGCTCCGCTGGATGGCCGGTCACGACGCGCTCACCGGCCTCGCCAACCGCCGCCTCTTCCACGCGCTCGCCCCGTCGCTGCTGCGCACCGACGGGCGCTCGTCGGCCGTCCTGATCCTCGACCTCAACGGCTTCAAGCCCATCAACGACACGTACGGCCACGACGCCGGCGACGAGGTCCTCTGCGTGATCGCCCGGCGCATGGCCGCCTGCCTCGGCGACCACTTGGTGGCCCGGTTCGGCGGCGACGAGTTCGCCGCGCTGCCGAGCGCGCCCCGCCCGGACGCCCCGGAGGCGTGGTGGCACGAGGTCGCCGCCTCGCTGAGCGCGGCGATCGCGCCCCCGATGGTCATCGCGGGCCGCACACTTACCGTCACCGCCTCGATCGGCGTCGTCCCGGCCGGGCGCCCCGCCGACCTTCCCGACCTGCTGCGCCGGGCGGACCAGGCGATGTTCCGCGCCAAGCGGCACGCGCGCACCACCGGCAAGGCCGGCATCACCTGGGTCGTGGCCACCGAGAGCGGCGGCCGCGCGGTGACCTACGAGCCGCCTGCCCCTTCCACCGCCCCGATGGGCCTGACCGCGTCGGCACCCGCTGTGCCCTACCGGCCCGGCGACCCGGTGTGGGTCCACCGCGACGGCATGCGCCGCGCAGGCGTGGTCGAAGGCGCCTCCGAGTGGGCGGCCCTCGTCCGCTACCGGTGCTCCGACGGCGCCGGCACGATGGTCGACACGATGCCCGCGGACTGCCTCGCGATCCGCGCCGAGGCAGATCCCCACCTGGACCGCGAGTCGTCCGAACCGTGATCAAATCTCGCTTCGACTCGACCGTTCCGACGATCGGTGACGGGATTTGATCAAACGGCCGCGGGAGGTCTGACGGGGGTCGTCACTACCGTCCCGGGCGCGGTAGTGACGACAGATTTCAGCTACGGCGACGTCCGTGGTGTCCCACTCACCTTGAGTTGAGCTTCAAGAGGATTTCCCAGGTCCGCGTCAGTGGCTGACCGCCGCTCCCGCCGGAGACCGCGGTGGCCGGCGGCTCGCCAGGGCTCGCCGAAACCCCCGGCCCCCGCTGCCACCTCCGCGCACCAAGCCCCACCCACCCGCCGAGTCCGAAGGGGCTCGCACCGCGAGAAAGATCGTCGAGGCCTTGTCCGGAAACGGTTTCCACCGCCCCGGCGGACCGAGGGTTTATCCCCAACCCCGAAACCTCGCTAGACGATGCGGAGGTCGAGGTCACCGTTTGTCCACAATGTCCTAAGCCGCCAGGCCGGCGCCGACCGAGCCGGCGGGCCTCGGTCGCGGGCGGTAGCCACCGCGCCGGGTAAAGGGCACCAGGTTGGCGATCTAGAACGGTTAGGGCGCTATATCGACCCTAACCGTTCTAGATCCACATCTACGCCCCGCATCTAATCACGCTACGTTACCGAGGGTGCGGCGGCACCCGCACATTTCGCCCATTTTGGGCCACCGCGACGACCGTCGTGGTCCGGGCCGCCGCTCCCCGTGGCCGCACCCGTCCGCGGCTGGCACCAAAGTATCCCCGCGCGCGGATCCGGGCAGCGGGGTGAGATTGCCCAGACTCGCAGGGTGAGGTCGCGGGAGCGACGGCCGGGTGGGCTTGGTGCGCGGAGGTGGCAGTGGGGGCCGGGGATCTCGGCGAGCGCTGGCGAGCCGCCGGCGGCCGCGGTCTCCGGCGGGAGCGGCGGTCTGCAGGTGACGCGGACCCGGGTATATATATGTCAGCCGTCAGAGCGGACCGTGCCGTGCTCGACGCAGGTGGCCGACCAGCCGGCCGGCAGCACCTGCACCTTCATGCGGCGGCGGCATGAGGGGCAGTAGCGCGGCGGCTCCAGGCGGCGGGCGGCGGCGCAGGCGGTGTGGTCGCCCTCGGCCGCCCGCTCGCCGCACCTGTCGCACCAGACGGCGGTCATGGCGCCGGTGCTCACAGCGTCGCCGAGAGGGCCTTGACCGGCATCTTCAGGTCGTCGAGCAGCGCAAGGTCGGCGCTGGCCGGCCGGCCGAGCGTGGTCAGGTAGTTGCCGACGATGACCGCGTTGATGCCGCCCAGCAGGCCGTCGCGGGTGCCCAGGTCGCCGAGCGTGATCTCGCGGCCGCCCGCGTACCGCAGGATCGTGCGCGGCATGGCGAGCCGGAACGCGGCGATGGCCCGCAGCGCGTCCTTGCCCTCGACCACCGGGCGGTCGCCGAGCGGGGTGCCGGGGCGGGGGTTGAGGAAGTTGAGCGGGACCTCGTGCGGGTCGAGCTCGGCCAGCTGCGCCGCGAACTCCGCCCGCTGCTCCACCGTCTCGCCGAGCCCCAGGATGCCGCCGCAGCACACCTCCATGCCGGAGTCGCGGACCATGCGGAGAGTGTCCCAGCGCTCCTCCCAGGAGTGGGTGGTGACCACGTTCGGGAAGTAGGAGCGGGAGGTCTCCAGGTTGTGGTTGTAGCGGTGGACGCCCATCTCGACGAGCTCGTCGACCTGCGCCTGGCTGAGCATGCCCAGCGACGCGGCGACCTGGATGTCCACCTCGGCGCGGATGGCGGCGACGCCCTCGCGCATCTGCTTCATCAGCCGCTCGTCCGGCCCGCGCACGGCGGCCACGATGCAGAACTCGGTCGCGCCCGTGGCCGCCGTCTGCTTGGCCGCCTCCACAAGCGAGGGGATGTCGAGCCACACCGAGCGGACCGGCGAGGTGAACAGGCCCGACTGGGAGCAGAAGTGGCAGTCTTCGGGACAGCCGCCGGTCTTCAGCGAGACGATGCCCTCGACCTCCACCTCCGGCCCGCACCACCGCATACGCACCTCGTGGGCGATCTGCAGCGCGTCCGGCACGTGCTCGTCGGGCAACCGCAGAACGGCCGCCACGCCGGCCTCGTCGAGGCCGATGCCGTGTTCGAGCACCTGGGTACGGGCGAGGTCGAGGATCTCTGGCATGGTCGTACCTTACAAGGGGGATGTCGAGGTGAATCATGAGTGACTGGCTAGAGCGACTTGAGCGCAAGGCTGAGCTGCGCGCCAAGGCCGGGCTCGCGCGGGAGCTGAGACACCGGGGGCCCGACGATCACGTGGTCGATCTGGCCGGCAACGACTACCTCGGGCTCGCTACGCACCCGGCCGTGGTGGCGGCGGCCCAGGCGGCGCTCGGCGCGTACGGGCTCGGCGCCATGGGCTCCCGCCTCGTCCGCGGCTCGACCGGCGCTCACCGCGACCTCGAGGAGCGCCTTGCCAGCTGGCTGGGCACCGAGGCGGCGCTGGTCTACTCGTCCGGCTACCTGGCGAACGTGGGCGCGGTGCGGGCGTTGACCCAGCCGCGTACCCTCCTCGTCTCCGACGCGCACAACCACGCCTCCCTGATCGACGGGTGCCGCATCTCCGGTGCGGAGGTGGTCGTCACCCCGCACGCGGACGTGGCCGCGGTCGAGGCGGCGCTGGCCGCCGCGCCTGGGCGCCCGGCGGTGGTGGTGACCGAGTCGATCTTCTCGGTCGACGGTGACCTCGCCCCCCTCGCCGACCTGCACGCCGCGGCCCGCCGCCACGGCGCGCTGCTGCTGGTCGACGACGCGCACGCGCTCGGCGTGATCGGCCCGGCCGGTGCGGGCGGCGTGGTCGCCGCGGGCCTGGCCGGCCAGCCCGACGTGGTGGTCACCGCGACGCTCTCCAAGTCGCTCGGTGCCGCCGGTGGCATCATCGCCGGCCCCGCGCCGCTGACGCGGCACCTTGTGGACACGGGGCGGACGTTCATCTTCGACACCGCGCCACCCCCGGCCGTGGTCGCGGGCGCGCTCGCCGCGCTGGAGGTGGCCCGCGCCTCCGACGGCCTCCGCGCGGAGCTCGCCGACCGGGCCACCACACTCGTACGCCGCGTGCGCGCCGCCGGCCTCGACGTCACCGAGCCGGCCGGTGCTGTGGTGTCGGTGACCGCGCCGGGCCCCGAGACGGCGGTGGCGTGGGCCGCGGACTGCCGCGACCGCGGTGTGGCCGTAGGCTGCTTCCGTCCACCTTCCACTCCGGACAGTCGGGCCCGGCTGCGGTTGACGGTCAACGCCGGCGTGCCGAGGGCCGACTTCGACCGGGCCCTCGACGTGATCGTGGAGTGCGCACCGTGAGTGAGCGAGTTGGCGCGGCGGCGTCTGGACGGAGTCGCCCCGCCGACGTGGTCGGGGTTTCGGGGTGGCGGAGGAAGACGTCGCCTTGGGCGCCGCACGAGCGAGCGAACCTGGAGGCGCCGTGACGGGTGAATGGCGGGGGCCGGTCGTGGTGACCGGCACCGACACCGACGTCGGTAAGACCGTGGTGACCGCGGCCATCACGGCGGCCGCGCAGGCGGCCGGGTTGCGGGTCGCGGTGGTCAAGCCGGGCCAGACGGGCACCTCCACGGGCGCACCCTCCGATGTGGACGTCGTCAACCACCTGGCGAGCCCGGCGACCGCCCGCACGCTCGCGTCGTATCCCGACCCGCTTGCCCCGCTGGCCGCCGCGCGGGTGGCGGAGCTGCCGCCGCTGGAGCTGTACACGGTGGTCGACGAGGTCCGCGCCGAGGCGGAAAAGCACGACCTCGTGCTCGTCGAGGGGGCGGGCGGGCTGCTGGTGCCGATGGGCCTGCGCCCTTCCGGCGAGCCGTGGACCGTCGCCGACCTCGCGGTTTCGCTCGACGCGCGTGCCGTGGTGGTCAACCGCGCCGGTCTCGGCACGCTCAACCACACCGCGTTGACGCTGGAGGCGCTCGACCGCCGTGGTGTCTCGGCCGGCGTGGTGCTCGGGGCGTGGCCCGCGGAGCCGGAGCTCGTGCACTGGGAAAACCTGGCCGAGCTGCTGCCCAACCTGGTGGGTGCGTTGCCGGACGGGGCCGGTGGCCTCGATCCGGGCGTCTTCCAGCGCAGCGCGCCTGGGTGGCTCACGCCTCCGCTGCACGGCGTGCTCGACGACTGGCGCGTGTGGGCCGAGGACGCTTCTTAGGACCCGGGGCGGCGTTGGATGACGAAGGCGTCGGGCATGCGGAACGAGAGGTTGTCGGGGCACCACGGGGGGCGGACCACCTTGGCGGCCTCAAGCAGTGGCGCGGTCTCGGCCACCACCACGGACGCCTCCATGCGGGTGAGCTGGGCGCCGACGCAGCGGTGGGCACCCGCGCCGAAGGCGAGATGCCGCCGCGATCCCCGCTGACCCGGGCGGAAGTCGTCCGGATTGGGCACGACTGCCCCGTCCCTTCCGGCCCGCGCCAGCCACAGCACGACGCTCGTGCCGCGTGCGACGGGCGCGCCGCCGAGCACCGTGTCGCGGGAGGCTACCCGCCGCCACGTGACGATCGGCGGTACGAGGCGCAGGCCCTCCTCGACCACGTCGTCGACGGTGACGGTGCCGGCGCGCAGCCCGTCCAGCACCGCCGGCTCACCGGCCAGCCGGTGCAACAGCAGCGTGAGAAACTGCGAGGTCGTCTCCTGCCCCGCCACAAGCAGGAAGAAGAGCGCGCCCACCACGGTGTCGAGGCTCTCCGCGTGTGCCCGCAGGTCGGCCGCCAACCCCGGCCCATCCTTCGCGAACTCCCGCAACACCGCGTGAAACCGCCCCACGATCTCGGCGAGGGCGAGCTGGCGGTCGAGCGCCACCGGTGCCCAGAAGAGTTCCAGCGCGGCCCGCGTGAACTCCTTGACCACCGCCGCCTCGGCGTCCGGCAGCGCGACGAGGCGGGCGAGCACAAGGAGGGGGAGGTCGGCGGCGAGATCCGCGTACAGGTCGACGGGCTGCCCGGCGTCGAGGTCGCCCGCCAGCCGCGCGACCCGCGCCCGCACGACGGTGGTTAGCCACGGCCGCTGCTCCTCGACCCGCTTCGGGTGCAGCGCGTCGGCGACGATCGCCCGGATCGCGGGGTGGCTGGGGTGCCCGTTGTTGGCGAGGGTCGGCGGCAGCCGGAAACCGTGGTGGGTGAGCACCCGCAGCGCGGCGACGGGGATCGGGGTCATCGCGTCGAGCGCGTTGTCGGGGCGGTAGGTCTCCTGGTCGGCGAGCACCTGACGGACGAGAGCGTGGCGCGTCACGACCAGGTGCTCGACCCCGACGTGATCGGCGACGGTCGCGACGTCGGGCCAGTCCCGCGCTGGCGCCTCCCAGGTCCGGAACAGCACGCCGGCCACCGTACCGCCCACCGCTAGAGGGTAGATCCAGCGATCTCCCAGACTGTGGTGTGCTTGATAGCGGCGTCTTCAAGGGTGGCCACCACCGGGACGTCGTAGGACGCGACCTCGCGCAGCGCCGCGCGGGGGAGGTAGGCGCGGCCCGGGTCGCCGACCAGCACCTTCGCGCCGCCGGCGGCAGCGCGCTCGAAGTACGCCATCATGCGGGTCGCCATCTCGCGGCTGTAGAACACGTCGCCGGCGAGGACCACGTCCGCGCTGGGCGGCTCGTCCAGGACGTCACGCTCGATGCCGGTGACGGTCACCGCGTTGACGGAGGAGTTCGCGGCCACGGCGGCCAGGGACAGCGGGTCGATGTCGACGGCGGTGACCGACGCGGCACCCGCCTTCGCCGCGGCTATCGCGACGATGCCGGAGCCGGCCGCCAGGTCGAGCACCTCGCGACGGCTGACGAGTGCGGGGTTGTCCAGCACGTAGCGGGCCAGCGCCTGCCCGCCCGCCCAGGCGAAACCCCAGAACGGCGGGGGTTGCTGGCCGGACGCCGACCGCTCCGTCCGCTCCCACAGGGCGATGGCCTCGTCCGCCTGGTGGAGCAGGATCTCGGGCACCAGGGGCACCGGCGAGAGGCGGGTGTGCGCGCGTACGAAGCCGGGGGAGTCGGTCACCCGTCGAATCCTAATATTGACGGTTTTGGTGACCGGTGTCCGACTCCATATATCGATGGATGTAGGCATCCTGGCTGAGTGACGAGTCAGGATAGCTTTCTGGAAGTGACGTGGACCGACGAGGTCACCGGCAAACACGGCTACCTCGTCATCGACCGGCTGGTGCGCGGTGCGGCCAGCGGGGGCCTGCGGATGCGCGAGGGGTGCACGCTCGACGAGGTGCGCGATCTCGCCCGCGGGATGACCCTCAAAGAGGCTGTCGTCTACTCCCCGGACGACGCCTACGTTCCATTCGGTGGGGGAAAGGGCGGCATCGACTGCGCACCGCACGACCCGGGTGCGCGCGGTGTCATGGCCCGGTACGTCGCCGCGATGAAGCCGCTGCTCCAGTCGTACTGGTCGGCTGGCGAGGACCTCGGCGTGCGGCAGGACGTACTGGAGGAGGTGGCGCTCGAGGCGGGGCTGCGCTCGACAATCGACGCGGCGTTGCGGCTTGTGCCGGACCCGGGCGAGGCGCTCGACCGGGTGCGGGCCGGCTTCGCGGTCGACGTCGATGGCGTGGGGCTGGCCGACCAGGTCGGCGGCTACGGCGTCGCGGAGGTGACGCTCGCCGCCGCGGCACGGCTCGGGATCCGGGACGGGCCGCGGGCTGTCGTGCAGGGCTTCGGCTCGATGGGCGGGGCCACGGCCCGCTACCTCGCCCGGGCCGGCGTACCGGTGGTCGGCGTCTGCGACGCGCTCGGGCTGATGTGGCATCCGGACGGGCTCGACGTGGAGGCGCTGCTGCGCACCCGCGACCGCTACGGGCGCGTGGACCGGCGGGTGCTGCGGCCCGGTGACCGCGAGCTGCCCCGGGAGGAGTGGCTGGCGGTCGACGCGGAGATCCTCGTGCCGGCGGCGCTCTCGTACGTGCTGACCGAGGCCAACGTCGGCGCGGTCAACGCGCGGCTGGTGGTGGAGGCGGCCAACGTGCCGACCACGGCCGGTGGCGAGGCGGCGCTCACCGCGCGGGGCGTGCCCGTGATCCCGGACTTCGTGGCCAACGTCGCCACGAACGCCTGGTGGTGGTGGACGCTGTTCGGCGACATCGCGCCGACGGCGGAGGCCTCGTTCGCGAAGATCTCGACCACGCTGCGCGGGCTGCTCAACGAGATGCTCGACCGCGCTGCCCGCGCCGGCGGCTCCCCCCGGGCCGCCGCGCTGGCGATGGCGAGCGAACGCGCCGCCGAGCTACCCCACTGATCAGGTCCTTGCAACAAAATTCTGCACATTTGCCCGCGTCCGCGTCAGTTGTAGACCGTATGCTCCCGCGGGCACCGCTCCGGTCGGGGCTTCGGCGTCGCTGCGCTCGCCGAAGCCCCGACGCTCCGCTGCCGGCTCCGCGGTCCAAGCCCTCAGGTGGAGACCGGTCCGGGCCGGTTGCGGCTGGTCGCAGGGAGGAGCTGGCGACCTGAGCGCGTTGCTGCGTTCACCGTCCTCGCGGCGGTCAGGGACGGATGGGCTGCGGGAGCAGCGGTCTGGACCCATTCGCGCCCGTGGTCCACCGCATTGAGCAGGGAAGATCCGCGCCCGGCTGATGTCGTCAGGCCGCACAGCCTCGGAGAATGCCCAGGTCAAGCCTTGATCAGGGGTCGGCCCTGGATGTCGTGCCCGGCATGATGATCGTTCGCCCGATAGCCGGCCCCGATACGGGCGTGGCACGCCGTGAACAACGCCCATTTTGGGCTAACGATCATCCGTGGACGCATCCGTGCGAGCAGGTCGACAGCCTTCCCGTCGAACCCCCCGGGGGTCGCAGGCGCAGGCGAGGGCTGGGGGAGCCGTGGTGTGCCCAAGCCACTCCGGCAGCAGACAATGTGGACAAAACGCCAACCGACCAGAGCGCGCGGGGCACACCCACTGGCACCCTCAACCATCCTGATGGTCCGGAGCGCTCCCGGGCCGGAGGCCAAAACGGGGTAACCGCAACCAACCAAGCAGGGTGAGGCCGCGGGAGCGACGGTCTGGACCACCGCGGACGTCGCGGTAGCTCGCATCTGGATTTTCAGGCCCGAGCGACTCAGCTCACGGAACGACGAGGCGGTCGAAGTCTGGCGCCCAGGTGTAGCGGTTGCTGAAACGGATGTCGTTCGGGCCGGCCCGCAGGGTCAGCGTGATCGTGGTCGATCCCACCTTTTCCCAGCCACCCGTGGGCGGGAAGTCGACGATGGTGGCGAAGCGGTCGTTGACCTCGACGGCGGCGGACCGGCGCTCCTGGCTGACGTAGTAGATCGTCACGCGGTGCGGCCCGGCCTTCGTCACCGTGACGCGGGTGAAGGTGAGCGTGTTGTCGCGGCCGGCGCCGACCCAGCCGACCACGCGGCCGCCGGAGGCGCCGGTCAGCTCGCGGGGCCCGGCGCGGCCGTCCAGGCGGTTGCCCGGCGCCTCCGCCTCGTACGTGACGGGAGCGGCTGGCGTCGGCGACGCGCTAGGCGACGCCGGTCCCCGGGGCGGCGCGGCCTCCTCGGCCGGCGGGGGAGGAGGCGGCGGTGCGGCGGGCTCTTCCGCGGCGGACGGCGTCGGGGTGGGCGACTCGGAGACGGCCGAGACGTCGGGCGGCCAGCGCAGGGGAGGTGGCTGCCCGCTAGATGACGATGGACCGTCGGACGTGCCGAACAGGGCGATCGGGATGCTCGCCAGCGCCGCGGCGGCCAACAAAAGCAGCGGCCACAGCCAACGCCGCGCCAGCCCGGGCCCGTGGGTGGTCACCTCCGGGGACACGTGCGCCATGGCCGGGATCACCGCGGGGAGCTGCTGGGTCGGGGCGTCGAGGGTGCGGAACTCCGCGGTCTCCTCGTTGCCCGCTTCGGACACTCTCGCTCCCTCTGTCCACTATGGAATGATCGAGGGGCGCCCGGCGCCGCCGGAGTGAGGGTACGCGAACTGTCTGGCGACTCAGCGAGAGGGGTGCACCCTCGCCTCGGCCGCCCGCCACGCGGCCTCCGCGCCCGCCGTGGGCCGGTAGAAACGCAGCTCCTGGGTGCGCCGAAGGAGGGCGCGCAGGTCGTCGAGCCCGCCGTGTACGACGCCGAGTGCGCGCGCCTGCACCAGCGCGTTACCGAGCGCGGTCGCCTCGACCGGGCCAGCCACCACGGGCAGCCCGCAGGCGTCGGCGGTGAGCTGGCAGAGCAACGCGTTTCGCGCGCCGCCCCCCACGATGTGCACCGCGTCGACGTCGCGGCCGGAGAGCGCGCACGCCTCCCGCACGGCGCGGCGGTGGGCCAGCGCCAGACTGTCCACAATGCACCTCGTGAACGCGGCCGGCGACGCGGGCACCGGCTGCCCGCCCGCCTCGCACGCGGCGGCGATGCGGGCGGGCATGTCGCCCGGCGGCAGGAAGGCCGGATCGTCGACGTCGACGAGCGTGCCGAGCGCGGGCTCTCGCGCGGCCGCCGCCAGCAGGTCGGACACGTCGAGCTCGCCCCACGCGCGCATCGACTCCTGGAGCACCCACAGGCCCATCACGTTGCGCAGGTAGCGGACCGTGCCGTCGACGCCAGCCTCGTTGGTGAAGTTGGCCGCGCGGCTCGCCTCGCTGAGCACCGGCTCAGGCAGCTCGACACCGACCAGCGACCACGTGCCGCAGGAGATGTAGGCGAACCGCTCGCCCTCCGCCGGCACCGCCACCACCGCCGAGGCCGTGTCGTGCGAGCCGACCGCCGTCACGGGCACGCCCAACTCCCGCACCACGCCGGCCGGATCGCCGGGCCGCCGCAGCTCACCGAAGAGCCGCGCCGGCAGGCCCGCGCGGGCGATCAGATCCGAAGACCATTCCCTGGTACGCACGTCGAGCAGCTGGGTCGTGGAGGCGTTGGTCACCTCGGTGCCGGCGACGCCGGTGAGCCAGTAGGAGAGCAGGTCCGGCATCAGCAGCATCCGCTCGGCGGCCGCCAGCGCCGGGGTGTCGACGGCGGCGGTGAGCTGGAAGAGCGTGTTGAAGGGGAGCAGTTGCAGGCCGGTCGTGCCGTACAGCCACTCGGGGCCGAGCTTGGCGACGACACTGTCCATCACGCCGTCGGTGCGCGCGTCACGGTAGTGCACCGGGTTGCCGAGCAGCGCGCCGTCGCGGTCGAGCAGGCCGTAGTCGACCGCCCACGAGTCGATGCCCACGCTCGCCAGGTCGGGGTGCCGGGCCGCGGTCGCGCGCAGCCCGTCGAGCACCTCCGTGTACAGGCGCAGCGCGTCCCAGTGCAGCGTGTCGAGCAGCCGCACCGGGCCGTTGTCGAAGCGGTGCGCCTCTTCGAGGTCGATCCCGTCCGGCGAGACCGAGGCGAGCATCACCCGGCCGCTGGCCGCGCCGAGGTCGACCGCGGCGACGACCGTCATCGCAGGAACGCGGCCGCGACGCCGGCGTCGACCGGTACGTGCAGACCGGTGGTGTGGGTCAGGTCGCCGGCGGTGAGCGCGAAGACCGCGTTGGCCACGTGTTCGGGCAGGACCTCCAGCTTGAGCAGGGTGCGCTGGGCGTAGAAGGCGCCGAGCTCCTCCTCGGGGATGCCGTAGGTGGCCGCCCGCTGGGCACCCCATCCGCTGGCGAAGATGCCGGAGCCGCGCACGACGCCGTCGGGGTTGACGCCGTTGACCCGGATGCCGTGCGCGCCGAGCTCGGCGGCGAGCAGGCGTACCTGATGGGCCTGGTCCGCTTTGGCGGCGCCGTAGGCGACGTTGTTGGGGCCGGCGAAGACGCTGTTTTTGCTGGAGATGTAGACGATGTCGCCGCCCATGCCCTGGTCGACCAGCGCCCGCGCGGCTTCCCGGGAGACCAGGAACGACCCGCGCGCCATCACGCCGTGCTGGATGTCCCAGTCGGCGTCGGTGGTCTCCAGCAGCGACCTGGAGATGGACAGGCCGGCGTTGTTGACCACCAGGTCGAGCCCGCCGAACGCGAGCACGCTCTGCCGGATCGCCTCCCGCACGGCGTCGGTGTCGGTGACGTCGACGTTCACCGGCACGGCGATGTCGGCGCCTCCGATCTCTGCGGCGACGGTGGCCGCGCCCTCGGCGTTGCGGTCCGCGACGACGACGCACGCTCCCTCGGCGGCGAGCCGGAGCGCGATCGCCCGGCCGATGCCCGAGCCGCCGCCGGTAACGAGCGCGATCCGGGTGGCGAGGGGCTTGGGCTTGGGCATGCGCTGGAGCTTGGCCTCTTCGAGCGCCCAGTACTCGATGCGGAACTTCTCCGCCTCGCTGATCGGCTGGTAGGCGGAGATGGCCTCGGCGCCGGCCATCACGTTGATCGCGTTGAGGTAGAACTCGCCGGCGACGCGGGCGGTCTGCTTGTTGGCGCCGTAGGAGAACATGCCCACGCCCGGGACGAGCACGATCGCCGGGTCGGCGCCGCGCATCGGCGGGCTGTCGGGTGTCGCGTGCTGCTCGTAGTAGGCCCGGTAGTCCTCGCGGTAGGCGGTGTGCAGCTGCTTCAGCCGCTCTTTCACGTCTTCGATCGGTGCCGTCGGTGGGAGGTCGAGGACGAGCGGGCGGACCTTGGTACGCAGGAAGTGGTCCGGGCACGAGGTGCCGAGCGCGGCCAGGCGGGGGTGCTCGGCGCGGGCCAGGAAGTCGAGCACCGGCTCGGTGTCGGTGTAGTGGCCGACCTGCCGCCGGTCGGTGCTGGCCAGGCCGCGCAGGAGCGGGGCGAGTGCGGCGGCGCGGGCGTGCCGCTCGGCTTCGGGCAGCGCCGAATACCCCTCGATGACCGGGCCGAACGGATCGGGGCGGCCGCGTTCGTCGATGAAGGCCTGCGCGGTGTTGATGATCTCCAGCGAGTTGGCCTCGCACTCCTGGCTCGTGTTGCCCCAGGCGGTGATGCCGTGGCCGCCGAGGATGACGCCGATCGCGCGCGGGTTCGCGGCCTTGACGGCGGCGATGTCGAGGCCGAGCTGGAAGCCGGGCCGCCGCCAGGGCAGCCACACCACCCGGTCGCCGAAGCACTCCTTGGTCAGCGCCTCGCCGTCGGCCGCCGTCGCGAACGCGATGCCCGCGTCCGGGTGCAGGTGGTCGACATGGGCGGCATCCACGAGGCCGTGCATCGCGGTGTCGATCGAGGGTGCCGCGCCGCCCCGCCCGTGCAGGCAGTAGTCGAACGCGGCCACCATCTCGTCTTCGCGCTCCACTCCGGGGTACACGCCGGCGAGCGCGCGGAGCCGGTCGAGCCGCAGCACCGCCAGGCCGGCCGGCGTCAGCGTGCCGAGGTCGCCGCCGGAGCCCTTGACCCACACGAGGTCGACCGGCTGGCCGGTGACCGGGTCGGTGTCGGTGCCCTTGGCGGAGGTGTTGCCGCCGGCGTAGTTGGTGTTGCGGCGGTCGGCGCCGAGCCGGTTGGATCGGGCGATCAGGTCGTCAACCGTGGACACGAATCTCAGGCTCCCCATCCGGCTTGCTGGCCGCCGACCCGCTCGGCGACGATCTTGTCTGCGTATCCCGACTTCGCGTACGCCGCGACGGGGTCGGGGTCGAGGCCCGCCTCCTGCCGCACTTGGGCGAGCAGGGGTCGGACGTCGGTGTTGTAGGCGTCCATGAACACGGCGTTGGCGCCGAGCACGTCACCGCTGTCCTGCGCTGCGGCGAGGGCGTCGTGGTCGACGATCAGGGCCTTGGCGGTGGCCTCCTGCACGTTCATGACCGAGCGGATCTGGGCCGGGATCTTGGGCTCGATGTTGTGGCACTGGTCGAGCATGAACGCGATCCCCGCCTCCGGCTTCAACGCGTCGGCCAGCACGATCTCGTGCATGATCCGAAACAGCTGGAACGGGTCGGCCGAGCCCACCATCAGGTCGTCGTCGGCGTAGAAGCGCGAGTTGAAGTCGAACGCGCCCAACTTGGCCTCGCGCAGCAGGAACGCCACGATGAACTCGATGTTGGTACCCGGGGCGTGGTGGCCGGTGTCGATCACCACCTCGGCCTTCGGGCCCAGCCGCAGGCAGTGGGCATACGCGGTGCCCCAGTCCGGCACATCCGTGGTGTAGAAGGCGGGCTCGAACAGCTTGTACTCCAGCAGCAGCCGCTGATCCTCGCCCAACGCGTCATACGTCGCCTGGAGGGCTTCGGCGAGCCGGTCCTGGCGGGCGCGGATGTTGTCCTGGCCCGGGTAGTTGGTGCCGTCGGAGAACCACAGCTTCACATCCCGCACACCGACCGCGGCGGCGATGTCGACACACTCCAGCAGGTGGTCGGTGGCCTTGCGCCGCACGGCCCGGTCCGGGTTGGTCACCGAGCCGAGCATGTAGTCGTTGTCCTGGAACACGTTGGCGTTGATGGTGCCAAGGCCGACCCCGTGCTCCTTCGCGAACGCGGCCAAATGGGTGTAGTCCTCCACCTTGTCCCACGGGATATGCAACGCCACCGTGGGGGCGACGCCGGTGTAGCGGTGCACCTGGGCGGCGTCCTCGATCTTCTCGTAGGGAGTCCGCGGCACACCCTTCTGCGCGAACACCTTGAACCTTGTACCCGAGTTACCGAACGCCCACGACGGCAACTCGATCCGCTGGGCTCGCAGCGCCGCGCGTACCGCTTCAGTCATCGAGGGCCTCCAGTTGCTTGTCGAGGTTGAAGATCTCGGGGAGCACCGTGAAGCCCTCGTCCGGCCGGCGGCCGCCGAGATCTTCGAAGAACGGCGCCATCTCGGCCTGCCAGCGCGCGTTGACGTCGGTGCGCTCCATCGCGGCGAGCGAGGCCGCGAGGTCGTCGGTGCGGAAGTGGCCGACTAGCAGGCCGTCGTCGTGCAGGAAGAGCGAGTAGTCGTGCCAGCCGGCGTCACGGAGGGCACGGAGCATGTCGGGCCACACGGCGGCGTGGCGCTCCCGATACTCGGCAAGCCGGTCCGGCCTGACCCGAAGGATGAAGCAGACACGTCGCACTCGGTTGACTCCCAGGCGCTCAATGAACCGTTTCAAATGGTTGCCACAAACATACGAGCGCCGTCGCGCGCATGTCAAGGACGGATGAACTGGCTCGACTCGCGTACGACGAGCTCGGGCTCGAAGACGACCTGCTGGTGCTGGTGTGTTTCCGGCTGGTTGGCCTCGTCCAGGAGAAGCCCGGCGGCGGTCTGGCCGAGGCGCTGCCGGGGTTGGCGGACCGACGAGAGGGGCACCGCCGCGGCGGCCGCGAACTCGATGTCGTCGTACCCGACGAGCGCGATGTCGTCCGGTACGCGGATCTGCTGGCGGGTCAGGCCCTGGAGCACGCCGAGCGCGAGCAGGTCGTTGGCGCAGAAGACGGCGGTGGCCCGCGAGTTCTTGGGCTGGCCGAGGATGCGGGCGGCGGCGTCGCGTCCGGCGGCCACGGTGAGGGCGGGTGTGTCGTATCGGCGTAGGTGTTGGTCTTCGTCGAGGCCGGCGTCTTCGAGTGCTTGGAGGGCGCCGTCGTAGCGGTCGCGGACCTGTTCGAGGCGGTGTGGGCCGCCGGCGAAGGCGATGCGGCGGTGTCCGCTCTCCACGATGTGCCGCATGGCCAGCTCGCCGCCCAGCCGGTCGTCCACCGACACCGAGCACAGATCCGTCTCGGCGGAGCGGCGGTCGAGGAGCACGACCCGTATGCCGCGGTCGCGCAGCTGGTGCAGGCGTTGGCTGGCGTCGTCGATGGGGGTGATGAGGACGCCTTGGACGCGTTGTTCTTCGAGGAGGTCGAGGTAGGCGTTTTCTTTGGTGAGGTCGCCGTCGCTGTTGCAGAAGATGACGGCCATGCCGGCGGCGCCGGTGGTGTCTTCGACGCCTTTGGCGACGTCGGTGAAGAAGGGGTTGGCGACGTCGAGGACGACGAGGCCGAGGGTGCGTCCGCGGCCGCGGCGTAGTTGGCGGGCGGCGTCGTTGGGCACGAAACCCAGCTCGGTGATCGCCGCCAGCACGCGCGAACGAGTGGTGGGCGCGACGATGTCCGGCCGGTTGAGCACATTGGAGACGGTGCCGACGGAGACTCCAGCGTGGTTGGCCACGTCGCGGATGCTCACCGCTGGTCCTGCCACCCGTGGCTCCCCTCTGCCGTGCCGCTCCTCAACACCGTAGTGTGCCACGAGTATAGGCAAGCGCTTTCCGGGAGGACGACATGGCGGAGTTGCGGGTAGCCGGACGGGTGGTCGCGGACTACGTCGCGGTGCCCGACGTCGACCCCAAGCACGGTCCCCGGCCATACCTGCATCCGGTGCGGACGCTGGGCGGGGTGACCGTGACCGACGTGCTGCCCGAGGACCACCGCTGGCACCTCGGCGTGAGCGTCGCGATGCAGGACGTCGACGGCACCAACCTGTGGGGCGGCCGCACCTACGTCCGGGGCGCCGGCTACACCTGGCTGGACGACCACGGTCGCATCGAGCAGGACGAGTGGCTGGGCGAGGCTGACGGGCGGCTGGCCGCGCGGCTGCGATGGCTGGACCCCGCCGGCGAGACCCTGCTGGTGGAGGAGCGTGTGGTCACGGCGTCGCCGGCGCCGCTCGGTTGGACCCTCGACTTCGCCTTCACGCTCACCGCCCCGCCGGGCGCCGGCGAGACGCCCGGCGCCGGCGTCACGCCGCGCGCCGGCGTCACGCTGGGTAGCCCGGCGACGAACGGTCGCCCCGGCGGCGCCGGATACGGCGGCTTCTTCTGGCGCCTGGCCCCGGGCCGGCCGGAGGTCTTCACATCCACAGTGGAGGGCGAGGAGAAGTGCAACGGCAGCGCCGATCCGTGGCTCGCCGTGCGAGGTGCGGGCTACACGCTCGTCTTCTCCGGTATCGAGGGTGACGACCGCTGGTTCGTCCGGGCGGCCGACTACCCGGGCGTGTGCGCGGCACTGGCCTGGGAGCGCCCGCTGACCATCCCGGCCGGTGGCACGCTGAGCCGCCGGTACAGCGTGCTCGTCGCGGACGGCGCTTTGGAGCGTGAAACCATTCAATAACGAGCGACGGACGGGTTGGGTGCCATGCCCGCGGAGGGGCGCCGTAGGCTCTCTGCCATGCGCCAGGAGTGGCACCAGGTTCGTAATCCCGGGCTCGAGATCGGACGCCCGACCGACGACTCTCCCGAGGTCAGGGCGTTGGGCCTTGACAATTGGCGGTCGCTGCCGCGGGCGCAGACGCCGCCCTGGCCCGACGTGGCCGCGGTCGACGAGGTGTGCGCCGTCCTCGACAACGTGCCGCCGATCGTCGCGCCCTACGAGGTCGACCAGCTGCGCGAGCGGCTCGCGCTCGTGGCGGCGGGCGAGGCCTTTCTGCTGCAGGGTGGCGACTGCGCGGAGACGTTCGCCGACAACACCGACAGCCACCTCTCCGCCAACGCGCGCACGCTGCTCCAGATGGCGGTCGTACTCACATACGGGGCGTCCCTCCCCGTGGTGAAGGTGGCCCGGGTCGCCGGCCAGTACACGAAGCCGCGCTCCGCGCTGACCGACGCGCTGGGGCTGCCGGCCTACCGCGGCGACCTGATCAACTCGCTGGAGGCAACGCCCGAGGCGCGGGTGGCCGACCCGCAGCGGATGATCCGGGCGTATGCCAACTCGGCCGCCGCCATGAACATGCTCCGCGCCTACCTGGGCGGTGGCCTCGCCGACCTGCACGCCGTCCACGACTGGAACAAGGGCTTCGTGCGCGACTCGCCCGCCGGCGAGCGCTACGAGGCGATCGCCCGCGAGATCGACCGGGCGCTCGCGTTCATCCAGGCGTGCGGCATGACCGACGACGACGCGCTGCGCACGGTCACGCTCTACTGCTCGCACGAGGCGCTGGCCCTGGAGTACGACCGGGCGCTCACCCGGGTCGCCGGCGGCCGGGCGTACGGGCTTTCCGGCCACTTCCTATGGGTGGGCGAGCGCACGCGGCAGCTCGACGGCGCGCACGTCGACTTCGTGTCGCGGCTGGCCAACCCGATCGGCGTCAAGCTCGGCCCGACCACCACGCCGGAGCAGGCGATCGAGCTGTGCGAAAAGCTCAACCCGGACAACGTGCCGGGCCGCCTCACGCTCGTTTCCCGGATGGGCAACCACAAGGTGCGCGACGCGCTCCCGCCGATCGTGGAGAAGGTGACCGCGAGCGGCGCCAAGGTGGTGTGGCAGTGCGACCCGATGCACGGCAACACGATCGAGTCGTCCAACGGGTACAAGACGCGACACTTCGACCGCATCGTCGACGAGGTGCTGGGCTACTTCGAGGTGCACCGCAACCTCAACACCCACCCGGGCGGGCTGCACATCGAGCTGACCGGCGAAGACGTGACCGAGTGCCTCGGCGGCGCGCAGGCCATCGAAGACGTGCACCTGCCCGACCGGTACGAGACGGCGTGCGACCCACGACTCAATACACAGCAGTCGCTGGAGCTGGCGTTCCTGGTGGCGGAGATGTTGCGGGGATGATCGATCTCCGCTCCGACACCGTCACCAAGCCCACCCCGGGCATGTGGCAGGCGATCAGCGAGGCCGACCTCGGCGACGACGTCTACGGCGAAGACCCGACCGTCAACGCGCTCGAGGCCGAGGTCGCCGCGCTCTTCGGCCACGAGGCGGCGCTCTTCACGCCGACCGGTTCGATGGCCAACCAGATCGCGGTCCAGCTCGTCACGCCGAGGGCCAGCGAGCTGCTGTGCGACGCCGACGCGCACGTGGTGACGTACGAGCTGGGCGCCGCTGCCGCGCTCGGTGGCATCTCCACCCGCACCTGGGCGGCGGTGGGCGGCGACCTCGACCCTGACGTGGTGGCCGCGATGATCCGCCCGCGCGGGCCGTACGTGGTGGCCACCGAGGCGATCGCGGTCGAGCAGACGCACAACCGCGCCGGCGGCGAGGTCATCCCGCTGGCCACGCTCCAGCGCCTGCGCCAGGTCGCCGACGAGGCCGAGGTGGCACTGCACTGCGACGGCGCCCGCATCTGGAACGCGCACGTCGCCGAGGGCGTCCCCCTCGCTACGTACGGCGCGCTCTTCGACACCCTCTCGGTCTGCCTCTCCAAGGGGCTCGGCGCGCCGGTGGGCTCGCTGGTCGTGAGCAGCGCCGAGCGCATCGCCCAGGCGCGGCCCATCCGCAAGCGCCTGGGCGGCGGCATGCGCCAGGCCGGTGTGCTGGCCGCCGCCGGCCGCTACGCGATCGCCAACCACATCGCGCGCCTCGCCGACGACCACGCCCGCGCGTCCCGGCTCGCGGAAGCCCTGGCGCCGTTCGGCGTGGTGAGCGGCTCCGTGCGCACCAACATCGTCGTCCTCGACCTGACCGGCGCCACCCTCGACGCCCCCACACTCGCCGCGGCCGCCCGCGACGGCGACGTCCTCGTGAGCGTGCTGGGCCCCCGCCTGGTCCGCCTCGTCACCCACCTCGACATCGACGACGCCGGCACCGACCGGGCCATCGAGGTGCTCACCCACATTTTCAAGGCCTGACGTCTCCGCGGCTCGCGTCGGCCTCGCGGCGTGAAAACCCAGATCCAGACCAAGATTTGGGCTACCGCGACGTCCGTCGTGGTCCCGGCCGTCGCTCCCGCGGCCTCACCCGTCCGCCGTTGGTCGCGCTTTGCCCCCAAGAGGGCAGCCCTCTTGGGGCTTGCACCGCGGACATGGCAGCGGAGGCCGGGGATCTCGGCGAGCCCTGGCGAGCCGCCGGCCGCAGCGGTCTCCGGCGGGAGCAGCGGCCAGCGACTGACGCGGACCCGGGAAATCCTCTTGAAACTCCATGGCCAACTCAAGGTGAGCGGGTCTGGACCACGGCGGACGTCGCGGTAGCTCGCTAAAGGTCTGGCGCATCACGACGCGGCGGCCGGTCGCGGGGCGGCGGTGGATCTCGAAGCCGGCCCGGCTGAAGAGCGTGACCGTGCCGGTGTAGAGCTCGGCCGGCGGGGGCCTCGATCACGGTGTCAGCTTACCTTGACAGCTATATGCCTCGTGAGAAATATAGGGCTTATGGAGAGAGCTGACTACAAGCCCGGTGCCCTGGCCGACATCGCCACCGAGCGGGGCGAGGGCGACAGGTGGACGCTGGTGTTCGTTCGCGACTTCCGCCACCCGCCGGAGAAGGTGTGGGAGGCGCTCGTCGAGCCGGCCCAGCTGCGCGAGTGGTCGCCCTATACGGCGGACCGTGACCTCGGCAGTGCCGGCGCGGCGACGCTCACGATGATCGACGGGGAGAAGGAGGAGGAGCTGCCGGGCGAGGTGCGGCGGGCCGAGCGGCCGACCCTGCTGGAGTACACGCTCGGTGGCGATCTGCTCCGCTGGGAGCTCGCGCCGACCGCGGAGGGGACCCGGCTGACGCTGCGACACACCGTGCAGGACCGCACGTGGGCGGCCATGGTGGCCGCCGGCTGGCACATCTGCCTCGACGTGGCCGACCGCCTGCTCGCCGGCCGGCCCATCGGCCCGATCGTCGGCGACGAGGCGAAGGACTTCGGCTGGGAGGAGCTGCGCGACAGCTACGCCGCGCGGCTCGACGGGTGACCGATGGCTAGGACGGGTCGGGGTGCTCTGTCACGTTTTGCAGGTAGAGCGCCTCGCCCAGCGTCGCGATCAGGCCGAGCTGGGTCTCCAGGTAGTCGACGTGGTGCTCCTCGTCTTCGAGGATGTCTTCGAAGATCTTGGCCGAGGTCACGTCGCCGATCGAGCGCATGTACTCGATGCCGCGGCGCAGCCGGTCGACCGCCTCGATCTCGATCTTCATGTCGCACTCGAACTGCTCCTTGACCGTCTCGCCGATCCGGAGCGCGAAGAGCTTCTGGTAGTTGGGCAGGCCCTCGAGGAAGAGGATGCGGTCGGTCAGCACCTCGGCGTGCCGCATCTCGTCGATCGACTCGTGCTTCGTGTGCTTGGCGAGGATCGTGTAGCCCCAGTTTTCCTGCATCTTGGCGTGCAGGAAGTACTGGTTGATCGCGGTCAGCTCCGCGGTCAGCTGCTCGTTGAGAAACTCGATGACGCGAGCGTCGCCTTGCATGCCGAAGACCCCCACAGGTGAACGTGTGGGGGTGAGCCTACGCCCTTGCGCAGGTCAGGCGGCCAGAGGCAGCAGCGTGTCGGCGGAGTTCTCCTCGTCGATCAAGTCACAGATGCGGTCCAGGCATGTGCCACAGCCGGTGCCCGCGCCGCACGCGTCGCCCACGGACTCCTCGGAGCGTGCCCCCAGCCGGATGGCGGTGCGGACCTCGCCCTCACGGACTCGCGCGCAGATGCAGACGTACATAGACAGCCCTTACTGTGGTTAGCCTGGCCTCAGTAAGGTTGCCCTAAAGTGCCAGGTCACGCAAGGGCGCGGAGCCTCTTTAGGGCCGCAATGTCCGAGGCATGGCCCACAAATCCCTCGGTGGGTGTTTCCACCACCACGGGTACGCCGGCCGTCGCCGGGTGGCGCATCAGCTCGCCGAAGGCCGCCTCGCCGATCATGCCCTTGCCGATCGTCTCGTGCCGGTCGCGGGTGGAGCCGCACGGGTCGCGGGAGTCGTTGGCGTGTACGAGCCACAGCCGGTCCGGGCCGACCGCCGTGACCAGCGCGTCGAGGGTCGCCGCCATGCCGCTCGGGGTGCCGAGGTCGTGGCCGGCCGCCCAGGCGTGGCACGTGTCGAAGCAGACACCCAGCCAGGGATGGCGGTCGACCGCGTCGAGGTAGGGCTCCAGGTGCTCCACCTTCGACGCGAGCGAGCGGCCACCGCCCGCGGTCGGCTCGACGAGCAGCTTCGGCCCGCCGGTCGCGGCGGCCCGGTCGAGCAGGGGGAGCAGCGCCTCGCGTACCTGCTTCATCGCCACGGCGGCGTGGCCCTCGTCGACCGCGCTGCCGGCGTGGAAGACCACCCCGGAGGCGCCGATGGCCGCGCCCCGGGCCAGCGCGTGCGCGAGCGTGTCGGCCGACCGCTCGACGGTGGCGGCCGTCGGCGAGCCGAGGTTGACCAGGAGCGAGGCGTGGATGTACGCGGCCAACCCGCGGTCGGCGCACCCGGCGAGAAAGGCCTCGTCCTGCGCCGGGTCGCCGGGCGGCAGCGCCCAACCCCGGGAGTTGGAGACGTAGACCTGGGCGACCTCGGACTCGGCGCCGTCGACGTACGGCAGGGCGGCCTTCGCCAACCCGCCAGCGGTGGGAGTGTGCGATCCAACCGGCCGGGCGGCGTCAGAAGCAGCCAATGACGACCTCGGTGCCGGGTGCGACCGGGGTGTTTTCCACCGGGTTTTGGATGCGGACGACGCCGTTGGGGTTGAAGTCGACCCGCACCTTCAGGCCCTGCGCCTCCAACTGCTGCTTGCCCTGCTGGCAGGGGAGGTCGACGACCCGCGAGACGATAACCTGCGGCGGGCCCTTGCTCACCTCGAGCTTGATCTCCGCGCCCTGCTCGACACCCGAGCCGCTGGACGGGGTCTGCGCGATCACCTCGTCCTTTGCCCTGTTGTCGTCCTTGTACTGCTCGACGACCACGAGGCCGAGCGCCTGGAGCTGGGCCCGGGCGTCGTTGATGTTCTTGCCGACGACCTCGGGCACGGTGATCGGGGCGCGGCCCTTGCTGACCGTCACGGTCACCGTCGTGCCGGGCTTGACCTGCGTGCCCGCCTTCGGGTCGACCCCCATCACGATGCCCTTGGGGTACTGGTCGTTGAACTTCGCCGGGCCTTCCTTGAGCACCAGCTTGGCGCCCTCGATGTCGGCCTTGGCCTGGCCGAGGTCCTTGCCCACGACGTCGGGGACGTCGTAGCGCTCCGGCCCGAGCGAGAGGGTCAGCGTGAGGGTGCCGCCCTTGACGATCCGCGCCGTCGACGGCGGGTCCTGTGTGAGCACGACGTCTTTGGCGACCTGCTCGTCGTATCGGCCGTCCGCGTACTGGATCTCGAAGCCACCGCTCGCCGCCCGCGCCTCCGCCTCGGCCTTGGTCATGCTGACGAACTGCGGTGCCTCCGTGTAGCGGCCGAAGCCGGCCCACCAGATGCCGATCACCGCGAGCAGCAGCAGGACCCCGGCGGCCGCTACGACCGCGAGGCGGGCACGGGGGTCGCCGAGCAGCCGCAGGCGGACGCTGCCCAGCCGCTCGCCGAGGCCCTCGTCGGGCGGCGGCGCGGCCCGGCGGCTGCGGCGCTGCGGCTGCGGCTTTTGCTCCGGCAGCCGGGCCCACGAGGGCCGGTCGACCGGCGACACCGGGGCGATGACCTGCGTGGGCTGGGCGACCTGCCGCAGCACGGCGGTGCTCGCGTTGGCCGAGTTTCCCAGGTCGTCGCGGACCTGCTGCACCTCGGCGAGCAGGGCGCCGGCGTCGGTCGGCCGGGCGCCCGGGTCGCGCCGGGTGGCGCGGGCGACGAGGTCGTCTAGCACCTCGGGCAGGTTGTGCACGATCGACGAGGGCGGCGGGACGTCGTGGTCGACGTGCTGCCAGGCGACCTCGACCGGCTTGTCCCCGTCGTACGGCACGCGGCCGGTCAGCATCTCGAAGAGCACGATGCCCGCCGAGTACACGTCGGTGCGCGCGTCGGCGTGGCCGTTGGTGACCAGCTCGGGCGCCACATAGGCCACGGTGGCCATCAGCTGGCCGCCGGCCTCGTCGTCGGCGCTCGCCTCGACCGCGCGGGCCAGGCCGAAGTCGGCGACCTTGACCACGCTGTCGACGAGATTGCCCGAGCCGCCGCTCGGCGCCTCGGCGACCAGCACGTTTTCCGGCTTGACGTCGCGGTGCACGAGCCCCGCCCGGTGGGCGGCCGCGATCGCCGAGAGCATCTGCTCCAGGATCGCCAGCGCCTCGCCCGGGTTGAGCCGGCCGCGCTCGGCCAGCACGTCGCGCAGGGTGCGCCCGCGCACGTACTCCATCACGAGGTAGGGCAGGCCGCCGTGGGTGCCCTGGTCGTAGACGGCCACCACGTTGGGGTGGGTGAGCAGCGCGATCGTCTTGGCCTCGTCGGTGAACCGCTCGACGAACCGCGCCTCGCGGACCTGGGCCGGGTTGATTATCTTGAGGGCGACCGTGCGCTCGAGCCGCTCGTCGACGCCCATGTAGACGGTCGCCATGCCGCCACGGGCGACCCGACCGCGGATGCGGTAGCGCCCGTCGACGAGCGTGCCGAGCAGAGTGTCGGCGACCTGTATCTCCATCGGCAGGCAGTCTATGTCTTCCTCAGGCCCGGTGGCAGGAGCCTATCCACCTGCGGGCGGCGGGTCACTCGGTCCGGGTGTGGGGTCGGGCGATGCGGAGCCCGTCGGGGGCGGTGGCGTGCTGCTCACCGGCGGGTCGGGCGTCTGCGCCACGGGCGGTGCCGAGGTGGGCGTCGGCACGGGCGGGGTCACGCAGGCGCAGGTCGGGCGGGGTGCTCCCGGCCGTGCCGGCGCGCGTCCCAGGACCGCCCGCCCGGTCGTCGTCGGCGCCGCCCCGCCGGCCGGCGGTGGGACGGTCCGGCTCGGCGTGGCGCTCGGCACCGGGGCCACGCCCCGCGCGGTCGGCGTGGGTGAGGCGGTCCCGGCGACCACCGGCAGCCGGTTCGGGGGCGCGGTCTCCTCGCTGGCGAGCGCGCTGAGGCCGTTCACCACCGCGAAGTAGGTGCCGGCCGCGCCGACCAGCGACAGCGCCCCGAACGTCGTCGCGGCGAGCACCCGCCGCCGCGGCCGGTGCACCGGCTCGTACTCCGGGTAGATCAGGTCGGTCGGTGCGTCGTCGACCTGCGGCGCCGGCCGCCGGGTCAGGTCGTACCGGAGCGAGCGCCAGGCGCCCGACACCTCACGGCCTACGTTCCTCACGACAATGTCCTTCCGGCGGCCGGCCAGGGGTCACCGCCGCCCGAAACGGGCGCGTCCGCCGGTCAACCGCCGGAACGCGCGGGTTAGGGGGAATGTCAGGGGTGCTGGTGTGCCTCGGGTACGGCGTGGCAGGGTGAGCAGGTGACCGATTCCGCACCGGCCTCCGGTGGACCCGCTGCCTGGCTGACCTTGGCGGAGGTCGCCGAGCGCCTCGACGTACCGGTCAACAAGGTCAACCAGATGGTCCGCGACCACGCGTTGCTCGCCGTGCGGCGCGACGGCGCGCTGAGGGTGCCCGCTGAGCTCGTGGTAAACCGCACCGTGCTCAAGCACCTCCCCGGCGTCCTGACCCTGCTGCACGACGCTGGGTACAACGACGAAGAGGCCCTGCGGTGGCTCTACGAGCCTGACGACACCCTTCCGGGTATGCCCGCGGACGCGCTCAGCACCGGCCGCGCCACCGAGGTCAAGCGGCGGGCGCAGGCGCTGGGCTTCTGACCGTGCGCCACCTCACCTATCTGGCCGTGCTCGCCGGCTGCCTCGCGGGGGCGCTCTGGCTCGAGCCGGCGCTGCGGGTGGGCGTGCTGCGGCAGTGGCGGCGCCTCCTGCTGACGCTGGCGCCGGTGGTGGCGATCTTCGTGGTGTGGGATCTGCTGGCCATCGCCGCCGGCCACTGGAGCTTCGACCCGGCACAGACCACCGGCGTCGTGTTCCCCGGCGGGTTGCCCCTCGACGAGCTGCTGTTCTTCGTCGTGGTGCCGGTCTGCGCGGTGCTGGGCTTCGAGGCGGTACGCAAGGTCGGGTCTGTCCGGCGGGTCTTTGTGGGGCTGCGGCGGGCCCAGACGACGACCGGCGGCACCGCACCAACAAGACCCACCGGACAGACCCGAGGCGACCGGTGACCTACACGGCGGCGGCGCTGCTGGGCGTGGCCGGTGCGGCGGTCGTCGACGTCTTCGTGCTGCGCACCCGGCTGCTGCGGCGGCGGGTCTTCTGGGCCACGTACCCGATCATCGTGTTCTTTCAGCTGATCTCCAACGGGATCCTGACCGGGCGGGGGATCGTCCGGTACGACCCGGACGCGATCGTCGGGCTCCGGCTGGTCTACGCCCCGGTGGAGGACCTGTTGTTCGGCTTCGCGCTGGTGCTGCTCACGCTCTCCGTCTGGACCTGGTGGGGCCGCCGTGACCGGAGCGTGCCCGGATAGGGCCTTCCTCCTCGTCTGACCTGCCCGAACGGGCAATCGGCGGGGTTGATTCGACGACGCGCGGCGGGGACACTTCGCCAACAGGCGCGCGCGCCGGTGGGACGTGGGGGCCCGAGGTCCGGCGTGGCGCGGGGGAGAAGGCTCAGGAGGGGGAGCCGGGTGACGACGGCGCGGCTCGCCGCGGTCCTGGGGGGTGCGCGCCCGCCAGGGATCTATCGCTGGCTGTCCCGGGCGCATCCGAGCGCGGTGCGCCGCGAGTTGGCCGCCGCGGGCTGGGCCGCGCACCCGCTCGACGGCCGCGCGGTCGCGGGCCGGCTGGACCTCTTCGACCGCTGCGCGGAGGAGCTGGCGTTTCCCGGCTGGTTCGGGCACAACTGGGACGCCTTCTACGACTGCCTCGGCGACCTGTCCTGGCTCGCCGGGCGGGGGCACGTGCTGCTCTGGGAGCAGTACGGCGTGCTCGCCCGTGCCGACGCGAAGGCGTGGCGCCAGGCGTACCAGGTGGTCGGGGAGGCGATAGCGGCGCGCCGGGAGTCCGGGCTGCCGCCGCTCTACGTGCTGCTGCGCGGGTCGGGGCCGGCCGAGACGCCGGACGGCAGCGGGATGATCCCGACGCTCTGAGCGGGCTACTCCGTGCGGGCGGTCGCGGCCGCGGCCAGGTCTTTCAACACCTCGCGGGCCTCGGCGTCGACCTCGGCGGCGGCCAGCGCGTCGAGGGCGACCGTGGTCAGCTCGGCGATGCGGGCCTCGGTGCGGTCGAGCGCGCCGGTGGACGTGATCACCTCGCGCAGCGCCGCCACGCCGGCCGGGTCGAGGGCCGGGTCGCCGAGGCGCGCCTCCAGCACGGCCCGGCCGGCGCCACCGGCCGCCTCGAAGGCCGCCGCCACGAGGTAGGTGCGCTTGCCCTCGCGCAGGTCGTCGCCGGCCGGCTTGCCGGTCTGCGCCGGGTCGCCGAAGACACCGAGCACGTCGTCGCGGAGCTGGAACGCCTCGCCGAGCGGCAGCCCGTACGCCGAGAGGCCGGCCAGCACCGCCGCCGGCGCGTCGGCTAGCGCGGCGCCGAGCAGCAGCGGCCGCTCCACCGTGTACTTCGCCGCCTTGTAGCGGGCGACCTTGCCGGCCAGCTCGACCGACGTGTGCGCGGTGGCCTGTGCGAAGACGTCGAGGTACTGCCCGACGGTGACCTCCGTGCGCATCTCGTCGAAGACCGGCCGGGCCCGGGCGAGCGTGTCCGGCGGCAGCCCACCGGCGTACAGCAGCTCGTCGGACCAGACCAGGCAGAGGTCGCCGAGCAGGATCGCGGCCGAGTCGCCGAACGCGTCAGGGTCGCCCCGCCACCCCTCCGCGCGGTGGCGCGCCGCGAACCGCCGGTGCACCGCGGGCTCGCCCCGCCGGGTGTCGGAGCGATCCATGAGGTCGTCGTGGATCAGCGCGCTGGCCTGCACGAACTCCAGCGCCGCCACGGTCGTGACCACCCGGTCGGAGTCGGCGCCGCCGGCGGCCCGGTAGCCCCAGTAGGCGAACGCGGGCCGCAGCCGCTTGCCGCCGCCGAGCACGAAGTCTTCGACCGCGTCGGCGATCGGCAGCACCGCCTCGTCGACGGTCGCCAGCCAGTCACGCCGCCGGGCAAGGAACTCGGCGAGCGCCTTGTCGACACGGGTGCGCAGGTCGGCGCGGTCGACGGGCGACGATGAGGGGTCGTCTGCGGCCACATCACGACGCTAGTCGCTTCTGATCTCCACTGCCTTCGGGGGCCCCGTCCGTGCAACTTCGGGCAGATAGGCACGGCAGGCCGTGGCCAGCTCGGCGAACCGCCGGGCCTCGGGCACGTCGCGGTGCGCGGCGAGCCGCGGGCGCACGCCGACGACCTCGGCGGCAGCCCGCGCGGACCCCGAGCGGACCGCGTCGAGCAGGGCGTCGACGGCCACCTGACCGGCCCGCTCGACCTCGCCGAGGTCGAGGCAGACCCGGGCGAGCCAGGCGCCGTAGAGGGCGGCGGTGCGTGGCTGCCCGGTGCGGCTCACGGCCGCGGTGAGCAGCGGCTCGGCGCGCAGGGGGCGGCCCAGCGCGGCGAGGCAGCGCCCGGTCATCGCGGACAGCTCGCCCTCGTCCAGCCAGTACAGCCAGGGAGGATCCTGCGCCGGATCGCGCCGGGCGGCGGCGGTGACGGCCCGCCCGAGAGCGGCGTGTGCGGCCCGCCGCTCGCCGCAGAGCGCCGCCGCGAACGCCACCCGGTGTAGCAGCAGCGCGCGCAGCCCGGCCGAGGCCGAGCGGCCCGCGCCCGCCAGCCCGGTGCGCGCGAGCAGCAGCGCCCCGTGCGGGTCGCCGTGGCCGGCGAGCAGGTGGCTCGCCGAGCCGAGCACGTGTGCGGCGAGCGGCCGGTCGCCGGCGCCGGCGGCCGCCGCGAGGGCCATGCGGTAGGCGGCGAGCGCGCCGCCCGGGTCGCCCGCGTCGGCGGCCTGCCAGCCGCTGAGCTGGGCGGCCTCGGCCACCAGCCCGAGCAGCCGCCGGCTCGCCCGCACCCCGTCCGGCCGGCCGAACGCCGCGCCGAGCTGGCGGCCGGCGGGACCGGCCATGTCGGTGCCACCCACCAGGTCGTCTTGCCGGCGCAGGACGGCGACCGTCTCGGCCACCGCGTCGGTGTCGACTCCCGCGCCGCGCCGCCCGCCTGTGCCGCCGCCTCCCCCGCCCGCCGCGGCCGAGCCACCCGCCAGCCATGCGGCGAGCGTGTCGAGGTGGGACAGCGCCGGCCCGGCCCGCCCGCGCGCGGCCTCCGCCCGCCCGGCCGGCGTGGAGACCTGCTCGGGCCCGCCCGCACCGGACGGCGTGGCGGCGCGACCGGCGGGCCTGGCTGTCGTGCCCTGGCCGAGCGAGCCGGCCGGGTCGGCCAGCCAGGCGTGCGCCAGCCGCAGCAGGTCGGCCTGCCCCTCGACGGATGCCTGCCCGGGCACGGCCCGCCGGCCGGGCCCACGGCGGGCCGTCGCGGCCGCGATGGCGAGGTCGGGCCCCGGAACGTCGAGCACGATCGCGAGCCAGCCCAGCCAGAAGTCGCCCGGGACCCGCTCGCCGCGCTCCCAGCGGCTGACCTCGTGACGGCTGACGGTCTGCAGGCCGGCGACCGTGGACAGCTGCTCGGCCACGCGCAGCTGCGACCAGCCGTGCGCCTGCCGGAGCGCGGCCAGCATGGCGCCCAGCGGGACGGGCGCGGTGGACGGTGACGGCGTGCCGCCCGGATCCTGGGCGGTGCGTGCCTCGGACACGGCGAACTGAGCCCCCTCGAGTGTCACGACCTCCTGACGTGTGTGCCGACCCCTCGGTCGCCCGGCAGCGCCCGACCCCCGGGCGCCGCCGGACGCCCCCGTAACCCCCGCGCGGACGCCCACCCGGCCGGTCACCCCCGCGGGGCCGGGAGCGGGCACCCGTGCTGGGTATCTCTCTACCGCGCGGGTACGACGTTTTCTGGCGGGGAAGATCCGTACGCCGGTCGTCGCCACGCTCTGAGACGACTCGACTGCGGCTCGAGCGCAACCGATACAGTCACTGAGTGGCTCTCGGTCTACCATCCGTGCTTCCCGGTGGCTCCCAGCCGTCGATCGGTGACCTGATCGCCGGCCCGGCGCCGACGTTCTCCTTCGAGTTCTTCCCGCCCAAGACGCCCGAGGGGCAGCCGCTGCTCTGGCAGGCCATCCGCGAGCTGGAGCCGTTGCGGCCGTCGTTCGTCTCGATCACCTACGGCGCGGGCGGCACCACGCGCGACACCACCGTCGCCGTGACCGAGCGGGTCGCCACCGAGACCACGCTGCTGCCGATGGCCCACCTCACCGCGGTCAACCACTCGGTCGCCGAGCTCCGCCACGTGATCGGCCGGCTGGCCGGCGTCGGCGTGCGCAATGTGCTGGCCGTGCGCGGTGACCCGCCGGGCGACCCGATGGGCGAGTGGGTGCGCCACCCCGAGGGCGTGCTGTACGCGGCCGATCTGGTCCGGCTGCTCAAGGAGTCCGGCGACTTCTGCGTCGGCGTGGCCGCTTTCCCGTACAAGCACCCCCGCTCGCCCGACATCGCCAGCGACACCGACCGATTCATCGAAAAGTGCCGGTCCGGCGCCGACTTCGCGATCACCCAGATGTTCTTCGACGCCGACGACTACCTGCGCCTGCGCGACCGGGTGGCCGCCGCCGGCTGCGACACCCCGATCGTGCCCGGCGTCATGCCGGTGGTCCGGATGGCCACGATCGAGCGGTCCGAGCAGCTCTCCGGCGCGCCATTTCCGCCCGCGCTGCTGGAGCGCTTCGAGCGGGTCGCCGGCGACGCCGACGCGGTGCGCCGGCTCGGCATCGAGCAGTGCAGCGAGATGTGCGCGCGGCTGCTCGACGAGGGCGTGCCGGGCATCCACTTCATCACGCTCAACCGCTCGACGGCCACGCGTGAGGTCTGGCAGAACCTTCCGGCCGGCGCCCGCGTCTGATCAGCCCGCCGGGCGGTTGATCCCAAGGTGGGCAGGGGCCGGCTGAGCTGGGACGAGTACGCGGTCGGGTGGGCCCGGCTGCACGGCGGGTTCGATCCGCGCAAGGCCGGCCCGCTGGTGCGCGGCTGGCTGCGCGTGTCGTACGTGATCGGCTCCGGGCTGGCCCGCGTGAGCATCGGGCCGGGCGCGGTCACGTTCGGCGGGCTCGTGCTCTGCGTCTGCGTGCCGCTGCTCGCCGACCGGCCCGCCCTCGCCGCCGTGTTCGTGCTGCTCGCCGCGATGGCCGACAGCGCCGACGGCGCTACCGCGGTGGTCTCCGGCCGCGCCACCCGGCTGGGCTACCTGTACGACTCGGTCGCCGACCGGCTCGGCGAGGCCGCGTGGCTCGTCGCCTTCTGGCTGGTGGGTGCGCCGGGCGTACTCGTGGTGGCGGCCGGCGGGCTGTCCTGGCTGCACGAGTACGTCCGCGCCCGGGTCACCGCCGCCGGCATGCGCGACATCGGCGTGGTGACCGTGGGCGAGCGGCCGACGCGGGTGTCGGTGGCGTTCGTCGGCCTGCTGCTGGCCGGCGCCGTCGAGCTCGTGCAGCACGACCTGCCGGCCGGCACGATCACGGTGGTGGCGGCGGTGTGGGTGCTGCTGGCGTTCGTCGGCCTGCTCCAGCTCCTGGCGGCCTTCCACCGCGCTCTGCGCTGATCGCGGCTGCCACGATCTCGGCGCCCAGTGCCACCATCGGCAGGCCGCCGCCCGGGTGGACCGAGCCGCCGACAAGAAACAGCCCCTCGACCGGGCCGCGGTTGGCCGGCCGGGTCAGCGAGCCCGCCGTGCCGTAGATCGCGTCGCCCGGCGGCAGCGCCTCGCGAAACACCAACCGGTCGCGGACCGGTACCCCGCGGGCATCGAGCACGTCGAGGACGCGGTCGGCGTACGCCTCGGCCAGTCCGGGACGGCGCCAGTCCACCGCGTCCGGCGCGGTGCCCTGACGGGCCGCGTTGACAAGCACGAACCAGGCCTCGTGCCCGGCCGGCCGGACGAGCGGATCGGCCGCCACCGTCACGTACACGGTCGGGTCGGGCGCCGGGCGGGCCCGTACACCCCGCCCGGGATCGCCGAACACCGCGTCGAACTCGGGGTCGTAGTCGTCCGGGAAGTACACGTTGTGGTGCGCGAGCCCGGACGCGCCGCGCACCCCCAGCAGCAGCACGAAACCGGAGAGGCTGCGGTCGGCCAGCCGGGCCAGCCGCCGCGGCGCGGGCAGCAGGTCGCGGTAGACGTCACGAGCGTCCACATCGGTCACCACCACATCGGCCGGAAAGCGCCCAGCGCCGGCGCGCACCCCGTGCACCCGCCCGCCGGCCGCGTCGATGGCCGTGACCTCGGTGCCGCACCGGACGACCACGCCGAGGTCCAGGCAGCGGGACAGCAGCGCGCCGGCGAGCGTGGCGAGGCCACCGGGCAGGTACCAGCCGCCGAAGGCCAGCTCCGCGTACGCCGCGGCGAGCAGCGCGGCTGGCGCCCGGCGGGGGTCGGCACCGGCGTACGTCGCGTACCGGTCGACGAACATCCGCAGCCGCGGGTCGCGCACCCCCAGCCCGCGCAGCGTCTGGCCGGGGCGGATCGCCCACAGGTCGGACAGGCGCCAGGCCTGCCGCAGCGGCGGGAGCGACGTGCGGAGCACGTGCCGCCAGGACGTGTCCCAGATCCGCCCGGCCCGCCGCCACAGCACCGTCCACTCGGCGGCCGCGGCCGGACCGAGCGCCGCGCCCACGCGGGCGGCGAAGGCCTCCGGGTCGCGGCAGGAGTCGAGCACCGTGCCGTCCGCGAACCGGTGGCGCACGATCGGGTCGAGCGGCACCGGCTCGACCAGGTCGCCGAAGACCTCGGGCAGCGTCAGCAGGCTCGGGCCGGTGTCGAATACGAAGCCGTCCCGCGCGTACCGGGCCAGCTTGCCGCCCACCGCCTCGCCGCGCTCCAGCACCGTCACGCGGTGCCCGGCGGCGGCCAGGCGGGCGGCCACGGACAGCCCGCCCACGCCCGCGCCCACCACGACCACGTTCACGGCACCCTCCGCCCGCGCCAGACCAGCCGGCCCCGCCGCCGCTCGCGGTGCGACCGCACCACCAGCCAGGCGAACACCACGATCGAAACCGGGTGAGCCAGCGCGTCGGGCCAGGCCCGACCCCCGGTCGCCCGCGCCGCCACCACCCTTCCCAAGACCCCCATCAGGTACGCGCACAGAGCACTTACCGGCGTAACAGTGACCAGGATCGGCGGCAGTGCGTACAAAGCGAGCAGGAGCGGCACGACCGGCCAGGCGACGGCCGCCCAGAGCGACTTGGCGTAGCCGTCGGCCAGCTCCCGCCAGCTCGTGTACATGCGGCAGGTGGCCAGCGCCGACCCGTCGGCCAGCGCGATCCGCCCGCCGGCCCGCTTCAGCGCGCGGGCCAGCGTCACGTCCTCCAGCACCTTGTCGCGCACGGCCGCGTGGCCGCCCGCCCGGTCGTACCCGGCGCGGTCGACCACCATGAACTGCCCGCCCGCCGCCGCGAGGGAGGGGCGCGGCGAGCGCTCCATCGCCCGCAGCGGCAGGAACGTCAGCCACGACCACTGGAGCAGCGGCTGCACGAGCCGTTCACCCACCGTCAGGGCGACGATCTTCGGGTACGGCGAGAGCAGGTCCACACCGACCGCCCGCAGCTCAGCGACGGCGGCGGCCACGGCGTGCGGGGCGAGCACCACGTCGGCGTCCACGAAGACGAGCGCGGTGGCGTGCGGTGCGAGGGCGGCGAGCTGGTGGCAGGCGTACGGCTTGCCGAGCCAGCCCGGCGGCGGAGGAGCGCCCCGCTCGACGCGGAGGCCGTGCGCGCGGACCAGGTCGGCGGTGCCGTCCGTGGAGCAGTCGTCCAGCACGATCACCTCCAGCCGCGGCACGCCCCGCTGGGCCTTCAGCGCGCGCAGGCACGGCTCGACCCGGCCGGCCTCGTCCCGCAACGGCAGCAGTACGGCCACCCGCTCGTCCACTGTGGAGGTACCGGTGGGGCGGCGGAGCAGCCGCGCGTTGACGGCGGTGTGGGCGGTGAGTGCGGCCACGACCGCGACGAGGAGCCAGGTCATCGTAGGAGCACCACCGCCAGCGGGACGGCCAGCACGCCCATGCCGAGCGCGCCCCACGCCGCCGAGCCGGGCAGGTCCAGGAAGACCGCGTGTGCCACGACGCTGCCGGCGTACGTCCACAGGTAGAGCGCGTACATCGGCGCGTCGTCGGGTACGGCCTCGCGGGCCGCGGTGCGGACGAGGACGGTCATCGCCAGCGCCACCCCGAGCCAGCCGAGGTAGTTGCCGGCCGGTACGCCGGGTACGCCGGGCAGGGCGGGGTGCGGGTCGGCCCAGGTCCAGTACCCCTCGGCGACCATCTGCGGGTCGAGGAAGAGGTCCCAGGCGGCGAGCCCGACCGCGGCGAGCACCACGCGGCCCGTTCGCGAGCGGGTGAGCCGGACCGCGGCGAGCCAGGCCGGCCAGGCCATCCACGTCCAGGCCAGTGGCACGACGAGGGGTACGCCGGCCAGCCGCGGCCCGAGGTCGCCGGAGTAGTCGTATTCGCCGAACGGGAAGCCTGTCGCCACGCCGAGCGCCTCGACCGCGAAGCCACCGCCGGTGGTCACCAGCACGAGCCGGACGGCCACCCGGGGTCCCCGGGTGAGCAGCGCGTGGCTCACCGACGTCGCGTACCCGAGGAGGACGGAGACCACGGTGACCGCCGCGCGGGCGCCGCCGCCGGTGAGCGGATAGCTGATCTGGACGAGGACGAGCCCGCCCAGCAGGGCCCAGGGCAGGCGGCGTCGCACGGTCAGGTGGGGAGCGGAAGCTGCCGCCCCAACACCGCGAACGCCCGCTCGTCGCCGGGGAAGCGGAAGTCGCGCAGCACGTCGACGAACTCGAAGCGCCGGTAGAGCCGCCAGGCCCGCGACTCCCACTCGTCGGCCTCCGGGGTGGAGAGCAGCGTGGTGGCGCCGGAGGCCATGCGCAGCAGCGCGCGCAGCTGGCGGGCGCCGACGCCGTGCCCCTGCGCGGGCGGGCGGACGTGCAGCTCGACCACCTCGAAGCAGTCGGTGAGCCAGGTCTTGCGCGCCTCCTCGCTCAGCGCGCCGCGCACCTGGTCGTGCCACCACTGGCCGGTGGCGGACGTGTACCCGTAGCCGAAGCCGACCAGGTGGCCGTCGCGGGTGAGCGTCGCGACCGCGCGGAACCCGGGCCGCCGCGCGTGGGTGGCGATGTAGCCGCGCCGCGCCTCCAGTAGCTCGGCCCGGTAGCCCATCGCCTCGCCGTACACCGCGACGACGTCGTCCAGCCGCCTGGTGAGGTCGTCCGGCATCCACGGCACCAACCTCATGCGCGCCCGCGCTCCCCTCCGTCGTTCCAGCCAACGACCTTACGGTCGCCTATGACCCCCAGTACGGCGAACCGGGCGAACAGGTCCTCCGCATACCACCCTTCGGTCGGAGTACGGAGAATCGCCGCCCGGTGCTCCGGGTGACGGTACGCGAACTGGACGAGGTCTGCGGTGTTGCGCCACACGCTGACCGTGCCCTGCCAGCCGATCGGTGCCTCGCCGACGCCGAAGCGGGCGAGCAGGCCCGGCGCCGTGGCCGCGGCGGCGGCGACCGGCGGGACCGCGCGCCAGAACGTCACCGCCTTCGCCGGGCGCAGCCGGGCCCGGGTCAGCGCCAGCACCGCGCCGCCGGCCGTGCCCTTGGGGTCTCCGAAGGGTGCCTCTCCGGACCACCGGCCCCGGCTCGCGAGGGTGCGCAGCTCGATCCGGAGGCGGCTCTCGGCGATGCGGGCCCAGGCGCGCGCCACGGGCGTGTCCGCGAAGCCTTCGGCCGCGGCCGCACCGTCCCAGACCACGAGGGCCGCGTACCGGGTCGGATCGGCCCGCGCGGGGCCGAAGCCGTCCGCGGTGCCGAGGAGCTTGGCGAAGCGGACTCCGGGCGTGGCGCGCAGCCGGCGCCGGTCGACGGCCATCCGGACCAGCGCGCGCGGCACCGCGCGGCGAGGGACCCGCCACACGTGCAGCGTCACGAACGGCGTCACGCGACCTCGGCCGGGCTCCCCGCGGTGATCCGGACCAGCTCGGCGTACGTGGTGGGGAAGACCGCCTGGGGTACGCCACCGGCGGCCCAGATCTCGCCGTACCGCCCCAGGGCGGCGTCGACGAGCGTGCGCAGCGGCTTGGGGTGGCCGAGCGGCGCGACCCCGCCGATGACCTGGCCGGTGTGCGTGCGGACGAAGTCGGGCGTGGCCCGCTTGAGCTTGCCCACGCCGAGGTCGGCGGCGACCTTGGCGGTGTCCACCCGGTGGGCGCCGGAGGTCAGCACCAGCAGCGGCTCGCCGTCCGCGTCGAAGATCAACGAGTTGGCGATCTGGCCTACCTCGATGCCGAGCGCGGCGGCCGCCGCGGCGGCGGTGTGCACGGCCTCGGGCAGCAGCCGGACCTCGCTGGGCCGGCCGGAGCCGTCGCGGGCGTCGGCACCGAGCAGGGCGCCTTGGACCGCCTGCACGTTCGGGTGTGGAGACATGCCGACCATATTGCTGCTTACACGGCCGGGACGGCCACGGCTTTCTCCTCCGCCTCCGCGGTGGCGGCGGCGCCGGGTGCGGGCGGTGGCGCGACCCGGGCGGTCTCGGCCAGCGCCACGCCGGCCAGCACGAGCGCGCCGCCGGCGAGCTGGGCCGTGTTGAGCGCCTCGCTCCCGCCGAGCGTGATCCATGCCACAGCGGAGGCGATCACCGGCTCGACCATGCCGATGATGCCGACGCTCGTCGCGGGCAGGTGCCGGAGGGCGCCGGCCAGCAGCAGGTAGGGCGCGATCGAGCCGAGCACCACCACGTACCCGAGGAGGAGGGCGACCGGGACCCCGCCGGAGGTGGACTCCGCCAGCGGCGCCCAGCCACCGTTTGCCGGGGCGACGGCCTGCGTGAGCAGGCCGGCCGCGGCGGCGGCTCCGAACGCCCACGTGGTGAGCGAGAGCGTGTCTCGGCGGGCGACGCCGTGCGCGCCGAGCAGGTAGTAGAGCGCGAGGAGCACCGCCGCGCCGAGACCGGCGAGCACGCCCAGCCCGTCGAGGCTCAGCTCGCCCCACACCTCGGCCACGCAGGCGAGCCCGACCAGGCTGAGCGCGAGGCCGCCCCACAGCCGCGGGCGCACGGGCTGGCGCTGGCCGAAGCGCACCCAGATCGCCACGAAGAGCGGCGCCGTGTACTCGAACAGCAGCCCGATGCCGACCGGCAGCCGGGAGATCGCCACGAAGTAGAGCATCGGGACGACGAAGAAGCCGGCCAGCCCGTATCCGATCAGGAGCGGCAGGTCGTGGCGGGTGACCGCCAGCCGCCGGCCGCGGCCGAGGACCAGCGTGATCGCCAACACGCCCACGAAGGCGCCGGCGGCCCGGAGGAAGGCGAGCTGGGGCGGCTCGATGCCGGCGCGCAGCACGAGCTTGGAGACGGTGCCGTTGACCGCGAACAGCGCGCCGCCTGCGACCACCATGGCCACTCCCAGCGCGGGCTTCCTCGTCACGCAGGCGAGGCTACCGGTCCGGTGTCAGGAGTGGAACCGCATTGTGGTCGTTACCTCTCGGAACACCCGGCGGCACGCCCACCGGACGTTGCGTTTTTGTCGTAGGCGAGGTGTACTGTCTTGGTAGTTCGAACGACTGTTCGAATGACTTGGGTGGAGCGGTTCGCGACGCGCCACCCAGGGGCGGTTCGCGGAGACCGCGTGCGGGTCCTGGACATTCGCGGGTCCAGGCCCTCAGGCAGGACCGTTGCTCGCCACCCCCGACCCCCGGGCGGCGAGCAACGGCCTCGCCGGCCGAGCCGGCCGGGTGTGAGGAGGGGAAGCGTTCACGCCCGGCCGGCGCCGACGACAGGACATCGCCGAGGAGAGAGTCCCATGCCGACCAGTACCGCTCAGGCACCCACCGTGCCCGCTGGCGTGCTGCCGCACCGCACTCCCGCCGAGCTGCTCGTCCTCGCCCGGCGCGGGCTGGAGGAAGCGGCACAGACCCGCCCCGACGGCCTGCGGTACGCCGCGGCCCACCTGTCCGCCCTGCGCGCCGCGGCCGCCATGCTCGCCGCCCGCGCGCAGCCCGCACCCACCCGGCGCAACAGGGTCACCAGCGTCTGGACGCTGCTGCTGATGGTGGCGCCCGAGCTGCGCGAGTGGGCCACCTACTTCGCCGCCGGTGCGAGCAAGCGCGCCGCGGCACAGGCCGGCATCCCGCGCGTGGTCACCACCCGCGAGGCCGACGACCTGCTGCGCGCCGCCGAGCAGTTCGTGGCGGTGGTCGAGGTCGCGCTCGGGCTGGCCCACCAGCCCGCCCTCGACGGTCTGGCCGCCGCCTGACCGTCCGTCCGTAAGCGAGCACAGCAAGCACAGCGAGCACCAGGAAAGCGAGACAGGCCAATGGCGGGCCAGGCGACTCTCCGGTCCGCTACCGTCGCCGGGCTGGTCCGGCCGGCCAGCGACCCGGATGTCACGGGGCGGCACCGCGTGCTGCCGGTGGCGTCCCCGCTGGGCGTGCTCCTGCCCGGCGGCGGCCTGCGCCGCGGCACCACCGTCGCCACCGGGGGCCTCCCCGAGGGCGGGCTGCCCGCCGGCGGCGCCCCGGGCGGCAGCTCCGCCCTTGTGCTCGCGCTGATCGCCGAGGCCTCCCGCGCCGGCTCGTGGTGCGCGATGGTCGGCATCCCCACGTTCGGCGCGGTCGCCGCCGCCGACGCCGGCATCGCGCTCGACCGCCTCGCCCTGGTGCCCAACCCCGGCCCCGAGTGGGCCGCCGTGGTCGCCGCCCTGATCGACGGCATCGACGTGGTGGTCACCGCCGTCCCCGGCACAGTGCCCGCCTCCATCGCCAGCCGCCTTGCCGCCCGCGCGCGGCAGCGGGGGAGCGTGCTGGTGCCGTACGGGCGGTGGGACGGCGCCGACGTGACACTCCAGGTGGTCCGCAGCGACTGGGAGGGCCTGACCCCCGGCCGAGGCCGCCTACGCCAGCGCCGCGTGACGATCGTCGCCCGCGGCCGCGGCGCGGCCGCCCGCCCCAAGGAGATCACCGTCTGGATGCCCGGCGCCGACGGCCAGCCGGTGGTCGCCGTCGTCGACGTCGAGCCGGCGACCCGTTCCACCGGCCGCCGCGCCACCCTCACCCTGATCCGCTGACCCACCCACGACGGCTGGTCCGCGCACGGAGGCGTGGGTAGCCTGAAGAAAGCTCCCGGCAGTAGCTGGGGGAAGTGGACCCGGCTCCCGACCGGACGATCGGTGGGCCGGGTTACGCGTATCCGGACCTTGTCGCGCTACGACTCGACCCGCCGGACACCCTCGATCATCGGCGAGACGCGCCGCCGCCAGTCACCGCCTGCCCCGTACGCCCACGCGATGATGTCGGCGATCTGAAGCCCTGGGTACTCCCACGACGGGGCGTGTTGGTAGCGCACGTCCGACTTGGCGAGCGACGCCTGAAGCGTGGCCCGGTCACGCTTGTTCTGATGGTCCTCGCCGCGATCCAGGACCAGACGTCCGACGCCCATTCGCAGAGCATCGTCTGCAAGCGTGGACAGGCATGCGGGACGCGCGCGAGACACCGGCCTTGGGGCGATGTAGAGGATTCCCCGCACCACGTTGAGGGTGGCGATCGAGCTGATCACCTCTCGACGGCGTGAGTCGCGTTCGTCGACCATGTGGATCCGGCGCTGGCGGGGTAGGTGGAACGAGCGGATGGTGCGGTCGACATCGGTCTTCGCCTGGGTGGGGATGAGTGCCAAGGCGAGGATGAAGGAGGTGCCGCGGATGGACTTGTCGGCATATCCGTCGATCGTCAACCGCCTCTCCAATCGATCGTTGTTGACGGTGAGTGATCGGCGTGACGCTACCGGTTGATCCGAGTTGGTGAGGTCCCGCCAAAGGTGGTGGTGTTGATCATGGCGCTGGGTTCGAACATTTGTTCTATGATCAAGCGTGCGCACGTTGCTGGTCTGGTGTCCCGACTGGCCGGTGATCGCCCTGGATCTGGTGGAGGGCATCCCGGCGACCGGGCCCGTGGCCGTGGTCCGGGCCAATCGCGTGGTCGCCTGCTCCGAGGCGGCGCGGGAGGAGAGGGTCAAGCGCGGGCTGCGCAAGCGGGAGGCGCAGAGCCGTTGCCCCCGGCTGACCGTGGTGGAGCACGACCCCGATCGGGACGCGCGGGCGTTCGAGCCGGTGGTGGCGGCGGTCGAGGAGTTGGTGGTCGGGGTCGAGACCATCCGGCCGGGGGCGTGTGCGCTGGCCGCCAAGGGGCCGGTGCGCTACTTCGGCGGCGAGGAGCGTACGGCTGAGGCGATCGTCGAGCGGATCGCCGAGGTGTGCGGGGTGGAGAGCCAGGTGGGCATCGCGGACGGCGTGTTCGCGGCCGGGCTGGCGGCGCGCACCGGGCGGATCGTGCCGCCGGGCGAGAGCCGGGAGTTTCTGGCCGGGCTGCCCGTCGAGGCGCTCGACCGTCCACAGTTGACAGACCTGCTGCGGCGGCTCGGCGTGCGTACTCTCGGGGAGTTCGCCGCCCTGCCCGCCGCGGATGTCCTGTCCCGGTTCGGGTTCGACGCGGCGCTGGCCCACCGGCTGGCGGCGGGGCGCGACCACCGGCCGCTCGCGGTCCGCCGCGTGCCGCCCGACCTCGACGTCACCGAGACGTACGACGACGAGCCGCTCGACCGGGTCGACGTGGCGGCGTTCGCGGCGCGGTCGCTGGCCGAGCGGCTGCACGAAAAGCTCGCCGGGCACGGGCTCGCCTGCACCCGGGTGGCGATCGAGGCGGTGACCGCGGACGGGCAGGAGCTGCACCGGGTCTGGCGGCACGACGGGCTGCTCACCGCCGTGGCCATCGCCGACCGGGTGCGGTGGCAGCTCGACGGGTGGATCTCCGGGCGCCGGGAGCGGCCGGTGTCCGGGATCGTGCGCCTGCGGCTGACGCCCGAAGGGGTGCTGGCGCACGTCGGGCTCCAGCCGGGCCTGTGGGGCGAGACCGGCGAAGAGCGGGAGCGGGCTCACCGGGCGCTGCACCGGGTGCAGGGCATCCTCGGGCCGGAGGCGGTGCTGACGGCGGTGCTCGGCGGTGGGCGTTCGCCGGACGACCAGGTGCGGATGATCCCGTGGGGCGACGAGCGGATCCCGACCCGGCCCGGCCAGCCGCCCTGGCCCGGCCGGATCCCCGCCCCCGCGCCCGCGCGGGTGCTGGCGGCGCCGGCCCGGGTGATGGTGTACGACGCGGCCGGCGCCCCGGTCGAGGTGAGTGGCCGGCTGGAGGTCAGCGCGCCGCCGGCCCGCATCGTGATCGGCTCCACGAGGCGGGAGCGGACGGTCGAGGTGATCGGCTGGAACGGGCCGTGGCCGGTGGACGAGCGCTGGTGGGCGCCGGAGGAGTCGCGGCGCCGGGCCCGCTTCCAGGTCGCCCTTCCCGGCGGGTGGGGCCTGCTGCTCTCCCTGGCCAGCGGCGTCTGGTCGGTGGAGGCCGTCTATGACTGAGGGGGCCGCTCATGGGCTGGCATAACCCACCGAGGCCGTGGGCGGAGGTGGAGCGCGCGCTGTCCGGCAAGCACGTCGTGGACCCGCTGGCCGTGGACGCCGACGGTGGCGACTCGCCGGCCTGGAGCCGGAAGCGGCCGCCGTACGAGGGGCCCGCGCTCATCCGCACCGAGGGCCCCGTCCCGTACGCGGAGCTGCACTGCCACACCAACTTCAGCTTCCTGGACGGGGCGAGCCACCCCGACGAGCTGGCCCGCGAGGCGGCCCGGCTGGGGCTGACCGCGCTCGCGGTCACCGACCACGACGGCTTCTACGGCGTGGTGCGCTTCGCCGAGGCGGCCCGCGCCCACAAGCTGCCCACGATCTTCGGCGCGGAGCTGTCGCTCGGCCTGCCCGGCCCGCAAAACGGCGAGCCCGATCCGGTCGGGCGCCACCTGGTGGTGCTGGCCCGCGGGCCCGAGGGGTACGCGCAGATCGCCCGCACCGTCAGCCGGGCGCAGCTGGCGGGCAAGGAGAAGGGGCGCCCGGTCTACGGCTCACTGGACGACCTCGGCGGGGCACTGAAGGACGTCGTCGTGCTGACCGGGTGCCGCAAGGGCACCGTGCCCGCGGCACTCCGGATCGGCGGGATGGCCGCGGCGGCCGCGGAGCTGGACCGGCTCGTGGCCGCGTTCGACCGCGAACGCGTGGTGGTCGAGCTGACCGACCAGGGCGACCCGGCCGACGGCGACCGCAACGACGCGCTCGCCGAGCTGGCCGCCGCGGCTGGACTGTCCATTGTGGCCACCAACAACGTGCACTACGCCACCCCCAAGCGGCGAAAGCTGGCGACCGCCCTCGCCGCGGTACGCGCTCGGCGCAGCCTCGACGAGATCGACGGGTGGCTGCCCGCGGCGGCGACCGCGCACCTGCGCGGCGGCGAGGAGATGGCGGCCCGGTTCGCGGCGTATCCGGGTGCGGTGGCCCGGGCCGCGGAGCTGGGCCGCGAGCTGGCCTTCGACCTCCAGCTCGTCGCGCCCAAGCTGCCGGACTGGGAAGTGCCGCCGGGATACACCGAGATGAGCTGGCTACGCGAGCTGACGATGCGAGGGGCGCTGGAGCGGTATGGCCCACGGGAAGCGAACCCAGCGGCATACGAGAAGCTCGACTACGAGCTCGGCATGATCGAGGAGCTCGGGTTCCCCGGCTATTTCCTGATAGTCCACGACATAGTGGACTTCTGCCATCGGGAGCGGATCTTCTGCCAAGGGCGGGGCTCGGCTGCCAACTCGGCGGTCTGTTACGCGCTCCGCATCACCAACGTCGACGCGGTGCAGCACGGGCTGCTCTTCGAGCGCTTTCTCGCCCCGGAGCGGGACGGGCCACCCGACATCGACGTGGACATCGAGTCGGACCGGCGCGAGGAGGTCATCCAGTACGTCTACAAGAAGTACGGCCGGGAGCACACCGCCCAGGTCGCCAACGTGATCTCGTACCGGCCGCGGTCGGCGGTGCGCGACATCGCCAAGGCGTTCGGCTTCTCGCCGGGGCAGCAGGACGCGTGGAGCAAGCAGATCGACCGGTGGGGGAGCATCGCGGCCGTCGATGTGGACGACATCCCGGGCCAGGTGGTCGAGTTCGCCAACGAGTTGCAGACATTCCCGCGTCATCTGGGCATCCACTCCGGCGGCATGGTGATCTGCGACCGGCCGGTGATCGATGTGTGCCCGGTGGAGTGGGCGCGGATGGAAGACCGCACGGTCCTGCAGTGGGACAAGGACGACTGTGCGGCGGTCGCGCTGGTCAAGTTCGACCTGCTCGGGTTGGGCATGCTGTCCGCGCTCCGGTATGCGCACGACATGATCCAGGATGACCTTGATCTGAGCGAAATTACCCTGACTGATCCTGAAATTTACGACATGTTGTGTCGGGCCGACTCCGTCGGCGTCTTCCAGGTCGAGTCCCGTGCGCAGATGGCCACCCTGCCGCGGTTGCAGCCGCGAGAGTTCTACGACCTCGTCGTCGAGGTGGCGCTGATCCGGCCGGGGCCGATCCAGGGCGGCTCGGTGCACCCGTACATCCGGCGCAAGAAGGGTCTTGAATCCCCGGACCCGCCGCATCCGGCGATGGCCAATGCGCTCGCCAAGACCCGAGGCGTGCCGCTCTTCCAGGAGCAGCTCATGCAGCTGGCCATCGACGTGGCCGGCTTCAACGGCGCCGAGGCCGACCAGCTGCGCCGCGCCATGGGCTCGAAGCGGTCCGACGAGCGGATGGCCGAGCTCAAGGACCGGCTCTACAGCGGCATGGCCGAGCGGGGCATCACCGGCGCGGTGGCCGACGACGTCTACCTCAAGCTCTCCTCGTTCGCCAGCTTCGGCTTTCCGGAGAGCCACGCGATCAGCTTCGCCTACCTCGTGTACGCCAGCTCGTGGCTCAAGCGCTACCACCCCGGACCTTTCCTCGCCGCGCTGCTCAACGCCCAGCCGATGGGCTTCTACTCGCCGCAGACGCTCGTCGACGACGCGCGGCGGCACGGCGTGGAGGTGCGGCGCCCGGACATCAACCTGAGCGGGGCCAAGGCGAAGCTGGAGTACACATCGGACACCCGGTGGGGGAGCGAGAAGCACGAGCCGCCGCACCAGTGGGGGATGGGCGGCCCGGCCGTCCGGTTGGGACTGTCCTATGTGCGCACGATCGGCGACGACCTGGCCACCCGGATCGAGGAGGAGCGGGAGGGCGCCGGTCCGTACCGCGACATGGCCGACCTGGCCCGCCGGGTGGGCCTGACCGCCGCGCACATGGAGGCGCTGGCCACCGCGGACGCGTTCGCCGGCTTCGGGCTGTCGCGCCGCGAGGCGCTGTGGGCCGCCGGCGCCGCCGCCCAGGAGCGGCCGGACCGCCTCCCGGGTACCGGCAGCAGCCCCAACCCGCCGCCTACGCTGCCCGGCATGGACGCGGTCGACCGCCTCGTCGCGGACGTGTGGGCCACCGGCCTGTCGCCGGAGAGCCACCCGGCCCGCTTCATCCGGCCCCAGCTGGAGGAGGCCGGCGCGGTGCCGATCGCGCGGCTGGGCCTGATCGACGGCGGCACCCGGGTACGCGTCGGCGGCCTCGTCACCCACCGGCAGCGGCCGGCGACCGCGGGCGGGATCACGTTCATGAACCTCGAGGACGAGACCGGCATGCTCAACGTGACCTGCACGCCCGGACTGTGGCAGCGCTACCGGAAGGTGGCCCGCACGAGCGCCGCGCTGATCGTGCGGGGGCGGCTCGAAAAGCACGACGGCGTGATCAATCTGACCGCCGACCGCCTCGACCCGATCACCCCGCCGGTGAGTCCGGCCTCACGCGATTTCCGCTGATACAACTAGGGCCTGTCTCCTGGATCTCGAAGGGCTGCGGCGGGCCCAGACGACGACCGGCGGCACCGGACGAAAGGCCGCATACAACACCGGTATGCGACCTTCCGCCCGGCACCCCCGGACCGCCGCCTGGACCTCGCCTCGCTCCACCGAGATCCAGGAGACAGGCCCTGGGACGGTATTCCGACAGTGGTGGCCGGTGCGCCACTTCGCTGTGTCAATCTGTCACGGGCCTGTGGCGAAGGCGAGATCACAGAAACCCGGTGGCGATGCGTGACAGGATCTTTCTCCTGGTCGGTGCCAAGTTCCTCTTTTGGTTGTTCTTCCTACTCGTTTACCTGCCGCGCTTCGCGGGCGGCCACGCGCGCATCACCTTCGGCGTGAGCAGCGCGGACGCGGACTACACCCGGGGGCAGTGCGAGGCGCTCTCCTCCTGCGGAGACAACCACGACGCGTTCGAGTGGGCGCAGATGACGCTGATGCGCGTGGTGGCCGGCGAAATCTGGGTGACCACGTTCGCGCTCCTCGCCGTCGAGTCGGTATTTCTGGTGATTATGGCGATCCACCTGATGGGCCGGCGCGTGACGGCGCGCACCGCCATGCGGTGGTGGAAGATCCAGTTGACAGTCGCCGTGCTGTCGCTCGCCGTTTACCTCGTATTGCTCGGCGTCGGCGCGGTGGCGCTGCACCGCATTCCGGAAAACGCGCGACTGGTGCCGTACCAGGCGGCGTTCTCGTCGCCGTTCACCGATGTCGCCACGCTCTATTACGCCGGTGTGTTCGTCGCGGTCAACGCGCTGTCGCTCGCGCACAACCGGGCACTGGCCCGGCTGCTGCCTGGCAGCAACCGGGCCGTGTCGGTGAGCGACCCGCCCGGCGAGCGTTAGCGCACCGCGGTCGCCGGCTCGGGGGCCGTCGCCGAGGGCTGCTCGTCGGGCACCTTCGCCAGCTTGCTGGGGAGCCACATGTGGCGGCCGATGTCGAGGTTGAGGGCGGTCACCAGCACCGCCCGCACGACGATCGTGTCGAGCAGCACGCCGAACGCCACCGCGAAGCCGATCTCGGCGAACGCGGTCAGCGGCAGCGTGGCCAGCACCGCGAACGTGCCGGCGAGCACCACGCCCGCCGACGTGATCACGCCGCCGGTGGCGGCCAGGCCGATGAGGGCAGCCCGCCTCGTGCCGCGGCGTCCGGCCTCCTCGCGCACCCGGGTCATCAGGAAGATGTTGTAGTCGATGCCGAGCGCGACGAGGAACACGAAGACGAACAGCGGCAGCGAGCTGTCGGCGCCGCCGAAGCCGAAGATGTGCCGGAAGACGAGCGCGCTCACGCCCAACGCCGCGCCGAACGAGAGCACGACCGTCGCCACGAGCACGAGCGGCGCGACGACCGCCCGCAGCAGCAGGCCGAGGATCACCAGCACCACGAGCAGCACGACCGGGATGATCAGGTTGCGGTCGTGGCGGGCCGCCCGCTGGAGGTCCAGGTTGATCGCCGTCTGGCCGCCGACCTGGGCATCCGCGCCGGCCACCGCGTGCACGCTGTCGCGCGCCCGGTCGATCGTGTCGTACGCCGCGTCGCTGTCCGGCGGCGAGGTGAGCGTGCCCTCGAAGTACGCCACGCCGTTGCTGACCCTGGGCTGGGTGACCGACGACGCCTCGATGCCCGGCGTGCCGGCGAACGCGGTGCGCACGTCGGCGGCCTGGGCGGCGTTGCTGACCACGGCGACCGGGGTGCCGACACCGGCGGCGAAGTGCCGGCCGAGCACCTCCTCGCCCACGATCGAGTCCGGGTTGCCGCGGAACGACTCCTTGTTGGTCAGGCCGGTGGCGTCGAGCTGCACGATGCCGATGGCGAGGAGCGCGAGCACCACGCTGGTGGTGACCCAGGTCATGCGGGGGCGGCGGGCGATGCGGCCGCCGACCTTGGCCCAGAGGCCGGTCGTGGTGGGCTCGGCGGTGCCCTCCTTCGGGCGCACCGGCCAGAAGATCCACCGGCCCACGGTCACCAGCATCGCCGGGAGCAGCGTCAACATGACCGCGAGGCCGACCACGATGCCGATCGCGGCGACCGGGCCGAGGCCGCGGGTGGAGTTGGTCTCGGCGAAGAGCAGGCAGATCATGCCGATCGCCACGGTGGCCGCGCTCGCGATGATCGCCGGGCCGGCGCGGTGCAGGGCGACCGCCATCGCCTCGTGCCGGTCGTGGTGGCGGCGCAGCTCTTCCCTATATCGGGCGATGAGCAGCAACGCGTAGTCGGTGCCGGCGCCGAACACCAGCACCGTCAGGATGCCCGTGCTCTGCGCGTTGACGGTGAGGTCGGCGTACCTGGCCAGCAGGTAGATCACGGCCTGGGCGCTGGTCAGTGCGACGCCGGCCGAGATGACCGGGAGCAGCCAGAGCACCGGGCTGCGGTAGGTGAACAGCAGGATCACCACGACCACGCCGATCGTGGCGAACAGCAGCGTGCTGTCGATCCCCTCGAACGCGGCGGCCGAGTCGGCGGCGCTCCCTGCCGGCCCGGTGATGTGCACGCTCAGCCCGTTGGCGCCGCTCTCCCCGGTCGCGATCATCGAGTCGACGATGTCGCCGGCGCGGTCCCAGCCCTCGGGGCCGAGGTTGAGCGGCACGAAGACCTGGGCGGCCTGCCCGTCGCTGGAGAACGCCGGACCCTGCACCTGGCCGTCGAGGTCGCCGAGCTGCCCGAACTTCTGCACGTCGGCCGTCACCTTCGCCTTGTCGGCGTCGGTCAGGCCGGAGGGGCGCTCGTAGACGACGACCGCCGGGAGCGCGTCGGGCGAGGAGAAGGCGGCCTGCTTGTCGAGCACCTCGGTCGACTCGGCGCTGCCGGGCAGCCAGGACTTGGCCTCGTTGTCCTCGACTCCGGTGAGCTTGCCCGCCAGCGGGCCGGCCAGCGCGACGATGACCAGCCAGAACACGATGATCAGGTACTTCGTCCGGCGGCCGGTGAACAGCCCAGCCACGTTTCTGGTCATGAATCCCCCCGTGGACACACGAATACGATTCGGCTACATGTTGCTCATATGTCTGCCGGTCGCGCATCGTCGGTACGCACCGGCTTGCAGGCCTGATACCCCTAGGGGACGCCGGACGTACATGTCCGGTTTTACAAACGCCCTAGTTCCTGTTCAGCGCCCGTTCGAGGAGGGTGGCGAGCGGGATCGACTCGCCGTCGCGCCCGCCGCGACCGACCACGAGCGGCGGATCGTCCTCCCGCAACGTGACGCCGGTGAGCCTGGCTCGCAGGCCACCTGGCACGGCGAGCAGGTAAAAGGCGCCATCTTCAGCGACTGCCATCGATCGGTCGGCTTTCAGGTACCAGCCCCGCAGGCTCGTCCGGTAGCGCCCGCGGCCCGTGTACGAGCGCGCCACCAGCGGCTCCGTCGGCAGGTCGCGCTCCCGGGCGCGGCGGGCGAAGTCGGCCACCAGCGCCCGCGCCTGTGAGCTTTCCACCGCTCTGCGGCGTTCTTGAGCTTCGGCGTGTACGGTGACCGCGTGGCGCCGACGCCTGTGCCACTCCGCCTCGTCGTCGGTGCTCATGGCCCGACCCTACGTTCCCCGGTTAGGAAGGGAGCAGCACCGTGCGAGAGGGACGCTGCCACGGCGGCCCACTGGACGGTCAGGTGCGGATCAGTCGATACCCCAGCGGGTTTCTCTTGGGCGACAAGCCCACCGGGCGGGCGTGGTTCTACGACTGGCGCGACGACGCCTTCTACGTCCGCGACCCGGAGCCCCTGCCGCTCACCGACGACCTGATGGTGACCACCGCCGAGGGCGAAGAGTACGACGTGCTCGCCCTGCCCGTGACGGTCGACGGCCCGGAGACACCGCCCGATGTGGACAGTGGCGACTTCGACACCCTGGCGTCCAATCCCAACCCGACCCGCATCTCGGCCGCCATCTGGCGACTGTGGAGCGACTTCGACCGCGTCGAGCCGTCCGCGCTGCTCGGCGGGATCTACGCCGACAAGCCCGGCTATCACAACTACCGCAACGCGCTGCCCTCGTCCGACTACTCGGTCCGCGACCTCGCCGCCGACCGGCGTGGCTCGGGCATCAAAGCCTCGGCGATCGACCTGAGCCTGTCCGACGCCGGGATGCGCAAGTACACGTCGCGGCTCGACGTCGCCGCCCGCGCCCGTGACCCCCGGCTGTACAGTCCGCGCGGGCCGGTCCTGCGGGAGTTCATCGGCACGAAGGACAACCGCGGCGTCTACTGCTACGTGCTTGTCGGTGGCCGGCCGCTCGGCGTGGGCGCCGACGCGGGGCCCGACCCGGGCCGCGACGCGTCCCACCTGTGGCACATCCACCTATCGATCATCAGGCAGTTCTGTGAAGACTGGTCAGCACTCGACGGCGTCCTGTCCGTGCTGCGCGGGGAGTCCCTCGCGGCCTGGCAGGCCAGATCGGAGTACAACGAAATGACCCCCCAGCAGGCGCAGCAGCTTCGCGACGCGCACTACACCACCTCGGTCGCGATCCCCAACCCGACGGGTGAGGGGCGCGTGCCGCTCCACGTGTGGGCCGGCTGGATGACCGGCGCGGTCAAGGCGCTCGCATCCGCGGTGGGCAATGTCGACGAGGCCACCAAGGCGCAGCTCCAGCAGGATCTGACAAGTCTGCAGGCCAGCATCGACGCGGTGCCCGAGCAGGTCGTGCAGGCGTTCGGCCCGGCCGACGAGCCCGAAGACATCGCCCTGCGGCTGCGCGCGATGCTCGGCGACAAGGCCACCGCGGTCGGCCAGATCCTCGCCCGCGGCTGACCGGCGCTCGTGACGCCGCCGGCGGCGGAGGACCGACGGCGCCCGACCGGCTTCTCGACGACCCAGCCTGGGATCCGCCGTGCGGCCAGTTCGCCGTGCCGTAAAACCTTCGCCGCGGTTACAGTGGACAGCCTGGTGGCGGAGGCCGTGGGGCTCCGCCACCTGTGGTGCGAGGCCCTCAGACCCTGGCATAGGCTGCGGCCATGAGCCGGTGTCGCGTGGCTGCCCCGAGCGGCCGACGAGCGGGGTGGGCATGGAGTTGACTCGCGCACAGCGCAGCGGGCCGCGCACCGCCGTCGTGTGGGCGGCGCTGCGTCGCGAGATCGAGCGGCAGGGTGGCCGCCCGCTCACCGTGCTCGACGTCGGCGGCGGCACCGGCGGGTTCGCCGTGCCGCTCGCGGAAGACGGCCACCGCGTGACGGTGGTCGACGCCAGCCCCGACGCGCTCGCCGCGTTGACCCGCCGGGCCGCGGAGGCCGGCGTGGCCGACCGGGTGCGGGCGGTGCAGGGCGACGGCGACGCGCTCGCCGGCCTCGTCGAGCCGGGCGCGGCCGACCTCGTGCTCTGCCACGCCGTGCTCGAGGTCGTCGACGACCCGGCCGGTGTGGTGGGCGCGGTGACCGCGGCGCTGCGGCCGGGCGGGGCGGCCAGCGTGCTCGTGGCTGGCAAGGCCGCCGCACTGCTCAGCCGCGCGGTCAACGGCCATCTCGCCGACGCCGCCGCGCTCCTGGCCGACCCGCACGGCCGCACCGGGCCCAAAGACACGCTTCGGCGGCGCTACGACGCGGAGACCGCCGCCGCGCTCCTGCGCGCCGCCGGGCTTGAGGTTTCCGAGATCCACGGGGTACGGGTGCTGGCCGACCTCCTGCCCGCGGCGGTGGCCGACGGCGACCCGCAGGCCGTGGTCGACCTGGAGATGGCGGCGGCCGCCCACCCGCCCTACCGTGACATCGCCGCCCAGCTGCACCTCTTCGCCCGACGCCCGTCATGACCGAGCACGGCGTTGGCGGCGTCCGGCTCAGCACGCGGAGCCCGCTCGACGTGGTGCGGCCGGCCTACGGGCGGGCCAGCCTCGCCGAGCTGCTGCCCAGCGCGCTCGCCGTCCTCGGCGTCCCGGAGGCGCCCGATCCGCTCGGCCTCACCGCCCGGCTCGACGGCGTGCGGCGGATAGCCGTCCTCGTGGTCGACGGGCTCGGCTCGTACCAGATCCCGCTGGCGACCCCCCACGCGCCGACGCTGGCCGACGTGGCGCGCGCGGCCACCCACCTGACCTCTGTCTTTCCGTCAACGACGCCGGCCGGTCTCGCGTCGATCGGCGCGGGTGCCGTGCCTGGGGCGCACGGCCTGCTGGCCTTCACGGTCAACGTGCCGGGCACCGACCGCGTGCTCAACCACACCCAGTGGTGGGACGACCCGGACCCCGCGGCGTGGCAGCCGGTGCCGAGCCGGCTGGCGGTGGCGCGGGCGGCCGGCGTGGCGGCGACCGTGGTGAGCCGCCCCGAGTACGCGGGCAGCGGCCTCACCGTCGCGGCCTGGCGGGGCGCCGACTACCGCGCCGCGCCCGACGCGGACGCGCTGGTCACCGGCATGCTCGACGGGCTCGCGGCCGACGGGCGGGCGCTCGTGCTGGGCTACCACCCGTCGGTCGACTCGGCCGGCCACCGGTTCGGCCTCGGCTCCCCGGAGTGGCGGGCGGCGGTGTCGGAGCTCGACGGCCTGCTCGCGCGCCTTGTCGAGGGCCTGCCGGCCGACGCGGCGCTGCTCGTCACCGCCGACCACGGGCAGCTCGACGTGCCCGACGAGGGGCGGTACGACGTCGACGCCGACCCCCGCCTCGACGCCGGCCTCCGACTTGTCGCCGGCGAGCCGCGGGTGCGCTACCTCCACACGCTGCCCGGTGCCGACGACGACGTGGTGGAGGCGTGGCGCGGGGTGCTCGGTGCCGACGCGTGGGTGGCGCCGCGCGAGGAGGTGGTCGAGGCCGGTTGGTTCGGGCCGGTGCCCGACGCCCACCTCGGCCGCATCGGCGACGTGGTCGTGATCAGCCACGGGCTCACCGCCGTGCTGGCCACCGCACGCGAGCCGGAGACGGTGGCCAAGCTCGTCGCCTACCACGGCTCGTACACAGCGGCCGAGATGATGGTGCCGCTGATTGTCGTACGCGGCGTCTAGCCTGCGGGCATGGGTCGCAGCCAGGCGGTGCCGCGGGGCGAGTCGCGCTTCGGGCCGGAGGGCGACGACAGCGGCAGCCATATCCTCCACGTCGACATGGACGCGTTCTACGCGTCGGTCGAGGTGCACCGCGACCCCTCGCTCAAGGGCAGGCCCGTCGTGGTCGGCGGGGTCGGCCCGCGCGGCGTGGTCAGCTCCGCCAGCTACGAGGCCAGGGAGTTCGGGGTGCGTAGCGCGATGCCCACCGGCCGCGCGCGGGCCCTGTGCCCCGGTGCGGTGTTCATCCCGCCCGACTTCACGGCCTACACGGCGGCTTCCCGCGCGGTGATGGGCATCTTCCGCGACGTCACGCCGCTGGTCGAGCCGCTGTCGCTCGACGAGGCGTTCCTCGACGTGGCCGGCGCGCGGCGGCTGCTCGGCGCGCCGGCCGGCATCGCCCGCCTGATCCGCTCGCGGGTGCGGGGCGAGCTGGGGTTGACCTGCTCGGTGGGCGTGGCCCCGACCAAGTTCGTGGCCAAGCTCGGCTCGACCCGGGCCAAGCCCGACGGGCTCATCGTGGTGCCGGCCGACCAGGTGCTGGAGTTTCTCCACCCGCTGCCGGTGGCCGCGCTGTGGGGCGTGGGCGAGCGGGCCGCCGAGACGCTCGGCCGCCTCGGCCTGCGCACGGTCGGCGACGTGGCCCATGCGCCGGTCGGCATGCTCCGCGGCGCGCTCGGCGAGGCGGCCTCGGCCCACCTGCACGAGCTGTCGTGGGGGCGCGACCCTCGCCGCGTGACGCCGGAGCAGGTCGACAAGTCGATCGGCGCGGAGGTGACGTTCGACACAGACGTGGCCGATCCCGTCGTGATCCGGCGCGCGCTGCTCTCGCTCTCCGAGAAGACCGGCGCCCGGCTGCGCCGCTCCGGCCAGGTGGGGCGCACGGTCTCCATCAAGGTGCGGCTGGCCGACTTCCGCACGCTCAGCCGCTCGCGCACCCTGCCTGGCCCGACCGACGTGGCCCGCGAAGTGTTCGACACCGCCTGGGCGCTGTGGGAGGGATTGTGGGCCAGCGGTGGGGCCCGCGGCGGCCAGCACAGTCCAGGCGCCCTGATCCGCCTGGTCGGGGTGCGGGTCGAGGGCCTCGCCCAGGCCGGCGCCACCCCACGCCAGCCCACACTGGGCGAGCCCGAGCACGGCTGGCGCGAGGCCGAGGCGGCGGCCGACGCGGCGGCGGCGAAGTTCGGCCGGGCGGTGATCCGGCCCGCCAGCCTTCTCCGCAAGGCCGGTGAAGAGTGAAGCGGGCGGATGTGTCCGCTTTTATGGCGGGGTTCTAAGGGCTTTCTGAGGCGCGGTGACCTGCGATGGACCGAAAATCACTCAGGCCGTGGGTCGTCCCGCTTTCCGAGCCGCGAACCCCCTCGTAGACTGGCGGGTAAGCAGTCGGTTTGGCTGCCACGGTCTGTCGGTCCGCCCGGGCCGGCCTACGTGACCGGGGAGGAGTGCCGTGCCGCTCTCTGAGCATGAGCAGCGGCTGTTCGAGCAGATCGAGCAGTCGCTGGCCGAGGACCCGAAGTTCGCCTCGGCTGTGCGCGCCAGCGATCCGCGCTTCCACGCGCGTCGTCGTCTGCTGCTCGCTGTCGGCGTGATCGCCGTCGGTCTGGCGTTGGTTGTCTACGGCACGGTTACAGAGCTGACTCTGCTCGGCGTAGCGGGGTTCGTGGTCATGCTCAGCGCCGCGGCGTTCGCGATGCGTTCGCACCGCAAGGCACAGTCGCCCGACCTCCGCGTCGTGGGGGGCACCACCTCCCGCCGCGCCCGCGGCCGCCGGATGTCCTTTATAGACCGGCTCGAGGAGAGGTGGCGTCAGCGGCCAGAAGGCCACCGCTGACCCGACCCTCATCGGCGGTCCGCCGCTGAAGCCTGCCCCGGTCACCTGATCAACGTTCGCGCCCCCGCCAAGCCTCCGGCTGGCGGGGCGTCTCTATCCGGAAATTCGAGCTACCGCCCGGCCGATGCAATCAGGTCGGGCAGCCTCCGGGAGTGCCCAGGTCAAGCCTTGATCAAATCGACGTAAGCGCCATCGGGCTCAGACCGCCGCACCCACCCCGCCGGCCGGCCCACGGTCCAGGCAAGCTCTCTAACGCAGCGTCACTGTGAACGGGTGGTGGCTTCCAGATCTTGGAAAGTTAGGGTTGGAATAGCGCCATAACTTTCCAAGATCTGGAACTTGGCGCCGAGTGCCCCATCGCGGCGGTCACTCAGAGCAACAGAGCCCCGTGACGATCTTCCCGGGCTCCTGCCAGACGTGAAAAACCGGGCTCCTGCCAGGGGCGAAGGGGGTAACCGCAAACCGAAGCGACAGGGCGAGGCCATCGCGTTCCGATCCTTCCAGGCTGATCATGGATGAGCGCTGGGTTCGGGGGCTTGGCGCGCGGAGCCGGCAGCGGAGGCCGGGGCTTTCGGCGAGCGCTGCGAGCCGCCGGCCGGAGCGGTGCCCGCGGGAGCATACGGTCCGCCACTGACGCGGACGCGGGCGAATATGTCTGAAGTAGATCTCACGGCTCCAGGCCGGCCCGCGGGGCGGGCGGACCCGGAAAGGCCGAGCTAGGGCCTGTCTTCATGGATCTCGAAGGGCTGCGGCGGGCCCAGACGAGACCGGCGGCACCGCACGGAAGGCCGCATACAACACCGGTATGCGACCTTCCGTGCGGCACCCCGGACGCCGCCTGGACCTCGCCTCGCTCCACCGAGATCCAGGAGACAGGCCCTAGCGGGACGGGCGGGTGAGGAGGCGGCGCGGGCTCCAGCGCATCAGGCCGTCGCGCATGCGGCCGGACGTCAGCACCGTGCGGATCGAGCTCTCCACGATCGCCTGCCGCCAGCGCAGCAGCACCGACGGGGGCAGCAGCCGGGCGGCCAGGCGGGTGCGGCGGTTGGCGCGGCTCGCCAGGGCCTTGCGCACCACTCGCAGCCCTTCGCCGAGGCGGCCGGCCTGGAGTGGGTCGCGGGCGTAGCGGGCGCGTTCCTCGGCGCGGCCGAGAACCCGCGCGGCCTCGGCGGACGGGCCGTCTACCAGACCCTCCCGGACCAGGCGGTCGGCGGTGGACCGGGGCGTCTCGGTCTGGTCGATCGGCACGCGGTAGTCGATCATCGTGTCGAGCAGCTCGGCCCAGGCGGCGTGCGCGTCTTCGCGGGCCCGGCCCGCGGCGGCCACGTCGGTGACCACGATGCGGAGGCCGTCGCCCCCGGCGTCCGCGGCGGCGGGCCCACGGCTGCCGGCCGCCTGCCGCTGCCGGCGGAGCAGCCCGCGCCGCAGCGCCGGCACGGACAGCAGGGCGAGCAGCAGGATCACCGTGGCGATCGTGAACCACGGCCACCGCGGCGTGGTCGGCGTCGTCTCGCCCGGGCCGGCGCCGAGGTCGGCCTCGTCGTTTCCGTCGTCGAGCGGGGCGGCCGCGCTCCCGCTGACCTCGGGCGCCGGACCGCCGGTGGTGGGGGCGCTCGGCGTGGCCTCCTCGGTGGCGTCGACGTCCGGCGCGTAGTCGGTGCGGATCGAGCCGGCCACCGCCGCGGCGGGCGTGGCGTCGAAGGGCACCCAGCCGAACGCCTCGCCGAAGTACACCTCGGTCCACGCGTGCAGGTTCTTGTTGGTCAGCGTGAACGAGTTGCCCTCGCGCTTGTTGTTGCCGCTGCTGAAGCCGAACGCCACCCGCGCCGGGATGCCGGCGGCCCGGACCATCCAGGCCATCGCCGCCGCGTACTGCTGGCAGAAGCCCTGCTTGTTGGTCAGGAAGTCGACGATCGCGTTGCCGCCGGTGCCGCCCTGCGTCTGCAGGCTGTAGCTGAAGCCGTTGTCCTCGGAGAAGAAGTCGTAGATCGCCCGGACCTTGTCGTACGGCGTGGTCTTGCCGTTGGTCAGCTCGTCGACCCGCTCCTGCACAAGCTTGTTGGCCGGCATCGCGGTGTACTGCTTGACCATGCCGTCGGTCTGCGGCAGCGTCGTGGCCTGCCGGAGCGCGGCCGCGCTGAACGACGCCCGGACGTACTCGAGCTCGTACTTCTGCTTTCGCGCCGATGTCCCGCTCGAGTAGGCGACCTGCTGGTTGGCGTCGTAGAACCAGCGGCCCTTGAGGTCGTCGATCGCCACGGGCGCGGCGTAGATCGGCAACATGGGCATGTCGAATTCCTGCGTGACCTCGATCGTGGCCCGGTACCGGTCCGTGCGCACGCCCGCGCCGGCGCCCTGGTACGGGGGAGGCGGAAGCCCGTCGTCGAGGCGGGTGCTGGAGATGCGGCGGCCGCTGCGGAACCCCTGCTCGTTTAGGTCGTCGGCGACCCCGAACCGGATGTACTGGGGCGTGGGATCGTTGGTCGTCACCTTGACCATCTCGCGATCCTTGCCCTGCTGCAGCTCGCCGCTCAGGTTGGCGAAGAGGTCGACGCGGCCGCCGTTGCCCCGGCCGTTGCCGCCCGGGCCCGAGCCGCCCGAGCCGAAGTTGGCCAGCAGGCCGGTGGTCATGCCGGGCACGGCGAGCGGCAACAGCACGGCGAGCGCGACGCCCACGACGGCGAGCCGGCGCCCGGCGGCGGCCAGCGGCGAGGGCTCCCAGACGTCGACGTCGCGGCCGTCACCGGTGAACCGGCGGCCGAAGCGCCGCACGCGGTCGACGTTGTCGGCGACGAGCAGCCACAGGAAGCCGACCGCCCCGATGACGAAGGGGAGCGGGTGGACGCTGTCGGTGTACACGGCCACCGGCACCGAGTAGATCGCCAGCATCGGCAGGCCGGCCAGAGCGGGGCGGCGCAGGCCGACGGTGAGCAGGTCGACGAGGATGCTCACCGAGCCGACCCCGAGCACGGTGAGGAACTGGAGGCCCACCCGGTCGGGTACGGGCACGCCGTACGAGCGCATGTCGTCGACGGCGAAGTTCATCAACTGTCCGAAGTGGGCGAACGTGCCGGGCGTCGGGATGATCGCCAGCAGCTCTTCGCCGCTGGAGAACATCAGCGTCAGCACCAGGGTCAGCGTGACCATCATGCCGAGCAGCTGGGCCCAGATCGGCGCGCGCAGTGACCGGGCCAGCGTGGCGGCGCCGGCGACGAGCGCCACCGCCACCGCGCACTGGATCAGCCAGGTGTACCGCTCGAAGATTGTCGACAGTGGAGCCGCCGCGAGCAGTGTTGACGCCGCGGCGACGAACCCCAGGTGCCGATCTCGCACAGCTACCTAACCCTCCCGGGCCCGGAAGGCCCGATATCGCCTCGCTACCTAGCCCTGCCCGATCCGAAGCCGGTGCCCACCGTCTCGGCCATCGCCGCCCGCCACGCGAACCCCTGTGAACCCCGCGCGGCCTGCGGCCAGAGCGCGGGCAGCTTCGCGCCGTGGGACACGCCCACGACCCGCCAACCGCTGCGCATCAGGCCCAGCGCCGCCGCGCCGTGTGCCCGGCCCGCCTCGGCCCGGCTCTCCGGCGGGAGGTTGAGCCATGTAGACGAGTCGATCAGGAATCCGACGCAGGTCGCGTTGTTGCTCCGCAGGCCGGACAGCAGCTCGGCCTCGGCGCTGGTCAGCGTGCCGAGCAGCGCGATCACCAGGCCGCCGTCGTTGCGCCTCCGCACCGCCTCGACGAGCTGGGCCACGTCGCCGCGCTTGTCCAGCCGCACGTCGGCCAGGTGGTCGAGCAGGATGCCCTCGCCGCCCTCGGACGCCTCGGCGTCGATGCCGGTGTCGGTGACAAGCCGCAGCTTGTATCCGGCCTGCCGCAGGTGCACCGCCACGCTCGCCGCCGCCGAGACCGCCCACTCGAAGCTGGCCGTGGGGCCCTCGCCGCGGTGCGCGTACTGCCGGGTGTCGAGCACGACCGTGGCCCGGCTCTCCCACGGCTGCTCCTCGCGCCGCACCATCAGCTCGCCGGTGCGCGCGGTCGACTTCCAGTGCACGCGCCGCAGGTCGTCGCCGCGCCGGTACTCCCGGGTCGCCGCGTCGTCCTCGCCGTGCACCGCAACCGAGCGGGCCCGGCTGTCGCCCGCGCCCGCGTACTCGCCGGCGAGGCGGACGGTGGGCAGCGGGTGCACCTGCGGGATCACCGTGAGGCGGTCGACGCTCGGGAACGAGCGGGTCAGCTCGCACAGCCCGAACGGGTCGGTCAGGCGTACCACAAGGGGCCCGACCTCGTACTTGCCGCGCACGTCGGCCCGCACCGTGTACGCCACGGAGCTGGCCTGGCGGGCGCCGAGCCGCTCGAGGACGACCCGCGGGCGGCTGCCCAGCGCGTACGGCAGGCGGTCTTCCAGCAGCAGCGTGCCGGTGGGCAGGCGGGACATGTTTTGCAGGCGCAGCACCACGCGGGCGCTGGCGCCGACCGGCGCGCGGTGTGGCTCGAGCGAGCGGCTGCAGGCGAGCCGGTAGCGGCTGCGCCCCACGTAGGCGGCGGCCAGCAGCGGCAGGACCGCCAGCAGGATCGCGACCCGCAGCAGGTCCTTCTCGCCGAGGATGACGGCCGAGACGGCCGCCGCGGCGGCCGCCGCCAGGAACGACCGGCCACGCGTCGTCAGCCCGCGTAGCGCCTCGCGCATGTCAGCCCCGCCGCGGGTCGTACTGGGCGCGCCCGTCGCCGGCGGCCCCGGGCCGGGTGTCGTACGGCGAGCGCTGCCGCTCGTGGGGGAGGGGGAGCCGGTGCACGATGTCCGCGATGATCGCGTCGGTGGTGCGCCGGGCCAGCTGGGCGTCCGCGGTGGGGATGATGCGGTGGGCCATCACCGGCACGGCCAGCGTCTGCAGGTCGTCCGGCAGCACGTAGTCGCGCCCCTCGAGCGCGGCGACCGCGCGGGCCGTGCGCAGCAGCTGGAGGGTCGACCGCGGGGAAGCGCCGAGCCGGAGGTCGGGCGCCTCGCGGGTGGCGGTGACGAGGTTGACCGCGTACTGCTTGACGGCGTCGGCCACGTGCACCTCACGTACCGTCGCGATGAGGCGGCGGACCGTGGCGGCGTCCGAGACCGGCTTGAGCGCCACGATCGGGTCGCGCGTGCCGTGCACGTCGAGCATCGCGAGCTCGGCGCCCGGGTCCGGGTAGCCCATCGCGATCCGGGCGGTGAACCGGTCGCGCTGCGCCTCGGGGAGGGGGTAGGTGCCCTCCATCTCGATCGGGTTTTGCGTCGCGATCACCATGAACGGCGTCTGCAGCTCGTACGTCGTGCCGTCGACCGTGACCTGCCGCTCCTCCATGCTCTCCAGGAGGGCGGACTGGGTCTTCGGCGAGGCCCTGTTGATCTCGTCGCCGACCACGAGGTTGGCGAACACGGCTCCGGGCTTGAACTCGAAGTCGTGGGTCTCCTGGTTGTAGACACTGACGCCGGTCACGTCGCTGGGCAGGAGGTCGGGCGTGAACTGGATCCGTCGCACCGAGCAGTCGATGGACCGGGCGAGGGCCTTGGCGAGCTTCGTCTTACCCACACCGGGCACATCCTCGATCAGGAGGTGACCCTCGGCCAGCAGGACGGCCAACGCGAGCCGCACCGTGGCGGTCTTGCCTTCGATGACCTGCTCGATATTGGCCACGATGGCGTCGCTGGCCGCGCGGAACTCCGCGCCGGACAGAGGGCTGCCAACCTGGTCCCAGGATGGTTGTGTCACGGGCCTCCTCCTCGTTTACCACGGCTTCCCTGTATAGATACGCAAGGGTGGCCGGATGGTTCGCGGGAGTGCAGGCCGGGATGTGACGGACCACCCGCATGTGCACAGGCTAGCCCCGTCGGTGAAATTCGCCGAGTCGGTCATGACGGCCGCGTAGTACACTGCCGTCATGGCCAGGGCCTTCCTGCTCCTTACCTAGCCGCGCCCTCGACGCCCCCGTCGACAGCGCGGCAGCCCCTCCTGCGTGAGGGGCTTTTTCATGTCCTGACGAGAATGGCCCTGGAGGTAGAAAAATGAGCGAAGAGGTCGCGGACATTCCGCCCTTCCGATACACGGCGGCGCTGGCAGGCGAGATAGAGACCCGCTGGCAGGACTTCTGGGAGGCGCACGGCACGTTCGACGCGCCCAACCCGACCGGCGACCTGGCCGACCCCGGGCACCCCCGGGCCGGCGCGCCGAAGCTGCACGTGCAGGACATGTTCCCCTACCCGTCGGGCGCTGGGCTGCACGTCGGCCACCCGCTGGGCTACATCGGCACCGACTCGTACACCCGGTACAAGCGGATGGCCGGCTACAACGTGCTGCACCCGATGGGGTTCGACGCGTTCGGGCTGCCCGCCGAGCAGTACGCGGTGCAGACCGGCACCCACCCCCGGATCACCACCGAGGCCAACGTCGAGCGTTACCGCGCGCAGCTGCGCCGGCTGGGCCTGGGCTACGACAGCCGGCGGTGGGTGGCGACGACCGACGTCGAGTACTACCGGTGGACCCAGTGGATCTTCCTGCAGATCTTCAACTCCTGGTACGACACGGCGGAGCGCAAGGCGCGCCCGATCGCCGAGCTGATCGCCGCGTTCGAAGCGGGCGAGCGGGTCACCCCGGACGGCCGGCCGTGGAGCGAGCTGTCGCCGGTCGAGCGGCGCCGGATCGTCGACGACCACCGCCTGGCCTATATATCGGAGGCGCCGGTCAACTGGTGTCCCGGCCTGGGCACCGTGCTGGCCAACGAGGAGGTCACGCCGGACGGGCGCAGCGAGCGGGGCAACTACCCGGTCTTCCAGCGCAGCCTGCGGCAGTGGATGATGCGGATCACCGCGTACGGTGACCGCCTGGTCGAAGACCTGGACACGCTGGACTGGCCGGAGCCGGTCAAGCTGATGCAGCGCAACTGGATCGGCCGCTCGACGGGGGCGCACATCGAGTTTCCGACCGACGCCGCGCCGATCCGGGTGTTCACCACCCGTCCGGACACCGTTTTCGGCGCGACGTACATGGTGCTGGCCCCCGAGCACGAGCTGGTCGACGCCCTGGTGCCCGCCGAGTGGCCGGCCGGGACGAAGGCGGCCTGGACCGGAGGCCACAGGACACCGGCCGAGGCGGTCGCCGCCTACCGGGCCGCCATCGCGGGGGAGACCGAGGCGGAACGCACGGCGGAGTCCCGCAAGAAGACCGGCGTCTTCATCGGGGCGTACGCGACGAACCCGGTCAACGAGGAGCGCATCCCGGTCTTCATCGCCGACTACGTGCTGGCCGGCTACGGCACCGGCGCGATCATGGCGGTGCCGGGGCAGGACGAGCGCGACTGGGAGTTCGCCGAGGTCTTCGAGCTGCCGATCATCCGCACGGTCCAGCCGTCGGAGGGGTTCGAGGGTAAGGCGTACACCGGCGAGGGTCCGGCGATCAACAGTGCCTTCCTGGACGGGCTGGGTGTCGCGGACGCGAAGGCGCGGATCATCGAGTGGCTGGAGACCCACGAGGTCGGCACCGGCGCGGTCACCTACCGGCTGCGCGACTGGCTGTTCAGCCGGCAGCGCTACTGGGGCGAGCCGTTCCCGATCGTGTACGACGAGACCGGCCTGCCGATCGCGGTGCCCGATTCGATGCTGCCCGTCGAACTGCCCGAAGTGGACAACTTCTCGCCCCGCACGTTCGACCCGGACGACGCCGCCTCCAACCCGGAGACGCCGCTGTCCCGGGCCAAGGAGTGGGTCGAGGTCGAGCTGGACCTGGGCGACGGGCCACGCCGCTACACCCGCGAGACCAACACGATGCCGCAGTGGGCCGGCTCCTGCTGGTACGAGCTGCGCTACCTGGACCCGCGCAACGACAAGGCCCTGGTCGACCCCGAGATCGAGCGGTACTGGCTGGGTCCGCAGTTCCCCGGCGACTGCGGCGGCGTCGACCTGTACATCGGCGGGATGGAGCACGCGGTGCTGCACCTGCTGTACGCCCGCTTCTGGCACAAGGTGCTGTTCGACCTGGGCCACATCTCGTCGTTCGAGCCGTTCCGGCGGCTGTTCAACCAGGGCTACATCCAGGCGTACGCGTACCGCGACGCGCGGGGTGTCGTGGTGCCGGCCGAGGAGGTCGAGGAGCGCGACGGCAAGTACTTCTACGAGGGCGTGGAGGTCGTCCGCGAGTACGGCAAGATGGGCAAGTCGCTGAAGAACGTGGTGACTCCCGACGAGATGTGCGAGGCCTACGGGGCCGACACGTTCCGGGTGTACGAGATGGCGATGGGCCCGCTGGACGTCTCCCGGCCCTGGGAGACGCGGGCGGTGGTCGGCTCGCAGCGGTTCCTGCAGCGCGCGTGGCGGCTGGTCGTCGACGAGACCACCGGGGCGACCCGGGTGGTCGACGAGCCGGCCTCGCCGGAGATCCGCCGGGTGCTGCACAAGGTCATCGACGGAGTGCGCGGCGACATGGACGAGCTGCGCTTCAACACCGCGATCGCCAAGCTGATCGAGCTGACCAACGCGGTCACGCCGCTGCCGGCCACGCCGCGCGAGGTGGCCGAGCCGCTGGTGCTGATGCTGTCGCCGTTCGCCCCGCACATCGCCGAGGAGCTGTGGCAGAAGCTGGGCCACTCGGGCTCGCTGGCGTACGTCGACTTCCCGGTCGCCGACCCGGCGCTGCTGGTGGCCGAGTCGGTCACCTACCCCGTGCAGGTCAACGGCAAGGTGCGCGGCCGGGTCGAGGTGGCCGCGACCGCGGAGGAGGCGTCGGTACGCGAGGCGGCGCTGGCCGCGGTGGACGACCACCTGGCGGGACGCGACCCGCGCAAGGTGATCGTCGTCCCCGGCCGGATGGTGAGCATCGTCGTCTAGCTTGATACCCCCTGGGGGTAAGGGGTATGGTCATGGGTATGGAGACCAAGACCTACTCCGTCAGCGGAATGACATGTGCCCACTGCGTCGGCTCGGTGAGCGGTGAGGTCGGCCAGATCCCCGGGGTCACCGGGGTGTCGGTCGACCTCGCCAGCGGCGCGGTGACCGTGACCAGCGAGCGGCCGCTCGACGACGCCGCGGTGCGCGCCGCCGTCGACGAGGCGGGCTACGAGCTGGTCAGCTAAATCGCGGGTTCCTGTTTTCGTACACATGTGCGAAAATGGTCCGCGTGGGTGCCAGCATCCTGCACGCCGACCTCGACGCCTTCTACGCGTCCGTCGAGCAGCGGGACGATCCGCGCCTCCGCGGTCGCCCGGTGCTCGTGGGCGGCGGGGTGGTGCTGGCCTGCAGCTACGAGGCGAAGGCGCGGGGCGTGCGCACGGCCATGGGCGGCCAGCAGGCCCGCCGGCTATGCCCGGACGCCATCGTGGTCCAGCCCCGGATGGCCGCCTACAGCGCGGCCAGCAAGGCCGTTTTCCGGATATTCCGTGACACGACCCCATTGGTCGAGGGCATCTCCATCGACGAGGCGTTTCTCGACGTGGGCGGCCTGCGGAAGATCTCCGGCACACCCACCGAGATCGCCGTCCGGCTGCGCGCCGAGGTGCGCCGCCAGGTCGGCCTGCCGATCACCGTGGGCGTGGCGAAGACCAAGTTTCTGGCCAAGGTGGCCAGTGGCGTGGGTAAGCCCGACGGCCTGAAGGTCGTGCCGGTCGGTGGCGAGCTCGCGTTTCTGCATCCGCTGCCGGTCGAGCGCCTGTGGGGCGTCGGCCCGGTGACGGCCGGCAAGCTGCGCGACCGCGGCTTGCGTACGGTCGGGGCGGTGGCCAGGATCGGCGAGGCGGCCCTCGTCTCGATGCTCGGCGTGGCGGCCGGCCGCCACCTGCACGCCCTCGCCCACAACCACGACCCCCGCACCATCCAGACCGGCCGCCGCCGCGGCTCGATCGGCGCCCAGCGCGCGCTCGGTCGCGGCCCACGCACGCCGCGCGACCTCGACGCGGTGCTGTGCGGCCTGGTCGACCGGGTGGCCCGGCGCATGCGCGGCGCCGACCGCGTGGGCCGCACGGTGATGCTGCGACTCCGCTTCGACGACTTCTCCCGTGCCGCCCGCTCACACACCCTCGCCCGCGCGACGGCCAATACCCGCACGATCCTCGAAGCGCTGCGCGGCCTCCTCTCCGCCGCCATGCCCATGATCGACGAACGCGGCGTGACGCTGGTCGGCGTCGCGGTGGGCAACCTCGACGACGGCAAGGCCGTCCAGCTCATGCTCCCCTTCGAGCGCGACAGCGGCGTGGAGCTCGACGGCGCGCTCGACGCGGTGCGCGACAGGTTCGGCTCGTCCGCGGTGACCCGCGCGGTGCTGCTCGGCCGCGAGCCCGGCCTGGCGATGCCCATGCTCCCCGACTGACATCGACGTCCGTCGCGGTCCGATGCCGCTCAGGTTGAGTGCTATGGAGTTTCAGGCGTATTTCCCGGGTCCGCGTCAGTTGCTGACCGTTGCTCCCGCCGGAGACCGCGGTGGCCGGCGGCTCGCGGGGCGAGCCGAAATCCCCGGCCCCCGCTGCCAGCTCCGCGCACCAAGCCCCACCCATATACCCGTCCGGACCCAATTTCTGGGCCCGTGGTCTACCGCGTTGGAGCAGGGAAGATCCGCGCCAGGCTGATGCCGTCAGGCCATGCGGCAGCCTGGGGGCCCCCAGCCTCCCCACGGCCCCAGCAGACTTCCTAACGCAGCGTCACCGGCCAACGGGTGGTGGCGTCTAGATCTTGGAAAGTTAGGGTTGAAATAGCGCCATAACTTTCCAAGATCTGGAGCTTAAAGCCGTTCACCCCGCCGTGGCGGTCACTCAGGGCAATAAAGCCTGCGACGATCTTCGTTTAGCCGCTCCGGCAGCAGAACAATATGGGCAAAACGCCAACCCACCCGAGCGCGCGTCCGGGCTGGAGGCCGAGACGGGGTAACCGCAACCAACAGCGAATGGGTGAGGCCGCCACGCCGCTGGTCGCGCTTTGCCCGAAGAGGGCTGCCCCTCTTGGGGCTTGGCGCGCGGAGGTGGCAGCGGAGGCCGGGGATTTCGGCTCGCCCCGCGAGCCGCCGGCCGCCGCGGTCTCCGGCGGGAGCGGCGGTCCGCCACTGACGCGGGCCCGGGAAATCTTCTTCTCAAACGGTCCCTGGCCGACGGTCGGGCGTCAGGGCTTGACCTCCAGGAGGGTCTTGCCGACCGTGGCGCGGGATTGGATCGCGGCGTGGGCGTCCGAGGCGCGGTCCAGCGGAAAGCGTTGGCCGATCACCGGGCGCAGGCGGCCCGCCGCGCCGGCCGCGAGCGCACTCTCCACATAGGAGCGCAGCTCGGCGGGTGTCGGGGTCGGGCGGAGCAGGGTGACGCGGCGCGCGGCCGCGTCCTCGGGCGGGATGGCCGCCCACTCGCCGCTGGCGAGGCCGTAGCTCACCATGCGTCCACCCGGCGCCAGCCGCTCGAACGCCGCCCTCGCGACCGGGCCACCCACGCCGTCCAGCACCACGTCGAGGGCGCCGATCCGGTCCGCCCAGCCGGGTTCGCGATAGTCCACAGTGGCGTCAGCGCCGAGCTCGCGGGCCAGGTCGAGCTTCGGGCCGCCGCCAGCCGCGGCGACGACGATTGCGCCGGCCGCCTTCGCCAGCTGGACGGCCAGGCTCCCGACGCCGCCCGCCGCGGCCTCGACGAGCACGCGTTCGCCGGGCGCCGGCGCGGCGGTGCTGACGACCATCGTGGCCGTGCGGCCGTCGGCCAGGAGGGCGACCGCCTCGTCGAGCGGCAGCCCGGACGGCACCTCGAACGGCGCCGTGGCGTCGACCACGACCTGCGAGGCATACCCGCCGGTGCCGTCGAGGCTGGTGACCACGCGCCGACCTACCAGGGCCGGATCCGTGCCGGGGCCGACCGCCGCGACCACGCCGCCGACACCGTTGCCGGGGATGAGCGGCGGGCGGGCCTTGAGCGGGCCGGCGCCCGTGGCGCGGAACTGGGTCTCGACGAACGTGATGTTCGCGTACGCCACGTCGATCAGCACCTGCCCCGGGCCGGGCACCGGGTCGGGGGCCTCGCCCGCCTCCAGCACCGAAGGGTCACCGAACCTCGTCAGCCACACCGCTCTCATGACCACAAGCTTGCGACCTCAAGCGGACCTGAGGTCAAGAAGACTTGACCAGCGCGACCGCGCGGTGCGACCCGCCGAGGTGGAGGAGCGCGGCGGCGGCCGGGAAGACGAGCTCGCGGCTCTCCGCCGGCGCCAGGTTGCGCAGCGGCACCACCTCCAGCAGCGAACGCCAGCCCGGGTCGGCAAGCCAGGCCACGGCGGGCGGGTTGCGGCCGGCGATCACGACGAGCGCGTCCGCCGGCAGGGAGGGCAGGTACGTCTCGCGCAGCCACACGTCGACCGGCTCCAGCAGCTCGTACGTGTCGAGGAGCAGGACGAGGCCAGGGGAGGGCTCGCCGACCGCGCCGGAAATGCCGTGCGACACCGCGCGGACCGCTCGTCCGTCCACCCGGGCGACCGGACGGCCGGCCTCGGCCGCCAGTTCGGCAAAGACGCCGAGCAATGCGGTTTTTCCCACACCGCCCGGGCCGTGTACGAAGAGGACGGCCTTGCTGGAGAGCGCTTTCCGAAACGCTTGTGGCTCCGCTGCCCGCCCCACGAAGCGATCTTGCCGGGCCCGTTTGAGCCGGTCAGCAAGCGTTCTCTCGGCTGCGGGTCCCGGTTCCATCACGGCCGCCTTTCGTTCGATCATGAGGAACTTTCGAAGGTTGCTCAGAAACTTTTATTTGAGGCTGGCATTGACGCGGCCAAATCGGCGCCACGAGGATCGCCCTAGCGGCACATCGGACAGCCCGGGCCACCGGGGCTGCCGGGCACCGGGCAGTGCCGCGGGGGAGACGATATGCGAACACGTTCATGGGCGCGCGTGCTGGGAGTGGTGACGCTCGCCGCGGCACTGCTGCCGATGCAGCCCGCGTCGGCTCAAGGCCGGCCCACCGGCCCGCTGTACCTCGACGCTCGGCAGCCGGTCGAGCGGCGCGTCGCCGACCTGCTCGGCCGGATGACGCTCGAGGAGAAGATCGGCCAGATGACCCAGGCGGAGCGGGGCGCGGTCGCCGACGCCCCGTCCCTCGTCGCCGAGTGGCGGCTCGGCTCGGTGCTGTCCGGCGGCGGGTCGGTGCCCACGCCGAACACGCCCGAGGCCTGGGTCCAGATGGTCAACCAGTTCCAGGCGCAGGCGCTCAGCACCCGCCTCGGCATCCCGATGATCTACGGGATCGACGCGGTCCACGGACACGGCAACGTGTACGGCGCCACCGTGTTCCCGCACAACGTCGGCCTCGGCGCCACCCGCGACCCCGGGCTCGTCGAGAAGATCGGCAGGGCCACGGCCGAGGAGGTGCTGGCCACCGGCATCCCGTGGAACTTCGCGCCGTGCGTCTGCGTGTCGCGGGACGAGCGGTGGGGCCGGGCGTACGAGAGCTTCAGCGAGGACCCCGCGCTTGTCGCCTCGCTGGAGACCGTGATCGACGGGCTGCAGAGTCGCGGCGTGCTGGCCACCGTCAAGCACTTCGCCGGCGACGGTGACACCCGCTACGACCAGGCCGTCGCCGATGCCAACGAGGGCAAGCCCTGGTACGAGCAGAAGTACCCGATCGACCAGGGCGTGACCGTCACGAGCCGCGGCCACTTCGCCAGCACCGACCTCGCGCCGTACGTGGTCGCGCTCGGCAAGCACGACGTGGCCAGCGTGATGCCGTCGTTCTCCAGCGTCGACTGGACCGAGGACGGGGTGGGCAACCCGACGAAGATGCACGCCAACCGCGACCTCATCACCGGCACGCTCAAGGGCCGGCTCGGGTTCGACGGCTTCGTCATCTCCGACTGGGAGGGCATCCACCAGATCCCCGACCCGGCTGACCCGGCCAACGGCGGGCTGACCGCGTACAAGGTGCGGCTCGGCGTCAACTCCGGCATCGACATGTTCATGGAACCCAACACCGCCAAGCAGTTCGAGGACCTGCTGCTGGCCGAGGTCGCGGCCGGCGGCGTGAGCAAGTCGCGGATCGATGATGCCGTACGTCGCATCCTGCGCGTCAAGTTCGAGCTCGGGCTCTTCGAGCACCCGTACGCGTCCGGCGACAACGCGGACGACGTCGGGAGCGCCAAGCACCGCGCGATCGCCCGGCAGGCCGTGGCCGAGTCGCAGGTGCTGCTCAAGAACACCGACGGGGTACTGCCGCTGAGCAAGAAGGCCAAGGTGTACGTCGCCGGCCGCAACGCCGACGACATCGGCAACCAGGCCGGCGGCTGGACGATCAGCTGGCAGGGCAACAGCGGCGACAACATCCCGGGCACCACGATCCTCGAGGGCATCCGCGAGGTGGCGCCCCGGGCCACGGTCACGTTCAGCGCGGACGCGTCGGCCCCGACGGCCGGCTCGGACGTGGGTGTCGTGGTCGTGGGCGAGACGCCGTACGCCGAGGGATACGGCGACGTCGGCGGTCCCGAGTGCGGCTGGTGCACGGTGCCGCAGCAGGAGGAGAAGTCGCTCAGCCTGCAACCCGGCGACCAGGCCGTGATCGACAAAGTCTGCTCGGCCATCGCGAAGTGCGTGGTGCTGGTGGTCTCCGGCCGCCCGCAGGTGCTCACCGACCAGCTCGACCAGATCGACGCGCTCGTCGCGTCGTGGCTGCCGGGCAGCGAGGGCGCCGGCGTCGCGGACGTGCTCTTCGGCAGGCGCCCGTTCACCGGCCGCCTGTCGATGACCTGGCCGGCCACCGAGGCCCAGGTGCCGATCAACGTCGGCGACGCCGACTACCGGCCGCTCTTCCCGTACGGCTGGGGCCTGAGCACCGAAAAGCCCCGGTCCACGCTGGACAAGGCCCGGGACGCCGCCCAGCGGGCGGTGGTCGCGGGACGGGCGCGGTCCGACTGGGCGAAGCTCATCGCCGACGCGGACCACGCGCTGGCGAGCGGTGACGAGGGCCGGGCCTACTGGCTCCTGCGCCGCGTGCCTCGCTGACCCGTACGAACGATCAGGGCGCCCCGCTCGGGGCGCCCTGATCCCGTCTGCCCGCACGGGGTTCCCGCATCCCCCAGCTAGCGTCGCACGCCTGCCTCACCGCCGGGTCGCACTCCCCCGAGGTACGTGACCGGGGGTGGGCAGGGGCACGCGCGCGGGAACCCCGTGGGCGCTTTCTAGCCTGGCAGGGGCCGTGATACAAACGCACATACACGTGGCACACACAGCTCACACACAGTTCGCGGTGCTTGGACCGGTCACCGTGGTGATCCGTGGGCACCGCCATCGGATTCCCCGCGCGCAGACCCGCGGACTCCTCGCGCTGATGCTCCTCAACCTCGGCCGGCGGATCTCGCGCGAGGGCGTGATCGAGGCGATGTGGGGCGGCGCCGCGCCGTCCACGGCCCGCTCCCAGGTGCACAACGCGGTCACCGTCATCCGCGGCCACCTCGCCGACCTCGGTGCACCCGAGGTGCTCGACAGCGGCCCGTCCGGGTACGAGCTGCTGGTCGAGCCGGAGCAGGTCGACGCCGCCCGGTTCGACGACGGCGTGCGGCTGGCCCGCGACGCGGCCGCACGGGGCAACCAGAAGGAGGCCGTGCGCCTGCTGCGCGGCGCGCTCGGGCTGTGGACCGGCGAGCCGCTGGCCGACGCGGCCGGCGCGTTCGTCGACGCGGCCCGGGCCCGGCTCGTGGAGCGCCGGCTGACCGCGGTCGAAGACCTCGCCGACCTGGAGCTCGAGCTGGGCCGGGCGGAGACGGTCGCCGACGAGATCGCGCCGCTCGTCGACGCCCACCCGATGCGGGAGCGGCTGCGGGTGCGGCAGATGACCGCCCTGTACCGCAGCGGGCGGCAGGTCGAGGCGCTGCAGAGCTACCGGGTGTACCGCAACCTGCTGGCCGAGTACGAAGGGCTCGACCCCGGCCGGGAGATCGCCGAGCTGGAGCGCATGATCCTGCGGGCCGATCCGGTCCCGGCGGCCGCGCCCTCGTCTGCTTCACCGGCGGCGGCTCCGGCCGCGCCGGCGCTCCTGCCACCCGACATCCCCGACTTCACCGGTCGGGACGGCCCGGTGGGGGAGCTGCGCGACATGCTGACGGACGGGCGTCCGTCGAGCGCGCTCGCCGTCGCCGGCGTCGCGGGCATGGGCGGCGTGGGCAAGACCACGCTCGCGGTACACGTGGCGCACCTGGCCGCGCCCGCCTACCCGGACGGGCAGTTGTACGCCAACCTGCGCGGCGCCGAGGCGGTCGCGCTCGACCCGGGTGACGTGCTGGCCCGCTTCCTGCGCGCGCTCGGCGTCGACGCGCGGGCGATCCCCAACGACCCTGTCGAGCGCGGCGAGATGTTCCGCACCCGCCTGGCCGGCCGCCGGGTGCTCGTGGTGCTCGACAACGCCGCCTCCGAGGAGCAGGTGCGGCCGCTGCTACCCGGCGCGGCCACCTGCGCGGTGCTGGTCACCAGCCGGGCCCGGCTCACCGGCGTCGAGGGCGCTCGCTGGATCGATTTAGACGTCTTCGCCAGCACGGAGGCCGTGCGGCTGCTCGGCCGGGTCGCGGGCGACGAGCGGGTGGCCGCCGAGCCCGGCGAGGCGGCCGAGATCGTGCGGCTCTGCGGCGGCCTGCCGCTGGCGGTGCGCGTCGCCGGCGCCCGGCTCACCGCCCGGCCCACCTGGCGGCTGGCGCACCTGTCCCGCATGCTGCGCGACGAGCGCCGGCGCCTCGACCGGCTGGCCACCGGTGACCTCGAGGTGCGCGCCTCGCTGGCGCTCAGCTACGAGGGGCTGAAGGGCGAGGCGAAGCGCCTCTTCCGCCGGCTCGGCCGCTTCGACACCCCCGACTTCCCGGCCTGGCTGGCCGGCGCGGTGCTGGAGGAGTCGGCCGACGCCGCCGGGCTCCTGGAGTCCCTTGTGGACGCGCAGCTGATCGGGGTGTCCGGTGTGGACGCCGCGGGCCAGATCCGCTACCGCTTCCACGACCTCGTCCGCCTGTACGCCCGCGAGCGCGCCGACGTCGAAGACCCGCCCGGCGACCGGCTCGAGGTGCTCGGCGGCGGGTTCGGCGGCTGGCTGGCGATAGCCGAGCGGATGGCCGCCCGGGTACCTGGACCTTGTTACGCGGCGATCAGCGGCTCGGCGCCCCGCCCGGCGGTCGAGTTTCCGCCGGACGACGTGGAGCCGCTCGCCTGGTTCGACGCCGAGCGGTCGGCGCTGCTCTCGGTGGTGCGGCAGGCGTGCGCGCTCGACCTCGACGAGCTCGCCTTCGACCTGGCCGGCTGCCTGGAGAAGTACTTCGACATCCGCGGCATGTACGGCGACTGGAACGCCACCAACAGCCTGGTGCTGGCCGCCTGCCGCCGCTCCGGCAACCTGCTCGGCGAGGCGGTCATGCTGCGCGGCCTGATCGACGTGGTGACCTGGAACAGCACGCCCGAGCAGGGCGACGCCACGACCCGCTTCCACGCGGACGCGTTCCGGCTGCTGGAGATGTTCACCGAGCTGGGGGAGCGGCGCGGCATGTCGGACGCCGCGGTGATGTGCTCGTGGGCGCTGACCGCGCGGGGCGCCCAGGCCGACGCGCTGGCGTACGGCGAGCGGGCGCTGGCGCTGGCCGAGGAGACCGACCACCTCGGCGGCCAGGCCCGCGCGCACGTCGCGCTCGCCGTGGCCCTGGCCGAGACCCGCGACGTGGTCAGCGCGATCGGCCACCTCGACGCGGCGCTGGCCGCCGCGCGGGCGCTGGGCAACCCGCGGTACGAGACGGCGGTGCTCCAGTTTCTCGGCATCGCGTACCGGGAGGCCGGCGAGCTGGAGACGAGCGCCCGGATGTTCGACGAGTCGCTGGCCATCTCGCGCCGCTACCGGGACGTCTACACCGAGGTGCTGACAATGGTCGCGCTGGCCCGCCTCTACCTGCGCCAGGGCGACGCGCGGGCGCGGGAGGCGGCGGAGTCGTCGCTGGCGCTCGGCCGGGAGTTCAACATGAGCCACCACGTGGCCGACGCGCTGGGCGCGCTGGGCGAGATCGAGCTGGCCGGGGGCCGGCCGGAGCGGGCGGTGTCCTATCTGGAGCAGTCGGTCGCGATCTGGCGCACCCGCGGCTGGCTCTCGTTCCTGGCCGGCGCCCTGCACGCGCTCGGGCAGGCGTACGAGGCCAACGGGGACGAGCCGGCCGCGGCCCGGGTACGCGGCGAGGCGCGGGAGATCCTGGCGACCCTCAGCTCCGGTTCCTGAGCTCGTCAGCCGCTTCGCGGTCGAGCGACACCCGGACGAGGGCGGAGGCGAGGCGGGCCACGTCGTCGCGCCCGACGAGGCCGCTCAGCTCCTCGGCGGAGGCGGGCAGGTCGAGCTTCTTCGCCCCGGCGGCCACCTTGCGATCCATGTACGGCGCTAGATCGGTCCAGACCGCCTGAGCCTCCCGGAGGTAGATGTCGGCGCCCGTCGGCCCGATGCCGGGGAACTCGGTGAGCAGGCGGCGCAGCACCCGCACGTCCCGGCCCGCCTCGCGGTGCAGGCGGCGCAGGTCGCCGTGCCACCGCGACAGGCACAGCTCGGCGCCCTCGCCGAGCATGGTCGAGGTCCGCTCGTCGTATCTCCGGTAGTGCGCGCGCCCGAGCGCGTCGACCCGGTCCTGCCAGCTCGCCTCGCGCATGGCCCGCGGGGTGCGGCAGCCGGCCGCGAAGAGCTCCCGGGCGGCCGCCACCGCGATCGAGGCGGAGATCCGGGTGCTGAGGAGCGTGGCGAGTACCAGCAGCTGATAGAGAGGTGTCGGCCGGTCGGCGAGCCGGATGCCGGCCTCCTCCGCATAAGTCCGTCCGTACCGCTTCACCGCCGCTCGGGCGGTGTCTTGTCGCCGGTCACCCATGCCCATCTGGTACCCATCCCACAAGTCGGTACGCCCCCCGCCAAGCGTGGCAGCGGGGGGCGTACCAAGTTCGTGGCTAGGATCTTGTCCAACCGGGAGGCCAATCCCGCCGATCGTGATCGTGGAGAGTGAATCTCCGTTGGACGTCGATCCTGGTAGTGGCGGCGGTGCGAAGAGGGCTGCGCGCGAACCTCTTGTGACACCAGGGGGTGGGCACGGGGGGTGTGGTGCAATCTCTGCTCTGCAGATGCTAGGTGCAACTTGCAGATTCGTGGCCGTAAACCCTTCCCATCGGGGGTGGAACCCGGCATCATTACTACTCGTTGAGGTACTAGCTCTGATGCCGATCTCTCAGGGGAGGGGTTGCAGACCGCGAGGTGATGGCCAGTTAGCTCACGGGTAGAACTTAGCTGCCATGGCGACCGTGGCACCGGCTGCCGAGGCTGCTACCAGTACGCTAAAGGCCATCACCGAAACGGTGATGACGGTGCGCCTGATTCTTTTCATGGGTGGACACGCTCCTGCCAAGCGTTGTGAACACTTTCAGCGGTACGACTCCGTAACGACTGAAGGGTTCATTGCCTCCGATTACACCCGGCCAGGTAATTGGTACTCAGGGTCAGATGGCCGGGGAAACAGAAGGTAAATAACAGTGAAACGCGTCCCCAACGCGGGGCAGCGTTTGACTGTCGATAATTCACGCCTGTCTTCGGCTAAGACCAAATGTCATTAACCGCACGTATGCAAGGCCCGAAAGCCCGGGCCTCACAGTAGGTGAGCGTTGCAAATCCTGCAAGTTGCAAATGAGGTGGACCGATTGGCGCGGGTATACATCACGTGAACGACGTGTTCGTGGCGGCGGGCGAAGGGTGAGCTTCACATGATCGAGACGCGTTATGCACCGTCGCTCATCGGGCGGCAGCGCCATCTCGATCGCACCCGCGATTGGATCGCCGCACTCGCCACTGGTCGTGGTCGTGCCGTGCTGGTCGAAGGTGAGCCGGGAATCGGCAAGTCGTCCCTCATGCGTGCGGCTGCCGATGACGCCAAGACCGCCGGTTGCCAGGTCTTCTGGGCCGCCTGCGACGAGCTCAGCCAGGCGTTCCCGCTCCTGCCGCTCGTAGACGCCCTCGGATCCGCCTCGCTCGACCGCGGTCCCGCCGAGATTGCCGAGCTGCTGCGCACCGAGTCCTCCCCGGGCAACGGCGTCGACCAGGTCGCCGCCGCCACCGAGCGCCTGCTCAGCCTCGTCGACGAGCTGTGCGCAGACGCCCCGGTGCTGCTCGTCGTCGACGACATTCAGTGGGCCGACCCGGCGACCGTGCAGACCCTGGGCCGCCTGGTCCGCACCGTGCACCAGCTGCCGCTGCTCGTGGCCGGCGTGATGCGGCCGGTGCCGTTTCGTGAAGACCTCAAGGCGCTGAGCCGGTCCATCAAGCCGGCCGACCGCCTGCGGCTGCACAGCCTCTCCGACGCCGAGGTCGCCCGGCTCGTGGAAAAGGCGGCCGGCGGCCGCCCCGGCCCGCGCCTGCTGCAGCTCGCGGCTGGTGCCGCGGGCAACCCGCTCTACGTCACGGAGCTCGTCGACGCGCTCGCTCGCGGCGGTGCGCTGACCCTGGGCGACGGCCTCGTGGAGGCGACCGGCACGCGCACGCCCGGCTCGCTGGCGGCCGCGATCGCCGACCGGGTCGAGTTCCTCTCGACGCCCGGTCGCGGCCTGCTCCGGGCGGCGGCCCTGCTCGGCGTCGACTTCTCCGTCTCCGAGCTGGCCATGGTCTCCGGCCAGAGCGTGGGCGAGCTCATGCCGGTGCTCGACGAGGCCATCCTCGCCGGTGTGCTCCGGGAAAACGACTTCGCGCTGGCGTTCCGCCACCCGCTGATCCGGGCCGCCCTCTACGAAGAGATGCCCGCTGCCGTCCGCGCGGCCTGGCACCGGGACGCCGCCCGCGCGCTGGCCCGAGGTGGCGCACCCGCCGAGCGGGTCGCCCGGCAGCTGCTCCCCGCGTTCCAGGGCGATGGCTCGGCAGGTGTGGCGGACGAGTGGATGGTGCAGTGGTTGGTCGACACCGGCCAGCGCCTCGTGGCCCGCGCGCCGGGCGCCGCGATCCCGCTGCTGCGCCGGGCGGTGGCCGCCATCCCTGCGGGCGTCGCGCCACACGACCTGCTGGCCTGCCGTCTGGCCGACGCGCTCTACAAGTCGGGTGACTCGGCCGGCGCGGCCGAGGTGGCCACCGGCGCCCTGGAATACGTGACGCGCCCTGACCACACCGTCGACCTGCACTGGACCCTCACGCAGTGCCACAACATGGAGGGTCGGGCCGAGGAGGCCCTTGCCGCGCTTGAGCGTGCCCTGGAATCGCCTCTGCCCGGCACGCGGCACCGGCTCATGGTGCTCAAGGCCCGCACACTCTGCATGCTCGGCCGCATCGACACGGCCGGCCAGGTCGCCGACGCCGCGCTGCGTGAGGCCACGGAGGCGGGCGACCGCTGGGCGATCGGCTGGGCGCTGGGCACGATGATCGTGGTGCACGGTATGCGGGGCGAGTCGGCGCAGGCCCTGCCGCTGTTCGAGCGCGCGCTCGCCGTGGCCGAGACCGAGCCTGGCCTCACCGATTTGCGGCTCAGCCTCCAGCTCAACCAGGCCGCCGCCCTGGCCAACGTCGACCGGTACGACGTGGCCATCCCCGCCGCGATCCAGGCTCGGCAGATGGCTGACGAGGTCGGCAACCTGGTGCGGCTGGCCCATGCCCAGAGCCTGCTCGGTGAGCTGCTCTTCGAGGCGGGCCGGTGGGATGACGCGTTGGCCGAGGTCGACGTGTTGTCGAAGGTGCCCAAGGCCCCGTCCGTCGAGTGCCTTGAGTTGGGCATCGCCGCGAAGATCCGGCTACACCGGGCCGACCCCGCGGCCGCCCGGCACCTCGCCGAGGCCGAGCAGCACGCAGCCCGACTGGGTGGCTGGGTGATCTGCGCGTTGGCGCTGGCCAGGAGCCTCGAGCGGGAGCAGTCCGGATCGGTGGAGGAAGCGCTCGCGGTGCTCATCGACGGGGCGCTGGACACCGAGGAGATGGAAGAGTCGGCCGGCCTGCTCGCGGAGGCTACGCGCCTGGCGATCGAGGTGGGCGACGAGCGGACCGCGAAGACGCTCGTCGAGCGGGCCGAGTCCATGGCGGGCGACTCCGACGTGCCGCACCACCTGGCTGTGGCGCCGCACTGCCGGGGGCTGCTCGACCGCGACCCCGACCTGCTACTCGAAGCCGCCGAGCACTACGCGGCCGCCAGCCGCCCGCTGCCACGGGCGCAGGCTCTCGAAGCGGCAGGTGCGGCCCTCGCCGAGCGGGGCGATCTGGGCGGCGCGCGCACCCACTTCACCAGCGCGTACGCGATCTACACCGAGCTCGGCGCCGAGTGGGATCTGGCCCGCACGCAGGCGAAGTTCCGGTCGTACGGCATCCGGCGCGGGCCGCACGCGCGGCACCGCCGGGCCGACACCGGGTGGGACAGCCTGACGCCGACCGAGATGAAGGTCGCCGGTCTGGTGTCCGAGGGCCTGTCCAACCCGCAGATCGCGGCGCAGCTCTTCCTGAGCCGGCGCACGGTGCAGACCCATGTCTCGCACATCCTGGCCAAGCTGCAGCTCCACTCGCGCACCGAGATAGCGCGGGAGGCGAGCCTTCGCGGCGCCAGCCTGGAGCCGGTGTCCTGAGCGTTCGGTCACGCTGCGTGACGGCGGCGTCTGAATGGCAACCGTCTTAACGAGCGTTTTGTGCGATCGGGCGGGTTAACGGCGCGAAAACACGCTGCGCTTCGCAAGTGCTCCGAGCAATTTGCATGAGTTGCGATCCGCATTCCGCGAATGGCGGGTCAGTCCTCCTCGCGCTGGCGGGGAATGCGGGCCCGCGGCACCTCGAGCAGTTCGTCGATGTTGAAGGGTCCGCCCATCGTCAGGCGGTGCTGCTGCATGTGCGCGCGTAGCCCGGCCTCCCAGGTGGCCTGCTCGATCTCCGGCGGTGCCACCCAACGGTGCGAGTTGTCGCTGTAGTGGAGATCCTCGTCGCCACGGTGCATCACGCTCACTGAGCCAGCCTCGTCGCGCGGCGGCGACGAGAAATCCGCCACCTCAACGACATCGGAACGCGGTGTCGCCGGGATGGCGGATATCAAGTATGCGCAGGTCAGGCGGTGGGTACGCAGCCGTTCACGGTGCGTGGCTCGACCCGGTCGGCGAGCCGGCGGAGGGTCGCGGCGGCCCGCAAACGCATCGACTCTCCTCGCTGTCGAGGCGGCCGCTCGGGCGTCGTGCGGGCCTTGGGGCGGGCGGACAGCACGTGGTGCTTCGTGGCCTTGTCCGCCATGATCATCGCGGTCGGGTCGAACATCAGATGCTCCCTGTGGGTGCGGGGCCGGTGGAGGCCCGGACGATCAGTTCGGTAGGCAGGACGATCCGCCGCAGCGCGGGGTCGTCCGGCGGTTCGAGCAGCAGCCGCCCGGCGATGCGGCCGCGCTCCAGGGCCGGCTGCCGGACGGTGGTCATGTGTGCCTGCGCCGCCTCGGGGATGTCGTCGAACCCGATCACCGAGACATCACGGCCGGGCCGCAGGTCGCGCGCGGCGAGCGCGTCGAGGATGCCGAGGGCGAGCAGGTCGGTGGTGGCCACCACCGCGGTCGGGCGGGGCGAACGGTCCAGCGCGTGTGCCGCTGCGGCCGCGCCGTGCTCCCGGCTGTTGCCGGCGGCGCTGATCGTGATCACGTCGGACCAGGGCAGCCCCGCCGCGGCGAACGCGTCCCGGTAGCCGGTCAGGCGCTCCCGGCTGACGTAGGACCCGAGCTCGTCGACCGACGGCACGGTGACCTCGCCGGTGCGGCGGTCGGGCGAGATGTAGTCGGCGACGATCGCCACCCGGCGGTGGCCCAGGCGCATGAGGTGCTCGCCGGCGCCGCGGGTGGAGGCGACCTCGTCGATGCCGACGAAGAGCGAGCCGAGGCGGTCGGAGTTGACCACCGGGAGGCCGCGCGCCCAGGCGGCCTCCATCGACTGGTACCACGCCGGGACGCAGTAGACGACGAAGCCGTCGACCGCCGCGTTGCGCACGGCGTCGAGCGCGCCCTCGTCGTCTTCCCGGAGCGGCACGAGCAGCAGGCCGGTGCGGTTGTCCTCGGCCACCTCGGCCAGGCCGCGCAGGAACTGCACCGCGTAGGGATCGGTGAAGGCGGCCGACAGCGCGGTCGTGAACAGCACCCCGATCGCGCCGGCCCGGCCGCTGCGCAGCGAACGGGCGGTGGGGTTGGGCCCCGAGTAGCCCAGCTCGCGGGCCGCCTCGAAGATCCTCTCGCGCAGCTCGGGGGAGAGCTGGTCGGGCCGGCTGTACGCGTTGGAGACCGTGCTGCGCGAGACGCCGACCCGGTCGGCGACGGTCTGCAGCGTGGGTTTCATGGCCGGCGGCCCTTCTGTATCGATCCAGACTTTCTAAATCGATACAGTACTCCTCACCGACGAAAGCACAACCCCTGTGTCCGGCCACGCAGCGCTCCGCGCGGAGGGGTGCTGCGGCAGCCGGTTGGTCAGCGCGACGAGCACGAGGGCGACCACCCCGACCGCGATCCGGCGCCGCCGCCGGCGCACCTCGCACGCGTGCCACCAGGCCACGGCCGCCTCGGCGAGCGGGCCGGCCTGGGGCCGCTGGGTGGGGTCGAGGTGCGGCGCCAGCCGGAGCGCGATGCTCGACGCGGGCGGGTGCGGCGCCGTTGGCCGCAACGGCGTCAGCGGCAGGGGGTCGACCGAGCCGGTGGACCAGACCTGCACCTCCACCGGCCACGCCTCGTCGAGCGACTCCAGCGGCAGCAGGTCGGGGGCGCGCCAGCTGTCGGCCCGCCGGGTGAAGGCCCGCCGCAGGTACACGTCGGTGGCGTCCGCCTGGACCAGGCGCCCGCGCAGCCTCAGCCAGCCCCACCGGGTCGCGACGTCGGTGAGCACCTCCGGGTACAGGTAGTCGGCGTCCCGCTCGGTGCCGACCACGCGGGCAGCGTCCTTCCGGAGCGCGTCGAGGTGCTGTTCGACGAACTCGACGTACTCCGGCGGCGGCTCCGGTGAGATACGCGGCAACAGACGGGGCATGCAGCCCTCCCTAGGCCCGTCGCCTTATGGTCCCGCCTCCCGCCGCGTTTAGCCAAGCTCTGGATCGGTCGAGAAGCTCAGGTGAAGGACGGCTCCGCGGGCATCGACATCGGCTCTCCCGTGTTCGGGTCGTAGCAGAGGTAGCGGCCGTTCGCGTGGATCCAGCCCCAGATGTCGTCGAGCGCGAGTGGCAGCCCGCAGTGCGCGCAGGTGGACTCCGCCGGTGTGGCGGACGCCGGCGGAGTCACTGAGGGTGTCCCGTCCGTCACTGCATTCCCCTCCAAGTCAATGCCTCTGAGCTGGGCATCCGTCCATCTTGCGGCATCGCGGCGACAGGTGCATCCGCCGGTGCACAACCATGTGATCAATGATTCGCCCCGCCTGGCAAGTTCCGTACGTTGACCGGGTGACCGCCGGGTCCGCCGTCCGTACCCCGCACTCGCCGGATGATCCAAACCGCGGCGTCCGCCGTAGTCCAGACCGAAGCCGCTCAGCTTGGTTGGCCGCGGAGTTTCAAGAGGATTTCCCGGGTTCGCGTCACCTGCGGGCCGTTGCTCCCGCCGGAGACCGCGGCGGCCGGCGGCTCGCCAGCGCTCGCCGAAATCCCCGGCCCCCGCTGCCAGCTCCGCGCTCCAAGCCCCACGCCCCCGCCGCGCCTGCGACCTCGGGGTGCGGCGGGACAAGCTGGGGGATCATGGGCAACCGCGGCGTTCGGACTTCACGCCCGCATGATCGTTCGCCCGAAATCCGCACTCTTGCCGGCGTGTCATCCGGTTGTCGGGCGAACGATCACCGTGCCGGACCACGTGGGACCGGCTCATGATCGACTTGGCGTGAGTGGCGCTGGGTACGGACCGCTGCTCCAGCGGCCTCACCCGTCCGCTGTTGGTCACGCGGTCTGGTCTTGCACCGCGGAGGTGGCAGCGGAGGCCGGGGATTTCGGCGAGCGCTGGCGAGCCGCCGGCCGCAGCGGTCTCCGGCGGGAGCGGCGGTCTACAGCTGACGCGGACCCGGGTAAACAGCTGTCTGCCGGGGCGAAAATCAGGGCGCCGAACCATGGGGCAGAAGCCGCCCCGTGCGCTATCTTTGTCGGCTGAGCGCAACAAAAAAGGGCAGCCTGAGCTGCCTCTCCACGTCGGCCAGTATAGGACAGCAGGGAGCCGCTTTGTCAAGCAACTCCGCGGAGATTTCCGCCGAGCAGGGATATGTCTCGGCTCTCTATCGACGGCTGGACGAGATGCGCGAGCAGTCGGCGCGCCGCCTCGCGACGTTGCTGCGCCAGACCGGCGGCACGCCGCAGGCGAAGACCGAGCGGGACAGCGCCGTCGCGCTGTACACGGACCAGGTGGCCCAGTACGGCGCGGTGGAGGCCGGGCTCTGCTTCGGGCGGCTCGACTTCGAAGACGACCAGGTCGGGGCGCGGTATGTCGGGCGCATCGGGATCTTCGACGAGGCACACGACCACGGCGCGCTGCTGATCGACTGGCGGGCGCCGGCGGCCCGCCCGTTCTACCTGGCGACCGCGGCCTCGCCGGACGGTGTGAAGCGGCGCCGCCACATCCGCACCCGCCGGCGCACCGTGGTGGGGCTCGACGACGAGGTGCTCGACCTGGAGGCGGCCCGCGAGTCCGTCCACGAAGGACTGACCGGTGAGGCCGCGCTGCTCTCCGCGCTGTCCGCGAGCCGCACCGGCCGGATGCGCGACATCGTGGAGACCATCCAGGCGGAGCAGGACCGGATCATCCGGGCACCGCTCGAAGGCGTGATGGTGGTGCAGGGCGGGCCCGGCACCGGCAAGACGGCCGTGGCGCTGCACCGCGCGGCGTACCTGCTCTACACCCACCGCCGCGAGCTGTCCACGCGCGCGGTGCTGATCGTGGGGCCCAACAAGACGTTCCTGCGGTACATCGGCCAGGTGCTCCCGTCGCTGGCCGAGACCGGGGTGCTCCTCGGCACGCTGGGCGACCTCTTCCCGGGCGTGATCGCGCGGCGCTCCGAGCCGGACGAGGTGGCCGAGATCAAGGGGCGCCCGGCGATGGCAGACGTGCTGGCGGCGGCGGTGCGCGACCGGCAGCGGCTGCCCGACGAGCCGCTCCCGATCAGGCTGGAGACGGCGGCGCAGGGCGAGACGCTGTACCTCCAGCCGGCGACGGTGCGCGCGGCGCGCGAGCGGGCGCGGCGGTCGGAGCGGCCGCACAACCTGGCCCGGCCGATCTTCGAGACGGAGATCGTGCACGCGCTGGCGGCCCAGCTGGCCGAGAAGATCGGCTTCGACCCCTACGCGCACGACCCGCTGGGCGAGGGCGACGCCCCCGGCGAGGAGATCATCTTCGACGAGGCCGACCTCGCCGAGATCCGCCGCGAGTTGCGCAAGGAGCCCGAGCTGCTGGGCACGCTCGACTGGCTGTGGCCGATCCTCACGCCGCAGCAGCTGGTGGCCGGCCTCTTCGCGTCCGACAAGCGCCTCGCGGTCGCGTTCGAGCACCTCGGCGACGACGCGGCGAAGCTGCGCCGCGAGCCGACGGGCGGGTTCACGCCGGCCGACGTACCCCTGCTCGACGAGGCCGCCGAGCTGCTCGGCGAAGACGAGGCGAGCAAGGCCGCGCTGGCCGAGCGGCTGCGGCAGGCCCGCATCGCGTACGCCGAGGGGGCCCTGGAGATCGCCCGCGGCTCCTTGTCGATCGACGCGGAAGACGAGGTGGAAAACGAGATCCTCTCCGCGACCGACATCATCGGCGCGAGCGAGCTGGCCGAGCGGCACGAAGACGGTGAGCGGCTGACCGCGGCGCAGCGGGCGGCGGCCGACCGCACCTGGGCGTTCGGGCACGTGATCGTCGACGAGGCGCAGGAGCTGTCGCCGATGGCGTGGCGGCTGCTGATGCGGCGCTGCCCGAGCCGCTCGATGACCGTGGTCGGCGACGTGGCGCAGACCGGCGACCTGTCCGGCACCTCGTCGTGGGACCGGATCTTCGCGCCGTACGTGGCGGACCGCTGGCGGCTCGCCGAGCTCAAGGTCAACTACCGCACGCCGGCGGAGATCATGGCGGTGGCGGCCGAGGTGCTGGCCCGCATCGACCCGGCGCTGGAGCCGCCCCGCTCGGTGCGGCAGACCGGCGTCGAGCCGTGGACCCGCCCGCTGGAGCCGGCCCAGCTGCCCAAGGTCGTGCTCGACGAGGCGGCCGAGGTGGGCGACGGCCGGCTCGGCGTGATCGTGCCGGCCGGCCGCCTGGCCGACCTGGGCCCACCGATCGCCGACGCGGTGCCCGACGTGGTGCTCGGCGCCGAGCCCGACCTGGAGAAGCGGGTCGCCGTGCTCACCGTCCGCCAGGCCAAGGGCCTGGAGTTCGACGCGGTGCTGGTGGTCGACCCCGACGCGATCGTCGCCGAGTCGCCGCGGGGGCAGAACGACCTCTACGTCGCTCTCACCCGCGCGACCCAGCGGCTCGGGATCCTGACAGCGTCCTGACCGCCCCGACCACGAGATCCCAGAACCGGGCGACGTCCAGGTGAAGCGCCACCTGGGCGTTGTCCGGTCCGCCGGTCTTGTGGTGCAGGTCGACCACCGTGGCGCCGCGCGTGTGCTCGCCGGTGAGCTCGACCGCGACCGGGGCCGCCACGCACGCCACCAGCGACGGGTCGATCACCCGCGCCACCGCGATCGGGTCGTGCAGCGGCGGGTCGGGCAGGCCGAACACCCGCTCGTACGCGGCCCCGAAGAACGTCATCAGCTCCACGCACGCGTCGGCGAGCGGGCTGCCCAGCGCCCGGAACCTCGCCACCACCTCGGGCGTCACGAGCGCCTGGTGGGTCACGTTGAGCCCGATCATGGTGACCGGCAGGCCGGACCGGAACACGAGGTCGGCGGCCTCCGGGTCGACCGCGATGTTGAACTCTCCGTACGGCGTGATGTTGCCCCGCCCGGTCGAGCCGCCCATCAGCACGATCTCGCGGATCCGGGGAGCCACGTCGGGGTGGTCGCGCAGCAGCGTGGCGATGTTGGTGAGCGGGCCGGTGGGCACGAGCGTGACCGGCTCGGGGTGGTCGAGGAGCAGCCGCCGCGTCAGCTCCACCGCGTGCTCGCCGGCCAGCGGCACGGTCGGCTCGCCGAACGCGGGCCCGTCCAGGCCGCTCACCCCGTGGATGTCGTCGGCGATCGTCAGCTCGGCCACCAGCGGGCGTTCGCACCCGGCCGCCATGGGTATCCCGGAGATGCCGGCGATCGTGCACACGCGGCGGGCGTTCAGCGTCGCCTTGTCCAGGGTCGTGTTGCCGGCGACGGTGGTGATCGCCAGCAGGTCGAGGCGGGGGTCGGCGGCGGCCAGCATGATAGCCAGCGCGTCGTCGTGCCCAGGGTCGCAGTCGAGGATCATCGGGATAGCCACGGTGGATATTCTGCGCGGAGTGGAGATGTGGGACGTCGCGGTCGTCGGTGGAGGGCCGGCCGGCCTGTCCGCCGCGTACGCCGCGGCGCGGGCCGGCGCGCGCACCGTCGTGCTGGAGAAGGCCACCCACCCGCGGTACAAGACGTGCGGCGGCGGCCTGCTCGGCAGCTCGCTCGCCGCGGTGCGCGAGCGGATCGACGTGCCGGCCGACGACATGGTCGAGCGGGCCACGTTCACGCTCGACGGGCGCCGCGAGATCCACCGGTCCGGCTCGGGGCCGCTGCTGGCCATGGTGCGGCGCGAGGCGTTCGACCACGCGCTGCGCAAGGCCGCGGCCGACGCCGGGGCCGAGGTCCGCGAGCGGGTCACGGTCCGCGGCCTCGACGACGCCGGCGGCCACGTGGTGGTCCGGCCATCCTCTGGTACCCCCATCGCCGCGCGTGCCGTAGTCGGCGCGGACGGGTCGTCGGGCGTCACGTCCCGGCACGTCGGCGTCGCCTACGCGCAGGTCGACCTCGGCCTGGAGCTCGAGCTGCCCATCCCGCCGCCACTGCGCGAGCGGTGGCGGGGGCGGGTGCTCATCGACTGGGGCCCGATCCCCGGCTCGTACGCGTGGGTCTTCCCCAAGGGCGACCGCCTCACCGTCGGCGTGATCGCAGAACGCGGTCAGGGCGAGGCCACCAAGGAGTACCTCCGGCGCTTCGTGGAGCGGATGGGGCTGTCCGGCATCGAGCCGGTGCACGACTCCGGCCACCTCACCCGCTGCCGGGCCGAAGGCTCCCCGCTGCGCCGCGGCCGCGTGCTGGTGGCCGGCGACGCGGGCGGCCTGCTGGAGCCGTGGACCCGGGAGGGCATCAGCTTCGCGCTGCGCTCCGGCGCGTACGCGGGGGAGGCCGCCGCGGCCGGCGACCCGGGCCGCTACGAGTCCACTGTGGAGGCGGAGCTCGGCCCGGAGATGCGTGCCGGGCGGCGGTTGCTGGCCGCCTACACCCGGCGGCCGGGCGCGTTCCACGCGATGCTGGCGACGCCGGTGGGCTGGCGGCTGTTCGCGAGGTTCTGCCAGGGCGAGCCGGTCTTCGTCGACGCGGTCGCCCGCCGCCCGGTCCGTGCCGCTCTGTCAGCGCTGGTCCGGTAACTGCTTGTGTCGGTGGGACACCCGGCAGCGCGTGGACGCTTTCAACCCGGGCCGCCCGGGGGCGGCCCGGGTTCTGCGTGTCTTGGCTGGTTCAAGCCAGCTCAGGTGCCGTCCACGTTCATGCCGTGCCGTATGACACCGAGGAAAGCGGCCCACTCCGAGCGTGAGAAGGAGAGTCGAGGACCGCTCGGGTCCTTCGAGTCGCGGACAAGGATCCGCTCGCCCAGGCGGACCACTTCTAGGCAGTTTCCGCTGCCGCTCCGGGAACTCTTGATCCACCTGCAGGTACTAGCGTGGACTTGGCTTTCGTTATCGATCATCGACGTCCCTAGGTGGGGGTATGGCAGCCCACGCATCACCTCCTGGCCGGATGGGGGGAGAGTGTGCGTGAAGCTGCTGATCATTTGGCTCCTGGATCATAGGGTGGGCACCGTTCATCTTGTGGCAGGCATCGCCGCGGTTGTTCCAGCCGCCGGTATCTGACTCGCGGAAGACGGATGCGCCTCGCCGCAGTCGCGTGGTCGCGGGCCACCAAGATCATCGTGCCCAGCGGGAGGCGGCGTTGGCTTCCACTAGATCTGGCCCCGGAGCGGTCGCGACGGTCCATCAACCTCGTTCGCGCGGGATGGCTCCTCATGAGAGCTGCTCGTGAACGATGCGCTTGGTCTGGTGGTGCAAAGGACGGGCCGCAGGTCCTGTGACTGAGAAGGCGGCAGGACAGCGACTCGGGGGGTGCAAGCACTTCGGTTTTCTTGCACTCAGCGCAAGCTCGTTCAAAAGGGAAAAAGGGTGCCATGTTTGGGCTATCTCCCCCTCGAAAAGTGCAGGATGTGCTAGTAGGCACATCGCCGGCCTTCATTTCTCATGCGGCTCTTCGCACAATGACTCATGCGGCTTAGAGTCAACTTGCTGGCATTTAGGCGTTGAATCAGTGGTTCTTGGCAGGTCCCCAGATCCTTCGCTGGTCGAAGGCCTCCGCCCGAGCGGGGGCCTTCTGCGTAGCCTCAGAGTAAATGTTTTCATGATCCCAAAATCGACCTCATGAACATCTCTTGCGTGAACACCCAGCGAGGCTAGAAAGTTAAGGTGCGTCGCTGGGCTTCGGTGGCGCTCGACGTGATCCACTATTCGAATCATCAAATCAGTTGGTCGCGCTGCTCGTGAGTGCGCCGGCGGCGAACGAGCCGCGATCTGAGAGATGATGAGGGTAGCATGAACGTCGGCCAGCCGGCGGGCCAAGACCCCGTGGACAACGGTGGAACTAGGCCGCCAAAAGAAGAAGGCAGGAGATCTCCCGAGAGACCGAGATGGTGGGGCGTTCGTGCTCTTCTGTCGGCGGCCGCACTTGTCGCCGCGCTTGCTGAACATGAAGTCTTGGCTGCGGTGATGGCGCTTCTCGCGGAGATTGGAGAGATGATCTGGGGACCTGCCAACAACCACTGATCGCTCGCCCGAACCCGACACCCGCAAGGTGTCGGGTTCGTCCTTTGTATGATCTTGATACCTGCCTACAAGAATAGCTGTGGGTCGATGCCAAGTGGCAGTCGGCTCATTGTGACTCGGCAACTTGCTGGGTAGCATCACTGCACCCGGACTACCGTCGGTGAGGGAGTGGTCACATGCCCAAGGCTGCAGACTCTACGGTGCAGCGGCGTAGATTGCGGGCGGAGCTTCGGGGTGCCCGGCAGGCGACGGGCAGGACGCAAAAGGATGTCGCCGAGGCATTGGACTGGTCGCCATCGAAGCTCCTTCGGATTGAAACTGGATCCGTGAGTATCTCCACCACGGACCTACGGGCCTTGCTGGATCAATACGGGATCACCGATCCTGAACGCATCGCAACCCTTGTGGCCATGGCGCAGAATGCCAAGAAGCAACCGTGGAGCGCCTACAAGAGTGTCCTTGCAAGGGAGTTCTTGGTTTACCTGGGTTTCGAAGGATCTGCATCCATCATTAGGAACTTCGAGCCTCTCCTGGTGCCCGGGCTGCTTCAAACGGAGGAATACGCCGAAACGATCATCCGCACCTACGCCAGCGGCGAGGATACGCAGTCGGTTGTCGAAATGCGAGTCCAAGCACGGCTCGAGCGTCAAGAGATCCTGATGCGAGCCGAGCCGCCGCAGACCTTCTTTATCCTGGATGAGGCCGTGATCCACCGATGGGTCGGCGGGTCGGAGGTGATGCGGCAGCAATTGGAGCACCTCAAGAGTCTCGGTGGGCTGCCCAACGTATCGATCCAGATCCTGCCCTACGAGGCAGGAGCCCACCCGGGGATGACCGGGGCTTTTGTATTGCTGGAGTTCGCTGACCCCGCGGACGATGATGTCCTTTATCTGGAGGACGCCAGGGGGGACATGGTCACTAGAGATGATCCAATCGACACTGCCGAATTCGTGAACACATTTTGGGAGTTGGAGCGGATCTCTACCCGACCAGATCAGCTTGAGCAAGTCATTGACCGCGTGTTGCGTGAGATGGAGGCCTCCGGTTCGGGTCCCGGATAGGAGTCGGGAAGTCGAGCTATCCACGGCAGCGGCAGTAGCGGGTTCAAGTTCTCTCTAGTGTCCCGTGATTGCGATCGCCTTATCCTTGCGTTTGCAGCGGGCACCGCGTTTTCGCAGGTCAGACGCCCGAACGCGTGCAAGGTCGAATAAACCGATCAGCATCACGCGACACTAGGCCCGACCATCGTCTCGGTTTGCTCGTCCGAGATGTTCGGCGGCAGGAGCGCCGCCGGCGACACAGGTGATGGCGGCGCTGGACCATTACCCGGCTGAACTGTCTCTGCGGAGCAGCGACCCTCGGCTGGGCCCGAAGATGCGCGCCTGCGGGCGGCTGACGGCCGCGTTCACCCGGCGGCGGGGCACCTTCCATGCGAGGCTGGCCACACCGCCCGGTTGGCGGCTCTTCACGCGGTTTGCCAGGGTGATCCGGTGTTCGGTGACGGCGTCCGCCGCCGCCCTCTCGGTATTAGCTGGACGCGGCGCGGCGCCGCCCGCTTAAGCTCATACGCGCGCATCGACGTCTGTCGAAGGGTGGTGCGGGTGCTGGGCTTGCGGCGGTACGCGGCGGTGTGGCGGGTTCCGGGTGGGCCCGTCCTGCTCGTGTTCGGCCTGCTCGCCCGGCTGGGCATCGCGATGACGCCGCTGGGCATGCTGTTGCTCATCCAGCAGGCGACCGGGCGGTACGCGACGGCGGCGCTGGCCGGCGCCGTGTACTCGCTCGCGTTCGCCGCCGTGTCGCCGGCCGTGGGCCGCTTCGCCGACCGAATCGGCCCGGCGCCGATCCTGCTGGCCTCGGTCGCCGCGCACCCGGTGGGTCTCGCCGCGCTGATCCTCGTTACGCGCGCTCCCGATCCCTCGCTGGCCTGGATAGTCGGCACCTCCGCGCTCGGCGGAGCGACGTATCCGCCGCTGGTCGCCGCGCTGCGCGGTGTCTGGAGTGGCCTGACCGAGCCGGACGGCGACCATGCCCACCTGCGTGACGCTGCCCTGGCCGCGGAGACCGCGCTGTACCAGTGCGTTTTCGTGGTCGGACCGCTCCTGGTCGCCATCCTGGCGGCCATCGCGTCACCGGCGGCGGTGATCGCCGTCTCCGCGGCGGTCACCGTGCTCGGCACCGTCGTGCTGGCCCGGGGCCGGGCGATGCGGGTCCGGCCGCGACCGCTGGTAGCCCGCGCGGACGGGCCCGGGCCGCTGCGCACCGGTGGGTTTCCCGCGATGCTGTTCTGCGCGGCCGGGCTGGGCGTGTGCTTCGGCGCCACCAGCGTCACCGTGCCCGCCTACGCCACCGCGCACGGCGGCGAATCCGGCGCGCTCGCCGCGCTGCTGGTGGCGGTGCTCGGCGCCGGCAGCGTGCTCGGCGGCGTCCTGTACGGCGCCCGCGAGGCTCGGGCGCCGTTGTCGCGGCAGTTCCCCTGGCTGCTGGCGGCCATCGCGGCGAGCTACACCGCCTACGCGTTCATGCCCGAGCCGGCCGCCCTGGCCGTCGCCCTCCTGCTCGGCGGCGCGCTGGTGGCGCCGGTGCTCACGGTGGAAAACTCGCTGGTCGGCAGGATGGTCCCACCCCGGGTGCGCACCGAGGCGTACACGTGGGTGGTGATGGTCGAGGTGACCGCCGCGGCCGGCGGTATCCAGGCCGCCGGCCTCATCGTGGACCGGCCCGGCGGCGTGCCGTGGTCGTTCGTGTTCGCCGGGTCGGCGGTCGCCGTCGCGGCGGTCGTGGCGGCGCGACCCACCGGCTCGATCGCTCGCGCCGCCGCGCTCTAGCCGCCCATTTGCCCGGAGCTGTGGGCTTTTTGCCCGCCCGTTCGCGCGTAACGGTTTGAAAACCCTGCGCAGCCTCTTGCGCTTTGACCCGCGCTTCAGTAAGAAATATTACCACTAACAGTTAAGTTTCTTTTCTGAAGGGCTTGCCGATGGTCGAGCGCGAGGTGGACGGACACGCGCCGACGGCGGTGGTCGACGCATCGGTGATACCCACCGTGCGGGCGAAGCTGCCGGAGTTCACCGGAGCGCTCCAGCGGGTGGCCGAGCTCGTGCTAGCCGATCCGGCGAGTGCGGCGCGGTCCACGATCGTCGAGCTGGCCGAGCGGAGCGGCACATCACCGGCCACCGTCACCCGGTTCTGCCGGGCGCTCGGCTTCGAGGGGTACGCGGACCTGCGGCTCGGCATCGCAGCCGAGACCGGACGGGCGCGGGCCGCCGGCTGGAGCGTCGACATCGGCCGCGAGATCGAGCCCGGCGACCCGCTGGGCAAGGTGCTCGAACAGGTCATGGCGGCCGACACGCGCGCCATGCACGACACGGCGGCGTTGCTCGACCTGTCCGAAGTGGAGCGTGCCGCGCAGGCCATCGCCGGCGCGACGCGGGTAAGCATCTTCGGCGCCAGCGGCAGTGCGCTCGTCGGCGAGGAGATGCAGTTCAGCCTCCACCGGATCGGGGTGGCGGCGTGGGCGTGGACCGACGTCCACAACGGACTGGCCAGCGCGGCGCTCTCCCGGCCGGGCGACGTGGCGCTGGGCATCTCCCACAGTGGACAGACCAGGGAAACCATCGAGATGCTCGCCGAGGCCGGCGGCCACGGCGCCACCACCATCGCACTGACAAGCTTTCCCCGCTCGGCCCTCGCCGAGCTGGCCGACGTGGTGCTCCTGACCGCCACCCAGGCGACGACGTTTCGGCCCGACGCGCTCTCCGCCCGCCACCCCCAGCTCGTCGTGCTCGACCTGCTCTACGTGGCTGTCGCCCAGCGCACCCACCAACGTTCCCACGCGGCCTTCCAGCGCACAGCCCAGGCCGTGGGTCCGCACAAGGCTGTCAAGGACTCTGGCAGCCCCAACTGATTAACCCATCCCACCCTTTGGAGGATCCGTGAGACACAGGATCGCTATCGCCGCGGCACTCGCCGCGACGCTGCTGGGCGCGGCCGCGTGCGGCGGCTCCGACGACAGCGGGACCGACGACACCTCGGCACAGGCCCTGGACGGCAAGGGCAAGACCATCAAGGTGTGGCTCATGGTGGACGCGCAGTCCAGCTGGAAAGAGGTCGTCGAGGACGCGAACGCCCGCTTCACCGCCGCGACCGGCGCCAACGTGACCGTCGAGTACCAGCAGTGGGCCAACCACCTCACCAAGCTGGACGCCACGCTCGCCGGCAACGACGTGCCCGACGTGGTCGAGCTCGGCAACACCGAGATGCCCAAGTACGTCTTCAGCGGCGCGTTCGCCGCGATCGACAAGGCGCGCTTCGAAAACTCGGCCAACTGGCTGCAGGGCCTCTCCGGTCCCTGCGAGCTGGACGGCAAGACGTACTGCGTGCCCTACTACGCCGGTGCCCGGGTGCTCATCTACCGCACCGACCTCTTCGACGCCGCCGGCCTCAAGCCGCCGACCAGCTACACCGAGCTGACCGCGGCCGCCGACGCGCTGAAGGCCAAGAACGGCGGCAACAAGAAGTTCGCCACCTTCTACATGCCGGGCGCGTACTGGTACGCCGCCATGTCCTGGGTCTACGCCGAGGGCGGGCAGATCGCCAAGAAGGACGGCGACAAGTGGAGCGGCACGCTCGCCGACCCGCAGGCGCAGGCGGGCCTGCAGAAGTGGGCCGACCTGGTCAAGAACTACTCGGGCGGCGACGTCACGAAGGACGAGAACGACCAGGCCGCCATCTTCTCGCAGGGTGAGTCGGCGATGTTCTACGGCAACGGCTGGGAGGTCGGCGCCGCGCAGGAGCAGCGCAAGGACCCGAACGACCCGAACTCCGCGCTTGTCGCCACCAAGGTGAAGGGCAAGGTCGCGGCGGCACCGATGCCGGGCATCCCGTCGTTCCTCGGCGGCTCCGACATCGGCGTCACGAGCAAGAGCCAGAACCAGGCGCTCGCGGCTGAGTGGATCAAGTACTTCACCGACACCAAGGCGCAGGAGGCACTGCTGGCCAAGGCCGTGCTGCCGAACGCGACCAACCTGCTCGACAAGGCCGCCACCGTGAAGGGCAACGAGGCGACCGCGCTGGCCGCGAAGAGCAGCTGGTTCGTGCCGATGGCCGAGAAGTGGGCGGACGTCGAGAAGGCGGCCGTGCTCCAGCAGATGCTGCGCGACATCGTCACCGGCAAGAAGTCGGTGGCCGACGCGACGACGTGGGCCGACGGCGAGATCGAGAAGACGCTCAACGGCTGACGCCGGTGCCGCGCCGCCCGCCTCCGGGGTGGGCGGCGCGGCTGTCCTCCAAGGCCGCATCCACCGCCGACGACGGCGGGGATGTGGCTCGGAAAGCTCAGAAAGGAGACCGATGCACGCCGTCGACAGCCCGGCGACCGCGCCACCGGCGCCGGCGCCCACCGCGCCGTCCACACCCGACAGACACCGGGCGCGCCGTCGGCGTCGTCCCCAGTGGACACCCCTCTTCCTCGCCCTGCCCACGCTGGTCATCCTGGCCGGGCTACTCGCGTACCCCCTGGGCCGCATGCTCGTGCTGTCGTTCCAGGACATGACGCTGCGGCACCTCTTCACCGGCACCACGCCACCGTGGGTGGGCTTCGACAACTACACGCAGATCCTCACCGACGGCGTCTTCTGGAGCGTCGTCCTCCGCACCGCCGTCTTCACGGTCGTCTCGGTGGCCATCTCGGTGGCGCTCGGGCTGGCGGTCGCGCTCCTGATGCAGCGGGTCAGCAGCGGCGTGCGCATCGCCATGGTGATCGCCATGATGTTCGTCTGGGCGATCCCGCAGCTCGTCTCCGCGCAGATCTTCAAGTGGATGGTCGACGCCGACTTCGGCGTGCTCAACTACATGATCGACCAGATACCGGGCGTCGACTTCGCCAACCACAGCTGGTTCGCCGACTCGACGCAGGGCTGGATCGTCATCACGACGCTGGTGGTCTGGGCCGGGATCCCGTTTCTCGCGATCACCCTGCACGCCGGCCTCACCCAGGTGCCGCAGGACATGCGCGAGGCCGCGCTGGTCGACGGGGCGAGCCCGTGGCAGACGCTCCGCAACATCATCCTGCCCATCCTGCGGCCCCTGCTGGTCATCGTCACCACGCTCTCGGTGATCTGGAACTTCGGGCTCTTCACCCAGGTGTGGGCGTTGCGGGACGCCAAGCCCGAGCAGGAGTACCAGACGCTCGCCACGTACGCGTTCACGCAGGCGTTCGCGCGCAACGAGTACAGCCTCGGCTCCGCCATCTCCGTGATCACCGTGCTGCTGATGCTCGGCGTGATGGCGTTCTACGTACGGCAGATGTTTCAGATCGGAGACGTCGACTGATGTCCACTCCACGCTCCCAGCGCACCCGCGCCGGCACGGTGGCGGCGAACACCGCCGGCGTGCTCTTCGTCGTCGTGATGGCGTTTCCCGTCTACTGGGTGCTGAACACCGCGTTCAAGCCGGCGTCCGAGGTGCTCTCGTTCACCCCGTCCTTCTTCCCGCAACACCCCACATTGGACAACTTCAGATCGGCCATCAAGGCGCCGTTCTTCCTCGTCGACCTCCGCAACGGCCTCATCATCACGTCCATGGCGGTGGTCGGCGCGATCGTGGTCGGCTTCCTCGCGGCGCTGGCGATCGCGCGTTTCCGCTTCTACGGCCGGCGGGCGCTCATCATGGTGATCCTCGGCGTGCAGCTCGTGCCGTTTCTCTCCCTGCTGATCCCGCTCTACCTGATGCTCAACCGGGCCAACCTCACCAACAGCCTGATCGGCGTCACCATCACATACCTGGTGCTGATCCTGCCGTACACGGTCTGGATGCTGCGCGGCTTCATCTCCGCGGTGCCGCGCGAGCTCGACGAGGCCGCGCTCGTCGACGGCTGCAGCCGGTGGCAGACCTTCTACCGGATCATCCTGCCGCTGACCGGCCCGGGCCTGGTGGCCACGTCGATCTACGGGTTCATCCAGGCGTGGAACGAGTTCATCATCATCAACACGCTCAACAACCCGGAGACGCAGAACCTGATGGCCTGGCTCCTACAGAACCAGACCCAGCGCGGCACCGCCTGGGGCCCGCTGATGGCCGGCGCCCTGATCACGTCGCTGCCGGTGGTCGTGTTCTTCCTGGTCGTCCAGCGCAACATCACGGTCGGCCTGACAGCCGGCGCGGTGAAGGGCTAGTGCGGTGGCACAAACCCTGGCCGGCTTCGCCGGCCCGGTTTGTGCCACCGCACCAGCGACCTACCCCTGGTACGGGGGAGCGACGCCCCAGCCCCACTTCGGCACCGGGGCTTGCTGGGGTGGACGGGCGCCCGGCTGGCTGTTCTGCACCGCCAGCCGGGTGCCCCACTCGATGTAGCCCGCAAACGCCGCCCGGAACTCCGGGTCGTCCGGCAGGCCCACCTCGTCGGCCGCGTCCATGAGCAGGTTGACCCAGCGCCGCCGCTGCGGCTCGGTGATCGCCTTGCCGACGTGCTGGCGCAGCATGTGCGGGTAGCCACCCCGCTCGGCCGTGTACGCCGCCGGCCCGCCGAACACCTCACCGAGCCAGAGCGCGACGTAGCGCGGGTGGTCCTTGTCCATATGCGCGAACAGCGGCCGGAGCAGGTCGTCTTCGACGACCCGCCGGTAGAACGCCTCGGTGAGCCGCGCCAGCGCCTCGGCGCCGCCGGCCCATTCGTACAGCGTCGGTGTCTCCCCCATGGGTACAGCCCAACATGCGCGGCTACGGTGATCAAGTACGCACCATTCGGTAATGAGCCCGAGATGGCCGCCCGATACCACTGCCCGGTCGAGCTGACGATGGACGTGGTAGGCGGCAAGTGGCGCCCGGTCATCCTCGCCCCGGTGCTCCAGGCCATGTACGACTGGGGCCTCGCCCGCGCCGAGCGCGCCGGCGCGACGATCGGCGACACACCGGCCTGACCGCCTGCCGCTGTCAGCCTTTGTAAGGCCTTGTTGTAAGGGGTATGGCACCGGATCCGGAAAGCGGAATCCTGAGGGGCGTCATATATCGCTGAGCCCCGGAGAACCCGTTGACGGCCATCGCAATGATCATATTGTCGCTCGGTCTGATTTGCGTCGTGCTCCTCGCCGGCCTGGCTACGACATATGTCTCGACCTACCCTCCATCCGCAGGTCAGTGGAGGCGTCGCCACCACGGAGTGTGTGGCTGTGCCGTCAATTCCGTGTAACTGGATAGGTCCCTGAATTGAGATGTGTGGGAACCCGTGCCGGGGGGCCTTGTGGTCAGGCGGTGGCGGGGATCCAGGGGTTGCCTGCGGGGGCTTGGGTGA
>Ga0081539_10000251_pt1 | contig 125220 bp, 107 predicted proteins | sample TabmetS4T2R2_FD_71023 | JGI IMG/M metagenome (GOLD analysis project Ga0081539, IMG submission 71023) | Tabebuia heterophylla rhizosphere microbial communities from the University of Puerto Rico - S4T2R2 | ecosystem: Host-associated > Plants > Roots > Rhizosphere ... | reverse complement strand
CTGCGACGCCCTGAAGACCACCTGGTAAGCCGTGTGCGGGAAATCCGCACGCACGGTTTGAACGGGGGTCTTGCTAACAGCCGGTCGCTGACTGGCACAAGTAGGATCTACCAATGAAACCCGCGGCGCCGCCGGCGCCACGAGCAGCCACACCAGCGCAGGCGCGGACTGCGGTCAGCGATCGGACGTTCACGACGATCTCGGGACGTCCGATCGAACAGCTCTACACACCGTCGAGCCTCGCATCCGTCGACTATGACCGAGACCTTGCCGATCCCGGGCAGTATCCGTATACGCGCGGCATTCACGCCAGCGGCTACCGTGGCCGGCTGTGGACGATGCGCCAGTTTGCCGGGTTCGGAACGCCAGAGGAAACCAACAGTCGCTACAAGGCATTGCTCGCCGCCGGCGGAACTGGCCTGAGCGTCGCATTCGACCTGCCGACCTTGATGGGCCGCGACCCCGATCACGAGCTGTCCGGTGGCGAAGTCGGCAAGTGTGGCGTGAACGTCACGTCGCTGGCCGATATGGAGGCGCTCTTCGACGGGATCGATCTCGGCTCGGTCACGACGTCGATGACGATCAACTCGCCGGCGGCGATGATCTTCGCGATGTATCTGGTCGTCGCGGAAAAGCAGAACGCCAGCTGGCAGACGCTGTCGGGAACGATTCAGAACGACATCCTCAAGGAGTTCATCGCCCAGAAGGAATTCATCTACCCGCCGCGGCCGTCGATGCGGCTCGTCACCGACGTGTTCGAATTCTGTGCGACACACGTGCCCAGGTGGAACACGATTTCGGTCAGCGGCTATCACATTCGAGAAGCGGGCGCGACGGCGACGCAGGAGCTGGCCTTCACCCTGCGGAACGGCATCGAGTACGTGCAGGCGGGTGTCGATGCGGGTCTCGACGTCGACGAGTTCGCGCCGCGCATCTCGTTCTTCTTCAACTCGCACAGCGACTTCTTCGAGGAGATCGCCAAGTTCCGCGCAGCGCGGCGGTTGTGGTCGCAGGTGATGCGTGAGCGCTTCAAGGCGCGCAATCCTCGCTCGTGGCAGCTGCGATTCCACTCACAGACCGCCGGCGTGTCGCTGACGGCGCAGCAGCCCTACAACAACGTCGTGCGAACAGCCCTGCAGGCCATGGCTGCTGTCCTTGGAGGAACACAGTCGCTCCATACGAACTCGCTGGACGAAGCGTTGTCTCTCCCGACCGAGCAGGCAGCGACGCTGGCGCTGCGGACGCAGCAGATCATTGCGCACGAGACCGGTGTGACGAACGTCGTCGATCCGTTCGGGGGCTCCTACTTTGTCGAGAAGCTGACGAGCGACCTGGAAGCGGAGGCGCGCGACTACTTCGAGCGGATCGATCGGATGGGTGGGATGGTCGACGCCATCGAGCGCGGATATCCGCAACGGGAGATCGCCGAGAGCTCGTATCGCTTCCACCAGGAGCTCGAGTCGCGCAAGAAGGTCATCGTCGGCGTGAATGACTTTGTGGCCGAAGACGATGACGGTGTCGGCATTCTGTATATCGACGAAGCGGCGGGCGAGAAGCAGATGGCGCGTCTCGAGTCGGTTCGCAGGACGCGCGATCAGCGACGGGTCGAGGAGGCGCTCGACGCGCTGCAGACCGCCGCCCGGGGGCGGGCCAATACGATGCCGTTGCTCCTCGACGCGGTCCGCGCATATGCGACGATCGGCGAGATGTGCGATGCGTTGCGAGAGGTGTGGGGAGAGTACGTGGAGCAACCGGTGATCTAGGCAGTCGTTCGAATCGTTCGGAACGTTCGGGTCGTTCGGCGTTCGAGTCGTTCGGCTCGTTCGAGGTTGCAATGATTCACACGAGCGGAACGCACCGAACGTCTCGAACGATCCGAACGATCCGAACGAGGGGGAATGAACCAGAGAATCCGAGTCGTGATCGCGAAGCCAGGCCTGGACGGCCACGACCGTGGCGCCAAGGTCATCGCGCGGGCGTTGCGCGACGCCGGGATGGAAGTGATCTACACCGGTCTGCGGCAGACGCCCGAGCAGATTGTCGCCGCCGCGCTTCAGGAGGACGCCGACGTCATTGGACTGTCCATCCTTTCCGGGGCGCACATGCACATCTGCCCGCGCGTGATGAAATTGCTGCGTGGGAAGGGGCTGACCGACGTGCTGGTCGTGGTCGGCGGCATCATCCCGGACGTCGACATCCCACATTTGAACGAAATCGGCATCACCGGTATCTTCCTGCCCGGCACGCCGATGCAGGAGATTGTCGAATTCATCCGAAACAACACGCGGTCCCGCGTGGAGTCCATCCAGAATTAGGTGGCTGGGTTGCTGGGCAGTAGGTTGCTAGGTTGCTGGATCTTGTGTTCAGGTGTTTTTGCCTAGCTACTTATCCACCCAGCTACCGAGCTACCTGACAGTAAACTAGGGTCTTCCTGTGCCGAAGCTGCTGATCGCCGACGATAGTGTGACCATTCAGCGCGTGGTGGAGCTCACCTTCGCGGGCCACGACATTCAGGTCGTGCCGGTGGGCGACGGCGGCCAGGCGATCGCGCGCATTCCTGTCGAGCGACCGGACATCGTGCTCGCCGACATCGGTATGCCGACGCCGAACGGATACGAGGTATCGGCGTTCGTGCGGAGTCGCCGCGAGCTCGCTCACGTGCCGGTGCTCCTGCTGGCAGGTGCCTTCGAGCCCGTGGACGACGATCGGGCGCGCGAGGTCGGATCCGATGGCGTCATCGTCAAGCCATTCGATCCGCGCCAGATGGTCACACGCGTGCGCGAGCTGCTCAGCGCGCCACGACCGCCGGCGATCGAGATCGCGATCCAGCGCCAGCCACTGGGTCAGGAAGAGAAGTCGCTGGACGAGTACTTCGTTCGTCTCGATGATGCCCTGCACGCGCGCGCCGCGACCAGGCCCGAGCTCGTCATCGAACCGCCGTCGTCTGAAGATGTCATGCCGGCTGCGGATGTTCCGACGATCGACGCAGTACTCGACACGCCGCCGTCGTCATCGCGCCAATATGAAGTCACGGACACACTCATTGATGACATCACCGCGCGCGTTCTCGAGCGACTGTCGAACGGTCCACTCAGGGACGCGGTCTCAGCGGTCGTTCGCGAAGTCATAGAGCAGCGCAGCAGAAACGATGCTGGATGATGCGATGGCACCTGCTGCTGTCAAACCCCAAATCCCACCCTCCAAATCCCAAGTCCCAACCGGAAGTACGGGCTTTGCCTATTCCCATGGTTGTGATTTGGGTTTTGGAATTTGGGTTTTGGGATTTCCTACAATGTGAGTGAATGTCCGACTCACATCCGATCACCCTCCCGGAAAAACCCGCACTCGAGGGGCTCGAGCAGAAATGGGACGCCCGGTGGCATGCCGAGGGCACCTACCGCTTCGATCGCAGCCAATCGCGTCCAGAGGTCTATTCGATCGACACGCCGCCTCCGACCGTCAGCGGCTCTCTTCACGTCGGACATGTCTTCTCGTACACCCATACCGACGTCATCGCGCGCTTTCAGCGGATGAGGGGCAAGGACGTCTTCTATCCCATGGGGTGGGACGACAACGGGCTGCCGACGGAACGTCGCGTTCAGAATTACTACGGCGTCCGCTGCGAACCGTCGTTGCCGTACGACCCGAACTTTCAGCCACCCGAGAAGCCTGGCAAGCAGGCCATCTCCGTCTCGCGGCCGAACTTCATCGAGCTGTGCAACCGGTTGACGGTCGAAGACGAGAAGGCATTCGAGCACCTGTGGCGCCACCTCGGGCTGTCCGTGGACTGGTCGATGACCTACGCGACGATCGATCGTCGATCGCAGCGAGTATCGCAGGCGGCGTTTCTTCGTCTGCTGAAGCGTGGCATTGCCTATCAGCTCGAGGCGCCGACGCTCTGGGACATCGACTTCCGAACGGCCGTTGCACAGGCGGAGCTCGAGGATCGCGAGCAGCCAGGCGCGTATCACCGCATTCGATTCGCGCGTGAGGCGCCGCCTCAAGGGGGCCCCTACGACAGCTACGTCGAGATCGACACCACGCGGCCGGAGCTGATTCCGGCGTGCGTCGCTCTCGTCGCGCATCCGGACGACGAACGGTACAAGCCGTTGTTCGGATCGCACGTGATCACGCCGTTGTTCTCCGTTCCCGTCCCGGTCAAGGCGCACGCCCTCGCCGATCCGGAGAAGGGAACCGGCGTGGCGATGATCTGCACCTTCGGCGATTTGACCGACGTGACCTGGTGGCGCGAGTTGTCGCTGCCAGTCCGCGCAGTAATCCTGCCGAACGGTGCGTTGCGACAGGTCATGTGGGGATCATCCGGTTGGGACTCGCGCGATCCCATCCGTGCACAGACGGCCTACGATCAGCTCGCGAATCTTTCGGCCGCCAAAGCACGCACACGCATCGTCGAGATGCTGAAAGAGTCAGGTGACCTGATTGGTGAGCCGCGGCCAATCACGCACCCGGTGAAGTTCTACGAGAAGGGGGATCGACCGCTCGAGATCGTGACCAGCCGCCAGTGGTTCATCAAGACGATGGAATTCCGCGAGGGGCTGCTGGAACGCGGTCGCCAGTTGCACTGGTATCCCGAGTACATGCGTCATCGATTCGAGAACTGGGTCAATGGTCTCGCCGGCGACTGGTGCATCAGCCGACAGCGGTTCTTCGGCGTTCCGTTCCCCGTGTGGTATCCCGTGCGCGCCGACGGGAGCGTGAATTACGATGCGCCGCTGCTGCCCGACGAGTCGAGACTGCCGCTCGATCCGTCGACCGATGTCCCCGATGGCTACTCAGCGGAACAGCGCAACACGCCGAACGGCTTCAGCGGCGACACGGACATCATGGACACGTGGGCCACGTCATCACTCTCGCCACAGGTCGTCAGCGGATGGCTCGAGGATCCCGATCTGTTCGCCCGTGTGTTCCCCATGGATCTGCGACCGCAGGGGCACGACATCATCCGTACCTGGTTGTTCACCACGGTGCTGCGCGCGCATCTCGAACACGACTCGCTGCCGTGGGCGAACGCGGCGCTCTCCGGTTGGGTGCTCGATCCGGATCGGAAGAAGATGTCGAAGTCCAAGGGCAACGTGGTGACGCCGATGGGGTTGCTCGAGGAGCACGGGGCCGACGGCGTTCGCTACTGGGCCGCTAGCGGTCGACCTGGCACCGACACCGCGTTCGAGCCGGGGCAGATGAAAGTTGGCCGTCGGCTGGCCATGAAGATCCTCAACGCGGCGCGATTCGCGTTGATGCAGGCCGAACCCAGAGGTCCGATCACCGAGCCGCTCGACCGCGGCATGTTGACCGCGCTCTCTTCCTTGATCCGGGACGCGACCGAGCAACTCGAGGCGTACGACTATGCACGGGTGCTCGAGCGGACCGAGAGCTTCTTCTGGGCGTTCTGCGACGACTACCTCGAGCTGGTGAAAGCGAGGCGCTACGGCGATTTCGGCGTCGATGGAGCAGCCTCTGCAAACAGCGCGATGCTCGTGGCGCTCTCGGCGATGCTGCGCCTGTTCGCACCGTATCTGCCGTTCGTGACCGAAGAGGTGTGGTCGTGGTGGCAGTCGGGTTCGGTGCACCGCAGCACGTGGCCGAAGCCGGCCGACGTGCTCGATCCGATTGGCGGCCGTGACGAGCCGGCTCTCGCGGTGAGGGAGGCAACACAGATCGCGTTGGCCGATGTGCGGCGCATCAAGTCGATGCTGAAGAAGCCGGTCAAAGCGGTGATCGCGAAAGCCGTGCTGCCGGAAACAATGGCAGGCCTCGAGCCGGCGGCCCGTGACTTCCAGGCCGCGACGCATATTCGCGATCTGCAGTTCGGCGCCGTCTCCGAACCACAGCTCGAATTCGCCGAAGAGATCGAACGCGTGGAGGAACCGCGCGCGTGAAGCCGGTTCCATTCGAGCCTCTCGATCCTGGAGTGTACCGCGAGCTGGTCCGACGCGCTCTGGCCGAGGACTTCGGGTGGGGCGACGTGACGACGGAAGGGATCGTCGATCGCGATCAGAAGGCGCGCGCCATTATTCTCGCGAAGTCGCGCTGTGTCATCGCCGGTCTGGACATCGCCGCCGAGGCGTTCCGGCAGCTCGACCCGACTGTGGCCGTGACCCTGCATCATCGTGACAGCGAGCTGGTAGAAGAAGGGACCGAGGTTGCGGAGTTTCGCGGCCACGCATCGGCGCTGCTGACCGCGGAACGGACCGCGCTCAACTTCCTCCAGCGCCTGTCAGGGATCGCCACGCTCACACGTCAGTTCGTCGACGCTGCAAACGGCCACATCATCATCCTCGACACGCGTAAGACGACGCCGCTGCTGCGCGCGCTGGAGAAGTACGCCGTACGGGCCGGTGGTGGCACGAATCATCGCGGCGGACTGGACGATGGGATCCTGATCAAGGACAACCACATTCGCCTTGCCGGCGGGGTCACGAGCGCAGTGAGGCGCATGCGCAAGGCCAATCGCGAGATGCCGACGGAGCTGGAAGCGCAGAGTCTCGAGCAGGTCGATGAAGCGCTCACCGCCGGTGCTGATATCGTGATGCTGGACAACATGTCCACGGCGGACATGATCGAAGCGGTGCGCCGGTGTCGCGGCCGCGCGAAGACCGAGATCTCCGGTGGCGTGACGCTGCAACGGATGGGCGAGCTGGTGTCGACGGGCGCAGACTACGTGTCGATCGGCGGGCTCACGCATTCGGCTCCTGCGGTCGATCTGAGCTTTGAAATAGAGCCTATGTAACGACCGCGTAATTCAAAAAGCAAAATGAAAAATGCAAACTGAAGAGCCCCCATCAAGCGTCAGGGGTTTACTAGTTTGAATTTTGAATTTTGCGTCTTGAATTGACCGTCATGACATCCAAGGTTCTTTTCAGAGGCAACACTTCCCAGCCGCCTCCGTCCGACATCGCCGACGCGCTCGCACGCGCCGCATCGCGCCTCGGCGGCCTCGGGTGGCCGTTCATCTGGTTCAGCGAAGTCACTTCCACCAACGACGTCCTGGCCATGCTCGCGGATAACGGCGCCGCCGAAGGCGCGGTGGTCGGCGCCGAAGCGCAAACCGCAGGACGCGGGCGATTCGGTCGCGTATGGCATTCTCCGTCGATGGCGGGCCTGTATCTGTCGCTCCTGTTGCGGCCAGCGTCGTACGCCGCACCATTGGTCACAATCGCCGCTGGGGTCGCGGTGTCGGAAGGTATTGAAACCGCGACCGCGCTGCAGACCAGCGTCAAGTGGCCGAACGACGTGAACAGCGGCGGTCGCAAGATTGCGGGCATCCTCGCCGAGGCTGGTACGTCGGCAAATGGCCTTCAGCACGTCGTGCTCGGCTGCGGGATCAACGTCATGCCGGCCGCCTACCCGCCCGAGATCGCGCAGCGCGCGACCTCGATTGAAGGCGAGCTCGGACGCCGTGTCGATCGCGGTGCGGTGGTCGCGGAATGTCTGGTGGCATTTGCCGCGCACTACGAACACCTCCGCAACGGAAAGCAGAGCGCGGTGCTCGACTCGTGGCGGCGACGGGCCGCCCCGTCGTTGGGCCGGCGAGTGGAGTGGGAGTTCAAGGCGGTGACACGTCGCGGCGTCGCCGAGGACGTGGACGAGAGCGGCGCACTGCTGGTGCGGACCGACGCCGGGCTCGAGCGCATCATCTCCGGGGAAGTGCGGTGGATCTGACCGAGAACGCGCCTGAAGAGTACTGCCGACGCATCGAGAATTATCTCTGTCGCAAGAACGACGGCCATCTGGTTCGCATCGTCGGCCCTGCATTCGAGCAGGTGTCCGGCTGGGCGGCGCGCGGCGTTCCGCTGAAGATCGCGTTTCACGGGATCGATCGCTACTTCGAACGGTATTACGCGAAGGGGCCGCGGCGCCGGCCGATCAGGATCGAGTTCTGCGAAGCCGACGTGCTGGATGTGTTCGACGAGTGGCGACGCGCCGTCGGCGTTCCCGCGGTCGATGCGTCGGCCAACGGCGAATCCGAGGAGACGGCATCACGGCACGGATCGCTTCCCGCGCATCTCGATCGCGTCATCGCCCGCTTGACGACGTTACGCGGCGGAGCGGATCGATCGCTCGACGACCTGCTCGATCGAATCGTGAGTGAGCTCGATGGTGCGCGCGCGCGCGCGAAGGCACTGCGCGGCGAGGCGCGCAAGGTCTTTCTCGACCGTCTCGCGGAGATCGACCGGTTGCTGCTCGAAACGGTTCGGATCAATTCCGACCCGGCGACGCTCGAGGAACTGCGGGTGGAAGCCGACGCGGAGCTGGCGTCGTTCCGCTCGCGAATGACGCCTGACGCGTACGAACGAGCGCGAGGCGCGTGCGTCGACCGGTTGATTCGCGAACGTGGGCGATTGCCGCTAGTGAGCTTCGACGGTTGAACATGCAACTTGCCCCAGGTTCAGTTGTCACCCTCGACATCGAGAAGCCCACCGCGGGCGGGCGCATGCTCGCGCGCCACGAAGGGCGCGTCATCTTCGTCTCTGCCGCCATCCCTGGTGAGCGCGTCAACGCGCGGGTCGAGCGGATTGCGAAAGGCGTCGTCTATGCGGACACAGCCGATGTGGTGACCGCCTCGCCCGACCGGCGCGGGATCGGAGGGGACTGGCGTTGCGGTGGCAACGTCATGGCGCACATCGCTTATCCGAGGCAGCTGCAGCTCAAGGCCGAGATCGTCCAGGACGCCTTCACGCGCATCGCGCATCTCCCGCTTCGATCAGCGCCGGACGTCATCGGATCGCCGGAACAGGGCTACCGGATGCGCGCGCGGCTGCATGCGCGGGACGGCAGATTGGGATTCTTTCGTGAAGGGTCGCACGACTTGTGCGATCCGGTGACGACCGGGCAGCTACTGCCGTCTACGCACGAGTGGATTGCCGCGGCGGAGGAAACGCTCCAGCGCAAGCGGTTGACCGGTCTGGCCGGCATCGAAATCGCGGAGAACATTTCCGGCGATCAGCGCGCCTGTCACCTCGAGCTGCACGCCGGCGTCGACGCGACGAGGTTTGCCGCGCTCGCGCACGCGCTCACCGGGCTGTCCGCCGAACGAACCGATCGTCCCGGCATGACCGTGCTTTCCGGATCGACGACGGTGACGGATGTTCTTCACGTCTCCTCGGTCGGGCTGAAGCCGGACACCACGAGGGAGGACGGTCAGGAGTCCGCTGTTCGCTTCGGTCGTGATGTACGGGCGTTCTTTCAAGGGAACCGGTTTCTCCTGCAGCAGCTGGTTCAACGTGTGGCAGATCTCGTTGCGCCCGGACCGGTGCTCGATCTGTATGCGGGTGTGGGTCTGTTCGGACTGTCGTGCGCCGCGACGCGTGCCGGTCCGGTGACGTTGGTCGAAGGGGATTTGATCAGTGGAGCAGACCTGCAGCGCAACGCGGAGTCCTTCGGCGAAACCGTTCGCGTCGAGCGCCGAAGTGTCGAAGCGTTCCTTCGCTCGGCCCCGGTCCCACCGGACTCGACCGTCATCGTGGATCCACCGCGAACAGGGATGACCCGCGACGCGGTGCACGGCATCATGCGCGTCGCGCCAGCCCGCGTGATCTACGTGTCGTGCGACGTTGCCACGCTGGCGCGCGATGCACGCACGCTGGTCGATGGAGGCTACCAACTGCGGGAGCTATCGGGAATGGACTTGTTCCCGAACACCGCGCATGTCGAGACCATCGCTGTCTTCAGCCGATCGTCGCGGACCGTGAAGGTCCGCGCCGCATCTCTGAGATGAGATCGGCTAGCGGCGCGCGGCATCGATGAATCCCTCGAACAACGCACGGAACTCGCCTGTGCGGTAGAAGTTCTCGGGGTGCCACTGCACGCCCAGGCAGAATCGGCGCGTCGGGTCTTCAACGGCTTCGATGACGCCGTCTGGCGCCGTGGCCGAGACGACGAGCCCGGTGCCGACCGCTTTGATCGCCTGATGATGGCGACTGTTGACCGGGCACGTATCGCTTTCCAGCCGTTCGCGCATCAACTGCTCGAGCAGCGTGCCCGACGCGATCCACACGTCGTGGGCAATGGCGAACGACGGCTCGCGCACGCTGTGGACGCCTGAGCCCGGCATCTGGTCCGGGATGTCCTGGACCAGCGTGCCGCCGCGGGCGACGTTGAGCACCTGAATCCCGCGGCAGATGGCGAACACCGGCACGTTCGCGTCGAGGGCGCGCCGCACGAGATCGATTTCGAACGCGTCGCGACCCGGTTCAGCCGCGTCGAACGTTGCGTGACGCGGTTCGCCGTACAACGCGGGATCGAGATCGCCGCCACCGGTCAGCAGCAGGCCTTCGACGCCGGTCATCGGATCGTCGCCGCTGCCGGCTGCGAGATCCAGCACCCGCGGTTCACCTCCGGCGCGGCGGACGGATTCGTCGTAATCGTGCATCTTGCTGCACGGTGTAATCGCGATGATCGGCAAGGACTACATCCTCGGCGGAACGGCGACGCCCATCAGATCGAGCGCGCGTGTCAACTGGTTGCGAACGTACACGACCCCGGCGGCTCGCCACCGCCGCACATCGTCGCGTTCTTCGTTCAGAATAGACGAGCGGCTCGGCGGCAGGTTGTAAAACCCATTGAACGCCTGCGCCAGCGAAAACGCATACTTGGCCAGGACGGAAAACTCCAGCGTACGGATCACCTGCTCGACGATCTCGTCGAGGCGCGCGGCTTCGAGTACCAGCGACCACAGATCGTGGCCGCTCGTCGCGCCCGCGAGCTCGCTCGACGGTACATCAGGGAGTGTCTTCAGCAGGGTGGTCTCGTCCAGGCCGTCGCGCTGCTGCAGCTTCTGAAAGATGTTGTTGGCGCGGACGACGGCATACTGGATATATGGGCCGCTTTCACCCTCGAAGCTGAGCGCCTCCTGCAGATCGAACGCGATCACCTTTCCGCGCGAGAACTTGATCATGAAGTAGCGTACCGCGGCGATCGCGATCGCTTCGGCGATGCGGGTCTGGTCGGCCACGGGGAGCTCCGGGTTGCGCTGTGCGACTTCGGCGCCCGCATTGCGAATCAGCGTGTCGAGCAGATCGTCCGCCTTGACGCCGAGGCCTTTGCGACCTGCGACTTGGATGAATGCCCGTTTCGCGTCCTCCGAATCAGCGACCGCCGCATACCCGAGCTCGCGCGCCGTCGCGTGGGACAGCGCCACCATTTCGTACGAGAAGTGATGCGACCGCTCGGCGCCTTCCGGATGTCCGACGGCGATGAGTGCCTGCTTGAGCAGCTTCTGCAGATACGACTGCCGCACGTCGATGACGTTGTAGACGTAAGCGCCACCGCCGAACATCGGGTGATTTCCTTGACCGTCGGTGCTGCACGTGGCCCACAGCGTTTCGCCACTGGGACGCGAGGCGAATGCGCGGTACCGGAAATCGCGACCGAGCAGACCCAGCTTCCAGAACTGATACGCGATGTCCTTGCCGACGTAGGTCACCACGCCGTTCGAGCGGACGATGACCTTCTCGCGCTCGCCGTCCTCTTCCTCGCCATCCGGGCTTTCGGCTTTGGGCTCTGGGCTCTCGGCCGTCGGCTCCGGGTCCTTCGTTTGGGTTTTGGGATTTGGGTTTTGGGATTTGGGGTGTGACTCGAGATCGTCCGCGATCGGCATCACCCAGCAGCCGGCGAGACGTCCATCCTCGCGCAGATAGACCGCACCCTTCGCCTTCAGCACGTCGAACGCCTGTGCCCAGAACTTGAGTCGAAGAATGTCGCCTTCCCACGTCAAGAGGTCGTAATCGACATTCATCCGCGCCATCGTTTTCAGATGGCAGCGCACGATGCGGTCGGCGATGAAGGCGCCGATTTCGGCGTTCTCGTTCCCTCCATGCTCGATGTCGTGCAGCGTGTCGGCGCGGAACTGCAGCCGCTGCTTGTCTTCTTCGTACCACTGCGTCACGCGGGCATAGAGGTCCCAGCAGTAGTAATCGAACTGTGTCGAATCAGCGATCTCGCGGACGCCGTCGAGCGTCTTCTGCTCGAGCGCACGGAACCCGACCACCACATCGGCCACCTGGACGCCGGTGTCGTCGATGTAGTTCTGCACCTCCACGGGCACACCGCGAAACCGCAGCACGCGCACCAGCGTGTCACCGAGCGCGGCGTTGCGGAGATGCCCGATATGCGCCGCCTTGTTCGGATTGATGGCGGTGTGCTCGACGATCGCTTTTCCCGGCCCCGACGCCACTAAGGTGGCGGATGGCGTCAAGCGCTCGAGGAGAAACGCAGGGCGATCGAGAAAGACGTTCAGGTATCCATTTGGTGCGGCGGCCACTTCGCGAACGCCCTCGAGCGTGCCGAAGGCATCGCCGATCTCTTTGGCGATGGCGCGCGGCGCCTTGCGGAGCCGACGGGCGAGCTCGAAGGCCACGGGCGTCGCCAGATCACCGAGCTCGCGCGTCGGTGGATAGTCGAGGACGATCGCCGGCATCGTCGAATCGTCGAGCGAATACAACGTCGCCAGCAGGCGCCGGAGGTGTGCGCGAAGACGGTCGTGAACGGGCAGAATCATTCGAGATTCGTGATTCGCGAGTCGGGATTGCGTGTGGGTCGCGATTTGCGGCGCGTGGCCCGGTGCGGTACGCTGTCAGCGATTCCGCCTTCGCACGTCGGGCCGCTCCGCGGCCCGACCAGGCAGTGCTGGCCGGCGGTTCGCCTGACGCGAACCGCCATGGCGGACAGGTCGGAGTCGCTGGAGCCCTCTCTCCAACCTCATGTTACTTCATGACTGAGGGCGGCGTCGGACGCCTGCTCGTTGCGAGCCTGCACCAGGGAATCGCGGATTTGCTGCCATCCCGTCTCGAATTCTACGAGGCGTGGCTGAACCCGTCGGGTCTCCGCGATGGTCGCATCGGACTGGCGCCATTGGCCGCGGTGCTGAGCTTTCTTCGTCAGGAAGGCGAGCCCTATCGTCTGGTTGCCGCGCGTGCAGGCGAGTACACGGCAGAGTGGATGGTGGCGGACCTCCCGCCGCTGCAGCGAACGGTCGTGCGCGCCGCGCCGCTGGCGCTCCGACTCCGCCTCGTCGCACGGATCGCGCGTCAGATGGTCCATCAGACGTATGGCGGCAGTCGCGCCATCGTGCGGTGGCGTCATGGTCGTGGGGCAGTCGACATCCGCGGCTCGATCTTCTGCGAGCTCCGCGAGCGGGCACCGGAACCGATGTGCGAGTATTACGCGTCGGCGATCCGCAGGCTCATGCACCTCTTCAACCTCGATGTGCAGGTCGGTACGGAGCAGTGTCGTGCAACCGGGGGCGGTCAATGTCTGATGTCCGTACTGGTGAAGCAGCCAGGAACTGCGGGCGTATGACGCGCCGGATCTGCCTGTGGCTGATCGCCCTGTGTTGCGCTGGTCTCGCGGAGGCGCAAACAGCAACGCCGCCCGCGCCGCCCACGCAGGCGCGCCTGCTCGTTATCCCATTCGAGAACGCCACGCACGAAGGTCGTGTGTATTGGTTGGGCGAGGCCTCCGCCGTTGCCCTCACCGACGACCTGCTCGCGCTCGGTGCGCCGGCCATCACTCGAGACAACCGGTTGCGCGCGTTCGAGCGCCTGCACGTTCCCGCCGTGGCGACGCTCAGTCACGCAACCGTGATCCGTCTCGGTCAGATCGTCGGCGCAGCGCAGGTCGTCGTCGGCACCTTCGAAGTCGCCGACGACATGCTGACCGTGCATGCGCGGACCATTCGCATCGACGTCGGGCGTCTCTCTCCCGAGATCGTCGAACGGGGTCCGCTCGGCGAGCTGTTTGCCACCTATGCCCGGGTGGCGAGACGCATCATGCCCGGCTCCGGAGTGAGCACCGCCGAAATGGAGCAGGGGCATCCGCCGCTTGCGGCCTTCGAGCAATACATCAAGGGTGAGCTGGCCGAAGCCCCGTCCGCGAAGGTGACCTATTTGACGCAGGCGCTGAAGCTGGCGCCGGCCTTCGAGCGCCCGCGGCTGTCGCTGTGGAGCGTGTACGACGATCAGGGCGACCATCAGAAAGCGCTCGGTGCGGTTCGCGGCGTCGCGTCCGATTCGCGCCTCGCGCGGCAGGCGCGATTCCTGGGTGGGGTCTCGCAGTTGAAGCTGGGGCAATACCAGGACGCATTCGACGTGCTGAACGAGTTGAACAAGGGCGCGGCCGATCCGGCGATTCTCAACAACCTGGGGGTCATTCAATTGCGCCGCGCGGGGGGAGGCGGCGGTGGACGCCCGACCTGGTTCTTCTCCGACGCGACCAAGGTCGATCCCAATGACTCCGACCTGTTCTTCAATCTCGGGTACGCCTTCTGGCTCGACAAAGACATGACCGCCGCGATCACCTGGCTGCGGGAAGCCGTGCGGCGAAATCCGGCAGACGATGCGGCGCATTACGTCCTGGGCATGGCGCTGCAGACGACGGGCAGCACCGCAGAGGCGACGCGTGAGAAGGAGCTCGCGAAGCGTCTCTCGGCCACCTATGCGGAATGGGACGCCAGGCAGTCCGGCGGCAACGCCGTGCCGAAGGGGCTCGAACGGATCAAGACGGACGTCGACGTTCCCGCCGTATTGCGCGTCGAGAACGTCATCGTCGCCGCCGGCCAGCGCGATCAGCGCGACCTTGCGACGTTCCATTTGCAGTCCGGCCGGCGGCTGTATCAGAGCGAACGTGACCCCGAAGCGATCGCCGAACTGCGTCGCGCGATTTATCTGGCGCCGTATGAAAGCGAAGCGCACCTGCTGCTCGGACGGCTCTATCTCCGGAACGGTCGCATCGACGAAGCGATCGACGCGCTGAAGATTTCGATCTGGAGCGAGGACACCGTCGCGGCGCATCTCGGGCTCGCCGAGGCGTACGTCGCCGCGAAGGACGCGAACGCAGCGCGAACGGAACTGCAGACGATCCTCAAGCGCGATCCTGCGAACGTGGACGCTCGGATGCTGCTGGATCGCGTGGCGACGCAGTAGGAATCAGGAACCAGGAATCGGGAATCAGGATTCAGGGCTGGGCCCGGAATCAGGCTTTGCGGGATTCCTGCTTCCTGATTCCTTCGCGAACGCGGCGTCGTGCTACCATGGCCGCGTTCCCACACATGTCAGAGGAAGGGTTCCGCGAGTTCCAGCTGAACGGCAAACAGCTGGTCTTCATGTTCATGGCGGTGACCGCGTCAGCCGTCGTGATCTTCCTGTGCGGCGTCATGGTTGGTCGGGGCGTGCGCGCACCGGCCGTCAGCAATCAGATTCAATCGACGGCGACGACACTTGCCGATCCGACGGCACCCGTCGACGTGACGGCACCGACGGCGGCAACGACGCTGCCGAATGGAGCGCCGCCGTCAGCTCAGGAAACGTTGACGTATCCCGATCGACTCGAGGAGGCGACACCTCCACCGGAGACGCTCGAGGACCCGGCGCCCGACAGCACCGCATCGACCAGTGCGCCTGCCGCACCGGCACCGACCGTTGGGAAGGCGCCAACCAGCGACACGGCTTCTTCGGAACCTCCCGGCAACGGCTACGTGGTACAGGTGGCCGCGGTGCGTGAACGCTCCGAGGCCGAGGGCATCGCTCGGCGTCTGGCCTCAAAGGGATATCACTCGTTCATCACGACGCCAGGTGCGGGCGCGCCGCGCGTCTTTCGCGTGCGAGTCGGCAAGTATTCCGATCGACGCGAAGCGGATGCCGTCGCAACCAAGCTTCGGAAGGAAGAGCAGTTCAAGCCCTGGGTGACTCGCTGATCGCTGAATAGCCTGCCTCGCCGAAGTCCGCGACGAAGGCGAGTCTGTCACTTCTTGTCGCCCGGCGCCTGTCTGTGACAGGCGGCCATGTCGACGGCTCCCCGACATCTCCCACCGGCAATCCGACACGCATCGACGCGCGATTGTGCAGTTCCACGTCGCTGTAACCGAAAACACGGGCGTAACCGCCCTGTATCGCTGACCGGTGCGTGCCGCGCACGGCACGATGTTGTGACGTCGCGTGCAGTGCGTGCGCGGCGCGTGTCTTGCAGACCTTGGGGCCGTCACGTGTTGAAACTAACGAAGGACAATTCGATGCCGTCGGGCCCTCCTCGCCCCGCTCGTCCCGCGCGACCCGCGGCCGGCCAGCCACGGACCTGGACGCTGCCGCCGCGAGTGGCGGATGCGCTCGGCAAGCTCCTGATGCAGGCCAACGCGATCAGCAGCGATTCGCTGCAGAGCGCGGTGCAGTTCGCGCAGCAGTCCTCGATTCCGCTCCACGAAGCGATTCTTCGTCTCGGTTTCATCGACGAGCGCACCGTCTACGCGACGCTCGCCGCGGCCACCGGCCTCGAATTCGTCGATGCACGTGAAGTCGTCCCGACGCCAATGGCGCTGCGCATCGTGCCGGCGCGTGTGGCGCGCCAGCATCAGGCGCTTCCACTCTCGGTCGACGATCGGACGATGACGTATCTCACGTCGAGTCCGTACGATCCGGACGCCGAACGCGATCTCAGCTTCACCAGCGGACGCCGGCCCGTCGCCAAGCTCGCGTGTCCGTCCGACCTGCGGATCGCGCTGCAGCATGGCTATCGCGACAACATCGACATCGAAGCATTGCTGACGCAGGCGCGCTCCAACACGCGCAGCTCGGTCGAGGCGATTCACACGTTCGACGACGGCACGCCGACCGATTCGGCGGTCGTCGAACTGTGCAACACGCTGATCGCTCGCGCCGTCGATAGCGGTGCCAGCGACCTTCACCTCGATCCGTCCGACAACGGCATTCTGGCGCGCGTCCGTGTCGGCGGCGTGCTCGAGGCCGTGCTCGCACTGCCGGCGGACGTGGCGCGGATGGTCCTGAATCGCTTCAAGGTCATGGCGCGTGCCGACATCGCCGTACGCCAGCGACCGCAGGACGGCGCGTTCGCGATGAAGGTCGGCGGCCGCCGCATCGACGTGCGGCTCTCGACGCTTCCAACGACCTTCGGCGAGAAGATCGTCATGCGGCTCATCGACAGCGAGAGCGAACTCCAGTCGATCGGCACGCTTGGCTACGACGAACAATTGCTGGCGCGCTTCCGCCGCATGCTCGATCGACCTGACGGCCTCGTGCTGGTGACCGGTCCAACGGGTTCGGGCAAGACGACCGTTCTGTATGCGGCACTGCACTACCTGCGCACCGGCCGTACGAACATCGTGTCTGTCGAGGACCCGGTCGAACGGACGCTCCCGGGTGTGAACCAGATTCCGCTCAACGCACGCGCCGGCGCGAACTATCCGAGCGTGATCCGCTCGGTGCTGCGACAGGATCCTGACGTACTGATGGTCGGTGAGATCCGCGATCCGGAAGTCGCCGCGATCGTCGGTCAGGCGGCCTACACGGGCCATCTCGTTCTCAGTTCCCTGCATACCATCGATGCTCCGACGGCGGTGACGCGACTGCTGAACCTCGGGCTCGAGCCGTTCCGAATCGCCGAGAGCCTCTCGGGCATCCTGGCGCAGCGATTGATCAGACGCCTGTGCCCGTCGTGCCGCACGAACGATGGTCACGGCCCGGCGGCTGGCCCGGGATGTCCTGAGTGCAACTTCACCGGCTGGGGCGATCGCATTCCCGTGGCGGAGCTCCTCGTGCCTACCCCGGAGATTCGCGCGATCATCGGTCGCAATGGCAGCGCCACGGAGATTCGCCAGGCGATGCGCACCGCCGAGATGCGGACGATGCGCGACCGGGCGCAGATGCTCGTGGCTGCGGGCACGACCACCGAGCAGGAAATCGCACGCGTCATCGGCGCAGGCGACGACGAGTCCGAATCCGGCAGCGGCGCACGGCAGACAGTGCTGGTTGCCGACGACGATCCGGTGACGAGAACACTGGTTCGGCTGCTGCTCGAGCGCGATGGCTATGCCGTGGTCGAAGCCGCGACCGGGCGCATCGCCGTCGACTTCACCGCCTCGAAGGGTCCTGAGCTCATCGTCATGGATCTCAACATGCCGCAGATGGACGGGTACGAGGCCATTCAGGCAATCCGTCGCATTCCCTCGGCGACGAAGACACCCATCGTCGTGGTCACCGGCGAAGACGGCGCTGAAACCGAACGCAAGGTGCTCGCCCTCGGTGCCGACGACTACATCGTCAAGCCGTTCGAACCAACCGTGCTGACCGCACGCATCAAGGCCGTCTTCGGACGCCAGCGATTGGCTGCATGAAACCGTACCTGGTCCGCACTCGAAGCATGGAAAGTGATATGGCCGTCTCGCCAGCAGACGCTCAGCGAGCTGACACCAACGCGTGGAGCGCCGACGCGCTGCTTGCTCGCGTGGGGGGCGAGGCGGAGATTGCGCGCGAACTGGTGGGGCTGTTCATCAACGAATGCCCGCGGATGCTCGAGGCGATTCGCAACAGCGTCGCGTCGGGATCGGCGCAGGAAATCAGACGGTCGGCGCACCTGCTGAAGGGATCGGTTTCGAATTTCACCGAGACCGGCGCGGCGGCAGCGGCGTTCGAGCTCGAACTCATCGGCCGCGAGGACCGCGTGCACGATGCTCCGGGCGCGCTGTCCCGTCTCGAAGCGGAGCTCGAGGCACTGCTCCCGCAGCTGCAGGAGTTCGCAGCAACCGACGCCGGCGGCGCCCTGTAGCCGCAACCCCCCAACCTTCAACGTGCCATCGTTGGGGATGGTCGTTGCTGGACAGTGGTTGCTGGCGTGGTTACGCCGTGTTGCGACGAACTACCACCCACCACCCACCACCCACCATCCGGCTGTTAGCGGGCGCCGCGAATCGCCGGCCCCGGCGTTCGCAGAGAAGGCAGCGGGTAAGGATTTTCACCGCTCGCGGTGCCGACCGTCACGCTGACGTCGGCGGTCTCACCCACGCGAACGATCGCGGCGGCTCTGTGCTCGCCAAACTGCGGGTGGCGAACGATCACCTCCCGCGTCCCAATCGGCGTGGCCACCGGTCCGAGTGGCGCCACTCCCACGCGTTCACCTTCGATCCAAATCTCCGCGCCCGCGTCGGTGTTCACGTGCACCAGGCCGGTCGGCAGCGTCACTGTGCGCGCCGTCACCTGCCCGGGTCGCACGGTGACGACGATCTGCCCGCGATAGTTGAACTCTGTGTTCACGAGCTCGATTCGATAGCGTCCAGGTTTGATCACCAGTCGGCTCTCATCGGTCGTGCCAATGCGGCTGCCGTCGACGAACATCTCCAGCGGAACGCGGGAGTAGACGGACAGGAGCCCTGCGGCTGGAGCCTCCGGCGCCGCTGCCGCTGGAGCATCGACGCGCTTCTCCTTGCCACCTGGCAGCGGCAGCACCGACGCCATCGTCTGTTCCTTGGGAAACGAACTCGTGCCGTTGGTGAAGAACGTCGTGACCTTGTCCGCGCCCGAGCGCACAATCGAGAGCGTTCGGCTCGGAACTGTCGACACACCGATCATGGACGCAGCGCCGATCGCGATAGCCGCGATGGCCGCGGTCGCCATCATTCGTGGGGAGACACGGCGCACCATCGCACCGATCGGCGGAGCCGCTCGACGCGCCTGCCCGATCCAATCCGACAACTGAACGGAGGCGGTACGCCCGGAACGCTCGACGTCGAGCGACGCTGCGCCGAACATCAGGGTGCTTCCAACCGATTGAGGCAATTGTGCCGGTGCGGGCGGATCGATAGACCGGCGCGTCTCCTCGCGTGCAACGTCCTGCGCGAACGCGAGCTGCGCGCGCACGCTGGCCAGTTCCGCGTTGAGATGACGTTCGGCTTCGACTCGCGCGTCGGCGAGCTCCGATGCGAGCCTGGCGTCGGCTTCGCTGCGCGCACGCGCGATCTCGGATTCCAGAGCCGCATCCGCGCGGAGCCGCGCTTCGCGCTCGGCGCTTGCCTGCAATCGCTCGATTTCCGAGCGATCGGCCAGGCGCACGCGGTCGGCTTCCTCACGAACGCGCTCGAGCTCGCGATGCAGGCGCGCCTCGGCGTCGCTCCGCGCGCGAGCAAGGTCCGCTTCATAGGTCCGTGCCGCGGCCTCCTCGGCGGCGGCGCGCGCCTCACGGACCGCGGCCTCGCGTGCGGCTTCGGCCTCGACCTGCGCGTTGTGCAGGGCCTGACGCGTCTGCTCGCCTTCCGCGCGGACCCGTTCGAGCTCGCGATGCAAGCGCGATTCGACTTCGTTCCGCACGCGTGACACTTCTTCGTCCAGACGACGGGCCGCAGCGGCTTCGGCCGCGGCTCGTGCATCGCGTGCAGCCGCTTCGCGCAGCGTCTCGGCCTCGGCAAGCGCCTGCTCCTGCGTGCGGCGCTGCTGTTCCGCCTCCGAGCGGGCACGTTCGAGCTCCGCCTGCAAGCGGGCGTCGGATTCCTTGCGGACGCGTTGCAGCTCCTCTTCGAGCGCGCGCGCCGCTGCGGCATCGGCCGCGGCACGAGTCCGCATCGCGGACGCATCGCCTGTCGCATCCGCGCCGCGCTGCGCTTCTTCTTCGCGCGCGCGCCGCGCCTGCTCGGCCTCGTGCTCGACCCGTCGCGTTTCCGCGGCCAGCCGGGCATCGGTCTCGAGACGAATGCGAGCGACTTCCTGCTCGAGCGCCGCGGCAGCCGCGTGTTCGGCAGCGGCCCTGGCCTGTTCGACTGCAGCGGCGCGCTGGGCCTCCGCCTCCTGCAGCTCCGCGGCCAGGCGCTGCTCGGCCTCGGCGCGGACACGCGCGAGCTCGACGGCCAGTGTCTGGTCTGCCTGCGCGCGCAGTTCGGCGAGCTCGGTCGACAACGCATCGCGAACTTCCGCTTCTGCGGCCGCGCGAGCGGCGCTGACCTCTTCGCGACGACGGGTCTCGGCTTCCGCCTCGAGCCGGGCGAGCTCGGCGGCCCGTTGATCGGCAGCCTCCTGTCGCACGCGTTCGAGCTGGACGACCAGCGTGTGCTCCGCATCACTGCGGATCTGCGCGAGCTCCGCGGAGAGCGTCTGCCGCGATTCCGCTTCGGCGGTCAGACGCGCCTGTGTGACATCGGCAAGCCGGCGGAGTTCGGCTTCGGCGGAGAGCCGCGCCATGTCCTCGGCATGTCGCTCGGCCGCTTCCTGGCGAGCGCGCTCCAACTCAGTTCCGAGCGTTGTCCGCGCTTCCGCGCGGACACGCGCGATCTCCTGCTGGAGGTGCGTCTCGACTTCGCCACGCACACGGGCAACTTCGGCTTCGAGCTGCTGTGCAGCGGCCTGTTCGGCAGCGAAGCGGGCTTCCCGCGCCGCGGCCTCGCGGCGGGTTTCCGCTTCAGCGAGCGCCTGCTCCTGCGCCGCGCGCATCTGTTCGGCGTCCCGTTGCGCGCGCGTGAGCTCCGCCTGGAGCCGCGCTTCGGACTCCTTGCGAACGCGCGCCACTTCGGCTTCGAGCGCGCGGGCGGCGGCTGATTCGGCGGCAACGTCGGAGGCATGCGCCTGCCGCGCCCGTTCGGCCTCGTCCTGCAGGCGCTGCAGTTCCGCCGCAAGCTGCGTGTCTGTCTCGGAGCGGATTCGCGCGACCTCCGCTTCGAGTGCCGATGCGGCGGCGCGTTCTGCATTGATGCGTGCCTCCTCGACTGAGGCGGCACGAAGGGTTTCAGCGTCGCGGAGCTCGTTGGCGAGCCGCTGTTCCGCTTCTGCCTGTACCCGAGCGAGCTCCGTCGCCAGCGTCTGATCGGCGTCGCTGCGGACCTTCGCGATCTCGACCGACAGTTCGTCGCGAGCGGCAGCTTCAGCGGCGGCCCGCGCCTCGTCGACCTCGGTGCGGCGACGGGTGTCGGCTGCCGCAGTCAGCTGCTCGAGCTCGGCGGCGCGTTGCGCAGCGGCTTCCTCGCGCACACGCTGGAGCTCCAGCGAGAGCCAATGCTCGGCGTCGGCACGTGCGCGGGCGAGCTCTTGCTGAAGATGCGCCTCGCCGTCGGCACGAACGCGCGCGACTTCGGCTTCGAGCTGACGTCTCGCCGCTTCTTCGGCGGCGGTGCGCGCTTCGCGATCGGCTGCGTCGCGAAGCTTTTCCGCTTCCGCGAGCGCAGCTTCCTGCGTGCGGCGTGAATCGTCGGCATCACGTTGGGCGCGCGCGATCTCGGCCTCCAGCCGTTCGTCCGACTCTCGTTGCACGCGAGCAACTTCCTCTTCGAGCGCACGGGCCGCGGCATCAGCGGTCGCACGCGCCTCTTCCGCGGTCGCCGCGTGCGTCTCCTGCGCGTGGCGGAGGCGTTCGTCCTGGACGCGGCGGGCTTCGTCAGCCCGTTCGTGCACGAGCCGCAACTGATCCGCAAGACGTACGTCCGTCTCCGCGCGAATGCGGGCCACTTCCGCTGCGAGCGCCGATGCGGCCTCGCGTTCGGCCGTCGCTCGTGCTTCGGCGACCGCTGCGGTGCGCGCGGCTTCGGCTTCCTGCAGTTCTGCCGCGAGTCGCTGTTCGGCCTCCAGTCGGACCCGTTCGAGCTCACTCGCCAAGGCCAGGTCGGCTTCACTGCGTACCGACGCGAGCTCAGCTGCCAGTGCCTCACGCGCCGCAGCTTCGGCGGTGGCACGCGCGGCCGCGACCTCGGCCTCTCGACGCAGATCGGATTCGGCCTCGACGCGCGCCAGGTCCTGCTCGTGCTGTGCGGCGGCTTCCTGCCGCGCGCGCTCCAATTCCGAGGCGAGGCGCTCGTCGGCGCGAGCCTCGGCCAGCGCGAGCTCCGCGAAGTGCACCTCGGGATCGATCGGCTTGTCATCACGCCACGCCACACGCTTCGGTGGTGCGGGCGAGGGTGGCTTGATACGTGGCGCCGACGTGACCGGCGACGCCGCCGGCTGCGGGGGAATCGGCGGCACGTCGGGCTCTGCCTCTTCGAGGAGTGACACGAGGTCGATTTCTTCGTCCTCGTCCTCCTCTTCCGCGATGACTGGCGGTGGAGCAGGAGCGTCGTTCGATGGCGGCGTCTCGGCTTCGACCTGCGGCGGTACTTCGACGACCGCTTCTTCTTCCTCTTCGTCGACCGCAACAGCCGCAAGGGGAGCGACGAGTGCTGGCGGAGCAACGACGGGGACCACTGGTGGCGAGACGTCGACCGGCGAGGGTGCGGGCGGGGCGGGCGCTGCGGGCGGGGTGGGCGGTATTACGGGTAGGGATGAACGCGACGGCCGCTGTTCTTCCTGGGCGGCTCGATCACGGCGATCGCTGACCGCACGTGCGAGTGCTGATGCAACGGTCGATCGAAATGCGGACGGATCGGTGGCCTTCTTCGACGCCGCCGCGCTGCTGCGAAACCAGCCGGTCTTCTCGTTCGACGCCCCGTCACCGTCGCGCAGCCGCGGCAACGGGATGATCTGCGGCGTGCTCGGCCCGCACATCGCCTGAAGCCGGGCCTTGACGTCCTCCTGTGCCTTGGCCTCGACCGCTTCGCTCATGACCACGAGGTCCGGCACTTCGCGGTTGATCACGACGACCGCGGCATAGACGGACGTCACGACGACAAGCTTCGTGTCGGCGACGTCGGCAAAGACACGACGGAGGATCTCGGCCTGACGGCGGTCAGGCTCGACGGCGAGGACCACACTCATGGCAGTTCTGAATGTCGGGCAAGGGCAACGACCATGCCCGGATCTCGCGAAGCGCTAACGCGTGCAACACGAGGTCATGATGGCGATTTACGCTGATGGCTCGGCGGCTCTGGATGCCGACGCCAATTACCAAATCGGCAGAGGGGTGACGAACGTGAAGGAATAAGGATTCAGGGATCAGGATTCAGGGCTGGGCTAGCTATCAGGCATTTGGTATCAGGTCGTAGACCTGTTTCCTCGAGTCTGATTCCAGGCCCAGCCCTGATTCCTGATACCTGAATCCTGATCCCTTCACTTCACGCGCCACAAGAACACATCGACGTCGCGCACGCGGACGCGATCGTCCGGCGCCCAGTCGCTCATTGGAAACTGGTGCGAGACGATCCGTGCACCCGGACGCAACTGTCGCTTCAGGATCGGTTCGAGTTGGGCATTGATGCTCGCGGAGAGCCACAGCGTGACGACCGTGGCGGGCGAGACATCGGCCTTGAAGAGATCGCCTTCGATGAACGACACCGTGTCTTCGACGCCGGCCTCGCGCGCAATCTCCCGCGAACGGGCGACGAGCGTCGGATCGATCTCGATGCCGACCCCGCGCGCGCCGTACTTCTGCGCGGCGAGGATGACGATCCGCCCGTCACCCGATCCGAGGTCATAGACGACGTCGTCAGCGGTGACGCGTGCGAGGCGGAGCATCGCGTCGACGATCGGCTGCGGTGTGCCGACGAAGTAGATGTCGGGCGGGCGCTGCTGTGATGGGGAGGCGGTGGCAATCGCGGTGAGCGCCGACAGGACCAGGACGGAGGCAATTCGCCTGTGACTATTCACCACGAAGTTCACATACACGGAGAACACGGAGAATTCTTATGATTCGTGCCCTCCGTGTCCGAGGCTCCGTGGTCCAACGACGAGACCGTCGAATTACTTGAGCAATGCCGGAGTCGCTGGAGCTGCCGGCGCGGCTTGAAGGAACGCGTAAATGTCCGCAAGTTCCGCATCCGACAGCACCTTCGCTGTGTACGGCGGCATCTGGCCCGTCGGCCGCCTGACGTATCGCGACAGTGCAGGGAAGGGAAGCGGGCGCGGCGCGAGGCGGGGACCGGTTGCTGTCGAGCCCTGCGCTTCGTACCCGTGGCATTGATAGCAGCCAATACTCGCAAACAGCTTCCGACCGTTGGCGGCATTGCCGCTTGGAGCCTGTGCAGCGCCATTCTGCGACGCCGGAGCGTTTTGACCGGCCATCGCCGATCCGGCGCATGCGAGCGCGGCGATGAGGAGAAAGCAGCGAGTCATAGAAATACCCACGGCGGGTCCGCAGAGCAGGACCCGCCCTACACTACCGTGGTTGTGTGACGACATCGACAAGCGCCGGCTCGCCGCGCTTGACGACGGCAATCGCGCGCTTCAAGGCCGGCCCGAGATCATGCGGGTTCGTGATCGGCCCTTCGGCGTACACGCCCATTCCCTGTGCGATCTTCGCGTAATCGATGTTGGGGTTGGTGAGCGTCGTGCCGATGCCAGCACGCGCGATGCCGCGTTCGTGCCGGCCGGCCATGCGCTGCAGGTGCATCACCTCCTGGTGATACGCCCGGTTGTTGTGCATCACCGCCAGCAGCGGGATCTGGTGATGCGCTGCGGTCCACCACACGCCCGGCGCGTACATGAAATCGCCGTCACCCTGAATCGTGACCGAGAAGCGGCCCCGCTTCTTGTTCGCGAGCGCCGCGCCGACTGCGGCGGGCGCGCCATAGCCAACGCCCGCGCCACCGGAACCGCCAAGGAACTGATGGTGCTGATCGAAATTCCACAACCGTATCGGCCACGCGCTGACGTTTCCGCTCTCGGCAACCAGTGACCAGTCCTCCGACTTGATCTGCGCCCACAACTCGGCGGACAGACGCGCCGTGCTGATCGGGCTCGCATCCCACGCATAAGCGGCGTCGCCGCGGATCCGCTCGCGCGAGGCCGCACGCGATTCGGCGAGCTTCTTCCCACGGTCCTGCAGCGTTCGCCGCCGGTCGTCGGTGAGCAGACGCTTGGACGCGTCGATCAGCGACGGCAGCGTTGCCTCGGCATCAGCGGCCATCGCGATGTCGACTTCCGGATACCGCTGGAAGTCCTGGTAGTTGCTCTTCGTGTACAGGTCGCCGGCGTTGATGCTGATCAACTTCGTCCCCGGTTTGATCACCGAGCGCGACGTGCGGACCAGCGAGTCGCGGAATGTGTCGACCGTGCCCCAGAAGTCGGTCAGTTCCAGACCGAGGATCACGTCAGCATTCGCGATCAACTGGCGAGCAGAGTCGCTGTGGTTCAGCGGGTGCTGACTGGGGAAGTTCATGCGACCCCCCTGATCGACGACGGGCGCCTGCAGCGTCTCGGCAAGCTCCACGAGCAGTTTCAATCCCTGCGGTGTCCGCGCCGCGCGATCGGCGATGATGACGGGATTGGTTGCGGACGTCAGCAGACGTGCGGCTTCGGCCACCGCACCCGATTCACCTTGCGGCGGTGCGGTCAGGGTGAGCTTGGGAATGCGGAGCCGCTGCCTGATTTCGGGAGTGATCGGATCCTCCTGCAGCCCGCCGTCGAGCACGAGCATCACCGGCATCATCGGCGGTGTCATCGCAATCTTGTAGGCGCGCACGGCGGATTCGGCGAAGTGCGGGAGCGACCAGGGGAGGTCGTCCCACTTCGTGAAGTCGCGCACCATCGCCGCCGCGTCCTGCACGCTGTGCGCCCATTCCACACCTGGGCGGCGCATGGTGGCATCGAGCGTGTTGCCGGCCATCAGGTACACGGGCACGCGGTCGCAGTAGGCGTTGTAGATCGCCATCGACGCGTGCTGCAGGCCGACCGTACCGTGCACGAGGACGCCCATCGGCTTGCCTTCGACTTTGGCGTAGCCGTGCGCCATCGCGACCGAGCTCTCCTCATGACAGCACGTGAGGAACTCGGGCGCCTTGTTCCCGCCATACGTGATGATCGATTCGTGAATGCCGCGAAAGCTCGAGCCTGGATTGGCGGCCACGTATTCGATCTGCAGTGACTTGAGGACGTCGACCATGAAGTCGCCGCCGGGCGCGTCGGTCGTCACCGGCTCGAGATCCGGAGACGGATCGGACTCGCGGCGCGCCACGGGTGCGGTGGCTGGCGTGTCGACTCCGGCTCGCGCCGTGGTCTGCTGTGCCTCGAGTGGCGAGGCGGCTCCCACGACGGCGGCGGCGCCAGTGACGGCAGCACTCTTGAGGAAACCGCGACGGTCGACAGGCTGGTTGCTCATGCGCGAGAGCTTACACCCACGCGTGCTAGACTGCGAAGACTGGCTCAGGATTACGTTCTCGCCCTCGTGTCGGGCGTCCTGCTCGCGCTCAGCTTCCCTCGGTACGGTCACCCGGCATTCGCCTGGATCGCCCTTGTTCCGCTGCTCATCGCCTTGGCCGGATCGCGCGGCCGGCCGGGTCGTGCGCCGGGACAGAAGCCGCTGCACGCGTTCACGCTCGGCCTCATCGCCGGCACGATCTATTTCGTCGGGACGGTCTACTGGACCAGTTCGGTCCTCGCGACGTTTGGCGGCGTGCCGCTGGTGGTGGCGATTTTCGGAATGCTGCTGCTGGCGATGTATCTCGCGATGTTTCCAGCCATCACATCACTCATCACGAGCCGGCTGATCGCGCGAGGTGGCGGTGGCGCCCTGTTTTTCGTGCCGGGTGCGTGGGTCGCGACCGAGTTCTTCAGGGGCTATCTGCTCGGCGGCTTTCCGTGGGTGCCGCTCGGCAACAGCCAGGTGACGGTGCTGCCGGTGGCGCAGCTCGCGAGCGTGTTCGGTGTGTATGGGCTGTCGGCGCTCGTGGCACTCGTCAATGCGGGCATCGCGTTTGCGCTCCTGAACAGCGGGCGAGCGCGTGTGAAAGCGCTGGCCGTGCCGGTCGCCCTCGTGCTCGCCGTCGGGGCGTGGGGGGCCTGGCGAATCGGTGACGCGTCGCTCACACGCGAAGGCACGCCCATCCGCGTGGGCCTCGTGCAGGGCAACATCGAGCAGACCGCCAAATGGGACCCGAAGCAGGCCCGACGCATCTTCACGACGTACATTGCGATGACGCGCGACGCCGTCAAGCGCGGCGCGGAGTACGTGATCTGGCCCGAGTCATCGACGCCATTCATGTTCGAGCGCGACGAAGGGGGCCAGGCGCAGATGCGGGAACTGGCGCGCGAGGTCGGCGTGCCGATCCTGTTCGGCAGTGATCAACTCGTGCGCGAACCCACGCCGCGTCTGTACAACGCCGCCTTCCAGCTCGCGCCGGACGGGCGCACGTCCGGCGTCTACCGGAAGATTCACCTGGTTCCGTTCGGCGAGTTCATTCCAATGAAGCGGTGGCTCTACTTCGCGTCGCCGCTGGTCGAAAGCCTCGTCGACTTTGCGCCGGGCGATTCGATGGTCATGCTCCCGGTCGGCTCGCATCTGACGAGTACGGCGATCTGCTACGAGGTGGTCTACCCGGCGCTGATTCGCGAAGCGGTGGACAATGGAAGCGAACTGCTGACGACGATCACCAACGACGCGTGGTACGGGCAGTCGTCGGCGCCGTACCAGCATTTCGCGCTCGCGTCGATGCGGGCGATCGAAGAGGGGCGATATCTCGCTCGCGCCGCCAACACGGGAATCAGCGGCATCGTCGATCCGTACGGGCGCGTGGTCGAGCAATCGGCTATCTTTCAGCAGGTGGGGCTGGTCGACGAGGTGCGGTTCCTGAAGACACGCACGGTGTATTCGACCATCGGTGACGTGATCGCGTATATCTCGATCGCGCTCACGGCGGCGGCATTGATTACGGTGGGACGGAAATAGTAGGCCTTCGGGCTACGGGCTTCGGCCTCCGGCCCTGGTTCGCGGACCATCCACCTTCGCCAAGGCTACGGCGGACAAGTGGTCCGCGCCGCATCCGCGGCGTTGCGAATTGCCTCGGACGTCCAGGACCGAAGCCCGAAGGCCGAAGCCCGAAGGCAACACGGAGGTAACAGTGGCAGTCGTTCTCGAAGATCAGATCAAGCGATACGACGACCTGGCGCGGCGCGCGGTGGAACTGCGGAGGCATCTTTGAGGCGGCTCGCCTCGACGATCAACTGGCCGAGATCGAGCGCAAGGTTGCCGAACCAGGATTCTGGAGCGATCAGGCCGGCGCGCAGAAAGTAATGCAGCGCCGCCGCCGGGTCGAAGACGACCTGGCGTTGCGGACGTCGCTGCAACGACGCGCCGAGGACCTCGGCGTCCTCATCGAGTGGGCGAATTCCGGAGAGGACGTGTCGACCGACCTCGCCCGCGCGCTCGACGATCTCCAAACCGAAGTCGAGGCCGCCGAGACCAAGAAAATGCTCGGTGGCCAATACGATCGCTCCAATGCCATCGTCACGATTCATCCTGGCGCAGGCGGTACCGAGTCGCAGGACTGGGCCGAGATGCTGCTCCGCATGTATCTGAAGTGGTCGGAGCGCCGCGGCTTGAAGCGGGAAACGATCGACTACCAGCCCGGAGACGAAGCGGGCATCAAGAGCGCGACGGTCCTGTTCTCGGGCGAGTACGCCTACGGCCTGATGGCTGCTGAAGCTGGCGTGCATCGCCTGGTGCGTATCTCGCCCTTCGATCAGGCGGCGCGGCGACACACCTCGTTCGCGTCGGTGTATGTCTGGCCGGAACTGCCCGAGGACGAGGATATCGACATCGACGAGAAGGATCTCCGCGTCGACACCTACCGCTCGAGCGGAGCAGGGGGCCAGCACGTCAACGTGACGGACTCTGCCATCCGCATCACGCACCTGCCCACGGGCATCGTCGTGTCGTGTCAGAACGAACGGTCACAGCACAAGAACCGTGCATCGGCGATGAAGGTGCTGAAGGCGCGCTTGTTCGATCTGAAGATGAAGGAACAGGCGGCCAGGCTCGAGCAGCTCGGCGGCGAGAAGCGCGACATTGCGTTCGGCAGCCAGATTCGCAGCTACGTGCTGCAGCCGTATCAGATGATCAAGGACCATCGCACGAAGGTCGAAGTCGGTGACGTCAATCGTGTGCTCGACGGCGATCTCGACGGATTCATCAAGGTGTATCTGATGCAGAAGGCCTCGGGCACGCTGGGCACGGCCGCGCCGGCGGACGAAGACGCGTGATCGCGGACCATATAGGTCCGCGCCGCATCTGGACCGCGACCAAAGAGGCGCGCTTGACGTCGTGACGAATGAGCGTATAGTCCGGAGTAACAGCGCAACACCAAGGTGTCGCTCATCCGTTCCCGGCTCGTCGACTTGAGGTGGTGACCATGACGCATCGGAGCCTCGACGACATCGCCCTCGAACACGATCATGCGAAGCCTGTTCATCCGCTCCGCGCTCTGATCGAAAACAACTTCTATCTCGACCGCATCTGCTGCACCGAGGGGGGACTCTGGATCCTCCTCATGGACGCGCTGCTGTTCGTGCCCCTGGTGATGGCGGCCTTCTTCTATCCGTGGCAGGCGTTGACCGTGGCGGTGGTGCTGCTGGTCCTCAGCTTCGTGGGATATGAAGGCTACGTCATCTGGCACAAGCGGCATCCGGATTTTCACTGGTGATTCGTGACCGGTGATTCGTGATTCCCTGAGTGCGATCAAGGGGAATCACGGATTGCGCTTCAGAAATCGGTCTAGGACCCCAGCACCGACCGCATCCAGGCCGTGAGCGCCTTCGTGTATTCCTGCAGCGCATAGTCCACTTTTCGCTCCTGGAGATTGATCAGATCGGCCGATCGCCCGATGACCGGGCGCACCTGCGAGGTGCGTAAGCGCCAATCCAGAGCTACGGCATCGTAGAACGCGGTGAGCGGGCTCGAGCCGAGCCCTTTGCCGGCACGCGTTCCGGTCGACGTGCCGCCGACATCCGCCGGAAAGAGTTCCGCCCGCGTGCGTCGGAGCGCGTCACCCGTCCGCTGCAGTTCAGTCACCTTCTCCGAGCAATCGGCGTCTCCCCACGGCACGAAGAACAGTGTGGAAATGGTGGTGAACGTCTCGGCTGGTGAATCGGCGGGCGCGATGGTGATGTCCAGCAGATCGAGCGGACGTTCGACTGACGTCAGTTCCGCCATGAGCGGACGAGCGCTCTGAAGGATCACCGCCAACCGTCCGCCGCGCGCATCCCGCCGCGCGGCTGCGGTCGCCTCGGCAAGGAAGTCCGGATCCCCCAACATCTCCTCGAGTGAGTGCATCACTGCGACGATTCCTTCGTGCCGTTGCACGCGCGGGGCATACGCCATCGATCCCTCCGACGTGAGTAACGTCGGCGCGAGGGCGGCCAAACGCGGTTGACGTGCCGGGAGGGGGATCCGCGGCGCCAGGTCGCATAAGCCTTCCGCGCCGAAGCTCGTCCTGCGACATCGACGAGCCGAGGCGGAGTCTTATTGCGCGGGAGGCTGGACGTCGGGGACGGCCAGCGGAGTGTCCTCCTGCGCGGCCGGGACGACACCCGCGCCTTGCGGTTGCGTCCCGTTGATAAACGCTTCAGCAATTCCGGAGTCGAGCGTCACCAGCACGATGTTGCCCGGTGCGTCGAACTGCGGCGGAGCCTGTCGATCGACGTGCGTGTCGAGATACGCCTTCATGAACTCGATCCAGATCGGGAGCGCCGTGGTGGCGCCCGTTTCGCCGTTGCCGATCGGCTTCTTCTCGTCGTACCCGACCCAGACACCGACCGTGATGTTGGGATCGAAACCGATGAACCAGGCATCGGTATAGTCATCGACGGTACCGGTTTTTCCGGCCAGCGGCCAATTGAGCGACGCTGCGGACCCGGCGGTTCCACGCTGCACGACGCCGCGCAGCAGGTTGGTCATCACGAACGCGGTGTCGGCGCGTATCGCCTCGTGCGGTTCGGGGCGGTTCTCCTCGAGGACGTTGCCTTCGCGATCCGCGATCGTCACGACGGAATAGGGTTGCATCCGCACGCCCTGATTCGGGAATGCGGAATAGGCACTCGCCATGTCGACCAGCGTGGCCTCGGCGGCGCCCAGCGCGAGCGAGAGGTACGGCGGATACTCGCCGTGCAATCCGAACCGCTTCGCATATGTGACGACGTTGCGCGGCCCGATCTCGGCCATCGCCTTCACGGCCGGAACATTCCGCGATTGCTCCAGCGCGCGTCGCAAGGTGACCGCGCCTTCGTACTTGTGGTCGTAGTTCTGCGGCGAATACGGCGGCTGTCCCGCGCCTGCCGAGTAGGACACCGGTTCGTCGATGAAGACCGACACGGGCGTGAAGCCCCGGTCGATCGCCGCCGTGTAGACGAACGGCTTGAACAGCGATCCAACCTGGCGCCGCGCCTGCGTCGCGCGATTGAACTTGCTGCGCGCGAAGCTGAACCCGCCGACCATGGCGCGGACCTGACCCGTACGGTTGTCGATAGCGATGAGCGCCCCTTCGACCGCCGGCTGCTGTTCGAGGATGACCTCGCCGGGACGACCAGCCGCGACCGTGCGTACCTCGACCTCGATCATGTCGCCGACTTTGAACAGATCGGTGGCTGACGTACGCCGAGTCCACGCATAGGCGATCTTGGCCAGCTCGATTTCGTGTTGCGCGATGCGAATGCGTGCGGGAGCGTTGTTCCCGGCGGCTGGCACGAACGTGACCAGCGCCGGCACGATGTCGCCCGCGAGAATAGGCCGCGACCACCGGTCGGTCGTGAAGCGATCGATCTGCAGGCCCTCGGTCAGGATGTTGCGGGTGGGCCGCCGCCAGCCACTCCGCCGCTTGTCCACGCGCCGCAACCCGCGGTCGATCGCGGCGTTGGCCACCTCCTGCAACTCCGGATCGAGCGTCGTCTGGACGCGGAGGCCCGCCTCGTACAGCGCCTTCGCTCCGTATTTCTGCTCGAGCGCTTTTCGAATCTCTTCGACGAAATACGGCGCGATCGATCGTTCCGGTGTCGGCTGGCCCTGCAGGACCAAGGGACGCTGCTGCGCCTCCTGCGACTGCTGACCGGTGATGTAGCCCTCTTCAGCCATCCGCTGGATCACGTAGTTGCGGCGCATCAGCGTGCGCCGTGGATCGACGAATGGGCTGAGACGCTCGGGTGCCTGGATGATTGCGGCGATCATCGCCGCCTCTTCCACCATCAGATCCTTGGCGGGCTTGTCGAAGTACAGATGCGCGGCTGCCTCGACGCCGTAAGCACCGTGGCCGAAGTACACCTGGTTGGCGTAGAAGGTGAAGATTTCGCGCTTGGTGTATCGGCGTTCGAGCTGGATGGCGAGGATCGCTTCCTTCACCTTGCGCTGCACCGTCTTCTCGAAGCCGATCGGGAACAGGTTGCGCGCGAGCTGCTGGGTGATCGTGCTCGCTCCCGCTTTCTCACCTTTGAGCAGGTCATTGGCCAGCGTGATCAGGATGCGAGTGACGCTCAGGCCGAAGTGCTGCTCGAAATCGGCGTCCTCGGTCGAGATGATCGCCTGTCGCAGGGCGGGCGCGATCTGGTCGTAGCCGACCACGACTCGGCGTTCGGTCGCGAACTCCCCGATGATCTGGCCGTCTCTTGCTGCGAGGCGGGTGATGGTGTTCGGGCGATAGTCGTCGAGCGCGCTGATCTGCGGAAGGTCACCCGCATAGGCAAAGAGGATCCCGCCGATGGTGCCGGCCAGTGCGACGATCGCAAAGAGCGCGACGATGCCAGCTTGCTGCGCGATGCGCAGGACGACACGCGTCCCGGCGCGGCGCGCTTCCTCGGCGGTCATGCGGGTATCCAGTATACGGGTGGACGCAGCCTGGCTCGGCGAAGCTTTGGGGAGGCGGCGCGAAACCTCGCTCGGGCCCAGCCGAAAATGGCCAACGTTGACAGTGAGCGACTCAGATTTGATAATGAATCGAGCCTAAATCGCGTGGCGCGTAGGCGCAGAGGAACGCAACGACAATGAGCAAAATTATCGGTATCGACCTGGGGACCACCAACTCCGTGGTGGCCGTCATGGAGGGCGGCGAGCCCGTGGTGATCACCAATCCCGAGGGCAGCCGTCTGACCCCATCCGTGGTGGCCTTCACCAAGACGGGCGACAGACCCGTCGGCCAGGTCGCGAAGCGGCAGGCGGTCACCAACCCCGAGAACACCATCTTCTCCATCAAGCGCTTCATGGGCCGCCGGTTCACCGAGGTCAACGAAGAAATGAAGATGGTGCCGTATTCGGTCGCCTCGGCGCCGAACGGGGACGTGCGCGTCAAGGCGTTGGACAAGGAGTATGCGCCACCCGAGATCTCCGCGATGATCCTGCAGAAGTTGAAGCAGGCGGCGGAGGAGTACCTCGGCCAGCCGGTGACCAGCGCCGTCATCACCGTTCCCGCGTATTTCAACGACGCGCAGCGACAGGCGACGAAGGAGTCCGGCAAGATCGCCGGTCTCGACGTCAAGCGCATTGTCAACGAGCCGACCGCCGCGGCGCTGGCTTATGGTCTCGACAAGAAGAAGGACGAGACGATTGCCGTGTACGACTTCGGCGGCGGCACCTTCGACATCTCGATCCTCGAAGTCGGCGAAGGCGTCGTCGAGGTCAAAGCGACCAACGGTGACACACACCTGGGGGGCGACAACCTCGATCAGCGCATCATCGACTGGATCATCGCCGAGTTCAGGAAGAGCGACGGCATCGATCTGAGCAAGGACCGGATGGCGCTCCAGCGCCTGAAGGAAGCGGCGGAGAAGGCCAAGATGGAGCTCTCCACGGTGATGGAGACCGACATCAACCTGCCGTTCATCACCGCCGATCAGTCCGGGCCGAAGCACCTGCAGATGCGTCTGACGCGCTCGAAGTTCGAGCAACTCGTCGACGACCTGTTGCAGAAGACGGTTGGACCAACCAAGCAGGCGCTGAGCGACGCCGGCGTCGACCCGAAGCAGATCGACGAGGTCGTGCTCGTCGGCGGATCCACGCGCATCCCGCGCGTGCAGCAGATCGTCAAGGACCTGTTCGGGAAGGACCCGCACAAGGGTGTCAACCCGGACGAAGTGGTGGCGATCGGCGCCGCGATTCAGGCCGGCGTGCTCGCGGGCGAGGTCAAGGATCTGCTGCTGCTCGACGTCACCCCGCTCTCGCTGGGTATCGAGACACTTGGCGGCGTGATGACGACGCTCATCCCGCGGAACACGACGATCCCGACGCGGAAGAGCGAGGTGTTCTCGACCGCCGCGGACAGTCAGACCAGTGTCGAAGTCCACGTGGTTCAGGGTGAACGGCCGCTGGCACGCGACAACCGCACGCTCGGACGCTTCCAGCTCGTCGGCATCCCGCCCGCTCCGCGCGGCGTCCCGCAGATCGAGGTCACCTTCGACATCGACGCCAATGGCATCGTCAACGTGCAAGCCAAGGATCTCGGCACGGGCAAGGAACAGAAGATCACCATCACCGCATCGAGCGGCCTCAGCAAGGACGAGGTCGAGCGAATGATGCGCGAGGCCGAGTCGCACACGGAAGAGGACAAGAAGCGGCGCGAAGAAATCGAGACACGCAACCGCGCCGACCAGGCGGTCTATCAGGCCGAGAAATTCGTGCAGGAGAGCGGCGACAAGCTGGCTTCGAGCGACAAGTCGGCCCTGGAGAGCGCGATCGAGGGGCTGAAGAGCGCGATGAACGCCAACGACACCGCCGGAATGAACAAGGCGATGGAAGCGCTGACGCAGGCGCAGCACAAGGCGGCCGAGGCGCTGTATCGCCAGGCAGGCGCGTCAGGCGGCGGGCCAGGCGCGGATGCCGGTGGCGGACCGTCCGCGGGCGCTGCTGGAGGAGCGACCAGTGGGGCCGGCGGCGGTTCGCAGGGCGACGTGATCGACGCGGAAGTGGTGGAGGAAGACAAACGCTGATCAACTCCCAATCCCCTTACGCTGGACCCAATTCCCAACCTTCAAACGTTTGTCCTGGGTTGGGAGTTGGTAACTGCGTCAGAGGGTTGGGAGTTGGGAGTTGACGCGGTTCATGGATCTCTACATCGTCCTCGGCTTGCAGCACGGGGCGTCGGAGGCCGACATTCGGCGGGCCTACCGACGGCTTGCGCGTCGCTTTCACCCGGATATCAATCCGGGCGATGGCGCGGCCGAGGTGCGCTTTCGACAGATCGTTCAGGCGTACGAGACGCTGATCGATCCGGAGCGGCGATCGCGCTACGACTCGGGGCATCCCACCGACGGCGAAGACGCGCGACGCAAAAGCGGGTTCGAAGGGTTCGACTTCTCTGCGGTGGGCATCGACCACTCGGCGACCTTCGGCGATCTCTTCGCTGAAGTGCTGTCGGAACGCGGCGGCGTGCGGCCCGAGCGGGAGCGCGGAGCCGATCTCCATCAGGAGCTGCAGCTGTCGTTCGAGGACGCGTTCGGCGGTCTCGAACGGGCGGTGACGGTGTTGCGGCGCGAGAACTGCCGCGGGTGCGCGGGAACCGGTGTGGTGCGGGTGAGCGCGGGTCCGTGCCACCTGTGTCACGGCACGGGAACGGTGCGATCGGTCCGTGGTCACATGGTCTTTTCGCGCAACTGTTCGGCCTGCGGCGGCAGCGGGCAGCAGCGGCCGCGATCGTGCGACGCGTGCGGCGGCACCGGACAGGAGACGCGCTCGGAATCGGTCCTGGTCCGTGTTCCGGCCGGCGTGAACCATGGCGATCGCGTGCGCGTTCCAGGGAAGGGGAATGCCGGCTTCCGTGGCGGGCCGTCAGGCGATCTCTACGTCACCGTGCACGTCGCACCGCATCCGTCGTATCGACGTGATGGCGACGACCTGCACACGGTCGTGCCGATCGCCATTCACGAAGCGGCGCTTGGCGCCCGCATCGAGATTCCGACTCCCGACGGCGGAGCACGGCTGCGCGTGCCGCCGGGCACGCAGTCTGGTCAGCGCTTCCGGCTGCGCGAGCGCGGCATCACGACACGCGACGGGCGGCGCGGCGATCTGATCGTCGAGATGCAGCTGATGCTGCCGAAGCTGCTGGATGAACGGTCGAAAGAGTTGTTGAGGGAATTCGGCAGGATCAACGGCGAGAGCGTACGAGAGGAGTTCCAGAGGACCAGCAATTCGTAGGGAGCGCCTTCACGAGAATTCGTCAGGGCGGCCTTCGGGCGGGCCGGTGAGCTCCACAAATCGTAAGGGCCGCCTTCGGGCGGGCCTAGGAGCTCCACAAATCGTAGGGCCGCCTTCGAGCGGGGCCTGGGAGCTCCACAAATCGTAGGGGCCGCCTTCAGGCGGCCCTGTGAGCGCGTGGTTGAATCGATGGCGAAGCGAGCCGAACGCGGCAAGGCGTACTACATGATCAGCGCCGTGTCGCAGAAGTACAACATCCACCCGCAGACGCTGCGTCTGTACGAGCGCGAAGGACTGCTGAAGCCGTCGCGGACGGAGGGGAACACTCGTCTCTACTCCGAAGAGGACCTCGAGCAGCTCGAGACAATCCTCGCGCTGACGCGCGACCTCGGGGTGAACCTCGCCGGCGTCGAAATCATCCTCAACATGCGGCGCAAGATCGAGCAGATGCAGGGCGAGGTCAACGAGTTCATGGACTACGTGAAGCGCGAGCTCGCACGCGGCATCGACGACTGGGAGCAGCGCCTCAGTACCGCGCTCGTCAAGTCGTCGCCGACCGATCTCGTCCGACGCGTCGACATCGCCGAAAGTCAAAAGGCAGAAGTCAAAAGTCAAAAATAGTTTTCGAAGTAGGGCATCGCACTTAAAACTTACTTTCGACTTTTGCGTTTTGACCTTTGAGTTGTGGGTTACGATCGCTCACGTGTGCCCGCTCTGCGACGATACCGGATGGAAGACGATCGAGGTCGACGGCGTGCAGAGGGTCACGAGGTGTGATTGCTGGCGCGACAAGACGGGTCGTTCGCGCGTTGCGAGGGCGAACATTCCGAGCAGATATCAGCACTGTTCGCTCGAGAACTTCCAGGCCTACAACGAATCGCTCAAGCGCGCCGTGAAGTACGCGCAGACGCTGGTGGCCGATTTCCCCGCACGGGCCGCCGAACGCGACCGTGGGTTACTGATGATCGGCCTTCCAGGTGTCGGCAAGACCCATCTCGCCGTCGCCATGTTGAAGGAATGCATTGCCAAGGGCGGCACAGGTCTCTTCTATACGACGATGGAACTGATGGCGGCGCTGCGCAGCACGTACTCGGGCCAGGACGGCACGAGCGAATCGGACGTGCTGCGCGAGATCAACGAGGCGGACATCGTCGTCATCGACGAGCTCGGCCGCGAGCGCGCGACGGAGTGGCGCGATGAAATGCTCCACTTGATCGTGAATGCGCGCTACAGCAACCGGCGACTCACGATTTTCACCACGAACTACGACGTCGGCAGCCTCGAAGATCCCGAGTCCCTGCAAGTGCGTGTCGGGATGCGTGTGTACTCGCGTCTCCACGAGATGTGCGAGTTGATGCTCCTGGACGGGGCCGATTACCGCGAGCGTCCAACGAACGCAGGCATCGACGATCTCGTTTCGATGTGGAAGATGCGGAAGAAGACCGCGTTGCCAACGCCGCGGAGCAGCGGGCGACAGGCACGCGCACAACTTCGCGACAAGGAGCGGGACGCGAAGACCGACCTGAAGTGGACGGGCGGTCGAGCGGGATCGTAACCAGGACCGAAGCTCGAAGGTCGGAGCCCGAAGGCCGTTACAGCCCGAAGGCCGTAGACTGACAGCAGTGCTTGGTCTCTACGTCCACATTCCCTTCTGCGCCGCCATCTGCAACTACTGCAACTTCAATCGCGGCCTGTTCGACGCCGCGTTGAAGGAGCAGTACGTCGACGCGCTGCTCAGCGAGATCAGACGCGCAGGTGATGCCTCGCCAGCCGACACGATCTTCTTCGGCGGTGGGACGCCGTCGCTGCTCGAGCCAGCCGAGATCGCGGCCATCATCGATGCCTGTCGCGAGTCGTTCGACCTCGCCGCCGACGCCGAAATCACGCTCGAAGCCAATCCTGAGACTGTCGACGAAAAGCGTCTCGCCGGCTTCCGTGAGGCAGGCGTCACTCGTCTCAGCTACGGCGTGCAGTCGTTTCGCGACGAGGAACTGCAGCGTCTGACGCGTCTGCATTCGGCGGCACGTGCTGAAGACGCAGTCCGCCTGGCGCGCGCGGCGGGCTTCGACAACCTCTCGCTCGACCTGATGATGTGGCTGCCGCAGCAGACGGTTCCACAGTGGCTCGAGTCGGTCGATCGACTCATCGCCATCGAGCCCGACCACGCGTCGCTGTATCTGCTGGAGATCTACCCGAACGCGCCGCTGCGCGATGCGATGGCGCGTGCACGATGGTCGGTCGCACCTGACGACGACGCCGCGGAGATGTATCTGCAGTCGATGGCGCGGCTCGAAGCCGCCGGGTACGCGCAGTACGAAATTTCGAACGTGGCTCGTAAGGGGCGCGAGTCGCGACACAATCTGAAATATTGGACCGACGGCGAGTGGCTCGGGTTCGGCTGCGGGGCGCATTCGACGCGGCACGGTGTCCGCTGGAAGAATCGGTCGTCGACAGATGAGTACATCGCGGCCGTCAGAGCGGGGGCCTCGCTCGAATGCGACGAACGCCGGTTGTCGCACGAGGAGCGTATCGAGGAAGCGCTCTTCACCGGATTGCGACTTGTGCGGGGAATCGACCTGAAATTGATAGAATCCCGCTACGGCGTCGACGTATGGCGCCGGTGGGGTGAGGAATTACAGCCGTTCCTCGATGAGGGGCTGCTGGTGCATGATGGCGACGGCTTGCGATTGACGAGGGCAGGAATGCTTCTTGCTCACGAAATCATGACCGTTTTCATCCGCCCAACTGTACGATAGATTACCGGCCTTTCCGAGGAGGCTTGACGATGCGACGACTGTCCGGACTTGTACTAGCTGGCGCGCTGGTGTTGCTGCCCGCGTCCATGAGCGGAAACGGATTCGCGGAAGCGGCCCCCCCGCAAGCAGCGCAGGCGCCTCCTCAGAAGACGACTTTCACTGGCGACGCCGTCATCCAGGCTTTCTCCGTGAACCCGGATAAGACCGCCGACTATGAGAAGGTCATGGCGCAGCTCAAGGATGCGCTGCAGAAATCGACCAAGCCCGAGGCCAAGCAGCAGGCCGCAGGGTGGAAGGTCTTCAAGAACGCGACGCCGAATCCCGATGGCAGTATCGTGTACGTGCACGTCATCAATCCGGTCGTGAAGGACGCGGACTATTCCGTCCTCAACAACATCTACGACCTCGTCACCGACCCGATGGAGAAGTTGAACGTCTACAACACGTACCGCGCCGCACTGAAGCAGGCGCTGTTCGTCATCCAGGGTCAGACGACGGCCGACTTCGGGAAATAGGTGCGTCGGCCGCGGACCTCACAGGGTCCGCGCCACCGCTCGGAAGTTTCGCAAAGCCACGGGCGGCCGCGCCGTTCGTGGCTTTTTGCGTGTTCAGGGGGTTCGATTTGAAACGTCTGGGTTGTGCGGTGGTGCTTGTCGGGGGGTTCTTCATTCACGCCGTCGATGCCGCGGCGCAAGTGACTCCGGCTCCAGCCCCGCCTATCGGGGCGCCGCAGGCGCCAGCGACCGTCCCTCCGCAACAGCCTGGCGCACAAACGCCGGTCGCGCCGGGGACGCAGCCTGCGCCGCCTGGCGCACCACCGACGGCACAAACGCCGATCGCGTCCCGCGCCTTCACCGCTCCCGTCGGCCTGCTGTTCACCAAAGTGCGACCAGAACGCGTTGCCGACTTCGAACAGGTCATCGCGCGCGTACAGGCCGCGCTCGAGAAGTCCACGGACCCGCGCGTGCAGGAGCAAGCCAAGGGCTGGCGCATGTTCAAGGCGACGGAGCCGGGGCCGAACGGAACAGTGCTCTACACCTTCGTCATGGATCCGACGGTTCCAGGCGCGGACTACGGTCTCGGAGCAATCCTCGCGGAAGCATATCCCGATGTCGCAGAACTGCAGGAGATCTGGCGTCTATATACGAGCTCGGTGACTGACGGCGGCAGTCTGCTGAATCTCACGCCGCTGATGCCGACGATCGTTCCGCTGGATCAGCGACGGCCAGCGACAACGACTCCGCGGCCACAGCCAGCGCCATCACAGACGCCGACGGCGCCTCCGCCCCCGCCGACAGTCGACACGAACCCGAACGTCCCGGCAGGGCCGGGACGTTGAGGGGAAAGTTGGAAGGGGAGTGGGGGAAGGGCTGTCTCAGGGATGAAGATGCAAGGACCAAGGCCTTCATCCTTCTTGACTGAGACAGCCCTTCCGCCTTTCCCGTCCTTCCCCCTCCCCCCTCTCTCCGCTCAGAATTTCACGTTCACACCGGCGTAGATCCTGTGCACGACGTCGCGCAGCGGATCGCCGCGCAGCTTGAACACGCGGTAGTCGAGGCGCGCGCGGACCGGTCCCAGCAACGACACCTTCACGCCTCCCCCGGTGTTGAACCCGAATGAGGTTTCCTGCTGCGTGCCGAGCGTCTCGCGATAGGCGCCGCCGCCCGTCGTGAAATACGGCTGCACGCCGGCGATGGCAAACGGCGTCTGCAGCAGCAGGTTGCCCATCCCGGTCCGCAGACGCGGCGCCGCTTCTTCCGAATCCTCGCTGGTGTTGGCGTACTCGAACTCGACGCCGACGATGAGGAGCCCGGCGCCGACGGCGAATCCTTTCACCTGCCGGCTGGATGGCGTCGCCGTGTTGCCGATGAACAGGGTCGCATCTGCAGATGCCGTTTTCGCGGTCGCAAGCAGCGCCGCGGCCAGCAGAATGGGTCGCACGATCGCGGACCGTAATGGTCCGCGCCACGACGTCACGCAACGAATCGGTCGCATTTCTGAATGATACGATGGGCCGACGCGATGGACATTCGCTTCAGCGAGGACCAGGAGCTGCTGCGCCGGAGCATTCGCGAGTTCGCGGAGACCGAGCTGCGGCCGCTCGTCATGGAGTGGGATGAAGCGCAGGCGTTTCCACGCGAGCTGCTGGCCAAATGCGCGTCGCTCGGGTTGATGGGCATCCAGTTTCCGGAGGAGTACGGCGGCGCGGGGATGTCGTCGGTCGATTACTGCCTGTGTATCGAAGAGCTCGCGCGCGTGGATCCGTCGGTCTGCCTCTCGATTGCCGCGCACAACGGACTTGGCTCGGCGCACATCTTCATGTTCGGGACAGAGGAGCAGAAGCGGAAGTATCTGGTTCCGCTCGCGTCGGGTGAGCAGCTCGCGGCGTGGGGATTGACGGAGGCGGGATCGGGCAGCGACGCGGTCGCGATGCGGACGACGGCGGTGCGCGACGGCGAGTGCTGGGTGATCAACGGGTCGAAGCAGTTCATCACGCACGGCCGGACGGGCGACGTGATGGTCGTCATGGCCGTGACGCATCGCGCCAAGGGAAGTCGCGGCATCTCGGCGTTCATCGTCGAGCAAGGCACGCCCGGGTTCCGAGCGGGAAAAAAGGAAAACAAGCTGGGCATGCGCTCGAGCGAAACGAGCGAGGTGCTGTTCGAGAATTGCCGCGTCCCTGCGTCGCACCTGCTCGGCGTCGAAGGGCAGGGGTTCGTCAATGCGCTGCAGGTGCTCGACGCTGGCCGGATCGGTATCGCCGCGTTGTCGGTGGGCCTGGCGCAAGGTGCATACGAAGCGGCGCGCGACTACGCGTTCGAACGCAAGCAGTTTGGCCAGCCGATTGGGACGTTTCAGAGCATTCGCGCCAAGCTGGTCGACAATGCGACGCGGATCGAAGCCGCGCGTCTGCTCACGTATCGGGCGGCGGCGATGAAGGATCAGGGCCGGCGAACGACGCTGCAGGCGGCGATGGCAAAGCTGTATTCGAGCGAGATCGCCGTGCGCGCCGCGGAAGACGGCGTGCAGATCCACGGTGGCTACGGCTTCGTGAAGGACTATCCAGCCGAGAAGTACTTCCGCGACGTCAAGCTGACGACGATCGGCGAGGGCACGAGCGAGATCCAGCGGCTCGTCATCGCGCGGCAGCTACTCGGGTAAATGGTGGAGCAGATTCTGGCGGGCGACGTGCGCGCCATCGCGCGCGCGATTTCGCTGGTCGAGGACGAGACGCCTGCTGGCGCGGCGCTCATCGGGCAGATCTACCCGCGAACGGGACGCGCGTACGTGGTTGGTGTCACCGGGGCTCCGGGAGCGGGGAAGAGCACGCTGGTCGATCGGCTGACCGCGGAGATTCGCCGCGCCGGCCTGACCGTCGGCATCATCGCCGTTGATCCGACGAGTCCATTCACCGGCGGCGCACTGCTCGGCGATCGCGTGCGCATGAGCGTGCATGCGCAGGATGAGGGCGTCTTCATCCGCAGCATGGCAACGCGCGGCCATCTCGGTGGTCTCGCTCGCGCGACCGGTGACGTGGCGCTGGTCCTCGACGCCGCGGGCAAAGACATCGTGATCATCGAGACGGTGGGCGTGGGTCAGGACGAAGTCGACGTCGTTCGCACCGCGGATGTGTCGATCGTGATGCTCGTACCTGGCACCGGGGACGACGTGCAGGCGATCAAGGCTGGGATCATGGAGATCGCCGACATCTTCGTCGTCAACAAGGCCGATCGGGAAGGCGCGGATCAGCTCGTGCAGTCGGTGGCGGCGAATCTGGCGCTTCAGACGTTCGCCGCGGACGAGTGGCGTCCGCCGATCATGAAGACCGAGGCGGCCGCCGGGGCTGGAATTGCGGCGCTCTGGCAGACCATCGGGCGCTATCGCGAGCACTCGGCTCCACAACGTGCGGTCCGTCAACGGGCGCGGCAGGAGTTCCGATTACGTGAACTGCTCGCGCATCAATATCTGCAGCACGTGGAGCGCTCTCTCGAACCGGGCGAGCTCGATCGGCTGATCGACAGCATCGCCGCCCGTGAGCGCGACCCGTATTCGGTTGCCACCGCTATCGCCGGGAAGACCTTGTCTGCATGAAGGCGATTCTCGATCACATCGGAATCGCCGTCCGCGACATCGAACAGGCGCTGGCGTTCTATCGCGATGCGCTGGGGCTCGAGGTCGAAGCCCCCGAAGAGGTCGTGACCCAGCGGGTGCGAGCGCACTTCGTCCCGGTCGGGACATCGGCACTGGAGCTGCTCGAGGCCACCGCACCCGATTCGCCGATGGCGAAGTTCCTCGAGAAGCGAGGCCCCGGAATCCACCACGTGACGCTGCGCGTCGAGGACATTCGCGCGGCGCTGGCGCAGCTCAAGTCGCGCGGCGTTCGACTGGTGGACGAAGAGCCGCGACCCGGGGCCGAAGGCGCACTCGTCGCGTTCATTCACCCCGCGGCCGCCCACGGCGTGCTCGTCGAGCTCACACAGAAGCACTCCACCGGGCCGGATCTCCGCGTCCATCGTTTTTCCGTCGGCGACCTGCAGCTGACGATCCTGTATGACGGCCCGTTCAAGCTCGATGGTGGATCGATGTTCGGCATCGTCCCACGTGCGCTGTGGGAGAAGCAGGCGCCGCCCGACGATCGCAATCGCATCCAACTGGCGATGCGGCCGATGCTGGTCGAAGCCGAGTGGGGCCGGTTGCTGATCGATTGTGGCGCAGGCGACAAGCTGACTCCGAAACTGCAGGACATCTACGGTCTCGATCGCTCGCGGAGTCTCGAGGTCGCGCTGCAGGAGGCGGGCATTGCCTCGGATTCCATCGACACGGTGCTCGCAACGCACCTGCACTTCGACCACTTCGGCGGAGCGACCGCACGAGCAGGCGAGTCAGTGGTGCCACGCTTCCCGAAAGCGCGATACGTGATTCGCGCGGCAGAATGGGAGGACGCCACGCATACGCACGAGCGAAATCGCGGAAGCTACGTCCTCGACGACTTCGTCCCGCTGCAGCACGCAGGAGTGATCGATTTCTTCGGACGGGACCAGACGATTCGTCCCGGGATCAGGGTGATGCGCACCGGCGGCCACACTGGTCAACATCAGATCGTGTTCATCGAATCGGCCGGCAAGACCGCCGTGTTCGTCGCCGACCTGATCCCCACCGCCGCGCACCTGCCCGACGCGTGGATCATGGGCTACGACCTGTTTCCGATGGAGACGCTCGCGTTCAAGAAGCGATTCATTCGCGAGGCGATCGAACGTGAATATCTGATCCTGTTCGAGCACGACCCATGCGTCGCGGCGGGGTATATCCGCGAGAAAGACGGGAAACGATTCGTCGACCCGTTGGCATGAGCGGTGACGACAAGAGACGAGCGACCAGAGACCAAAGACCAGAGACCAGACCAGAGTCAAAGGACCAGACGAAAGCCGACTAACATTGACAGCCATGGAACACGTCCAGATTGGGATTATTGGCGGCAGCGGCCTGTACGACATGGCCGACGTGACCGACCGCAAGGAAGTGACGCTCACGACACCCTTCGGCGATCCGTCAGGGCCGTACGTGATCGGCACGCTGCGCGGCAAGCGCGTCGCGTTTCTGGCGCGACATGGCGCCGGCCATCGCCTGTCTCCGTCCGAGCTGAATTTCCGCGCCAACATCTTCGGCATGAAGACGCTGGGGGTCGAGTACATCGTCTCGGCGAGCGCCGTCGGCAGCCTGAAGGAGGAATACAAGCCGCTGGACATCGTGATCCCCGATCAGTTCATCGACCGCACGCGCGGGCGAATCAGCACGTTCTTCGGACGTGGACTGGTCGCCCACGTCGGCTTCGCGCATCCGTTCTGTAAGATCCTGAGTGGCATCGCGTACCAGAGCGGTCAACAGGCGGGAGCCACCCTTCACAAGGGCGGCACCTACGTCTGCATGGAAGGGCCGCAGTTTTCGACGCTCGCGGAGTCGCGGCTGTATCGGTCGTGGGGAGCCGACATCATCGGGATGACCAACCTGCAGGAGGCCAAGCTCGCACGCGAGGCCGAGATCTGTTACACCACCGTGGCGCTCGTGACCGACTACGACTGCTGGCATCCCGATCACGACAGCGTCACCGTTGATATGGTGATCGCGAACCTGGTGCAGAACGCCCGCACGGCGCAGCTCCTGATCGCGAACGCGATCGAGCAGTTGCCGTTCGAGCGAACGTGCGAGTGCGCGTCGGCGCTGAAGTACGCATTGATTACGAGACCCGATGCCGTGCCAGCGGCCGTGAGAAACGAGCTCGCGCCTATCGTGGGGAAATACCTGCAAGCGACCTAGCACCTGTCCTCACTCGCGTTTGGGATACGGGGCGCGCGTTTATGGCCCGCCAACGCGGACCGTAAAGGTCCGCGCCGCTCTATCGACGGAAATGGAAAGATCAGAGACGAGAGACCAAAGACGAACCATGACCCACGACTCCAAGACCCTGGACGTCACCGGCGTCGGCAACGCCATCGTCGATGTCATCGCTCACGCGGATGACGCATTGCTCGAACAGCACAAGCTGCTGAAGGGCGCCATGTCGTTGATCGATGCGATCGACGCCGAGCGACTCTACGGCGTCATGGGCGCAGGCATCGAGACATCGGGTGGCTCGGCAGCGAACACGATCGCCTGGGTGTCGGCGCTTGGCGGGCGGGCGGCCTACATCGGGAAGATCGCCTCCGACCAGCTCGGCGATGTGTTCGAGCACGACATCCGCGCGACCGGTGTCACCTATGACACGCCGCGGCTGTCGGAAGGACTGTCGACGGCGCGCTGCCTCATCTTCGTCACGCCGGATGGTCAGCGGACGATGCAGACGTTCCTCGGCGCAACGACGCAGCTTGGCCCCGAGGACGTGAACATGGAGTACATCACCTCGTCCAAGGTGCTGTACCTGGAGGGATATCTGTGGGATCAGCCGCGGGCAAAGCAGGCGATGCGCGATGCGGCCGTTGCGGCGAAGAAAGCGGGCGTGAAGGTCTCACTCACCCTGTCCGATGCGTTTTGCGTCGACCGGTATCGCAGTGAGTTCCTCGACCTCGTCGAACATCACGTCGATATCCTGTTCGCGAACGAGCACGAGATTCTGTCCCTGTACGAAGTGAGCAGCTTCGACGACGCGCTGCAGCGCGTTCGCCAGCACTGCGAGATTGCCGCGTTGACGCGCAGCGAGAAGGGTTCCGTCGTCATTCAGGGCAATGACGTCCACGTGATCGATGCCGAGCCTGGAGTCACCGTCGTCGACACGACGGGTGCCGGCGACGCGTACGCCGGCGGTTTCCTGTATGCCTACACGCACGGATTCGATCTGGCGACCGCCGGCCGCCTGGGTGGAGCCATGGCGGCGGAAGTCATCAGCCGAATCGGTCCCAGGCCGCAGACCGATGTGAAAGCCCTGGCCGCCAGGGTGCTGACCGACGCCAAGGTCCTTGCGAGGTGAGCGCGATGTCGCGACCGATCTGGGTGGCAATCGTTGTTGCGATTGGCATTACGTTGGCACCGGCGGCTGCGCGAGCCGAGGTATCGAACCGCTCGAGCGCCGGCTTCATCGTCACCGTGAATCTGAACGTCGCGGCGCCGCCAGAGACAGTCTATGTCTCGCTGACCCGTCATGTTGGTGAGTGGTGGGATCCAGCGCACACGTACTCCGGCGACTCGAAGAACCTCTCGCTCATCGCTGAGCCCGGAGGATGTTTCTGCGAGGCGCTGGCGGATAGCGGGGGTGTCCAGCACGCGACGGTGGTCAACGTCGTGCCAGGTCGCCTGCTGCGCATGAGCGGTGCGCTCGGTCCTCTTCAGGCGTCGGCGGTCACGGGGACGCTGTCGTGGCAATTCGAAAAGAGCGGGAGCGCCGATTCGAAACTGCTGGTGACCTACGTCGTCGGGGGTTACGCGTCCGGGGGCCTCGACACGATCGCGGATGCCGTGGACACCGTGATTACCCGCCAGGCGCAACTGCTGAAGCGCCACGCCGAAGAGGCACGAGGTCGTCGATAATCGAGAACAAGATATGGATCTCTTCTCCTCAGTTCGCCCGGGTCTTGCCGGCATCGGCGTCGTGCTCGCTTTGCTCGCGCTCGACGCTCAGGCTCCGGCAAAGCTTCCGGACACACCAGTCGACGTCAACAAGATCGCCGACCACGTGAAGGTCCTGGCATCTGACGATTATCAGGGCCGCGGACCCGCCACAGCGGCGGAGCAAAAGACCGTCGATTACATCTCGAAGCAGCTGGCAGCCGCCGGAGTTCAGCCGGGCGGCGAGCGAGATGCGCGCGGCTCTCGACGCTGGACGCAGGATGTCGTGCTGCTCCAGTCCGACGTCGACGGTGCATTGACATCCAGCTTCAAGATTCGCGGCGCGACGGTTCCGTTGAAGCAGGCCGAACAGATCTCCGTCCGCTCGTCGCTGCTGCCGACGAAGCACGTGTCGGTCAAGGACGCGCCTGTCGTGTTCGTCGGCTATGGCGTCTCGGCACCCGAGCGCAAGTGGGACGATTTCAAGGGACTCGATCTGCGCAACAAGATCGCCATCGTCCTCATCAACGATCCGGACTTCGAAGCGAACCTCGGTGGCCGATTCGACGGCAAGGCGATGACCTACTACGGCCGCTGGACGTACAAGTACGAGGAAGCGGCGCGTCGCGGCGCCGCGGGCGTGCTCGTCGTGCACGAAACCGCCCCGGCCTCATACGGGTGGGACACGGTCAAGAATTCCAATACCAACACAATGTTCGACATCGTCCGCGACAAGCCGACGGATGTGCACCCTCCAGTCGAGGCGTGGATCCAACGCAGTGTTGCCGTCGATCTGTTCAAGCGTGCCGGGCTGGATTTCGAGGCGGAGAAGAGAAAGGCGCAGTCGGACGCGTTCAAGCCGGTCCCGCTGGGCGACGCCACGTTCTCGCTCGACTACGGGGTCAAGCAGGCGCGCGTCGTGTCGAAGAATGTCGTCGGTGTGCTTCCGGGCAAGACGTCTCCGAACGAGACGGTGATCTACAGCGCGCACTGGGATCACCTCGGGATCGGGCAGCCCGATGCGCGTGGCGATCGCATCTACAACGGTGCCCGGGACAATGCGCTCGGTGTCGCGTCGATTCTGGAAGTGGCGCGCATGTTCGGCAAGGCGCCGCGGACGGACCGGTCAGTTGTCTTCCTGTTCGTGACCGTCGAGGAGAAAGGCCTGCTCGGCTCGGAGTACTACGCACGGCATCCCGTGTATCCGCTCGAGACGACGGTCGGCGTCTACAACGTCGATGCGCCGGCGACGTGGGGACCCGCTCGCGATGTTGCCGTGTCAGGAGAAGGGAAGGTCTCGCTGCAGGATGACCTCGGTGCGGCCGCGCGCGCGCAGGGGCGAAGGCTGTCACCCGACCCGCGCCCGGAGGCGGGATCGTTCTTCCGCTCGGATCATTTCAGCTTCGCAAAGGTCGGTGTGCCGGCGATCTCGCTGGAGTCTGGCGAAGACCTGTATCAGGGCGGCGCCAAGGCCGGGAAGGCCGCGTCGGACGCCTACGAGGAGAAGCAGTATCACCAACCGGCGGACGAGTGGTCGTCGAGTTGGGATCTGCGCGGCGTCGCCGTCGATCTCGGTCTCGTGTATCAACTTGGTCGCGACCTCGCCAACTCCCGCCGCTGGCCCGAGTGGCACAAAGACTCGGAGTTCAAGGCGGTGCGAGATAAGACCGCTGCGTCACGCAAGTAGCGGCGGACGACGGCGTCGTCTTTGGGCTTTGGGCTCTCGACCTGGACACCGGCGCCCGTCGCCTCCGGTGTTGCGGCCGCGTTGAGGCGGCCCTCGTCTGGGGTTGTGGGGGCCGCCTTCAGGCGGCCCTGGGCCGCGTGTCCATGCCTTCGATCATAGCGAAACTTAAGCGCGAATCGGTGCGCTTGAGCCAAATTCAGGACATTGCCGGCGTACGAATCGTCGTTGATGACGTCGCTGCTCAGGAGCGTTCCCACCCGAGACAAGATGGCCTGAGCGGTTCACCTCTCGCGAACTCACGAGTTCGCCGCGAAGAGCCACACGAAAGACAAGAGACTTGAGACGGTTTCAAAACCCGTAGTGGCCCGCTTTGGCCGGTCTGAAGGTCCGCCTGAAGGCGGACCCTACGTTGGTTTGCAGTTCAATCGACAGCGGAGACCAGAGACCAGAGACCGTCCCGCGGGCGCGTGCCTAATCGCGCGCCGCCACGTCGCGGGTCTTCAGCAGCCACTTCCCATTGACGCGCTCCATGACGTCGAGGCTTTGACCGGCGGCGACGATTCGTGGCGGCGTTTCGCGGCCCAGGGCGCCGGCCACGGTCAGGTAATACGCGTGATACCTCGCGTGGTCCTTGTCCGGGAACTCGATGTAGTGATTCAGCTCCATGTGGTAGAGCGGCGCCCGTGGCGGTTCGCCCGCGGCGGGCTGGCGGACAACGAGCTTCGAGAGCGCCTCCCGGCCCGTCGTCGCGTTCGTGCCCCCGGTGAATTGCCCGTCTACGGTATAGGTGGAGGCGTAGGTGGCGCCGTCGCCCTTGTCGAGCGCCCGCGTGTACTTCCACATCAGCGCTTCGATCTCGTTACGGTCCCGCGTCTCGCGCGCGGTGTTGTCCTCGCCCAGCAGCGCGACCGACGCACCCAGGGACAGGGTTGTGGCCACGACAGCTGTAACCGCGCAGGCTCTTAGTACTTTCATCCGATCGCTCCTTGTTGTTGCCCGGCAAGGCACCGAGTGGGCGTCCGTGTGAGTGCATGATCATGCGTCCGACACAGACCAAAGACAAGAGACCAGAGACGAGAGACGAGAGACTGCTCCTCACCGGTCGAACGATTCTCGGCGGCTCGACTCGGTCAAGCGGATCACATAGCGCGTCGGATCCTTGCGGAACATCTCCTGCAACTCTCCAAGACTGCGGGCGCCGCCGTAGCTGATCGCGGAGCAGAGGTGCTTGAGCATGTCGCGGATCACCGGACGGACCGACCCGCGGGCCGGCACGCTGATCTCCATGCCCTCGGCACCCAATGCTTCGACGTCCGCCGACTCCGCGTCCTCCACGTCGAGACGATCGACGATGGCCTGCAGCGATGCCATGCCGCGGAACACCTTGAAGGGAACCTTCACGGTCTTGTGCGACTCGGGGATCACGACGGCTTTCTGAACGGTTTCACCGGGGGTTTCCGTCGTTCCCGCGAGTGCGCTGCCGAGCATCACGGTGTCGCCGCCAAAGAGCAGCGCCTGCACGACCGCGCCGTCGCGCTTCACGCCGCCGTCGGCGATGAGCGGCACGCGGCCGTCGGCAACCGCGCGACACGCGACGAGCGCTTCGACCTGCGGCACACCGAAGTTCGTGTTGAGCCGCGTCGTGCATCCGCCGCCGGGTCCGATGCCGACCTTCACGCCGTTGACTCCGAGGTCGATCAGAAATCGCACACCGTCCGCCGTCGCGACGTTGCCGGCGATCAGTTCAGCATCGCCGAACTGTTTGCGGAAGGCCTCGATCGCGCGCGTCATCACGATCGAATGGCCGTGGGCGATGTCGATGACGATGACGTCGGCGCCGGCACGCAGCAGCTCCGCGGCGCGCTCGAGATAATCGCCCTTGGCGCCGATCGCCGCGCCGACGCGCAGCCGACCGTGCTGATCGCGAGTGGCGAACGGCAGTTGGCGCTGCGTCAGCAGGTCCTTCGCCGTCACCAGACCCACCAGCCGGTCCGCCGAGTCGACCAGCGGAAGCTTCTTGATCTTGTGCGCCCGCATGACGGCCTCGGCGGCGGCTGAATCGACCGCGCCCGTGTGCACGATGAGCCGGTCGCGAGGTGTCATCCGGTCCGCGACGGTTGTGCCGCTCCGGCCATCGATGAACCGCAGGTCTCGTGTCGTCAGCAGACCTGTCAGCCGCCGGCTCTCGTCGACGACCGCAAGCGTGCCGACACCGGTGCGGCGCATGACATCGGTCGCCTCGCGCACGGAGGCGGACGCGTGAATGGTGTACGGGTCGGCGATCACGGCGTGTTGTCGCCGCTTGGCGGTGCGCACCTCGCGCACCTGTGGCTCGATATCGCCGCCGCGGAAACCGCGATCGATGATCCCGATGCCGCCCTCCTCGGCCATCGCGATCGCCATCTCCGCGCGCGTGACCGTGTCCATGTTGGCCGAGACCAGAGGACGCTTCAGCGTCAGATGCTCGGACAAGCGGCACGAGAGATCGATCGCCGACGGATCGCGCCGCTCGACGACGCTGTACTGCGGTGAGAACAGGAAGTCGTCGAACGTGCAGCCGCGAACGAGATCGAGCAGAGAGGTACTCATAGAATCGACAGTGGCCCGCGCCGCTGCTATCAGCGGGACGTCATTGAGCAGGGCGTGTTTGCAGCGTGACTGCCGCCATCACGTAGACGAGCGCCCCGGTCAGCAGGGTCATCGAGAATCCCCAGTTCATCGCGATGAAGATCGCCAGCGTCGCGCCGACGACCGAGAAGGCTCCGTTCATGCCCCACCCCCAGGCGACCATCTCGGGACAGGCACGCGACAGCAGCCGCATCCCGCCCGGCAATCCGATGCCGAGGAGCACGCCAGACGGCACCAGCAGCGCGACGGCCAGCGCGATGCGCGTATTCAGCGACCACGGGATCGCGACGTCGACGATGCGACCCAGGACGATCGCCGCCACGATCGCGACAGCGGCCACGCCGACCAGCGCCATGACCGTGATCGGACGAACGCGAGCCGGATCGATGCGGCGACTGATCAAGCTCCCGAGGCCGGTGCCCAGCAGCAGCGAGAACAGCGTGACCGTGAGCGAATACACGGGATGTCCGAGCAGGAGAACGAATCGCTGCAGCAGGGCGACCTCGAGCAGCATGAAACCAGCGCCGAGGGCGCCAAAGTACATCAGCCAGCCTGCCCAGGAGCGGCCCGGCCGGCCGCCTCCGATGAGCAGCGGACCGATCACGAAGAGCACCACGAGTCCCGCGGAGATTCCGAAGAGCGTGAGCAGCGCACTGAGGCCGTTGCCGAAGAGCATTGTTCGTCCGAACGCCGTCTGGAATTGCTTGCGCAACAGCGTCGTATGGAAGTAGAACGGCCGGTCGTCGGTCGTCGGGCTGATGTCCTCGGGATAGGCATCGACGAAACGCTGGGTGTCCGCGGCCAGGATCAGACTCGCAAAATCCGCAGTGCTCGTGCCAGTGCGCTGCATCTCCGGAGGATCGTCGACCGCGACGGTCGTGGCGATGCCGGGCGCGTACAGCACCGTGAACCCGAGGTCATCGGCAGCGCGCCGCAAGCGAGCCACGGCATCCGGTGAGAATGGCGACTTCGACAGCAGGAACGTGGCGACGCGATCGTAGCGCACGATCGCGAGGTGCTGCGCCGGATCGAGTCCACGCCGCCGGCACGCGTCCTGGGCGAGCGACACCAGGCGCAGGCCATCGAACACCCAGCGCGTGATCGTCAGGACACCTCCAGGATTCAGGTGGTCGAGGTATTCGCCGAACGCCTCCGCGGTATAGAGGGAGTTCTCCGTCAGGGTGTAGGCGCCGGCGGCCGTCGCCGCCCACGTATCCACCAGCGACGCTTGAATGACGTCAAAGTGATCGGCGCTGCGGCGAACGAAGCTGCGCCCATCTTCGATGTGTATCGTGACGCGCGGGTCCGCGTAAATATTGCCCGAGTACTCGCGGAAACGGCCCAGCATCACGTCGCGCGCGATGATCGGGTTGATCTCGACGCCATCGACGTGGCGTGCGCCGAACACCAGCGCTGAAACCAGGTCACGTCCGCCTCCCGGCCCGATCACGAGCGTCGTGAAGCCTCCCGGCCGCTCGACGAGGTGATACGCCATCGCCGTGAGCTCGTACCGCATGTAGGTCGCGTCGTTCACGGAGCCGGGGACCTTGAGAATCGGCGTCGACGCCGCTGAATCGATGTCCATGTAAAGCGACTGCGCGCGCGCCCCGGTGAATTTGGGACTCAACGACCACTCCCCATGCGGGCGATCGTAGACGCCAATGCGCGAAAACGAGTTCCACTTGCTGAAGAGGACGCGATCGGTATCGTGCCCTTTCATGACGATCGCGTCGAAGGGGGAGCGCCCGGACAACTGCAGCCCGGCTGCGATCGCGAGGGCGCCGATGCCTGCGACGGCCACGCGCAGGCGAATACATGGCGGCGCGAAGCAGATCGCTGCGCCAGCGGTCAGGGCCGCTGCGGTCATGACCACCCCGGGAGCTCCCACGATGTTGAGAAGCGGGATCAACGCGAGACAGCCGAGAGCGGCGCCAATCAGGTCGGCGGCGTAGAGCACGTTGATGCGATCCGTCAATCGAGCGAACGCAATCGACATCACCGTGCCACCGGCAAAGAAGGGGAGCGCCGCGAGGACGTAGATCGCGATCATCCGTATGAGGTTGTCCGGCGAGTAATTCAGGCCAACGCGAACGCGCACCAGCGACGCCAGCGCGACCAGCGTGACGATGGCGTCGAGAACGCCCGCGGCCGCGAGCAACTGGCCGGTGTCGTAGCGGGCGAGCCGACGCCGCGAGACGTAGACGAGCACTCCGCTCGCACTCAAACCAAACAGGGCAATGGAGATCGCAAGAAAGGCGAAGTGGTAATACATCGTCACCGAGAAGATGCGCGTGAGCGCCAGCTCGGTCATCAGCAATGCCGCGGATGTGGCAGCGATGCCGGCGAGTGCCGGCCGGCCGACACCTGACACGGGCAAAACAATCGTCTGAGTCATTGTTTCGCAGTCTACAGGGTTCGGAACACGACTTGCACAGGCCCGCTTCAGTTCGGCGGAGATTGCTACAGCGTTAACCAGCCTGGGAGGGTTGTTGTGAAAGTTTCGAGTCTGTTGCTCGCGTGTCTCCTGGTCGCCGGCGAGGCGCGCGCTCAGGCTCTGATTCATCCCGCGACCGAACTGACCGATGGCGCCGTCCCCGTCGGAACCTCGACCGCGCCGTCGGCGCCCGCCCCCTCGACTGCCTCGCCATCGACGGTCTTCCGCAGTGGCGTCGATCTCGTCGCTCTCAACGTCGTCGTGACCGACGGACAGCAGAAGTTCGTCACCGGCCTGCACGCCGACAACTTCTCGGTGTTCGAAGATGGCGTCCAGCAGGATGTGTCCTATTTCGCCGCCACGGCTGTCCCACTCGATCTGGCACTGCTGCTCGACACGTCCGCAAGCATGACGGACAAGATCACGATCATGCAGCAGGCGGCGACGGGGTTCGCATCGACGCTTCGCGCGCACGATCGCGGCATGGTCGTCGACATCAAGGACGCGACCAAGATTCTGCAGCCGTTGACGGGCGAACTTCCCGCCGTGCTGTCGGCTATCAAGACTACGACGCCGCGTGGCGGCACCGGTCTTTACAACGGGCTCTACCTGACGCTCAAGGAACTGGTCAAGGAGCGCCGCACCAACGACGACATCCGGCGACAGGCGATCGTCGTGTTCTCCGATGGCGACGACACCGCAAGCCTCGTGTCCTTCGACGATGTCATGGACGTGGCGAAGCAGGCGGGCATCGCGATCTACACGATCACGTTGCGGTCGAAGTTCGCGGTGCAGCAGGCGAGTGCAAGTGGCCGCCGGTACTTTTCGCAGTCGGAGTACTCGATGAAGGCGCTCGCGCAGGAGACCGGCGCGCGGGCATTCTTCCCGTTGGAAATCACCGAGCTGGCCGGCATGTATGGAAGCATCGGCGAGGAGCTGGCGAGCCAATACGCGGTCGGCTACACGCCGAAGAACCCGCGGCGCGACGGCGCGTTCCGCCGAGTGATCGTCCGCATCGCCGATCGTCCAGGCGTGCAGGTTCGGACGCGCATGGGCTACACGGCGCCGCGACCCGAGCGTCGAGCAGCGCTGAATTAAGTCGCTGCTCGAACTCCCAACTCCCAACTCCGTTCCCTGGAACCAACTCCCATACGATTCGAAAGATTTGGGAGTTGGAAGTTGGATCGGGCGTCAGGGCGTTGGGAGCTTACAATTTCGCGTGTGAGCCGGCTGCTCGCACCGGTCGCCCTCGTCGTCGTCATCGCATGGGTCACGCTTGTCGTGACCGCATCGCAGCTGCCTTCTTTCCTGGCGGCGTTCATCTACGCCTTCGGCTCCCTCATCTGTCATCAACGACCCGAGCGCTCGTTTCATCTCGCGGGCGCCCAGCTGCCGGTGTGCGCGCGCTGTCTCGGAATCTACGCCGGTGCAGCGTCAGGGTTGGTTGTCGCGTCAACGTCGGGGCGCGTCTCCACAGCAAGACGCGCCCTACGGGAGTCTCTCAAGACGTCTCTCGTCCTCGCGACGCTTCCCACCATCGCGACGCTCGTCGTTGAATGGACGGGCCTCTGGAATCCCGGCAACCTGGTTCGCGCCGCAGCGGCGGCGATCCTCGGTGCGGGTGTGGCTGCGGTAGTGGTTACGCTACACTACGACGAATGCACGCCACGGCGGCCGATCGCGTCCAGTCCTCGACGACCACCTATCTAATCTGCGTTGCGGCATGGGCCATTCCGGGCGCGGGTCATCTCTGGCTCGGGCGCCGGCAGAAGGGCGTGACCTTTCTCATCGCGCTCGTTCTGATGTTCGTGACGGGTCTCTGGCTCGAAGGACGGCTGTTTCCGTTCGAGCCGTCGCAGCCGCTGGTGGCGCTCGCGGCCTTCGCGGACGTTGGCATCGGCCTGTCGTTCTTCGTCGCCAAGGCGATGCATGCGGGCGCAGGACGCGTCGTCGCGATCACCTACGAGTACGGCAACGCGTTCATGATGGTCGCCGGTCTGCTGAACATGCTGGTCGTCCTCGACGCATTCGATATCGCGCAGGGGCGCAAATGACCAGTCATCTCGCGTTGATGGCGCTCTTCGCGCTGTTCGTCTCGATCGTCTTTGCGGCGTTGACTCGCGACGAGCCGCGCGAGCAGCTTCTCTTCGGCGCGAAACTGTTTGCCGGGTTCGTCGGTGCCGGCATCGTGGCCGGCTGGGTGCTGTACCCGCTGCCGTTCTGACGCGCGATGTTCGAGAACCTTCTCGTCAGCCGGGACGCGGGGATCGCGGTCGTCTCGATCAACCGGCCGCAGGTCCTCAACGCGCTGAACATCGCGACACTCGATGAATTGCGCCGGGCGGTCGTCGAGCTGAAGGAAGACCCTGACGTTCGCGCGGTCGTTCTGACCGGCACAGGGGAGAAGGCGTTTGTCGCCGGTGCAGACATCAAGGAGATGGCGACGCTGTCCGCCGTGGCGATGAAAGATCACGCGCTAGGCGGGCAGCATGTCTTCGATCTGATCGAGAACCTCGGGAAGCCGGTGATTGCCGCCATCAACGGTTTCGCGCTGGGCGGCGGGTGCGAGTTGGCGATGGCCTGCACGCTGCGCATCGCGGCCGAATCGGCACGCCTCGGCCAGCCCGAGATCAACCTCGGACTGCTCCCGGGGTTCGCGGGGACGCAGCGACTCCCGCGTCTGGTTGGCAAAGGCGTGGCGCTCGAGCTGTTGCTGACGGGCCGTCAGGTGACCGCTGAGGAAGCGCTGCGAATCGGGCTCGTGAATCGGGTCGTGCCGGCGTCATCACTATTGACCGATGCACGTGCCGTCGCAACCGAGCTGGCCACGAAGGCGCCCGTTGCGGTTCGATACATTCTCGACGCGGTGAATCGCGGGCTGGAAACCTCTTTCGATGAGGGAGAGTTCCTCGAAGCGACGCTCTTTGGTTTGATCGCGTCGACGGCCGACATGCGCGAGGGAACGCGGGCGTTCCTCGAGAAGCGCAAGCCGACGTTCACGGGCTCGTAGGCGGACCTTGTCAGGTCCGCCAAACCACATGGAACTGCAGGGCTCTCAGACAGCCGCCGGCTGCCGCTTCGCCATCGTCGTCTCGCGCTTCAACGCCGAGATCACCGAGGGCCTGCTCGGCGGGGCACGGCGGGCGCTCGCCGAGGCGCAGGTGACGGACGAGGACGTCACGGTCGTTCGCGTGCCGGGCTCGTTCGAAATTCCTCTCGCAGCAGCGAGTCTGGCGCGCAGCGGATCGTTCGACGCGGTGATCTGCATCGGCTGCCTCATCAAGGGCGATACGATGCATTTCGAGTACATTGCGTCGGCCACGTCGCACGGCATCATGGATGCGTCCGCCGCGACGGGCGTACCGATCACGTTCGGTGTTCTGACGACGTTGACCGAAGAGCAGGCGTACGCGCGCGCCGGGGACAGCCCGGAGAACAAGGGACGCGAGGCAGCGCTGGCGGCGGTCGAGATGGCGACGCTGTTTCGGGAGATGAAGAACCGGGTCTGATTTGGCGTGATCATCGTGGAAATCGAACCTGGTTTCATTGCACATGCCGGCCAATGTTGAACGTCGAGCCGAGCCACGGCTGGCGCGCGAGTCGCGTCATCGTGCCCGTGAGGTCGCGCTCCAGATGCTGTATCAATGGGAGGTCGGTCGTGTCTCGATGTTCGAGGTGCGGACGACGTTCTGGAATCACGAGCCGGACGCGGTGGAACCGCTCTCGGATGATCTGCGAGCATTCGCGACGCGGCTTGCCGACGGCGTCGCGGACGGCGTCGCCGCGCTCGATCCGATCATCGCGGCGGCGGCCGAGCATTGGCGCCTGGAGCGGATGAACGTCATGGACCGCCTGATCCTGCGTCTTGCGGTCTTCGAGTTTCTTCACGAGCCGGATACGCCGGCCAAGGTAATCATCAACGAGGCCCTGGAGCTGGCCCGTACTTTCAGCGGCGACGAGGCGGTACGCTTCGTCAATGGATTGCTCGACGCCATCCGCCGCACCCGCGCACGCGAATGAAGACGACAGAGGAATCCGATCAAGTCGCGCAGCGGCGCGCCAATCTCGAGGAGCTGGAGAAGCTCGGGGTCGAGATCTACCCGCGACGCTTCGACGTGCAGACGTCAATCGAGTCGCTCGTCGGCGAGCACGGCGAGAAGACCGGTCAGCAGCTCGAGGAGGCGCAGATCACGACCCGTGTCGCCGGGCGCATTCTCGCGATACGCAGCTTTGGCAAGGCCAACTTCCTCGTCCTCTCCGACGGCAAGGCGCGCGTGCAGGTCTACATCAGGCAGGACTCGCTGCCCGAACAGGACTTCCGCGTCTTCAAGCTCGTCGACATCGGCGATTTTGTCGGCGTCGATGGACGCCTGTTCCGGACCAAGACGAACGAATTCACGATCTGGGCTTCGCGGCTGGAGTTTCTCGCCAAGTGTCTGCTGCCGCTGCCGGAGAAGTGGCACGGGCTGCAGGACGTCGAGATTCGCTACCGGCAGCGCTATCTCGATCTGATCGTCAGCCCGGAGTCCAGGCGCGTCTTCGAGGTCCGCAGCCGCGTCGTGACGGCGATGCGCGAGTTCCTGATCGCACGCGGCTTCCTCGAGGTCGAGACACCGATGATGCAGCCGATTCCAGGTGGCGCATTGGCGCGGCCGTTCGTGACGCATCACAACGCGCTCGACATGTCGCTCTACATGCGCATCGCGCCGGAGCTGTATCTCAAGCGCCTGGTCGTCGGCGGAATCGAGCGCGTGTTCGAGATCAATCGCAACTTCAGGAACGAGGGCATCTCGACGCAGCACAACCCCGAGTTCACGATGCTCGAGTTCTACTGGAGCTACGCCGACTATCGCGATCTGATGACGCTGACGGAGCAGCTGCTGCAGGAGGTCGCGATCAAGGCAGCTGGCACGGATACGGTGACGTGTGGCGAACACACGATCTCGTTTGTGGCACCGTTCCGTCGCGTGGCGCTGCGCGAAGGGGCACGCGCGGCGGCGTCGGCGCGACTCGGGGTTGCTGTCACCGAGGCAGAATTGCGAACACGCCATTCCGCAGCAGCACTCGCCGGCCGGCTCGGCATCGAGGTCGATGCCCAGGCGGGAGCCGGCCGTATCGCCGCCGACATCTTCGAGCGCCTGTGCGAGGAAGATCTCGTGCAGCCGACGTTCGTCTATGACTTCCCGACGGAGGTCTCGCCGCTGTCCAAGCAGAGGCCCGACGACCCGGACACCGTGGAACGATTCGAACTTTATGTGAGCGGCTTCGAGGTCGCCAACGCCTTCAGCGAGCTGAACGATCCCGCAGAGCAGCGCCGGCGCTTCGAGGCACAGTTACGGAGTCGTGCGGGTGGAGACGAGGAAGCGCACGCGATGGACGAGGACTACATCCGTGCGCTCGAGTACGGTCTGCCGCCGACCGCAGGCGAGGGCATCGGGATCGACCGGCTCGTGATGGTGCTCACCAACAGCCCTTCGATCCGCGATGTGATTCTGTTTCCGCTTATGCGGCCCCTACGCGCCGAGTAGGAATCAGGAATCGGGGATCAGGTGGCCTCTTTCCTAGACCAGCCCTGAATCCTGATCCCTGACTCCTGATTCCTTCCAGGTTCAGTACGGTTGGATTCGGATGTCGATGAGGCGCTCGGACTCGACCGGGTGCCCGTCCAGCGTCGCCGGCTGATAGAGCCAGTCGCGCGTCGCCGCGAGTACCTGTGCATCGTAGCTGGGGTGAGTTGGCGCGACAATCGCCGCCGACTTCACTTTTCCGTCGAGCCCGATCGTCACCCTGACGGCGCCCTTCATCTCGCCACCGGACGTCATCGTTCGCACGGTCCACGCGGGAAGGGTCTGCCGGATGGCGACGGCCTGAGTGACCCGTGCCGTCCGGCGGGTGGCCTGACGTGTCGGGGCGGACGCCGGAATCGGGACGGTCACCTCTTTTGCGGCCGGCGCCGACGGCGTTTGCGCGCGCATCAAATCGAGATATCCCATCGCCAGCGTTCGCAGGTCGCCGCCGTCGGCCCCGTCCCGAATCACCGGATCGTTCGCGAGGACGAGCACCTGTTCGAACTGCCGTGCGGCATCGGCTTTCTTGTCGCCAAGAAACTGATCGCGCCCTTGGGCGAAGAGCTGGCGCGCGAGGGCGGGCAGGAGCCGGCGCCGCGTCTCGGTCACGAGCGTGATGAAGCGCGGCGGAAACTCTTCGAACGACGGAACGAGCATTGGCGCCTGTGTCACCAGTGCTTCGGTCGCCTTTTGCGCATCACCCGTCCGGCCCAGCGCCAGGAGACAAAGCGCCCGGTACTCGAGCGTCTCGCTCGAGGGTTTCGCGTCCTCGATCCGATCGAGAGCCTGCAACGCCGCTTCATACGAAGCAGACGCATAGAGCGTCTTCGCATCCGCCAGTGGTGAATCCGCTGCGAGGGCGACCGCGGCCATCGCACTCAGCACGGCGCCACCGAGCAATCCACGCACGAAAATTCGAGAGGATCGGATCCGCCTGGTCATGGCACCCTCATATCAACAGTGGCTCTCGACGGCCCCATCACGGTCACGATCGCGGTCACTTTGCGTTCGCCCAGCTGCGGGTGCCTGAAGAGCACCTCGTGCGGTCCGATCGATTGCGGGACGTTCGCGAGCGGCGTCTCGCCGATGCGGGTGCCATCGATCCACACCTCGGCCCAGGGAATCGCGTTCACCTGCAGCGCCGCTTGCGGCAGTGCCAGCGCGACATCCGTGGCCTTGCCGGCCGTGACAGTCACGCGGCGCGTCGTGCGGAATCCGAGCCCCTGGTTGACGAACTCGAGGTCGTGATTGCCGACGGGCAACAGAATCCGGTCGGCCTCGGTCGTTCCGACGACGCGCCCCTGCTCGACGATCTGTAGCGGCACGCGGGTGCGCGCCGTGATCCACCCGGAGACGTTCGCCCCCGTCGTCGTCGCCGCGACGACGAACGACGTCTTCGCGCCCGCGGCGACGGTGACCGTGCTGCGATACGTCGTTTCGCCAGCGGTGACCGCAATCTCGTGGGCGCCGGTCGTGACATCGGTGAGCGTCAGCGGTGCCTGTCCGCGTGCCACACCGTCAACGGTGATGCGTGCACGCGAGTCGCCGACGATTTCCAGGCTTCCAGTCCTCAGCGTCGCGGCCGGTTGCGGCGAGGGCAGTTCGATGTGATGGACGACCGTCTCTCGCGTCGCGACATCGATCGTCAAGGTACGACGCCGGTCGCCGAGCCGCACGCTTGCGGCGTGACGTCCACTGGCAAGTGCCAACACGAGTGGAGTGGTCCCACGGTCGCGACCGTCGATCGTGACGATGGCGCCGTTCGGATCCGACTCCACGCGTAACGATCCCATCTGGTCCACGCTCGACGCTGTCGAGTACATCGCCACACCGGCCAGCGCCGCGGCGCAGACCACGAGCACGGCAACGCTCCCGCGGCCGATCCGCTTCGGTGCGCTCCGCGGGGCCTTCAGCTGAGCAGGGCCGCCACTCGTGCGTGGGGCCAGGTCCAACTCGGATGGGAACGAGAAGACCATGCTCTCGTCATCTACGGAGAAAGGTACCAGGCGCTTCCGGCGGAAGACGCGCAGAAGAAATGAAGGAGTCCTCATGATGGGTCGGCGCTCGCCTCGCTACCTTTGTGCCATCGCGCGAGCCCGATTTACCGATGTGATCGAAAAGGACGACGGCGATTGTCTGGCTGACCGATGCTCTTTTTCCGGGTCGCGCAGGTCATTTCGAGTTCACCGATGCGCGACCTGAGCTCAACCGTTAACGGTTCCTGATATAACTCCGTATCGCCGTGTCGTTCGAATTCTTCATCGCGCTCCGCTATCTGCTCGCCAAGCGCAAGCAGGCGTTCATCTCGCTCATCTCGCTGATCTCGACCATCGGCGTTGCCGTCGGTGTCATGGCACTCATCATCGCGCTCGCATTGATGACCGGCCTGCAGGGCGAGATGCGCGATCGCATGCTCGGATCGAGTGCGCACATCTACGCCTGGAAGACCGGCGGCCTCGACGACTACGGTGCCGAGGTGAAGCGATTGGAACAGGTGCACGACGTCGTTGGCGCCGCTCCCGCAATCTTCGGCAAGGCGCTCATATCCACGCCCCAAGGCGACGCATTCGTCACGCTGAAAGGAATCGATCCGGCGCTCGAGCCGAATGTGACCGACATTCGCCGCTCCATCAGCCAGGGCAGCGTTGCCGCATTGACGGAGACGTCCGAGGAGGAGCCGCCGGGCATTCTCCTCGGGAAAGCGCTGGCGGCACAGTTGGGGAGTCCGGGCCATCCGGTGGCGGTCGGGGAATCGGTGACGCTGCTGACCCCGCAGGGCACGCTGTCGCCGATGGGCATGATCCCGCGCACGCGACGGGTGCGCGTGGTGGGAATCTACTCGCTGGGTCTCTACGAATTCGATTCGGCCTACGGCTTCGTCTCGCTCGATTTCGCCAAGCGCCTGTTTGCCAAGGATGCGCCCGACCTGCTGCAGCTCAAGGTGGACGACGTATATCGGGCACCGGAAATCGCCGACGCTGTCATGGAGCAGATGGGGAAGAACTGGGTCGCGCAGGACTGGGCGGACATGAATCAGGCGCTCTTCTCGGCACTGTGGCTGGAGAAGATGGCCATCTCCATCACGATTGGTCTGATCGTCCTGGTGGCCGCGCTCAATATCATCGCGTCATTGGTACTGCTGGTGATGGAGAAGAGCCGCGACATTGCGATTCTCAAGACCATGGGGACGTCGGCGCAGCGCGTCATGCGGATCTTCATGCTGCAGGGGCTGGTGATCGGCATCATCGGCACGATCATCGGCGGCATCGGCGGCGTGTCGTTGTGCTGGGTGCTGACGAAATACCGGTTGATTCACATTCCTGAGGACATCTACCAGGTGTCCTATGTCCCTTTCATCGTCGAACCGCTCGATCTGATCGTGGTGCTCGGGTCGGCCATCGTCATCTGCTTCCTCGCGACGATCTATCCGTCGCGACAGGCATCGCGCCTCGATCCCGTGCAGGCTCTGCGCTTTGAGTAACGTCAACTCCCAACGTCTGACGGCTGTCCAACCTCCAACTCCCAACGTGGCTGGGAACGTTTGGGAGTTGGCGCAGCGAAAGTGGATTGGAGTTGGGAGTTGACATGTCGTTCGTGACCGTCAACGCACTCAACAAGTTCTACGTCGTCGGGCGCGAACGCATTCACGTGCTCCGCGATCTGGAGCTCGATGTGGCCGAAGGGGAGATGGTCGCGGTGGTCGGCGCGTCAGGCGTCGGCAAGAGCACGCTGCTGCATCTGCTCGGCGGACTCGATCGACCCGACAACGGGGACATCCACGTGGCGGGCACGAGCCTGTCGTCGATGAGCGACGCGGCCCTCGTCGCGTTTCGCAACCGCAACGTCGGGTTCGTGTTCCAGTTTCACCATCTGCTGCCGGAGTTCGACGCGGTCGAGAACGTCGAGATGCCGATGCGCATCGCGCGGGTGCCGCTGCCGGAAGCCCGTTCGCGCGCGACCGAGCTGCTGTCCCGTGTCGCGCTCGGCGAGAGGCTCGTTCACCGGCCTGGGATGTTGTCCGGTGGAGAGCAGCAGCGCGTTGCCGTCGCGAGGGCACTCGTGATGAAGCCGGCGTTGCTCCTCGCCGACGAGCCGACCGGAGATCTCGACGAGACGACCGCCGAATCGTTGCATGTGCTGTTACGCGAGATGCACGCGGAACGACGCCTTACATCGGTCATCGCGACACACAACCCGCGTCTCGCCGCCGCCTGCGATCGCGTTCTGCGACTCGAGCACGGGAAGCTTCAACCGGCGTAGGCCGGGTTCGGCGAAGCCGACCAAGCGCACGTAATCTGTCACCAACTCAAACTCTCCAGCAGCTCCTCCAGGGTCCACCTGTCCGAACCCAGGAACGGATACTCGTTCGCCGACTGGGCTAACCCGGCACGAATGGGATTCTCGATGATGTACCTCGCCACCTGCTTCGGATCGTCCCCCTCACGGAGTACTCGATCGTAGTAGCCCTCCTGCCAGAGCGGACGGTGTGCGCGATGCGCGTACACCTGACCAGAGCTCTGTTTCATACGTTTTGCAAATCGTCGCAAGTCGGATGTCCGATCGAGGCCTTCGACGAGGACATGTGCGTGATCGGGCATGAGGCAGTACGCGAGTACTGCAAACTGCGAAAGGCGCGAAGTACGCAGAAACTGCGCGATGACGGCTGCTGCTACTTCCGGATCTTCAAACGTGCGCTGTCGCTGGTAGGCACAAAACGTTAGGAAATATTGGAACGGTCCACGATAGTCGAACCCATCGAGCCGCGGCGGGCGTGCCATGACGCCCACCATCAACCGCAATGACGGTACCCCGCGGCGGGTCCGCTTCGCGGAACCCGCCCCACGATTGCGCCGGGTCCGCTTCGCGGAACCCGCCCTACTCCTATTCCACGCCCGCCATCTCCAACAAGATCTTCCCCATGATCGAGTTGTCGTCTTTCGCGCGCCCTTTGGCCATCGTCGCGTGCACGAGCTGCTGGACGATGGCGCTCACCGGCGCCGGGACATCGTGTTCGGCGAGGGTCGTAACGACGTTGCGGAGATCTTTCGCGAAGAGATCGGTCTTGAATCCCGGCTTGTAGGTACCCTGGAGCAGGCGATTGCCGTGGACCTCGAGGACGCGACTCGAGGCGAACCCACCAAGGAGCGCCTCACGCACACGCGCCGCGTCGACGCCCGCCTTTTTTGCCAGCGCGAACGCCTCGGCGACGACGGCGAGGGTGCCGCCGATGATCATCTGATTGCACAACTTGCACAGCTGACCCGCGCCCGCTTCGCCGATGTGCACGACGCGTTCAGGGTTGCCCATGATGTCGAGGATTGGCTTGACCGTGGCGAATGCCTGGGCGTCGCCGCCCACCATGATCGACAGCGTGCCCTGAATCGCCCCGATGTCTCCACCGCTGACGGGTGCGTCGAGCATCGTCCCGCCGAGGGCGGCGGCACGGTCCGCCAGACGCTTGGCGATGGCGGGAGCGATGCTGCTGCAGTCGATGATGATCGAACCGCGTTGCAATGCCGTGAAGACCCCATCGGGTCCTTCGAGCACCTGTTCGACGTCGGGTGAGTCGGGCACCATGGTGATGATGCGCGTCGCCTGGCGCGCAACGTCCGCAGGTGAGGACGCACGCGCCGCGCCAGAGGCGACCAGATCGTCGACGGGGGACTGGCTTCGGCTGTGAACGACGAGCGGGTGGCCGGCCTTGAGAAGGTTCTTCGCCATCGGCCGGCCCATGAGGCCCAGGCCAATGAATCCGATCGTGTCAGGCATCCGGGCAGTATAGCCAGACTGGTTGGTGGATGGTGGATGGTGGATGGTAGATGGTTGGTGTCACACAGCCCGCCACGAACCACGATCCACCATCCACCATCCAGCTTGGTGGCAGGCATCTGCCCGAATGGAGAGGAGAACCCTAACCAGGCGAGTCACTTAGGCGCGTGCGGGCGATGGTCCTCGCCAGAGCTTTGCCTTATAATGGCCACACCGAGGTCTCTCGTCCTCATCACGTCTTAAACCCAGGCAGGCCGGATGTTCGAACGCTATACGGAAAGGGCGCGACGGGTTCTCTTCTTTGCCCGCTACGAGGCCAGCCAGCTCGGCAGCATCTCTATTGAGACCGAGCACCTGCTTCTCGGACTGATACGTGAAGGCAAGGGGCTGACGAGCCGCATTTTTGCTCGCTCGCACCTCTCGCTCGAAAGCATCCGCAAGGAAATCGAAGGCCGCACTGTTTTCCGCGAGAAAGTCTCCACGTCAGTCGAGATCCCCTTCAGCGCAGAAACCAAACGCGTGTTGCAGTTCGCCGCGGAAGAAGCCGATCGGCTGCTGCACAACTACATCGGCACCGAGCATCTGCTGCTCGGCATCCTCCGCGAAGAGCGCTCAGTGGCGGCGTCGATCCTCATGGAAAAGGGGATGCGGCTGCATACCGTCCGCGAGGACATCGTCCAGCTCCTCAACGAGAAGACGACGCTGACGCGCGTCAAAGAGACGCCGTTGCTTGCCGAATTCAGCCGCGATCTCACTGAAGCGGCGATGAAAAACCAGCTCGATCCGCTGGTCGGCCGCGACTACGAGCTCGAACGGGTGCAGCAGGTCCTCTGCCGCCGCACGAAGAACAACGCGGTCCTCATTGGCGAGCCCGGAGTCGGCAAAACCGCCATCGTCGAAGGACTGGCGCAGAAGATCGTCTACGGCGATGTTCCGCACTTCCTGGCGGACAAGCGGATCCTGGCGCTCGACATCTCGTTGATCGTTGCCGGCACGAAGTATCGCGGTCAGTTCGAAGAGCGCCTTAAGGCGATCATGAAGGAGCTTACCGAGAACCCGAACATCATCGTGTTCATCGACGAGCTGCACACGCTGGTGGGCGCGGGGTCGGCCGAAGGGTCGCTGGACGCGGCGAACATCCTCAAGCCGGCACTCTCGCGCGGCGAGATCCGGTGCATCGGCGCGACTACTCCGGCGGAGTACCGGAAATACATCGAGAAGGATCGCTCACTCGAGCGCCGCTTCCAGGCGATCAAAGTCGACCCGCCCGCAGAGAAGGAAACGATCGACATCCTGATGGGCGTGAAGGATCGCTACGAGCAGTTCCATCACGTCGAGTACACGCGCGAGGCGATCGAGGCGGCCGTCTACCAGTCGAGTCGCTACATCACCGATCGCTTCCTGCCGGACAAGGCGATCGATCTGGTGGACGAAGCGGGCGCCCGCGCCAAGCTGAAGGAAGCGGGTTACAGCGAGGAGTTCGGCGAGATCAACAAGAGCATCCGCGTCGCTGTCGAGCAGATGGAGAACGCGGTCTCGCAGAAGGACTTCGAGAAGGCGCAGTACTACCGTGAGCAGGAAGTCTCCGCGCGCGAGAGCCTTGGCCTGGTGCGCGAGCGGTTCGACGTGAAGTCGAGCGCGCGCAAGGTGATCGTCGGCAAGGCCGACATCGACGAAGTCGTCTCGAAGTGGACCGGCGTCCCGATCGCCTCGATCAACCAGGACGAAGGCGACAAGCTGCTGCGCATGGAGGCCGATCTGCACCGCCGCGTGATCAGCCAGGAGAAAGCGATCTCGGCGATCTCGCGCGCGATCCGTCGGTCACGCGCCGGGTTGAAGAATCCGAATCGGCCGGTCGGCAGCTTCATCTTCCTCGGTCCGACCGGTGTCGGGAAAACGGAGTTGGCGCGCGCGCTGGCGAACTTCCTGTTCGGCAGCGACCACGCGCTCATCCGTTTCGACATGTCCGAGTACATGGAGAAGCACTCGGTGTCGAAGCTGATTGGCTCGCCGCCGGGATACGTCGGCCACGAGGAAGGCGGTCAGCTCACCGAGAAGGTGAAACGCAACCCCTACTCGGTCGTGCTGCTCGACGAAATCGAGAAGGCGCATCCGGACATCTTCAACATCCTCCTGCAGGTGTTCGAAGACGGCCATCTGACCGATGGTCTCGGCAACCGGGTGAACTTCAAGAACACGATCATCATCATGACCTCGAACATCGGGGCACGCTTCATCCAGAAGAAGGCGTCGCTCGGGTTCCAGGCCAGTGACGTCGGCGTCATCGACAAGAACGTCAACGACATGGTGCTCGGCGAGGTGAAGCGGACCTTCAACCCCGAGTTCATCAACCGCATCGACGAGATCATCGTGTTCGAGGCGCTGACCGACGAGGACCTGCGCAAGATCACCTCGCTGCTCATCGATCAGCTGAACTCGAACCTGGCCGACCGGCGGATGAAGATCAACGTCGCGCCGGAAGTGATCGACTGGATCATCGAGAACACGTTGAAGGACCGGTCGTATGGGGCGCGCCCGCTCCGCCGGGCCATTCAGCGCCACGTCGAGGATCCGCTGTCGGAAGAGCTGATCCGTGGCCACCTCCGCGACGGCGAGATTGACGTCTACGTGGAGGCCGGACAGCTCGCGTATCGTCCCGCTGGGGAGCTTGCGGGCGGTCGACGACTCGCGTAAGTCAAAAGTCAAAGGTCGGAAGTCAAAAGTAAGCAGAAAGTAGGCTCTACTTTTGAGTTACTTCCGACTCTTGACTTTCGACTTCCGACTTGCGGCGGCCGACCCCGACCAACGCCGCCGCCCCTGCGTCCTAAATCCAGTAAACTAAGGTGTTTCGGGACTCCTTCTTGATGCGCAAGCTGTTATTTCCAATGCTCGCAGGCGCGTTCCTGCTGGCGCTGTCGCCCCTGCGCGCGTTCGCCCAGGCGCCCACCGCACCGGCGACGCCGCCTGTCGCGGCACCCGCCACCGGCACGATCACGACGTTGTGCGGCAACTCCGTCGCGCCGCCGGCGAACCTTCCTCCGCAGAATTCCGGTCCCGTGGTCTGGATCCTCGAGCCGTGTTTCCCGAAGCAGGGCAACACCTCGTCGATCGAGAGCGAGACCTACATGTATTACATCAAGCTCCGGACGAGCCAGCCGTCGCAGGGGATCTGGATCCCCTACAACGACGCGACCGAGGACACGATCCGCAACGACTTCAAGGCACTGTGGGGGACGAAGTTCCTCGACGACCTCTCGATCGAGAAGACCGAGTACACGTTCGCCAACGGTGTCGTCGGCGAGATCCTCACCTACAACATGGAGGAGCGCGAGCGCGTCAAGATCGTCAACTACACCGGCAGCAAGCAGATCGATCGCTCCAAGATCGACGAGCAGCTCCGCGATCGGGGCATCGAGGTCCGCCTCGACTCGTTCCTCGACGACGGGACAATCCGCCGGGTGGAAGGGGTGCTCCGCACGATGATGGCGGAGAAGGGATTCACCAACGCGGAGATCTCGCACCAGGTCACCCCCGTGACTGGCGGGCCCAAGCTGGTCAACGTCACGTTCAACATCAGCGAAGGGCCCAAGATCAAGATTCGCGACCTCGAGTTCGTCGGCAATCAGCGGATCAGCGACGGAAAACTGCAGCGGAAGATGAAGGAGAACAAGCCGAAGGGCATCATCTCGTTCATCACCGGCACCGGCACCTACAAGCAGGACAAGTTCGAAGAGGACGCGCAGAAGGTCATCGACTTCTATCGCACCGAAGGTTACGTGCGGGCCCGCGTCGGTCAGCCTGAACTCAAGGTCCTGGAGAACACCAAGGACGGCAAGACACGCTGGGTACAGCTGCGGATTCCCATCACCGAAGGTCCGCGCTACCGGGTCGGGACGTTCGGGGTCGACGGGAACACGATCGTCAAGTCCGACGCGCTGCGTCCGCTGTTCAAGGTCACGACCGGCGAGTGGTACAACGAAAAGCACGTCCGCGATGGCCTGAAGAAGGCGCAAGAGATCTACGGGAGCGCCGGCTACATGGAGTTCACCGGCTTCCCGGACTACAAGATGAGCGACGACCCCGAGGCTGCGGAGAACGCGCTCAACGCACAGGTCCCGGAGTTCCTCGCCGCGGTGGGGACCAACTCGACTGACGGCAGACGCGAAGCCGGCAGGGAAGCGGCGCCAACGGTCGACGTCACGATGCGTCTGACCGAAGGCAAGCAGTACTTCGTCAACCGCCTGATCTTCACCGGCAACACGACGACGCGAGACAACGTGATCAGGCGCGAGGTTCGCCTGCTCGAAGGGGCGCCGTTCAATACGGAAGCGCTCAAGTTCAGCATCCGTCGCCTCAATCAGCTCGGCTACTTCAAGCCGCTCGAAGGCAACGACAAGGACTTGAAGACGGAAAAGACGCCGGGCCGTGACAACGCGGTCGACGTCACGCTGAAGTTCGAGGAACAGAACCGCAATCAGCTCACCTTCGGCGCCGGCGTGTCCCAGTACGAAGGCGTGTTCGGCCAGCTGGCGTTCCAGACGTCGAACTTCCTCGGTCGCGGCGAGAGCCTCACGGTGTCGATGCAGGCGGGCGATCGCGCGCAGAACTATCAGCTCGCGTTCACCGAGCCCTACCTGTTCGATCGCGCGATCACCGGCGGCTTCGACGTCTACAAGCGCGCGCTGCAGTTCATCGGCTACTACACGCAGAAGTCGACAGGTGGCAATCTCACGCTCGGATTCCCGGTCGCCAACTTCAGCCGGATGTTCTTCAACTATGCGTACGAGCAGGTCGGCATCAAAGACCTGAACGAAGCGCTCATCGACAGTTCGTGCGTCTACCGCGCCACGGGCTGCTCGATCATCAACTCGCTCGGCAACCTGAATCAGCTCACCGAGACGCAGCAGGAAATCCTGCGCCGCAATCCGTACGTCTACGACTCACTGCTCGTCGGCCAGGGCGGCAAGCGCACGATCAGCCGCGTCACGCCGCAGTTCGTCCACAACACCGTGGACAACCCGATCTTCCCGAATCAGGGCAAACGCTACACGGCGGCAATCGACCTGGCGGTTGTCGGCGGCAACACGCAGTTCTACAAGCCGACGATCGAGGGCATCTGGTTCAAGCGGATGACCGGTCGCACTTCAATCGGTGGACGCGCGCAGTTCCAGTACATCGCACCGCTCTTCGACACGACGACACTGCCGATCTTCGAACGGCTGTTCCTGGGCGGCGAATACAGCATCCGCGGCTTCGATATCCGATCCGTTGGCCCGACGGTTCCAGGGTCGAGCGTCGTGCTTGGCGGTAACAAGAGCCTGTTGTTCAACGGGGAATACCTGATCTCGATCGTCAATCAGGTGCGCGTCGTGCTGTTCTACGATGCCGGGCAGGTACGCGACTTCGGTCAGACTTTCTCCTTGAAGGAAGACATCGTGGAGACCGTGCGTCCCAACGCGCCCGCCCTCGTCGATCCTGTCTACGGCCTGGCGCCGCCGCTGATCGATCCAAGCGCATTGAACCTGCAGACGAGGGTCACTGGGCAGACGAGCGCGTTCAAGACGTCAACAGGCGTCGAGCTGCGGTTCTTCATGCCCGTGCTGAACGTGCCGTTCCGGCTGATCTATGCGTTCAACCCGCAGCGCGGCAACGTCCTGGACAACAGCCTGCGACCGGCCAAGAACGCCACGTTCCGCTTCGCGGTCGGAACGACGTTCTGAGGGTGTGTCGCTTAGAAGTGGGTGACGGAGATCTCGTAATCCGTCAGCCCCGTGAGCTTCCCGACATCGTAGACGCGCGCACAGAAGTTGCCCAGCGTCGTGGCGGTGCCGACGACGGTATTACCCTGCACCGCGTTGTCGTTGGCGAGGATGATCTGGCACGCCTGGCCGTTCCAGGTGCCGAGGCTCAGGCCGATCGTCGTACCCTCGGGCGCGACGGTCGTCAGCGTGGCGGTGACATTGCCGGCCTGCTGGACGATGAACGAATGTGTGATGCCGCCGTTCGGATTGACCGTTCCGCTGAACGTCTCGGTCACCGCGACAGGCGTCGGGGCATTTGGGTTGCTGGTGGGGGAATCGTCGCCGCACGCTCCGAGGAGCAGTGCCGCGGCCATGGTCAGGATCGTCGAGAGTGGTCGAACCATTGATCCAATCCATCTTACTTGGCGTGGTTGGTGGAGTAAAATCATGAGCTTGGCCCGCTATGCGGCTCGCTGCGTGAATTCGTTCCCGTGGTGACTCGCATAGCGGTCCTAGCCGCGCGAAGCGCGGCGAAAGACACTGGCAACCAGCCAAGGGACTCTGCAGGGATGTCAAGGAGCAGAGTCCCTGGGCTGGTTCTGCAGCAGAAAGGATTCACCGGAATGAAAGTGTTGTTCGTCGCCGTGGCGCTCAGCGTGACGCTGGCCACCGCTCCCTACGCCTTCGCGGGGGCCTTGCCTCAGGCCGCCCCGGGCGCGCAGACGCCGAACCGTCCAGCACCGGCTCCGCAGGGACAGACCCGACCTGCGACCCCTGCAGGTCAGACGCCGCCAGCACAACCGCGGCCTGCCGCGCCGCAGCCCGCGGCCCCGGTCGCGCAGGCACCCGCGCCGCAGCCGAAACCACCCTTTCCGACCGGCGTGAAGTACGCCTTCGTCTACGTGCAGAAGATCGCGAGCGATTCCGCCGAGGGCAAGGGCGCGACCGCCAAGATCAACGCGCTCAATCAGCAGAAGGTCAATGAGCTGAACGAGAAAAACAAGGCACTGCAGGCGGCGCAGCAGAAGCTCGAGCAGGGGGGCAGCGTGCTGAACGACGCGGCGCGCTCGCAGCTGGCGACCGACATCGACAAGCAGCAGCGCGAGATCCAGCGCTTCACCGAAGACGCGCAGCAGGACGTGCAGAACCTCCAGCAGCAGCTGCAGGAAGACTTCCAGCGCAAGCTGACGCCGGTGCTCGCGAAGGTCGCGCAGGAGAAGCAGCTGCACATGATCTTCAGCGTGACCGACAGCGGTCTGGTCTGGGGCGATCCGGCGCTCGATCTGACCGACGACATCATCAAGGAATTCGATACGGCCACGAAGAAGTAAACTCAGGTTCTCAGAACCTGAACGTGAATCCGAACCCAGAGCTGCTCCTCTCTCGCTATTTCTGCCGCTTCCCGGCGGTGCTCATCGACGTGATCGGTGAGCACCAGCCGGGTGCGCGTCTGGTTGCCCACAAGAACGTCACCGTCAACGAGGATTTCTTTCAGGGGCACTTCCCCGGAACACCGTTGATGCCCGGCGTCCTCATGATCGAAGCCCTCACGCAGGTCGCGGCCACGCTGCTGCTCGATCGTGAGCAGGCGCCGGTGGCGAGTCGTGTCGCCCTGCGTGGCGTCGACGGCGCGAAGTTCCGCCGGCAGGTCGTCCCGGGCGACCGCTTGCGACTCGAAGTGACGATGGGGCGAAGGCGATCGCGACTGGCGCGCGCGCATGCGTCGGCCTATGTCGGCGATCAGGTCGTGGCGGAGGCGGAGCTGCTGCTGGCCATCGAACGCGAGGCGTCGATCGACCCGTCTGCGCACGTGTCTCCGACGGCGCGTATCGGCGAGGGCACGACGGTCGGACCGAACTGCGTGATTGGACCGGACGTGACGATCGGCCGACGGTGCGTGATCGGAGCGTCCGCGGTCGTCGACGGGTGGACCGAGATTGCCGACGAGACGCACATCTATCCGATGGCGTCCATTGGCCTGGCGCCGCAGGACCTCAAGTACAAGGGCGAACGCACCCGACTGCGCATCGGCAGCCGCAACATCTTTCGCGAGTTCGTGACGATCAATCGCGGTACGGCGGGTGGCGGCGGCCAGACGACGATCGGCGACGACAACCTGTTCATGGCCTACGTCCACGTGGCGCACGACTGTCACGTCGGCAGCCACACGATCTTCGGCCCGCACGCGACGCTTGGCGGCCACGTCGGCGTTGAGGACTATGCCAACATCAGCGCCGGCTCCGCGGTGCATCAGTTCTGCCGCGTCGGCCGTCACGGGTTCATCGGTGGCTACTCGGTCGTCACCAAAGATGCGCTGCCGTTTGCGAAGACGATTGGCAGCCGGCCGGCGCGCAGCTTCGGGGTCAATACCATCGGGCTGTCGCGACGCGGTTTCACCCCTGACACAATCGAGCAGCTTCGTCGTGCATACCGATATCTGCTGCAGCTGAACACGAGCCGCGCGCTCGCTGAAATCGAGAGCGATACGTCTCTGGCGTCGCCCGAAGTGGAGTATCTCGTGGCCTTCATCCGCACGTCGCAGCGTGGTGTCATCCTGCGCCGTCCGGCACGACGGAGCGAAGAGCTCGTCGCCGACGAATAGCGTTCGATGCGGCTGGGCCTCATTGCCGGCAACGGCAAATTCCCGTTCCTCGTGCTCGACGCGGCCCGCGCGCAGGGCCATGACGTCACCGTGATTGCGACCAGGGAGGAGGCGTTCCCCGAGCTCAATGACGCGGCGGCGCGGCACGGCACACCCATCCACTGGATTTCGATCGGCCAGCTCGGAAAGTGCATCGCCCTCCTGAAGGACGCGGGCGCGACGCATGCGGTCATGGCCGGACAGGTCAAGCACACCCGCATCTTCGGCGGCATCATCCCGGACATGACCTTCGTCGCCGTCCTCAGGCAGCTCACGTCGCGAAACACGGATGGCCTGATCGGCGCCGTGGCCAAGGTGATGCACGAACGCGGCATCGAGCTGATCGACTCGACGTCGCTGTTGCGGCCGCTGCTGGCAAAGCCCGGCGTCCTCACGAAGCGAGCGCCGACCAGCGAGGAGCGGCAGGACTTCGAATTCGGCTGGCGCATGGCCGATGCGATCGCCGGCCTGGACATCGGCCAGACGATCGCGGTCAAGCACAAGGCCGTCGTTGCAGTCGAGGCGATGGAGGGAACGGACGAAGTCATCGGCCGCGCCGGACACCTCGCTGGCCCGGGCGTTCGTGTGATCAAGGTGGCGAAGCCCAGGCAGGACATGCGGTTCGATGTGCCGGTGATCGGCTTTGCGACGATCCAGGCGATGCGCGTGGCGGGCGCGTCGGCGTTGTCCATCGATGCGGACAAGACGCTGGTGCTCGACGGCGACGCCGTGTTTGCGTCGGCCGACGAGGCAGGCATTACGATCCTCGGCCGCGACCGGTCGGGCGAATGCGGACCGGCCGTATGAGCGACCGACTTCGCGTCGGCGTTGTCGGCGTTGGTCACCTCGGGCAGCATCATGCCCGCATTCTCGCCGCGATGCCCGACGTCGAGCTCGCCGCCGTCGTCGACATCAAGCCTGAACGGGCAGAGGAGATCGGGGCCAAGTACGGCGTTCCGGCGTTCACGACGGCCGCTGACCTCGACGCCCGGCTCGACGCGGTCGTGGTCGCGGTTCCGACCGTCGATCACGTCAGCGTGGCAAAGCTGTTCATCGAGCGCGGAGCTGCCGTACTCGTGGAGAAGCCAATCGCCGCCAGCGTTGCCGACGCCGATGCGCTGGTCGCGCTCGCAGAGGCGCATCACGTGCCGCTGGCGGTTGGGCACACGGAACGCTTCAATCCGGCGGTCGTAACGGCGTGGCCACTCGTGTCCAATCCACGGTTCGTCGAGGTCCATCGGCTCGGGACGTTTCCCGAGCGCAGTCTCGATATCGACGTGATCTTCGACCTGATGATTCACGATCTCGATCTGCTGCTGGCAACGGTCGGATCGGACGTCGCCTCGATCGAGGCGGTTGGCGTGAACGTGCTGACGCCACGCGTCGACATCGCGAACGCGCGCGTGCGGTTCGCATCCGGCTGCATCGCCAATCTGACGGCGAGCCGCATCAGCCGGGAACGCGTGCGGAAGGCGCGATTCTTCCAGCCCGACTCCTACGTATCGATCGATTTCGCGGCGCAGGAGGTCGAGGCCTATCGGCTGATCAGGCAGAACGGCGGCAGGCCGACGATTCAAGGCGGGCGCCTCGAGGTCCGGCAGGAAGAACCGCTGCGTCGAGAGCTCGCGGACTTCATTGCGGCTGTTCGCGGTCATGGCGCGCCGGCCGTGTCGGGACGCGCCGGTCGGGACGCGCTGGCGCTCGCGACGCGCATCGCTGACGCGATGGCGGCACAGACATGACGACATCGGAAACCTTCGATCGGAACATGGCGCGGATCGACCAGGGCGAGCGCCTCTCCGCTGACGAGCTTCGCGCACTGGCGGCGGCGCCCGACATTCTGCCGCTCGGGATGCTGGCCGACAGCCTGCGCCGACGCATGCATGGAACGCGGGTCACCTACGTTCGCGTTGCCCCCTGCCGGTTCGATCAGTCGTTCGCCAACACGGTTCCACCATCCGCACACGAGATCAGGATCACCGGTGCGCCCGGCACGATCGACGTCGCCAAAACCGCGATCGAGCAAGCGAGGGCGATTGCCGGCGACCGCAGTGTCACGGGATTCTCGTGGGGCGACGTGGAGCGGCTGGCCGAGCACGGTGGTCACCACATCTCGGATGTCCTGCGCGCGTGGCGGGACGCGGGTCTCGACGCCGTTGCCGATCTGCCCATCGACCTGATGGGCGAGCCGGCCATCGCGATCGATCGACTCACGGCCGCCGGCTTCCAACAGCTCTCGCTGTCGATTGCCAGGGCGCCCGCCGAGCCACGCATGGAACTCCTGTTGCGGGTCGCCCAGCTGCAGGACGAATTCGCGTGCATCCAGGCGATCGATCCGCTTCCAACGGTGCTGAATCCGCTGCGGCCCACGACCGGCTATCAGGACGTGAAGATGGTCGCGGTCGCGCGGCTGGCGGCCGCAAACGTGCCGTCGATCCAGGTCGATTGGCTGCGCTACGGGCCGAAGCTGGCGCAAGTCGCCCTGACGTTCGGAGCCGACGATGTGTACGGCGTGTCGCCGTCTGATGATGCGCCGGAAGGACGACGACGCGCGCCGCTCGAGGAAATCACACGCAACATCGAGGCGGCCGGCTTCGAGGCGGCGGAACGGGATGGCCGATTCAATGTTGTTGCGTAAGTCAAAAGGCCGAAGTCAAAAGGCCGAAGTAAGTCTCAAAGGACTTGCTGACTTACTTTTGACTTCTAACTTTCGACTTTTGACTTTCACATGATTCGTATCGGCGCTGTCGGCTATCTGAACGCTCGCCCGCTCACGTGGGCTCTGGATCGCGATCCGCAGCGCTGGCTCGTGCGGTATGACGTTCCCGCCGTGTGTGCCGCGTTGCTGCATCAGGGCGAGACCGACCTCGGCCTGATCCCATCGATTGAGTATCTGCAGTCGCCCGACTACCGATTCATTCCTGGCGTCGGTATCGGCTCGCGCGGCCCGATTGCGTCTGTGGCCTTGTACTCACGGGTGCCCATCGAAGAGATCACGACGGTGGCGCTCGACACGAGCTCTCGCACATCGGTCGCGCTGGTACGCGTGCTGTGTCACCACCGCTTCCGGATTGCTCCTCAGTTCGTCGCGCACGGCCCCGACCTGGCAGCCATGACGCGCGCCTGCGACGCCGGACTGCTGATTGGCGATCCCGCGTTCGATGCGGACCACGCCTCGCTCGGACTTCGGAAGATCGACCTCGGTGAGGAATGGACCGCGATGACCAGCCTGCCGTTCATCTATGCGGCATGGACGGGTCGGCCGGGTGCGGTGGCGCCCGACGATGTGCGCGCGCTTCAGGACGCACAGGCGGAAGGAGTCCGGTGCGCGGCTGCCATCGCGGCCGAATACGGGGCGGGTGACCCGGCACGGACGGCACGCGCCGCAATTTACCTAAGGGATAATGTCAAATACGGGCTCGGCTCTGACGAAGCCGCCGGCCTGCAGCTGTTTCTGGATTACGCCGCGGAACTGGGTGTGGCGCCGCGTCGCCGGACCTTGGAGTTTTTCTGATCGTGGGTGAACGGTGCCGTCAGTAGCTGACATCGCCAAGAAGGTGTTCGACGGTGGGCGCATCGATGCCGCCGAGGCGCTGACGTTGTACCGCGAGGCGCCCACGCACCTGCTCGGGTCGCTGGCTGACGCGGCGCGTGCGCGCAAGCACCCGGACGGCATCGTCACCTACATCATCGATCGCAACGTCAATTACACGAACGTCTGCGTCGCCCGATGTCGGTTCTGCGCCTTCTATCGACCCGTCGGATCGGCGGACGGCTATGTCCTGGGCTTCGACGAGATCTTCCGCAAGATCGACGAGACCATTGCCGTCGGCGGCAACCAGCTGCTGCTGCAGGGCGGTCATAATCCCGACCTGCCGATCTCGTGGTACGAGGATCTGTTCCGCGCGGTGAAGGCACGATACCCGGAGTTCAAGCTTCATGCGCTGTCGCCGCCGGAAGTCCTGCACATCGCGCGGTTGAATCAGCTCGCAGTTCCTGCCGTCCTCAAGCGACTGATCGCGGCGGGACTCGACAGCATCCCTGGTGGGGGAGCGGAGATCCTGGTCGATCGCGTCCGCAGGATTCTCAACTGCTACAGCAAGGCGTCATCGGACGAGTGGCTCGACGTGATGCGCGAGGCTCATCATGCCGGGCTGCGCACCACCGTCACGATGATGTACGGCACGGTCGAGACCGACGAGGAGCGCATCGAGCACATGATGCGCGTGCGCGCGCTCCAGGACGAGACCGGGGGCTTCACCGCCTTCATCACCTGGAGCTATCAGCCGGATCACACCGAACAGGGCGGCTACGAAGCCACGGGCATCGACTACCTGCGCACACTGGCGCTGTCCCGGATCGTGCTCGACAATCTCGACAACCTGCAGGCGTCGTGGGTGACGCAGGGTGGGAAAGTCGGTCAGCTCAGTCTCGCCTACGGCGCCAACGACATGGGCAGCGTGATGATCGAGGAGAACGTTGTTCGCGCGGCCGGTGCCAGCTACTGCATGGACGAAGTGGAGATCGTCACCAACATCGAGGACGCCGGGTTCACGGCGAAGCGGCGCAACATGCACTACGAGATCCTCGGCGACCCGATCTTCCGGGAACGCGAGGTGCCACGGATGCTGGAGCTCGCGACCGCGCGCGTCGATGGCGACACGTCGGTTCCCGAGGAGTTGAAGAACTATCCCGCGCGCAGCCGGGTGGGAAAAACGCTGCGACTCGCACAGTAGGGGACTGGGAGGCGTTCGCCGTTCCCCTTGCATGATCAGATACCGGGCCGACTGGGTCCTGCCAATCGTCGACGAACCGATTCGCGGTGGCGTCGTCGGCATCACGGACGATCGGATCGTCTCGGTCGACACCGACACGTCCGGCGAGGTCGTGGATCTCGGTCGCTGCGTGATCCTTCCGTCGCTGGTCAACGCTCACACGCACCTGGAGCTGTCGCATCTGCACGATCGCATTCCGAAGGGCGAGAACTTCGTGCAGTGGGTGTCGGGCGTCATCGCGGCGAGGCATGATTTTCCCGACATCGCCGATCGACGGATCATCGACGCCGCGCAACGGGCCATCGTCGATCTCGAGGCGAGCGGCACGGGGCTGGTCGGCGACGTCACGAACACCCTCGTGACCGTACCCCTTCTGCGAGCATCTCGGCTGCGCGCGCAGGTGTTCTACGAGCAGCTGGGGTTCAACGCTCCCGATCCGGAGGAGCGTGTCACACAGGCGCGCGAGCGCCTGCGCACGATCGAGACCGGTCCTGACGTCCGCGTGGCGATTGCGCCGCATGCGCCGTACTCGGTGTCGCCGGAACTCTTCGCCGCCATTCGTGCCGACCTCGACGCGAACCGGCCGGCCGTGTCCACGGTGCATCTCGGTGAGTCGCCGGATGAAGTGGAATTCCTGAAGCGCGGCACGGGCCGATTCCGCGACCTGCTGGAGCAGATGGGCGTGTGGACGGATGCGTGGCGTCCACCAGGCGTAACGCCGGTCGCCTACCTTTCGGACCTCGGGTTTCTCGATCGCTCGGTGCTCGCGGTTCATGGCGTGCAGTTCGAGGGCGCGGACTTGTCGACGCTCGCCACGCGTGGGACGACGATCGTCTCGTGCCCGCGAAGCAACGAATACGTAGGCGTTGGCTCGCCTCCACTCGAGGCGTTCTATGCCATGGACGTCGACGTGGCGTTCGGGACCGACAGCCTGGCCAGCGCGCCTGATCTGAGCGTCTTCGCGGAGCTTGCCGAAGCGCGACATCTGGCGCCAAGAGTGCCCGCGCGGCGGCTGCTCGAGAGCGCCACGCGCATCGGGGCTCGTGCGCTTGGCTTCGAGAGCGATCTGGGGACCATCGAGCCGGACAAGCGAGCCTCGCTGATCGCCGTCCGCGTGCCGGATGCGGTCACCGATGTGGAGGAGTACCTGGTGTCGGGAATCAACCGGGAGGCGATAAGCTGGTTGACTTCGGAGAGGGCGAAGGGAGAAGGGGGAAGGGGGACGGATCGGTGATGCAGCGCCTGGAGACGTACTTGTCGTTTGTCCGTTTCAGCCATTCCGTGTTCGCGCTCCCGTTCGCGCTGACCGGAGCGCTGCTGGCGTGGCGCGATCATCCGTTCTCGTGGTCACAGATTGGATGGATTGTCGTCTGCATGGTCAGCGCCCGCAGCGCCGCCATGGGCTTTAACCGTCTGGTCGACGCGCGATGGGACGCGCTCAATCCGCGCACGGCGATGCGCGAGTTGCCGCGCGGTGCCATGTCGGTGCGCGAGGCGACCGTCTTCGTGATCGTCTCGTCGACGATCTTCGTGTACGCCGCGTGGCAGATCAGCACGCTGTGTCTGATTCTGTCGCCGGTCGCGCTCGGTATCGTCTTCTGGTACTCGCTGGCGAAGCGCTACACCGCCTACACGCAGATGTTTCTCGGGCTGGCGATGGCCGTCGCGCCGGTCGGCGGCTGGATTGCTGCCGGCGGACGTGGCGGGGCAGAACCGTGGCTGCTCGGACTCGCGATCGGGTTGTGGGTTGGCGGGTTCGACATTTTGTACGCGTGCCAGGATCTCGAGTTCGATCGCGGCCAGGGCCTGCGGTCAATCCCGACGCGCTTCGGAGTTCATGCGTCAATCCGCCTGTCGCGCCTGATGCACGTCGCCACGGTGATCGCGATGGCCGCACTGTGGCGCGCCGCGCACCTTCCGGTGCTGTATCTCGCCGGCGTCGGCTTCGTCGCGGTGCTGCTTGCCTACGAGCAGTCGCTGGTCAGCGACGACGACCTGTCGCAGGTGAAGAAGGCGTTCGACCTGAATGGCTACGTCGGAATCGTGTACTTCGCCGCCACCGCGTTGTCGCTTTATCTCGGGTAATTCGAGACACACAATGAGCACGACGAACGGTCTTGGCCACAAAGGCCACAAAGATCACGAAGGCTCGACGCGCCGCTGCGCGGCGCCGCGTCGAGCGGACCTTGGCTTCGCCTCCAAGACCTTCGTGTTCTTGATCTGTGTCCTTCGCGTCCTTTGTGTCTGAAGACCGTCCTTCGTGCTCTTTGTGGTCCTCACTCCAGTGAACGACGCACCCGACAAGACGCCCGATCGCATCGCCGGGATGTTCGATGCGATCGCGCCTCGCTACGATCTCCTCAACCATCTGCTCAGCGCCGGCATCGATCGGCGGTGGCGTGCGCGCGCGATTCGATCGTTGCAGCTGACCGGGCGCGAAACGCTGCTCGACGTGTGCACGGGCACCGCGGACGTCGCGCTCGCGGCGCGACGTGGTGGAGCGGCTCGCGTGGTGGGCGTCGATTTCGCCGGCGCGATGCTGGCGCTCGGCCGACGGAAGGTCGATGCGGCCGCCGAGAGTCAGAGGATCGCGCTCGTGCGTGGCGATGCGATGCGACTGCCCGCGCGCGATGCCAGCGTCGATGCCGCAACCGTTGCGTTCGGCATCCGGAACGTCCAGAGGCCGGAGATTGCGTGCGACGAGATGGCTCGCGTCCTCAAACCCGGCGGACGCCTCGCGATTCTCGAATTCGGTCTTCCACGCGTGCCTGGAATGCGCAGCGTGTATCTCTGGTACTTCAACCGGGTACTCCCCGCGATCGGTCGCCTGATCTCGAGGCATACCGCCGCGTATACGTACCTCCCTGCCTCAGTCGGCACGTTTCCGCCGCCGGCAGAGTTCGTGACAATCCTGCGACACCATGGATTTTCCGAGATTCGCGCCGTCCCGCTGACCTTCGGCATCGTCTATCTGTATGTGGCACGACGCACGCAAGCTAATTCCCCGTAAGTGATTGAAAGTTCAAATGTTATAATTTCAGCTCCAGTCCGTTGATTCACTTCGATTTCGAGGATCGCTATCAGGACGAGCTCGTCGTCGGCCACGCCATGTCGTGGCGCGACGGGACGTTTCTCTCGATCCTGGTGCACGTGGTCGTCGTGCTGGCGCTGATGTTCGGGCCGCGCCTGGTCGCGCTGATCACGTCGCCCGAGGACCTCGAACGCGAACGACAGCAGCAGCTGATGGAGCAGGCGCGTCGGAACGAAAACCGCACGTTCGTGTTCGTGCAGCCGCGCATCGATCTGAAGGCGCTGGAACCCCCACCGCGCGCCGAACTCTCCGACCAGGATCGCAAGGCGCAGGCGCGCGAACGGGCCGAGAACCCAACGAACCCGTTGCCGTTTTCGCGGGGCAACTCCGCGGAGCGGACCGAATCAGAACAACCGGCCGAACGCGCGCGCGGACCGGAAGCGCCGCCACAGCCGGAACCGGACCCGCCAAAGCCCGAGCAACAGATCGCGCGCAATCTGCCGCCCGCCGAGACGGGGCTGCAACGGCAGGTCGATCCGACCCGCCAACCAAAGCCGCCGGGTGCCCTGGGTGATGCGCTTCGCAACCTGCAGCGGTATGTGCAGAACGTCGAGACGTTCCGCAACCCGCAGGGAGGCCAGAACAATCCCGGCTCGGAAATCCAGTTCGACACCAAGGGCGTGGAGTTCGGCCCATGGCTGCGCCGCTTCGTCGCGCAGGTGCGGCGGAATTGGTTCGTTCCTTACGCCGCCATGACGTTCCGCGGTCGGGTCGTCCTGCAGTTCAACATCCACAAGAACGGCACCATCACCGATCTCGTCGTCGTGGGTCCGTCGGACATCGACGCCTTCAACCGCGCCGCAGCCAACGCGATTCTCGGCTCCAATCCGACCGAGCCGCTTCCGCCCGAGTACCCTGACGAGAAGGCGTTCTTCACGGTCACGTTCTATTACAACCAGGAACCCGGCAGCTGACATGCCCACGCGGACGCAGCAGCTCGGGCTGATCATTCTGCTCGTACTGGTGTCCGTGTACGTCCTGGTCAGGACCTGGTGAGCGTTGACCTACGCGGACCATAAAGGTCCGCGCCGCATCCAACACCGCGCAATGCGTCGACCGATCGTCCTCGCTGTCCTTGGTCCGACTGCTTCGGGCAAGAGCGCGCTGGGACTCACGCTCGCACAGCGGCACGACGGCGAAATCATCAACTGTGATTCGACCGCGGTCTACCGCGGGTTCGATATCGGGACCGATAAGCTGTCGGACGCGCAGCGCCGCGGAATCCCGCATCACCTGATCGACATCGCCGATCCCACGGACATCTATACCGCGGCGCAGTTTGCGCATGACGCTGAGCGTGCCATCCGCGACATCCACGCACGCGGCAAGCTGCCGATTCTCGTCGGTGGGACGGGCTTCTACTATCGTGCGCTGGTGCGTGGCCTGTTCCCAGGCCCAGGTGCGGACGACACGCTGCGCGCCCGATTGGATCGCATTGCCAGCCGCCGCGGTCCGGAGTGTCTCCATCGCCTGTTGCGTCGCGTCGACCCGCCGTCGGCTGCCCGCATCATGCCGCGCGATCGCAAGCGGCTGGTCCGCGCGCTGGAGGTGTACTTCACAACCGGACAGCCGCTGACCGCTCATTTCGCTCGCACCCAGTCGTTGATCGCAGACTGCGACGTGGTCTCGATCGCGTTGAGCATTCCCGCGGCGCTGATCGCCGAGCGTGTGGCGCGGCGCGTCGACGAGCAGTTCGCCCGCGGCATCGCCGACGAGGTCCGTGGCCTGCTCGCGAGTGGTGTGCCGGCGGAGGCGCGGCCCTTCGGCGGTCTCGTCTACCGCCAGGTGATGGAGATGCTCCGCGGCGTGCGCGACGAATCGTCGACGCGCGCATTGATCGTGCAGGAGAACCGTCGCTACGCCCGTCGCCAGTTGATCTGGTTCCGCAAAGAGCCTAACCTTATCTGGTTCGACGGTCCTGGCGAGTCGGAACAGACCGTCCATCGCGTCGAAGAGGCGTTGGCCGCCCGCGGCGTGGCATCGTTACGGTGATGCTGTCTGCGTCGTGCGAGGAGATGTCGCTTGGTAAGGAGATACCGCTTGGCACGGAGACACTGTGCACGGAGACACTGTGCAGGTATCTGAGCCCCGGCCCGCGTCGCCGATCGCGTCTGCCAACATTCAGGACGTCTTTCTCAACTCCGCGCGGCGCGACCGAATCGCGGTGACGATTCACTTGATGAACGGGCGTCAGCTCGAGGCGCGCATCAAGAATTTCGACAAGTTCGCGCTCATCATCGAAGTCGAAGGCTTCGATCAACTGGTCTTCAAACATGCCATTGCCGCCATCGAAACGCGACGGTCGATGGCCAACTACTTCACCGCCGATTCCTAAGCCCACTTTTCGGCGAGTCCTGCTGATCGTGCTCGACGGCGTCGGCTGCGGCGAGCTGCCGGATGCCGCCGCCTACGGCGACGAGGGAAGCAACACGCTCGGCAATCTCGCGCGGCAGGTGTCGTTGCGCGTTCCACATCTGCGACGATTGGGGCTCGGGCGGGTTGTCAATCTTGACCGCGCAGCCATCGGCGAAGGGCCACCTGAAGCTGGCCCCCACGAAAACAAGCCGGCGGGCGCCGACGGTGACAATGGACCAAACCTCCGACCAGACACGGTCGTTGGCGCGTATGGCCGCATGGCGGAGGCGTCTCCCGGAAAGGACTCGGTTACTGGCCACTGGGAAATGACCGGACTCGTTCTCGAGCGGCCGTTTCCGACGTTTCCGCATGGATTCCCGAGTGAGCTCATCGAGGAGTTCGAGCGTCGCATCGGGCGGGAAACGATCGGCAACGTCGTTGCGTCCGGTACTGAGATCATCGAGCGCCTCGGTGTCGAGCACGTCCGTACCGGCAAGCCGATTGTGTATACGTCGGCTGACAGCGTGTTTCAGATCGCCGCGCACGAGGACATCATTCCGCTGGCCGAGCAGTACCGCATCTGCGAGGCTGCCTTCGATCTCGTCGGTCGCGGCATGGGGGTGGGACGCGTGATCGCGAGGCCGTTCGTCGGCGCCCCTGGCGCATTCAGGCGTACCGCAAACCGCCACGACTATGCGCTCGAGCCGTACAGTGAGACGCTCCTGGATCGGCTGACAGCGAACGGTGTGACCGTCACCGCCATCGGCAAGATCAAGGATTTGTTTGCCGGCCGCGGGATCGGCCACACCCTTCCCACGTCGAGCGACGCCGAGGGAATGCGACGGATCGACGAAGTCATGTCCGGGGGCGGCGACGGTCTCATCTTCGTGAACCTCGTCGACTTCGACACCCAGTTCGGTCACCGTAACGACACGGCCGGATACGCCGCCAACCTCGAACATTTCGACCAGTGGCTTGGCCCCGCGTTGGATCGATTGGAACCCGACGATCTCCTGATCGTGACTGCCGATCACGGCAACGACCCCACGACACCGAGCACCGATCACTCACGTGAGCACGTGCCGCTGCTGCTCACCGGAATGCGGGTTCGGAGCGGCGTCGACATCGGGACGCGGCCGACGTTTGCCGATCTCGGACAGACCGTCGCCGAGAATTTCGGCATCGACGCGCTCGCGCACGGCCGGAGTTTTCTGGAGGAGATTGTTGTCGACCATTCGTGAGGCGCTCGAGCAGCGCGAGCGCGACATGCTTGCGCCGCAGGCTGCGCGGAGCGCCGAGTCGCGCGGCCGCCTCCATCCCGAGCCCGAAGACGACGTCCGCCCGGCGTTTCAACACGATCGGGATCGCATCATCCACAGCAAGGCGTTCCGTCGGCTGAAGCACAAGACGCAGGTGTTCTTCGCCCCGGCCGGCGACCATTACCGCACTCGCCTGACGCACACGCTGGAGGTCTCTCAGATCGCGCGCACGATCGCGAAGGTGCTGTGGCTGCACGAGGAGCTCACGGAGTCGATTGCGCTCGGCCACGACCTGGGGCACACGCCGTTCGGGCACGCTGGCGAGCGAGTCCTCGACTCACTCGTTCCGGGTGGATTCCGTCACTACGAACAGAGCCTGCGCATCGTCGACGTGCTGGAGGGAGACGGCAGAGGGCTCAACCTGACATGGGAGGTGCGCGACGGCATCGGCCGCCACTCGAAGGGAAAGGGGGGAGCACCTGTCGGTCTCGATCCGTCCGCGCGTGCCGCGACCCTGGAAGGTCAGATCATGCGGGTCGCCGACCTCATCGCCTACGTCAATCACGACATCGACGATGCAGTGAGGGCGGGAGTGATGAAAGATGCCGATTTGCCACGCGCAGCGGTGGACGTGCTGGGTAATTCGTCGTCGGCTCGCATCGCCCGCATGGTCAAGGACGTCGTCGTCGAGACTCGGGAGGGCGGTCTGGCCGAGATTCGCATGAGCCCGCCGGTCCTCGACGCGACACTCGCCATGCGCGCCTTTCTGTTCGAAGCCGTGTATGAGAACGACACCGCCACCGCCGAATTCAAGAAGGCCACTGGCATCCTTGGCGGGTTGTGGGAGAAGGTCCGCGAGCGGCCGCGGGAGTTCCTCGATCCCTTCGTCCTGCAGCGCGACGGCGTGGATGCGGCCGCGCGCGACTTCCTCGCGGGCATGACCGATCGGTATGCCATCACGCTCTACGAGCAGCTGTTCATCCCGAAGCCGTGGATCGGGCCGATGTCGTGGAATCAGCTATAATTGTCGGTCTGCCTTTCGCACGATTTTCTCCTCCATTGGAGGGAGTCGCGGAAGGGGTCGGCGAACCCGGAAGATGTTGCTCGATCTCACTCGTTACCGTCGTCCACTCGAACACTTCTCGCGGACGTTTGCGCCGGAGGAGGTCGCGCAGACTGGCGACGCGTACCGGATCCTCGCCCCGGTCGAGCTCGACTTCGACGTTCACAAGGATCGCGAGAAGTTCCGGCTGGAGGGAACGGCGCGCACCGAGCTCGAGCTGTCGTGCAGCCGGTGCCTCGAGCCGTTTCGGATGCCGGTCGACGCATCGTTCGACGTGCGGTATCTGCCCGCGGCCGAGATGTCGGGCGAGGGCGAACGCGAGACACAGGACGAGGAGCTGGACATCAGTTATTACCGGGATGACCAGATCGATCTCAACGAGCTGCTGCGCGAACAGTTCTACCTCGCGCTGCCGATGAAGCCCCTGTGCCAGGAGGACTGCAAGGGACTGTGCCCGCAGTGCGGGACGAATCTGAACACGAGCACGTGCGCGTGCGAGCCGGATTGGGTCGATCCTCGGCTGGCGGCGCTGAAAAGCCTTCGGAGCAAGGATGCCTAATCCAAAACGTCGACACTCGAAAACGCGTGGGGCCAAGCGCCGCACGCACGACACATTGACCCAGGCGGCGAGCAACCTGTGCCCGCAGTGCCACGAGCCCAAGGCCCCGCATCGGATCTGTCCGCACTGCGGCTTCTACAAGGGTCGCCAGGCACGCGCGGTACCGGAGGAGTAGTTCACTACCTCCCACATGATTCGAATCGCCGTTGACGCGATGGGCGGCGATCACGCGCCGGACGCGATCGTCGACGGAGCCGTGGCCGCTGCGCGTCACCTCGATGTCGAGATCGTGCTCGTCGGCCTGCACGACGAGCTCGACGCCGCCCTCGCCAGGCATGCGGACTGGCGCCAGCTGGGGATACGAACCGTCGATGCCGGAGAAACGGTCGGCATGGGCGAGGTTCCCGCGGCGACGCTGCGCCGCAAGCCGCGGGCGTCGATTCGCGTCGCCGCTGACGTGGTCTCGCGCGGTGAGGCCGCAGCGCTCGTGAGCGCCGGCAACACAGGCGCCACCGTCATGTCTGCGTACGCATCGTTCGGGCTCATCCCCGGCGTGGACCGTCCAGCGCTCGCCACCACGATTCCAACCCGCACGCGAGCGGCCGTTCTGCTCGACGCGGGCGCCAACGCCGAGTGCAGGCCGCAGCATCTCCTGCAGTTTGCCGTGATGGGAGGCGTTTACGCGCGCGTGGCGCTGGGCATCGCGAGCCCTCGCGTCGGACTTCTGTCAATCGGTCAAGAGGAGACCAAGGGCAACGAGCTGACGCGCGACGCGCACCAGTTGCTCAAGAGCGCTCCCGTGCGCTTCATCGGCAATGTCGAAGGGCGCGAGATCTACAGCGGCATCGCCGACGTCATCGTCTGCGACGGGTTCACCGGCAACGTCGTCCTGAAGACGAGCGAAGGGCTCGTCGACACGGTGGAAACGCTGCTCGGCGACGAACTGCGGGCGACGTTTTCCAGTCAGGTCGGGTATCTCCTGTCGCGACGCGCGTTCCGCCGCTTTCAGCGGCGCGTCGACTACTCCGAGTACGGAGGTGCGCCGCTGCTCGGCGCCGCCGGGCTCGCGATCGTCTGTCACGGCCGGTCATCGGCAAAGGCCATCCGCAACGCCATCGCGATGGCGTATCGCTTTGCCGCGAGCAACTTCATTCATCGCGTCGAGCAGGAGATCGCGGCGGTGGCGTCCTTTGTCGTCACGAATCACCGACCGACGGAATTACCGAGGCACTCGTGATTGCATTTCTATTTCCCGGCCAGGGCGCGCAGCAGGTCGGCATGGGCAAGGCGCTGGCCGATGCCTATCCCGAAGCGCGCGCGGTGTTCGCCGAGGCCGATGCCACCTTCGATGCACAGGCCGCTGCGCGCGTGGCTGGTTCGACCGAGGCGCGAGCGCTGAGCCGCATCATCTTCGACGGTCCCGAAGAGCATCTGACGCTGACCGAGATCACGCAGCCTGCGATCCTGACCGTGAGCGTCGCTGCCGCTCGCGTGCTGGCTGGCGTCGGCTTGCACCCGTCGTTCGTCGCCGGTCACAGTCTCGGTGAATACTCCGCCAATGTCGTCGCCGGGACCTTCGCGTTCGCCGACGCGGTCCGAGTGGTGCAGCGTCGCGGTCGCTACATGCAGGAGGCCGTGCCGGTCGGCGTTGGCGCGATGGCGGCGATCCTCGGCCTCGATGCGGAGACGGTCCGTCGCGCATGCGAGGAGGCCGCAGAAGGCGAAGTGGTGAGCCCGGCGAACCTCAATGCTCCCGGGCAGGTCGTGATTGCCGGCCATGCCACCGCCGTGCAGCGTGCGTCCGAGCGGGCGCGCGCGCTGGGTGCCAAGCGCGCCGTTCCGCTGTCGGTCAGCGCGCCGTTCCACTGCGCGCTGATGACGCCGGCGGAAGCGCGGCTGGAACCCGAGCTGCGCGATCTTCGGACCTCCAATCCGCGCGTGCCGATTGTCGCCAACGTCGATGCCAAGCCCAAGACGCAGGCGTGGTCGGCGATCGACGCGCTGGTGCAGCAGGTGTCGGCGCCGGTGCGCTGGGAAGAGGTCGTTCAGCGGCTTGCGTCGGAAGGCGTCACCACGTATGTTGAGGTGGGCCCGGCGACGGTGCTGGGCGGTCTCGTTCGCAGAATCCATAAACAGGCCCACGTGATTCAGTTCGGATCGCCCGATCATCTCGGCGCGGTCATGGCTGCATGCTCGATCTCAGCGAGAAGATAGCAATTGTCACCGGCGCCTCGCGCGGGATCGGGCGGGCGATCGCGCGGACGCTGGCGGCGCGCGGCGCGCATGTCGTGGCCGCCGCACGCGGCGACAACGCGGCCGACACGGTGGCGCTCATCGAGCAGTCCGGCGGACGCGCGGAGCGTGCGACCGTCGATGTCACCGATCACGAATCGGTCGAGACGCTCATCAGCGGCGCGGTCGCGCAGCATGGCCGTATCGACATTTTGGTCAACAACGCGGGCATCGCACGCGACCAGCTGTTGTTGCGCATGAAGCGCCCCGATTGGGACGACGTCCTGGCGACCAACCTGACGGCGGCATTCACGGCCGTTCAGGCCGCGCTCAAGCCGATGCTCAAGCAGCGCTCCGGTCGCATCATCAGCGTCAGCTCCGTGGTGGGGCAGGCAGGAAATGCCGGTCAGTCCAACTATGCGGCATCGAAAGCCGGCCTGATCGGGTTCAGCAAAGCGGTGGCGCGCGAGGTCGCGTCGCGCGGCATAACCGTGAACGTGGTGGCGCCCGGCCTCGTCGCAACGGACATGACGACGGCAATCACCGCGCGGGCGCAGGACGAATGGGCGACGCAAATCCCGCTGGGACGCATCGGCACGCCAGACGACGTGGCGGCGGCGGTGTGCTTTCTGGCCTCGGATGAGGCGTCGTATATTACAGGTCAGGTGCTTGCCGTGAACGGCGGCATGTACATGTGAGCTGGATCGTGGATGGTGGATCGTGGATGGTGGTTGCGCCTGGCGCGACACGAACCACAATCAACTATCCACCATCTACCATCCAGGAGGATTGAATGGCTGTCGCAGACAAGGTGAAGAGCATCATCGTGGAGCAGCTTGGCGTCGACGAAGAGGAAGTGACCCCGGACGCATCGTTCGTGGACGATCTCGGCGCCGACTCGCTCGACACCGTGGAGCTCGTCATGGCGTTCGAAGAGGAGTTCGGGATCGAGATCCCGGACGAGGACGCCGAGAAGATCACCCGGGTCAAGGAAGCGATCGATTACATCGAGGCGCACGCCAAAGCGAAGAAGTAGGGCGAGTTGAGCAGGCGGGTCGTCGTAACCGGCATCGGATTGGTGTCGGCGCTCGGAATTGGCACGGACACGACATGGGCCGCGCTTCTGGCCGGCTGCAGCGGCGTCGCTCGGGTCACGAAATTCGACGTGACCGGGTACGCCGCGCAGATCGCGGCCGAGGTGAAGGGATTCGACCCGCTGGCGTTCATCGAGAAGAAGGACATCAAGAAGATGGACCTCTTCATCCAGTACGCGATTGCGGCCTCGCAGTTCGCGATGGACGACTCGAAGCTGCAGATCACCGCGGCCAACGCTCCCAACGTCGGCGTCTTCATCGGTTCCGGCATCGGTGGATTCATCACGATCGAGCGCGAGCACTCGGCGCTGCTCGGCGGCGGCCCGCGGAAGGTGTCACCGTTCTTCATTCCCTCGGCGATCATCAACCTCGCGGCGGGTCAGGTGTCGATCCGGTTCGGCGCCAAGGGTCCGAACCTGGCGACGTGCACGGCATGCTCGGCGTCGGCACATGCGCTGGGCGAGTCCTACGAGATCATCAAACGCGGCGATGCCGATGCGATGATCGCCGGCGGATCGGAAGCGGCGATCACGCCGATGAGCCTCGGCGGGTTCGGTCAGCTGCGCGCGCTGTCGACGCGCAACGACGAGCCGTCGCGCGCCAGCCGCCCCTTCGATCGCGACCGCGACGGCTTCATCATCGGCGAGGGTGCCGGCGTGCTGATTCTCGAGGAGCTCGAGCACGCACAGCGGCGCGGCGCGCCGATCTACGCGGAGATGGTCGCCTACGGCTCGTCGGCCGACGCGTTCCACATGACGGCGCCATCGGAGGATGGCGAGGGCGCGCAGCGCGCGATGGCGATGGCCGTTCGCAAGGCCGGGATCGCGCCGGGCGAGGTCGACTACATCAACGCGCATGGCACGTCCACACCGTATAACGACAAATTGGAGACGCTGGCCATCAAGAACTGCTTCGGCGAGCACGCGCAGAAGCTCGCCATCTCGTCGACCAAGTCGATGACGGGGCACCTGCTGGGTGGTGCCGGCGGCCTCGAGGCCGGAATCACGGCGCTCGCGGTGCATCACGGTGAAGTGCCGCCGACGATCAATCTCGAGTACCCCGACCCGGAGTGCGATCTGGATTACGTGCCGCACACCCGCCGCACAATGACGATTCGCTACGCGCTGTCCAACTCGTTCGGCTTCGGCGGCACCAACGCCACGCTGCTGTTCAAAAAATACGAGGAAGCCTAGACTCTTGGCTTTAGGCTCCTGGCTTTGGCCATGCGAAAAAGCGGTCCGGACGAGTAGCCGCGATCGAGTCCCAAAGCCCAGAGCCGAAAGCCCAGAGCCATGAAGATCGCCGTTTGCATCAAGCAGGTCCCGACGCGCGAGTGGCAGCCGCGTCTGAACGACGCCCACACGTGGATTCGCGAGCAGGACGTCAGCTACGAGATGAACGAGCCGGATGCGTACGCCCTCGAAGAGGCGCTCCGGCTGCGTGAGAAGCATGGCGGGGAAGTCGTGGTCTGCTCGGCGGGACCGACGCGCGTCCAGCAGGTCATCCGCGAGGCGCTGGCACGTGGAGCGGATCGCGCGCTACACGTGGAAGCGGATGCGCTCGGCTCGGCCGATGCGTTCGTCACCGCGGAGTCGCTGGCCGCTGCGATGGCTGACGAGCGATTCGACCTGGTGCTGACCGGCCTGCAGTCCGACGATCAGGGACACGCGCAGATGGGCGTGATCCTGGCGGAACGGCTCGGCGTCCCGCATTCGACCATCATCATGGAAATCAAGGTGGAAGAGGGAACCATCCGCGTGAAGCGTGAGCTCGAGGGCGGCTGGTTTCAATGGATCGCGATGCCGCTGCCGGCGTTGCTCACCATTCAGAGCGGCATCAATCAGCTGCGCTACGCCACGCTCAAAGGGATCATGGCGGCCAAGAAGAAGGAGATTCGCAAGGTCGCGTTGCCGGGCGGATTGCAGCCGGCGCAGCAGATCGTCAGCTTGTCGATGCCAACGCGAAGCAAGCAGACGCAGATGATCGCGGGCTCGGCACCGGAAGCCGCGCGGGAGCTGGTGCGGCGGCTGCGCGAAGAAGCGAGGGTCCTGTGATCCTCGTTGTCGCCGAGCAGCGCGATGGCCGGCTGAATCGCGCCACGTGGGAAACGATCGCCGCCGCGCAGGCGCTCTCCGCCAACGACATGCCGATGAAAGTCGTCGCGCTCGGCGCGTCGATCGGGCCCGTTGCACAGGAGCTGGCCGCTGCCGGAGTCGGCGAGGTCGTTGCCACGGAGCACGAGGCGCTCGCCACCTACACCCCCGACGGGTTCACCATGGCCCTGCGCCGGGTGATCGAGAGCCTGACGCCGACGTTCGTCCTCCTGCCGCACACGTATCAGACGCGCGACTTTGCGCCGGTCCTCGCGGCACGCATGCGCGCGTCGCTGATTACCGACGTGACAGGTATCAACGGGAGCGGGGCATCTGCGACGTTCGCGCGGCCGATGTTCCAGGGCAAGCTCGCCGCCGATGTGCGTCCTCAGGGCGCTGCGCCGTTCCTGGTCAGCATCCAGATCGGCGCGTATCGTGCTGACACTGTGAAAAAGGGAAGCGCTGCGTCAATCACCTCCGTGAGTGTCGACATCGATGCAGCGGCCATCCGACAGAAGCCCGAGCCGCCCTTCCAGGAAGCGAAGCAGGCCGTCGATCTCAGCCAGGCCGAGCGGATCGTCTCCGTCGGCCGCGGGATCAAGTCGCAGGAGAACATCGCCATCGCGGAGACGATGGCTCGGGCGATGGGCGCGGAGATCGCCGCGTCGCGCCCGATCTGCGACAACGGCTGGCTGCCGATGGAACGCCAGATCGGCAGCTCCGGTCAGACCGTCGCGCCGAAGCTCTACGTCGCGCTCGGCATTTCCGGCGCGATCCAGCACCTGGTCGGCATGAAAGGGGCGCGAACGATCGTCGCGATCAACAAGGACGCGGACGCCCCGATCTTCGAGGTCGCCGATTACGGCATCGTCGGCGATCTGTTCGAGATCGTGCCGGCGTTGGTGAAGGAGCTGGAGAAAGCGTGATGGCGGTCTTCGGCCTTCGGGCTTCGGTCTACGGCCCCTGTCCAGGCCCGACGGCTGTAGGCCGAAGGCCGTAGGCCAATGCAGCGAGAGACCCTCGAAGTCGACGTCCTCATCGTCGGCGGCGGGCCGGCCGGACTGTCGGCGGCCCTCCGGCTCGCTCAACTCCAATCGCAGCACGGCGGTGAACCGCTTTCGGTGGCCGTCGTCGAAAAAGCGCGTGAGGCTGGTGCGCATTCGTTGTCCGGGGCCGTGCTCGATCCGTCGGCACTCCGCGAGCTGATCCCCGACTTCCGCGAACGTGGCGCTCCGATCGCGACCGAGGTCCACGCCGATCACGTCTATTTCCTGACGCAGCACTCCAAGATCGAATTCCCCATCATCCCGCCTCCGCTTCGCAATCACGGCAACTACATCGTGTCGCTCAATCAGTTCGTGCGGTGGCTCGCCGAACAGGTCGAGGCACAGGGGATCGACTTCTTCACCGGCTTCGCCGCGCAGGACGTGCTCATGGAGGACGCCCGCATCGTCGGCGTCCGGACCGGCGATCGTGGAGTGGACAAGCACGGTCAACAGAAGCCGACGTTCGAGCCTGGTGTCGACATCACTGCCAAGGTGACGATCTTCTGCGACGGCGTACGGGGCAACCTGACGAAGGAGCTTCTGCGCCGGCTGCCGCTTGCCGTCGGCCGTCAGCCGCAGCAATTCGCGATTGGCTTGAAGGAGCTGTGGGACATTCCGCCGGATCGCATCGCTGCCGGAACAGTGATGCACACGCTCGGCTACCCACTCGCATCGGACGAGTTCGGCGGCGCCTTCATCTACGCGATGACGGATCGTCATCTGTCCGTTGGCTTCGTCGTCGGTCTCGACTATCCCGATCCGCAATTCGATCCGCACATGGCCTTCAACCGCTTCAAGCAGCACCCGTTCGTGTCGTCGCTGCTCGGTGACGGCCAGATGGTGCGGTATGGCGCAAAGGCGTTGCCGGAAGGTGGATGGAACACGATTCCTCGTACATACATGGATGGCGGACTGATCGCGGGTGATGCGGGCGGGTTCCTCAACGCGATGCGCCTCAAGGGCATTCATCTGGCGATGCGCACCGGACTGCTCGCCGGCGAGTCCGCATTCGAGGCGATTCGTGCCGGCGACACATCGGCAGCCTCGCTGAAGCGCTACCAGGACAAGATCGACGCGAGTCCGGTTCGCGCCGAGTTGTATCCGGTCCGCAATGTCCATCAGGCATTCGGCGGCGGGTTGTGGGCGGGTCTCGCGTTTGCCGGCGTGGCGGTGGCGACTCGCGGATGGTGGCCCGTCGATCTGCACGGCGAGGCCGGGCACGAGCGACTTCGTCATCTGCCGCCTGGCACGGGCAGCGAAGTAGTGGCGCAACCGGCATCGAACGCGACGACGATCGATCGCCGTCTGACGTTCGACAAGCTGACCAACGTTCACTACGCCGGCACCGCGCACGAGGAGGACCAGCCGTCACACCTGCTCGTGCAGACCGAGGTGTGCAGCACGATCTGCGGGCCCGAGTACGGCCATCCCTGCGTTCGTTTCTGCCCCGCCAATGTTTATGAGATTGCACGCGAGTCCGACGGCACGCCGCGCCTGCAGATCAATGCGTCGAACTGCGTGCACTGCAAGACGTGCGACATCATGGACCCGTACGGCGTGATCACCTGGGTGCCGCCCGAGGGCGCGGGAGGGCCGCAATACAACGGCATGTAGAGGTCCTCACGCTGGTTGGTGCAATGCTTCCTTCACTCGTCGGTGCAATGCGCCCTGACGCTGGTCGGCGCTGACATTCAATTCCTGATGCGGCGCGGACCTTCAAGGTCCGGGAAATGCCGACGGTAAACAGGCGTGGCAGCGGCTCTCATCACGGGCACGACGCTGACCCGAACATCAGTTGCCGTTCCGGGATCGCCTTCTCGCCGACGATTCGATAGCACGATCCGTTGACTGCCGCGTTCAACGGCTCGCCGTCGGCTTCCTTCGTCCACACCAACGCAACATGTCGTTCCCTTGCGGCGGCGAGCTCGCTCAACGTCTGCCTGGCGGTGGCGCGATCAGGCGCGTACAAGAACGTTCGCGTGCCGTAGAGAGGCGCCGCGATCTGATCGAACCACCAGACATTGGTCACGATCGACTCACCGTGCCCGGTCAAAGAGTCAGTGGCAGCGACGATCCTGGCGTACACGTTCTTTGCGCCGCGCAATTCACGATAGGCCGCGCGGGTGGTGGCCAGCGCGGCGATGAGCACGATAGCAATGACGGTGATGCGGGCCGGTCGCCAGGATCCGGGGCCGATGAGATCCGCGATCGCTGTCGCCGCGAGCACCATGAGCGGCGGCGTGATCACGAGCAGGAACCGAGGGCCCCATTGCGCGCCTCCGTCGTGCGTCGCCGTCAGGACGACGAGGGCGGCGGTGAGACCGGCGAGGATTCGAAGAGGGCGCAGGCATTGTGCAGTTGCCACGGGCACGAACGCGAGCGCGGCGACCGGAAACGCCTGCCACAGCGAGTTGCGATCGAGCCCACCTCCGGCGGCGAGCAACGACACGACGAGAACGCCGATCAGGACGATCGCTTGACGCAGCCGCAGTGAGAGTCCGACGAGGCCCGCGAGACAGCCGATCGCCACGCCTGCGATGGCAATGCCTTCAGCGACCGAATGCGGCCACAGCCACGCTGCGATTCGCGAGACGCGGCCCGCCAGCCATTCCTGCGACAACGGCGCCAGCGTGCTGGTCAGGTGCGTGCCGAGGAGGCTCCCCGAATGGACGTAGCTCGCGAGGGAGAGGGGCCCCAACACGACTGCTGCGCCTACGACGAAGGTAAGCGTGCCGCGTACGCTGGGACGATGGGCGATGAACAACGCAACTAAATAGAGCCCTGCTTCCGGTCGAAACAGGACCGCCAGTCCACCGATCGCGCCTCCGATAAAGGCGCGCCACGTCACGTCCCATTTCACCCATACCAGCGCTGTGCAGCCCACTAGCAGCGCGACCGCCGTTGCGTGTTCCCAGAACTCCAGCGAATAGAAGAAGAGTGGATTAGCACTCACAGCCAGGCCGGCAACGAGGGCAGGCGGGGTTGCGGGCGTTGCCACGCGCCGCATCGCTTCGAGCAGCGGCACCATCAAGACGAAACTGACAGCCGGAAGCACGTACGCACCACCCAATCCGAACGCGGCGATCAGCGGTGCCGATATGACTGGAAAGACCGGCGACTGCAGCTCGTGTGCATGATCGCCGTGCGGGACGATCATCGGATCGACGAGGGAAACGGGTCGTCCAGCGATCGTTGGCAGGTCGATGTCGAACGGTCGCCGAGGATGTGCCAACGCGTTGCGCGCGGCGATCACCTTGACCCCGGCATCGCCCGAGAAGAAACCGTCAGCGGGAAGACCCGGCACCAGAAGCGCCATGCCCGCGGCCGCGAGCACGGTCGCGGCCCATACAGACATCGGAAGTCGGGGCACGGATATACAGTAATCTCGCTGAGATGGTTCGTCCCGCCAAGATGTCGGTCCGGCTGAAGCCGGACGCTCCGGTCGTCGCGATGCATGGCTGACTGGCGCAACTCCTGGCGCCAGCGTCTGGAGGTGGCGACCATCGCCGGCGTCGGCTATCCGTTGATCAACGCGCTGGGCCACACGCTGCGATGGCGCGTGGACGGTCTGCAGCACTACGAGGCGATCGTTGCCTCCGGACGCCAGCCGGTGATGGCCTTCTGGCACGGCCGAATCCTTCCGGCGACGTTCTACTTCCGGCGCCGGGGCATCGTCGTCATCACGAGCGAGAACTATGACGGCGAGTGGATCGCCCGCATCATCGAGCGATTCGGATATGGGACGGCCCGCGGGTCGACGTCACGAGGCGCGCGTCGAGCCGTCCTTCAGCTCGTCCGCGAGCTGGGGCGCGGTCGTCCGGCCGGATTCACCGTGGATGGTCCGCGTGGACCGGCGCGTGTCGCTCAGGCCGGCGCCGTCTGGCTGGCGAGCGCAACAGGAAATCCAGTGTTGCCGTTCCACCTCGAAGCGTCGCGGTACTGGACTCTGCAAAGCTGGGATCGCACGCAGATCCCGAAGCCGTTCGCGACCGTCGGGCTCGTCGTCGGTGAGCCGTTCGAGGTCGCACGCGACCTCGACGACCAGCGCCTCGAGGACGCGCGACTGTCGCTCGAGACCCGTCTCAAAAACTTGGAACAGCGCGCCCGAGACTTGGTAGCATCGCCAGAATCGTAAGTTCCATGTTCCAGGTTCCGGGTTCCCAGTTCCGGTGGTTCCTCGTTCGTCGTTCGTGGTTCCTAGTTCGCGGTTCCTAGTTCGTGGTTCATGGTTCGTAGTTCATCTTTCCTGAGTTTCCGCGGAGTTCAGTGATGCGTCGAATGCTCGTCCTCCTCATCGTCCTGCTGCCGCTGACAGCCGTGCCATCGGCGCAGGACCGGCGTGGCCTCGATATCTATCTCATCGACGTGGAGGGCGGAAATGCGACGTTGTTCGTCGCACCCTCCGGCGAATCACTCTTGATTGATACGGGCAACGGCGGCATGGCGGCCACGCGTGATGCGGAGCGCATCATGGCGGCGGTCATGGACGCCCGTCTGACGCAGATCGATCACCTGATCACCACGCACTATCACGGCGATCACTTCGGCGGGATGCAGGAGCTCTCCGGGCGAATTCCGATTCGCGAGTTCATCGATCACGGCGCCAACGTGCAGCCGGCGGCCGCCGTGGATGATTTCCTGCAGAAGGTTTATCCGACGCTTTACGCGAAGGGCAAGCACACGGTCGTCAAACCAGGCGATCGAATCACGATTGCCGGCCTCGAGACGCGAATTGTTGCAGCGGCAGGGCAGGTCGCGCAGGCGCCGATCCCGGGCGGCGGAGCGCGCAATCCCTATTGCGCCGACTACAAAGCGCAGGATCCCGACCCAACCGAGAATGCGCAATCAGTCGGAACCCATATTACCTTCGGTCGCTTCCGCGTCGTGCATCTTGGCGATCTCACCTGGAACAAGGAACACGATCTGATGTGCCCCGCCAATCGGCTCGGCACCGTGGATCTATTCGTCGTCTCGCATCACGGCCAGCCGATCTCGAATTCGCCTCAGCTCGTGCACGCCCTCGCGCCGCGCGTGGCGATCCTCAACAACGGCACGCGCAAGGGCGGCCAGCCTGACGCGATGAAGGTCCTGTTCTCCTCTCCCGGTCTTCAAGATCTCTGGCAGATGCACTTCTCCCAGTTGAGCGGTCAGGAGTACACCGTCCCGGGCACCTTCATCGCCAATCCGATCGATGAACCGCTGACGGCGATCCCGGTCGCGCCAATCGCGGCACCCGCACCAGGGCCCAACACACCACCGCCTCCGGCCCACAACGGAGCGGCGTACTGGATCAAGGTCACCGCACAGCAGGACGGGTCGTTCACGGTGACCAATGCGCGCAACGGATTTACCAAGAAATACGACGCACACGGACGAACGTCATGAGCATCACACTCAAAGTCAACGGACAGTCGCACACGGTCGACGTCGATCCGACGACGCCGCTGTTGTACGTGCTGAGCGACGACCTGCAGTTGAACGGACCGAAGTTCGGATGCGGTCTCGGTCAGTGCGGCGCGTGCACCGTGATCAACAAAGGGCAGGCGATCCGATCGTGCGTGACGCCGATGTCGATGGTTTCGGGCGCTGAGATTACGACGCTCGAAGGGCTGGGCACGCTCGAGAAGCCGCATCCGATCCAGCAGGCGTTCATCCAGGAGCAGGCGGCGCAGTGCGGTTTCTGCCTGAGCGGCGTCATCCTGACCGCCAAGGCCTATCTCGATCGCAACCCGAAGGCGAGCGAGGCGGATATCAGACAGGCCATGTCGGGTGTCTTGTGTCGCTGCGCCGGGAACAATCGCATGATGAAGGCCATCACCCGCTATGCGCAGGAGGTGAAGGCATGAATCGCCGTTCCTTCCTCAAAGGGTCGGGCGCGCTGGTCGTCGGCTTCAGCATCGCGCAGGTGGCTGAAGATCTGGGCCTCGCGCCGGGCGTCCTCGATGCCCAGCGGCTCGACGGCGCCAGCAGCAATCAGCTCGACGGATGGATCTCGGTGAACGCCGATGGCAGCATCACCGCGTTCACGGGCAAGTGCGAGATCGGCCAGGGGCTTTACACCGCACAGACGCAGCTTGTCGCCGAGGAGCTGTGCGTCCCGTTCAATCGCGTGAAGCTGGTTCAGTGCGACACCGCTCTCTGTCCCGATCAGGGCACCACGTCAGGACAGCAGTCGCATCCAACGAACTTCAATCTGGGCTCGCTTGCGCTCGCGGGCGCAACAGCGCGTGAAGCGCTCGTCGGCTTGGCGGCCACGCGACTCGGTGTGGCTGCGGATCAACTGACCGTGAAGGACGGCGTCGTCAGCGCCAAGGCCGACGCCAGCAAACGCGTGACCTATGCCGAATTGATCGGCGATCGGAAATTCAATCTGACTTTGAACCGGAACGCGAAACGGAAGCCGCACAGCGAGTGGACCGTGCTGGGTACGCCGGTCGCTCGCGTCGAGCTTCCCGCAATGGTCACTGGCCGCTTCGAATTCGTGCACAACGTGCGCGTGCCTGGCATGCTGCACGGCCGCGTGGTGCGGCCGCCTTCGCGAAACGCCACCCTCATGTCGCTCGACGAAGACTCAGTGCGCGGGATGCCGGGCGTCGTCAAGGTGGTCACGAAGAAGAACTTCGTTGGCGTCGTGGCGGAGAAGCCATGGCAAGCGATGCAGGCCGCCGCGAAGCTGAAGGTCGCGTGGGCCAACGGCGCGCCATTGCCAGCGCAGCGCGACATTCATACCCGCCTCCGGGACGACACACGCACCCGCGATACCAAGCCTGTCGACGCAGGTGAGGTCGATGCCGCGTTTTCAGGCGGCGCCGCTGTCGTGAAGGCGACCTATCTGTATCCGTATCAGATGCACGCGTCGATGGGCACCGCGTGCGCCGTCGCCGACGTGCAGGGGGACAAAGCCACGATTTATGCGGCCTCTCAGGCAGTCTGGCCGCTGCGAAGTTCGAGTGCACAGGTACTCGGCCTCAAGCCGGAAAACGTGCACGTGATCTTCAAACAGGGGCCCGGCTGCTATGGGATCAATGGCGCCGACACGGTCGCCTATGACGCGGCGCTCCTCTCGCAGGCGGTGGGGAAGCCGGTACGGGTGCAGCTCGCGCGCAAAGACGAAATGGCGTGGGAGAATTACGGTCTGGCGTTCGTGATCGAAGAACGCGCCGCGCTCGACCGCAACGGCACCATCGTCGCGTGGCATTCGGAGGGATGGTCACCGACGCTTGGCGGCCGGCCAGGCCCGAACAATCCGGGCAACCAGGTGACCGGGCTGCTGGCGGGATTCGAGCCACAGCCGTTCCAGCCGCGAACGCCGGCACCCGCGCCGAATGCGTTCAGTAACAACGACAATGCCGTGCCCAACTACGTGACCGGACTGGTGAACGGCAAGACGGAAGGCACGGGCACGATCGCCACGCAGCGCGTCGTGTCGCACAGCGTGCGCTCGGTGTTCCTCACGGGACCGCTTCGTGCGCCGGCACGAATCCAGAACACGTTCGCGCACGAATCGTTCATCGACGAGGTGGCGGCGTCGCTCAAGGTCGATCCGGTCGAATATCGGCTGCGCCACCTGAGCGATCCGCGCCTGATCGCGGTCGTCAACGCTGCCGCGAAAGCCGCGAACTGGAGCGGACGTCCGTCGCCGACCTCGAGTCGGCGCAACGGCATCGCCAGCGGTCGCGGCATGGCGTGCGTGCTGTACGAAGGGGACAACGGCTATTGCTCCGTGGTTGCGGAAGTCGACGTGCGTCTGGATACGGGTGTGATCACGCCAAAGCGTTTCGTGATTGCCGCTGACGTTGGACCGATCTCCAATCCCGACGGATTGAAGAACCAGCTCGAAGGCGGGTCACTGCAAGGTCTCAGTCGCACGCTGCTCGAGGAAGTGAACTGGGACGAGGAGAAGGTCACGTCGATCGATTGGCGGACGTACAAGCCGCTCTACCTCGGCGCGGACGTGCCGAAGATCGAGATCGTCCTGATCAATCAGGCCGAGGGCGAAGCGATGGGCGCCGGCGAGACGGCGATCACCGTCGTGCCCGCGGCGATTGCGAACGCGGTGTTCGACGCGACGGGCGTACGTTTGCGCCAGGTCCCGTTCACACCGGAGCGTGTCAAGGCGGCGTTGGCATCTCGAACGTAGAGACACACAAAGAAGCACGGAGGACGGTCTTTAGACACAAAGGCCACGAAGGCCACGAAGGCTCGACGCGCGCCGCGCAGCGGCGCGTCAGGCACACGGACGATCAAACGAGCGACCGCATTGCGATCGTTCACGGTCGTTCGTTTGACCGTCCGTATGCCTGACATGCCGGCCTGCATCGCAGGCCGGCGCGTCGAGCTCGGTCACAAGGGCCGGAGACGTACCTTCGTGTCTTTGCTTTGTGGCCTTCGTGTCCTTCGTGCCCAAAGTACGTCCTTCGTGGTCTTCGTGACGCCGCTACAATCGACTGATGGCCCTCACGATCTTCACCTCACCGAAATTCGCCGACCACCTGACCCCGCCCGGGCATCCCGAGCGTGTCGAGCGCTTCGAGGTCATGCAGGTCGTCGCCAGCGAGTTTCGCAAGAGTGGAGGCAGCGTAGTCGAGCCACGGCGTGTGACTGACCAGGAAATCACGCGCGTGCACGACGCGGACTATCACTCGTTGATTCGCGAAACAGCCGGTCGCGCGACGATGCTCGATCCCGATACGTTCACGTCGCCCGAGAGCTACGAGGTTGCGTGTCTTGCGGCGGGAGCAGGAGTGACCGCTGTCGACCACGTTCTCGACCGGACCGGCAGACGCGCACTCGCGCTCGTGCGGCCGCCGGGGCACCACGCCGAGCGCAATCGGGCGATGGGGTTCTGCTTCTTCAACAACATCGCCATCGCTGCTGCTCACGCCCGCGCCCGCGGACTGGCGAAGGTCGCGATCGTCGACTACGACGTCCATCACGGCAACGGTACACAGTGGAGCTTCTACGACGATCCCTCAGTCCTTTTCATCTCCTCGCATCAATTCCCGTACTACCCGGGAACCGGTGCAGCCGACGAGATCGGCAATGGAGCGGGGAAGGGATTCACCGTGAACCTTCCGCTCGCCGCCGGGTCGACAGACGACGACTACGACGTCGCATACACGCGTGCGGCAATGCCGATCCTCAAACAGTTCCGTCCGGAATTGATCCTCATCTCCGCCGGGTTCGACGCCTACATGGACGATCCACTCGGAGGCATGCGTCTGACCGCGCCATATTTCGGCCGGCTCACAGCGGCAGTCGCCAGCGTGGCAGACGAGTGTTGCAGCGGACGCGTCGTGGCCATCACCGAGGGCGGTTACGATCTGAAAGGACTCGCCGACTCTCTGCGGGAAGTGATACGTGCGCTGACTGGCGATGCATCCCTCGCCGACTTCGCCGCCCCGACCGGCCCCACACCACGCGGAGAGGCCACACTGCAGGCCGTCAAACCCCATCTGCTGCATTACTGGCAGATATAATTCAAAGGGGGAAGCCTAGAGGGGGAAGGGGGAAGGGGGGAAGGGGTTAGGGCTGTTTCAGGGATCAGGCGCGAGGAAAGAGGCTCGAGCCTTCGTTTTTGGTGCCTTCTCCCTGAGACAGCCCTTTCCCCCTCCACCCCTTCCCCTTCCACCCTATCCCCCTCGCACCTTCTTATGCCGGATTTCAAGCCGCAGGAACTCGACAAGAAGTGGCAGCAGCGCTGGACGGCCTCGCGCGCGTTCGAGGTCGACGTCGATCCCTCGCGCCCGAAGTTCTACTGCCTCGAGATGTTCGCGTATCCGTCCGGGCACGCGCACGTCGGCCACGTGCGCAACTACATCATCGGCGACGTGATGGCGCGGACCAAGCGGATGCGCGGCTACAACGTGCTACATCCGTTCGGCTGGGACGCGTTCGGCCTGCCGGCTGAAAACGCGGCGATCAAATCAGGCATTCACCCGGAGGTTTCGACGCGCAGCAACATCGCCCACATGAAAGGGCAGCTGCAGCGTCTCGGCATCAGCTACGCCTGGGAGCGGGAACTCGCCACCTGCGATGCCGAGTACTACAAGTGGAACCAGTGGCTGTTTACTCGCATGTTCGAGAAAGGCCTGGCATACCGGCGCAAGTCGTCGGTGAACTGGTGTCCGGTCGATAACACGGTGCTCGCCAATGAGCAGGTGGTCGACGGCGGCTGCTGGCGGTGTGGCACGCTGGTGGAAACGCGCGATCTCGAGCAGTGGTTCTTCCGCATCACCGCATACGCCGACGAGCTGCTCGACGCCACCTCGGATCTCTCGAAATGGCCCGAGAAGGTTCTGACGATGCAGCGGAACTGGATCGGGCGATCGGAAGGCGCGCGCGTGAAGTTCGCGCTGGAGGACGATCCGTCGACGCCGATCGAAGTGTTCACCACGCGCATCGACACGATCTTCGGCGCGACCTTCGTCCTGCTCGGTCCGGAGCATCCCCTCGTCTCGCGGCTGGCGGACAAGTCCCCCAATCCAGAGGGGTTTCGCAAGCAGGCGCACACGTTCCGCATGCAGGACCGCGCGGCGCGATTGAGCGGCGACATCGAGAAGCAGGGATTCGACACCGGCTTTCGCGCGATCAATCCCTTCACGCACCAGCCCGTGCCGATCTGGGTCGCCAACTTCGTGCTCGGTGAGTATGGGACCGGCGCGGTGATGGCGGTGCCGGCGCACGATTCGCGCGACTTCGAGTTCGCGCGGAAGTTCAATCTGCCGATACGCGTCGTGATTACGCCGGATGGAAAGCCGATGTCAGCCGACGGGTTGACCGACGCGGCCGAGGCGTACGGCACGCTCGTGGATTCAGGCGAGTTCTCGGGGATGGCCTCGGCCGACGCCCAGAAGAAGATGATTGCCGATGCGGTGTCTCGCCGCATCGGCGAGGGGACAGTGCAATACCGCCTCAAGGATTGGGGGATCTCGCGTCAGCGCTACTGGGGCACCCCGATCCCGATGATCTACTGCGAGCGCGACGGGATCGTCCCGGTGCCCGACGACCAGCTCCCGGTGGAGCTGCCGAAGATCGCGCAGTTCACGGGGCGAGGCGATTCGCCGTTGGCCCAGGTATCCGAGTTCGTCAACGTTCGCTGCCCCACGTGCGGCGAGCCGGCACGACGCGAGACGGACACGATGGATACGTTCGTCGACTCGTCGTGGTACTTCTACCGATTCGCCGATCCGCGCAACAACCAGCTGCCGTTCGATCCAGCCAAGGTGAAGTACTGGCTGCCGGTCGATTTCTACAGCGGCGGAGTCGAGCACGCGATCCTGCATCTGATCTACTCGCGCTTCTTCGCACGCGTCTTCCGCGACATCGGGCTCGTCGACCACAGCGAACCGTTCACCCAGCTTCTGACGCAGGGCATGGTGCTGAAGGACGGCGAAGTGATGTCGAAGTCGAAGGGCAACGTCGTCGACCCGGACACCATGCTCCAGAAGTTCGGCGCCGACGCGCTCCGGCTGTACGTGATGTTCGTCGCGCCGCCCGAGAAGGAGATCGAGTGGACGGATACCGGGCTGGAAGGCAGCTTCCGTTTCCTCGCGCGCGTGTGGCGGCTCGTCGATCACTGGTCGGAGACGATAGGCGGTGAAGGCATCCAGGGACCCGATGCCTGCGAGTCGCTGAATGAGGCTGAGCGCGCGTTGCGACGCAAGACCCATGAAACGATTCGGCGCGTCACGATGGACATCGAGCAACGGCAGCAGCTCAACACGCCGGTCTCGGCGCTGATGGAGCTGGTCAACGAGCTGTACGCGTTCAGCGAGCAGACGGCGACTGGCGGTCCGGCGCATCGCACCGACGAGGATGTGGAGCGCGCGGGCGAGGTCGAACGGGTCGAGACGATCTGCGTCGTGCGCGAGGCGATCGAAGCGCTGGTTCGCATGCTGGCGCCCTTCGTTCCGCACATGGCGGAAGAGCTGTGGGAGTCACTCGGCAACGACACCGGCCTCGTGCACGCCGCATGGCCCACGTACAATGCAGAGGTCGCAAAGGCGGAAGAGATCGTGGTGCCGGTTCAGGTCAACGGCAAGGTGCGCAGCCGTCTGACTGTCCCGGCCGAGGCAACCGAGAACGAGCTCGAGCAGCTCGCGCTCGCCGACCCGCACGTGCAGACCTACACCTCGGGAAAGACGGTCAAGAAAGTTGTCGTCGCGAAAGGGCGTCTTGTTTCAGTTGTCGTGCAGTAAGCGCGCATGGCTCGCCATCGTCCTCACGAGCGCGGTGGCCGCATCGGGGTGCGGATACGCCCTGGCGGGCCGCGGCTCGTTCCTGCCGGCGACGATTCGGGTCATCGCGATTCCGCAGCTCGAAAATCGAACCACCTATATCCAGGTCGAGCAGCTGCTGACAGAAAAGGTACGCAACGAGTTCATCGGCCGCGGCAAGTATCAGGTGGTGACCGAGCCTGCCGGCGCGGACGCCGTGCTGACCGGGACGATTACCGGCATCAACATTCAACCCGTCTCGTTCACCAATCAGCAGATCGCCTCGCGTTATCTGTTCACGCTCAACATGTCGGTGCGGTTCACCGACGCGATGACGAACGAAGTGCTGTGGTCCAACGATTCGCTGATGTTGCGTGAAGAATACGACCTCACCATCGCCGGCGATCAGACCGGCACGAACGTAACTGCGACGTTCCTCGATCAGGAGCGCACGTCCTTCGATCGCATCTCCACCGACCTCGCGCGAGCGGTCGTCACCGCGATCCTCGAAGCGTTCTGATGCCGGCGCTGTCGCTCGCGTCGCTTCGCAAGCAGCTTGCGTCGGGCGATCTCGGGCCGCTCTATCTTCTCGTCGGTGATGACGATGCCGAGAAGTCGGCCGTGGCGGGGGAGTTTTCCGACACCGTCGATGAAGGGCTGCGGGCGTTCAACGTCGAGCGCTTCTACGGTGGAGAAACGAAGGTCGACGAGCTGCTCGACGCGGCAAACACGCTGCCGATGATGGTGCCCCGACGTATCGTCGTCGTCCTCGAAGCGGAGCGGCTGCTCATTCCCAAGCGGGAGAGCAAAGCGGCGGATGCGGACCAGGAGCGCCTCGAGGCGTTCGTGGCCGCGCCACCGTCTCATGCGTCCGTCGTGTTCGTCTGCGGAGCGCTCGATCTCCGCCGCCGCGTCGTCAAGCGGCTGTTGAACGAGGCGCAGGTGGTCAACTGCGGAACCATCGAATCGCCGGCGGATGCAGACCTGTGGGTCAAGGCACGCGCGGCACGCGACAAGGTGACCATCGATCCGGCCGCGGTGCGAACGCTCGTCAGTCGTACGGGTCTCGACATCGTGCGGCTGCGCGCGGGGCTCGAGCGGGTCGCGCTCTATGCGATGGGTCAGCCGACGATCACGGCCGACCATGTGCGGGAAGCGGTGCCCGCCGCCCCTGAGGCGCAGGAGGATTTCGGCATCGCCAACGCCATCCGGCGCAATGACGCGGGCGAAGCGCTCAAGGAACTGCGACTGGCGCTCGATGCCGGCACGATTCCGGTGATGGTGATGGGGCAGCTGCGTATCGCGGCCGAGCGTCTGCCCGCCTCGCGCCTGAACGCGGGCATGGACGCGATATTGCGAACCGATGTGGCGCTGAAATCGTCGGGCGGAGATCCGCGGATTCTGCTGGAACGGCTCGTCGTCGAGTTATGCGAGGAAGGGCGCCGGCCGGGACGTCCGTTTCCATCGCGGGCCTCACAGGGTCCGCGCTAGGGGAGGCAAGGCGAGCCTTTCAGGCTCGCCTACGCTGCTGCGGTCTTGCTGAGCCGAGCACTCAGACGCGACTTGTAGCGACCTGCCGTGTTGCGATGGATGATGCCCTTGGTGGCCATCTTGTCGACGATCGACACGGTCTCGCTGAGCGCCGACTTCGCCGCTTCCACGTCGTTGTCGTCGAGCGACGCGCGGATCTTCTTGAGTGCCGTGCGCAGGCGCGACCGCATCTGACGGTTCTGTTCGCGGCGGCGGATGTTCTGTCGATTTGCCTTGAGGGCGGACTTCGTACGCTTGGCCACTGTTCGGACGTCCTCTCTCTATCGCGCAGTCGTTGCGCTCACAAAACGTCCATTTTAGCACGGGCACACGCCCGGTCGCGCCGGCGAACCACGGAGCCACAAACACGGAGAACACGGAGCGAACACATGAATCTCTGTGCCCTCCGTGTATCGACCCTCCGTGGTCTCAGAACGCATCATTGCGGCTGCAACACATCCAGCGCCAGCTTCCATTGGCCGTTTCGCTCCCGGACCCACACGCGGACGTAGAAGCCGTGCTCGGGCATCGGTGGCGCTGCGCCACGACGGGCTGCCGGCGTCTCCGTTCCGCGCGCGACGGGCGCCCGGCGCATCGCGTACGTTCCCCAGCTGTATCCCAGATCGCCCGAGCGAGCCGAGTCGGTGCTTCGGGTATCCGCAGCCGCGTACGCCCGCTGGCCAGCGGCCCACGTGCTGATGCTCTGCTCGCCGATAACAGGCAACTGGCCCGGACGCAGAAGACGTCCACCGTCGGCCACGCGTCCGCGATAGGCGCGCGCCGGACCCGAGCGCAGTGCGCTGTTCAGCACGCTATCGGCCGCGCCGAGCGGCGGCGTGTGCTCGTCGTAGTCGCCGATGAATCGGTTCGCGTGCGGCGCACGCGTGAAATCGGGCGCGTACGACACAGGGCCAGGCGTCGGCACGCCAAAGTCCATCACCACTCGATAGGTGCCGTCGCCCTGCCGCTTCCACAGCGACGCGTAGTTGGAATGTCGTGGCTGGCCGTTGTTGCGCGAGGGCAGGATGGTGCGAACCGGTCCCGTGAGATAACCGAGCTCGCCGTTCGACGCGATGTCGCCGTAGCGCGGCTCCCATATCAGCTGCAGGTCCTTTGGCGGATCGGGGTTCTTCCTGATCTGATCCTTCGCCAGACCGACCTGATTCTCGTCAAAGCCGATCGCATCGTTCGCGAAGTACTCGAGGAAGGCCTGCTTCCATCCGACGACGAGCGCGCGCGCGGCAAAGGCGCGTTCGGTGTCGATCATCGTGACCAGCGACGGAGGCAACGGCTCTCCGCGCTGCGCCTCGATTGGGCAGATCAGCAGGTATGCGAGAACGCCGATGGCGAACACGGTCGTGCGCATGTGGTGGACTGGTGTCAACTCCCAACTCCCAACCCACTTCGCCTGAACCCACTCCCAACCACCTGCCCCGGCCTACTTCCAATTCGGTCGCGGATTGGGCGTTGGGAGTTGGCTCCAGCGCAAGAGAGTTGGGAGTTTACAAGCGGAGTAACACTAGCGCCGGATTATCTCGTACGTACCGGCCGACGGACGCTCGGTTGAATAGCGTGGAACGGCTCGTCCCTGGAGAATTTCGATGGTCTTGAAGATCACGAGCTTGGCGCCCGAGCGCGCGCTGACGGCGATGTCGCCATCGCCAGTCCCGGCGACCGTCCCGACTTTGCGAACGTAATCGCGGGTCTCGCGAAACGGCGGCACCTGCCGGCCGTGCCGATCGACCGCGCCCGAGCCGGCGTTGTACGCCGCCAGGGCGAGCGTTTCGTCCCCGCTATATCGATCGAGCAGTTGTCGCAGGTACGCTGTTCCGCCGCGAATGTTCTCGGCGGGGTCGAACGGGTCACGGACGCCGAGACTGACAGCGGTCTGCGGCATCAGCTGCATCAGGCCCATCGCCCCCTTCGGGGACCTGGCCAGGGGATTGAAGCCCGATTCGACCTGGATGACGGCGCGGACCAACTCGGGGCGCAACGCCTGTTTCGACGCGTGCTCCAGTACGAGATCATTGAACCGGTCGACGACACGCGCGGCCGGCATCGGACGCGTGGTGCGAATCGCCGGCGCGCCCTCCACCATGTAGACATCGGTGGGCGCGTTGATGTTGCGGTCGGACAGGACCAGCGTCCCGTTCGCGTCGCGCCACGCGTAGATTTGTGCAGTCGCGGAGGCAGGGAACAGCAGCGCGCCGAGCAGGATTCCGGCGCAGCACGTCAGAACGTGCTGATGCGGGAAGTGTTGCTGCCGACGAGGAAACCGGCCACACATGAACATACGTCGGGTATGTCATGTGTATCGGCGCGATCGCGCCAATTGTTAGGTTCAGACGAGCGAGGTCTGAGACCAGGCTCGCGAAGTCTAGCGACAGGCCGGGTGCTGGCAGTCGCAGCGGAGCTCGATCTTGTTCCCGGCCTGTTTGCAGTGTTCGCTGCAGTATTTGCCAAACGGGCCATGAGGTTCGACCGTACACTGGCACGACGGGTGTGCGCATTTGGCTGCGGCCATGGAGCGACCTCCTGCGATGGACTTTACGCCTCGGGCTCATAAGAGACAAGCTCGTCGGGCCTGACTTTTGGACACGAGAGTGGATTGCGCATGAGCATGTGGGAGCAGTGGGTGCAACAACCGCAGCGCGTCTGGCTGCGGCGCGCGGCATTTCAGATCCATCTTTGGACCGGCCTGGCTCTGGGCATCTATATCGTCGTCCTGAGCATCACGGGCAGCGCGCTCGTGTATCGTCGCGAACTGGATGTGTGGCTGCGAGCACCGCGTCCGGTCTACGACAAGTCGGCCCACCGCCTGTCGAAGGCGGAGCTCGAAGACGCCGCGCATCGCGCCTACCCTGGCTACACCATCACGCGCATCGGTGATCGGATCACGCCGCGCAATCCGACGATCGAGATCTGGCTGGAACGCGAGGCCGACAAGAAGGAGCGTTTGTTCAACCCGTACACCGGAGACGACCTGGGCGACTCGGTGACGCAGGGAGAGCTCGCGGTGATTTGGCTGGCTCGTCTGCATGACGAGCTGCTGTTCGACCGCACGGGCAAGTACTGGAACGGTGCCCTCAGCGCCGTGATGACCGTGCTGGTCCTGACCGGTGCATTCGTCTGGTGGCCAGGTATCGCGCGATGGCGCCGCAGCCTGGGCGTGAAGTTCAACGGCGGCTGGAAGCGGTTCAACTGGGATCTGCACAGCGCGATCGGGCTGTGGCTGTTCTTCTTCATGCTGATTTGGGGAGTGTCGGGCATCTATCTCGGGATCCCTGAACCGTTTTCGAACTTCGTCGACGCGATCTCCGACCCCGACGCGTATCTCGGCGAGCGACCCGGCGACGTCGTGCTGATGTGGCTCACACGTCTTCATTTCGGGCGGTGGCCGAACAACTATCTCAAGGCCGTCTGGGCGGTCGTCGGTCTGGCCCCCGCTCTCATGTTCGTCACGGGAGCCCTGATGTGGTGGAGTCGTGTCGTTCGGCCGCGATTGGCTCGGCGTAGGAGCGCGCATGCAGGCATACATCGTCCCCAAGGGGTCTAGTCACATCGACGAACTTCGCCGCGTCGAACGCGGCGAGCCGGCGGTCGGGCCTGGCCAGGTGCTGCTTCGCGTGCGCGCCGCCTCGCTCAACTACCGCGACCAGGCCGTCGTTGCGGGCCGGTATATTGGCGGCCCCGTCTCACGCGACCTGATTCCGCTGTCCGATGGCGCCGGGGAAGTGATGGCCATCGGCTCGAACGTGACGCAGGTCAAGGTCGGCGATCGCGTGGCAGCGACGTTCTTTCAGCGGGCGCTGGACGGATCGCCGCTGTCACCGCCTTCGGCCCTCGGATCACCATTCGACGGCATTCTCGCCGAGCAGATCGTGGTGTGGGAGGACGGCGTCGTGCCGCTTCCCCAAGGCTATTCGTTCGAAGAGGGCGCCTGTCTTCCCTGTGCCGGCGTGACCGCGTGGCACGCGCTGATGCTCGCCGGCCGTCCCGTGAAACCGGGTGACACGGTGCTCGTGCTCGGCACTGGAGGCGTCTCGATCCTCGCGCTGCAATTCGCTCGTGCGACGGGTGCGCAGGTGATCGCCACCTCGTCCAGCGACCAGAAACTCGAACGGGTCAAAGGACTCGGGGCGACCGGCCTGATCAACTACCGGCGGACGCCGGAGTGGGACAAGGAAGTGCTGCGCCTGACCGGCGGCCGCGGCGTCGACTGTGTGATCGAAGTCGGTGGCGTCAGCACGATGCCGCTCTCGTTCAACTGCCTCGCGCGCGGCGGCAAGGTCTGCATGATCGGCGTGCTCGGCGGCCCCGAGGGTGCCGTCAACCCATTCCTTCTGGCGGGTCGTGGCGGCAATCTCCACGGCATCTTCGTCGGCGATCGCGAGATGTTCCAGCAGATGAATCGCGCAATCGAGGCCAACGGTATCAAACCGGTCGTCGACAAGGTGTTCCCGTTCAGCGACGCCGTCGGCGCCTACCGCGCCCACGCGGTCGGAGAATTCGTTGGCAAAGTCGTGATTACGGTGTAGCGTGTTCGAATGAAGTTGGACGATCTTCCAGCACTGATCGTCGACGAGATCACTCTCGCCTCCGACGAATTCCGCGTGCGCGCACGCTTCACGCACCTGCGCGGTGTCCAATTGGGATCGTCGTTCCTCTATTGCGGCGATGCACAGTGGCCAGGAGACTTGATCGAATGCGACGCGGATACTCGCAACGCGGTCTTTTCAGCCCCTTCATGGGTGCAGCGCGATCTCGTCCGCGTCGGGAGCATCGTCCCCTGGCTTCCTGCGATCTGGCAGTTCCACCACGTGAACATGATTCTGGCTGGAGGTTGGGAGCTTCGCGCCTTCACGCCATCGGATGCGCAGCATTTTCGAGTCGGCAGCGTTCACGGCTGGACCAAGGTCGGATCGACGCTCAGCAGCAACGAGGTGCCCACACACATCGAAAAAGGTGGCTGGGACCACGAAGAGTGCCAGATCTGCGACGCGAAGGTGGGCCGAGGCGGGCAATCAAACGGTTACGTGAATCTAGACGACAAGTGGCTCTGCCAGACCTGTCACGAGCGGTACGGTCAGACGAGAGATCTCGGATTCGTTCTGGGCCTCTGAGGTGAACACAACGACCGTCGCTCTGACCTCGAGTATGGGGTAATGCCAGGCATCGAGCGCTGGCGAGAGTCGTGGCGCGGGCTTGGCACGCCCGCGGTGGCTGAATCACTCTACGTCGAACTGATCAATCGCTACTCAGAGGCGCATCGCGCCTACCACACGACGCAGCACCTCGATGAATGCTTCCTCAGATTGGACGAAGCGAGGCATGTGGCGGACCGTACCCACGAGGTGGAGCTGGCTATCTGGTTTCACGATGCCGTGTACGCCGTGCGCAGAACCGACAACGAGGAGCAAAGCGCAGCGTGGGCCCATGCGGCCCTAGCGCAGGCGGGGTTGTCCAGCGCCACCTCCGACCGCGTGCACGACCTCATTCTGACCACGAAGCACGATGCGGTGCCGACGACGCGTGACGCGATGCTCCTCGTGGACGTCGACCTCGCGATACTTGGCGCTCCAGTTGATCGGTTCGACGAGTACGAACGGCAGGTACGTCAGGAGTATTCCTGGGTGCCAGAGCCTGTGTTCCGCCAAAAACGGCGCGAAATCCTGCAAGAGTTTATCGCGCGGCCGCACATTTATAGCACCGAGCATTTTCGCCAGGCCTACGAGAGGCAGGCGCGCGCGAATCTCGCACGTTCAATCGAGCAACTTGCCTGGTAACCGTTAGCACGCGAGCGCCTTCGCGATCACGCCGCGGCTCGCCTCTCGTTTCACCCGCCGACACAATGCAACCACTACGGTCGACACCAGCACCAGCACGATCACCATGACGACAAAGGACAGGTCGATTCCGGTCTCGGTCACACGCTGTGTCGGGAACCCGAGTTGCCATTCCGGGCGACCGGTCAGCCAGAGTCGCGTCAGCGACCAGACATCGCCGCCTGCGTGAAGCGCCAACCCCGGCAGGATGGAGTTGGTCGCCGACGTGAGGCCGCCATACACGGCGGCGACCGCGACGTAGTACGGCAGCATCGATATCACTGCCGTCGGGTGATTGGGAAAATGCAGGAGCCCGAACATCACTCCGTTGACCACGATGCCCGCTGTCAGACCGTACCGGCGTTCTATCGGTCCTTGCATGTAGCCACGAAAGCCCGCTTCTTCGGTCACTGCGGCAACGATCGACGACATGATCAGCAGTCCCAGCGCTGTCGCCGCGGGCATGCCGACCGGCATCACAATCGGGGCCGACTCGGGCATCACGACAACGCGCGCCATGACGGCGACGAGTGTCAGCAACGCGCCGAATCCGACCAGTCCCGTGAAGATCGCGAGACTCCACACACGGGGTGCGAGCGAATTCGCCCGCAGATTGAAACGGCGCTCCTGGCGACTGGCAGGTGATCCGATTCGGCCACTGATATAGGTCCAGTACAGCGCGAGATAGAGCGCCATCAGCACAATCGCCCACGGCACGCGTGGCAAGAACCGCAGGTTGAGCGGGGCGAGCAGAAGCCCCCACGGCAAGCTGCCCGCGAGGAGCACTGCCACACCTGAGGCGATTGCGCCGGCGATTGTGCTCACGCGGTCAGCATCTTCTCGATGACGCCGCGACTGGCGGCGAGCATCTCGGGGATCTTCGACGCGTCCTTGCCGCCGGCTTCGGCGAAATCGGGACGACCGCCGCCGCCTCCGCCGACGATCGCGGCAAGCTGCTTCACGACCTGGCCAGCGGGCACGCGCTTGGTGAGATCCGGCGTGACGCCGACGACGAGCGAGACCTTGCCGTCGTTTGGTGACGCGAGCACCACCACGCCACTCTTGATCTGATCGCGGTGACGATCGACGAGCGCGCGCAGGCCGTCTTTGTCGAGACCGCCGACTTGCCGCGCGACGAGCTTGACGCCGGCAACGTCGATCGTCTGGTCGCTCGCTCCGGCCTCACCGCCGCCGAGCGCCGCTTTCATCTTTGCGGCCTGCAGCTCCCGGGTCAGGCGGCGCGCGTCTTCCTGAAGCCCCGCAATGCGCGCCGACAACTCGCCAGGGCGTGCGTTCAGAGCGGCGGCGGCATTGGCGATCTCATCGCGGCTCTGCTGAAAGGCTTTGAGCGAGTCGAGACCGGTGATCGCCTCGATGCGCCGCGTGCCTGCTGCAACCCCGCCTTCCGACACGATCGCGAACAGGCCGATGTCACCGGTCGCGCGCACGTGTGTGCCGCCGCACAGCTCCACGCTGAACCCCTGAATCGACACCACGCGAACGGTGTCGCCGTACTTCTCGCCGAAGAGCGCCATCGCTCCCGCCGCAATCGCTTCCTGCGTCGGCCTCAGCTCTGTTTGGACGGCCGTGTTGCGGAGGACCTGCTCGTTGACGATCTGTTCGATCTCGAGCAGCTGTTCGCGCGTCACCGCGGTGAAATGCACGAAGTCGAACCGCAACCGATCGGGAGCCACCAGCGACCCGGCCTGCTTGACGTGTCCGCCAAGCACCTGCCGCAGCGCCGCGTGAAGAAGGTGCGTTGCCGTGTGGTTCCGACGCGTCGCACTGCGAACCGCAGCGGCGACACTCGCCGTGACGATATCCCGTGCCTTCAGCGTTCCGCTCACGACACGGACACCGTGCAGTCGCGGCCAGTTCGGCACGCGCAGCACCGAGGTGACCTGAGTCTCCGTGCCGGGCGCCGTGATCGATCCCACGTCGGAGACCTGCCCGCCTGCTTCGAGGTAGAACGGGGTCTTGGCAAGGGCAGCGAAGCCCTCCTCGTCAGCATCGAGCGAGGCGACCTGCTGATGATTGGCGTCGAACAGGGCAACGACCGAGGTATTCATCGTCGTCGCGTCGTAGCCCCTGAACACGTCTTCGCCGATGGCCGCCAACTGTCGGGTGGTGTCGCTATCGGCGTGCCACGACGTCACGTCCTGCGTCCCGCCCTTGAACGCGCTCTTGGCGCGCGCCTTTTCGCGCTGACCCTCCATCGCACGCGCGTAGCCCTGTTCGTCGATCGCGATCCCCTGCGTCGCGGCTGTGTCCTCGATGAAGTCGAGCGGCACCCCGAACGTGTCGTACAGCCGGAACGCCACGTCGCCGGCGAGCACTTTCGACTTTGTCCCGGCAACCTTCGTCAGCTCCGCTTCGAGCCGCGGCAGCCCCTCGCGGAGCACCGCCTCGAAGCGATGCTCCTCGGCGACGATCGTCTTCTCGACCATCTCGCGGTTGCGCCGCAGCTCCGGGTACGCCGCGCCCATTTCACGGTCGAGGACGGCAACGAGCCGGTGAAGGAACGGTTCGTCGAGGTCGAGATGTTTCCCGTGCCGCATCGCGCGCCGCATGATCTTGCGAAGCACGTAACCACGCCATTCGTTCGACGGGATCACGCCGTCCGCAATGAGGAACGTCGTCGCCCGCGCGTGATCCGCCACCACGCGCATCGACACGTCCTTCGCCTCCATCGACCCGCCGTAGCGGTGACCGGTGATCGTTTCGATCTCACGGAGCAGCGGCGCGAAGATGTCGGTCTCGTAGTTCGAATCGGCGTTCTGCAGCACCGCGGTAATGCGCTCGAACCCCATGCCCGTGTCGATGGATGGGGCCGGGAGCGGTTTGAGAACGCCGTCCGCCGTCCGCTCGAACTCCATGAAGACGTTGTTCCAGATCTCGATCTCGGGATCCTGACCGGTACCGCCGCGGACGTAGTAGATCTCGGAACAGCGGCCGCACGGACCGGTGTCGCCCATCTGCCAGAAGTTGTCGTCTTCCCCGAGTTCGAGAATGCGATCCGACGGGATGCCAAGCCGGCGCCACACCTCGTACGCTTCGTCGTCGCGTGGAATGCCGTTCTCGCCTTTGAAGATCGAGACGACGAAGCGGTTCGGATCCATCTTCCAGACGTCGGTGAGGAGCCCCCACGCGAGCGGCAGCGCCTCGTTCTTGAAATAGTCGCCGAAGGAAAAGTTGCCGAGCATCTCGAAGAAGGTGTGATGCCGGAATGACGGCCCCACGTTCTCGAGGTCGTTGTGCTTTCCGCTGACGCGCATGATCTTCTGCGCCGTCGTCGCGCGCGTGTAGTCGCGCTTCTCCTTGCCCAGGAAAACGTCCTTGAACTGATTCATCCCGGCGTTGGTGAAGAGCAGCGTCGGGTCCTCGTGCGGCACGAGGGGCGAGCTGGGCACGATCCGGTGCCCGTTGCGCTCGAAGTACTTCAGAAAAGACGCGCGGATGTCCTGGGATCTCACAGACCTATTTTAGTGGACGGGAATCACGTCTCAGGAATCGGGATTCAGGGCCGGGCCAGGAAACAGCTCCAAGGATTCAGATGGGCAGGTCCGCGTACAGAGCTGGCAAGTCGAGGAGGGCGCCCGACTCGAGCTGCAAAGTACCCTCGCGAACGTCGTGGTATTCCCAGCCGCCGGATCCGAGTCGGCGATAGTGCTCTATGCGTGGTGACGACTGACTGACGAGCACATACTCGCGGAGCGATGGAAGCAGCTGATAGTCCCGCCACTTGCCTCCACGGTCCTCCTGCTCGGTCGAGGGTGACAGAACCTCGACGATGAGGACTGGATTGGTAATCGTCGTCTGGCTGGAGTCGCCCGGATCCAGCTCGATGGGTCCGCAAACGATCGAGCAGTCCGGGTACGTTGCGCGCCCTGTGGCAAGCACTCGCACGCGCATGTCCGACTGGAATCCCGTACACCCGGGTTTGCGCCCATTTTCCAACGCGGCGGATATCCGGAAGGCCAGAGCGCTGTGACGCGGCGAGCCGCCGGCCATGGCGAGAATCTCTCCGTCCACGTACTCGTGTTTCAGAAGACTGTCACGCTCGAACGCCAAGTACTCGTCGTACGAGTACCGGTAACGCCCGCGGGAGGGAAGAGTCATCGCCGCGTCATTATCGCTTGAACGGCAGTCCGGACACGGTGCGCATCGAAGCCCTGGGTGATCAGATATCGATAGAGGCGGCGGGCGGTCTGTTCGTCGACGGTATCGCGGCCGCGGAGACGCTTCTCGAGGGCGGCGGTCAGCAGCGCATCCGAGTCGATGTCCTCGAAGACCTCGTTGGCGGCTCGCCTGGCGATGGAGCTCGAGATGCCGGCGGCCTCGATCTGGCGGATGACCCGCAGTCGGCCGCGCCGGCGGATGTTGGTTTCGGTTCGTGCAATCGCGCCGGCCACACGCACATCGTCGATTGCGCGTTCCGCTTTGAGACGTTCGATGGCCGCCTCGATTGAATCCGTCGTGTGGCTGCGTCGCGTGAGGCGCTGTCGAATCTGTGCTTCCGACAACTCGCGCCGCGCGAGCATCTTCAACGCGTCGACGTACGCGTCAGTTGCCAAACCTCGTGATCTCGGGCTGGCGGCCGCCGGTGGATCGACCGACAGTGGCCATCTGATCGCGCGCCATCTCCGACGTGCTGGAGATACCCTGCACCTTGAGCTTGAACTCGTCGACGTTCGACGCCCAGCGCAGCGCCTCCTCGTACGACACGAGTCCCTGCTGGAACAGGCTGAAGATCGACTGGTCGAACGTCTGCATCCCGTACTGCGATGTCCCCTGCGCGATGGCGCTGTGGATCAGATGCGTCTTCTCCTTGTCCATGATGCAGTCGCGAATGAATGCGGTGCTGATCAGGACCTCCACGGCGGGCACGCGGCTGCGGGCATCCACTCGCGGAATCAGGCGCTGCGAGATCACCGCCTTCAGCACGCTCGCCAGCTGCAATCGAATCTGTTTCTGCTGGTGCGGCGGGAAGACGGCGATGATGCGGTTGATCGTCTCGGTCGCGTCGAGCGTGTGCAGGGTCGAGAACACGAGGTGCCCGGTCTCCGCGGCGAGGAGCGCCGTTTCGATCGTCTCGAAGTCGCGCATCTCGCCGACGAGGATCACGTCGGGATCCTGCCGCAGCGCGCTGCGCAGGGCGTGGGAGAACGACGTCGTGTCGACGCCAATCTCCCGCTGGTTGACGATCGATCGATTGTCCCGATGCAGGTATTCGATCGGATCCTCGATGGTCATCACGTGCGAGCTGCGTGTGCAGTTGATCTCGTCGATCATCGCGGCCAGCGTCGTGCTCTTGCCGGAGCCGGTCGTGCCCGTCACCAGCACGAGACCGCGCTCTTCAGTCGCGATCCGCTTGAGGACTGGTGGCAACAACAGCTCGTCCACGGTCGGCACCTTCATCGGGATGACACGGAAGATCATGCCGATGGTGCCGCGCTGCTGGAACGCGTTGCAGCGGAACCGACCGAGTCCCGCCACGCTGTACGCGAGATCCACCTCGTGGCTGTCCTTGAATTTCTCGCGGTGACTGGTGGGGAGGACCGCCGCCGCAACGGCGATCATGTCCTCGTGGTCCAGACGCTTCTCTTCACTAGCCGGCACCAGATTGCCGCGGACCCGCATCATCGGGTAGCTGCCAGCCTTGAGGTGCAGGTCCGAGGCGCCGCTGGTGACGGCAACGGTCAGGAGGTCATTGACGTGCATCACCCCCGATTATCGGTGTTTCGCCACTCCCGATGTAGCCGGCTCGTGGACGTATTGGAGCCAGCCATGGCTGTCCTCGACCTCGCCACGGACGATCTGGAAGAACCGCTGCTGGATCGCCTCGGTAATCGGCCCGCGCCGGCCGCGGCCGATTTTCACACGGTCGACCGACCGAATCGGCGTCACCTCGACAGCCGTACCGACGAAGAACACTTCGTCGGCCATATACAGCATTTCCCGCGGCAGCGTCTGTTCGCGCACTTCGAACCCGAGCTCGCGTGCAATCGTGATCACCGAGTCGCGAGTGATCCCCCACAGCACGGAATTGCCAATCGGCGGCGTGAAGATGACTCCTTCGCGGACGATGAACAGGTTCTGGCCGCTGCCCTCGCTCAGCACGCCGTTGGTGTCGAGCGCGATCGCCTCCGCATAGCCGTCGGCGATGGCCTCCATCTTGATGAGCTGAGCATTGGCGTAATTGGCGACGCTCTTCGCCATGGCCGGAGTCGTGTTCGGGGCATTGCGGGCCCAGGTCGAGATCTTGACGTCGAGTCCTTCCTCGATCGCCTCCTTCGTGAAGTAGGCGCCCCATTCCCACAGCATGATCGCGACATCCACCGGGCAGGGAAGAGGGTTGACGCCGAGCGAGTCATATCCGCGATAGACCAGCGGCCGGATGTAGCAGGCCTTGTAGTTATTGACCTGGATCAGGTTCACGACCGCGTCGGTCAGCTCCTGCTGGTCGTACTTCGGCTCCATCCGGTAGATCCGGGCCGAGTCCATCAGGCGCCGCATGTGGGCGTCGAGGCGGAAGCAGGCGGGGCCACGGAGGGTGTCATAGCAGCGCGCCCCTTCGAATACCGCGCTCCCGTAGTGGACGACATGGGAGGCGACGTGGATGGTGGCGTCCTTCCAGTCCACGAGTTTGCCGTTCGTCCAGATCTTGCCGGTCCCAAAAGACATGTCGCGTACTCCTTGACGGATCGTAACCCGGCGGGAGAGCGGGATGTAACACAGACATTCGCGTGTTGGTGCGACGCTCCCTGACGCAGTCGGTGCAACGCCCTCTGCCGCTGGTCGGTGCAATGCTTCCTGACGTTGTCGGTGCAATGCTTCCTCCGCCGGTCGGTGCAATGCTCCCTGACGCTGGTCGGCATCAGATGCGGCGCGGGTTTTAGTTGTCCGCCGTAGCGTATGGCGAAGGCGGATGGTCCGCGTGAGCGCGAAGGCTGGACCTGCCTCGCCGAAGCCGCGCGCTTACCGCTTCAGCCCTTTGAACAGAACGATGTCGTTGGTGGTCGTAGCGCGGACGACGGCGAGGCGTTTGCCGTCGCGGGACCAGGCGAAGCCGGCGATCGAGCGGTCGGTGAACCGGGTGATCTGGTATGGCTTACTCCCATCGATTGGGAGTGCCCAGATGTTGGTTCCAGTCGTGTCGACGTATGCCACCGCCTTGCCGTCCGGCGTCCAGCGGTCCTGCAGGTAGAAGAAGTTCGTCGGCAGCGGCAGTGTCCGGCGATGCGAGCAAGAGGGAAAATCACAGATCACGAAGAACCATTCGTTCTTCCCGTTCGATGAGACAAGCGCCAGCCGCTTCCCGTCAGGCGAGGCGTCGATACTAGGGGGCGAGACCGTGGCGCGAAAGATCTGTCTCGGCTCGCCACCGGCGATTGACACGATCCATGGGGAGCTGATGCCGTTGCGGGTTGTGGTGAAGATGACTTGCTTATCGTCGCGCGTTACCCGCGGCCACAGGGCGAGGCCTGATGTCAGTCGCACGGGTTGGCTCTGGTTCGTATCCAGTCGCCATAAACCATCGGCATCAGTTCTTGTGAAGACCACAGTGCGTCCGTCCGAGGTGGCTGCCGGAGACATCGCGTTCGAGACCAGGTCGACAGATGTTCCGCCCTCGGGCGTCAACGCGGCGACGACGGGTCCGCGCGAGGTCCCGCTGAAGACCAGCCGGTCGCCCGCCCAGTCGACAGCGATGGACGTGGTGGCGGCTTGCCATGAAGATTGAATCTCGCGTCCGTTCGCACCGGATCCATCGCCGACCCAGAGCGCTGCTCGCGTATCGGAACGTGAGGTGACGAGGGCGTTTCGATCGGCATCGATGTCCACGCCGATATAGCTGCTCAAATCATTCGTGAGCCGTGTGCTCGCTCCGTCCGGATACGAAATTTGCCATAACTGGACAGGCATTCCGGTCGCTGCGGATTGACTGACGATGATGGTGCTCGCGTTCAGCCACGCAATGCCCAGCGGCGGAAATGCACCTTTAGACGGCACGGCCATCTGCTGCCCGGAGCGGGCGTCGACGAAGATGACCTCCGCGGTGCCCGCGGTGCCTCCAAGCACGGCGATGGTGCGGTCATCGGGTGACCACGCTGGCCGAGGCGTCCTGAAATCGAAGAACGCCGACATGAAGGTTGAGGGCCATTGACGCGCCGCCAGTACGCGCTCATTGCCGCCGTCACGGTCGACGACAGCCAACGCCGTCGACAGGTCGCCGCTATTGAAGCGGACGAACGCCATGTGGCCACCGTCTGATGACCACCCCACGAGAGAAAACACATTCTCGGCGATGCGCCGTGGACTTCCGCCGAGAAGGGGGACGCGCCACAACGTCGGCGGTGTGCTGGCGTCCGCCGCGCTGATGAAGTCGACAAAGTTGCCGTCGCGAGTCACAGTCGGATTGACGGCGATCATCGGTGGATCGACGATTCGTACGTTGCTGGTGGTCGCCGCCTGCCGGACCCACAACGCGGGGCCGGTCACGCCCGGCATCACGTACGCGACATACTTTCCATCCGGGGAGATCGATGGCGTAGTCGCATTTCCGCTCGTGGTCAGTTGCGTGACTTCGAGATCGGTGAGCGACAGCGGCCGCAGCGCTGATGCGTCAGGACGATTGCGTCGAGCGAAGAACATCGTGCTCGCCAGTGCAATCACTATCAGCAACGCCAAGCCGGCGATCGCGACGCGATGCCGCTTGACCAGCGCGACCATCACCTGCGCATCCGATGACGACGTCGGCTGCACGTCGACGGCGAAGGCCGGCGGCAAGGGCGCGTTCGCGGCCTGCGAGACGATCGCGCTTCGTCTAACCGACTTCGACGAATCGTGGTTGCGCAGCAGACGTTTCAGGTCGGCGCGCAGGTCCGCGGCGCTCTGATACCGCACGTCGCGATCTTTCTCGAGGGCCTTCTCGATCAGGCGATGCAGATCGACCGGCAGATCGGGATTGAGTTGCAGCGGACTGGTCGGCGTCTTGCTCAGGATCTCGTGCGACACGACCGCGGACGTGCTGCCACGGAACGGCAACCGTCCGGCCGCCATCTCGTAGAGCACCACGCCGAACGAGAAGAGATCGGTCCGCGCATCCAGTCGCTCACCGCGCACTTGCTCCGGCGACATGTAGGCCACGGTGCCGAGCGTCGTCCCGGGGCTCGTTAGATGCGCTTCATCGGGTATCGTCGCCAGACCCGATGCCGCTGCGGCCGGCGCTGCTTCCAGCTTCGCGAGCCCGAAGTCGAGCAGCTTGGCGTGGCCGCGCGTCGTGACGAAGATGTTCGCGGGCTTGATATCGCGATGGACGACGCCGGCGCTGTGCGCCGCGTCGAGCGCGTCGGCCACATCCGCGGCGAGCGCCAGCAACTGATCAACGGGGACCGGGCCTGCGGCGATGATCTCCTTCAGCGTCCGTCCGTCCAGCCACTCCATCGCGATGAACGGCCGGCCCGCGTGGTCGCCGATCTCGTGAATCGTGCAGATCGCTGGATGGTTCAACGCCGACGCGGCGCGCGCCTCCCGTCGGAAGCGGGTAATCGCCGCCTCGTCACGCGCGAACGTGTCCGGCAGGAACTTGAGCGCGACCTTGCGGCCGAGCGCCAGATCTTCGGCCAGATAGACGACACCCATTCCGCCGCCGCCGAGCAGCGACTCGATCCGATAGTGGCTGACAGTGTCACCGGCGTTCACGTCAATCCTTGTCCGCCTCTTCCAGCAACGCCAGGTCCAGCAGATCCTTGGGTCGGCCGGATGCGCGCTTGTTCACGATGAAATCCTCGCGGGAGAGGACGGTAACGTGCATGCCTTCGAGCACGAGCGTGACGCGACGCGCCCACGCATCCTCAAACCGACGATGATGAAGTCAGCGCCGGCCACGGACAGTTCGGACAACATCTCGACGAAGTGGCGGTTCATCCGAGTGTCCTTCTTTGAACTGCCACGCAGTTTGGCGAGACCGAAGTCGAGGACCTTGACGGTGCCGTCAGGTCTGAGCCGGATATTCGCCGGCTTCAGATCGCGATGGATGATGCCTCGCTCGTGAGCCGCGTCGAGAGCATCGGCAATCTGACGCGCGATCGCGAATCGGTTCGATGATTTCGTACGGTCCGAGGCGGTCGCCGGAGGTCAGTGCCATCGCTCGACCTGCTACTGCGCCTCGTTACAGAAGGGGCATCGGTCCGTGCGCGCGTGCAGTGGCTTGCGGCAGTGCCAGCAGAAGCGGGGGGCGGGTGTTTCCCTGGCGCGCAGACGCGTCTGGATCTCGGCGACCTGTTCGTCGCTCGTGGGAACGGCAGCCCGTGCCACCGCCGTGCGTCGCGCGCGGCGCGGCGCCGGCTCTCGTGCGGCGAGCACGTCGGTGAGCAGATCCGAGGCGCGCTGATAGCGCTCCGTCACGTCGGCCGCGAGCGCGCGCATGATGATGTCGTTGATCGCGCGCGGCACTTTCGCGTTCTTCAACCGCGGCGCCGTCACCAGCTCGCCGCGCATCAGACGTTCGAGATCCGCCGGCGCGGGCGTGTTGTACGGCAGCGACCCGGTCACCATCTGATACATCGTCACCCCGATGGAGTAGACGTCGCTGGCGAACACGGCCTTGCCCTGGAACTGCTCCGGCGCCATGTACGGCGGACTGCCGATCACGGTCGTTCCATGCGCCGCTATTTCGAGGAAGCGGGACGTGCCGAAGTCGGTCACCTTCAGTCGGCCGCTGTCGGAGACCAGCATGTTGCCGGGCCGCAGGTCGCGATGCAGAACGCCGGCGTGATGCGCATGGTCGACGGCGTTGCACATCTGACAGGTGAAATCGAGCGCCCGGGTCAACTCGAGCGCACCCTCGCGCAGGATGATGTGCTCGAGCGTTTCTCCCGGCACGTACTCCATCACGATGAAAAAGACGTCGTCACTTTTCTCCGCCGTGAGGACGGTGACGATGTTCGGATGGCTCATCGACGCCAGAAGGCGAGGCTCCTTGAGCAGGATGCTGAAGTCGAGGTTCTGCTTGTGCGGGACCTTGATCGCGACCTTCTTGTCGATCCACGTGTCTTCGGCAAGATACACGCTGCCGAAGCCGCCACTGCCCAACGGGGACAGGATGCGGAACTTACCGATGGTCTGACCACGGAAGAACATGAAGGATTGCGGCGAGTATAGCAGGCGATAATCCGTCCGATGCACGCGCGGTTCTATGTCCCGGAGGCACAAACGCCCGGCGATCTCGTCACGCTGCCCGGGGACGAGGCCGAACATCTGGTGCGGGTGCTTCGGCTGGGCACCGGCGATCGCATCCGCGTCTTCAATGGTCGCGGGCTCGAGTTCAGCAGCGTCGTCGAGCAAGTTGGTCGCAGCGCGGTTCTCGTCCGGCTCGAAGCTCCGTCTGTGCCGGCAGCTGAACCCAGAATCGCGATCACGCTGGTCCAGGCGGTGCTCAAGGGCGACAAGATGGACGCGGTCGTCCGCGATGCCGTGATGCTCGGGGCAGCTGCCGTCGTACCGATCGTGACGACGCGAACTGAGCTGAGTCTCGCGGCGCTCGCGCGCGGGCGTCGCGTCGAACGCTGGCAGCGGATCGCGGTCTCGTCGGCGAAGCAGTGTGGCCGAGCGGTCGTCCCCGTCGTACGCGAGCCGTGCACGTTCGACACAGTGCCGACCGCCATATCCGACCTGACGCTTCCCGGGCCCGCGCTGATGCTCCTCGAACCTGGCGCATCGACGGACACCATCGCACTCGGTGACCTCGACCTCGCGCGACCAGCGGAAGCCTCGCTGCTCGTCGGACCCGAGGGTGGCTGGACGGCTGAGGAAATTACAGCCGCGAGCGCCGTCTGCCGATTGATCTCTGTTGGCCGCCGTACGCTGCGAGCGGACTCGATGGCCGTCGTCGGAATGACGGCCGCGTTCACGCTCTGGAAGGAATTCTAGGTTCGGGACACTAGGTGGAGACACCATGCACAGACTTTCTCTGATCGTTGTTGTCGCGATCGCACTGAGTGCGACGGTCATCGTCGTGCCCGTGCGAGGCCAGGGCAGCAACGCGAATGGTGGTGCAGCGTGCGATCGATCCTGCCTGACCGCGATGGTCGATACCTATCTGTCCGCGCTCGTTGTGCACGACCCGATGAAGGTTGCCATCGCCCGCACGGCGCGCTTCACAGAGAACACCAATCAGCTGCCGATCGGTGAAGGTCTGTGGCTGGGTGCGACGGAGGCGCCGACGAGCTTCGCGATCTACGTTTCCGATGTGGGCGCACGTCAGGTCGGGTTCTTTGGCGTGATGAGGGGA